>ERZ1292633.2-Hain-H41-02um-R1-2-length-607043-cov-56_pt1 | contig 607043 bp, 529 predicted proteins | sample MGYA00564406_ERZ1292633 | MGnify/ENA primary metagenome ERZ1292633 (study PRJEB36523, sample SAMEA6512639) | groundwater metagenome | collected 2019-01-08 | study: AquaDiva: Metagenomics assemblies of 32 groundwater samples
GTGTTCGCGAAACGTCCCAAGTTAAAATACGCTAATTAATACAACCAAATACTAGCGGTATGTTTCGGTCGCTCCGCTTGTCCGGCGGGGCGACTCCCTCTTGACCGCCTCGTTTTTCGCGCCCTGTCTTGGCATAGTCAGGGCCACTCTCCGGCAGATCCTCATTTTTTCTGCCGACCGTGTATGAATAGCCCGATATTGCGGAGAGTTGTGGTGTGCGGGTGGCCAGTACCGAAGAGGTACAGCCTCCGTGGAATGGCCAGACCCGGTTTGGATGGTACAGTCAGGACATCCGTGCAAGGCATGAAACCCGACTCAATACAGGCCGCCAACTTTTCCGCGTCTGCTAGGAGGTCAATGATGTCGCACCGAACAGTTCTCTCTTTCGCCCTATTGGCAGTTCTCGTTGGTGGCATTCAAGGCTGTACGACTATTCAGGCCGGGTCTTCCAACACGTTACCAAGCAGCGCGTTCTTCGCGGTTGATGCGACTGAGTTAAAGTCGCTTCAAGCCATCGCTCATGCGCAGGACTCCCGCATGAAGAATTGTCACAAAGGTCCTGCCTGTGAAGATGCCTACTACACGCGCGGCTTGGTCGCACTCTTTGAGAACCGGGCCGATGCGATAACGGTGTTTCAGGAGTTACACACGGCTATGCCGAATAGTCGCTATGAGGCGGCGACGACGGGCTGGCTGAATCTCTTACAGGATATGGCGCCATCCTCCAAGCACCATCAGGCGTTAATGGTTCAGTTGAAGCAGGAAGTGCTGCATAATCTCCTGGAGCGTTCTGATTTGACGGCGCTACGGACTGTGAATGACCACGACCGACGGGTTGCAGAGCTCAAGTAATGATCATTTATAGCTATGAGCTTGGTGTCCCGTCCGGCCGGCATGCAACGCATGCCGGCCGAATCTGTTTCTGCATCTTCCCCCCATAGTTGTTCCATGAAGTGTCGGGATAGATTGCAGGGGTTGCTCGTCTCCGCCAGTTGAGTAAATCCCTCTCCAGTGCACGCTCCTTTACATGTAGTTGAGTTTGCACAGACTCGCGGCTACACTTTGCCTGGGTAGAGTCGGGTTGCGTCTAGGTGTATCCGCCAGTGAGAGGTGTATATGCGTCTGTTCATTATGACCTTCGTGGTATCCGTCATTCTGTTTGTTGGAGTCTGGTCGGTGCGGGCCGCCGAGTCACCGTCTGTGGCGGATGGCCAGGCGGGCGGAACTGAGGCGATCACAGGGCAGGATGGTGGGCCAATGGTGTTGGTTCCGGCAGGGCCTTTTACGATGGGGAGCAACGAAGGGCTTCCCACTGAACGCCCCGAACATGTGGTGACTCTGGACGCGTATGTCATCGATCGATATGAAGTGTCGCTGCAACTCTATCGAAAGTTTCTTCAGGCGGCGAGATATGATGCGCCGCCCACCTGGGATGATGAAGCGGCGGAGACGGTCGGCGATCGTCCGGCTGTCGGGATGAGCTGGGAGGATGCGGCGGCCTATTGTGCCTGGGCAGGGAAGCGACTCCCGACGGAAGCTGAATGGGAGAAGGCTGCGCGTGGAACCGATGGCCGTCGGTACCCGTGGGGCCCCATGCAGCCGTTCGTGGACATTGCCAACTACAATCGCGGCGTGTGGGTCAGCGAAGCCATTACGTTGGTGAGTGTGGCTGGTGGGGTGGAAGGGATGAGTGTCCGCCACGGGCTGAAAGAGGGCGGCCGGAGCCCCTACGGTCTTCATCACATGGCGGGGAATGCGGCCGAGTGGGTAGCCGATTGGTACGATCGTGCGTATTACGGCAAGAGTCCCGACAAAAATCCGACGGGTCCTGCTAATGGCGAGAAACGGGTGATTCGTGGCGGGTCGTGGGCCGATTTGCCTGTGGCGTTAAGGGCGTCTGCGCGGGTCTCGGCGGAGCCTGGTTTTCAGGACCGCACCATTGGATTCCGCTGCGCGATGGATGCCAAGAAATAGAGCCAGGGGTGAGCTCTAAGGCCTTCGCAAGTTTCCTAATTCCTGGCTATGCTTGATTCAGGTGCCGCATCTTCTGTTCCACCGCCGAACCGAAAGCACAAGGCCGTTGCCGCGTTCGCGGCAGGGCTTGTGTTTCTGGTGGCGTTGGCGGGGATCCGCAATATCTCGTCCCCGCCTGATTCAGCCCCGGCTATCCAGAATATTGATCCGAACATGGTGCCGTTGGTGACGGGTGATGAACCGATTCAGGAACTCTTTGTCCGCGCCGGCTGTCCGGTTTGCCATCAGATTCCCGGCATTGCAGGAGCGAAGGGGCAGGTCGGTCCCCCACTGTGGCTAAGGAAGACCGGAGCAAGTCGCCTGGCTGATCCACAGTATAAGGGGCAGGCGCAGACGGTTCGTGAGTACATTGTGGAATCAGTGGTATCCCCAGGGACCTATGTGGTGCCTGGGTTTCCGCCGGATACGATGCCGACGTGGTACGGACGGAAGCTGAGTGGGGCTGCGTTGAATAAAATCGCGTCGTATCTCGAACAGGCGGTGGAGGAGCCGCCCTCGGGACGCCCCTAGGCGGATCTGCCGATCAATTGCGTGGTGTGCGCTCGCGGAAGAGTAGCCCTTGAGGATTAGGGGGCAGCAACGCCCTGCCCCTCAGCGTTTTTTCCCCCCGGCCTGACCCATTTGCCCTTGAATCTGGAACCCCTTCTCATCCCGGTCGCTCTTGTCCAGGAGGGCGGCCACTGCGTCGTCGCCTTTCAACCCCGCCAGTTTAATTTTCAGACGGAGGTTGTTGGCGCTGTCGGCGTTGATCAAGGCTTGTTCAATGCTGATCTTCCCGGCCTTATAGAGTTGCAACAGCACGTGGTCGAATGTCTGGCAGCCTTCGTCGATGCCCTGTTCCATCGCCTCTTTCAGGGTATCGATCTCAGAACGTTTGATGAGGTCCTTGATGCGCGGCGTATCCAGCATGATTTCGAGTGCAGGCACGCGGCGGCCGTCGAGGGAGGGGATCAATCGTTGAGAGATGATGGCCCGCAGGTTCAAGGAGAGCTGCAGATAGATCTGCGCGTGCCGTTCGACCGGGAAGAAGTTCATGATGCGCTCGATCGATTGATTCGCATTATTCGAGTGCAACGTTCCGAGGCAGAGGTGTCCGGTTTCAGCGAACGTGATCGCGGCTTCCATGGTTTCCGTATCCCGGATTTCACCGATGAGAATGACGTCCGGTGCCTGACGCAGGGTATTTTTCAACGCGTGTCCGAAGGAATGGGTGTCGAAGCCGACTTCGCGCTGGGTGACGATCGATTTCTTGTGGTGATGGACAAATTCGATCGGGTCTTCCACGCTGATGATGTGGCCGGCATGCACCGTGTTGCGGTGGTCGATCATAGCGGCCAGTGATGTGGATTTTCCGGAGCCGGTCGCGCCGACCACCAACACCAGACCTCGCTTGGTCATGGCGATGTCTTTGACGATGGGCGGCAGGTCTAGCTGTTCGACGGTCATGATCTCCGCTTTGATATGTCGAAACACCAGCCCGACGTTGCCCTTCTGTCGGAAGATGTTCACGCGGAAGCGGCCGAGGTCTTTGTAATAAAGGGCAAGGTTCATCTCCATCTTCTCTTCGAACTCACCTCGCTGCTGGCCTCGCATGAGGGCCAGCGCCAGCGATTCGAGTTGCTCGTTCGTGAACGGCGGCGCATCGGTCCGATGTGTCGAGCCATGGATGCGATAAATGGGGGGCGCATCGACGGTGAGATACAGGTCCGACGATTCCTGCTTGACCATCACTTCGAGAAGCGTGCGAACATCCATGAAATGCCTCTTTCCAATGCCGTGGGAAACCCGTGTCGGTTGCGCTGAGTGCCCGTTTACGCGGCGCCTCCTGCAGCGGCGCTAAAGAGATTGGGATTCATGCTGCGCGATTGAGCCTCAGCTTTTGTCACTTGTCCCCGTGTGGCCAGGTCGACCAGGGCCATGTCCATGGTCTGCATGCCGTCTTTTTGGCTGGCCTGCATGATGCCGGGAATTTGGTGGAGTTTGCCTTCTCGGATAAGGTTCCGCACCGCGGTGGTACCGACCATGATCTCCACCGCGGCAATGCGACCGCCGCTCTTTTTCTTGAGGAGCGTTTGGGTCAGGACTGCCTCCAGCGTCTCCGAGAGCTGTGCGCGGACTTGGGCCTGTTGGTTCGGAGGGAAGGCGTCGATGATGCGGTCGATGGTTTTCGGGGCGCTGGACGTGTGCAGGGTCGCAAAGACCAAGTGTCCGGTTTCGGCAGCGGTCAACGCCAGCTGGATCGTATCCAGGTCTCGCATTTCGCCGACGAGAATGATGTCGGGGTCTTCGCGGAGTGCGGCGCGGAGGGCGTTGGCAAACGACAGCGTGTGGACGCCCAGTTCCCGCTGGTTGACCAGGCATTTTTTGGATTTGTGAACAAACTCGACCGGATCTTCGATCGTGAGAATGTGTCCTTCGAAGGTGTTGTTGAGATAGTCGATCATGCCCGCGAGTGTGGTGGATTTCCCGGACCCGGTTGGGCCGGTCACCAGGATCAGGCCTTTTTCGCGGTCGCAGAGCTGTCGAAGGATCGGCGGCATGCCGAGTTTTTCCAGGGGAAGAATCTCCGTCGGAATGGTCCGGAACACGGCCCCCAATCCACGCCCTTGCACAAAGACGTTGACGCGGAATCGGGCGATGTCGCCCAGGTCGAAGGAGAAGTCACACTCCCGGTGTTCTTCGAAATTCTTCCGTTGCACGTCACTCATCATGTCGTAGATGAGCGCGTGAGTTTCATCCTGGGTCAGGGGAGGATGGTCGAGTTTCTTGAGATCGCCATGCAGGCGGATCATCGGTGGCTCACCGGCGCTGATGTGGCAGTCCGAAGCGCCCTGTTGGACGCCAAAGGTCAACAGTTTGGAGATATCAATCATCGGATCACTCCATGCAGTGAGAGAATGTATGGATAAACGAGCGTCGCTATGAGTAGAGGATCATGGCTCGTCAGGTTGATTCGATCATGCCATAGGAAGGTGAGAAAGCAAGAAAATATCCAGAAGAGACGAGGCCGAAACGGTCGCCGCCGGCCGCTCTGTGAAGGGCGATTGTTGCTTAGATCATGTTGAGCGAACGACCCGCCTGTGCCAGCGCTGCCAGCGCCTGGTCGATGTGCTCATCGGTGTGATCGGCCGTGATCGTGAGGCGAATCCGGCTCGTGGAAGCCGGCACCGTTGGTGGGCGAATCGCGGGGGCATAGACTCCCAGCGTGAGGAGTGTGTGGGCGAGGTGCATCGCGCGATCGGGATCGCCGACGATGACCGGAAGAATGGGGCTCTCCGATGCGGCGAGTCGGAAGCCGAGGCCGCTGAGTCCTTGCGCGAGGCGATCGCGATTCCGCCACAATCTGGCGCGCCGCTCCGGCTCCTGCCGGATCACGCGGAGTGCCGCCGTGGCGGCTGCAGCGGAGGCCGGCGTGGGGGCGGTTGTATAGGTGAAGGCGCGGCAGGTATTTACGAGATAGGCAATGAACTCGGCTGATCCAGCCAGGTACCCTCCGGAGCTCCCGATCGCTTTGCTCAAGGTGCCCATGTGATAGGGCACGCGCGATTCGACGTGGCAATGTTCGAGGGTGCCCCGTCCTGTTTCTCCCAGGATTCCCGTGCCATGAGCATCGTCGACATAGACAGCGGCGCCATACCGTTCCGCTAAGAGGGCGATGTCCCTCATCGGTGCGATGTCCCCATCCATGCTGAAGAGGCCGTCGGTCACGATCAGGGTGGGTTTGTTGGAGGTCCGGCGGGTAAGCAGTTGCTCCAGGTGATCCATGTCCCGGTGGTGGTAGACGCGAAATGTGGCGCCGCTCAGGCGGCAGCCGTCGATCAGGCTTGCATGGCAGAGGCGGTCGGCGAGGATGAGTCCGTCTTGGCCGATCAGCGCCGGAACGGCGCTGATGTTGGCCAGATAGCCGGCTGCGAAGGTGAGCGCGGCTTCCGTGCCTTTGAACCGGGCGAGCGCGGTTTCCAGTTCCTCATGGGGTGTCAGGGTGCCGCAGACGAGACGTGATGCCCCGGATCCCGCCCCGTATTGACGCGTTGCTTCGACGGCCGCTTCCACGACAGCCGGGTGCGTGGCGAGGCCCAGGTAATTATTGGAGGAAAGCAGGATCACGGTGTGTCCGTCGAGCCTGACCGTCGGCCCCGTGGACGAGGCGATGGTGCGCAGCCGGCGCAGCAGGTGCTGGTCCTGCAATTTCTGAAGATAGTCCTTGAACATGGCGTCCCGTGCCCGCGAAGGGCCTGAATATTTGACAAGGCTGACTGCTCCCTAGTATAAGGCGCGAGGCGTTCGGAAACGACCGCTTCTTTTACTGTGTCTATAAAATGATCGAGAGCGCATGAGTTATCGAATCAAAATTCCCGCAAAGGTCGATCCGCTCGATGAAGCTCATCTGTTGACCGGAGTGGAGCGGTTTCTGCTTGTCTTGCAGGAACAGCGGCGGGCAGTTCTCGTTGGGCTGGGAGTCTTGCTCGTTGCCGCGGCGGTGGTGGCCGGGGTTATCTGGTACGACTACCAGGCTACGCTGAAGGCGCGTGATCTCGATCAGGAAGCGACGCTGCACTATCTCAACCGGCCGGCTGACGATCCGAAAAAAGGGCACGAACAGCTTGCGCAGGCCATCAATCTCTACAAGCAGGTTGTGGATCAATATCCACGGAGCCCCGTTGCTCCGTTGGCCCTATTCCATTTAGGAAATGCTCAGGTCCTGGCCAATGAGGTTGACGCGGGAATCGAAACCTACAAACGGTTCATGTTACTCCATAGCTCCAATACCTCGCTGCTGGGGCTTGTCCAGCAGCGGCTGGCCTACGCCTATTTGGTGAAGGGGGATCGTGATCAGGCGGTGAAGGCGTTTACCGGCATCCTCGAGATCCCCGGTGCGCTGAATAAAGATCATGTGCTCTTCGAGCTGGCAAAACTGGAAGAATCGCAGTCCCGTCCTGAGGGGGCCCTCGCGCACTACCAGGATTTGATGAAGAATTATCCTAACTCGCCCTTTACCAGTGAAGCGGCTGTGCGAGTGAAGGTGCTGGAAGTGAAGAAGTCTCCGGAGAGTCCGGCGGCGGCTGCTACACCTGCTCCGGCCGTGACTGCGCCCGCTCCCCAACCTGAGGCGCCCGCTAAGTCTTCAGGCAAGTCTGCCGCGGCGTCCTCCAAGAAAAAACCGTAACGGCTCCCTTAGAATGACGCGGTGAGGGGTGGTCGCGTTAGTTCGCGATGACCAGGCGGCTTCCTGCCTTGATGGTGGGACCTGTCAGGTTATTGTTGGACTTGAGGGTTTTGACGGAGATGTTGAATCGCTTGGCGATTCTCTCCAGAGAGTCGCCTACGCGCACCCGATACCAGTGGCTGGATTCCGGTTCAGGCTTGACGTGCCGGACCCTGACGGGGACCTGGAGCGGCGCGAATTTGTGAGTCGGGGCCCGATCCAGCAATTGTTCGACCTTCTCCCTGGTGCCGACCGGAACCTTCAGGTGATATTCGGCATCGTCCGGGGGCGTGGCATCGCGCCGTAACTCTGGGTTGAGCACCTTCAGTTCCTGGTACGAAATGCCCGTCACATTCGCAATGGCTTTGAAGTGGATAGGGCGCTTCACGACCACTTCCTCGAATTGGTGAGGCTGCACGTCGTTCTGCGGAAAGCCATAGCGGTCCGGATTCTTGGCGATGATGGTTGCGGCCATGAATCGGGGGACGTATTCTTTCGTTTCCCGCCGAATCAGCCGTGTTTTTGCAATGTCTGAAAAGCTCTCCGCTTGCGCCGTATGGAGGGCTCGCATCACCTTGCCCTCCCCGGCGTTGTAGGCGGCCATGGCCAAAGGCCAGGTGCCGAACAAGTCGTACAGGTCCCGCAGGTAGCGCGCAGCCGCGACGGTCGATTTCACAGGGTCTCGCCGTTCATCCACATAACTATCCACACGCAGCCCATAGACTTTGGCGGTCCCCTTCATAAATTGCCATGGACCGGCCGCACGGGCGCGGGAATAGGCGTGGGGGTTAAATCCGCTTTCAACCAGAGAGAGATAGATGAGATCGCTGGGGAGCTGGAACTCGGAGAAGATGCTGTCAACCAGCGGGCGATAGTGACTCAGGCGGATGAGCCACTGTTCAAATCGGTTGCGGATAGAGACGTTGAAAAAACGAATATGGCCTTGAACGGATGGATCGAGCACAATCGGCACGTTGTAAGCCGTGGCTTCATCCGATTCCTGGTCCTGCGCGGAAGCCTCTTCCTGAACCACTTCTGCGGGTGGTGTCAGCAGATCCGTGAATCGAGCGGTGGTGCCGGTGAGCGGCTTGAGTTGAAGAAGCGCCTCGGCCGGCGGAACTTCCGTCGAGGGTTCGCTGGCCACGGGGGCCGGGGGCTCGGCTGCTTCGAGTTCTGCGGCGGTGGCGTGATCGTCCTCGTCGAGTGAGTAGTCCGGTTCCTGGATAGGAGACGGAACGTCGGTCGAAGTCATCTCCGCAGTCGCGGGTGCATCGGTTTGAGGTGGGGGCGGCGACTCCGCTCCCGTGAGAGCCGGCCACGAGAGAGAGACCAGGCAGAAAGAGAGAAGCGGCAGCGCGCGAACACCTGCGACCAGGAAACGTGCATGCATAGGAATACCCACTAGACTGTTCAGGGAATGTGAGATCACTGACTCTCGAAGGGTAGCCTATCGATGAGGTCGCAACTTGTCAAGAAATTGAGGGAGTTGAGTCGCCACACAGTTTGTGGTGAAAAATCATCGAGCGAGGAGCTGCGCCGCGTCTCCGAAATAAATCTTGCACGATGCAGTGAAGTCGCTGAAAAGATAAGCATCTTCATGGTTCGTTACCTTGACACCTTAGGGGGCCTATGGTAGCGTACGCCCCTTCTAAATCCCTGACATCGTTCGTTTTGCACAGTGAGGAGGATCGTCCCATGTTGAAACGGTATTTGCTCGCTCCCGGACCCACCCCCGTTCCTCCGGAGGTGTTACTGGCGATGGCCAGACCGATGATTCATCACCGGGCGCCTGAATTCGATAAACTCTTTGCCGAGGTCCGTGAGGACCTGAAGTGGCTGTTTCAAACCAGGAACGATGTCTTGATTCTTGCGGCATCCGGCACCGGAGGCATGGAGGGGTCGGTCTCGAATTTCTTGTCACCGGGGGACAAGGCCCTCACGATCAACGGCGGCAAATTCGGTGAGCGATGGACGAAGCTGTGTAAGGCGTTCGGCGCACAGGTGACCGAGTTGAAAGTTGAGTGGGGTCGCGCGGTGGATCCGCAGGCCGTCGCTGATGCCTTGAAGAAGGATCCGTCGATCAAGGCCGTCTATGTGCAAGCGAGCGAAACCTCCACGGCTGTGGCGCATGATGTCAAAACGCTGGCCGATATCGTCAAAGGGTATGAGGAGACGATTCTGGTCGTGGATGCCATCACCGCGTTGGGAGTGCTCGATCTCAAGACCGATGCCTGGGGCCTCGACGTGGTTATTACCGGTTCGCAGAAGGCGTTGATGTTGCCGCCGGGGCTGGCCTTCGCCAGCGTGAGTGAGAAAGCCTGGCGATTGGCCGACAAGGCCAAGAATGCGGCGTTCTATTTCAATTTCAAGCGCGAGCGGGAGAATCAACAGAAGAGTACGACGGCCTATACGCCGGCCGTGTCCCTCATTCTCGGCCTGAAGGAAGTGATGAACATTCTGAAAGCCGAGGGACTGGAAGCCGTCTTCGCCCGTCACGCGATGTTGGCGACGGCGATGCGTGAAGGTGTCAAGGCCGCCGGGCTGTCCATCTTCCCTCAGGAGCGTCCGAGCGATGCGTTAACCGCCATTTCGGCGCCGGAAGGTGTAGATGGCCAAGCGGTCTATAAGAATTTGCGGACCCAGTACGGAATGACGGCGGCAGGTGGTCAGGACCACCTGAAGGGTAAGATCTTCCGTATTTCGCACATGGGCTATATCGATAGTTTTGATGTCATCACGGCCCTGGCGGCGGTGGAGATGGTCATCAAGGGGCTGGGGTATCCCGTGAAGCTTGGTAGCGGGGTGGCGAAGGCTCAAGAAATTATTATGGGCAAGTCCTAGACTCACCGTCAGGTAAGGCGTCATGACAATGAAAATTTTGGTCAGCGATAGTCTCTCGAAGCAGGGTGTCGAGGTATTGGAGAAGGCCGGCTTTACGGTGGTGGTGAAAACCAAACTGCCGAAAGAGGAGCTGCTGAAGGAAATCAAGGATGCGGACGGGCTGATCGTCCGCTCCGGGACGAAAGTCACCGCGGAGGTCATCGCAGCAGCGAGTCAGCTGAAGGTCGTCGGGCGAGCCGGTTCCGGCTTGGACAATGTCGATACCCCTGCCGCCACCCGCCGCGGCATCGTCGTCATGAATACTCCCGGTGGCAACACCGTGACGACTGCCGAGCATACGATGGCCATGATTTTCTCGATGTCGCGCCGCATCCCGCAAGCTACCGCCTCGACGAAGGGTGGGAAGTGGGAAAAAGAAAAATTCATGGGCGTGGAGCTGTACAACAAGGTGCTCGGCATTGTCGGCGTGGGCCAAATCGGCGGGTATCTCACCAAGCTTGCCCAGGGAGTGGGGATGCAGGTGATGGCCTACGATCCCTATCTGGCCCCGGAGCGTGCGGAGAAAATGGGTGTGACCATCGTCGAGCTGGACGAGCTGTTCCGCCGAGCCGACGTCATTTCCGTGCATACTCCACTGACCCCGGAAACCAAGGCTCTGATCAATGCGCAAGCCATTGCCAAGATGAAAACCGGCGTCATGATTGCCAACTGTGCGCGTGGCGGAATCGTGCACGAGGGAGATTTGTGCGAGGCGCTCAAATCCAAGAAGGTTGCCGCCGCGGCATTCGACGTGTTCGAGGACGAGCCGGTCAAGCCGGACAATCCGCTCCTGGCGTTGGATAATTTTATCTGCTCGCCGCACATCGGCGCCTCCACTACGGAAGCGCAGGAAAATGTGGCGATCGGTATTGCAGAGCAGATCGTGGAATACTTCACCAAAGGGATTGCCCGGGGTGCGGTCAATATTCCTTCGGTTTCGCCGGAGCTCTTGCCGAAACTCCAGCCGTATCTCTCGCTTGGGGAGCGTGTCGGCCTCCTACAGGCGCAGCTGTTGGAGGGCGGCCTGGAGCGCTTGACCGTTGAGTACAGTGGCGAAGTCGCGGGTTTGAATGTGGCGCCATTGACGATTGCGGTTTTGAAGGGACTCCTGACCCCCATTCTCGAAGATCCGGTCAACTATGTGAACGCGCCGGTCGTCGCCAAGGAACGTGGCATCGAAGTCAAAGAGGTGAAGATCAGCGATGCCGGAGACTTTGCCAGTGTGATCCGTGTGCGGGTTGAGGCCGGGAAGAAATCTCATCAAGTCGCCGGGACCCTCTACCACCGCAAGGACCCGCGAATCATTGAGATCGACCAGTTCAAGGTGGAAGTGGTGCCGGACAACCATCTCCTGCTGATCCAGAATGAGGATCGTCCGGGGGTGATCGGCACGGTGGGGCATATCCTTGGCGATCACAACATCAATATCGCGCGGATGCAATGTTCACGGGAAGAGCGTGGCGGACAAGCCCTGCAGATTTTCGGGCTCGATGCGCCGCTTCCAAAGTCGGTCCTCGATCAGATTACGAACAGCAAGCACATCCTTTCCGTGAAGGTCGCCGACCTATCGAAAGGGTTGTAGATTGCCCGGCAGTCGACCATGGGCGCTCTTTCGTTGAAGGCTTCCTCTTCCTCCTCGCCTCTGGTGGCAGGTCGCGAACGGTCGCTCATTCCTGTTGGAATGAGCACCATTCTTCCTGACGCCGCTCGACGTATCCGACATCTTGAGCAAACGCTGCTGGCCGTGCTTGCGCGCGGGGGCTACGAAGAAATCATCCTGCCGATGTTCGAGTACCAGGACGTCCTTGCGCCCGGCTTGGAGTCCGAGCTCATCGAAAAATGTTATCAGCTGGTCGATCGGACGACGGGTCGGTTGATGCTGCTGCGTCCGGATGCCACGGCACAGATTGCCAGAACGGTCGCCATGGGCATGATGGGCGAGCGGCTTCCGCTGCGGTTGTGTTATCGCACCTCTGTGTTCCGGTATGAGCGTGAGCATGCAGGCCGCGACCGTGAGATTTTTCAAGTCGGGGCGGAACTCATCGGCGTAGACGGAGTTGCCGGAGATGCCGAAGTGTTGACGCTCCTGCTGGAGTGTTTGGCACAGGTCGGGTTGTCTTCATTCAAGGTTGCAGTCGGCCACGTCGGATTTTTTACGGCCCTGCTGGTCAAGTCCGGCTTATCGCAGGATGGCCAGAAGCGTGTGGAGCAGGCTGCCGCGCGGAAAGACATGCCGCTGCTTGAGGAATTGCTCTCGCGTGAAGGCGTGTCAAAATCGACGGGGCGCGTCATTCTTGAAGCGCTGGAATTGTGCGGTGGGCCTGAGGTCTTGGCGCGCGGGAGAAAATTGGTGGGGCGTGACAGGACCCTCCTGAGACCACTCGATCGCCTCGCGCAGGTCTATGAGCGATTGGTGTCGCCCGGGCAGCAGGCGGTGTTGATCGATCTGGGCGAGTTCCGTGGGTTTGAATATTATGACGGGATTGTGTTCGACGTCTTTGCGCCGGGTATCGGGGCGGAGCTGGGAGGCGGGGGCCGATACGACCATTTGATGGGCCGGTTCGGTCGGACCGCGGCATCTACTGGGTTTGGTCTCGATGTCGATCGTCTGTTTCGAGCCCTCGATGCTTCCGGTGTGGTGACGCCGCCTCACTCCGGTCTCTCTCCGACTGCTGGCCCTAAGCCGGTGGCCGCTGAATTGCGTCGGCGCAGGAGCCGGTCATGAAGTCGCTCTCCGCGGTTGATCTCACCTCCCCTAAATTGCCGCCGCAGAACGTCGAGGCCGAACAATCGGTGCTCGGCGCGATCCTGTTGGATAACACGGCAATGGCTAAGGTCATGGAGGTGCTGACGGACGAGGAGTTTTACCGAACCGCGCACCGCAAGATTTATCAGGCCATGCTGGAGCTGTCCGATCGCGGAGAAGTGATCGATCAGATCACGCTCACGGAATGTTTGAAAGCGCGCTCCGAACTCGAAGCGGTTGGAGGATCCGCCTATCTGGCCGAACTCGTCCAAGTAGTGCCGACGGCGGCCAATGTTCGTTATCACAGCAAGATCGTGCGGGACAAAGCGCTGTTGCGAGGGCTCATTCAGACCTCCACAGAGGTCGTGACGCGCGGGTATGACGGGACGGTGGCAGTCGATGAGCTGTTGGATTTTGCCGAGCGTTCGGTCTTCAGCCTTGCCCAGGGGAAGCTGGATCGTTCCTTCACCCCGGTGAATCAGATCATTAAAGAGAGTCTCGATGTCGTCGATAAATTGTCTAAGCGCAAGGAGCGTGTCACGGGTGTGCCGACCGGCTATATCGACCTGGATGATCTGACCGCCGGGTTGCAACCGTCGGACTTGATCGTCATTGCCGGACGTCCGAGCATGGGTAAGACCAGTCTGGCGCTGGGGATGGCGCAGCATGCCGCGTTGCATGCCGGCACCGTCGTCGGCATTTTCAGCCTCGAAATGTCGAAGCCGCAGCTCGTGCTCCGCATGTTGAGTTCCGAGGCTCGGGTCGATTCGCATGCGCTCCGGACCGGCCGGTTGCAAAAGGAAGATTGGTGGCGGCTCGCGGAAGCGGCCGGCAAGCTGGAGCAGGCGCCGATTTATATCGACGATTCCGGTGCCGTGACGGTGCAGCAGATGCGTGGGAAAGCGAGGCGGCTCAAGGCTGAGCGCGGTCTCGACCTGTTGATTGTCGACTACCTGCAGCTCATGCAGGGGAAGAGCGACTCCGAGTCACGACAGCAGGAAATTTCGGATATCTCGCGTTCTTTAAAAAGTCTGGCCAAGGAGCTGAACGTCCCGGTCATTGCCCTGTCTCAGTTGAGCCGCGCGGTGGAAGCCAGGAAGCCGCCGGTTCCCATGCTGGCCGACTTGCGGGAAAGCGGAGCCATCGAGCAGGACGCCGATGTGGTGATGTTTATCTATCGTGAAGAAGTCTACGAACCGGGGACCGAGCGAAAAGGCATCGCCGATATTTTGGTCAGCAAGCATCGTAACGGGCCGATTGGGAAACGGGAATTATTCTTTCACGATCGGTTCGCCAAGTTCGAGAATCTTGAGACGCGTGAGGTCGTTTGACGCGTTCTTTCTCGGGCCGGTATAATTCCCCTCATCCACGGGCCCTCGAACCGTCCCCCTGCAGATTGAGCGGATGATTGTGCAACGATTGTGTGAAGCGTGTCGACAGCCACCTGCCCGAAGAGGTTCAGTGAACGTCAAAACGGTAGCGCTTCTACTGGCGGCTCTGTCCTCTGTCACCGCCGCCTGTCAGAGCACGCCACCTGCTCGCCCCGCTCCTGCTGCGGTCCCATCCGCCGCGCCGGTGGCTCCTCGTGCCACGTCCTCATCCTCAGATTCTCGCGCGTCCTATCACTTTCTCCTCGGGTACCAGGCCGAGTTGGATCAGGAGACGGAACTGGCGATCAAGGAATATCAACTCGCCCTGCAAACGGATCCCGCCTCGAATTATCTCAAAGCCAGGCTGGCCGTGCTCCACTTCACTACGGGTGATGTGCCGACGGCCGTGCGGTTTGCCGATGAAGTCTCCGATGCGCCGGGTTTAGATGCGCAGATGCTCGGCCAAATCGGCGGCATGTATGCGGCAGCAGGCAAACCCGACAAGGCGTTGAGACTGTTCAATCGGGCCATTGATCAGGAGCCGCAGCGGAGCGAACATTTCTTTGCCAAAGGGCTGTTGCAAGCCAATCAGAAACAATATGTTGAAGCCGAAGACACGATTCGCGCTGGAATCAAGATCAGCCCGGACTCGGCAGTCGGGTACTACTATTTAGGTCGGATCGGGGTCGAAGCCAGAGATTTTGACAAGGCGACGACGCACTTCGAGCAGGCGGTGGCACTGAATCCAGCATTTGAACCGGCATACGTGGCCCTGGGGTCTGTCTATGAAGCCAAGCAGGACCGAGACAAAGCCATCGGGATCTATCGTCGCTACTTGCAGGGTGTGAACCCGAAAAATCGAGACATCCGGCATCACCTCATTCGCCTGCAGGTGTCGGCGAAGCAGTACGACGAAGCCCTGCATGAATTGCAGGAAATGTTGTCGGAAGATCCGTCGGACCTCGATGCTCAGCTTCGGATGGGGCTTGTCTATGGGGAGCAGAAAAACTACCCCAAAGCCATTCAGCAGTTGAAACAAATCCTCACGGTGCGCCCGACGGAACTGAAGGTTCGTGACTATCTGGGGTATTTGTATGAAGAGACCAAGGATTACGCTAATGCGATGGAGGCCTATCGTTACAATCTGACGCTGGAACCTTCGTATTTCGAGGGGCATCTGCATTTGGGGGTGCTGCAGTACCGGACCAAGCAGTATGCCGAGGCGATCCGGCACCTTCAGGAAGCCAGCCGCTTGAATCCGAAGCAACCGGAAGCGCATATCGTCCTCGGGCTCGCGCATTTTCAAGTCGAGCAATATGAGCCTTCCCTGCAGGCGTTTCAGGAAGGGATTCGTTACAATCCCGACAATGCGGATCTGCATTTCAACGCGGGAACCGCGTATGACAAGCTGAATCGATTCGACGACGTCGTGAAGTCCATGCAGACGACGCTCGCCTTGGATCCTCACCATGCCGACGCTCTGAACTATTTGGGGTACAGCTATGCGGAACGTGGCGTGAAGATTGAAGATGCGATCACGCTGACGAAGCAGGCCGTCGCACTTCGACCGACCAACGGGTATTACGTCGATAGTCTGGCCTGGGCCTTTTTCAAGAAGGGCCTGCTGGCTGAAGCGCTGGCAGAGATGAAGCGGGCGGTTGCGCTGGTCGGCGACGATCCCGTGATTTATGAACATCTCGGCGAAATCTACTTAAAGCAGCAACACCTCTCGGATGGTCGGGAAGCGCTCCTGCATTCGCTGGAACTGGATCCTTCCAATGACAAGCTGATGCAGCGATTCCGTGAACTGGGTTTGGGCGATCCCGCCAAAGAAGAACGCATTCGCCAGGCGCTTCGGCGCGTCTCAGATCGTAAGGGTGCCACTCCGGCTCCTGCTCAGCAGTAATCCCTCTCTGTTTTCGATTCATCGGGCATCCGCGAACCGGGCTGCATCGCCTGCGGTCTTTCCACACCCCAACAGATTTCTCCGTCGGGTTTCACTCTACCAGTCAAGAATCGCCTGGACTGGGCTGTCCCAGTTCCTTGAGAGTGGGAGCCGTGACTGTTCGATTCCGTCAATTTTTGGCACTTTCTCCTATGAATTCAGGTCCGCGGGGGACTGTCGGGAGGCAATCGCTGTGAAATCGGAGAGAAAAGATCAATGTTGACGTGATCTTATCAATCTTCCCGGCACTCGGCGGTTTCGTGGCACAAGGTCTGCTTATAGAGTCCATGTCTGCAGGGCGTCTGTGGCGAGGGAGTGTATAAATGGGTTTCCAAGATGTCAGTGCCCAAATCCCATGGTGACTACATCGAAGCAAACAGGGTTCACGCTGATCGAATTGATGGTCGTGGTGGTGATCGTGGGTATTCTCGCTGCCTTTGCCATACCCAACTTTCTTCGATACCGGGCGCAGGCGATGCAGGCTGAGGCCCGGTCGAATTTGGCGGGTATCTTCGTGGCCGAAACCTCGTTCTTCAGTGAGCGGAAAGAATATGGGAATTTTACCGATGTAGGCTTTGCCATCGCCGAAGGCGGGACGAACCGCTACACCTATCGATCCGGCCTGGGAATTGGATCCGGGATGGGGCCGAACGGGGGCAATCTCTGCGGGCCATCCGGTAGCTGTGACACGATTCAGACGGCGTCTCCGATGGCCGGGGCAATGACTTATACGGGAGCGGTTGGTAGTGCGACGACATCCGCCTCGGGATTTACGGCCACAGCCGCGGCGAATCTCGATGGAGATGCCACGCATGACGGCTGGTATGTGAACGATGCGAAGCAGGGATTGAACGGGGCGGAGCCCAACGATGTGTCGAGCTAGTGAGAGCGCAAAACTTGTCAGAAGATGACGGAAAATGGAATCTGGGCCAGGCGGCGATAGCAGGGACTCAGTCGGCAATGAATCTAAGTGACTGGAAAATAGAAGGAATGACAAGGAACTACAGGAAGGAGGTGTTGGGCATAGAAGCTGCTATTCCCAAGATCTGCTAGGCTTGAAAAAAAGCTGTGTCGTACGAAGAGGCAAGAGAGAAGAACGTGTCGGATGAAGTGGCAACAATAGGAAAGGGAGGAAGTCTATGTTGAAGCAAGTCAAAGGTCAAAAAGGTTTTACGTTGATTGAGTTGATGATCGTGGTGGCGATTATCGGTATCTTGGCGGCGATCGCCATTCCGAACTTCTTGCGGTACCAGGCGAAGTCGCGGCAGTCGGAAGCCAAGACGAACTTGGGCGCGATCTTCGTGGCAGAGACGGCCTATCTCAGCGAGAACTCACGTTACGGAAGCTTCTCCGAGATCGGATATGCCCTGGCCGGGACGACGAACCGGTATACGTATCGCAGCCCTGCGGTAGGTGGCGCTGGTGCGGCAGCTGGTCAGGTCTTTACTCCGACTGCCGTCCAATTTGATACGATTAATTGCGGTGCCCCAGCCGCTTGCGTGGCATCTCCGCCTACCGATGGTACCCCTGCCGTACCGTCTGATGGCAACGCTACGCCCGGAACGATTGCGTTTACGGCCTCAGCTGTTGCCAGCATCGATAATGATGCCACCGTGGACGGTTGGACAGTCAACGACATCAAGGGCGGCTTGACGCAAGCGGTTCCTGACGACGTGATCAACTAACGATCAGTCGCAGGACCTGCTAGGTGCGCGGGGGAGGGACCATGTTCCTCCCCCGTTTTCATTGCGGCTGACCCATCGACGAATTCCGCGATCCATTCGCCGACAGTCGCTCTATCCGTTACCACCTGCCGCGCCACAGTATTCAAATTCACTTTGCCAAATTGGGCTTGTCTGATAAAGCAGGAGATATCCGCTTCGGCAAGTGACCAAGACGTCGCTATGAACATGACCGCTTCCATTTCGCTGCTGCTGGTCAGCGCACTCGTGATCTTCTCGCCCCTGCAGGAAGGCGGCACGACTCATCCCGCGCAAATGATCATCAGGCTGTTGATTGTAACGTGGCTGGGAATCGTGCTGGCGGCCGGCATTCGAGCAGGGCGGCTCGCCGTCCCTGTGCTGACGATGAGGTATGTCGTGTTGGCGTTTGTCGGACTGGCTCTGGTGGCGACCATCCTTTCACCCTACGCTCATCCGAGCCGGCAGTGGTTGATCGTGATCGCGGGGTACGCGACGTTGTTCTATTTGCTTGTCTCGTTCGTCGACCGGTGGGAGCATATTCGCGGGCTGACCGTCGTGATCGTGCTGATGGGCGTGGGCGAAGCAGGCTGGGCCATTATGCAAGGATTGGCGTGGAATGTCCTCAGACCAAGCGGCACGTTCTTCAATCCCAATTTTCTCGCCGGGTATCTCACGGTGACCTGGACGATTCTGCTGAGCGTCGCAATCTACGGTTATCGACACGGTTCGGCCGTTTCACGGCCGTGGATGTCATCCGCCCTGTGGTGGTTTGGACTGAGCACGGCGTTGGGCGGTCTGTTCCTTGCGTTGTTGTTGACCCAGTCTCGCGGAGGCATGATCGTCTGTCTTGTCGGGACGGTTTTCGTGTTGACCGCACGCTATGGATGGAAATTAGCCGGCGGCTGTGCGGCGGCGGTTGTGTTGCTCGGGCTGTTTGTTCCCACGCCGATCCGTGATCGAGTGTTGGTTGAGCATCAACAGAATCTTGTCACCTATGCTCGCTGGCAGATGTGGCAGGGAGCGGTCACACAGATGGTCGACCATCCGATGGGAATCGGGCTGGGCCTCTATCAGTATACGTATCCCCTCTATGCGTTTCCGGTCGATGGTGAAATTACCCGATTTGGAAAAGTCGCTCAGACACCCCACAACGATTACCTCCAGATGGGCGTCGAGATGGGTCCGGGAGCAATCCTTGTGTTTGGGAGCGGGGTTGTCCTGCTCTTTCGCGAACTGAGACAGGCGCTTCAATCGCGACTGCGGCGTTGGCAACGGAGTCTCATCGTGGGCATAGGAGGTGGTGTGAGCGCGCTCCTGGTACACGCCGCGCTTGACTCGAGTTTGCGCGAGTCGGCCCTCGCGATCCTGCTGGTGCTCTGTAGCGCAGTGATCCTGTCGGCCGCACGGTTGGCCCGCCGGGGAACCGGAGCTGTCTATGTTATACCGATTCGCTCACGCCTGGCATGGGGAATCGGTGCCGCATGTCTGGTCATGGTTGCCGGCGCAGAGGTGACGCGAATGGGTGTGGCCTGGATGAAGTTTGAAAGGGCTTCGCGTCAGGCCATGGCAGGTGAAACAGATGCGGCGATCGAAGGATTGAAGACCGCGGTGGCATTGGATCCAGGCAAGGCGCTGTACCATCACGGTCTGGGATCGGTCTATGCGAGGGCCTTTGAAGCGTCCCGCGAAAAGCAGGCGTTCCAACTGGCCTATGCGGAGTTTAAGCGCGCGATCGAACTGAATCCGCTCGATAGTCGCCTGCTCGGGCTCTTGGGGCAGCTCTATGTTTCCGCGGCGCACGTTCCTGCTGCTCCGGCGGCATTCGACGATCAGCAAAAAGTCTGGTTACGCGCGGCGGTTCAAGTCTACGAACGGGCCATCCAACTCGCGCCGTTTTCCGCCCTTTATCGGTACGAACAGGCGCGGCTCCACTGGATGCTGGGTGAGCGGAGCGACGCTGAACGCCGGGCAATAGAGGCTGAGAATTTGGAGCCGAATTTTCTGCCGGCTCGTGCATTGCTGGCCCGCTTGTGGATTGAAAATGGACAGATTGATCAGGCAAGGGACCAACTGCGTGAAATTCTGGCGCGGCAGGCACGATATAAGCCGCAGAGCAAGAATAGTCTCGACCAGGCATTTTTGAATGTCGATGTCACTCCCATTCGTGCGGCAGTCGGAGAAAAGGCGGTCGCTGGATGAAGCGTACGACCATGAAGCAGGGACTGATTCAGGCGGCCTTGGGATTGATTCTACTCGCAGGCTCCTCGGTGCTGCTCCATCTCCTGGATGGTCAACGGACTGCGGTTGCGCGAGCCGAGCAGTTGGCCTATCTCCCGAAAGGGGAATATCTGAAATTGGCGGTGCTCGGCTATCGGCAGGTCGTCGCGGATCTGATCTGGCTGCAGGCGGTTCAGCACATCGGCGCAAAACGGGACACCCAGCTTGGGTATACCTGGACCTACCATGCCGTGGATGTCCTCACGGACCTGGACCCCACGTTTGTTCCGCCCTATCAGGCGACCGGTCTTTTTCTTGGCGTATTGGTCGGGCGACAGGAGGAAGGTCTGGCGATCCTGGACAAGGGGATTCGCCACAACCCGTCAATCTGGCAACTCCCGTTTCTCGCCGGTTACGTGTCGTATTACGAGCTCTGCAATCCGGTGGCGAGTGGGGAATATTTTCGGATTGCGGCGAGCATCCCCGGCGCTCCGGCTTATCTGCCTCAGTTGGCCGCACGCATGACGGTGGAGAGTGGGGACCCCACAGCGGCGCTCGAATTCTTGGAGCGCTTTGCTCGGAGCGTGACCGACGAACGGATGCGCGAGGCCCTTCTGCAGCGTATGAAAGAAATCGTTCAGGAAAAAGATCTGCGTTTCCTGGAAGAGAGCATCAGCCGCTATCGAGCCAAGTATGGCCAGCCTCCGGCGAAGCTTGAGGATCTGATGCTGCACGGAATCATTCCGCAACTGCCGGTGGATCCCTTGGGTGGGGCGTATGAACTCGATGCCTTCAACGGTGTGATTCGTGCGACGTCGAAGCGTGACCGGCTTCGCATTCATGAAAAGGTGGCCTGTCAGGCCAAAGCCGGCGACGTGAGGCCCCAGGCATGGGCCAATCCGCTCCCCGCGCTGGAATGAAGATGGAGGCGTTTCGTGGACGATATTGTCACCGAAGATTTGAGTAAATCCTACCCGTCTGGCTGGCCCGGCCGGCCGCCGTTTGTTGCCTTGGATGGACTGTCACTGACGGTCCGGCGGGGAGAAATTTTCGGTTTCCTCGGTCCGAACGGTGCCGGAAAAACCACGACCTTAAAAATTCTTCTCGGACTCGTTCGCGCGACCAGCGGACGCGCGCTGCTGTTGGGCGAACCGGCTGGCGATGTGGCGACCCGCCGTCGGATCGGGTTTTTGCCGGAGTCGCCCTATTTTTATGACTATTTGACCGCGGAAGAGTTTCTCGGCTTTTACGGGCAATTGGCCGGCTTGAGTCGCGCCGTCACCACTCAGCGGGTGGACGAACTGTTGCAGCTCGTCGGGCTGGGCGAGGCGCGCACGAGGCAGTTGAGGAAATTCTCCAAAGGGATGCTGCAACGCATCGGCCTCGCACAGGCGCTCATCCACGATCCCGAACTGGTGATTCTCGATGAACCCATGACCGGTTTGGATCCGGTCGGCAGAAAGCAGGTACGTGACCTGATTCTGAGTTTGCGGGATCGGGGGAAGACGGTCTTTTTCAGTACACATATTTTGCACGACGTCGAAATGATCTGCGACCGCGTCGGTATCGTTATGAAGGGGCGGCTGGTGGCCAACGGCCGGGTCGACGAACTGGTCCGGCAAGATCATATCCAATCGGTCGAGATCGTGTGCCAGCATATCAAGACGGAGGGCAATACCCTCATCCACTCGCTCGCCACGCGGGTGCTGCAGCAGGGCCAGCAGTGCTTGATCGTGCTACCCAGTCCGGATGCGGTGGATACCCTGGTGGGTGAGATCCGTCGTCAGGGGGGGCGCCTGCTTTCGGTGACGCCTCATAAGGCCTCCCTCGAAGATTTATTTTTCCATGAGGCCGCGCAGGCGGCCTCACGTGTGCCGGCGCATGTGATCAGTGGGAGGGCGTCCTGATATGGGTGCGATCGGGGTCATCGCAGTGAATGCATTCCGTGAAAGCCTGAGAGATAAGATCCTCTACAATTTAGTGTTGTTCGCCGGATTGCTCATCGGACTGTCGGTGTTGCTCGCGGACCTCTCCATTACCGAGCATCACAAGGTGATCGCGGATATGGGCCTGGCGGCGATCAATCTGATCGGCGTGATTATCGCCATGTTCGTCGGCATCAGTTTGGTCAATAAAGAAATCGAGCGGCGCACGATCTATACGATCATGGCCAGGCCGATCAGCCGCAGCTTTTTCATTTTGGGAAAATATTTCGGCCTGGCGTTGACGCTTTTGGTGAACATGTCCGTCATGCTAGCCGTCTTCCTGCTCACTCTCTGGCTCTACCATGTCCCGATCGAGCCTTCACTGTTCCAGGCTGTGCAATTGATGTTCGTCGAGATTCTGGTGGTGACGGCGATCGCGCTCTTTTTCTCGACGTTCACCTCCTCGACGCTCAGCGCCATTTTTACCTTGGGGCTGTATGTCATCGGGCATTTGACCGCGGACCTGAGGGCGATGGTGGCGAACAGTGAGGGCGGGATCGGGAAGGCAGTGGTCGACCTGTTGTACTACCTCTGTCCGAATCTGGAAATGCTCAATATCAAGGGCCAGGCGGCTGTGGGCGTTGCGGCGGCACCGGAGTACATGATACTCGCGTCCCTCTACGGGGTGCTGTACGCGGGGGTGCTGCTGACGGGTGCCTGCCTGGTGTTTCAACGGCGAGATTTCTGATCCACGGTCCTGCTGCATCGGTCTGCCGAAGCAGAGCGGCGAGTCTCATCATTGATCGGGCGTCACGCACATCGTTCCTGCTCAGGCCAGGCGGCTGGACGGCGGGGGTTCTCAACCAAAGGCTACGAAATGGCGTCGCGGCAATATGGCCTCTCTCCCCTCATGGTCTTTACCAGTATGTCCTCGCATTGGAACCTGCTCTGCCTATTGACCAAGCGCGAAATCGTCAGCCGCTATCGAGGGTCGCTGCTGGGCGTGGTATGGGCGTTTCTGCATCCGACGGTCATGCTGGCCGTGTATACGATTGTGTTCAGGGGCGCGTTCGGTATGCGGTGGGGGCGGGACGGCGAGAGTGCTATGGATTTCGGCCTCCTGCTGTTTTCGGGGCTGATCATTCATGCCTTGTTTGCTGAGAGTATTCATCGCGCGCCATACCTGATCGTGAATCATAGCAACTACGTCAAAAAGATTGTCTTTCCGCTGGAAATTCTCGCCTGGACTTCTCTCGGGGCGGCGCTCTTTCACGCGGCCATCAGTGCGCTCGTGCTGATCGTCTTTTACGGTGTCCTCCACCATTCGCTGCATTGGACGATGTTGTTGATCCCCGTCCTGCTCCTGCCGCTGGCCCTGGTGACGATTGGAATCTCCTGGTTTCTCGCCTCCGCCGGTGTGTTTCTGCGGGATCTCGGTCACGCGAGTGGACCGGTCACCACCGTGATGTTGTTTTTGTCGCCGGTGTTCTATCCGGCCTCGGCATTTCCTGATTCCTATCGGGTCTTGCTGTATGCGAATCCGCTCACCTTTCTCATCACCCAAGCTCAGGATGTGCTCATCTGGGGAAAGGCTCCATCCTGGGTCGGTATCGGCCTCTATTGTGTGTGCAGCTACCTGATCGCATGGGCCGGGCTGCTGTGGTTTCAGAAGACACGGAAGGCGTTTGCCGATGTCCTCTGAGTGGGCCATCCGCGTGCACAATTTGTCCAAGACCTACCGGCTGTACGCTCGCCCGGGCGACAGGGGAAAGCAGTGGATCCTGCCTGCTGTCCAGAAGTGTCTCGGACGCGAACCCGTGCAGTACTACCGCGAGGTGCATGCTGTCGAGAATGTGTCCTTCGAGGTGAAGAAGGGGGAGACGCTCGGCATCATCGGTCGAAACGGGTCCGGGAAGTCCACACTGTTGCAGTTGATCGTGGGGACCTTGACTCCGACAGGCGGAACGATCGACATCGACGGTCGCGTTGCGGCGCTGCTGGAACTGGGCGCGGGGTTCCATCCGGAATTCAGTGGCCGGGAGAATGTGTTCCTCAACGCGTCCTTGCTCGGTCTGTCGCAAGCGGACATCGACGCGCAGCTGGATGACATGCTGGCGTTCGCCGAGATCGGGGCCTCGATCGATCAGCCGGTGAAAACCTACTCTAGTGGCATGGTGGTTCGCTTGGCTTTTGCCGTGATGGCACATGTGAAGGCCGACATTCTCGTCATCGATGAGGCCTTAGCGGTGGGAGATGCATTTTTCGTTCAGAAGTGCATGCGCTTTCTGAGGACGTTCATGGAACGTGGCACGGTATTGTTCGTCAGTCACGATTCCTCGGCAATACTTAACCTTTGTCATCGGGCGATTTGGCTTGAGAATGGTCAAATTCAGATACAGGGCTCCTCGAAAACGGTGACTGAACAATACTTGGCTAGCGAGCACCGATCTGAGACCTTCTGCTCTCCAGATCATTCCGCACAGTCTGATATTGTACCCAGACCATTGACGGCACCGCTTCACGATATGCGGCTCAATTTTATCAATCAATCCCATTTGCGCAATGACATAGAAATATTTTCATTTCAAGGCAAGGGGCGTGGATTTGGGTCCGGAGGCGCTCGGATTGTTACTGCCGGCATTTTCGACCATGAGGCCAAACATGAATTGTCCTGGGTAATTGGCGGTGAAGCTGTGTGTGTGATTGTTCAGTTCGTAGCCTCGGTGGCCATTCGTCGAGTTGTGGTCGGATTTTTCATCAAAGACAGGCTCGGTCAAATTCTGTTCGGAGACAATACGCATTTGACGACAAATGCCCACCCAATCTCCTTAGATGTTGGCGAGGAGGCCGTTGCTTGCTTCCCCTTCCGTATACCGATCTTGCCGCAGGGTGTCTATTTTGCGGACGTTGCGGTCGCAGATGGTACTCCCTCGGAGCATATGCAACTGCAGTGGATCCATGATGCATTTAGATTAGAGTCTCGGACCTCTAGCACGTCGACTGGGCTGATCGGGGTTCCGTTCGGGAAGATAGAGATCCGTAAGCTGTCTCGGACGAAGGAGGCGCTTGCTTCATGATGGGAAATTTTGTGAAAGAAACATGCTCCGGAAATGAGCCTGATTCATTTAGTTTTGCTGAGACGAGACGGGTAATGCGCCGCATTGCCCGGCGCATCGTTGATGCATGCCCGCTCATTACAACGATCGGAAAGGCTAGGTTGGCAAAGCTAGAGACCCAGCGCATCCGAGATAAATATTTATCGGTGATGGTGAGTTGCTTGACCGGCACGATTTACGAAGACCCTCCCCTGAAGGTGCTGGGGCAAGAGAGATTTGATGCGACGCTGCGGGAACACGGATGGGATTGGCCTAGCCAGGCACATACGATGATCGGAACAAAGCGTCTGACTAATCTGCGTGTATTGATTGAAGACGTAATCAAGAATGAGGTGCCGGGCGATTTCATTGAGACGGGAGTGTGGCGTGGTGGCGCATGCATTCTAATGCGGGCGATCCTATTTGCATATAGTATTGAGACACGTCGTGTTTGGATTGCTGACTCATTTGAGGGTTTGCCGCGGCCGGATGCGGCAAGGTACCCGGCTGACGAGCACGATACGTTTTATACGTATAAGGACCTTTCGGTGTCTATGGAGGAAGTGAAGCGAAACTTCGAGAAGTACGGTCTGTTTGATGGACAGCTGATATTTTTGAAGGGCTGGTTCAAGGATACCCTGCCGACGGCCGACATCAATTCCTTGGCAATACTGAGGTTGGATGGCGACATGTATGAATCAACGATGCTTGCCCTGGAGAGCCTCTATGCGAAGGTGTCAACCGGAGGATACATCATTATCGATGATTATCATGTGGTGAAGGGCTGCAAGCTGGCAGTAGATGAATTCTTGGCCAAGAACAAGATTGTCCCTCACCTCGGCGAAATAGATGGAGTTGGAGTGTATTGGCAGAAGTCAGAACCTGAAACGGGGCGAAAAGAATGGCCGGTGAATAGGGGGGCTTGATGTTAGATATGCCTCACAAATACGAATATACCGTCGATCTGGATGGCGACACTGCGCCCGCTAGAATTGTGCGCTTGATTGGGCGAGAGAGAAAGGTGCTGGAAATTGGAGCTGGTCCAGGGTCTATTACCCGCATCCTTCGAGGTCACGGTGGCTGTAAGGTAACGGGGATTGAAGTAGACCCTAGGGCCATCAAGAAACTCGCTATGTGTTGCGATAAGGTTTATCAGGTCGATCTAAACGATGCTTCCTGGGCCCAACACATCAGGCAAGAAGGGAAGTTTGATGTGGTTCTAGCGGCTGATGTGTTGGAGCATCTGTACAACCCATTGGCGGTTCTTCGCGCAATGAAAGAGTTGCTAAACGATCATGGATGTATAGTTGCCTCACTCCCGCATGTGGGGCATTCTGCAATAGTGGCCTGTTTGCTGGCGGAAAATTTTGAGTACAGAGATTGGGGCCTATTAGATCGTACGCACATTCGTTTTTTCGGCATCAAGAACATGCAGGCACTGTTTGATCAGGCGGGCCTGAAGATTGTTCATGCTGAGTATGTGTTGCGTGCTCCCGAAGCAACAGAATTTGCCGATCTATGGGGCGAGATGGCTGAAAATGTCAGAGCTGCCTTGGCGACTAATCCTTTCGGTGAGGTCTATCAAGTAGTATTTAAGGCCGTGCCGAACGAGCATGATGGCGTCCCAATTTCTCTTTGCTCCCTGGCTGTAGGCTCTCGTGCGCTCGGCGGCGCAACTCAACCTCCCTCACTATTTAGGAAGTGCGTGAGGCGTTTTAAAGGGTGGGTGCGCCACCATGTGAGTCCGGAAAGTCGCATGGTGGTGAGACGATTGATGCGAAGTCTACACGTGACGGCGTAGATGGAAAATGCCATGAGGATGCCTCTCGATAACGACACAACGGCTCCGGTTATGGTGCATGGCCACTCTAGGTCAGAGTCTGAATCTCCTGCCCACTCCGCACGAGTGGTAGGGGTGCCTCGACTAATAGCATTTTTTCTTACCCAGTTTCACCCGACGACAGAGAATGATGAGTGGTGGGGGAAAGGGTTCACGGAATGGACCAATGTGACGAAAGCATCGCCATTGTTCGATGGGCACTATCAACCTCATTTGCCGACTGATTTAGGGTTTTATGATCTACGTTTGCGCGAGACTCGGCATGATCAGATTCGCCTCGCCAAGCAATACGGCATTGATGGGTTTTGCTATCACTATTATTGGTTCTCCGGTACACGTTTATTGAATCGGCCGTTGGACGACATGTTGGCTGATCGAGAAAGTGACATGCCGTTTTGTCTGTGTTGGGCCAACGAAAATTGGACAAGACGATGGGATGCTGCTGAGCATCAAATTCTAATCAGCCAGCAGTATTTGCCGGATGACGACCTGAATTTTATCAAAAGTCTGGCCCCATTCTTTAAGGACCCACGGTATATCAAGCTTGATGGGGCGCCATTTCTAATCGTATACCGCCCACAACATTTACCGAATCCTTGCAGGACGGTGCAGGTGTGGCGAGAGTATTGTGAGCAGGTGGGAATCGGAAAGATTCATGTTTGCGCTGCGCTGACTCATGGCAATGAAATGTACGGTCAGTTTGGGTTTGATAGTGGCGTGGAGTTTCCTCCACACAATCTTAATTGTCGGAACGTCAACGACCGCATCGAATTCCACGATCAGTTTTATGGCAATGCTATGGAATACCAGGACATTGCTCAAGCCTATTTGACTCGTCAATACCGTGAATCGAACGTCTTTAAGACTGTATTCCCATCCTGGGACAATACGGCTCGTTCGCGGGAACGCGCGTTAGTCGTGCTCAATGGAACGCCGCATAATTATGAGCATTGGCTGGCCAAGACATTGGATCAGACGGTGAATGCCTGTCCCAACGAGGACAAATGGGTCTTTATTAATGCATGGAACGAATGGGCCGAAGGGTGTCACTTGGAACCAGACAGGCGCTTCAAACTGGAATTTCTTGAGGCGACACTGCGGGCCAAGAATCATCTTTCAACTATTCAAGGATTTCAGTTATTGGGAACCTCTGTCGGGGACGGCGTCGTTCGCCGATCCATTTGCGGCGATTTACTCTCGATTGCTCGCTATCACGGCTGGCGTACGATTACGGCATGGCGGTATTGGATCAATCAATATCCTCGACTCAAGGACTTCATCAAAACGCTCATTTCCCCTATCAGACGACTCATCGCGAACGGTTAAGTATGACGAGTGGTGTGCAACGGTACGCGTTCTTCGCGCCGAGAGAGTGTATTCACCAGTAACTTGTCGGCCATGATGCTGCCGATAAGACGATCCGATCCTTCCGACGGCAGAGTTTGCCTGGTCCGGACTCCGGCCCATAGATCGTGCGAGAAAACTCGTAGTTGAAAGAGATGATTACGCCCGCCTGATCATTTATTTCAGATGAATATATTGTCTGTTCTGTATTGGCTACGATCCCGTTTCTTGGAAGTGCTCGCGAATGAAGGGATTGGAGCGTGCCTACGGAAAGGTTTACTTAAACTCCGCAGCATTGCGCTCGGAGATCCTTCGAGTCTTCCTTTTACACTCCAAAGCCAGTCAGCCCAGTATGAGGTATGGCGGAAGCGCCACACGGTATCTCCCGAGTGCCTACAGCGGATGCGTATTGCGGCAGGGCAAATGCCGGCACCACCGCATATTACGATCGTGCTGGTAGTGAGTCGAATTGATGAGAAGCGATTGCGGGAGACCATCGAATCACTGCTTGCCCAGACTTATCCCCATTGGACGTTGTCGGTCGTAGGCAAGGTTCCTCGACTACGCATGGTGGAACATATAATAAACGCCTATTCCGAGACGGACTCCAGAATTCAACCTGAAGAGATCTCGGAGGCGGAGCGCATATCTGATTGCATACTCAAAGGGCGCTTAGGAGAGTTCGTAAGTTTTCTCTCTCTGGACTGCTATCTTGCCCCGGAGGCCATGTCCTCTGTGATCACGCGCTTCCAAGAATGTCAGGATCTGGATTTCCTCTACGCTGATGAAGATATGGTCCGAGAGAACGGCGAATTTGTAGATCCGTTCTTTAAGCCTTGTTGGAGTCCCGATCTCCTCATTGGAATGAATTATGTCGGTCGTTTTAACGTCATGAGAAAGCAGCTTCTCCTCGAGATCGGAGCAGATTGGGGAGACATTGCGAACGATGGCTTCTATCATCTTGTATTACGAGTGGCGGAAGAGACGAATAGGATCGGACGCATTCCTCAAGTGTTGTGTCATTGCCGCATGGTTGATGAGTCCTCCGGTATCGCTGCCGATCAGCCTGAATTGGATGTGACAGCTCAGATGAAATCTCTTCAGGACGCGTTGAATCGTCGTGGGGAATCGGCTGATGTGGTGTGTGAGGGGGCCGGGAGGTTCAAGGCGCACTACCGTGTTTCAAGGAATCCTCTGGTGTCTATTATTATTCCTACAAAAGATCGCTGGGATATGCTGCGGCAGTGTATTGAGAGCGTTGAATCTGTAACGCGATATCCTTCTTACGAAATCGTTGTGGTCGATAATGGGAGCCGCACGGCTGAGGCGAAAGAATATCTGAACGCACTCTCCAAGAAATGGATCATCCATCGGTTTCCGGGACCGTTTAATTTTTCCGAGATCAACAATTACGGGGCCTCGAAAGCGAACGGAGAGTTTCTCTTGTTCTTGAATGACGACACCCAGGTCATTGCGCCCGACTGGATGAGTGCCATGGTGGCGCAGGCGCAACGTGCGGGGGTCGGTGCTGTGGGAGCTAAGCTTCTCTATCCAAGTGGAATGATTCAGCATGCGGGGGTTGTGATAGGTATCAGAGGCGTGGCGGGACATGCGTTCCGTCACCTGCGGGGAGATACACAGCACTATAGAGGACTGCCTGATACGCTGCGAAACTGTAGTGCCGTCACGGCCGCCTGTATGCTCATGTCCGCAAAAATCTTTTCTGAAATCGAAGGCTTTGATGGTCATTTGAAAGTTGAATACAATGACGTGGACCTCTGTCTACGTTTGATTCGAGCGGGGTATCGAATTATCTACACTCCTGATGCGCTCTTGATTCACTACGAGAATGCTTCCAGAAAGGGAGGACGGTGTCAGGAGGACGAATCATTCTTTCTTGCTCGTTGGGGGGCAAGTCTTCGGCAGGGGGATCCTTACTATCACCCCGAACTCACAACGTCCAGAGAAGATTGGAGTTTGAAAGTATAATTCGACCCTTTAGTTCCTCTTGTCCTCTTCGCCCATTCCCCCCGTCAAAAACAACGAAAAACCTATCCTTGCAAGAGAACTCCGGTACTATTTGAGCAGTCGGCTATGCGCTCGCAAGCGGCTGATATTCCAACACCACCGGGCAGAAACACGTGCAATGACGGTCACGTATTTCTCGAAGAGTTCGAGCATCGGCCCCAGCAGTCGCTATCGCGTCTTTCAATTCCTGCCTCATTTTCAAGCGGCTGGGATCGGCTGTCGTGTGGATGCCCTGTTTGGAGAGATCTACTTCTCGATTCTGAAAGTGCACCCGCGGGCGCTACGGACCTTGTTGAAGATTCCCTATGTGTTCGTCTGTTTCCTTCGACGACTCTGGACGTTGTTGACCCTGGGTAGGCAGGACTTGATCGTGATCGAGGGGCAGCTCTTTCCCTATGCGCCTCCGTTGGCCGAACGGCTGCTGCGCTGGTGCCGATACCGGGTGGCGATCGAAATGGATGATGCGATTTACCTGACTCCCGGACATGAGAAGAAGATCCCCGCGCTCCTCTCAATGGCCACAGGCGCCATCGTCGGGAACGACCGGCTTGCCGCCTATGCGAAGCAGTTCTCGCCTCGGGTCTGCATCGTTCCTACGGTCGTCGATACCGAGAGATTTGTCCCGAACCCGATGAGCCTCGATTCATCTGAACGCAACTCCGATACCATCACAATCGTATGGATAGGCCTAGCCTACAACCTGAAGTGTCTGGATGTGCTGGCGCCGGCACTTCGCGCGTTGCAATCCAAGTTTCGCCTGACACTCCGCGTGGTCTGTTCACGGCCGCCGCACATGCCGGGCGTCGAGATTGAATTCAGGCCCTGGGATTTTCAACGCGAAGTGGCGGATCTGCAGGATGCCACGATCGGGGTGATGCCGCTTGAGGACACGGAGTGGGCCAGGGGCAAGTGCGGCTTGAAGCTCCTGCAGTACCTTGCGGTGGGGATGCCCTCGGTGGCCTCTCCCGTCGGTGTGAATCGCGACATCATTGTGAATGGAGAGAACGGGTTTCTTGCCGCCACCGAACAAGAGTGGCTTGAGCGCCTCGACGCACTTTGCCGGCAGCCGCAGTTGCGCGCGCGAATGGGGCAGGCCGGACGTCGGACCGTGGAGGAACGGTACTCTCTGGCTGTGTGGGGCCCCCGGCTGGTGGACGTGTATCGGACCTTCGCGGAGAACGAGCATTTGAATGTGATGAGCCGGGCGGTTCATCGCCCTGTGTCAGGCCACAGTCGTTCCACAGGAAGTCGATGATTCTGCTCACCCTGACATTCGTGGTCGCGATGCTCCTTTCGCTCTATGGCGTGCCGATTGCGCGTCGCGCCGCCTTAAAATTCGGCATCGTCGATAATCCGGATGGCCGGCTGAAGCATCAGCGTGAGCCGGTGCCCTATCTGGGTGGGCTGGCCATCTATCTCGCGTTTCTCGTGAGCTTGGCCTTTACCTTCGAGTTCCGGCAGGACGTGCTCGGCATCGTGCTCTCCGGGACACTGATCGTCATGCTGGGGCTGATCGACGATTTCGGCGTCTTGTCGCCGGGAACCAAACTCGCGGGCCAGTTTCTGGCCGTGTTCGTGTTGATCAAGAGCGGCATTCGCATCGAAATCGCGTCGCTGCCTGATTGGGTCGATATCGTGCTGACGGTGTTCTGGATGGTCGGCATCATCAATGCCTTCAATCTGTTGGACATCATGGACGGGTTGTCGGCCGGTGTCGGTGTGATCAGCGCCGCCTTTCTCTGTGTGGTGGCGATCTTGAACGGGGATCAGACCATCGCGTTCATGCTGGCGGCGCTCATGGGGAGCCTGCTCGGCTTCCTGCGATACAACTGGCGACCGGCTTCGATTTATATGGGCGATTCCGGCGCGATGTTCATCGGTCTGATGCTGGGCGCCCTGTCGATGATCGGCAAATACACGACCGGCCATTCCGTCTCGCTGCTGACCCCGGTGTTGATCTTAGGCATGCCCATTTTCGATACCCTGTTCGTGATGTACATCCGATTCCTGCGCGGGTTGCCGGTGTTTCTCGGCAGTCCCGATCATCTTGCGATTCGTTTGCGGCATTGGGGCCTGTCGGTGACGCAAGTCGTCCTGCTCAGTTATCTCGGTGCGGCGTTATTGGGGGGAATCGGGCTGCTGGTCATGGCCGTGCCCCAGGATCTTGCCGTGGTGCTGAGCGGTGTTACGGTGTTGGGCCTGGCCGTGGCCGCCGTGGCCTTGACGCGTGTGAATGTCTCGACCGGAACCGTTGCCGTGATCGCCGAAGCGGCCCCGGCACGTTCGACAGAAAGGACCGGCGTAGTATGATTTTGATCGTCGGGGCTGGATTGGCTGGGCTCAGCGCGGCCTATCACCTGCGTGGGATGCCCTACAAGATTCTGGAGCGGGAACGCGAGGTCGGAGGGCTCTGCCGTTCGTACGTAAAAGACGGGTTCACCTTCGACTATACGGGACACCTGCTTCACTTCCGGCAGACGGCGATCAAGGCGCTCGTCGAGAGCCTGCTGCCGGACCGACTTCAGCGGCATGCCCGAAAATCCTACGTCTATTCCCATGACACCTACACCGAATATCCGTTTCAGGTGAACACGCATGGTCTCCCGCCGGAAGTGGTGCGGGAATGTCTGCTGGGGTTTATCGCGACGCTGTCGAATCCGTCGTCCAAGCCTCTGGTGGAGAGCCGGTCGTTCAAGCAATGGATCGTCGAGAGCCTGGGCGAGGGCATTGCGAAACATTTCATGGTGCCCTTCAACGAAAAGTTGTGGCAGGTGCCGCTGGAAGAACTCACGTCCGACTGGGTGTCGTGGCTGGTGCCGAAGCCGGACGTGAAGGATGTCGTCAACGGTGCCTTGGGAATCAAGGACAAAGCCTTCGGCTACAACCCGTCGTTTCAGTATCCTGCCAGCGGCGGCATTAAGGTGTTGCCGGAAGCCTTTCTCCCGTCGGTTGAGAACCTGTCGTACGATTCGGAGTTGGTGGAAATCGAGACAGGCAGGCGGCGAGCGGTCTTTCGCAGCGCGCAGGGCGAACGGACGGAAGCCTATGACCGGATCGTCTCGACGATCCCCCTGCCTGATCTGGTGCGGCGTTGTGTGGATCTCCCGGCGTCGCTGCGGGAATTGGCTGCGTCGCTGCGGTGGGTCTCTGTGTATAACGTGAATCTGGCCGTCGCGCGCGAGCGCATCTCCGACAAACATTGGATCTATTTTCCCGAGCACCGCTATCCGTTTTATCGCGCGGGGTTTCCCATGAATTTTTCTCCGTCGATGGGGCAACCCGGCTGCAGTTCCCTCTATGTGGAAATCTCGCACCAGCCGGCCGAACGAGAATCCGATGCGGCGCTCATCGAGCGAGTCCGTCGGGGGTTGGAGCAGGCCGGCGTGCTCCAGCGGACCGATGAACTCGTGATGTCGGATGTGAAGGATCTCTATTACGCCTATGTGCTGTTCGACCGGTATCGTAGTCCAGCCGTGCAGGAGCTGCTGGCCGAGTTGGAGCGACGCGGCATCTCGTCGATCGGGCGGTATGGAATGTGGGAGCACACGTCGATGGAGGATGCGATCGCCCAGGGGCAACAGGCGGCTGCGCGGTTACGGATGAAGGCCGCGGCCTGAGCGCGTGAATGTCATGCATGTAGTCTGTCACGTCATTACGAAACTGGAGTTGGGCGGCGCACAGGAAGTGGCGATGCAAGTCGTGTCGGGCCTGGATCGCAGCCGGTTTCGTCCCGTGCTCCTCGCAGGGCCAGGAGGGCTGAGGACCGACGACGCGCATGCGTTGGAAGGTGTCGAGGTTCACACCATCCCGTCGCTCGCGCGAGAGATTCGTCCCTTCCAAGACCTGTGCGCGTTGTGGGAGCTGGTCGGCGCCTTTCGACGACTCCGGCCAAAGATTGTGCACACCCACAGTTCAAAAGCTGGTATCCTAGGGCGGTTAGCCGCCTGGCTCGCCGGTGTCCCCTGCATCCTGCACACGATACACGGGTACGGCGTGACGCCCGCGCAGCCGTTCTGGCAACAACAAGCATTGATCGCACTGGAATGGATGGTGGGCCGGATCACCACCCACTGGATTGCGGTGTCACACGCCGACCGCAGGCAGGGCATCGAGTGGGGCCTCTTTACCGTATCCAAGGTGTCGGTGGTGAGGCCGGGAATCGATCCGACGGCGTTTGCGGCTCGAATCGAGTCTTCCGAACGTGACCGTCTTCGGGCTCTGCTGGGAGTGGGCCCTGATCAGCTGCTGGTAGGAACGGTCTCGTGCTTGAAACCGCAAAAATCTCCCGAAGACTTTGTCCGCGTTGCAGCGCTCGTGTGTCGACGCGTTCCAGCCGCCCGCTGTGTGCTCGTCGGCGACGGAGAGCTGCGGCCCCACATCGAAGCGTTGTTGCTGGCGCAAGGGCTGCAGGATCGGGTGACTCTGCTCGGCTGGCGCCGCGATGTGGCCGCCTTATTGAAAGCATTCGATGTGTTCGTGCTGACCTCGCAATGGGAAGGGTTGCCCTGCGCCATCCTGGAGGCCAGAGCCAGCCGGATTCCGATCGTGGCCACGCGAGTGGGCGGCGCTGCCGAGGCAATTGTTGAGGGCATTCAAGGCACGCTCTGTCCGGCCGGCGACGTGCGGGCCATGGCTGAGCGGGTCTGTCAGATTTTAGAAGACGAGCGCTTTCGCGTCGACCTCCGGACCGGTACGCAGGAACTTCCGGAGGAGTTCACGATTCAAGAGACGCTCAAACAGTATCAGTCGCTCTATACGTATCTCCTGCATGCCGCGCGTCAAAATGAAGATGTCATGAAGTTGCAACCCAATCGACTATAGAAGGGGAAATCGGGGGATACGATGAACATTCCGCTGCTTGATCTCAAAGCCCAATATCAATCGATGCGCAGTGAAATCCTGGCCGCGATTGAGGCCACCTGTGATGAGCAGGGCTTTATTCTCGGCCCGCGAGTGGTAGCGTTGGAGCAGGCGGTGGCGTCGTATACCGGTAGTGCCCATGGCGTCGGAGTCGCCTCCGGTAGCGACGCGCTGCTGCTGGCGCTCATGGCCTTGGGGGTGAAAGCCGGCGATGAAGTGGTCACCGTGCCGTTTACCTTCTTTGCGACGGCGGGGGCGATCTCCAGGCTGGGGGCCAAGCCGGTGTTCATCGATATTCGCCCGGATGATTTCAATATGGATCCGGCACTATTGGAACGCGCCATCACCACACGAACCAAGGCGATCATTCCCGTGCATCTCTTCGGTCAATGCGCCGAGATGGATGCGATCAACGAGATCGCCCGGCGACACAACATCGGCGTGATCGAGGATGCCTGCCAGGCCATCGGTGCCCGTCAGAACGGACGATATGCCGGTGTGTTGGGCGATGTGGCCTGCTTCAGTTTTTTCCCGTCAAAGAACCTCGGAGGGTTCGGGGACGCCGGCATGGTGACCACCAACGACAAGGCGCTGGCGGAGTCCATCGCGATGTTGCGGGTTCATGGGAGCCGGGTGCGCTATGTGCACGAAGCGATCGGCATCAACAGCCGGTTGGATGCGTTGCAAGCGGCGGTCTTGTTGGTGAAGCTGAAACGTCTGGATGAGTGGGCGGAAGGCCGTCGCCGGAATGCCGCGCGGTATGTGCGGTTATTCACGGAGGCGAAACTGACAGACCGGATCACCTTGCCTGCGGTGGGGGCTCACAACTTTCACGTCTTCAATCAATTCACGATTCGTGTCCACAAGCGTGACGAGTTGCGGAGTTATCTGAAAGACCAGGGCGTGGGCTCAGAGGTCTATTACCCCCTGCCCCTGCATTTGCAAAATTGTTATCGTGATCTGGGGTATCAGAAAGGCGCGTTCCCGCAATCGGAACGTGCGGCCGAAGAAGTGCTCTCGCTTCCCATCTACGCGGAACTGTCCGACGAACAACTTCAATACGTCGTGCAGACGATCGCCTCGTTCTACCGCAAACGCTAACATTCGCGTTGCCGTCCGGCGCCGGTTTCCTTCCGGGGCCGGACGGTTCATCCCCACATCCTGATAGCCGACAGTTTCACCGTCGTCCGCCGGAGCAGCAGCGCCTCTTGGCGTGTCGCGCTGTGACTGCCGGTGCCTGTTGCCCGTTGTGACGCGGCCGCCGCCGGCGCCTCCTCCGGCTTGACCGACCGCATGTGTGCCTCCCTTCCGGTCGTCGAATCGACGACAAGCAGTCCCGTAGCCTGGCGTTCAAGTCTGAACAACGGTGAGGCGGTGACGTACACCAGGGGCCGCTGTGGGGCATGGGTTTGCGCTGAATGGAATTCCTGCGACGCCAACGATGGGCTCAATATGAGAACCGGTTGCGGTCTGGGCAATCCTGGCAGGCGGCACCGGTCAAGGCTTGGCCGCCTATCACCAGATCGTGATTGCCGACTCAGGTCTGTTTTCCTGTGCGATTGGCGGATAGATGTGGCGCCGGAGGCATAGGGTTTGCTCATATGGATGATAAAGGGAGACGCCGCGTCGTTGTACGTATGACAATCCCTGCATCATTCTTTCTCGGCATGTCGCGCAGCAGCTACTCCCGGTTGGGAGTGGCCCTGGCGTTGATCGCGGCGATCGGCGCGATCGATTGGTGGTTGCCCTTGGGATTGACCATCACCACGCTCTACGTAGTGCCGGTTCTCATCGCTTCCCGGATCCCTCACCCCCGTCTCACGTTCTGGGTGGCTGCCCTCGCGTCCCTGGTGACAATTCTCGATATGTTCGATCGGCCGCTCTTTGCATTGACCTGGGTCAGCGCCATGAATCGGGCCTTTGCGCTGATGGTGATCTGGGTGACGGCGCTGTTGTGTCTGCGCCGGCAACGCGACGAGGCCGAATTGCTGCGCATCAATGAAGATATCGAGCAGCAGGTCCAGGAGCGGACGGCGGATCTGGCCGCCGCCAATCAGGAACTTGAAGTGCTGCGAGCGGAAGCGGTGTCAGAACTGGTCGCGATCGTCAAATCATCCGACGACGCCATTGTGGGCATGACGTTGAACGGCATGATTCAAAGCTGGAATCGGGGCGCGGAACGGGTCTACGGGTATCGCGCCGAGGAGGTACTCGGCCGGCCCATCTCTGTGCTGTGTCCCCCGAACCGATTGGATGAAGTGCCGACCATGCTCGATCGGATTGCGCGCGGAGAGCATGTGCGCAATGTGGAAATGGTGCAGCGGCGGAAGCAGGGGGAGCGCATCGATGTGTCGTTGACGATCTCGCCGGTGAAGGATGCGGACGGCTGTGTCATGGGCGCGTCGGCCATCGCGCGCGATGTCACGGTGAAGCGGCGCATCGAAGCGGCGCTGCGGGAAAGCGAAGCCCGGTTTCGTATGATGGCGGACACGGCTCCGGTGATGGTGTGGATGGCCGGGCCGGACACACACATCACCTTCATCAATAAACGCTGGCTGGAATTTACCGGGCGCACCGTGCAGGAAGAGATCGGCGACAACTGGTTTACAGGCATTCACGCCGACGATCTGGATCGCTGCCGGAAGTCGTATCTGGAGGCGTTCAAGTCGGAGCAGCCGTTCTTTCTGGAATACCGGCTGCGGCGTCACGACGGCGAGTACCGGTGGATCATGGATACGGGAGTGCCCTTGTTCGACGAGGAGGGGCAGTTCGGCGGGTACATCGGTACCTGCATGGACCTGACCGAGCGCAAGGACATGGAAGACCAGCTCCGCCGGATGTTGAAGGAAAAAGAAAGTCTGCTGCGGGAAGTGCACCATCGGGTCAAGAACAACCTGCAGGTCATTTCCAGCCTGCTGAATTTGCAGTCGGCTTCCATCAAGGACCCGGTCGTCAACCAGCTGTTCCGAGAATGTCAGGTGCGTATCACCTCGATCGCGCTGCTTCACGAGACGTTGCACCGGTCGCACGATCTTTCGCGAATCAAAATGGGCGACTATATCCGCACCCTGACCGGCCACCTGTTCCGTTCGTATGGGGTCGATCCGAACCTCATTTCGCTGGAGCTGAACGTGGACGATGTCGAGTTCGATATCGACACGGGGCTGACCTGCGGATTGATCATCGATGAGCTGGTCTCCAATTGTTTGAAGCACGCGTTTATCGACGACAACAGTGGAACGGTGCACATCGATCTGCTCGATCATGTCGACGGCACGTTTACCCTGTGCGTGAGCGACAACGGCATCGGGATTCCCAAAGACGGCGTGCTGAACAATCCCGATTCACTGGGGCTGGAACTTGTGACGCTGCTGGCAGAGAAGCTGGACGGCAGCACGGAACTCCGGAGTGGAGCGGGCACGGAATGGCAGATTCGCTTTCAGCAACTGCAATATTCAGAAAGGATGTGAATGCCATGGAACCAGCCAGCATCTTGATTGTGGAAGATGAGCCTGTCGTCGCGAAAGACATTCAACTCAATCTGCAACGGCTGGGGTATCGCGTGCCGGCCACAGCCACCTCGGGCGAAGAGGCGATCCGCAAGGCCGTCGACATGCATCCCGATCTGATTCTGATGGATATCGTGTTGAAGGGGAACATGGATGGGGTGGAAACCGCTCTCCAGATTCAACGTCAGCAGGACGTGCCGGTGATCTATCTCACGGCCTATGCCGACAACCACACGCTGGAGCGCGCGAAGGTGACGTCTCCGGCCGGTTATATGCTCAAGCCCTATCAAGCGAACGAACTCCGGACCACGATTGAGCTGGCGCTGCATCGCGCGCAGCATGACCGCCACATGCGGGAGCGATTACGCTGGATCGCCACCACGGTGCGCTGTATCGGTGACGGCATTGTGACGACTGATCGTGGCGGCCGGGTCACGTATATGAATCCTGCCGCAGAGGAGTTCACGGGTTGGAGTCAGGAGGAAGCGACGGGGATGACTGTGAGCGCTCTCCTGGGCTCCGAAGCGGTGCCACAATCGGAAAGTCCGGCTCAGCAGGCGATGGCACAGGTCTGCATGGTGACGATCGACGGCGCGACCCTCATCTCCAGGCTGGGTGCGGGCCGGACGATTCGAGGAAGTGTGGCGCCGGTGGTCGACGACGGCGGCACCGTGCTCGGCGCCGTGCTTGTATTCCATGAGATCGCCTCAAGCGGACAGGGGCTTCAGGTCCAGGGCGAACAGCGTGAGGGCTTCTGGACGATGGATGCGCGGCTCGGACGTCCGCAGGGCATTATCAATTTGTGTTCCTGGTGCAAGCGCGTGCCGGACGAATCCGGCGAGTGGTACGACCTGGCCACGTTTATCGCGGAGCGATCGGCGATCCAGTTCAACGGCGGGCTCTGTCCGGAATGTATGGATCACTGTTTTCCCTGCGACGGCAGGCATAAGTAGTTCGAGACGTGTGTGGACCTGTTCACACGATGTCCCTCGCACGGTTCGCCCACCGCCGCAGTCTTCCTCCCTGCGCTAATTTTCGAGAAGGCTTCAAGAATGCGTGAGAATAGACTATAGTAGCGCTGCACACTCACACAGGACTTGTGGCCAACTCTACTCTGACAACTCCAGACTCGCGTCCGTTACGGATCGCGCTCATCGGTGCAGGCCGCCATGCCCAGCACCATGCCCGCGCCATTTTGCGCTGCCCCGGCGTGCAACTGGTGGCGGTGGCTGACCCGTCCGATGCGGCTCAAGAGGCGATGCGCGATATTGTTCCGGGCATCGGCTGTTTCAAGACGCCGGAGGAGCTGTTTGCCTCCGAACGTCTCAATGTGGTGCACATCATTACTCCGCCGGCCTCCCATGCTCCGTTGGCCAGGATGGCGATCAAGGCCGGATGCCACATCTATGTCGAGAAGCCCTTCACCGAGTCGGTGGAGGACGCCCAACAGATCCTGGATGAGGCGAGCGCAAAGGGTCTCCGTGTCTGTGCCGGCCATCAATTGTTATATGAACCACCCACGCGGGTATTGACCCAGTACTTGCCGTCGATTGGGCGCGTCGTGCATGTCGAGAGCTACTTTTCCTTCCGGACCGTGCGTCATGCGCCGGGTGGCCGCAAGGTGCTCCGCGCCGACCACCAGTTACTCGACATCCTGCCGCACCCGGTGTATCTGTTGCTCCAGGTGTTGGAGCAAGCCGGGGAGGGGCGTACCGAGCTGCTGTCCTTGGAAGTGAGTCAGGCCGGGACGGTGCATGCGCTGGTGCGACGCGGCGGTGTGACCGGCACGTTGATCGTGACGCTCGAAGGGCGCCCGGTGGAGAGTTATCTGCGGGTCGTCGGGAAGAACGGGTCGTTGTTCGCCGACTATGTTCGCAGTACCACTCAGCGCGCCATCGGTCCCGGGTCGTCCGGCATCGATAAGTTATTCGCGCCCTACCGGCAAGCCTGGCAATTGCTGATCGGTACGACGTCCGCGATGGCGAACCGCTTTCTGAAAAGTCAGCGCAGTTATCCTGGGCTGGCCGAACTCTTCACCGCGTTCTATGAGTCTGCGCGGACGGGCGGTCCGTCGCCCTTGTCGCCGGAGAGTTTGCTGGAGACGGTGCGCATCTGTGAGCGCGTGGCGAAGGCGCTCAAGGTGGGAGAGGCTAAGGCCCTGGCTGCCGCCGCGCCGAAGCCGGTCGAGAGCCGGGGCGTGCTGGTTACCGGTGGAACCGGGTTTTTGGGAAAAGAAATCGTGCGAACGCTGCTGTCGCGTGGCCGCCCTGTTCGTGTGGTGGCGCGACGTGAGCCGTCCCCCTGGGAGCGGATTGCCGGCGCCGAATATGTGGTGGCCGATGTGGCCACGGGAGCCGCTGCACAGCTCTTCAAGGGGGTGGATACCGTCATTCATGCTGCGGCAGAAACCGCCGGTGGTTGGCCGGAGCATCAGCGGAACTCGCTGGACGCCACCGAGCAGATGGTTCGCGGGGCCGATGCGGCGGGGATTACGCATTTCGTCCATGTCAGCAGTCTTGCCGTATTGGCGCAGGGCAACGGCCGGTCCATCGGCGACGACCATCCGCTTGAGCCGGACAGCAAGGGGTCCGGTCCCTATGTCTGGGGAAAGTTGGAATCCGAACGGTTGGCGGTCCAACTCGGCAAGGAACTCGGTCTCTCTGTGAAAGTGATTCGTCCCGGCGCATTGGTCGACTATCGCGATTTCGACCCGCCGGGCCGTCTTGGTAAGCGGTTGGGGAATATCTTCGTGGCTGTCGGTTCGCCGGGCGATCGTCTGGGGGTGGTAGATGTCGGATTTGCCGGCCGCTTCCTTGGCTGGATGACGGACGCGTGGGACAACGTGCCGAGCCCCTTGAACCTCCTCGATCCTGTTTCCCCGACCAAGCAGGAACTGTTGGATCGTCTCCGGCAAGCCAACCCCGATCTCACGGTGGTCTGGCTACCGAGGTTTGTGTTGGTTCCCCTCTCCTGGCTGGCGACGCTCGCGCAGAAAATCCTGCGTCCCGGGAAGCCGGCTATCGATGTCGCCAAGGTGTTCAGCGTCCTGCCTTACGACACTTCCGGGATTGCGAAGCTTGCCCCTCACGTCGATCACGCCTCCGAGAAACGGTAACCGTCCCCCCGCATGGTCCGTTTCATTGTTAGTGATCGGCATGGGGCCGATTCATTCTCTGTGATCGAAATGAGTGTATTCGGGGAAGTGTTTGAAAAATATAGCGATGTTTGAGAGGTCGAAAAAGATGCCCTCCTGGGGTTGATTTGAGGCGTTGGAGGGGGTAAGTCTTAGGAGTATTCTACGAGCAGGACCAGTCCCCAAACGGCAACCGCCTCACCACCGAAGAGTTGATCATCATGAACATTGGATTGAATGCGCGTGCGCTTACCATCGGTCTGGCCTTTCTGGGTGTGGTCTCAGGATGTGCGGAGGACCAGCGCTGGCGTTCAGCCATGCAGGAAGGTAATCACGCCCTGCGTTCCGGCGACTACACGCATGCGGAGGAATCCTTTGTGGCTGCTCGCAAGGAAGCCGAGGTGCTCGACCCACAAGGGAAACGGTTGGCCGAGACGTTGAGTCAGCTGGGCGAAGTGAATCGTGAGTTGGGGCGGTTTCCACGCGCCGAAGCACTCTTTCAGGAAGCCCTGGCGATCAGGGAGCGCGTGTATGGGCCGGCGCATGCCGAGACGGCTGCCAGCCTGACCGACTTGGGCGAACTCTACCGCCTGCAGGGGCTCTACCCGCAGTCCGAAGCGCTTCATCAACGGGCAAGGGAAATCCGCGAGCAAGTGTTCGGCGCCGACCATAGCAAGACAGCGGAGAGTTTGAACAATATTGCCGTGGTATATCAGGATCAGCGGCGCTTCGCCGACGCCGAGCCGGTGTTGCAGCGCGCACTGGCCATTCTTGAAAAACAACTCGGGCCCGAACACAGCACGACGGCCATCACGCGCGACAACCTGGCGAAGATGTATCAGGCGCAGGGGCAGCATGCTCGCGCCATGCCGCTCTATCAGCGCGCCTTGACGATTCATGAAAAGGCCTTCGGTCCCAACCATCCGATCGTGGCCAGGAATCTTGAAAATCTGGCGGATACCTACCGGGCTCAGAATCAATACCCTCAAGCCGAAGTGTTGTATCAACGCGCGGTGAGCATTTTTAAAAAGTCTCTCGGCAACGACCATGTCGATACCGCCGAGGCGATGAGTCGCTTAGGACAACTCTATGAGTTGCAGGGACTCTACTCCCAGGCGGAGCCGCTCTTTCAGCAGGCGATTGCCATCCGGGAAAAGCAGCAGGGCGCAGAGAGCCCTCACGTCGCGGGTGAACTCAAGAATCTGGCGGGACTCTATCAATCGCAGAATAAGCTGGAACAGTCAGAGGATCTCTACAAGCAGTCGCTGGTCATCTACGAACAGTCCGTCGGTTATGACCGCGAGGCCTACGTGAAGGCCTTGAGGAGTTATGCGTCTCTGTTGAGGCGTCGGCAGCGGTCCGGCGAAGCCGAGCGTCTGGAGGAGCGAGCCAAGGCAGTCTTGAAGCGCCTCTCACTGGAGAGCCAGAGCCAGGGAAAAACCGCTGCAGATGTCCCGCTTGCTCCGGTTTCGCCGTTGCCATAGGGTAGCCACTGTGCTGCCCGTTTCTGCCGCGTCCCAGTGCTGAAAACTTCTGCTCCGTTCTCACCCTGCCAGTACGCCCTGCACTGCATCTATGCTTAGCCCGCATTATTCATGACGGTTCGTCACGAAATCGCTGAGGCGCGTCGCGAGACCGGCGCGCGGAGTCCGGAGGCCCCGACGCGTACTCGTGCAGTACGTGGAGGGTCCGATGGGCGAGCCCGCCGGCCGAAGGCTCGTCGCAGCAGCGGATCAGCGGTTGCAGTAGAAGCGCTCATGAATAATGCGGGCTAGCTATCGCATCGAGGATCCGTCCAAGGCTGATACCCGCTGGAAGTATCGCTTGAGGCAGTACGCCTAATCCCCTACACTGTGGCCGCGAACCGCTCAGTTAATCCACCCAGAGGGACGTCCATGAATCGCACGGTGATTGCGCTGCTTACCCTGGTCGTTCTGACCACCGGGGCCTGTGCTAGTAAGTCTCCGAAGAAACAGTTTCAGCGCCTGGCGGGTGAATTCGTCTCGCCGGTTCACATTACGAAGCCGGCCGATCAGCAGAGTGCGGTCATCGGGATCACGATCAAGAGTCCGGCCTGGGTGCCCAACACCGAAGATCGGTTGTATTTGGTGAAGGTCGAGAACGAGCGCGATCTCTTCGAAGGTTCCAAGCTGATTCCGACCAGCATCCTGGCTCCGCCTCCCGGAGCCGGCGGAGGCGGGACGGTGTATGTGCAGAATGTCCCGCCCGGTCGCTATGCGGCCGTGGCGTTCAGCACCTCGGAGAGGGGATTCGGCAAGGTACGTGAGGTGACCCTCTTCCTGTTACCCAAGCCGGTCGTGAAACAAAGCGACACGACTGTGCCTCCCGGCAGCATTAGTTTCATGGGGGAATATGAAGTGGGCACCTCGACGATGGTCCTGCAGGAGAAGGCAGCCGATCCGGTGCAGGAGCATTATTTCGAAGCATTTTGGGGCAAGCCGCTGGCCCAGGTCATCGCCGATCTCCAGATGATCGGTACACCGGCCTATTTCGCCGTGCATACGGTCAGCGTCAAACAGGGGAGTCGGGACGCCGCTGCCGAAGAGCGGTTCCTGGCTGCCGCCAAGCGCGACCTTGAACCGGCCTGGGCCTCGGTGATCGAACGGCGTCGAACTGCGGCGAAGTAGGGCATGGTTACGTATGCATCCGATGCAGCGCCTCTCCGTTGTGTGCCCTGATCGTATGATTGTCTGAATCGAAGCCCCTGCGCACAGAACGCAGGGGCGCCTTCCAGCGGAATACAACTCTCTGCTCCAGCGACCCTCACCTGTTAACGAGAAATTTACCTTGTTCGGACGTGCCTGTGACCCTTGATCCGTAGGCTGATGGTGACCAGGTTGCTCTCAGCACAGGAGGTGTAGCATGCGACTCGTAAAGCAAGGTATTCAGATGTATCGGTCTCGCCCGCGCCGCCAGGATATTTTGTCTCTCCGTCAGACACGGCCGAGGATCACTGGCCTGTGCCTGGAGTGTCGGAAGGAGATCCCCTTCATACAACTGAGACACCGGCCGCACGCGACTCTGTGCACAAGCTGCGTTCAAGAACGTCTCGACTGTCTGTCTGCGGATGCGCTCTAGCCCAGACTATTCATGATTACCTACTGCGTCGTCCGATCCTCTCGCCCGGCAGGGCTGTTCTCGTTCGTCCTCCTCGACGGACTGCAAGTACGCCTGCGTCGGCCTCACGTGTGAGAAGCCCCGCCGGGCTTCGGTCTCGAACGCCTCGCGACGGCATTCATGAATAGTCCGGGCTAGTCGCGAGGGCATCCGCTCGTCTGAATAATCGTTGCGGGCCGCCAGGGTCGCGCAGAGGCATCGTGCCGGGGGTAGGAAGCGTCAGGCGTCCATGCCGAGGCTTCTGAGCTGCTTCGTGCCGATTGTGTCGCGGGAACTGGAGATTGCGGATTTCATGCGGTAATCGCCACGGAATCTCGCGTGGCCAATCACCGCTCCCGAGTCATTCCAATCTTTCTTTTTCTGACTGTTTCTCCCTTACAACGATGGTGTGATCGAGCTGGGCTGTATGGGGCCGTGAGATCGGCCCCATACGAGCGCGGTTTCGAGCCAAAATTGGTGGGCTGTCCCGCTCCGGCTCAGAAGAGGGGAACAGCCCGGGAGAGAGGTGCGGAGAGGTGGCGCAGCTCAACTCCCAACCGGTATCCGGTGGTCAGGATCGGTAGACTTCTTCTGCCGGGGTGTCGGGCCTCCATGCCGCACGCCGCGTCGAAGCCCGTTCTTCAGAAAGGTGCTGGCAGGTGAGACAAAGCGTCGCATCGGGTTGTGCGCGTAGTCTCGGCAGGGGGATATCCGTTCGGCAGCGATGGCAGATGCCGTATGAGGTGTCGAGCATGCGATTGAGTGCACGCTCTATTTGCCGGAGTTTCGCGTAGGCTCGTTGCGCCATGAGGTCGTCGATCAGCCGTCTCTGTTCGCAAGCGGCCAGATCGAGGACATCTGCAGGGAGACCCTGTTCTGATTGGGGCAGAGGCCGGGACACGACCTGTGCTAAGAGCATGCGGCGGCTTCGAAGCAGATGTGTGCGTAACGACGCAAAAGTCTGGTGGCGTGGATGGAGTCGGATGACCTGCGCGACACTCATGGTGCTACCCCTCCTCGTTGTCGTGCCCACAGCATAGAGGGCTGACGTGACAACCGGGTAAGCGACCGGTTAAGGAGGGGTTAATAGTGACGAGCGCGTGCGCCTGCAGCGGAGTTAGGTAACCAGTCTATTCATCAGCCACTGCTGGGCTGAACGAGCGGCCCTGCGTCCGGGCGTCTGACGCCGGTAGGTGCCGTCTCGATGGAGAATCCAGGCGTGGGTATTGTCTTCGAGGTAGGGGCGGAGACCCTCGTCGATCACGCGCTGACGTAATGTTTTATCCAGCACAGGAAAGGCCACTTCGATGCGCCGAAAGAAATTGCGATCCATCCAATCGGCGCTGGAGAGAAAGACCCGGTCGTCGCCGTCGTTCAGAAAATAGAAGATCCGGCTATGTTCGAGAAACCGTCCGATGATCGAACGTACGCGGATATGTTCCGAGAGGCCCGCGATGCCGGGTCGTAAGGCGCAGGGACCCCGGACGATCAAGTCGATTTTCACCCCGGCCTGAGAGGCCTTGTAGAGGGCCCGGATGATGTGAGGCTCCAGGAGCGCATTCATCTTCGCGATGATGTGGGCTGGTCGGCCCTGCTTGGCCCTGTCGGTTTCACGGCCGATCCATTTCAGCAATGTGGCATGCAAGGTAAAGGGCGATTGGAGCAGATGTTTGAGCCGTCCCGGTCGTCCCAGGGAAGTCAGTTGCTGAAAGACCGTCCGGACGTCCCGCCCGATCGCCGCATCGCAGGTGAGCAATCCAAAATCGGTATAGAGCCGCGCATTGCGGGCGTGATAGTTGCCGGTTCCGAGGTGCGTATAGCTCCGCAGCAGTCGGCCTTCCCGCCGGAGGACCAGACTCATTTTTGCGTGGGTTTTGTGTCCGACCACGCCGTACACCACATGGGCGCCTGCCTCCTCTAAATCGTGCGCCAGCTCGATGTTGGCCTCTTCGTCGAAACGGGCCCGTAGCTCGATCACCACGGTCACTTCTTTTCCGCCTCGCGCCGCATCCACCAGGGATTGCACGATGGCTGAATCCGCCCCTGTGCGATACAGGGTTTGCTTGATGGTGAGGACGTGCGGGTCCGTGGCCGCCTGCCGTAGAAACTCGGTGACGGGCGCGAAGGACTGATAGGGATGATGCAGGAGGATGTCGCCTTGCCTGATGGCGTCGAACCAGTCTTCGCTCGGCACAGGCGTCGTGGGAATGCCGGGGGTGAAGGGCTGAAATTTTAGATCGGGCCGATCCGCCAGGTCGGGCACGGCCATCAGTCGATGCAGATTGACCGGTCCGTGGCACTGATACACGTCGCGCGCATCCAGATGAAACTGTTCCCGCAGAAAATAGACCAGGTCGGGCGGGCAGTTGTCCGCCACTTCAAGCCGCACTTCGTCGCCGAATCGCCGTTCGGGAAGCTGACCTTCGAGCGCCCGCCGGAGGTCGTCGACGTCTTCCTCGTCCACGAAAAGATTGCTGTTCCGCGTGACACGGAATTGGTAGCAGCCGGTGACGTGCATGCCGGGGAAGAGTTGATGGACAAAGGCATGGATCACCGACGACAAAAATGCAAAATCGTGGGGCCAGGCCGCATTGCGCACCGGCAGATGAATCACGCGCGGAAGCGAGCGTGGGACCTGCACGATGGCAGTTCCGTTGGGGCGACCGAAGGCATCGGTTCCCTCCAGCGTCACCAGAAAGTTGAGACTCTTGTTGAGTAGTTTGGGAAAGGGATGCGCGGGATCCAGGCCTACCGGACTCAGGAGCGGGAGCAATTCGCGGGAAAAAAACCGGCGCATCCACCGAATGTGCGACGGCATCCAATCGGCGCGTTTGAGAAAACGGATACGTTGGTCGGCCAGCTGAGGGATGAGGGATTGATTCAGGACGACGTATTGCTCATGCACCAGCTGGTGAGTCAGCGCGGCGATGCGGGCCAGGAGTTCCGACGGGGTCAGTCCGTCGGCGCCCCGTTGTTCGACTCCATGAGTCACCTGTTCCTTGAGTCCCGCCACGCGGACTTCGAAGAACTCGTCGAGATTGGAACTCACGATGCAGAGAAACTTCAACCGTTCCAGCAGTGGAACCTTCTGATCTTTCGCCAGATCGAGGACGCGCCGGTTGAATTCCAGGAGGCTGAGCTCGCGGTTCAGGTACCATTCCGGCCGGGAGAGGTCACTCGTGGCCGGCCGGTGAGCCCTCGTCTTCGGCGTCGATGCGTGGGGCTGAGTCTCTGAAGGTGTCTGCGGCGATGACATAACTGATGACATAACTAGTGGGTCGGCAGTGTATCTCAGCCGCGCGAAACGGCGAATCAAGAATCGGTTAAATTTTTCACCATGCTGCCCGGACTCGGACTATCCAGGTGGCAGCTGGTGTCACCGGGCGCATCCGATGCGAGCGGTGGAGACCACGAAGTTGTCGAAGTATCGCTGTTGAATCTGAGCAAACGGGACGGAGGTCCAATATTGCTCCAGGTACACCGCGTTAATGCCGTAGTCGCTGTAGCTGCCGATCCAATTGATCCCGGTTCGTTGCGCTTCGAGTCGATCGTCGATCCAATATTCAAAGACGCCGTCGTCGGCAGCTCCGTTGTTCAGTTGCATGTGCACTTCGATGCAAAACCACGTTCCGATGTTGGGCGGGCTGAACAGCGGAGTCTTCCCGCCGGCCGCGCCGAGCCAGCGTAGGCGCGGGAAATCATTGTAGGTGGTGGTGCGCAACGAGCCCGATTCGTCGGTGCCGGACGCAGGATCGAGATAGAGCCGTTCAGGGTCCGAGCCGGGCGGGCCTCCGCTCCAGAGATGGCCGATGGCGGCCTGCGCAAACCGGTCGCTGGAGAGAATTGTGGCTCTGGTCAACTTGTCGGCGCCACCGCCGGTCCAGCCAGGCTGGAGTCGCAGATCGAACCGCCAGTAGATGTCGCGGTATGTGGCGGTCCCGGCATCGACCGGTTTCATATAGTCGCTTGGGGTCTTGCCGAACGCCAGGTGAAGGGAACCGCCGTGGGGATCGCCGGGAAGGTATTCCGCGCGCATGCCGGTTGAGTGGCCGACCCCTGCTCCGGCTTCGCGGACGAACCGGCCATGCCGAATGTCGTACTCGAAATAGCTCTTTAGGCGGTCGACTTCGAAATCGTCGCACCAGAGCCATTCCGGATGGCGGTCGTGCCAGTCGGCGCAAACGGTCCCGGCACGTGCAGCCGCATCGGCAGAACCATCCGCCGCGATGAAGCACGCGGCGACGAGCATCGTCGCCGCAACGCTCCATCGAAGCAGGATGCCCATGACTAGCTCGTCACCGCGCCTTCCGATGCGGAGGAGACGTGGCGGGCGTATTTGCCCATCACGCCGGACAGGTATCGAGGGGCCGGATGCTTCACCTTCTTCAGGCGCGCGGCCAGTTCCTTCTGAGTCACGTTCACGTCGAGGCGTCGCTTCGTGATGTCGAAGGTGATGATGTCGCCGGTCTTCACCGCTGCGATCGGGCCGCCCTTAATGGCTTCCGGCGCGACATGTCCGGCCATCAGGCCGTGTGTGGCCCCGGAGAATCGTCCGTCAGTGAGCAGAGCGACTGAGTCCCCGAGCCCGGCTCCGACGATGGCGGCGGTGACGCCTAGCATTTCTCGCATGCCCGGACCGCCGGACGGTCCTTCGTAACGGATGACGACCACATCCCCGGCCTTGATCTTTCCGGCCTGCACCGCTTTGAAGGCATCTTCTTCACGCTCGTAGACCTTGGCGGGTCCATTGAAATGCAGAATGGAGTGGCCGGCGACTTTCACGACGCACCCTTCCGGCGCGAGGTTGCCCTTCAGGATGACCATGCCTCCCGTCGGCTTGATCGGGTTGGAGAGGGGACGCAGCACTTGCTGGTCCGGCTTCTCCGTGGCGGCCTTGGCCTCTTCACCGATGGTGCGTCCGCTGACGGTGATCTGGTCCGGATGCAGGATCTTGGCATCGATCAAGCGTTTGGCGACCAGGGTCGTGCCGCCGGCGGCATAGAGATCTGCCGCCGTGAATCGGCCACCCGGCTTGAGATCCGCCAGTAACGGCACCTTCCGGTTGATCTTGTCGAAATCGTCGATGGTCAGCCGCACGCCCATTTCGCGCGCCACGGCCAGCAGGTGCAAGACGGCATTCGTCGATCCACCGGTCGTCGCCACGGCGGCGATCGCATTTTCGATGGAGCGACGCGTGATGATCTGTTTGGGGCGAATGTCTTTCTTGAGCAGGTCCATGACCAGTTTGCCGCATTCGAACGCCACATCGTCTTTGCGTTGGTCCATGGCCGGGACGCCGTTTCGGCCCATCGGCGAGATGCCGAGAAATTCAAAGGCGATGGCCATGGTGTTGGCGGTGAACTGGCCGCCGCAGGCGCCGGGGCCCGGACAGGCATGGTCTTCGAGATCCTTGAGTTCCGCATTCGTCATCGTGCCGGCCGCATGTTTGCCGACGGCTTCGAACACGTCTTGAATCGTGACGTCGTGTCCCTGGAACTGCCCCGGCATGATGGAGCCGCCGTAGATCATGAGTGATGGGATGTTCAAGCGGCAGAGGGCCATGACGGTGCCTGGAATCGTCTTGTCGCAACCGGACAGGGCGACGACTCCGTCGAACAGGTGTCCACGCGCGACCAGCTCGATGGAGTCGGCAATGACTTCCCGGCTGATGAGCGAGGCCTTCATGCCCTCGGTGCCCATGGTAATGCCGTCCGACACCGCGATGGTGTTGTATTCAATCGGAGTGCCGCCTGCTGCGCGAATCCCGGCCTTCACTCGCTCGGATAACCGACGGAGGTGGTAATTGCAGGGCATGACCTCGATCCAGGTGTTGGCAACGCCGATCAGGGGGCGTTCAAGGTCGGCATCGGTGAAGCCGACGGCCTTGAGCATGGCGCGGGCCGGCGCGCGGTCCGGACCGTCGAGCAGGTTGTGGCTTTTGTGTCGTGGGTCGATCGTCATGGAAACTCCTTCATTTACGGGATCGGAAGACTGCCGTTCAGTGCATCGCCTTGTTTCTGGTGGGTCGCAAACTTTCGCATAGATGGGCGCAAAGGGTCAATCCGCCGATCTTGAGATCGGCCGTGGCTAGGCTTGGGAATGGCAAGCAGGGGGAAAGGGGAGAAAGATGAATGGGACGGGTCGAGACGGTGCGGCAGGATCGCATCTGAAGGCGCGACCCTGCCGCAGGGGGCTTAGTGCTTCTCTTTCTTACCCTTCTTCTCGTGCTTCTCTTGTTTGGCTTCCTTATCGATGACGGTGCCTGTGCCCGCGTCGATATGGACTTCCGTCATTTTGCCGTCGGCTCCCAGTATTTCGACTTCCCAGACCGTTTTGTCGTGCTTCTTTTCAAGCTCGGCTTCGACGGCCGTGCCGGGGACTGCATCCAACGCGGTCTTGATGGCCTGGTCGATGGTGACCTTGGCATCCTTCACCAACTCGGCCGCGTCACACTTCTCATCCTTGCCTTTGTGTCCCTTGTCGCTCCATGCGGGAGTGCTCGTGAAACAAAGTGCCGCGACCATCAGGGCGGGTACTGCAACGTGCTTGATCATGTGTGGCCTCCGGTTCTGTGCGTGGGATGGTTATTGGGGCTTCGCCTCGCCGTGAGGATTGGCACCATGCGGATTCTTTCCATGGGGAGCGGCCTGGCCCGCGCCCTTATGCTGCTGCATCATCTTCTCATGTTCGGCCTGTTCCTTCGCGCGTTGCTCCGGGGTCAGCAGTGCGAGGGCTTCCCGTCTGGTCTTGATCGACAGGACACGGAGTCCGATCTGCACGTCCGCGCTTTGCTTGAGCTTCGCTTCAATTGCGCCGATGTCCGCTTTCTCGTCGTCGTTCAGGGCTTTCACTTCCCGTTCGGCGATCTGGATGTCGGCTTCCATCTTAATCCGGTTCTTGTCGAGATTGAGCTGCAGGCCCTTGAGCTTGGTCACCTGCTCGGCGCTCAGTCCGATGTCTTTTTCATGCTTTAGGAGGTGGCGGATGAGGTGGCCGGCGCCCCCGTGCATCATCATTTCCATCATCGCGGCGCCCATGCCGTGCCGGCCCTTCTCGTAGCTGCCGCCGCTGTGCCCGCCGTATCCTCCTTCGGGGTTCGCCCAGGCAGGGGAAATCGTCAGCGCGCAGGCGATGGCCGAAGCGGTGGCAAATGTGAACAGTTTCGTCGTCATTCGTTCCTCCTTCAGGTTAATGCGATTAATGTCCGGTCAACCCGCGTAACAGCCCTTGCTCTCCGGTGAGGGCATTCACCATAAATTGAACGGCCAGCGCGGCGAGCAACAGGCCCATCAGCCGTGCGATGATCTTCTCGGCGATGGGATTGAGCCACTTCGCGCTGCGTGCGCCGATCGCTAATATACTGTAACTCGCCAATCCGATCAGTACAAGGCATCCTAATAATACGGCCCGCAGCGCCCAGGTGGTGGCCTGTGTCTCCAGCAGGATGACCGTCGAGATTGCGGCCGGTCCCGCCAGCATAGGCACGGCAAGCGGGGTGACGGCAATGTCGTCCTTGTTGGTGCCGGCGGCTGTTTCCGCCGCCGTCTCCTGCACCGTGGATCGTTGTGCTCGTAGCATGTCCAACGCGACGAGCAATAAGATCAGTCCACCGGCAATCTGAACCGCCGGCAGGCTAATACCTAACAATTTCAAAACGGTTTGCCCGAAGAGGGCGAATCCCGTGAGGAGTGCGACGGTCACCATGCAGGCGACACGCGCAGTCCGGAGCCGCTGCGCCACGGAATCCCGTGGGGTCATCGCGAGGAAGGCCGGGACCACGGCGATGGGATCGACGATTACGAAGAGAGAGCTAAACGCGAGGAGCGCGTATTCGGCAATAGTCATAGAGGGGGTCGGCCTCAGTGCCGCGCCGATCAGGATGAACTACGTCTCGATGCGGCGATGATCTCGGCCCGGGGATCGCTGTGGCGAGCGCGGCTCAACTGTTCGTAGAGCGCCCGTTCTTCGTCGGAAATGGCCGTCGGCATGACGATCTTGAGCTTCAGAAAGAGATCGCCCTGCTCGCCGGTCGAGGTCGGGAGACCCTTGCCCTTCAAGCGCAGCTTACTGTCGGCCTTGCTGCCCGGGGGAATTTTGACCTTCACCGGTTCCGTCAGGGTCGGCGCCATCACGTCAGCGCCCAATGCCGCTTCCCAGGGCCAAACGGGCAGAGTGACCTGAATGTCGAATCCCTTTTGCCGAAAGATGCCGTTCGCCTGGATATGGACGCGCAGATAGAGGTCTCCCGGTTTCCCTCCATTGATGCCTGGTTGTCCCTTGCCGGCCAGGCGGACGCGGGTCTCATTCTGCACACCGGCCGGAATGCGTACTTCGATCGTACGCTTTTCAGCCTGGGTACCGGCGCCGCCGCAGACCACACATGGACGCCCGCGCACGATGGCGCTGCCGCCGCAGGCCTTGCAGGCGACGCGTTCGGTGAGATCGATGCGCCGGGTGACTCCGGTCAACACGTCGCGGATGGTCAGGTGAACGTCGGTCTCCAGATCTTCTCCATCGACGGCAAACCCGGGAGAGGCACCGCCGCGGGCTCGTCCTCCGAAGAAGGTTTCGAAGATATCGCCGAAGTCGCCGCTGAATCCGCCGGCTTGGCCGCCTCGTCCCGCTTGGGCGCCGGCCTGTTGGCGCGCCTGCTCATAGGCTTCCGCCTGTTCCCAGTTCGAGCCGTACTGGTCGTATTTTTTTCGCTTGTCCGGGTCCGACAGCACCTCGTGCGCTTCGTTCAATTCTTTGAACTTCTTCTCCATCTCCGTTTTTTTTGTGCCCGTATGGAGATCGGGATGAATTTCGCGCGCCCGCCGCCGAAAGGCCTTCTTGATGTCGTCGGCCGTCGCGTTCCGTGGCACGCCGAGGATGTCGTAATAACCGCGTTGAGATGTGGCCATCAGGGTCTGTCCGTGGAAAATAATCCGCTGTGCGCAGACGAAGAGTGCAATCCTTTCCGGAGCTTACGAGGTCTCCGGACGCATTGCAAGCGAACTCATGGATTTTCTCTTCCGCCGCGGTTGTCTTTATGAAAGAGATAAGAGAGCCCTGGCCGCAGTCAAGTGGGTGGGGTGGAGGGTGCGTCGAAACGGTGATGGCGATCAGCACGCGTCGTCGGTATTCCCGCTTCGGAGGAACTGCACTCGACGACGAGTCTGGTGACGCTGATTCGTCACCAGCTTCCAGCTCTCAGCAGCCAGCGTCCTCAAGCTGATTATGGGCACAGCGCCGTCGGGAATCAAATGACGCTTTATGATCGATGAGGAGCGAAGCCGTTCAGTCATGATTGGCTCAGTAACCCGAGCCAGCCGTTTCTGAAAACCGTGTTTAATTGCAAGACCTTGTATCTTCACAGGAGGTTTTGCATCATGGCACCACGGGAGCGGGACAGATCGCAAAGATCCAGGTCCGCTGTATCCAAGACCGAGGGTCAGCTCGGGTCGTCCCGTTCCTCCGTTCACCAACCCGGACAGTTGACGGGGCCTCGAGCCCGCATTGTGCAAGGACGGGAGACACGGAGGTGCACCATGACCGCCGAGGTTTTTGTCGGCCTGGATGTGTCGCAGGAGTGTGTCGATGTGGCGGTTCGGCCCGGGACCGCCTTCCAGATTGCGCATGACGAGCCTGAGATCGCGGAGGCCGTCGAGCGGCTTCAGGCCGTGCACCCCACCTTGATCGTGCTGGAAGCGACCGGCGGCCTCGAAGTCCCGCTGGCAGGCGCGCTTGCTGCGGCCGCCTTACCGGTCGTCGTGATCAATCCCCGGCAAGTGCGGGACTTTGCTCGCGCGACGGGACAGTTGGCGAAAACCGATCGACTCGATGCCCAGGTCCTCGCCCAATTTGCCGAGGCGATTCGCCCGCCCGTCCGCGCCGTCCCGGATGAGCAGACCCAGGCATTGGCCGCCCTCGTCGCGCGGCGTCGGCAGCTGATCGAGATGCTCACCGCGGAAAAGAATCGACTGCGCCTGGCGGCCCGGCCCATCCAGAAACGCCTGCGCGCGCACATCACATGGTTAGAGAAGGAACTGGCGGCGACGGATATGGACCTCGCGACGACGATGCGTGCCCCTCCTATCTTGCTCCACTAGAAATTGAGGGCTCCGACATCGAGCCCCACGGGCGCGTCACTCAGTTTATGCGGATGACTGCGACGCCTGGCCGTGGAGTTGCATGACTATCTCGCGCAACTGGTCGTGGGCAGCTGGCTCAGGCTCTTGGCGCGCTAGTGGGCGGATCGATCCGGCGATTGTCGGTGAAGAGGTGCAGCTTATCGAGAGGGAAAAAGAGTGTCACTGTCTGTTCTTGAATTCTGTCGGTGCGGCGGGCCGTACGGACCACGAGGCGAAGCTCACCGACCCGGCAATGCAGAAGTAGGTCCGCCCCGAGATCTTCGACCAGTTCCACCATTCCTGTTATCTGTAGTGCTTCCGGCGACTCTCGGAGCGCAATGTCTTCCGGGCGGATGCCGACTGTCACGGCGGATTGTTGCGTTGGTTGAGATGGGGCCAGCCTTGCCGGGAGCGGGAAGGTCAGGCCGTTGCCTTTGAAGACGGTCTTTCCGCCTTCTGTCATGAGGGTGCCTTCCCAGAGATTCATCGGTGGTGTCCCGATGAAGGAGGCGACGAAGGGATCGGCCGGGGCGGCGTAGGTGCGATGGGGATCATCCGCCTGTCGGATGCGCCCGCCCTCGATGACGACGATGCGGTCGCCCAGCGTCATGGCTTCCACTTGATCGTGAGTCACGTAGATCATGGTGGCCTGCAGGCGCTGTTGTAACTTCTTCAACTCAATGCGCATCGTGGTGCGGAGTTGGGCGTCCAAATTGGAGAGCGGTTCGTCGAACAGGAACAGCTTCGGCTTACGCACGATCGCCCGTCCCATCGCGACCCGTTGCCGTTGCCCCCCAGACAGATCTTTGGGTTTGCGGTCCAGGAGAGGCTCAATGTCCAGGAGTTGCGCAGCTTCGGCAATGCGCTCGTCGATCACCCCGCGCGGAGTTCGTCGGATCGTAAGGGCAAAGGCGAGATTCTCGCGGACCGAGAGGTGCGGATAAAGCGCGTATTGCTGAAAGACCATCGCGATGTCGCGTTCGGCCGGGGGGAGATGATCGACCGCTGTTCCGGCAATACACACCTGGCCTGAGGTCTGGCTCTCGAGTCCGGCAATGATGCGCAGGAGCGTCGATTTGCCGCAACCGGAGGGGCCAAGCAGAATCGTAAAACTCCCATCGGGAACCTGCAGCGAGATATCGCGCAGCACTGGCTGGTCCCGAAAGGATTTCGAAATGTGACGGAGTTCCAGTTCAGCCACAGCGATCTCCCTACCAAATAACAGGCAACAGTGCGCACAGAATGTTCAAAAAGGCGACGTTCTTACCCGCCCAACCCCGGCGCGTCAAAACGACCGCCTTGTCACGGGCGCGGCTGCAGTGAGGTCCGCGACGGAAAGACTAAGCGTCATGTTTGCGGACGACCGCAGCCGGTGAGCGCCCAGTGTCCGTAGGCCGTCGGACTTTTCAACATTTTGATAGTCCGGGCTATCCTTTGACCGCGCCGGCGGACAACCCGCTCACAATCCATCGTTGGCACAGGAGCACCACCATAATCAATGGAAGCGTGGCCACCACCGAAGCGGCAGCCAGTTCGCCCCAGGGCATGGTGAATTCTCCCTGGAAGAGGGCGATGCCGACAGGAAGTGTCTGTTGCTCCGGTTGGGTCAGGATCAGGAGGGCGAAGAAAAATTCGTTCCAGGCATAGATCAGGATCAGAATCGCAGCGGTAAAGATCCCCGGGGTCGCCAATGGGAGTGTGATCCGGAAGAGGGTCGTCCAGGGACCGCAGCCATCCACGCGCGCGGCATCTTCCAACTCGGGCGGCAGTTCCTTGAAGAAACTGGCCAGAATCCAGATGGCCAACGGCAGGGTGAGGGCCACATAGGGGAGCACGACACCCCAGCGGTGGTTGAGCCCGCCGAGCGTGTCGAGCAGTCGCCAGACCGGCCCGGCGATGGCCATTTGCGGGAACATCGACACGCAGAGCAGCACGGCCAGAATCCCTTGTTTGCCGGGAATGGTCAGCCGGGCTAATGCATAAGCGGCCGGGATGGCGAACAACAGTGCGAGCAGCGTGGTGGAGCCGGCGACCACGACGCTGTTCAGCACAGAGTCGAAGAGGTGATGGTCGAAGAGCGCCGAACGATAGAATCCCAGGCTGCCCGAGGGCCACCAGCCCGGCGGCGCGGCTTCGATCTCTGCTTGCGACTTGAACGACGTAAGGACGAACCAGAGGAACGGCAGCAGGCTCAAGCCCACCGTAGCGAGGATGCCGAGTGCGAGGAGAATCCGACGATTCATGTTCGTCTGCGCTCCAAAAGGCTCGACCCGATGGCGCGGAGATACGTCAACGACAGCGCCAGGATCATCAGGAAGACGGCCACGGAGACGGCAGAGCCATACCCGATGCGGCCCTCCGTGAACAGGGTTTGGTAGCCATAGAACTGCAGCACCTGCGTGGCGTCGCCAGGGCCGCCTTGGGTCATCACGAACACCAGATCGAAGACGCGAAACGCATCCATGGTACGAAATAATAAAGCGAGCAACAGCGCGGGCTTCAGCAGCGGAAGGGTGATGTGCCAAAACCGCTGCCAGACGGTGGCGCCATCCACACGCGCCGCGTCGTAGAGATCGTCGGGGATGACCTGGAGGCCGGCCAGGATCAATAACGCCGCAAAAGACGAGGTCTTCCAGACGTCGGCCAGCACCACGATGCAGAAAGCCATGCCCGGATAGGCCAGCCAGGGGACGTAGTCGGTGACGCGTTCGCCGAACAACAATAAGTTTGCGAACCCGTATTGGTCGTTGAAGATATAGCGCCACAGTTGCGACGCGACGACCGTGGGAATGGCCCAGGGAATCAGGATGGCCGCCCGCACGAGACCGCGTCCGCGAAACCGCTCATGAATCACCAGGGCAATGATCAGCCCGCAGGCCAACTCCAGCAGTGTCGAGAGGACGACAAAGGCGAGGGTGACGACCAGCGCCTGCTGCGCCACCGGATCGCGGATCAGCGCCACATAATTGTCCAGGCCGACGAATGGACTGCCGAGTTGCGGCAGCCCGATGAAGATATTGTGCAGGCTGAGCCAGAGCGAATCCAACACGGGGTACAGTGCGAAGACCATGGTCACGAGCAGCGCCGGAGCCACCATGGTCCAGGCTGCGAGGCTGTCGCGATGCCGTGTGGCTTGTAAGGGGGCGATCATGGCGCAATCCTTGTGAGGGCGAGCAGTCGATCGATGTGGGCGTCGGTCACGGCCGCTTCCCGCGCGAGGTCGAGGTCGTCGATGGCGAGGGCGCGGCTGAAATACCGTTGCAGTAGATGCGAGATGGCGGGATACACGGGTGAGCGCGGGCGAGCCGTCGCAGACTGAAGGACGGCGAAGTGGTTGCGCAGTTGCGGCGCTGCCGTCAGCAGCTCGGGATCGGCAAACAGCGCCTGACGGGAGGGCGCGATCCCGGCCTCCTGTGCGAACTTCTTTTGCATGGCCTGGCTGGAGAGAAACTCGATGAGCGCCCAGGCCTCGTCTGGATGCTGCGAGTAGGCGCTAATGCCGTAGAGCCAGCCGCCGAGTGCGGCGGCCGTGCGCCCCGGAGTGAATCCGGGAAGGGGCATCACGGCGACCTGCCCGGCGACGGTCGAGCGAGTCCGGTTGTTGGCCAGTTCCCAGGCATAGGGCCAGTTCCGGTGAAAGACCGCGTGTCCTTGGAGAAAGACGGAGAGGGATTCCGGTTCTTGATAGGTGAGCGCGGCGCGTGAAGCGAGCCCGCCGATCACCCGATCACGCACGAACTGCACGGCGGCCAGCGTTTCGGGTCGGGCCAGAGTGGAATGTGTTCCATCCGCGGTCAGCAGGCTCCCGCCGTGGCCGTCGATGAACTCCAGCATGTTACAGACGAGGCCTTCGTACTGTTTGAATTGTGCCGTGTAGCCGCGCAGGGTCGGGTTAGTCGATCGTTCCCCGGCGACAATCGTCTCGGCCTGCCGGGCCAGTTCGTCCCAGGTTGCCGGTAGTGAGAAGCCGTATTTGGTCAGTAAATCCGAGCGATAGTAGAGCAGGCCTGCATCGATACGACTCGGGATGCCGTAAAGATGGTCTGAATATCGTGTGACCTCGATGGTGGCCGGCAGAAACTCCTCACGCATGGCCGGAGTAAATCGCTCGTCGAGCGGACGAGCCCAACCGGCTTCGGCAAACTCCGGCACCCAGATCACATCCATGAAAAAGACATCGACCGTGGCATCGCGATTCTTCAGTTTTTGCGTCAAGAGATCGTGATAGGCGGTGGAGCTGTGCGGGGCGAGTTCGCGCACCACCGAAATATGAGGATGGGTTTTGGTGAACTCGGCGAGGGCCTCGTCCCACACCCGCGGGTGATCGGGCTTCCAGGAGACGAAACGAAGCGTGACGGGATGGATAGCCGGAGCTGTTGAGTGATCGGTCGGTGGTTGAGCCGTCACGTCCTGCGCCACCCGACAGAAGAGCAGCAGGGTCAGCAGCAGGCAGATGGCTGTGGTCGATGCGCGAAGCGCGTAACCGGACGGAACCGCTCCGCGCCGCACGGCGATACACAGATCGGTTCGAGGTCCACGCGGTTCTCCAGATACATCCTCCTGCATCGTCTTCTTTATACACAGGGCAGGAGACGTGACGCAAAGGGTGGCGACGCGGAGTGGCGGAGTTGATGGGTGCGCCGTCTCCGGATGCAGGTCAATGAGAGAGACATAGAGCCATTCAGCCGTATTGGCAAATATCCGAGCGTCCGGTATAGTTTGTGACCGTGTTACGCCAAAGTACGTATTGCTGATCAATCACAGCGCACAGTCGTTCGGCGGGGCTTCACCCGAGGAGGCGTGATGGGACGACGTGAGCGGATGGTCCGGATTGTGGGGGCCGTCCTGGCCATGGGAGTCACGCTGCTGACGAGCCTGCCCGTCCAGGCGCAAACCGTCCTCTTCGGGCCGCAACAATATACTCGCACCGCCGGGCCGCCGAATCAGTCCACCGACACGTTTACGCTCCCAACCGGGACGACTGCACCGTACACCCTGCACATCGTCAATGGGAATGCCAACGGCACGAACCGGATTTCTTCCGCCCGTGTGACACTGAACGGCACGGAAATCGCCGGGCCGACCGACTTCGGTCAGAACGTGGTGGTGGTCGATCGGACCGTCATCTTGCAGGCGACGAATACGCTGCAGGTTCGCCTCACCAGCGCGCCGGGGAGCTTCTTGACGATCAGCATGCTGGATACGGGCGCAGGCGCTCAGCCGACGGCGCTGACCCCGAGTCCTCTGCATCTGCCCGCCGGCGCGACCGGCACGTTGACCGCCACGTTAGCCCCGGCTCCGACCGCCGCCGGTGCGTTGGCCGTGAGCAGCGCGAATGCGGCAGTCGCCACGGCGCCGGCCTCGGTGTCGTTTGCCGCCGGGCAGACCAGCGTGTCGATTCCCGTGACCGCCGTCGGGTCCGGCTCCACGACCGTGACGGTGTCGCTGAACGGCGGCACGGCGGCCAGTCAGGTGGATGTGGCGCTGCCGCTGCCGACGATCAGCGGCATCACCCCGACGAGCGGACAGCCGGGCACGCCCGTGACGGTGACGGGGACGAACTTCGTCAATGTGCAGACCGTTGCGTTCAACGGCGTGACGGCCACGTTCACCGTCACCGACGCAACGACCGTGGTCGCCGTGGTGCCTTCGGGAGGCACCACCGGTCCCCTGGCGGTACAGACCCTCGCCGGGACGGCCATCAGCGCCACGCCCTTCACCGTCATCCCCGCGCCGACCCTGGCCACTCTTCAACCGGCTACCCTCGCGATCGTACAGGGCGAGACGGGCACGCTGACGGTCACGTTGCACGCCGTGCAGAGCACGGAAACCACGGTGTCGCTGTCCACCAGCAACGCCGCCGTGGCGACGGTGCCAAGCACGGTGACCGTCCCAGCCACTCAACTGAATGCCTCGATCACGGTCACGGCGATCGCGCCGGGACAGGCGGACATCACGGCTTTCTTGAACGGCACCAGCGCCGGCAGCGCCGTCACGGTGGTGCATCCAGTCCCGTCGCTCACGACGTTGTCGCCGACGAGCCTGCCGAGCGGGAGTCCGGCGACCACCCTCACGCTGACTGGCCAGCGGTTCGTGGCCGGCGCCACCGTTCAGTTCGGCGTGACGACGCTCGCCGCGACTCTGGTGAGCGCCACCCAGCTTTCCGCCGTCATTCCCGCCGCGGCACTCACGAGTCAAGGCACGGTCCCGGTCACGGTCACGAATCCCGCGCCGGGAGGCGGCGTCTCGAACAGTCTGTCCGTCACCATCGTCAATGGACCGCCACAACTGAGCCCGATCGGCAATCAGACCGTCCCGCTCGGCAGCACGCTCACCTTCACGCCGACCGCGACCGATCCCGACAACGATCCCGTGACCGTTGCCGTCACCCCGCTGCCGCTGCCGGAGCATGCCACTTTCAACAGCCAGACGGGAGAATTCGTCTTCACGCCGGCCGCAACCCAGGTGGGCAATTTCCTGCTGACCATCATCGCGAGCGATGGCATCCTCACGGTCTCAGAGACGATCACGGTGACGGTCACGGGCGCACAGCCAGGTGGAATCACGGGTGTCTCCGGTCGTGTGGTGGATGGCTCGGGCCAACCGATCGCGAGTATGCCCGTGTCCGTCAAAGGCACCTCCGCAACGACGACCACCAATGCGCAGGGCCAGTTCACGCTCACGAATCTGACCGTCAGCGGTCGCCAGGTCCTGCTCGCCGATGGATTTCCTCTCGGCTATGCGATCCTCGCCGCGCCGGTCGATCTCATTCCCAGCGTCATGAACACGCTTGCCTCCGAGCTGCGCGTCCCAGCGCTCGACATGGCCTCAGCCGTGACCGTGAATCCGAACGCGACCACGGTGCTCGGCAATCCGGCATTCCCCGCCGTCTCCGTGACGATTCCTCCGCACACCGCGAAGAATCCCGACGGCACGGACTACACGGGCGTGCTCACGATCAGTCCCGTCCCGGAATATGGCCGGCCCGAATCGCGCCCGGTGGAACTGAAGCCCGGCTTCTCCATCACGATTCAACCGGCGGGGATTACGATGGCCACGCCGGTGCCGATCACCTTGCCGAATATCGATAATCTGAGCCCTGGGAACGAACTCGATCTCTGGTCCCTGTATCCCGACACTGGCACGTTCCTGGTCGTGGGCCGGATGCGGGTCAGCGCCGATGGCCAGCGGCTGGAGACCATCGACGGCGGTGTCCGCAAGACGGCCTGGCATTTCGCCTTGGCGCCGAATCCCCAACCCAACAGCAATACGAATCAGCAAGCCGGTCCCTGTACCCAATGCGGGATGGCATCACAAGGCGATCTGACCGAAGGGGCTCTGACGGAGACTCTCACGATTCCCAGCATCCGCAGCCTCGGAGTGTCTCGAGATCTCACTCTGCGCTATACCTCCACCATGGCGGATGTGCAGCCCATTCTGCCGGTGAATGCCTTCTTGGATGTGCGCGCGGCGGTGCCGCCTACCTTCTCAGCGCGATTGAATTTGGGTGGGGTCCAACAGGGGAAAGATGTGTTCTGGGACAGCCATGTCTTGCCGGAGAATGCGAATTCGACCTCTCGGCTCGGTGTGCAGGTGGATGCCGCGCATCTCTCCACCGGCGTCTATCCGTTCGAATTGACCCTGTTCTCCAATTATCCGCAGTCGAGCATTGGCGGAGCGAACACCTCCCGCACGATCGTGCGAAACGAACAGCAGAATCCTATTGGTGCGGGCTGGACCCTGAGTGTGGTGGATCGGCTCTATCCACAGAGCAACGGCGCATTGCTCCTGGCCAAGGGGGACGGGAACTCACAGGTCTACGGCCAAGTTGGACGGCCTATCGTGATCAACAGTTTCAGTCCGGCGCGTAGTCTCACGGTGTTTGGGCGAAACACCAGTTTTGTCGCCGGTGACACCCATGCCCAGGCACGAGCAGATCTGCTCACTTCCTCGAACTTTGGCCCGTCAGGGACCGTCCCACGGTCGGTCACCCTTCGGGCTGGGGTAGACACCATCACCCTGGAAGGGCTCGCGGGCACCGATGTGTTTATCATGAACCATCCAGTGCCGGATCTCACCCCGTCTGAAGTCGCGGTGCTCGAACAGTTCGTGGCCGAGGGTGGCAGCCTGTTCGAGATGCGCGATGTCGTCAGTACCCGTCCCTTACTCCTCGGCACGCTCCCGGGCGTGTTCCTTGGTGATATCACGATCGACATGACCCCGGAGGGCATGACGTCTCCTCTGGGCCAGGGCCCATTTGGGACCGTAGGCCCGGTGCTGACCATGGCGGGCAATAGCGCCTATGCTACGACGAACGGCGCGGTGAAGGTTGCCCGGAATGATGCGGGCCCCAATGTGCTCCTGTTTCAGCCCACCGGTCCGTCCGCTCGGGGCCGGGCCGTCCTCGTGGGGGATGATGAAATCTTCGCGAGCGGCTTTTCCAATGCGGCATCGAACCAGTACAATAACCTCAATAATCGACCCTTCTTCCTGAACACCATCGCGTTTCTCGCGGGTGCGCCCGGCTTTCGGATGCCGCCGCCTCCACCCAACAGCGTGTCGACGTATCAAGGGCTTCCCAGCGAGTTTTCAACCATCGTGCAGAACACGGATGGCACCTACACCCGTACCATGAAGGATGGGAGCAGGTACCAATTCAATGCTCAGGGCTTGCAGGCCAGTGCTCGCGACCGCAACGGAAACCAGACCACCTACGCGTACGACGGCAGCGGCCGGCTCACCACCACCACCGATCCGGTCGGGCTGGTCACGACGTTCGCCTACAGCGGCAGTCGCCTCGCGACGATCACCGACCCCCAGGGCCGCATCACGCAATTCACGCATGACGGCGGCGGCAATCTCACTGGCGTGACGTACGCCGACACGAGCACCATGACCTTCGCCTATGATCCGCAGCATCGTTTGCTGAAAAAGACCGATGCGCGCAATCAGGTGACCCAATATGTCTATGATTACACTGGTCGGTTGAGTCAGGCGACTTTGCCGGATGGGGCCACTCGCACGCTGACTTCCAGTCAGCGGCTGGCCGTGCCGAATCTGGCGGCAGGGCAGGGAACGGCCGCCACACCGTCGGCCTTGAGCACGAGTACGAACAATCAGGCCAGCTTTACCGACGCGAAGAATCAGACCACGCGGTTTGAGACCGATGTCCTCGGCCGGGTCATCAAACAGACCGATGCGTTGAATCGCGTGACCACGATCCAGCGGGATGCCCAAGGCAATCCCACGCAGATCACCAGGCCCAACGGCGCCGTCACCGCCATGACCTACGACGCCCAGGGCAACCTGCTCACCAGCACCGAGCAGGCCATTGCCGCCACGACCACGTTCATCTACGAACCCACGCTCAATCAGGTGACGCGCATCACCGATCCCCAGGGCAACCAGACCAACATCACCTACGATGCCACAGGCAATCCGCTCACGATCACGGATGCGGACAACAAGGTCACGCAGTTCTTCTACAATGCCCAAGGGCTGCTGACCGAAACGCGCGATGTGCTCTATCCGGCGAATCCCGCGACGACGTTTACCTACGACGCGCTGGGCCGCCTCCTCACCACGACCGATCCCTTGAATCGCACGACGACGTTCACCTACGATGCGGCGGGCCACGTCGCGACCAGCACCGATGCCCTCAACCGCGTCACCAGTTTCCAGTATGACGTGAAGAACCGGCTCACCCAGGTCACCGATCCCAACGCAGGGATCACCGCCTATGCCTACGACGGCAACGGGAATCTCTTGACGGTACAGGACGCGAAGCACCAGGTGACGACCTTTGCCTACGACAGCCGGAACCGATTGCTGTCCACCACGGACCCACTGGGTAAAACAGAAACCTATGAGTACGACGGCAACGACAACCTGATCAAGCGGCAGACCCCGAAGGGCGACGACATCCTGTTCGCCTACGATGCTGTGAATCAATTGCTCAGTAAGACCCTGCCGGGCAGTCAGGTCACCAGCTACCTGTACGACCAGGTCGGCAACTTGACCCATGTGACCGATCCGGATAGCGTGTTGGCCATGATCTACGACCAGGCCAATCGACTCACGACGGTCAAGACCGACGGCTCGCCCAATCAGCCTGCGGTGACGTTGAGCTATACGTCTGATAAGAACGGGAATCGAGTGAATGTGACTGATCCAGTCCAGAGCGTGGCCTACCGGTACGACGGGCTCAATCGGCTCACGCAACTCGGGGTGCCGGGGTCGGCCAGTTGCCCCACGCTCCCGACCGGGCTGGTGAGTCGGTGGCTTGCCGACGGGACGGCCGCGGATGCGGTGGGGAGCAATGCGGGGACGCTCCGCAATGGCACCACGTTTGGCCCCGGCCTGTTCAATCAAGCCTTTCATTTCGACGGCATCGACGATTTTATGGAGGTGCCGGACGCCGCCTCGCTGACGCCGTCGGCGCTCTCGCTGAGTTTCTGGCTCAAGCTGGATACCCTGACCTCGACCAGTGTCTCGGAGCAAGGCCTGCAGTGGGTGTTCTTCAAAAAGAATAGTCGTCCGACCACGACCCTCTTCAATGACTATGGGTTCGCCAAAGTCTTTCGAGAGGGGCGCCACCATGTGGTGGTTGGGATCAATGCCGCCAGCGGCCAACCGGTCTTTGTGAATTCGACGACGAGCGTGGTGGCTGGACTCTGGTACCACGTGCTGGCCACGGTCGATGCGCAGGAGTTAAAGCTGTATATCGACGGGGTCCTCGAGGGCACGAGTCCGGTCGGATTCCCGTTGGATCACAGCACCAGTCCGTTGATTTACGGCGCCACCAATCAGAGCCTGTATGACGGCAAGCTCGCCGGCAGTCTTGATGACATCCAGTTGTTCAATCGCGTGCTCTCCCCGGCTGAAGTCCCCCAGACGATGTGTCAGGACAGCGGGCCGTTGGGGCACGCGACCACCTACACCTACGACGCCCTCTCGCGCCGGACGAGCCTGACGCTCCCGAACGGGATCCAGACGACCTATACCTACGATCCGGCCTCACAGGTCACCAGCATCCTGCATCAACTCACCGCCACGAGCAGCCAGATCAACAAGGCTGACTATGTTTACAACCCTGTGGGCAACAGAACTAGCCTGACGGATCGGCGTGGGCCGCAGGCCTTCGGCTACGATCAGCTCGATCGGCTGACTTCGGCCTCGCACCCCTTGCTCGCCACGCCGCAGGCGTTTGCCTACGATCCCGTGGGCAACCGCACCACGGGCGGTAGCACCCACAATGCCGCCAATCAACTCACGGCGGATGCGACGCACAGCTACCAATACGACGACAACGGGAATCTCACGCGCAAGACCTTACTGGCCACCGGGAACTTTACCCAATACACGTATGACGCCGAGAACCGGCTCACGAAGGTCGAAGAGTTCGCCGCGGGCAACCCGACGCCGACGGCAACATCCACATATCGCTACGATGGCTTGGGCCGGCGGATTGAAAAGGTCGCCAACGGCCAAACTAAGCGGTATGTCTATGATCGAGCAGATATTCTCCTGGAATATGATGGGAGTAATGCGCTGCTTGCTCGGTATACCCATGGATCGCGTATTGATGAACCGATCGCAATCACAAAAGGCAGCAGCACGTTCTTTTACCACCAAGATGGGCTCGGGACGGTTACTGAATTAACAGACAGCTCGGGCACAATAGCGAAAAGCTATGCGTATGATGCCTATGGCAATATCGTGGATCAGACGGGCAATCTTGATCAGCCGTACACCTACACAGGCCGCGAGTTTGATGCAGAGACGGGACTGTATTACTACCGGGCACGATACTACGAGCCGTCTAGCGGAAGGTTTCTGCAGCATGACCCGCTACGATTTTTTGGAGGCGATCTGAATTTGTATGGATATGTGCTGAACAATCCAAATAACCTCGTAGACCCATGGGGACTGTGGTGGACATCAGGCCATAAATCTTTGACGATTAATGCCGCATCAAGCAGATGTTTTTCTAGCACGGACGTAGATTTAATGGTGGATGCCAATCTGCATGTAGACAGACTGTCTAACCAGTTAAACAATCCTGATCACTATATGCCAGGTACGGAGGAAGAAGCCGGGGGGCGTGTCCGCATGTGGATGGATCTGGCGGTATCACTCGAACTAAAAGGAGATCATCAAGGCGCAATGGGAGCTTTAGGAACTGGTTCACACCCAGTGCAGGACCGACTTGCTCATTCGGCTCAAAATGCAGGATGGCAAAAACATGGGAAGATCTGGGATAGTCCGGACGACCCACAAAAACATCCAGGAGAATTTAACCAGGCGCTCAAGGATACCCAGTCATACATTGATGAGTTCCTTCTGCGTACTGGGCGCCAAGGATGTGTCTGCTCGCAAAGTGGGGCTGGGAACTAAGTTGAATACAAGATCAATAGGATTGGGAATAGCCATTCATTCTTGCGGTAGATTGCTGCTATTCTCTGGCTGCATACTTCTCGTGGGGTGCGATTTGAGTTATGCCCAAAATGGGCGGAGCGTTGATAAGAAGCCCGCACTTAAAGAAGTTCTTTCCTCTAATTGCGAGCAGCGTTCCAACGCAGTTTTTGATTTTCTTGATAAGAGCGAGTCTCGTTCGCCTGCTGATACGCGTCGAAAGGTTGATGCTGAAGCTCCAGAAGTGAAGGGTTACTTGCGCGAGGCGATTGAGTACTTTGAATTAGAGGGAAAGGCCAGTGATGAGTCGTTACGCATTTTTCAGAGTGTGATGAAGCAGGCCGCGGAGCGGTTTGAGGACACATCGGTAAATAGGTCAAGAATCGCAGATTTTGTTGCGTCCAACCTGCGTAACGCTGTGCTCACCAAGTCGGACCCTATACGAAGATTGCTCATCGTGCATTTAGTCGAACAAACAAAACAATATGAAGGCGCACCGGAAGAAAAGGCCTTTTCGGATACAACCAAAAGTCTATTGCTAGAAAAAGACTCTGACATCCGTGCTGTAGCCAGTGCCTCAATGGTCTTTAGGCGCATGGGTCAGCCATCAGATTTATCGCAGAATCTTATCGTCGGGCTTGAGAGCAGTAACTTTGCGGTGCGATATTCATCCAGTAGAGCCATCAAAGAATTAGGTGCTCCTCAGACCTGTTATAACCCCCTGGATTCACCAATTCAGAGATCTCCGGCAGTCAAAATCATTCATGAATGGTCGCAATCTAAATTGCGGTAAGTTATCGTTTCGCCCCGCTGACGATCACCGACGCCCTGAACCAGGTGACCACCTTCACCTACAATCCTCAGGGGCTCTTGCTCACGACCAAGGACGCCCTCAATCAGACGACGACCTTTACCTATGATGCACTTGGGCGGCTGCTCATACCAATATAGGGTCAGGTCTTGCAATCATACATACGCGCTCGCGTCGGGACACTGAGTCAACGGTCCGATACGTCCGCCGTGCGGCGAACCCTCGCGTCGACTAGGAAGGGGATTGTTTGATTGCAAGACCTGACGCTCCTTGACCCGCCCGTGTCTGTCCCGCCCGGATCGCTCGCGCGATGGCTCCGGTGTCCTTCCTCTCCTCCTCGCGGTCGCGCGCATGGAGACGGGCCAACGCGTCCACGGTTCTCTGATCCGACACGCGACCGAGCGAGCGTAGCGAGCCGCATTGAAGGACGGTGACTGAACAACGTTATGGATGAGGCGCAGAAGGGGAATGAATGGAACTAGCGGCCAGGGAGACTAGGAGGTTCAAATGGGGGCTTTGGAGGCATTCGGACGCCGCTTTGCCCAAGCAGAATCGTCACCGCCATTTTTAGCTGAGCGACGTCCAGATTGAGCGATTCGATCTTGCTCTGCTGTGCCTCCACTCTCGTGGAGAGAGATTGCACTTTGTCCTGTAAACGCAGCACATCTCGAAAGGCATCGAACGCTTTCTCGGCCCAACCCATCAGAGATATCCCTTCTGGTGCATCCAGTGGTCAAGGGCAGCCATGCGTTTATTCGAAGCATCACAGCGAGCGAGCGTGTGATCGATCGCACGTTCTGCCTCTTGAGTTCCGTCTCTGACTGTCTTGAGCAAGCCCTCGAATGCGGCGGCGTCGGTCGGCGTACGATGATCGAAGCGGTTCATGGCTGTACGAGCAAATTCACTCATGGACCGAAATCCAAATGACTTAGCTTTTTTTTCGAACCGTGTCTTGTCCCCTTTGGTAACAAGAACCGGGATGCGTTTAGATGCGATCGGCATAGACACCTCCTCGCTGAACATGTGCCTGTCCTGCACATGTTTAGTTTATGGCGACTAGTGCCGGCTGTCAAGCCTGGAAGTCATCGCGAGAGGCATACGCGTCTCGCGTGACCGGGGCGGCATGGGCAATGGCGAACGCTCACATGCTCAACATCGAGTGCCGATTTGCTACCTGAAGTACTCCCGATATCGTCTATCGTAATCCGTTGCAAGCTTGATAGGAGGATAGGTGTACACCGTCGGCCACATGAGCCTGATAGTCACTGTGCAGACACGTGTCCTGGTGCCATATCGGTTTGTGATGTCGATCACCGGATCGGATGTCGGCCGAACAGCCAGCCTTTGCAACATGTGGGCGTGACTCTTGGCAAACGAGAGTTGCGCCTTGGGCAATGCCTGACGACAGGCAGCCGACGTATGTAACAAGAGGGGACTGGAGCCTTGTCCCTCGACAAACGGCATCTCCGCAGTGGTGGCTCAATGGCCGGGAGGGTGTTAGGGGTGATCTCCTCCGCCTTCACAAGATCTGGACGACCCCCGAGAACGAGCATCACAACAGATAGCAGCACGATGGGGTCTTGCAATCGCACATACGCGCTCGCGTCGGGACACTGAGCCAACGGTCCGATACGTCCGCCGTGCTGCCCCCCCCGCGTCGACTAGGAAGGGGATTGTTGGATTGCACGACCCTCTTTGGCCATTGTGTTGTGTATGTCGGTGTGGTAGCGCACGTTCAACGGTGCGCTCGCTGCGTATCGAATATCCCATGGCCCCTCTACCACGTCACCGCCCTGGGCAATGCACGGCAAGGCATCTTCTTGGATGACGAGGACCGGCATCGGTTCCTTGGGGGCTTGATCGCGTCGTCTTCCGCCGTCATTCTCCGAAGGCACGTCCACTGCTGTTCGTGATCGGTCGAGCCGTGGACGTACACTATTTGACGATCAGTCATATTGTGAATCCGCCCGGAAGACACGGAGGTACACAGCAAGACCTGTCCCCAACCTGTGAAATTTGAAGGAGCTCACAATGAGAATGACAGCTATTCAGTGGATGACGCTTGCGGTCGCGACCGTGACGCTCGGAATCGGATGGTCGTGGGACACCGCTGCCTTCGCTGGCGATGCAATGGCCAAGTTTCACCCGGTCCAGCCAGGGAAACCTGTCGGCCCTGGTGGCGGCAAAGCGGTGCGGCCGCCGGAAGAATTGCGCATCGGTCAGGGACAGTTCTTTTCGTTTGCCATGCCGCCGGATTGGCGCGTGGGGGAAGACGGGCAATTTGCGCTGACGCTGGTGGCGCCGGACTCCAAGGCCATCACGGTGATGGTGGGCAATGCGGGGGTGCCGCCGAATTATCCGCCGAGGCAATTCGCGTACGACACACTCCGTGCGCTGCAGCCGCTGAACTTGCAGGTGAGCGGGGGACGGCCAGCCAGACCTGTGGCCGGATTCCAGCAGGCCTACGAGTTCGAGGTCAGTTATTTCATTGGAGGCCTTCCGAGCAGAGGCGTGGCGAAGGTCTCGATTGCGCTGGCCTACGATTCCGCCACCATGGCGATGACGGCCGCTTTGTCGGCGGCAGATCAATGGGAGGGCTACGCCACCTGGCTTCCGCAGGTGGCGGATCAGATCTCGGCCACCAACGGCGCGGCGTTCGGCATGCGCGGCATTATGCAGCAGAATCTTAGCAACTCCACCTCGTTTGCCGAAGCGGCGCGGCAGTATCGGGACTGGTCGCGGAAGACGTGGCAGCAGGTGACGGACGAGCGAAACGCCGGCCAAGATCGAAAGAACTTCGCGTTCCAAGAAAATCTGGGCGCCGTGCAGACCTATGCCAATCCCTATGGGACCAGCCAGCCGTTGGAATTACCGACCACCTTCAAATACTATTGGATCGATCGACAGGACCATATAAAGGGCACGGACGATCCCAGCGCCAATCCCAACGTGGGCTCGACCCAAGAATGGCGAAAGATGGAGCGAGTGGGGCGGTAGGGGCTGGTCGGACGCTGGTCGGACGCTGAAGCCCCCGGGCCAGACTAGCCGAACAAATCAGAAAGCTAACTGGGTGGTCACATCTTGTTCTGTCCATGCTTACGTGGCGTGCTCTTTGGCTACGCACTGTTGGCGGGTGAGGCACAGATGCATATTTCCACCTCTCGCGTTATGACGATCCAGGGGTAGGTTGTGCCGCCAGGCACGCGAACGTACGCGGAGTGAAGACGATCGAACGGCGAAATAGGACGAGACTCGATCGGGAAATAGGGGCTTGTGTGTGATCAGCGCGGCGTCGCGGTCTTGGCTTTTGCCATCATCTTGCAGTAGGAGCAGGTATCGGCGGTGGTGGGCTGTCCGCAGGATTGGCAGGGGTGCAGGGTTCGTTGGTCTTTCTCGGCCATGGATTCCTTGGGCACGTCCGGCTTGTCCTGCTTTTCCAGAAAGCCCCAATAAAAGCGTTGCTTCGTGCCCGGCGATTCTGTTTCCAGCCGGTTGAGGACCTCTTTATAGAGGATCATCTTAGATCCTTTAGCCATGGGGCATTCTTCGACGATGTAATCGATGCGATTGACGACCGCGTAGGCGGCGATCTCACGCTCCGACAGCCGGCAGAGCGGCTTTACTTTCTTGGCAAAGCCTTCGACGGAGGCAGGGAGGGTCGGCCCCTGTTTGTCCAGATATTCATCCTGCCAGTGCAGCACATTGCCTAAGAGGCGCGCGGCTTCGTCGTCCAGATTGTGGCCCGTGGCCATCACGTCATAGTCCTGTTCCACCGCAGCACGATTGAACTGATACCGCTTGATGGTCCCGCACGTCGAACAGGTCGGGCGATGAAGAACGGTCGCCAATTCACGAATGCCGGCGCCGGCTTCCTGCTCGACGACATGCACCATCAGTTTCGCGCCATGGGCGGCGGCCACGGTGTCGGCATAGTGGCGCACCTTCCGGTGCGATTCCTCGGAGTAGCCGCCGATGCCGAGATTCACATAGAGCGCGTCGGCGCGGTAGCCGAGGGTCAGCAGGATATGCCACAGGGCGAGGCTGTCTTTACCGCCCGAGACGGCCACCAGGATGCGGTCCTCGGGCGTAAACATCTTGAACGACTTTATCGCGCGCGCGACCTGCTCGTGCACAAAGGTCGTAAAGCAGCCTTTGCAGAAGGCGGCATTGTGTCGCGGGAGGCTGATGACGGCTTTGGTCTTGCACTTGCCGCAATTCATGGTTTCATCACGCTGTCAGTGTTCAGCCGCCGGCTTTCAGCGACAGAAGCGATCGCGTTACGTCGATCTCTCGGCTGAGAGCTGATTGCTGACCGCTGATGGCTATACTCCTCCCGAGATGACCGGCCGGATTTCAATCTGGTCGGCGTCGGCGAGCATTTCATCTTCCGTGACGAGTTCATCGCCCCGGATGACGAGATGCGCCTCAATGACCAAATTGAGTTCACGCAGCACGTCCTTGGTGCGTTTGGGACCTTTGATTTCGACTTGCCGTTGCGGATGACTGAGCTGAATAAGCATGGGCGATGATACGGCTGCGCTGTGCGGGATTGCAAACGGTATGAGGCAGTGGGAATGAGTCCAAGAGGGCGTGACCCACTCCAATCTGGGGAAAGACGGCCGTATGATTCGATCAAATCTCCGCGTCGCGCAGGGCCTTCGCCGCTTCTTCCGGGGAGACCGGGTTGATGTAAAACCCGGTGCCCCATTCAAATCCGGCCACCTGGGTGAGTTTGGGGATGATCTCGATGTGCCAATGATAGTAGTCCCCGGTTTTTTCGTGCAGCGGCGAGCTGTGCAGGATGAAGTTGTAGGCCGGTCGAGCCAGCACGGCATCCATCCGGCGTAACGCTTCGCCCAGCATGGGCGCCAGAAACTCGAACTGCGCACGTTGGCACTCTTCGAAATATCCTGCGTGACGCTTGGGGAGAATCCACATTTCAAACGGAAAGCGGGGCGCGTAGGGGGTCAGGCAGACAAACTCCGGGTTCTCCAGCACCACGCGGGTGCCTTCCGACGATTCCTGCCGCAGGATGTCGCAATAGATGCAGCGTTCCTTCTGCTGGAAATGCTGCCGGCATCCGTCGATTTCTTCGAGGACGCTGGTGGGCACGACCGGCAGGGCGATAAGCTGAGAGTGGCTATGCTCCAACGTGGCGCCCGCCGTGGCGCCCTGATTTTTGAAGATCAGAATATACCGGAGGCGAAGATCCTTCTTGAGGTCGAGAATCCGGTCGCGATAGGCCCAGAGCACATCCTCCACCCGGTTTGCCGGCAGGTCGGCGAGGTTTTCCTTGTGATTGGGGGTTTCGATGATGACTTCGTGGGCGCCGATCCCGTTCATGCGATCGTAGAGGCCGAGGCCTTCGCGTCCCATGTCGCCTTCGACATGCAGCGCGGGAAACTTATTGGGGATGACCCGCACGGTCCAATTCGGGCTGTCCGGTTCCGAGGCATGAGGCCGATAGGCGAGGATCTCTTTCGGCGTCAGACGTTCCTGCCCTGGGCAAAACGGACACATGGACGCGGAAGGAAGCGCCGCCGACGGCATAGACACATCTTGGGGGCGTCCGCCCCGTTCAGTTGAAATGATGACCCAGCGGCCGACGATCGGGTCTCTTCTCAGTTCAGGCATCTCGACTCCTCTAATTGCCAATGGGCACTGCGCAATGTTCGATGTCCGATGACGGGGCGGATGGTGACGACTTCATGAAAGACCGGGCTTGAACAGTGCCGTTCAGACGCGCCACATCGTGGCTTCAAAGTCGTCCCCCGGTCGACTGAAGGTGGCCGGGCTGTGGTGAGGACACCGCGCGATTTCCATCCCATGTTCCGACACCGTCAGCGTCAACCGTAGTTCTGTGCCGATCTCGATGCCCAGTTCTTTGAACGGGATGCCCAACTCCAGAATTTTTCGCCGGCAGATCGTGCGGTAGGAGCCCCTGTCGCGATAGAGGCCGGACTCGTCCGCCCGGGAGAGCAGGAAGGTGTCGGCGCCTTCGGCCGTGAGGGCAAACGACAACTTATATTGCTGGATGCCCGAGCCGATGAGCAAGTCTGCGGTGCAGTGCTCCTGGCGTGTCTGGGATCGTTCATCGAGATCCAGGCGGAGGTAGAGATGTTCGCGGTCGAACCCGAAGAGAATGGAGGTGAAGAGTCCCTCGGATTTCCACATGGCTCCCAGCGGGGGCGTCGGATTGATGGTGCCGGCTCCGCGCCATTCGAAAAAATTGGAGACCATGCCGTCGAGGGTCGGGGTGATGAGCGCCAGCGGGAGTTGCACTAGGTCCAGGCCTTGCGGCGTGCGAGCTTCCACCAGGGGCTGATTCAAAATGTCGGGCGGGGTCACTCCGGCATAGGTCCAGACGTTGCGCAGGTGAGTGCGGAACAGGCGGTCGAATTCCTGTTTGTAGTCGGTATCGAAGTCGTCGCCGTACCACCAGAACCAGTCGCTGCCTTCGGCGGCATAGAGCTCGTTCCAGGCTGCGCGGGCCTTGTCCGGCGCCAACGAGGGCGTGAGGTCGACGAGACGGGCACGCGTATGCTGCAGGAGGTCCCAGCCGCGATTGTCTTCCTGGTGGCCGATCCAGATTTTAAAATCCTGGTTGATCCAGGAGCCGGAGTGTAACTGATCGAGTCGTTGAGGGGGCGGAACTGACTCCAAGGCTTGGCTCACGGTGTTCAATCGCACGCGGATGCCGTGGCCGATATGGAGCCCGTCCTGTTCGAAGGCGCGAAATAGCAGGGAGAGGAAGCGTTCACCGCCGTCGTGGTAATGCTCCCAGGGATTCTCGCCGTCGAGAATGACGGCCAGGAGCCCGTTCTCCAAGGGAATGTCGTACGCGAGGCCGCGGATTCGCCTGAGCACATCGTCGGCGGCCGATTCCGGGGTCGTCTTGTGATAGACGAAGCCGAAGGCATCGGAAATATCCCGGTCGCGGAACACCATAGTGAGTGGTTGCTCCGCGGTGCCGACTGCGTAGGGCTGATAGAGGTGATAATGACGATTCCAGACCTGGTCGGCCATCTGGAGCGACCGGTAGAGGATCCCTTCGTCCGTCGCCAGCCAGCGGATCCCGACTTTGCCCAGGATGGGCAACAACTCAGGACAGACCGATCCTTCGGACGGCCAGAGCCCGGCCGGTGCGCGGCCGAACGTGTGCGTATGGTAGTCGATTGCCCGCCGCACCTGGGCTTCGGCATCGGCCGGAGCATGGAATCGAGCGGGCAGCGGCAGGTCCGGCCTGGCGCGGCGAGTGAATTCCGAGTCGATCACGAGCGGAAGAATCGGGTGGAAAAACGGCGTGGTGGTCAATTCGATCTGTCCACGCTCCTGGAGCGCCTGATACATCGGGACAATCTGTCGGATTGCGGTCTGTTGCAGCGCCAGCACTTCCTGCTTGTCCTCTTCCGTAAATCCCCGATTCTTCGCGCGCAACTCCGCCAGACGTGGAAAGCGCTGCAGACTGCCGTATCCGAACCAGGCGAGATTGTGCCAGACTTGGAGGTCCAGAAATTCCTGCGTCGAAAACTGTTTGGCCAGACGATCGAGGTCTTGCCCCTGGACGTCGACGCCGCGCTTCACCAGCAGTTCCTGATAGCGGGGGAATGGCCGCACCATAGTGGCCCAGTTGGCGGAGAAGAAATGGCGGATCAGGAAAGCCTTTTCAGTCGGAGTCAGGTCGGCCGCCGGGCGCTGCGCATATTCGAGAAACAGGTCACGGACGCGGCCGGTGGAGAACTCTTCCAGTTGCAGCAGCAGCGACGGAGTAAAGTTAAAGGTCGAGCGAGCCTCGGGAAATCGCTCCAACAGGAAGGCCATGTCGAAGTAGGCCTTGGTGGCGTGTAAACGCACCCAGGGCATACTCGCGGACCCCGTGAGCGGGTCCGTGTAATACGGCTGGTGCATATGCCAGAGGAAACAGAGTTGAATGGTTTTCATCGGGAAGTTTCTTGCAGACTCCAGGGCAGTATGTCATAGGGGTAGGAGTGTTGCAATGAAAGGGCGGGATTGAGGATGCTGTCCATCCCTTCCGTCTGAGCGAGAGCGATCATGCGGTGTCGGACCGGCCGTGGTGCGAAACGGGGAGCCAGGCAGAATGCAATCGAATCAGATAGTGTCGACCGATATACGTACAGAGCCGCTCCTGTCGCCTCTCTCGGTCGTTCGGTATTGGGGGCCGGTCTGTGTGTATGCCGGACTCATCTTCTTCGGGTCGTCGGTATCGAATCCGCCGGAATCCGTTTCGTCGTTAGTGGAAAAGATCTCCGACAAGATCTTGCATCTCTGCGAATACGGGGTTTTGGGGGCCTTAGCCTATCGGGCCTGTCGGCATGGAGCGGGTGCCTGGGTGGCCCGACATGCCGTCATCGTGGCGGTGGCCGGTTGTGCGCTCTACGGCCTGAGCGATGAGATCCATCAATTGTTCGTGCCGCTTCGTCAGGGAGATCCCTTGGACCTGGTGGCCGATTCCGTGGGTGCCATGCTCGGGGCCTGGACCTGGCGTCTCATGGATCGGCGCGCTGTTCCGTCACCCCTGTAGCCTCTACGCGTCTCGCCCGGTCCTGTCCCCACGGTTTTTGCCGCAGCGGTTCTCCGATCCTCGCTCTTTTCCGCGGGTGATGACGATTCAGATGGTCGCCTGAGCCTGCCGTGCGTTTCCAGCGTCTACCAGGCGTAGGCTTCAGGCGCCGCGCCGCCGGGGCCGGGAAAGATCGTGTCCAATGTCTTGAGGCTGTCCGGAGTCAGTGTCAACTCCAGCGCCGCGAGCGCGGATGTCAGCTGTTCCATGGTGCGTGGACCGATGATGGGGGCGGTCACAGCCGGTTGATGAAGAAGCCAGGCGAGGGCGACGGCGGCCGGCGTGGCATGCACTGTCTTGCAGAACTGCTCATAGGCGTCTAGCGTTGCGCGATGGGTCTCGATGTCTTTCCGGACGTCTTCGTCTGCACGCCGCCCGGTTGTGTGCGTGCCCAGCGCTCCTCCCAGCAGACCTCGCGCCAGGGGACTCCAGGGAATGATGCCGATCCCATAGGCCTGACAGGCCGGGATGACCTCCAGTTCGACGGTTCGTTCGAGAAGATTGTAGAGACTTTGTTCGGAGATCAGCCCGAGAAAGTGGCGCGACTTCGCCAGCTCTTGGGCCTGCGCGATATGCCACCCCGCGAAGTTGCTGCTGCCGACGTACAGCACCTTTCCTTCGCGGCAGAGTTGTTCCATCGCCTGCCAGAGTTCCTCCCAGGGGCATTCGCGATCGATATGATGCATCTGGTAGAGATCGAGATGGTCTGTCTGCAGACGCCGGAGACTGTCTTCGCACGCGCGTTTGATATGCAAGGCAGACAGGCGCGACTGGTTGGGCCAGTCGCCCATGCGTCCATAGACCTTCGTGGCCAGTACAATTTTCTCTCGTCGCCCGTCGCCCTGGGCAAGCCAACGGCCGACAATCTGCTCCGTCACCCCTTCGCCGACTTTCCAGCCATAGACGTTGGCACTGTCGAAAAAGTTGATGCCCCGTTCGAGCGCCTGGTCCATGATCGCAAAGCTGTCGGTTTCGGAGGTCTGCGGCCCGAAGTTCATGGTGCCGAGACAGAGGCGGCTGACGCGTACTCCTGAACGGCCGAGATGAACGTATTGCATGTGCGTCTCCTTCGTGTGAGAGGACAGGATACCGGCCCGTGGTCGAGGCTGACAACCGGCCGTGGCTGAGGGGCATGCAGCAGGTGACTTTCTGCTGGCAGTTCAGCAAGGTTTGGCTATAATGCCGATCGTATGACAACGACAAATCCTGCCGCTCCTGCGGCGCCGCTCGCACCGCCGGATCCTGTACGTATCGCCCAAACCGTCTCAAACAAGCTGCCGTTTCGCGGCGAGGTGGCGGGGTTGACCCCGCTCGCCGGTGACGCATCGAATCGCCGATACTTCCGGATCGTTTTGAAGGGGACGCCTTCGGCATTGATCCTCATGCAGTTGGCCGATCCGGAAGGTTTCAAAAAGTCTGAAGAAGCCGTCAGCGGCGCGTCCGCTCAGATTGCGGAACTGCCCTTTACCAACGTGCTCACGCATCTGCAGCGTACCGGTGTCACCGTCCCGCAGTTGCACTATTATGATCGGGAAGCCGGCCTTTTGTACCTGGAGGATTTCGGGGATCTGACGCTGGCAGAAGCCTGCCGTGAGGCGGATCGCGACCGCTTGGTTGCGTTCTATCGTCAGGCGATCGATCAATTGGTGCTGCTTCAAGTGAAGGGGACGCATCCGCCCGCGCCCGGCTGTATCGCCTTTCACCGGCGATTCGATGTGCCGTTGTTGATGTGGGAGTTCGACCACTTCCTCGAATACGGGATCACCGCGCGTTTGGGGCAGCCTCTGAAACCGGCCGATGACGCGGCCGTGCGCGCGGCGTTTCAGCGTATCGCCGAATTGCTGGCCGGGCAGCCGCAGGTGTTCGTCCATCGCGATTACCACTCGCGCAATCTCATGGTCGATGGAGCCCGCCTCGGTATCATCGATTTTCAGGATGCCCTCATGGGTCCCGCTACCTACGATCTGGCCTCGTTGTTGAAAGATGCCTACATCGAGCTGGATGATGCGGTGGTGGACGGGCTGGTCGACCATTTCCTCGATGGTCTTGCCGCACACGGACAGGGCTGGGCGGATCGGGCGGCGTTTCGTCGCCTGTTCGACTTCACCAGTATCCAACGCAACCTCAAGGCCGCCGGCCGTTTTGTCTACATCGACCGGGTCAAACACAACCCGAAATTTCTCGCCGACATCCCTCGTGTTCTCGGCTACGTGAAGCGGAATTTGTCCCAATACCCCGAGTTGGCCACATTGCGTCAACACTTAGCGCCCTACGTAGTTGATCTGCAATAGACGTGAAAGATAAAAGGTGGCAAGTGAAACGGGCTGTTAGAGAACGATCCCGTATAGCGGCGTTTCACGTTTCACGTTTCACGCTTCACGTTTGGCCGGCATGAAAGCCATGATTCTCGCCGCGGGCCTTGGAACCAGGTTGAGGCCCCTCACCGACGTGACGCCGAAGCCGCTCCTCCCGGTGGCCGGCACGCCGATGATCGTCTGGAATCTGCTCCTGCTGAAGCGTCATGGCATTCGTGAGGTGGTGGTCAATCTGCATCACCTGGGCGCGATGATTCCGCAGGCGCTGGGCGACGGCTCAGCGTTCGGGATGCGGATCATCTATTCGCATGAGCCCGTGATTCTCGGCACCGGTGGCGGAATCAAGCAGGCGGAGCCACATTTCCACGGCGAGCCCGTGTTGATTCTCAATGGCGACACGTTGTTCGAACTGGATCTCGGCGCATTGATCGCGTTTCATGTGGCGCAACAGGCTGCGGCGACCCTGGTGTTGCGGCAGGACCCCGAAGCCGCACGGTGGGGGCTGGTCGAGGTAACGGACCGGGGTGAGGTGGTTCGGATCACCGGGCGCGGTCGTACGGAGACGATACCGACGACCGGCCGCATGTTTGCCGGCATCCATATTCTGCATCCGCGTTTGTTGCGTGATGTGCCGGTGGGGAAGGAATCTTCGATCATCGATGCTTATGTGCGTGGCATTCAGGAGGGCGAGCGGATTCTTGGGTACGACTTCACCGGTTATTGGAGCGATGTCGGCACACCTGAGAGGTATGCGCAAGTAGAACGGGATGTGGCGGCGGGGTTGCTCAGTCTCGCCGCCAGAACCCCCGGTAGTTCGCATAGCGGGACGCCCGTGAAACGTAAAAAGTAAAACGTGAAAGGTATTTCGTTGGGACCGAGAGTATGTGGCTTGCGGCGGCAGGAGAGGAGCTGTACGTTAGGATCCAGGTTGCGCAGCTATCGGCTTTATTTTCCGATGAGAGACGAAAGACCGATTCTTCTGTGTAGCCGGAGGCTCAAAAAGTCCGTCCAGCGAGGCCGCAGCGATGCGAGGAGGCGAGGCGTACCCTTGCGGTACGTTGAGCTTCGGAGCGACGCGAGAACGAAGCCGGCGGGCTTTTTCAGCCTTCGGCCCGCTTACTCGACGGCGTTGGGTTTCCGTTGCTTGATCAGTCGCGCAAGATAGGTTCGCTGCAGGTCGAGAAACTCCGCCGCTTTCGTCTGATTCCCCGCCGCTTTTTCCAATGCCCGCTCAATAATGTAGGCACTGTGCGCTTCCATGGACTCATGGTACGTGAGGTTCAGGTAGGGAAGCCCGTGTTCCGAGCTTCCTTTCCCGGCTGCGTCGTCGGGGGACAGGGCCAGAAATTCAGGTTCGATGACGTCGCTGGGACTGAGCACCACGGCGCGTGAGAGGACGTTATCGATCTCTCGGATGTTGCCGGGCCAGGGATAGTGGGTCAGCGCGGCGCGGGCCGCCTGGCTCAACGAGACGCCGGGGCGTTTGGCTTCATAGGCGTGGCGCCTGAGAAAGAATTCGGCCAGCTGCGCGATGTCTTCGCTCCGTTCCCGTAACGGCGGGAGCGTAAAGCTGACGACGTTGAGCCGGAAAAAGAGATCTTCCCGGAACTGCCCCGCCTTTACGGCCTGCTTGAGATCCTTGTTGGTCGCTGCGACGAAGCGAACGTTGACGGAGACCGAGCGTGTGCCGCCGACCCGTTGAAATTCCTTGTCTTGCAGCACGCGCAGGAGCTTAGCCTGGAGCGGCAACGGCATGTCTCCGATCTCGTCGAGAAACACTGTGCCCCCCTCGGCCATTTCGAGCTTGCCCTTTTGAAGCCGGTCGGCGCCGGTGAAGGCGCCGCGCTCGTGGCCGAACAGTTCGTTCTCGAGCAGCGTCTCCGTGAGCGCCACGCAATTGATGACGACCATGGGCATGCTCTGGCGCGGACTCCATTGGTGGATGGAGCGGGCGAAGAGTTCCTTGCCGGTGCCGCTTTCCCCGAGGAGGAGAATGCTGGCGTCCGAGTTGGCGGCGCGACGCGCGGATTCGATGATGGTCTTGATCTTCTGGCTGTCGCCGACGATGGTGGCATACCGGTTCTGCACGTCCGATTGGAGGGCGGCCACCTGCCGCTTCAGGGAGTCCCGCTCCAGCGCCTTTTGAATGACGATTAAGAGATGGTCTTTTTCGAGCGGCTTCGTCAGGAAGTCGTAGGCCCCATGGCGCATGGCTTCCACGGCGTCGGGAATGGTACCGGCGGCGGTCATGACAATGACGGGGATGTCTTCGGACTGCTTGTTTTGGGCCATGCGCTTGAGCACGTCCATGCCCTTGAGACGGGGCAGGTAGAGATCCAGGAGAACCAGGTTCGGGGATTCGTGCTCGATGAGCTCGATGCCACGCAGGCCGTCGGAGGCCGTCAGCGTTTTATAGCCGCCCGCGTCGAGACGATCCTGCAACATCGTGACGATGTCCTGGTCGTCGTCGACTATGAGAACTTTGGCCTTCATCGGTGTCGCGACGTGCTAGCGGCGATCAGCCATTCGCTCTTCGCAGTTAGCCTTCCATCACATTCATGACCAAACCGGTGAGCGGCTTGGGGAAGAAGTAAGTCGATTTGTGCGGCATCCGTTCGCCCGCCGAGGCCACGGCCTTCACTTCGGCGACCTTGGTCGGGTTCAGCAGGAGTGCGGCGGTGCCGGTTCCCTGGCGCACCCAATTCAGAGCTTCGTGATCGTCTTTCGAATACAGCATCGATTCCTGCTCCTGCTGCGTCGGGCAGAGCGTGGCAACCACATGCTGTTGCAGCAGGGACACGTCGAGCCGATCGCGCGGTGAGGCGGACGCCGCCGGGCGATGTGCGGCTCGCAGGGTCAGCAGGTAGTACTGCGGATCGTTTTTCAGTGCCAGCCCGAATATCGGCACGGACTGTCCGCGGCTGCGCAGGGTTTCGATAAATTGTCCACGCACCTGTGCCTCATTGCTCGCCTGAAAAGGCAGCGTCGTCACTTCGAATACAGGATCGAGCATGCGCAATAGATCTTTCGGGGCCGGGACGCCCGTCGTGAGCACACGGTGCGTCGGCAGAACGGTCAGGCCCTTGTCCTCAAGGCTGGCGAACAGCATCAGGACATTGTCGTACAGTTGGGGGCCCGAGGGGGCGCCGGCCTGCTGGCGTCGGGCACGGCGATAGTTGAGCGCCGTTTCATAGCGATGATGGCCGTCGGCGATGAAGAGCTGTTTGGTGTGCATGATCTCGACGACCTTGGCGAGCACAGCGGGATCGGTCACGCTCCACAGCCGCTGGCGGAACCCCACATCGTCCTGAAAGTCGATGCGTGGTTTGTCGGAGGCGATGGACCGCTCGATCAACGCGAGCACGTCGTTCTGCGGATCGGAATAGAGCGAAATGATCGCACTGAAGTTTGCGCGGCAGGCTTCGAGCAGATTGAGCCGGTCGGTTTTGGCTGCGGCGCGTGTATTCTCGTGCGGGTAGATCTTGCCGGACCCGAACTCTTCCAACTCCACGGTTGAGAGAAAACCTTTGAAGACCTTCGTCGGGGTGCCGGGGGCTGAATAGGGCGGCTGGTATTCGATGGTGTGGTAGTAGATGGCCGGCTTGTCGTCCCGGCGCAAGGCGCCGGACTTGAGCCATTCCTTGAGGGCGCCCGCGGCGCGGAGGTACTTGTTGTCGCCGGTGGTATCGCCCGGCTTTTCGTAGCCCAGTTCCAGGCGGATGACGTTGTTGGGGTGGCGATCGTGCAAGGTCTTCTGCAACGTCGCGTCGATAATATCGTACGGGGGTGCCACCACCTGGCGGACGTCGCCGACGGTCGCAGGATTATAGAGTGTACCGTGAAAGGGAATGACGTGTGCCATGCGGGTTCCTGTCCTTTTCTCTCGTGGGTGCGGGGTGGTCCTGTTCGCCCGGCGGCGAGCCGGGTGTGTCGCTGAACGAGTACGCGCTGTCAGCAGAGCGTGGGCGTTGTGAAGCCGGGCGGCGGCAACTCAGCGGTCGCGAGTTACCATGTAATCGGCGGCGATGGCCAGGGCGCGCTTGGCGGTGTTGTCGTGGAACAGGTCGAGATCGCGTTTGGCGGCGGCGACGAACGCGCGTGCCCGCTCCATGGCGTAGGCGATGGACCCATACTCCTGCATCAAGCCGACGATGCGGCGGAGTTCCTCGTCCGTTAGGGTACGAGTCTCCATGCGATCCTTGATCAGCTGCCGATCCGGCTCCGAGCAGTGCTGCAGGAGGTGCAGTAGCGGCAGGGTCGCTTTCCCTTGCCGCAGGTCCTGCCCGAGTGTTTTGCCCAGGTGTTCACCGTTGGCGGTATAGTCCAGCGTATCGTCCGCCAATTGGAACGCAATGCCCAGCCGCTGCCCGAACCGGAACAGCGCTTCTTGTAATTCTTCGGTGGCGCCACCGACGATCGCCCCGATTTTGCAGGACGCCGCAATCAATCCGGCGGTCTTATGTTCGATGATGCGGAGATATTCCGACTCCGGCATCAGCGGATTGCCGTTGTAATGCAGTTGCAGCACTTCGCCTTCGGCCATCTTGCGGCAGGCTTCCGAGAGCGCCTCGTTGATCCCTTGATTGCGGAAGTCGACGATCTGACAGATCGCGCGTGAATAGAGATAGTCGCCCACAAGAATACTGATTTGGTTGCCCCAGACTTTGCTCGCGGTCCGGCGACCCCGGCGCAGGTCGGCGTCATCGACGACGTCGTCGTGCAGCAGGGTGGCGGTATGGATGAATTCGACCAGGCTCCCGAGTGCTTGATGGTCCTGGCCGGCGTATCCGCAGAGATGAGCGCTGAGGAGCACGAAGAGGGGACGGACTCGTTTGCCGCCGCTGTTCAGGATGTGAGCGGCCACCGTGTTGACGAGGGCCACACTGGAGTCGAGATTTTTCCGGATCTGTTCTTCGACCCCCTCCAATTCTTCGCGATACACGTCCCACACATCGGCCATGCTGTGGAGCGTGAGAGTGCTCGGTCCGTTCGACATGGAGCGGATAGTAGGGCAGGAAACTCCACTAAGTCAAGCTCCTGCCAGCCCGGTTCTCGGGTCGTTCGCGTCGTCGTTCTCTTGACAGTTTCAAGCCCCATCCAGTAAGGTGACCCCTCGCTAAACTCCCCAAATGCATGGTAGCAGTGACGGTGGTCGTGCGACGGCTTCAACCTCCCCGTGAGGGGAGTCTGTTCCTCAGGTAATTGCCTGCCAGCGTGACGAGAAAACGTGTCATGAATATACCAGGGTTTCCTCCCAAACAAGGACTCTATGATCCTCAGCACGAGAAAGATGCGTGCGGGGTCGGGTTTGTCGTCGATATCAAGGGCCAGCGCTCGCATCAGATCGTGCAGCAGGGCCTCCAGGTATTGGAGAGCCTGACGCATCGCGGGGCGCAAGGGTGCGATCCCTGTACCGGCGACGGGGCAGGCATTCTCCTTCAAGTGCCGCATGAGTTCTTCAAGCGCACGGCAAAAGACTGTGGGATCAAGCTGCCCGGCGCGGGAGAATACGGCGTGGGCATGGTGTTCCTGCCGCCCGATGCCGATGCCCGCGCGCAGTGCGAGACGGTGTTTAACCGCGTCATCAAAGACGCCAACGCCAAGCTGCTCGGCTGGCGCGATGTGCCGGTCAAGAGCGACACAATCGGTGAGCTGGCTCGCACGACCGAACCGTTCATGCGGCAGGTGTTCATCGCCCGGGGAATTTTCACGGACGACGAATTCGAGCGCCGTTTGTATGTGATCCGGAAGTGCGCGGAGCGGGCCGTGCGAGAGTCCGCCATCGAAGGGCGCGAGTATTTCTATATTCCGAGCCTGTCCAGCAGCACCATCGTATATAAGGGGCTGTTACTGCCGCATCAGATTCCCCAGTACTATCAAGACCTGACCGACAGCAGCGTGACGAGCGGCCTGGCCCTCGTGCACTCGCGATTCAGCACGAATACCTTCCCGACCTGGCCGCTGGCCCATCCCTATCGCTACATTTGCCACAACGGTGAAATCAACACGTTGAAGGGCAATGTGAATTGGATGCGCGCACGGCAGGGGCGGCTGAATACCGAACTGTTCGGCGAGGACATGCAGAAACTGTTTCCCATCGTGTCCGAGAACCAGAGCGATTCGGCCTGTTTGGACAATGCGCTCGAATTTCTGGTGCTCGGCGGGCGGTCGCTGCCGCACGCGATGATGATGTTGATTCCCGAACCTTGGGTCGCCAATCCGCAGATGGACCTGGATCGTCGTGGATTCTACGAGTACCACGCGGCCATGCAGGAACCATGGGACGGACCGGCGGCCGTCTGTTTCACCGACGGCAAGCTGATCGGCGCCACGCTCGATCGGAACGGACTCCGTCCGTGCCGCTATCAGGTGACCACCGACGGTCTGGTGGTGCTGGCGTCCGAAGCGGGCGTGCTTCCGATGGACCCGCAGCGGATTCGCCAGAAGGGCCGTTTGATGCCGGGACGGATGTTCCTCGTGGACACGGTGCAAGGCCGCATCATCGACGACGAAGAAGTCAAAGCCGATATCGTGCGTCGCAAGCCCTATCGCTCCTGGGTGGCTCAGTACCGGATTTCGCTCGATGAGTTGCCGGATCCGATCAATGTGCCGCAGCCTGATCATCCCACGATCCGGCAGCGCCAGCAGGCCTTCGGGTACACCGTCGAAGAACTGAAGATGGTCATCACCCCGATGGTGGTGGAAGGGCAGGAGGCGATCTCGTCGATGGGTACGGACACGCCGCTGGCGGTGTTGTCGGAGCGGCCGCAACTGCTGTTCAAATACTTCAAGCAACTCTTTGCGCAGGTCACGAATCCGCCGATCGATCCGATCCGCGAAGAACTCGTGATGTCGCTCACGACCAGCATCGGTCCCAAGCCCAATCTGATGGATGAACATCCGGAGTCCTGCCGGCGCATCCGGGTGAAGCAGCCGATTCTGACGAACGCCGATCTGCAGAAAATCCGCGAGATCAACGACCCCAATTTCAAGAGCAAGACGCTGAAGATGTTGTTCCGCGTGGCCGAAGGCCCGGAAGGGCTGGGCGCGGCGGTGGATGATCTTTGTCGGCAGGCTTCGCAGGCGATTCGTGAAGGCTACAAATTCCTCATCCTCAGCGACCGCGGGGTGAATGCGGACTACGCACCGATTCCGAGTCTGCTCGGCGTCGCGGCGGTGCACCATCACCTGGTGCGGGAATGCACGAGAACCGAAGTGGGCCTGACGGTGGAAACCGGCGAGCCGCGCGATGTCCATCACTTCGCCTGCCTGATCGGTTTCGGAGCCGGGACGGTGAATCCCTACCTGGTGTTCGAGTCGCTGGTGGACCTGGAGCGTGACGGCTATTTCCCAGAGGGACTCGACGCGCCCACCGCGGAAGGTAAGTTCATCAAAGCCATTAACAAAGGCTTGCTCAAGATCTTCTCGAAGATGGGCATCTCCACGGTGCAATCCTATTGCGGCGCGCAGATCTTTGAAGCGATCGGGCTCAATCACGAATTGATCGACCGCTATTTCACCGGTACGCCGTCGCGGATCGAAGGCATCAGCATCCGGGAAATCGGTGAAGAGACGTTGCGCCGCCATCGCGTGGCCTACGAACCGGCCCCGATCCGGCAGTTGGATTTCGGTGGCGAGATTCACTATCGCATCCAGGGCGAACACCACAATTGGAATCCCGACACCATTTACAAGTTGCAGCATGCGACCAGGAATAACGATCCCAAGACGTTCGCCGAGTTTTCACAGTTGGTGAACGACGAGAGTAGGCGCCGGTCGAACCTGCGCGGCCTGCTCGAGTTTAAATTTTTGCCGGACGCGATTTCGCTCGACGAGGTGGAACCGGCGAAGGACATCGTGAAGCGCTTCACCACAGGCGCCATGTCGTTCGGGTCGATCAGCAAAGAAGCCCATGAGACGCTGGCCATTGCGATGAACCGGCTTGGTGCGAAGAGCAACACCGGTGAAGGCGGCGAAGATCCCGAGCGGTTTGCGCCATTACCGAACGGCGATTCCCGAAACAGCTACATCAAGCAGGTGGCGTCGGCACGGTTCGGAGTCACGAGCCACTACCTCGTGAATGCCAAGGAACTGCAGATCAAGATGGCGCAGGGGGCCAAGCCCGGTGAGGGCGGACAGCTCCCCGGTCATAAGGTGGATGAGAACATTGCGCGTCTGCGCTATTCGACGCCGGGCGTGCAGCTGATTTCCCCGCCGCCGCACCATGACATTTATTCGATCGAAGACCTGGCGCAGCTGATCTTCGACTTGAAGAATGCGAACTCCGATGCGGCCGTCTCGGTCAAGCTGGTCTCCGAAGTCGGAGTCGGGACGGTGGCCGCCGGTGTGGCGAAGGCCCATGCGGACAAGGTGTTGATCAGCGGCGACTCCGGCGGAACCGGGGCTTCCCCGCTCTCGTCCATCAAGTATGCCGGTGTGCCCTGGGAGCTGGGATTGGCGGAAACGCATCAGACGCTGGTCCTCAACGACCTGCGCGGCCGGATTCGGGTCGAAACCGACGGCCAGATGAAGACCGGACGCGATGTGGCCATTGCCGCGCTGTTGGGCGCGGAAGAGTATGGATTTGCGACGGCTCCGCTCATCATCGAAGGCTGCATCATGATGCGCAAGTGCCACCTCAATACCTGTCCGGTCGGCATTGCCACGCAGGACCCGGTGTTGCGAAAGAAGTTCACGGGCCAGCCGGAACATGTCGTGAATTTCTTCTTCTTCATCGCGGAAGAGTTGCGGCAGATCATGGCCAAGCTAGGATTCCGGACCATCAACGAAATGGTCGGCCGCGTGGACAAGTTGAAGATTCACAAGGCCGTCGACCATTGGAAGGCCAAGGGGCTGGATCTGACGCCGTTGCTCAAGATGCCGGAAGTCGGTCCGGAGGTTTCCCGCTACTGCGTGCAGAAGCAGGATCACGGCATTGCCGAGATTCTGGACCGGAAGCTCATTGAGCAATGCCGGCCGGCGATCGAGCGCGGCGAAAAGATCACGCTTGAACTACCGATCAGGAATTTGAATCGCACCGTCGGGACGATGCTCTCCAGTCAGGTCGCGAAGAAATACGGATTGGAAGGGTTGCCTCCCGATACGATCACGATCAAGTTCAACGGGTCAGCCGGACAATCGTTCGGAGCCTTTCTCTCGCGCGGCATCACGCTCGTGTTGGAGGGTGAGTCGAACGATTACATCGGTAAGGGCCTCTCGGGCGGCAAGATCATTGTCTTCCCGCCGAAGAACGCGATTTACACACCGGAAGAAACGATTCTCGTCGGCAATACCTCGCTGTACGGTGGAACGCAGGGCGAAGCCTATTTCTACGGCATGGCCGGGGAACGGTTCGCGGTGCGGAACAGCGGCGTGCGGGCTGTCGTTGAAGGAACCGGCGACCATGGTTGCGAATACATGACCGGTGGGGTCGTGGCGGTGTTGGGCCGCACCGGCAGAAATTTCGCGGCCGGCATGTCGGGCGGTGTCGCGTTCGTGCTGAACGAGCTGGATAAATTCCAGTCGCGCTGCAACCTGGGCATGGTGGAGTTAGAGCAGGTCACGAGCGACGACGACAAAAAGCTGCTCCACGACATGATCACCTCTCACTTCATGTATACCGGCAGCCGGAATGCCAAGCGTATCCTGGATGGCTGGGAAGTGATGCTGCTGAAGTTCGTGAAGGTGATGCCGATCGACTACAAGCGTGTGTTGGCCGAACGAAAAGCGGCGGCGGCCAAGGTCGCCAAATAAACGTGAAGCGGTGTTCGTGAAGCGCATGCGCGATTGAAAAGTCTTGAACGAGATACGAGATACGAACGACGAAAGACGATTAAGCGATGGGTGATCCAAAGGGCTTTCTGAAATACGCGCGTGAGGGACCGAAGCGGAAACCGGTCGAGTTGCGTGTGCTCGATTGGAAGGAAATGTACGAGCCGATCGCCGAGGACAAGCTCAAGGTCCAGGGCGCCCGTTGCATGGATTGCGGTGTGCCGTTTTGTCAGGGCAATACCGGTTGTCCGGTGGTGAACCTGATTCCGGAGTGGAACGATCTCGTCTACCGCGGACGCTGGAAAGATGCGCTCAAAGCCCTGCACACGACGAATAACTTCCCCGAGTTCACCGGTCGTCTCTGTCCCGCGCCCTGCGAAGGGGCCTGCGTGCTGGGGATCAACAGCGATCCCGTGTCGATCCGTGTGCTCGAATGGAACATCATCGACCGTGGCTTCAACGAAGGCCTGGTCGAACCGGCCATGCCCGTCAGAAAAACCGGTAAGACCGTCGCGATCATCGGTTCAGGACCGGCCGGTTTGGCGGCGGCGCAACAGCTGGCGCGGGCGGGACACACGGTGACAGTGTTCGAGAAGTCCGATCGCATCGGCGGGTTGTTGCGCTACGGGATTCCCGATTTCAAAATGGAAAAGTGGGTGATCGACCGGCGGCTGGAGCAGATGAAGGCCGAAGGTGTCGAGTTCAAGACCGGCGTCACCGTGGGAAAAGATATCACCGGCGAGCAGCTACGGCAGCAGTTCGACGCAGTCGGGCTGACCATGGGCGCCGAGATGGCGCGTGATCTGCCGGTTCCCGGTCGGGAGCTGAAGGGCATCCATTTCGCCATGGAGTACCTGACCCAACAGAATAAGCGGACGGCGGGCATTTCCGTGTCCGAGGAACCGATTACCGCCAAGGGCAAACGGGTCATCATCATCGGTGGTGGCGATACCGGGTCCGATTGTCTGGGAACCGCACATCGTCAGGGCTGCAGCGAGGCGCACCAGTTTGAAGTGTTACCGGAACCGCCCCCGTCGCGTTCGACTTCGACGCCCTGGCCGCTCTGGCCCATGCAACTTCGCACGTCGCATGCGCACGAAGAAGGCTGCGACCGCCAGTGGAGCGTCTCGACGACCAAGTTTACCGGCCACAACGGCCACGTCACCAAGCTGCATGCCAACCGGGTCAAGTTTGAAGGCGGCAAGTTCGTGCCGATGCCGAATACCGACTTTGAATTGGATGCGGACCTTGTGCTCCTCGCCATGGGCTTCACGGGCCCGGTCCGAAACGGTTTCCTCGACAGTCTCGGCGTCACCTACGATGCGCGCGGCTGCGTCACCGTCGATGACAACTTCATGACCAACCTCGACGGTGTCTTCGCCGGCGGCGATACCAAGCGCGGCGCCTCCCTCATCGTCTGGGCCATCGCCGAAGGGCGCAAGATGGCGGCAGGCGTCGATAAGTATCTGCAAGCCGACAAGTCTGCGAAAACAGGCCGCTGAAAAATCCTCCCAGCGTCGTTCTCGCCTCGCTCTCGCCTCGCTCAACCTCTCAATGTACCCAAAACAGTACGCCTCGGGCTCAAGACACTGCCGGCTCACCGTCTCGCCGGCGTCCACAACCGTGACGCTCCTTATTCGTCGCGTCGTGGACCTCGCTGCGGCCTAGCTGGATAAGCTGTGTGAGCAGCCTGGGGAGCGGCTACCTTCCTAACGCAACGTTCCATTTTAGAAATCTCCTGGCCGCTTTTCTGGGTCCGGTGGTAGAGTTCAGAGGAAGATCCCTCCGGAGGAAAGGATCATGCTCGGGAACGTCCTGCTCCCTAGATATCGCTCCCGACGAGCCTCAGGCATATCTGCGTGTGAGCGGGAGCAGAACGAACCTCTCCTGAGCCTCCGCGACTCACTCCCACGGGAAGAAGCCGTTGAACCCTCCTTTGCATGTGCCACAGTATCGTGAGCGGAGGGAGTGGTTCAGATCGTCCCTCAACTACTAACGGTGATGGAAGATGGAATATAGAAAATCTCTGATCGTTCTGTTCCTGGGGAGTTGTGTGTGTGCAACGCAGGCCTTTGCACAATCAGCACTGGTCCATATTCAAGGTGAGGAAGGCCGCCGTGAAGCCTACTTCGCCGATTTTGGCGTCGTGATGGACCGAACGCCAATGGATAAAGTTCTGGGTCCCATGAATGTGAAGCAGTTGGATACGACCATCGTCTATGAAAGCCCTGATAAGCCAGAATTCAGTGAGCTGCGACTCCAATTTGAATGCGTGGTCAAATATGCTTACGATGGGAAGCATACTCCCCCGCAGCCGGCGTTCGACGCGCCGGTGAACGTACGGATCGGAGAAGGCAGCTGGAAGTTTCGGCGCGAGGACTTGAAAAGTGAGGACCTTCCTGCCGGCGAGTGGCGCGCATCTTCCTCGCCTGTATTGCTCAAATTGCATAAAGTCGCGTGCAATGAAGATGTGATGCGAACGGCCATCATCAAGGCCGCGAAGCGCAACAACGATATGGACATCTTCAAGAATGAAATTGCGACAATCGGTCTTCCCAAGGACTTACAATTGGTGGGACAGGGGACCTCGTCTGACCATATGGATTTTGCATGGGCGGTCCTGTGGAGTGGAGCCAAACGCCCGGACCCCACCGGAAAATGGTCCCGCCGTCCCACAAAAAAAGAACGAGAAGAATATCAAGCCAAGATGGCGCAGCTCAAGAAGCAATACGATCAATTGGTCACGGGGATCAAACCCACGCTTGAGACCAACATCAAGCAAATGGATAGTGAATTTACATTCCATGCTATTGCCGCCGATATACGGGGCGGCCGAAAGTTATCGCCCAACGAAACTCATATGCTGGCGGTGTGGGAGGGGAAGACCGAGCAGGACGTAGCCGTGAAAATGGGGGCTCCGGTTGTGTCATCCGCAGGCAATCTCCATTTTCTCAGTTACGGCCAAGAGTTCGATAATCGGGTGGTCGTCGGCAACAGGTACGCGGTATGGGAGGAGGGAGTGTACGAACATTGCAATGTGCAGTATGTCCTGCACCCCGACGATAAGAACGTCTTCCGCGTGGCCGATGTCAGGATTTGGACCAGTTCCACCCAGCTCGGTAAAGTGAGATTTGCGTGCGATGGCCTGCTGGACGTTCCCAATGAGAGAGGCTCAAAATGAGAAAACTTGCGCTGTTCTTGTCGTTGCTGGTGGCCGCTGTCGTTGCGGAAGCAGGGTCCTATGATCCACTGGAAGATTTGGTGTCAACGGCGAAAAAGGAGATCAATGCCAAGGAGGCCATTGAGCAATCAAAAGATCGCGTCCTGAACAATCCAAGAGCAGAGAAGCTCAAAAAGGGGTTCTGGCAATTCTTTCAAGGCCAAAGCGGCTCAAAGCCAGGTGAGTTTTGTACGGGAGTGTATTGGCAAATGGGGAGGATGATCAGCATCTCGGGGCCCGGCGGAGACTATCGGGGGGCCTTACTGGGGTTTGTGGCTGTGGAGCCGAAGCCGCCATTCCCGAGGCCGGATAATCCCAAGGATATTCAGAAAGTGAAGGTCACGTTGAAACAGGGGAGCGATGCGCCGGCCACCATCACGGCGTTTAATCGCACCGTTGCAGGTTTTGCCGATGAGATACAATTTGCGGTGCCGACCATTGATGCGGCGCTTGCCGGGATGGAAGATAAATTGAATTTTCGGATCGATTATGAAGGCAGCAACATTTTCGAGCTCGAATGGCACTCTGGTCTTGCTGCACGCGAAATGTTGAAAAAATGTCTTCAGGGTGAAAACGTCGCTGGGAAGGAAGTCCTATGAGGTGAATGTCTTCAGTTGAGCTGAGTCTGCGCCCAGCACAGGCCCGGTCATTTTCCGATCAACGCCATCGATGCAGGAGCCAGAAGGTAAGCGGGAGTTTGTTCTAGCCCGCGACCATTTCATGACCAGCCTCGACGGCGTCTCCGCCGGCAGCGACACCAAACGCGGCGCCTCTCTCATCGTCTGGGCCATCGCCGAAGGGCGCAAGATGGCAGCGGGCGTCGATAAGTATCTGCAAGCCAACAAGTCTGCGAAAACAGGCCGCTGAAAAAGCCTCCCAGCGTCGTTCTCGCTGAGCTCAACCCCTCAACGTACCCAAAACAGTACGCCTCGGGTTCAAGACACTGCCGGCTCACCGTCTCGCCGGCGTCCACAACCGTGACGCTCCTTATTCGTCGCGTCGTGGACCTCGCTGCGGCCTAGCTGGATCAGCTTTTTAGCGGCCTGTGCTGCATAAAGATCCTTCGTTGGTAGCCTACTCGATCTGTCTCATTTTCATTCCATGCCATTGCAAGATCGGCTGCTAATTCTATGCACATCCGCTAGAATAGCGCCGTGTCGGTCTTCGAATCCATATTTCAAATACTTAATACTGCGGGAGTGCGCTATGTCGTCGTGGGCGGCCTCGCCACGGTGCTGCATGGCTATGCCAGATTGACTGCGGATGTCGACCTGGCCGTCGATCTTGCCCCTGAGGAAGCTATCAAAATGATTCGGACCTTGGTGGCGAATGGGTTTCGACCTCAAGTGCCGGTATCGCCTGATGCGTTTGCGGATCCTGAAGTGCGGGAAGTATGGCTTCGAGACAAGCATATGCTGGCCTTCTCACTCGTTGACCAGGCTAACCCGATGCGGGTGGTAGATTTGTTGTTGAAGCCCGATGTGCCCTTTGCAGAGCTGTTGGCTCGCTCAGAGGCAGTGGCCTTGAATAACACAACCGTTCGGATTGCGTCGATCGAGGACCTCGTCGCGTTGAAACGACACGCCGGCAGGCCGCAAGATTTGGCGGACATTGAGCAACTGGAAACTATTCGACGCCGAAAGGAGAATCGCTGACATGGCCGTCAACTCGTCCAGTTCGTCGGATATGACGCAACCAGCTGATTGGAATGCAGCCGACCAAAATCTGCTTACGGCGACACTTTCTGCTACGCCCGCTCAACGGTTGGCCTGGCTGGAAGAGGCCCTTCAGGTAGCCTACGCAAGTGGTGCATTGAAACCCAGATCACCAATTACTAAAAACGATTGGGATGCGGCATCCCCAGGGGCTCGCTGATAGTTGAGCCATTGCCGAATGGTGCAAGATTGCAGCGGAGGTTGCCGGCTCACGCCTGCGTGCGAAAACATGGCTCTTGTTATTCCTCGCGTCGCCACCTAGCGGAACGCGCACGATAAAGCTGTGCTCGTTCGATGCGCGTAGTCGAAGACATCTCAGCCACTCGCTCCCTGAAGAAACCTAAAAGTGCTCGAGTTAGTTAAGGAGGAGCCGAAGCTGCTTGGAGAGAATTAGGAAATCCATGGCCCGTACATTCTTTTTGGGTAATATTTCAAGAGGATATCGAACAATGGCTTGAGGAGGAATTTCATGTCAGGATCAAACGACTATACAAATCCAAAAAGAACAATCCGTTTGCTTGACGAGCTTGTGCGACTCGGTTTCAACAACGAAGCCCTACACAAACTTCACCATGATGTTACCTCAACAATTGAAAGTAATCGTGATTACTGTGCTAAACATGAGCAATTTACATCGGAGACAAATTCCGATGTGCAAAAGAGACTTGAAATTGTGCTCCATGCATTCTGGGGAGGCAATTTCAGCTATCATGCTCGGACTCCAAAAGTATTTCTTGCTTTGGCCGAAGCATCCATAGCTGAGGTGCCTATTAAAAGATAGAGGGGCACGTGGCGAAGTTCAGTGTGTTTAGGCCAGAGTTCCAGAGGCAAACTCTTTCCGCTTAGCGTCTCCCCGTAGCTCCACCCAACCCTCATTTTCGTGTCGTCTCGCTTCGTTTCTTGCTTCTCCTGATGCGAGTGTGTAGTATTTGTTTATCTGTACACATTCTGCGATGGAGGCGTTATGCGTACCAACATCGTGATCGACAATGGCTTGATGCAGCGAGCGATGAAGGCCACCGGGCTTTCGACCAAGAAAGCGGTGGTGGAAGAGGGCCTTCGATTGCTGATCAAGGTGAAGGGACAAGAGGGCATCCGCCGTTTGCGTGGCAAGATTGAGTGGGAGGGAGATCTCGGCGCGATGCGGGAAGGTCGTATCAAGGCGGCTTCATGATCATTGTCGATACGACGGTATGGATAGATTACCTGCGAGGAACACGCACTGCCCATGCTGACTGGCTGGACTCTCAGCTTGCGAGAGAACGACTTGGTCTCACCGATTTGATCCTCTGCGAAGTATTGCAAGGGCTCACCACGGACAAGCAATTTGAGGCGGTTCGAGGGGAGCTGCTGAAGTTCGCGGTTTTTGAGACGGGGTCGGTTGAAGTCGCTGTCGAAGCGGCTCTGAACTATCGGCGCCTGAGGTCCGCTGGACGAACCGTGCGCAAGACGATCGATTCTCTGATCGCGACGTTTTGTTTGTTGGAAGGACATGCCTTACTCCACAATGACCGTGACTACGATCCGTTTGAAGATGTGCTCGGTTTGAATGTCATCCACCCTTGAGAGGAATCAGCAGATATGACTCAGCAACAATATCCCCGCAGTCCCAAAGTCCTCCTCGGTGGCATTGCCCACCTGGGGCGGTTTATCGACAAGGTTCGCCTGCGGCATGCGGGCAAGATTCAGGACTACAACTACATCACGGTCGGGTTCGATAAGTATCTGATCGATTTTTTGCAGATCGACCCGAAGGCCTTCGAGCAGCAGGTGTTGGCGGGTGGAGGCGATGAGTCGTTACTGGCTTGGGTCAACACTCATGGCCGCAAGCATTCGGATCAAGAGATCGCCGAGTGGTCGAAGGGCATTCTCACTGGAGGTCCGAAGGACGAGGCGGCGAAGCAGCGGTATCAGGGGCGTTTGCAGGATATCGCCACCAAGCGTGGCGTGCCGGTGTCGGCTCTCCCGTCTGCGACCTCCTGGGTCGATGCGATCGAGCTGGACGAAGGCCGGATGTAAGATTGCTATCGCACCTCGGTCCAGCCAGTGGATTGCGACTTGAAGATGACGGTGCGGGATGAGGTGCGGACGACCATGCCATTCTGGCTGCCATCCACCGACAGGACCCGTTCATCCGGAGTCCAGGCAATGTTGAAGAAGCCGCCGGTGTAGGTTGAAAATCCCAGCGCCCGTTCGTTGGTGATCGCGACGGCCACGTGCCCGTGCCCTCGTAGCTGGACGACCTTCTCGTTTGGCCCCAGCGACAGCGCCGTCCAGTGCCCCCGTGTTTCTTGAAATCCGTACACCTGCTGATTGCTGTGGGCGAGAATCAGAAACGGCAGCAGTTGGTGTCGCCCGATCCGCTCTTCGGCTCCAATCGAGATTTCACGCCATTGTCGCAGGCCGGCAGAAAATCCTAACAGTCTGGTCGAGGTCTGGACGAAACCTGTATGCCCCCGCGCCCCGGAGGTGACGACCGACTCGCCGGGTTCCAGCGATTCCTCGACCCCGCCACCGGCCGCGGACCAGGCAATGACCTTATCGGCAGTCGGCGTAATGGTTACCTGGCCACCTCCGCCCTGGCTCCGCGAAAGACCCGGCGTGAGGAGGCCGGCGATGAAGACCATGATCAGGGCCGGTATGAGAGTGAGGCATCGACGCATGGACGTTCTCCCTGCTTCCCAACCTACCACAGCACTCCCCGCAAGCGAAGGTTGAATCGTTCAGTCCTGTCGCGTCGTGTCAGATCTGCACAGCCATGGTAGGGTGCTTGATGGTGCGGTCATGGTAGAAATGTTCGCCCCTCGCGGGCAGAAAAGAGGCGATCAGGTGAGATCCCGTTGGGTCATCCTCTCATGGTCCCTAGCACTCGGTGCGGGACTGCCGCTACTCGGTGTCTGGTGGGCGGGTAAGCCCGTCGCGTCCTATCTCGAATTTCCACCCACGACGCGGTTCGTTGCCCACGAGCCCTTTTCCTGGCCGGTTTTCATAGGGCTGGCAGTGGTGATCGTCGGGATGCTTACCTCGTTTGTCTCGCGCGCTTTTCGAACGACGCAGTCTGATTTACAGGCAACTGCTGATCCAGAATACGTTTCACCTTTCACGTTTCACGAGCGGCAGGTCCCGGCCTGCCGCCTCCCCTGGTGGGGATGGCTCGGGATGCTTTGGACGCTGGGCATGTGGTTTTTGGCCTGGACCCGCTTCGAGTGGATGCAGCCTTTCCAGGCTCATACCTTTGCTCCGCTCTGGTTGGGCTACATCGTCGTGGTGAATGCGCTGACGTATCGCCGCACCGGCCATTGCATGCTGCTGCATCGTCCGCGCTACGTTCTGTCGCTCTTTCCGCTCAGCGCTTGCTTCTGGTGGTTCTTCGAATATCTGAATCGCTTTGTGCAGAACTGGCACTACGTCGGTGGAGGAGAGTTGACTGAATGGGAATATCTGGTGCGCGCGACGCTGCCATTCTCGACGGTGTTGCCTGCCGTGTTGGGTACGGCGGAATGGTTGTCGTCATCTCCGAGGCTGAATCAGTTTGTGACGATCGAATTCCAGAACCGTATGACGCGGGGATGGGTGTTGTTGATCGGTTCGGCAGTCGGGCTTTTCAGCCTCGGCCTGTGGCCGGACTCTCTCTTCTCGCTCGTGTGGGTGGCGCCGCTGCTGTTGATCACGTCGCTGCAACTGATTCGCGATGAACCGACGATCTTCAGCGACGCGGCGTACGGCGATTGGCGAAGCCTCTGGGCAGCGGCTCTGGCGGCACTGATCTGTGGATGGTTTTGGGAGATGTGGAACTTCTACAGTCTGGCCCGGTGGGAATATGCGGTGCCGTTCGTGCAACGGTTCAAATTATTCGAGATGCCCCTGCTTGGGTACGCCGGGTACCTGCCGTTCGGGTTGGAATGTCTGGCCGTGGCGGACCTGTGCCTGATCAGAAAGTTTTCGGGCGGCGTGGCCTATTACCGTGCGCTGGAGGGGGGCACCGATTTGGCGCAACGAAAGCCCACGGTGGCTGAGCGTTGATCGGCGGGTGCGCCGCTGCGGGTGGCGGTCCTGAGCATGATCGGCCGGCTTTTCCACGAGCCGCCTCGCAGGCTCTTGTACCTGCCGCTGGTCGGCCCTGGCGGATTCCGTTCCGGCATGTAGGCATAATAGTCGAATCCGAACCAGTCGTTGACCCATTCGGCGACGTTGCCCGCCATGTGGTGGAGTCCATAGTAGCTTTTTCCCGCGTCGCCGCTGCTCACAGGAGCCAGGATCGGGATCTCATGCACATGATGTTGTCCGAACATCGCCAGTGTACTGTCGGGGAGAGCATCTCCCCAGGGAAACCGGTTTCCGTCCGGCCCGCGCGCGGCTTTTTCCCATTCCGCTTCGGTCGGCAGGCGTTTGCCCCATGAGCGGCAGAGGCTGTCGGCTTCTTTCCAGGTCACGTATAACGCCGGCCACTGGGCCAGCGTCTCATCGGTGACGGAATGTACTGTGATCACGTGCCAGATGAGATGCTGGAGATCTTTCGACGGATGGAGCTTGTGCGCATACAGATAGGACAGATATTCCCCGAGGCTGATTTCGTCCCGGTCGATCTCGTAGGTATTCAGCCAGACGCGGTGTTGCGGGAGTTCCGTGTCGTCGAACTGCGTGCCCATTCCGTAGGGATCGTCATCGACCCGGACGCTGCCCAGCAGGAACGGCCCTTCTGGAATGTGAATCGTCGGCGAACTGGCCGTGAGTTTGGCGATTGATGTCAGGTGTTTGGCCAGTTCGGCGGAAGGCGGAGGGCTGGGGGCGCGGGCTGCAACAGCGAGACTCGGGTTGAACCAAGCTGAGGCGAGCGACAGGAGCAGGAGGTTAGCGTAAAATGGAACGGGCGCCATTCCCGATACAACAGAACGTGCAGACATTACAGTTTGCTCGGCGAGGCGACGGCTTTTCCGATTTCGGCAATCAGTCGGCGTTCGATCTCCGCGGTTTCCTCCGCATCCACCGCCAGGATGCGACCACCCTGCACCAGCCGTTCAAAGTCGGCTTTGACGCTCAACCGCGTGACGTTGGCCGGCAGGGCTTGGAGCGACACCACATACTGGTTGCGGGAGCCTGAGGTTTCCAGCGAGGTCGGAGTGGTGACTTTTCGTTCGGTGACGTAGATCGTTTTCTGGTCGGTCTTCACGCTGACTTTCACGCGATAGCCGTTGCGCGCCAGGGCTTCCTCGGCGGCTTTTCCGACTGCAGAGAGCGGGCGCGGGAGGTCCTCGACCTGCGAGCCCTTCTCTTCGACGCGGATATTGTCCGTGGTCTGGGCCGCTTTTGCGGCGGTCCGCTGAATTTCCCCCGACAGCTTTTTCGATTCGGCCAGGGTGGAATCGAGTTTCGTGCCAAGCGCTTTCGCCTCAGCCTGGAGCGCCTTCGCCTCAGCCTGAGCATGGTCTGCTTGCTTCTTGGCGTCCCGCAATTCCTGGTTGAGCAGATCGATCTGCTGCTGCATGACCTTGTTGCCGTCCTGCAGCGAATTCATGACCGACTCTTGCTTCGCCAGTTGTTTGCGGAGGTTTTCGTTTTCCTGTCGAAACGGCGACTCGTCCGGTGCGCATCCGACACACCACGATAGCACTGCGAGGCTGAAGAGGGCTGTGAGCGATCGCTGGGGGGGCTTGATCATAGTTTGGGTAAGACCATCAGACCAATACCAGAGTTTGGCCCCCCTTGTCCATCTTCATTCATGTTCCCGCCGGTTTGACCCGTCACGAAACAAGCGGCTATTCTGTGGCCATGGCGTTCTGGTGCAAGGTGATGTTCTTGGTCGGTCTGGCGTTGGTGCATGCGGAGCCGGCGATCGTGTTTTCCGCCGCGGCGCCGGAGCCGGTGCAGCCGGAGTCTGTGCCTCCCGAGGAATATCCATTCTATGACCTCGCCGTTGAGGCGAAGTTTCTGACCTCTCGCACCAGACTGGTGGTTATCGAACGAATGACGACCACCCGCCTGCATCCGGAGACGCCGCAGTTGCCGACGGTGGCCTGGTTTGCCGAGCAGGGATTTTTCGATGGTCGTCTGCCCAAGGATCTCATTCGGGATTTCGTGGCCAAGGTTCAGCGCCCCGCTCGATTGGATGCTCGATTTGCCTTCGGGGCTCGCTACCGGTTCGTGTCCGGCGAGGGCGTGCCGGAGACTGAAGCTGCTGTCACGGTTGTTCCCGCTGCTTGGCCGGTTGAGGAGGATGGTGACGGGGATGCTCTCGAGACCCTCGACCGGCTGGCCTTCTCCCGTGTGGGACTGACATTGCGGGGCGACCAGGCCTTGCTCTATGTGGCGAATCAACGCCCTGATACGACCGGTGCCGGATTTTTGTTCTGGTTCGTGCGCCGTCAGGGGAGGTGGGAGATTTACGATACGGACGTGTTGTGGGTGTCACGGCCGGACCAGAATCCTTCAGGCCGCCGCTAGCAGGCAAGGCTGCATGTGTCGTGGTGTTTGTTTGTTTCACCGAGGAGTGTGCATGATTCGCAAGACCTTTTCCGTTCCGCCGCTCGGTTGTAACTGCTCGATCATTGGAGATCCGATCACTCAACAAGCGATCGTGGTCGATCCGGGCGGGGCGCCCGAGCGCATTCTGCAGGAAGTCCATGCGATGGGGTTGACCGTGGTGAGCATCGTACACACCCATGCGCATTTCGATCACTTTCTCGCATCGGGAGCGATGAAGCAGGCGACCGGTGCCGCGCTCTGCCTGCACCCCGATGATCTTCCTCTCTGGGACATTCTGGAGATGCAGTGCCGCATGTTCGGCGTGCCCTATGTCCCGGCGCCGCCGCCGGATTATTGGTTGAAGGATGAAGAGCGGTTGGCAATCGGCGAGTTGGAAGGGATCGCGTTGCACACGCCGGGGCATACGCCCGGCTCAATGTGTTTTCATTTTCCTGCTGCGAAGGTGGTGGTGGCCGGTGACACGTTGTTTCGTGGCGCCATCGGCCGCACCGATCTCTGGGGCGGAGATTTCGATGCGATCGAGCAGTCGATTCGGGAACGACTGTATACGCTCGACGAACAGACTGCCGTGGTCACCGGACACGGACCCGAGACGGAGATTGGCAGGGAGCGGGAGACCAATTCCTTTGTGCGAGCCTAGGAGCCTGTCCGAGTATTCAAAGCTGAAGATTTTCGACGCACACAATTGGCTCAGGATCAACGATCTCCATGCGATCATGGGTAAAGGGACCCCCTAAAACGCAGATTTTCTGATTACTCGGACAGGCTCCTAGGAGTCTGTCCGAGTAATGCCATTCTGCTGCGGCAAACGAGCTGCCGGCATCTGCGTCGTTCTCGGCCCGAAAAAATCCTCAACGTATTCCAGCGAATACGCCTCCGGTTTTTTCGCGCCTGCAGCCTCGCATCTACCAGCAGCTCCTTCGCCTCGCAACGAAGGATTACTCGGACAGGCTCCTAGCGGGGGGCTGGGAGCTGGTCCCTATGTCATTCACAGGAGGGAACCATGAGCGCGACGACACGATCTTGGTTGGTGTTTCCGCTCCTCTCACTGGTGCTGGTGCTGTCCGTTTCCGATCCTCAAGCCCGTGCCGGCGAAGCCGGCAGTGCTCCCAACGTGACCATCAGCGATGTGCGTGTCCGGCTCTCCGACCATGGCCCCGTGGTCCTGCTCTCGGCGGAGGGGAAGAGCATCCCCATCTTTGTCGATCACACGGTTGCCGCCTCCATTCAGGCGGCCTTGACCGGTGAGAGGCTACCCCGCCCGCTTTCCCACGATCTGATGCATACGATCCTCGAGGCGCTCGGTGGGCGTGTGGTCCGGACCGTGATCACCCTCAAAGCGGGAACGTATTACGGAAGTTTGACCGTGGCGTTTCAAGGGCAGGAAAAGGTCTTCGACAGCCGGTCCTCAGACTCCATTGCGTTGGCGATCCACTTTCAGGCGCCCATTCTCGTGGGACGAGACATGTTGGATGCCGTCGGCACATCGATCGGGGAGCCCAAGCCGGAAGCCTTGTAGGTGTTGCGAGGCCTGTCTGCCCGATGTGCGCAATTCGCCCTGCTCTTCGCAGGACCCTCCTGCCAAGAAGCAGGCAGTGCTAGCGTTTTACGGGGTTCTGGCCTATCGTACGAATGATGCGAAGCACCGTCTGCCGACGGGTACGGAGGCCGAATTCACAATGAAGAATCAACGCAAGCATGAACGTGTTCACGTTCAGTTTCGCAGTCATTTTTCGATGAAGGGGAAGATGCTGGCCGGCGACGGAGATCTGACCGACTTGTCTCCCGGAGGCTGTCGGATTCTCACCCCGGTGCAGGTTCTGGTCGGCGCCGAGGTGGAGCTGTGCATTTTCCCGGGGGACAGTGCCAACCCCATTCTCATCGATGGGGCCACCGTGCGCTGGTGTCAGCCGAATGAGTTCGGGCTGTCGTTCACCAAGATTCGCGTGCCGGTGCAGCGTCAGTTGACTGATGTTTGGCGCAAACTCGCCAAACCCGCTTAGCAGGCTGTTGATAAAGGCCGCCAGCGGCGTTCTCGCCTCGTTCAGAGGCTCACCGTACGGCGCGAGTACGATTCACCTCTTCACTTGCTTCGGCCTTGCTGGACGGCCTTTCTGAACAGCCTGCACGGCGCCAGACGCAACGACGCACAACGATCCTTTTCTGGATGCGGCGTACGGTTGGTCAACGCGCTGCTGGTCGCGTTGTATTCTAGAAGTGAATTGCCCCGATTGGATAGGCGCGACTAGATTTTCATGGCGTCGCGCACTTCGGCCATGGTCTGCGATGAGACGGCTGTGGCGCGGCGGCGTCCGTCTTCGGCGATCTCGTCCAGGCGCGACGGATGCTGGCTGAGGGTGGCGCGGGCTTCCCACATCGGTGCCAGGCGCTCCACCACCCGATCGGCCACCAGCTTCTTGCAATCGATGCAGCCGATAGCCGCCTTGCGACAGTCTTGATTGACCTGCTCGATCACCGGCAGCGGTGAGAAAATCTTGTGAAAGTCGTAGACGGGGCAGACATCCGGGTTGCCGGGGTCGTGGCGTCGCACCCGCGCCGGATCGGTGATCATGGTCTTGATCTTCTGCCGGACGACCGGCTCCTGATCGGAGAGGTTGATGGCGTTGCCGTAGCTCTTGCTCATCTTGCGCCCGTCCGTGCCCAGGACCTTCGCAAACTTAGTGAGGTGTTCCTGCGGGTCGGGAAACACCGGGCGATAGAGGCTGTTGAAGCGGCGTGCGAGTTCGCGGGTGAGTTCGAGGTGCGGCAACTGGTCTTTGCCGACCGGCACGAAATCGGGCTTGTAGAGGAGGATGTCCGCGGCCTGCAGGACCGGGTAGCCCAGAAAGCCGTAGGTGCTCAGGTCGCGCTCCTTGATCTCTTCCTGTTTCTCCTTGTAGGTCGGGTTCCGTTCCAGCCAGGAGACCGGAATGATCATGGAAAACAGCAAATGGAGAATGGCATGGTCCGGCACCTGGGATTGGACGAAGACGGTGGCGCGCTTCGGGTCGATCCCGGCCGCCAGCCAATCGATCAGCAGTTCCCGCACATATTCTCTGATGCGGCTGGTGTCGGCGTAGTTGGAGGACAAAGCATGCCAGTCCGCCACGAAGAAGAAGCACTCATACTGCTCCTGCAGCGCGTTCCAGTTCTCCAAGGCGCCCAACCAATTGCCAAGATGGAGCAGGCCGCTTGGCTGCATCCCGCTGAGTACCCGTTTCTGACCCGTCGTCATGCCATCACTCCTGTGTTCTAGCCCGCATTATTCATGAGCACTTCTGCTGCAATCGCCGATTCACTGCTGCGACGGGCCTTCGGCCGGCGGGCTCGCCCCTCGGCCCCTCAACGTACTGCACGAGTACGCTTCGGGGCCTCCCGGCTCCGCGCGCCGGTCTCGCAACGTGACTCGGCGATTTCACGACGAACCGTCATGAATAATGCGGGCTAGCAGGATGCTGAAAAGGCCCGCCGGCCTCGTTCTCACTTCGGCTCGGTGCTTCGCTCGATGCGGTCTTGCCGGACGGCACTTGTGAGCATCCTGAGTAGCTGGTCGATCTCGCCTGAAATTTCACTGGATCGATTTTCTTGCCACCGGCACCGCACCCGTCAGTCCAGCGGGACGAACTTACCCTGTTTGACTTGAATCAGAAAGACGCGGCGATTGAGTGTGCCGTCGGGGTTGAACCCGCTCGGGCCGCTCAAGGTCGGCAGGTCATGTTGCATCATCAGGAAGTCGCGGACGCCTTCGCCGGTGGTCGCGCCTCGCTTGATGGCTTCCACGGCCAATCGTGCGGCATCGTAGCCCTGGGCGGCAAACAGCGAAGGCGTGGCTTGAAACCGTTTGCGATACCGCTCCACGAATTCCTGCACCACCGGACTACCGCTCTCGGCAAAGAAACCATCGACAAAGACGCTGCCTTCGACGGTGCGATCCGCGACGCGGGTGAAGTCGGGCTGGTTCCACCCATTGGCCCCGAGGAGTGGCACGGCGATATCGTAGAAGGCCAACTGGGCCGCCAACAATCCCACATCCAGTGACCGACCCGGGATGAAGACGGCGTCGAATCCGGGTGAATACAGCAATCGCTTGTTCTTTTTGCCGAGTGATTTCACGGGGGCCTTGGTGGGATCGTTCTCGATCAGCACCTCGACGCCGTATTTCTTCAGGTCTTCGGCCTTGAGTCTCGCGATCACGGCGCGGAAGTCCGTATCGCCTTCTTTGTAGGCCTCGCTGGCAATGAGTTCTCCATCCTGCTGCCGGATTTCCTGCGCGAACAGGCGCGCCAGGTCGCGGCCGTAGGCGGTATCGGGATAGAGAATGGCGAGGCGTTTGTACTGCTGTTCACGGATCGCATAGTCCGCCACGCGTTTGGCCTGGTGGTTGTACGTGAGGGCTGTGCTGAAGACGTAGTTGCCGAATCGTCGAAGGTTCGGGGCGGTGGCGCTGGGCGTGATCAGCGGAATGCGCGTGCGTTCGGCCATTTCAGCCATCACCGGCAGGTTCTTGGACAGGAGCGGGCCGATGACGGCGAGCGGGCGATCGTCGGACAAGACGCCGGAGAGTTCATCGAGGAATGCGGCACGGTCTGATTCCGTATCTTTGACGATCAGGCCGATCGAGGGCGTCTCGCCGCCGTCTTTGGAGCGCTCGAGGGCCAGCTGGATGCCGTTCAATACCTCGGTTCCGAAAGGGGCCAGCTTTCCGGACATGGGAAAGATGGCGGCGATGGAGTAAGGATGTGATTTGAACTTTGTCCGCACCACTACCTGGAGATCGGCCGCTTTCGCAGTATAGGAATGATTGGGGAAGCGGCTCAGGAAGAGGCGCAAATCACGTTCGACCAGATGATCTTCTCCGGCGGCGGTATGGAGCTCGACGAGCTTGATGGATGCCAGATCTCCCGGAAATGATTTCGGGTAGGCCTCGCGGACGCGCACGAGCGCCGGGGCGTCGAGTTGCTCATTGACGAGTTGCCGGATCTGGCCTTCGGTTTCGTGAGCCTGGTCGTCCGCATCCAGCGGAATCTCATCCAGCCAGGCCTGAATGGCCCGGAGGTAGTCTTTCTTCTGCGCCTGGAATTCGCCCGTGAGCCGCAGCGCATCGCGCTTGATGGCGGGATCGGCGGAGAGGCTGCGGACCTCGGAGAGCAGCGGCAGCGCCAGGTCGAGATTGCCTGCGCGCGCGTGGGTTTTAGCGAGCAGCAGTTTGGCCCGATCGGCTAAGTCGGATTTTGGAAATTCGCCGAGCAGCTGATTGACGTAGCGGACCGTTTCCGCATGTTCCTTCATGCCGAACATGGCGGCAGCCATCAACAGATAGGCATCGTCGAGGAGGTCCGGCGCGGGGCCGCTTTCGATGAAGCGTCGCAACATGACCGCTGCGGCTTCCGGTTGTTCCGAGTCGATCAGGCGTTTGGCTTGATCGAGACCGGACTGGCCGGCGGCAGTCGGTGGTTTCGATTGCTCTGTGCGGGACGGCGCTGGATTCTTTTTGGCAGGGGCTGCCTCACCGAGCGTGACGAGGCCCGCGAGGAACGCCACCGCGAGGGCGACGCTGCACGCGCGGAGATGCGGGGCGCGGGGTACTGATCGAGGAACCATTGACTCCTGTGCATGGCGAACGCTCTCGCCGCAAGTGAGGCTACTATAGGAAACAGGTGCGGGGGTGTCAAGGTAACTCGAGGTCGATGCGTTGTGTTCGGAAGGAGGCTTGGCTATAGTCGACGCAGCCTGTTCCTCGTCGCATTCAGCAAGGGTGTTTCCCATGAGCCGTGAGTCGGAGGATCTGTCTGCGCCGGTCCCGGAGCGACTCCCGCTGGAGCCGTTCATCGAGCGCTACTGGGATCATGTGCGGATCGCGCGGGGCTTGTCACGCAATACGCTGCTGGCGTACCAGCGGGACGTCGCGACCTTTCAGCACTATCTTCGGGATCAGCAGGTCTCTGATGTGCGCGAGATGTCGCCTCCGCTGCTGGCCGGATTTCTCGATCATCTGCATCGGTCAGGCCTCGCGTCGTCGTCCCGCGCGCGCGCGCTTGCCGCGGTCAGGAGTCTGTTCCGCTTTCTGAAGCAGGAGGGGATGATTGCCGCCAACCCGACCGTGAGTTTGCGCAGCACCTCGGGCGCCCGACGGTTGCCGAAAACGTTGAGTCCCGAGGAGGTGGCGCGCCTGCTGGATCTGCCGTCTCGCCCGTTGCCGGAAGATCACCGTGATCGCGCGATGGTGGAGGTGCTCTATGCCGCTGGGGTGCGCGTCTCCGAGTTGGTCTCGCTGCGGGTTGACCAGTGCAATCTGGACGTGGGCTATGTCGGCATTACCGGCAAGGGCGATAAGCAACGAGTGGTGCCGATCGGGCGGCCGGCGATTGAGGCGTTGCAGGCCTATCTACTCGTTGCGCGACCGGCGCTGCTGAAACAGCGGTCGTCACGATTTGTGTTCGTGAGCCGTCGCGGCACGCCGCTCACGAGGCAGGCTTTCTGGAAATTGCTCCGCGTGCGTGCGCACCGGGCCGGCATCGCCAGGATTCCTTCGCCGCATATGCTGCGACATTCCTTCGCCACACACTTGTTGCAACGGGGGGCGGACTTGCGATCCGTGCAGGCGATGTTGGGGCATGCCGACATTGCGACGACGCAAATTTATACGCATGTAGACTCGTCACAGTTGAAAAAAGTCCACACTGCGTGTTTCCCGCGCAACAGATCGCATCGGTGAGTTTTCTGTCTTCGCGGCGTCGGTTGAGAATCCCGCCAGATGAATTTTCGCATTGCGAGAATCTTGCAAGGATAATGCATGATTCCTGGTTGACACTGCTTTGTGGAGTTGATAGCATCCAATAAATCTGCCGGGAACGAGAAAAATCGGGCGGATAGCTCAATTGGGAGAGCGCTGCCCTTACAAGGCAGAGGTCACAGGTTCGATCCCTGTTCCGCCTACCAATGAAGAAATACATGGAATTGCGTGCAGGGCATTGCCTTATCCATTAGTAGTGATGTACAAGAGTACACTCTACCGTATTTAGACTGTTTGATTCTGAAGATCTGAACTCTTCTTCCGCCATCTTGGGTTGCGTGGGGCCGTCGTTCAGCCTGGTTAGGACGCCAGATTGTCAATCTGGAAGTCGCGGGTTCAAATCCCGTCGGCCCCGCCATTCCCCCAGCTTTTGGTACAATCCATGCTACCGTTTTCATGCGACGCCATGTGAAGGGAAAGGTCTAGGCTCATGTTCCAATCAGGCGTAATGGGGTTGGTGGGCTCGCTCGGGGCAGTCTCGAAAATCGTTCTCCTGCTGCTCTTTGTCGCTTCGATTCTTTCCTGGGGTGTCATTTTCTATAAATGGCGGAGTTTTAAAGCGGCGGATCGCGAGGATCAACGGTTCTTCAGCGCGTTTACGAAGATCCGCGACCTCGATGAACTGTATCGCCAATCGAAGCGGGCCGACGGCAGTCCGAGCGCGCGGGTCTTTCAGGGCATTATGGATCGCGTCCTCACGGTGTCCGCAGATGGCACAATGAGTGCGTCTCAATCGGCCGGGGCCTCGAAGGATCCGGTGGCTGCGATCGATCATCAATACATGGACAAGACCGTGGCCTATCTGGTGCAGAACCAAGTCTCGCATTTGGAATCGTACCTGCCCGTGCTGGCCACGACGGGGAACATTACCCCCTTCATCGGATTGCTGGGGACGGTGTTGGGCATTATCGACTCGTTTCGTGAGATCGGGACTCAGGGAACTGCGAGCATCGCGGCTGTGGCCCCCGGCGTGTCCGAAGCGTTGGTGGCGACCGCGGCCGGATTGTTTACCGCTATTCCTGCCGTGATCTTCTACAACTATTATCTGACCCGCATTCGTAAGACCGTGTTCCGGATCGAATCGTTCACGGTGGAGGCGATGCGTTCATTGCAGACTCGGATGAAGCAGGCCGCAGTTGGGGGGCAGTTGTGACGTCGGAGACCAGGCACCGGCGCTTCATGGCGGAGATCAACGTGATCCCGCTGGTGGACGTGGTGTTAGTGCTGCTCGTCATTTTCATGGTGACCGCTCCCATGTTGTATCGCGGGATGGATATCAATCTTCCCAAGTCCGCCAGCAATACGATTAAGCCTGAAGCCAGAGCGGTTTTGTCCATTGAGCGCGATCAGCGTTTGTATTTGGATAAGGACGCGGTGAGTGTGGTGCAACTCGAGCGGAAACTTCGAGCCTTGAAAGATCAAAGCCCCGATGTCTCGCTCTATCTCCGCGCCGATCGGGACGTACCGTACGGGATCGTGGTGCAGGTGATGGACAGTGTGAAGAAAGCCGGGATTGAGAAGCTTGGTATGGTGACGGAGCCTACAGGTGTCGAACGCGTGAGTGAGTCGGTCGCGACCCCCGCGCAGTCACGCAAAAGGTAGCGGCGTCGCGACTCGCGCGCCACACGGTCGTATCGCAAGTCATGACGTTCCAAGCCCTGCCAAGACATACCGCGCTCTTTCTGATCGGGGATGTGGGTGAAGCCGGAAGCCGCCGTCTTCGCAAGACGGTTGTGGTGTCCCTGGTGCTCCACCTCTGCCTCCTATCCGTGATTATGGGTGCCAAGTTCTTTAAGAAAACAGAACGTCCGCTGTCGGCGGTGGAAGTCTCGTTGGTCACGTTGCCGCCCGTGGAAGCGAAGCCCGAGCCGAAGGTTGAGAAGGCGGTTCCCCATCCCACACCCAAGCCGGTGCAATCTGCTCCGATGCCCGTGCCTCCCAAGCCGGTGCAGACCCCGATTCCGCCTCCAGTCCAGGCCGCCCCGGTGGCCAAGCCGGCGCCACCAGCTCCGGCACCTCGTTTGCAGGCTCCTGTGCTGGCGGCGCCACAGCCGGTTCCGCAGGCTGCGAAGTCGCCTTCTTCCGCTCCCGTGACCAATCGGGCGGATGTGCTCCGGGATGTGATGAAAGATATTGAGTTGCCGCCGAATGCGCCGCAGTATGGCGATCTGGCCCCGATGAAGCCGGCAGACGCGAAAAAGTCTGCTCAGCCGAAAGTGGGTGGGCCTGAGCGTTCTGACCTGGATGCGATGCTCAAGAAATTGAATGTGCCTGAGATGGCCGCCGCCCAGACCGCGCCTCCGCAAGAGCCTCCCAAGCCGGCTGTCAGGCCGACGAAACGCGCTTCTCTTTCGGAAGAGATGAACAACGACCTCGATCGCGAACTTCAGGATTTGAAGAAACTGCCATCTCTTCCACCGGTCAAAGCGACTGAACCGGTGCGAGAGGTGAAGCCCATGTTCCGCGAACCGCAGCCGGTTGCGAGTGCCCCTCCGGTGACTGCGAGCGTGTCGCGTAGCAAGCCTGAAACTCGGTTGCGAGTGGCGGGGATGCCGGGATCGAATCAATACCTGGCCCGTGTGCAGGCGAGGATCAGCGGATTCTGGACGGCGCCGCCCGTCGATATCTCAGGGAAGGCCTTGACCGTCACCGTGCGGTTCCGCTTGGAGCGCGATGGCCGGGTGGGGTCGGTCATCATCGAACAGTCGTCCGGCAACGATTATTATGATATGGCTGCGCAACGGGCCGTGCAGAGCGCGATTCCGTTGCCGCCCTTTCCGCCGGATTTGACGGATTCTTATTTTGATGCCCACTTTACTTTTGCCGTAGGCGAGGCTGCAGGATGAATCGTGTGATCATTGGTCTTATGATGGCCCTCTGTGTCGTGGTGGGAGCCGGTCTCTTCGGGATTCTGGATTCCCGCGCGACCGATGTGTTTCTGGAGGCAACCCGGCCGGACTTTCAAAAGATTCCCATTGGAGTGTTCGGCTTTCAGAACGGCGGCGGCCCTGAATGGCTCGGGGGCCGGATCGAGGAAGTGCTGAAGGCGGATCTTCAACGGTCCTTGGTCTTTTCGCTGGTCGATTTACCTGCCATCGGGGTGAAGGCGCGTGAGGTGTCGACCACTGACAAGGCGATCTTTAAGCAGGCGGCAGAGAACGGCGTCTCCGTCCTGGTCTGGGGGAAGTCGGGCCAGAAAAACGGCAGCAAAGACAATGAACTGTTGATGGACGGCTTCGTCTACGACAGCGGCAGCGATGAAGTCGTCGGTGGAAAGCGTTATGTGGGTTCGACCTCGGTCGTGCGGTTGATGGCGCATCGGTTTGCCGATGAATTGGTGTTTCGTTATACCGGAGAGCCGGGCATCGCCAGGACCAAAATTGTGTATGTCGCGGAGCATGGCAATGCCCGTGAGTTGTTCGTGATGGACTACGACGGCTATGAGCCCAAGCAGATTACGGCGGACGGCTTTCTGAATCTGATGCCGCGCTGGTCGCCCGATCGCCGGTTCATTGTGTTCACGGCCTATCGGAGCCGGAATACCCAGGACATCGATATCCTGGAACTGGCGACCGGCAAACGGTGGACGCTGGTCTCAATGGCGGGGCTGAACATTACTCCCGCCTTGTCGCCCGATGGAAATTTTCTGGCATTTGCCAGCAGTCAGGACGGCAATTCCGAGATTTATAAACTCGATACGCGTACCAAGACGCCGCAGCGGCTGACAGTGAATCAGGGGGGCGATCTCTCGCCGACCTGGTCGCCCACCGGCCGTGAGATTGCGTTTACGTCCGACCGTGGCGGCGCTCCTCAAGTCTTCATCATGAGTGCGGACGGGTCCAACGTTCGCCGCCTGACCTATGAAGGCGATTACAATGCCGCTCCGGCCTGGTCGCCGCGCGGCAACTGGATTGCCTATGTCTGCCGGACTGCCCAGCGGTTGTACAAAATCTGTATTGTGTCACCCGACGGGCAGAAGCGGATTCAGGTGACGACGGGGCCCGGGATCGATGACTCGCCGTCCTGGTCGCCGGATGGTCGGCACATCACGTTCAGTGCGACCGTCGACGGCAAGAGCCACATCTATATGGTGGATACGGACGGGAAAGGGTTGGAACGCATCACGTTCGGTGGCACGCACAATAGTTCGCCGTCCTGGTCCCCGGCGCTGTAGGTACGATCATCAGGCAATACCCGAGTCTACGATATATTAACCATTCACCAATCCATGAGGAGTCACGATATGAGGATACCGGTAGCGACAATGGGCCTGACACTGACAGTCGGGATGCTGTTGGTCATGCAGGGTGGGTGTTCGAAGAAGTCTATTCAGTCGGGGGGGGACGCGCAGTCAACGGAGCGTGGCATGGCCAAGTCGGGCGGGCCTGCTCCGGCGCCACTCGCTTCAACCGGGGGGATGGATGCTCCCAGTGCGACATTCCCGGACCTGTCTCTCTCCAGCAAGCCGGATGATTTGGAAACCGGCGGATTGCGCGGGTTCGATTCGGTGTCGGGTGGAAAAGCCCCGTCCGAAGAACGCCTGGGCGGCGGGGGCACGATGTTGGCCAAGGTCGAGCCGTCGGAGAGCACGGCGCGTCAGATCGAGGACATTCGCCGCGAGCAAGCCAAGGAACAGGCGGCATCCGCAGAAGCCGGATTGCGCGACGTGTTCTTTGGTTATGACAGCTGGACCATCACCGAAGAGGGTCGGCAATTCTTGACGCAGGATGCGCAGTGGATCAAGGCGAATGCGGGTGCACTCGTGAAGATCGAAGGCCATTGCGACGAACGCGGCACGCTGGCCTACAATCTGGTGCTGGGCGAAAAGCGCGCCAAGGCTGTGCGGAACTATCTGGTTGAACTCGGTGTGGGCGCCAACCGGTTGGCAGTGGTGTCCTACGGCAAGGAACGGCCATTCTGCAATGAGCGCAATGAAAGCTGCTATCAGCAGAACCGTCGCGGCCACGTGGTCGTGCGGTCGAAATAACTGTTCCGATCAGGGATGATGTGACATGATTCTCCGGAGCAATGCCGGTTAAGGGAGACCTGTCATGGACAGTGGATGGCCATATCGAAGTGAAATGGTAACGCACCCATCATTCGGGCGCCTCGGAGCGGTCGGCGGCAAAGCTGCGCCGGCCCGACTCGGTGTGCTCGTGCTGGTCGCGTCTGGGTTGGCCCTGTTGTCGGGATGTGTGGCGCAGCAGGCCGACCTGAAGCAGACGGAGCGTGAACTGCAGCGCCGAATCAAGCAGCAGACGGAGGAGCAGGCTCAGACCAGGGCTCGTCAAAACCAGGAAATCGTGTCTTTGCGCGAGCAGGACATCCCGTCCCTGCGCGGCGATGTCGATAAGGCCATACACCGAACCCAGAGTCTGGAAGCGCGGCAGGACGACTTGCTGGCGAAGCTGGCCTCTCAGGACTCGAAGGTCAATCAACGACTCGGTGAAGGCGAGAAACGCTCCGCTGAAGAAAGTAAGCGATTGGGTTGGGTCGAAAAGCAGCTGGTCGATCAGGATGCCTTGCTGAAGGGGGAGCGCGACCGGAATCGGGCCGAACTGGCGGGGGTCACGTCGCGATTGGATCAAGTCACCGCCCATATCGATGCCATTCAAAAGAATGTGCTGGATGCGATGCAAAAGACCACGACAGTGTTCGCTCAAAAGGTCGACACCCGTCTGGAGGAACAGCAGAAAGCGTTGCACGGTCTTGAGGCGCGGTCCCAGAACGTCGCGCACCTCGATGCACAGAACAAGAGCTTGGCGGACCAGATCTCCAAGTTCAACCAGGCGCTGGTGGATTTTAGACAGGCGTTGGGAAGCCTGGGTGAGCGCGCGGTGCAGCAGGATCAAGCCGTGAAGCATCTGGCCGCGTCGCTGGAACAAGACACGGTGGCGTTGAATAAACGAACGGATGCGTTGACCGCCAAAATTGAGGCGGACAACAGGGTGACGGGGGAGCATTTGAACGAAGTGAACCGGAGCGTGTCTTCGGTGGCGAAGGCGTTGGAAAATGCCGGCGGAAAATTCGTGTCCCGTGAGGATGACCATGAGCGCCGCATTGACGAAACGACCCGTGAACTGACCCATGTGCAGGCGCAAATCCAGACTCTCGACAAGAATTTGGAGAATCAACATACGTTCTTGAAGCAAGTGGAGCAGCATCTGTCGGCCTTGCGCGTGAGCGGGTCGCAACGGGCCGAGCAGGTGCCGGCCGCGGCCGAAGTCGCGCCGCTTGCGCAGACGCAGGCGATGCCGCCGCCGGAAGCGGTTCCGCCGCCCGTGCCATCCCCTGTTCCGTCGAGCGGCTCGATCTCCCACTCCGAAAATCGTAGCGCCGCCCTGATGGCGGATCGCGAGTCGTACGAGCGGACGCTGACCCGGTTTAAGGACGGTGATTTGGAGGGCGCGCGCCAGGGCTTCGCGGAATTTCTCCTGCAACATCCCCACTCGGATCTGGCTCCCAATGCGCGGTTCTGGCTGGGCGAGTCCTATTACGGAAAGAAGGATTTTTCGCGTGCCATCGATGCCTACGATCAAGTGCAGTTGAATCATCCCGCCAGCGAAAAAGTGCCGGCTGCGCTGCTGAAGAAGGGCTATGCCTATCTGGCGCTCAAAGATCGAAAGAAAGCCGCCTCGGCGCTCAAGCAGGTCATCGACCTGTATCCAAAATCTCCGGAAGCCAATAAGGCGATGGACAAACTGAATCAACTAAAGGAGTTGCACTAACGATGAAGCTCCGATTCGTGGAGGCATTGCAGGTAGGGGCGGGGCTGACCTGCGGACTGGTGTTGGCAGGGTGCGCGAAACACGCCGATTTCCTGGAGATCCGGGATCAGGTCTCGATCATCGCCCGGACGCAGGATCAGGAACAGAAGCGATTCGAGGCGATGCAGCGTCGACTGGAGTCGCTCGAACGCGTTCGGGAGCCGGAGGGCGGGAAGCTGCGGCTCGACGATGCGTTGGCCCGTCTTCAGAAGCTCGAGGGACGTCTGGCCAAGATTGAAGAAACTCAACTGGCCCAAGCGGCCTCTATTCGATCGGACCTTGCGCTTGCCGAAGCCAATCGTCAGGCGCGTGTCTCGAAGCCGTCGGGGCCCATTGAGCCGGCGACCATCATGCCAGGGGTGCCGTCCATTACGCCGACCTCGGCCTTCAATCTCGCCTATAACGACTACCTCAACGGCAAGTTCGATCTCGCGGTGAGCGGATTTCAGCGGTTCATCAAGGATTTCCCCTCGACCTCGCTGACGCCGAACGCGCACTATTGGCTCGGAGAATCGTACTACGGCCAGAAGGATTATATTCGGGCGATGCAGTCGTTCGAGCACGTGGTGAACGAGTATGCAGGCAATGAAAAGGTGCCTGCCGCGCTTTTCAAGCTGGGCTTGTCTGCCGCGGAAACCGGCGACACTGCAAAATCGCGCAAATATCTGAAGCGGGTCATCGAGGAATATTCGACGTCGGATGAAGCCAAGCTCGCGAAAGCGAAAATGGCCGAAATTCGATGACCTTGGGCCTGCTGCACGGTCCTCTCTCCATCTACTCATCCCCGGTTCGAACCTCAGGGAGCGTTTCTTCCCATGGACATAGCGAGTAGTGTGGGAAAGATTCAGGTTTTGGCAAGCGATGTCATCGGCCGCATTGCGGCAGGGGAGGTAGTCGAGCGTCCGGCTGCGGTCGTAAAAGAGCTTGTTGAAAACAGCCTGGACGCCGGCAGCAGCACGATCACCATCGAGGTCAAAGACGGGGGCCTCGGACTGATTCGTGTCACCGACGACGGCGAGGGCATGTCCCGCCGCGATGCCTCTCTCGCGTTTGAGCGGCACGCCACCAGTAAGTTACAGTCGGATCAGCAGCTTGGCGCCATTCGCACCATGGGCTTTCGCGGGGAGGCGTTGCCCAGCATCGCAGCCGTATCGAAAGTCCGGCTCACGACACTGTCCAGGCAGGAACAGGTGGGCACGCAGCTCTGGCTCACGGCGGGGACCATCACGCGGGTCGAGGATGCCGCGGCGATTCCCGGGACATCCATCGAGGTCTCGGAGCTCTTCTACAATACGCCCGCCCGTCGGAAATTTCTTAAATCGACCACGACAGAGTTTTCCCATATCAGCCATGTGGTGCAACAGGCTGCGTTAGCGTCGCCGCAGGTGCACGTGCGGTTGATTCATAACGGCTATGAGGTCTTCGCGCTGCCGGTCGTGTCTTCGCCTCGCGATCGTGTGCTGCAGGTGTATCGCGCCGCATTCGGTGACCGTGCGCTGGCCGTCGATGTTCAGCAGCACGGCCTGTGCCTGAAGGGCTTCATCATCGATCCGGTGCGGGCCCGCGCCGGGCGGACGCCGCAGGAACTCTTCGTCAATCGCAGGCCGATCAAAAACAGCACCGTGCAACATGCGGTTGTGGATGGCTACAGTTCGTTTCTCGCCAAGGGCCATGCTCCGCTGTTCGTGCTCTTCCTCGATGTCGAGCCCCAGCGGGTCGATGTCAACGTACATCCGACTAAACGAGAGGTCCGGTTTGCCGATAACGAGCAGATCCACCAGCTGGTTCGTTCTGCTGTGCGCCATACCCTTGGTCGCGCCCACGTCGAATCGTCGCTGGCGGGGGCCGCTCACGCGCATCCGGACGGTAATGGGGTATCGAATGCTGCGACTCCCGTCGAGGAAACCGGCGTCGGGCCGGCAACCCTGTCATATCCATCATTCGCACGCGTGAACGTGCCTGTTCAGCCGACTCCCTCAGCTGAGAGCCAAACCTCGTTTGTCGGGGAGGGGGCCACTCCTTATCAATCGGACGAGGCCGTGGAGATTGTTCCGCTCGGCCAGATGCACCGCACCTATGTGATTGCGCAAGCGGGCGACGAACTCCAGGTGATCGATCAACATACGGCCCACGAGCGGGTCTTATTTGAGCGACTATTGCGAGCCTGGCAGGGCAAGAGCTTGCCGTCCCAGCCGCTGCTGTTGCCGGAACCGTTGGAGTTGCCCGTTCAACAAGCCCTCATTCTTCAGCGCCATCTGGCGGAACTGGAACGACTCGGGCTGCTCATCGAACCATTCGGGCCCTCCTCCTTCTTAATCCGCAGTCTGCCGCTGATGTTGGGCCATCCTGACCTGGCCGCGCTGGTTCAAGATTTGATTGACGATCTTGAGCAGTGGGATTCGATTTCCTCGCTGGATACGAAGGTGAAGCCCATCCTTGCATCATTGGCTTGCCACGGAGCTGTTCGGGCGGGCCGGGCGATGGCGCTTCCCGAGATCAGGCAACTGGCGCAGGATTGGGTGGCCGAGGGGTCGATCATGACCTGTCCGCACGGCCGCCGCGTGGCGTTCCGTCTCTCGGGCGACGAACTGGCTCGTCTGTTCGATCGTGCCTAGGAAAAGGGAGTCCGGGGATGGTGCGACTGTCGGAATCGCAGCGAGCGTCGCGGCCCCTGGTGCTGCTGGTCGGGCCGACGGCGGTGGGAAAGAGCGAGATCGGCCTTCGGCTGGCGCATGCGCTGGATACGGATGTGCTGACGGCAGATTCGCGCCAGGTCTATCGCGGGATGGACATTGCGACCGACAAGCCGACGCCGGAGCAGCGACAGGGCGTGCCGCATCGCCTCATCGATCTGGTCGACCCCGACGAGCCGTTTAACGCCGGGCAGTATCGCCGGCTGGCGCTGCAGGAAGTTCAGCGGCTGTATGGCGCCGGCCGGTTGCCGTTGATCGTCGGTGGCACAGGACTGTACGTTCGGACGCTGATGCATGGATTGTGCGATGCCCCGCGCGCGGATCAGGCCTATCGAGCGTCCTTGTTGCAGGAGGCCCGCGCGCAGGGCGGCTATTTCTTGCACGGTGAATTGACGCGTGTCGATCCCGAATCGGCCGCGCGGCTCCATCCCCACGACGAAGTCAAAATCGTGCGGGCGCTCGAAGTTCATCATCTGTCCGGACAGCGTCTGTCGGATGTGCAGCGGCAGCATCGTTTCGCCGAGCAGGAGTTTTCGGTGCTCCTCATCGGTCTGAATCGGGATCGCGCGCAGCTCTACCGCCGAATCGACGACCGGGTCGAGTCGATGTTTGCGCGAGGCGTGGTGGAGGAAACCGAACGGCTTCTGGCCGACGGGTATGGGCGGGAGTTGGGTGCGATGAAGGGGCTGGGGTATCAGCAGGTTGCCGGCTATCTGGCCGGCGAATACGACCGGGCTGAGGCGCTCCGCCTGTTGAAGCGTGATACCAGACATTTCGCCAAGCGTCAGTTGACATGGTTTCGGAAGGAGCCCGGCTTGCGCTGGTGTGAGCTCACTGAGCAGGATTGTTCGGAGGATGTGGCCGGGCGTCTGCTGGAGATGATTCGTTCGTTTGTACAGGATCTAGCACCTCGACGGCCGGCCGGGATGCCGTGTCCGTCGCTTATCATGGAACAGGAATCGACCGCATGACTGAATCAAAGAAGGCCGGGCAGGCCGCAATCGGTATTATCGGTGGCAGTGGGTTGTACGACATTGAAGGACTGGAGCGAGTTCGGGAGGTGCGCGTTCGAACCCCGTTCGGTGCGCCGTCAGATGCCATTCGGGTCGGGGTGTTGGGGGGCATCCGGGTTGCGTTTCTCTCCCGGCATGGGCGGGGGCACCGGCTCAGTCCCAGCAGCATCAACTATCGCGCCAATATCTATGCGTTGAAATCGCTCGGGGTGACACAAGTGATTTCGGTCAGCGCCGTCGGCAGCATGAAGGAATCCATCCGTCCCGGCGACGTGGTGTTGCCGGATCAGTTCATCGATCTGACGAAACGCAGAGTGTCGACGTTTTTCGACGAGGGCATGGTGGCGCATGTCGGGTTCGGTGAGCCGGTCTGTTCGTCGGTGGCGGATGTGTTGGAGCAGGCAGGGCGAGCCGTGGGGGCGCGGCTTCAACGCGGCGGTACCTACGTGTGTATGGAAGGCCCCCAGTTTTCTACCAAGGCGGAGTCCCGGTTGTATCGCCAGTGGGGGGTGGATGTCATCGGCATGACCAACATGCCGGAAGCCAAACTGGCCCGCGAAGCAGAACTTTGTTACGCGACCGTTGCGCTCGCGACGGATTATGACTGCTGGCATGACACCGAAGAGGCCGTCACGGTCGAGGCCATTCTGGCCACGCTGCATAAGAATGTCGCGCTGGCTAAACAACTGTTGAAGGCGGCGGTGCCCAAGTTGGCGCCGGACCGGACTTGTGTCTGTCATCAGGCGCTTCGGACCGCCGTCGTGACTGTGCCGGATTGCATCTCTGCCACGGCGAAGCGACGGCTCAACTTATTGATTGCTCCCTCGGTGCGGACGCGGAAAGGAAAACGGTGAGGCATGGGTAAATTATTGGTCGTGGGATCGGTGGCGCTGGATACTGTCAAAACGCCGTTCGGTGAGGTCACCGAAGTGCTCGGGGGATCGGCGACGTACTTTTCGACGGCCGCGAGTTACTTCACCTCGGTCGATCTAATTGCGGTCGTCGGGGAAGATTTTCCGGAGCAACACGTGGCGTTCCTGAAGAGCCGGAAGATCGATCTGACGGGATTGGAACGGCGACCGGGTGCCACGTTCCGCTGGAAAGGGGCCTACTCGCACCAATTGAACGAAGCGCAGACGCTCGATACCCGCTTGAACGTGTTTGAGACGTTTCGCCCCAAGATTCCCGCTCAGTACAGTTCGCCGGATGTCCTCTTTCTGGGCAACATCGACCCGAATCTGCAGCTGGATGTCTTGCAGCAGGTGAAACGTCCTGCGCTGGTCGCCTGCGACACGATGAACTTCTGGATCAACGGCAAGCGTGACGCACTCTGGAATGTGCTGCAACACATCGACATTCTCATCATCAACGACGGCGAGGCGCGGGCCCTGGGAGAGGACACGAATCTCGTCAAGGTCGCCAAGAAGATTCTCGCGCGAGGCCCCAAGCACTTGATCGTCAAACGCGGTGAATATGGCGTCTTGATGTTCAACGACAAGCAAGTCTTCGGGGCGCCGGCGTTCCCGCTGGACGATGTGAGAGATCCTACCGGTGCGGGCGACACGTTTGCCGGAGGATTCCTCGGTTATCTGGCCGCGACGGGAAACCGCTCCCCCGAGGCGATGCGCCAAGCCATCATCTTCGGCAGCGTCATGGCCTCGTTTACAGTAGAAGCCTTTAGCCTTGACCGATTGAGGATCCTGGATTACAAAGAGATTGAGGCGCGTTTCAAAGAATTCAAGCGTCTCACTCACTTTGAGGACATTGAGGTATGATGACAACTCGCCGCGAGCAGGATCGCGCCGCGTACACCGTTTGTATCGACACAAGGTCACGCTGGTTGGTGTTGCTGCTGGGCTTGTGTGTGCTGAGCGGGTGCGCCAACGAAGAGAACCTGCGCAAGTCGAAAGGGTTCTATCAGGAAGGGGTCGCCCGGCTCAGTTCCGATCAACAGCAGGCCTATGTGTCGTTTCAGAAGGCGGTGAAGCTCAACTCCGACAATAAGGAAGCGCACTACGGCTTGGGACATATTTACTCCTCGCAGGGGCGGTTCAAGCTGGCCGAGGAATCTTTCCGTGAGGCGATTCGTATCGACGGTGATTATGCCGAGGCGAACACCTACCTCGGGCAGGTGCTGGCCAATCAGGATCGATGGAAAGAAGCCATTGCGGCGTATCGACAGGCGCTCAGTAATCCGCTCTATCCGACACCGGATCTGGCACGCTTCCACTTGGGGAAAGCCTTGATGCACGAAGGCGATCTACAGGGGGCCATGGAAGTGTTGGAAGACGCGACGACCGTCACGCCGCCGAACGTCCCTCCCGCCATGCTTCAGTTGGAGTTGGCGCGCGTGTATCACAAACTCGGATTCGATGTGCGGGCGCGTGAGGCTCTCGCAAAGGTCTCAAACTTAGACAAGGGCGGAGAACAGACAGCTGCGGCGCAGGAACTCCTCGGTCAGCTCAAACCATAGGCGGATATCATGGAATCAGTGGGTGAATTTTTTCGGCAGGTGCGTGAGACGAAAGGCCTGACGGTCGATGAGGTGGCCTCGAAGACCAGGATTCGCACGGATTTCGTCAAAGCGCTCGAAGAGGGAAATTTCGCCAAGTTGCCAGACCAAGTCTTCGCGCGCGGCTTTGTGCGCTCCTATGCGCGATCGTTGGGGCTCGATGAAGAAGATGCCATCCATCGGTTTGTGCAGTCCGCCGGTGCATTCTATGAAAAACAGGGTGAGCGGGAACGGCTGAGGCAGCGGCAGGTAGAAGAGGAGCGGCGCCGCAAAGCCAACCGTAAAGCCGTGGGGATTGCGATCGCCGTGGCGATTGCGACGCTGGTGTTTTTGCTCAGTCGAGAACAGTCCTCTACCTTGGTCAGGCGCTCCGGATCGGACCAGCCGCCCACCAGTAAGAAAAGTGCGCCGTTTGCCAAGGATGCACGCGAGGCGCCGCGCCAGGGCTTGGAACTTCCGCCTCCCATCGCGCCGCCGGTGACGAAACCGGCTGGACCCGCGGCGGTTCCCCCCAAGCCTGCGCAGGAAAAAGTAGCCGCTGCAGTGCCGCCTCCTCCCGCTCCTCCGGTCAAACCGATGCCGGTTCAGCCGGAACAGGTGGCCGCTCAACCTTCCTCCTTCGCCGGATCCGATGGTCCTCTGGCAGGGCTGTCTGTTGATGGTCCCGCCGGGCCAGAAGGTCCGCTCGTGCTCGATCTTGATGCCACCGAGTTGAGTTGGGTCGTGGTGCAGGTCGATTCCGGTAGTCCTCAGGAGGCGTTGCTGCGTCCTGGTGAAAAGGCTCAATGGAAGGCGCAGGATCAGTTTACGGTGACACTCGGCAATGCCGGAGGCGTTCGCGCGGAATTAAACGGCAAGCCGCAAAAGCCATTCGGCCCGAGCGGAAAGGTTGTGCGTGATGTCGTGCTCAAGCGTTGAGCGGTGTGGTCGGGTGGAGTTTCGTTCCCGGCTGCCGGTTTGAGTGCTTGTGGTCCTCCCCCTCGCGGTTTCTTCTCCCCACCATAGTGGTCGCCGGTCGACTCCTCCGGTTCCGTTCGCACGCACGAATGGGGCGCGCAGGGGATCTCTGGGGCGCAAAGGTGTCACGGTTGAATTGTGGTACGTACCTGCCCGTGACCTGAACATTCAGAATAGCCACAATTTCAGCCTCTTTTCCCACTTCTTCTCCTGGCACGCCCCTTGAGTTCCCCCTAGGTCGGCAGAGGCGGAGAGAGGGCAACGAGGGCCGCCCGTTCCCTTGACAAGACAGAAAACGCGTTGCTATAGTTCGCCTGTTTTGTCGCCCTTATCATCGGCTTTTTGCCACGCTGTTCCTGATAAGCGAGTCGGTGTTCACGCGGTGGGTTCAACACAAAGGAGGAGTTCTGATGGGGTATTTTTCTAAGTTGGTTGGAGTGTGTGCGGCCGTCACCTTATTGTCTGTGGCGGTGGTGGGAGCCGAGGAAAAGGATCCGTTGAAGCCCCGTGTTGCACCGGATCAAATGGCGGATGCGAAGGCGATGAAGAACCCGGTTGCCTCAACCCCGGAAAGCATTGCCAAGGGCAAGGCACTGTATGAGGGCAAAGGCACCTGCTTCAATTGCCATGGGAAAGAAGGAAAAGGCGACGGCCCTGCCGGCGCGATCCTCAACCCGAGCCCGCGTAACTTCACCAACTGCAAGTTCCACAAGAAACGGAAAGACGGCGAGCTGTTCTGGGTGATCAAGAACGGCAGCGCAGGCACCGGTATGGTGTCCCTGATCCCTGCGGCCATCAACGAAGAAGAAGCCTGGACGATCATCAACTATGAGCGCAGCTTCTGCAAAGGCGGGGAAGAGTAGTCGAACGTTTCGGCCGATCGGCTGAATCGATGGGGGCGTCGAGGGTATCCTCGACGCCCCCTTTCTTTTATGTGGGAAGTGCCCGTTTGCGAATCCGTGTAGGGAACGGGCGAGGAGGGACGGCGCCACTCCCTCCTGGATGTAGCGATAGGTTGTTGGTATTCGGGCGAGGCAGTTGGCAGGAATTGAATGGTGCTTCAGGGCTTGTCGATCGCGGGAATCGTCGGTGGTCTTGTAAGTACCACGTCCATCCCCTTGTCGGGGGCTCGTAGTGCAGGGAACACTTGCGGCTGTTGTTCCTGCTTGAAGGTATTGCGAGCTGCCGTCGGGACCTTTCGGTTAAGGTAATCCGTGACCTCGCCGATCGTCACCTCTCCGTTCCGATTGAGATCCGCTTCACCACGAAGGCCTCGCAAGAGGTAATAGGTGAACAAACCATGGCGCAACGTATCGGACTCCAGGCTCTTTCCGAAACCCCTGGTGCCGATCAGGTGTAGCACCTTTCCGCTCGTTCCCGTCCATTTCGGCGCCGCGACCTTCGATCGCCCCTCAGCGCCGTTTTTGAGCACGGTCCCGTCGAATACGAACAGGACTTGCTTCGCCTTCAATCGTTCCAGTGCCGCCTCCAGATCTTTAAGCGGATACAGGCGGGAGGTTGATCCCAGGGAGCCATCGTAGGGAATCAGAAAGGTGTCTCCGGTCGGCGAGACGACAGCCTGCCCGGCGAAGTACACCGTGACGAGGGAGTCCTGCGTGAGTTTTGACGGAAGCCAATCGAGCAACGCTTCCTCAATATCGGGGCGTAAGGCGCTCCAGTCTTGCAACAACCGCACATTATTCTTGGGCAACCCCCCCAGCGCCTGTAAATAGGTTGCGACCATTTCGGCATCCAGGGCGGCGTATTTGCGCGAGTCGATGTGCTGCTCGCGATAGCTGCTGATGCCGATGGACAACAGATAGTCGCCGGATCGCTGCCCCCCGGTCGTCGGAGCGGGAACTTGGTCCACATCGTCGGTAGTGATGCCGGTCGGCCGTACCGAGGCCGGCAGCGTCTGAGGGGCGGGAACGGGTTGTCCGGATCCGCTTGCCAGGGAGACCTGAAATTCCGCCTGCTGCGGGTTCAGCGATTGCGGCAGGGTGGCGATGAACTCGATGGACTTGGAGCCGCCTGCCTCGATGGTGCCCGTGGATAATTTCGTCGCCGGGAATTGTGCGATCAACGCCGGTGGGCCGGCGAGCTGAACAGTCATGGGCTGCACCGCTTGGGAACCGGTGTTGACGATGTCGACCCGTACGCGGATCCGTTCGCCGCCTTCGAGAAGTAAGTTGCTGTTTTCATCGAGAAGCGTGGCTTTAAATGACAGGGGGGATGCCATCGTGGTGGTCGAGTTGGCAGGGACGATGCCGGCTGGTTTCTGGGCGGGCTCGGTAGGCACGACGGAAGCGGGTGGGGCCGCGGCCGTTGCCGCATGTGTGGGGTCCAACAGTACACGTGCTTCCTGCATGAACTGCGTGGCCAGCACGGTGGACGCGTCCTGAAGCAGGGGATCAACGATGTAGTCACAGCGTTGCTGGGTGAGCTCAAGCTGCAGCCGCTCCTTGCGTGTGGATTGCAAGGGCCGCTCGGCCAGTGGTGCGCCGGCTGCATCGAAGAACTCTGCGAGGGCATCCAGGCTGAGTTCGGCGGGGGCACGGTCATAGAGCGCATCGGGTTGAATCTTAAATCGAGGGTCCAGCATGCGTATCCGCACCGTCACGTCCGGTTTTCCGGCGCTGTCATGACTACCGGGAAGCACCACGGCGCGAAACGTCTGATGGGCGGCTTGTATCAGCATGTCTTCTACGGTCGGACCGATAGAAAACGGCCGGATCCGGCCGCAGCCGTCGATGTATTCGGTCTTGGCGGCAGACAGCGACGGGTCAACGTCCAGGTGAACCGTGAGAGGGACCGGCGGGCCGAGATCCGGCAGCGTCTGCCGGGAAAAACGGGATTTGATACTGTCGCAGCCTGCGGACGTCAGCACAGGGATTAAGAGCATTCCAAGAATGAGTGCGCGGTGCGTCTTCAAGCCGAGGCCTCCTCTACGCCGTATTTTGAAGCAGGAACGGTACAGGAAAGGAGGGGGCATTGCAACCGAATGCCGGTGCGGCTTGCGACGCGTACAGGCCTCGTTTATTCTACCGCCGCCTGTGTGTTGGATCATGACCGGAAGGGACGCGAATTCATCGTGTTGGTGTTGGGCCTTTCCAATATGAGAGATGCGGCGGCGGCGCTCGTTTCTGAGGGTCGCATTGTGGCGGCGGCGGAAGAGGAGCGGTTCGTTCGTCGGAAGCACGTGACGGCGCTGCCGGTGCAGGCGATGCGGTATTGCCTGCATGAGGCTGGAGTCGCACTTCGCGATGTCGAAGCCATTGCCGTCCCTTGGAAATATTGGCAGGTCGGGCGGCGCGCGTGGCTCGCCCTGACGGCGATGATACGGTCCCCGCAACTGTTTCGAGTGAAGGGGACTCGCTCATTGGAGCGAGTCAGCCGGGAGTGGCTGGAACTGTTCCGACTGCGGGAGGAACTGACGAGGCGCGTGGATGCGGGCGCAATCCAACCGGTCTTTCTCGATCACCATGTGTGCCACGCTGCCAGTTCGTTTCTCGTGTCGCCCTTCGAGCGGTCGGCGATTCTCGTGGTGGATGGCGCGTCTGAAGCCGATACCACCCTGATGGCGACAGGTGAAGGGAGTCGGATCACCGTGCTGGATCGCACTCCGCTTCCCCATTCGCTCGGGCAGTTCTATGCGGCGATGACGGCCTTTCTTGGGTTTCGCCCCGACCAGGACGAATACATTGTGATGGGCCTGGCGTCCTCCGGGGAGCCGACGTTTGCTCCCGTCTTGCGTCAGAACATTGTGCGGCTGCTGTCCCGAGGTCGATTTGAAGTGAACGTCCGACTGCTTGATTTTCATCTCGCCAGGGCCGGCTTCTTTGTGGAGGGATTCATTCGCCTGTTCGGCGCGTCGCGGCGTTCGACGGATGCAATCACCCAACGGCACCGCGATCTGGCTGCCAGTGCCCAGGTGGTTCTGGAGGAAACGCTGTTGCATCTCGGCCGCCACTTGCGCTCCCTCACGCGGGCTGAGTCGCTCTGTCTGGCAGGCGGGGTTGCCTATAACTGTGTGGCCAATGGTCGGCTGCGCGCCGAACTCGGGTTTAAGGAGGTCTATGTGCCGCCGGCCGCCGGCGATTCGGGGGCGGCGCTCGGGGCAGCCCTGTGGTGGACGGCGAGGCGTGGAGGGACCACGACAAGACCGCGGTTGCCCGATGCCTACTTGGGGCCGCAATTCGACGAGGCCGCTTGTCGAGCGGCGTTGTCGCAAGCGGGGCTGGTGGCCGAGTCCCTGACGGATGATCAGTTGTACGAGCGGGTCGCAGCAGAGCTGACACGAGGGCGCCTCGTCTTCTGGTACCAAGGTCGAATGGAGTGGGGGCCTCGCGCGCTCGGCAATCGCAGTCTGTTGGCGGATCCGCGGCGGGAAGACATGCGGGAGTTGATCAACAGTAAAGTAAAATGCCGGGAGGCATTTCGACCCTTCGCCCCCTCGGTGCTGGCTGATCGGGCGCAGGAATTTTTTGAGCTGCCGGCACCATCGCCCTACATGCAGTTCACTGTGCGGGTGAAGGCCTCGGCGAAAGGAATCCTTCCGGCCGTCACGCACGTCGATGGAACGGCCCGGGTTCAGACGGTGACGCGTGAGGCCAATCCGCGGTTCTATGATCTTCTCGCAACCTTCGGGCGACTCACAGGCGTTCCGGTGCTGCTCAATACGTCGTTCAATGTGCAAGAGCCGATCGTCTGTACGCCCGAAGATGCGGTGCGCTGCTTCCAGCGGACTCAGGTGGAGTGGTTAGTCCTCGGCAATCTACTGGTGGGCAGATCATCTCCACCGGCCATCCCGAATCATGCCTGCTGAACCGGTTCGTTGTTCAGATCCGTCCCCTCATCGCCTGATCGTGCTCTTGCTCGATTGTCTTCTGGTCGGCTTCATTCTGAATCTCACGCTGCAGCCGCTGGTAGAGCCGGACCTGGGATGGCATCTGCGCGCCGGGCTGGATTTGGTCGCCCAGGGCTGGCGGTTGCCGGAGACCGATCCCTACTCCCACACCATGCCGGATTGGCATTGGATCGAGCATGCCTGGTTGACCGATGGTCTGCTGGCGGTGATCTACCGTGTGATGGACCCGTCGGGTGGTCTGGGTCTGATCCTGTTCTTTGGTGGCGTGACGGCGCTCGCCTGGTGGGTGGCAGCCTCGCAGGCCAGAGTGCACCGGACGTATCGCTTGGCGGCCATGGTGGCGAGCCTTTGGGGGGCATTACCCTTTCTTGGCGCGCGCACGCAACTGGTCAGTCTGCTCGGCGTCGCGATTCTGTTGTGGGGATGGCGCCGCGTTCAGGCTGGACAGCGGACATGGGTCTGGGGACTGCCCCCGTTGTTCCTGCTGTGGGCGAACCTGCATGGCGGGTTTACGGCGGGACTTTTTCTGTCGGGTGTGCTGTTGGGCCTCTCCTTCATGATGACGATATGCGCCGGACGGCCGGCGGTCGCGGCGTCGCTCGATGAGCCGGTCCTCAGTTGGGACGATCTTCGCCGCTGTGCGCTGGCGCTGGGCATTGCGGTGGCAGTCACCTTCCTGAATCCTTATGGATGGCGTCTCTACCAGGAGATTTATGAGTCCCTGACCGATCGGTTCATGATTGAGACGTTACGGGAATGGCAGCCGGTGTCTTTCCAGGGGTGGGCGGGGAAGGCCTACGGGATGTATCTGGCCGGGTTGGCGTGCTTGATGGCCGGATGGTATCGCCGGGTGGAGCCGGTTCGATGGGCCCTGCTGTTGCTCATGTTGGGGTTGTCGCTACGGCATTGGCGGAACGTCACGCTGTTCCTGATTGTGAGCCTCCCGCTGGTGGCAGAGTTGCTCGCGCTTGCGGTGGCCTCGTGCGTTCGGTGGGTACCGATTCTGAGGACGCACGCTGCGACGGCTCTGCTCCTGCTGACCATTGGGACGGCCGGTGCCCTCTCTGCGTTGGGGAGCGAACATCTGGAGCATGTCTGGTTATCGGGGAAGTCGCCTGACGTGTATCTGGAACAGACGGAATATCCGATTGAAGCGGCGCGATGGATCCGGAGCCATCGGCAGGATGTGGGAACCAGGCTCTATAACGACTACGGATACGGCGGGTTTCTGCTCTGGCACCTTCCCAGTGAGAAAATATTCATCGATGGTCGTATGCCGGCCTGGCGAATCGGCGACCGGCGCATCTTTCAGGATTATGCAGACCTGAATCGTGAGGACGCACCAGGTTTGGCGGTGCTGGATCGTTACGCCGTCGATTGGGGGCTGATCCAGCGGGGCAGCGCGCTCGCGCTGGCCTTGGAGGCGGACCATGCCTGGAGGACGATCTATGCCGATGCCAAGGTGGTGATCGTGCGACGGAAGGGGTGATCGGTTGGATGGGTCTGCTAAAAATGGGTGGGTTCGACGGAAGCTAAGGCTGGTTCGCCGGTGCTCGGTGCGGGACGAAGACGGGGCTCGTAGAGCCCTTGCGCGTCACGTTTCCGGATGGCCAGGAGTTCTTGCAGCATGACGAGTCCGTCGCGCCAGGGGCGGACTTTCGATCCCGGCTGGTCGATCCAATTGATCGGGACTTCCGCAAGCCGGTAGCCGCGCTGTCGCGCGACGTAGAGCAGCTCCAGGTCGAACGCATACCCGTCGACACAGGCGACCGAAAATAAGTCTTGAGCGATCGATCGACGAAACAGCTTGAATCCGCATTGAGTATCGGCGATATCGCGAAGACCCAGGCGCTGCACGATGTTGTTGAAGACGGTTCCCAGCAGGCTTCGATGCCACCGTGCCTGGACGGTGAACGTGGGATCTTGGGACGCCAGCGCCCGTGATCCGATGGCGAGATCCGCTCCTGCCAGAAGCGCCGATTCCAGCCGTGCCAGTTCTTCGATCGGTGCGGCCCCATCCGCGTCCGCAAACAATTGATACGTGCCCCGTGCGGCCTGCATGCCACGGCGGACGGCCGCGCCCTTGCCGATGTTGCCGGTCAACCGAATGAGTCGCACGTGCGGGCAGCGATGGGCCACCGACTCGACGGCCTGCGCGGTCTGGTCGTGGCTGCCGTCATCGACGACGAGGACTTCATAGGTCCGGCCGCGCTGATCCAGGTATGCAATGACTCGTTCCAGGCAGAGTGGAAGACGGCGCGCCTCGTTATAGGCCGGTATGATGATCGAAAGAGAAGGCGTCTGAGTCGAGCACGGTGTCACGTTGGGACAGCCTCGTGTCGGAGTGTGACGGGACCCCTTCGCCTGCTGAAGGCGAAAGGTGGCCCACCGTATCTGACCGAGGGGCGAAATGCAAGCCGTGGGTGCCGGGTCTTGACAGCGCCATCGACCGGGGGTGATCGTAATCCCATAGACTGTAGGTGCCCAGGCGTAGCTCTCTGGTCAGGAGGTTGCGATGAGGCGGAAACAGTACAGGTTTATGTGGTTGGTCGGGGCGCTGTTGCTTGCCGGGTGTGCCGTGGCAACTCCGCCCAGCCGGTTGAGTCAGTATGTCTCTCCGGTCGCGGCGGACGAATCAACAAGCCCCGGGCTGCCGGTGCAACGCCCGCTTCGAACCGCGCTGGTGATGCTAGCCGATCGATCGGCTCCGGAGGCTGCCCCGGGCTTGCCTGAAGAAGCTCAGGCAAGGCTGGCTGAGACGCTCAGCGGGCAGGTCAATCGGGGCTTCCCTATCGCCATTGAACGGGTCGTGAATCTCGGTGAGTTAGCGGCGGGGGCGCCACCGCCGAATTGGACTGACGTTGCCCGTCAGCAGAGTGTGGACTATGTCCTGGTCGTGGTTCTCTCGAGCACGGAGCAGGAGTACCCCGCCTCCCTGTTTCTCGGCTGGACGACGCACCGGCAGCCTGGGTTCCGTCGCGACAATTGGTCCCTCGCGGAAGCAGCCTTTTTGGATGGACGAACAGGCCGGCAGCTTCTCCAGGCGGAGGGGCGAGCCATGGCGACGTTGGACAGCCCCACCGCGCCTGGGATTTCGCAATGGTATCCGGTGATTTATCTGCGGCCGCAGGATCCGGAGCGGCGCATCTGGCCGCCGTCCTATGAAGGCGCCCCCGTGACGCTGCGTGTGGTGTCGATGGAGCAGGCGGCGAAGCGATTGGCCGGAAATCTGCAGCGTGCCTGGGTCGAACAGCGAGACCTGGAGTTGGCCGCCATGTCCAGGCCATGACTACCGTTCCTCAGAGAAACCGGCCCTGCGTTTTCCTCTTTGAAGGCGATTCTGTGATTAGTGTAGAATGATTCGTTCACGATGGCGCGGAGGATGGTCCCTCATTTTCAGGCTTCCAGAGGAGTACACATGACGTATCGACATCGGCGCAGGAAAGTGCTGTCCGTGCTGGCAGGGATCCCCATGATTGCTGCCACGCTCTTAGTCGGCGGAATGCAGCCCGGGTCTCAGGCTCAGGCAGCGGGTGTCCCCCCGGCGTTTGCGCAGGGATTCTCAGAAATCGTCAAGGCGGTCACGCCTGCGGTCGTCAACATCGCGGTCACCGGTGGAGGGGAGGGTCGTCGCGAAGGCCGTCGCCAGCTTCCTCCCGGAGGACCGTTCGGTGGCCCGCCTCCTGGTCCCGGTGATGAGCCGCCCGGCATGGAGCCGCCAGGTGGTCCCGGTGGACCTCCCGGACCTCCGGGTGGTGGTCCCCATCGCCCCGAGCAGAGCGCCGGATCCGGTGTGATCCTCGATGCGAACGGGTATATCGTCACGAATAACCACGTGGTCGAAGGCGCGACCCAAATCACCGTGACCCTGTCGGACCGTCGTGAATTTCCAGCCAAGATCATCGGAACCGATCCGAAGACGGATTTGGCCATCATCAAGATCGAAGCCAAAGATCTCGAGTCCATGAAGTGGGCCGATTATGATGAACTGCAGGTCGGTGACGTGGTGCTCGCGGTGGGCAGCCCGTTCGGGCTGAGTTCCACCGTGACCTTGGGCATTATCAGTGCCCTGGGACGCGGGAACGTGGGCATTGCCGATTACGAAGACTTTATTCAGACCGACGCGGCCATCAATCCGGGGAATTCCGGCGGTGCCTTGGTCAATATGCAGGGCAAGTTGATCGGCATTAACACGGCGATCTTCTCCCGCACCGGCGGATCCGAGGGCATCGGCTTTGCCATTCCGAGCAGCATCGCGACCGATATCGTGGAGAGTTTGACGAAGACCGGCAAAGTGGTGCGCGGCTGGATGGGCGTGGCCATTCAGGAAATTACCCCGGCGCTGGCGAAATCCTTTAAGTTGCCGGAGCAGCGCAAAGGCGTGCTCATCAGCGACGTGAACGAGAATGGGCCCTCTCATTCGGCCGGCATGCGGCGCGGCGATGTGGTCATTGCATTCAACGGCAAAGAGGTACAGAGCGTCAGCCAATTGCGGAACCTGGTGGCGCGCATGAGCGTCGGGAAAGACGCCGACATCAAGATTTTGCGCGAAGGGAAAGAGCAGATCTTGAAGGTCAAGGTGGCTGAGCGGCCGTCGGACGAAGTGCTTGCCAAGAGGGAGCCGGGTCCTGCCGCGCCTCAGACCGAGACCGTCAAGCCGCCGGACAATGTCTTGGCGTCCTTGCGCGTTCAGATGCTTGATGCCGCGATGCAGAGCCAGCTGAATATTCCCGCCAAAACCAGCGGCGTGGTGGTCAGTTCGGTTGAGGCCGGCAGCGCCGCCGAGTCTGCAGGGTTGCAGCGTGGCGATGTGATTCAAGAGGTCAACCACGAAGTGGTCAAGAGCCTTGAGGATTACCAAAAGGCATCGGCCAAGGTGAAGAAAGACGAAATGGTTGTGCTCTTGCTGAGTCGGCAGGGGAACAATCTGTTCGTAGCCGTCAACCCGAAATAGACAGCAACCAGCGGACAGCTTTCAGCTATCAGGCCAATTCCGGCTGATGGCTGAAGGCCTCCTGCTGAAAGCGATTGTGAATGGCTGACGGGTTCAAGTTTCAAGAGTGGCTGCAAGATACGGTCTTTAAGCCGCTTGAAGATAAAAAAATGCCGGTCTTGGAGCACCTGGTGGAGCTCCAAGTCCGGCTGACCCGTGCGGTCATTGTGACGGCGATTATCTTTGTCGGCACGTTTTTTTATGCCGATATGCTGGTGAAGTGGATCCGGGTACCGCTCCAGAATATGTTCGTTCCCGGATCTCTTTCCTGGATCCCCACCGATCTTCCCACCGTCCCCTTCGTTTTTCTCGCACCGGCTGAAGCGCTGTGGCAGAACGTCAAGGTGGCCGGCCTCTTTGCCCTGGTGTTGGGGACTCCGTATATTCTCATCGAGTTCTGGCATTTTGTGGTGCCGGGTCTGCACGCGCAGGAGCGGCGATTCGTCGGTCCGTTTGTGATCCTGAGTACGCTGGCGTTCTACCTGGGCTTGTTGTTCTCGTTTTTCTTCGTGCTCCCCTTTGCTCTGAACTTTTTGATTTCGTATGGCGTGAATGCGGGCTTCATTCCGCAACTGTCGATTGCGCAATATGTCGGATTCGCGCTGTGGTTCCTTCTGGTCTTCGGTCTCATTTTTGAAGTGCCGTTGGTGATTACCCTGCTGGCCAAACTTGGCTGGGTGGACGCCCCACTGCTGAAACGATATCGCAAGTGGGCCTTCCTCGCGGCGTTTATCTTCGCCGCGATTCTGACGCCGACGCCGGACCCCTTCAATCAGTGCCTGATGGCGCTGCCGATGTACATTTTTTATGAGGTCGGAATCGTGAGTGCCGGAATCTTCAACAAGAAGAAGGCGGGCGCTCCCGAAGAGGCGCTTGTGCCGGCGGTCGCCACGGCGAGCCCCGGTCCCGGAAAGCCGGGACCGTCCATGCCGTCCGGCGGCGGTGATAGTGAATATGTCGGTGTGCCGACTGGTCGTCGAGGGTAACGCAGGGCAGGAATCAGCAACGTGACGAACGCACCTGTTCGTCCCACGCATCATGATATACGCTTTATGAGGAGTCTAGGATGCCACGCGAGTTAAACGTCATTTCACAGCCCGGTTCCAGCAGCGGCGGAGATGCCTGCACCTATATGTGGGCCTGCGCCATTTGCGACGAGAATGAAACCTGTCAGAAAGACAAGGAAGGCCACAGCCGGTGGCTCGTCGCGAAACGCATGGAACGGATCGAATACAAGGTCCTGGTCATGAGCAACAAGGGTGGAGTGGGGAAAAGCACCTGCACCACCAACCTGGCGGTCAGCCTCGCGCTCAAAGGCTGGCATGTCGGGATTTGCGACATGGACATTCATGGTCCCAACATTCCCAAGATGGTCGGGGCGGAAGGACAGAAGCTGAAGATCAGTACGTCCGGGGGAATCATTCCGTTTCAAGCCTACAACATGAAGATCGCGTCGATGTCGTTCCTGTTGCAGAACTCCGATGATCCGATCATCTGGCGCGATGCCTATAAGTATGAATTCATCAATCAGCTGTTGGGAGGGGTGGAATGGCAGGATCTCAATTTCCTGTTGATCGATCTTCCCCCCGGCACCGGCAATGAGTCGGTGACGACCATCGATCTCTTGGGCGGTGTCAGCGGAGCCGTGATCATTACGACGCCGCAAGAAGTCGCGCTGTTGGATTCTCGCAAATCGGTGACCTTCTGCAAAGACAGCGAAGTGCCGATCATCGGCATCGTGGAGAACATGAGCGGCTTGGAATGCCCCCATTGCCACAAGGAAGTGAATGTCTTCCGTAAGGGCGGCGGCGAAGCCTCGGCTTTGGACATGGGCGTTCCCTTCCTGGGGCGGATTCCGTTAGACCCTGATGTCGTGACGCAGAGTGATGCCGGTGAGCCGTTTGCGCTCTTTAATTCCGATTCGGCGACCGCGCAGGCCTATCATGATATCGCCAACCAGGTCGAAACCTTCTGCAAGAAGAGCGGATCGCTGGTCAAGCTGGCGCCACGTCAACAACATTGATGGGACGGTGACGCGTGAAAGCTCCCGATGCGACAACCGGATTGACTCCGCTCCAAGAAGCTCAGCGCATTGTGCTGGACGCCGCCACTCCGCTGGGGCTTGAAAAGATCTCGATTCTGGATACCCTGGGGCGCGTGCTCGGTGAGGATATCATTGCCGAACGCCATAATCCGCCGTGGGACAATTCCGCGATGGACGGATTCGCGGTGCGGGCGGAGGATATTCAGCAGGAGCATGCGATCTCCAAGCCGGTCACGTTGACGGTGATCGAGGATGTGCCGGCCGGAAAGATGCCCACCAAATCCGTGGGGCGGGGCCAAGCCATCCGGATCATGACCGGCGCGCCGATTCCAAAGGGCGCGGATACCGTACTCAAGGTCGAGGACACGGAACATACGCCCGATTCGGTGCGCGTCTTCAAGCCGGAACCCCGTGGCTCCAATATCAGGCCGCAGGGTGAGGATGTGAAAAAGGGCGATTGCATCATTCCTAAGGGCACACCAATCCGTTCCGGCGAAGCGGGAATGCTGGCCATCCTGGCCAAATCTTTCGTGTTGGTCTATCAGCGGCCGCGTGTCGCGATCTTATCGACCGGCGATGAGTTAGCCGACCTGGATGAGCGCTTCAGCGAAGAGAAAATCATCAACTCGAACAGCTACGGGATTGCCGCTGCAGTGCAGGAAGCCGGCGGCGTGCCGATTCTACTGGGGATCGCGCGGGACACGCCGGCCGCATTGAAAGAAAAGATTTCGCACGGATTGAATGCCGATATTCTGGTGCTCTCAGGCGGCGTGTCGATGGGGGACTACGACTTCACGAAAGCCGTCTTCCGGGATTTAGGCGCCGAGATGAATTTCTGGAAGCTGGCGATCCGCCCAGGCCAGCCCCTCGCATTCGGGAAGATTCAAGGCAAACTGGCGTTCGGGTTACCGGGAAATCCCGTCTCCTCGATGGTGACCTTCGAACAATTGGTTCGGCCTGCCATGCTGAAACTGGCCGGGGCGCGAGGATATGGGCGTCCGCTGCTTGAAGCGGTGTTTCAGGAGAAGTTTTCGAAGCGAACCGATCGTCGTCATTTTCTCCGCGGGGTGTTGTGGCGGGAAGACGGGGTCTTCAAAGTCCGGACGACAGGCGATCAGGGGTCAGGCATTCTCACCTCCATGGTGAAAGCCAATTGTCTGATCGACATTCCCGTCGAGGTGGAACGGATCAATCCCGGCGACTCAGTCACCGTACAGCTTCTCAGTGGATCGGCATGGCTGGAGCAAGCGGCCCCGATGGCATCGACCGGTCATCGTCCTGCCTGTTGTTGAGCCGCGAAAGGAACATGGTCATGTCCGTGCCGATTTTATCTTTTGTCGGACGATCCAATAGCGGCAAGACGACGCTGATCGAGCGTGTTATCCCGGAGCTGGTCAGGGCGGGATATAAGGTGGCGACCGTCAAACATGCCGGGCATGGATTCGATCTGGATACCGAAGGAAAAGACAGCTGGCGGCACAAACAAGCCGGGGCGAGCAGTGTGGTCATCATTTCCAAGAGCAGCCTCGCCATGTTCGCCGATGTGTCGGACCATATGAACGTCGAGGATGTTCGTGAACGATATCTGGATCCGTCCTACGACTTGATCCTCGCTGAAGGCTGGCGGAGCGAAGGGTATCCCAAGATCGTGGTGGTCCGCGACCAGATCGGCGAGGTGCCGGTTTCGCAGGACGGTCTACTGGCTGTGGTGTCCAACAAGCCGGTCGAGACCTCGGTCCCGCTCCTCGACCCCGACGATGTCGCCGGTGTCGCGGCATTGATCATCCGTCACTTTCCGAAACCCCAACGGGACGATGCGTAAATCCTCCGTCATTGTGCTCGGAGCGATCGTGGCCGGCGCAGTGGCTTTAGGGGGAGTTGCGGTTCCGCTGACCAACCACCCGAAATTTTGTGCCAGCTGTCACACTATCCGACCGGCCTATGAGCGCTGGCTGGAATCATCCCATAAAGAGGTGGAGTGTGTGGCGTGCCATGTCAGGCCCGGCGTGTCAGGTTGGTTGCAGGACAAGGCGTGGCATGGAACCAGGGATGTGGCGATCTATCTCTTCGGCAAACCGACCGAGCCCCACAATCTGCAAGCGCATGTCGATTCGGGCGTGTGTCTGAGTTGCCATCGGAACATCCTCAGGGTGTCGGAGATTGCGACTCGGGATCTGCCCGCACCTGTGAAAGATGTGGGATTGGTCATGAGCCATCGCAAGCATATGGACGCGTTCGGAAATCGAGGGCAGGGCGAGGGCTGCACGACCTGTCACGCAGCGGTCGTGCACGAACGGGCGATTAAAGGATATCCGATTGTAATTCCTCGCGGGCACGTGTCGGCGGATAGCCGGCCCTGGAAGCCTGAACATCCGGAAGGTTCCGTCCTGCACAAGCGGGCGCAGGCGGATTGCTTCCGCTGCCACGACAATAAAACCGAGTATGAAGGTAGAGTCCTGAGCCGGAAGTGCGAGACGTGCCATCTGCCTGAGAAACTCACAGAATTCTTATCGTTTTAATCCACGGGAATACTCGCTTCATGTCGCCCTCGGTCGTCGAAGTGCGCAATCTGACCAAACGCTTCGGCGGGTTCACGGCAGTGGACGGAATTTCGTTCGACATCGGCCGGGGTGAGATTCTCGGGCTGTTGGGCCCGAATGGCGCCGGAAAAACGACGACGTTTCAGATGATGCTGGGACTGGTCACGCCCAGTTCCGGCTCAATCCGGATGTTCGGACTCGACTTGCAGACCAATCGGGAGGCGATTCTTCAGCAGGTGAATTTTTCCTCCACGTACATCTCGTTGCCCTATTCTCTGACGGTGGAGGAAAATCTGAGCGTCGTCGCTCGGTTGTACGGGATGTCCAATATTGCCGGTCGCATCGACGAGATGGTGAAGAAGCTGGAGATGGGTGAGTGGCGGAGCAAGCTTACCCGCAAACTTTCGTCCGGGCAGATGACCAGGCTCACATTGGCCAAAGCGTTGCTCACGGAACCCAAGGTGCTGTTTCTCGATGAGCCCACGGCCAGCCTCGATCCGGACATCGCGCACAAAATCCGCGCCATCCTCCTGGAGGAACGGCAGGCCACCGGACTCAGCATTCTCTACACCTCCCACAACATGCGGGAGATGGAGGAAATGTCGGATCGTATCATCTTCCTGCAGCGGGGCAAAATCGTTGCAGAGGGCACGGCGAAGGACATTGTGGCCAGATTCGGACAGGCCGATCTGGAAGATGTGTTTCTCAAGTTAGCGCGCGAGCAGTAGCGTCAAATCGGGATCGCTTCTTGGTGGAAGGGAGTACGGGCAGTCATGCTTGACGCAGGAGTGTCGTTCGGAGTGGGCCTGCTCATCGGCGGGTTGGGCCTGATGTCGGGGTGGGGATTGTTGTGGCTCGTCGTCGGCGCCATCGGCCTGGTACGAGAGACGTGCGGATGGGCGATCTTCATGAGCAGCGTCAGCAGCACGGCCATTGCGGGGGTGTCGATGGCGGGAGTGCTCTGGACGGTGGATCCGGCGAGGTTAAGTAGTTCTTCGCTGCATGTCGGTCTGGCCGGGCTTCCGCTGGCGCTGCTTGTCGCCGGGTTCTGTCGTTTGGAGGATGGCCGGCGGATCGGTCCGGCGTTCCTGGAAGGCAGCCGCCTCATGGTGCATCAACTGCTTGGTGTGCATGAGGAGGGATGCGGGCATTGCCACGAGAAACCTGTTGAGGAGCCGCCCTGTCACCAGAAGCCCTGTTACGAGCAGTCCTGCCACGAGAAGCCTTGTGAAGGGAAGCCCTAGCTGCCGATGGCCTATCATCGTATTGCAGCCCTGGTGATTCGTCACCTGTATCTCTACCGTCGTAGTCTCCCGCGGGTGATGGAGATCATCTACTGGCCGTTTCTGGACCTGGTGGTCTGGGGATTCATCACCGTCTATCTAGCGACGTTTCAAGGGCAGATGCCGGCGGTGGTCACGTTCCTCCTCGGGGCGTTGATTCTCTGGGACGTGTTATTTCGCTCGCAGCAGGGTATTACCATTTCGTTTCTCGAAGAAATCTGGGCGCGTAATCTGATGAACCTCTTCGCCAGCCCGCTCACGCCGAGCGAATTTCTGGCGGCGACCATGGTGATGAGCCTGTTTAAAGTGACCGCGGTGTCGATGGTCATGTCGGTCTGCGCCTGGATGTTTTACGGGTACAACGTCTTTATCATCGGCCTCTGGCTGATCCCGTTCATCATGAATCTTGTGTTGACAGGCTGGATCATCGGTGTGTTCACAACGTCGCTGATCATGCGGTTTGGCCAGGAGGCGGAAGTGTTGGCCTGGAGCATGGTCTTTCTGTTTCAGCCGATCTCCTGCGTGTTTTATCCCATGGAGGTCCTGCCGTCCTGGCTGAGAGCCGTGGCCTCGATCAATCCGGCCGCGCATGTGTTTGAGGGCATGCGCGGTCTTCTGGCCACCCATGTGGCTCCCTTGAGCAGTCTGAGCCTGGCCAGCGGGTTGAATGTTGTGTATCTTGGAGCGGTCATCATGTGGTTTCATCACACCTTCAGTGTGTGCAAGGAGCGGGGATCCTTGGTGCGGGTCGGTGAGTAGGTGATAGACCGAACGGGAATGTGGGAGTAGTAGGATGAAGATCAAGTCAGGGCAAGTCAGACCGGCACTGCTGCCGGTGGGTCTCGAATCCTTTTCGTTTCATCAGACGCCGGTTCTCGTCATCGAGAGTTTTTGGTCCGCCGAGGAGCGGGCTCAGTTTCGACAGGCGATGAATCGTGCGAATTGGAATCAGTTGCAAGATTTGTCGTACGTGCGGCAGGACTTCCCCAATTCCGGGAACTGGGCGAAGGCCGAGATCGCCCAACCGCAAGGTCAACTCCTGCTGAGCCGGTTGGAGATGCCCTGCATTCAGCAGTATATCGAGTCGTTTCCGAACATCACCGGGCGTCATTTGGGGTTCAGCTATTACTCCTATGGTGCGGGTGACTGCCTTCTGACCCACGATGATACGGATCAAGGCCATCCGGTCGGTGGGAAGCCCGCTCCCCGTCGCCGCCTCGCCATGGTGAGTTATTTCCATGAAGAATGGGAATGCGATTGGGGCGGAGAGTTGATGATCTACTCGGCGACCGGCGAACCCAAAGACGGAAAGCCGGATCTGGCCATTACGCATTGCATCGCTCCCAAGCCGGGGGCATTGGTCATGTTTACCGTGCCGCGGTTCCATCGGGTGTGCCGGGTGGACCAAACGGCGGGAGACCATAAGCGCCTCTCGATTGCCGGCTGGTTCATGACCGAACATGCCTGATTGGCCTGCCGTCGGCCTTGCTCCGGGAACATCTGTTGGAGATTAAAATGAGACGGTGGGGTCGGCGGCCAGCGTGTCAATGACGAACGACGAAGCCCCTTTTCAGCCGTCGAGAATGGGAGAAGGGCTACAAGTGTCGATGGGCGGTCACGATGAGGACTTGGGCCGGTTTTCTGCTCGTGTTGCGCCAACAATGATGGATGTCAGAAGGAATGCAGGCGGCATCCCCTCGTTTGAGGCTGTACGTGTTTTCTTCCAATGTCAGTTCGACGGTACCCTGAAGCACGACTGCCAATTGTTCCGCGCGCCGTACATACGGACGTGATCCGCTGGCCCCACCCGACTCCAGTGTAATGACCATGGGCTCCAGCTGACTGTCTTCGCTGATTGGTCCGATCGCTTCGATTCTGGCCCGAGACCATTCGCTTTCCACTACCGGCCTGGCATCGGCGCGGATGACAGCCGCATGTGATGGACTGGTCGTTCTGAAAAATTCTCCGAGGGTTACGCCGAGCGCCGATGCGATCCGCTCGGTGGAGGCAATAGAGGGTGAGGCCTGCCGGAGTTCGACCTGGGAGATAAAACTGGGGGAGAAGCCGCATTTGTCCGCCAGGGTTCGGACAGAGAGGTAACGGCTTTTGCGGAGACGGCGGACGATGTCGCCGACATGCGTTTTTTTTCGGTCATCGGTTGCTTCGCTCTCCCGCGGGGCCTTCTTCTTAGATTTTTTCTCCACCTCGTCCTATCCTTTGGGTCCTGCCCAGGACTCGCGCGGTTGGTGTAGCACGTTTATGGGCCTGTCGCAAGACATCCGGAGAGGCAGAATCTTCTCGGCCCTATTCGCCTTCCTCACAACGGGGAAGCCTGTTGTCGCCATGGGACCGCCCTGCTGTGGCGCTGCAGGTTCTTATCCCGGTATATACGTGGTTCTCCACTCCAACAACGGCCGAACGACTCCCGGCCACCGACCGTGAAAATCTCCTCGCGCCGTATCGCCGGTCCCGCTGTCGTCCACACGAAATCCAATCGCCCGGGGAGCATGGAGGTGCATGCGAAAAGGATCTTCGGTCATCATCAGGGATGAGACCGACATCATTCCTTCGGCAAGCCAGTTTCCTGGAATTCTGGCCGTGGAAGTATAGCGACCCGTCGGGCGAGGGGTCCGCTGCCAGGCCTGGTCCCGGTCATGGGCAATAAAAACAAGGACATCTTCCTCATTGTAGAGATTGAAGACCGGCACAAAGATATGCCCGCCTTTCACGACGTCGAATTCCACTTCGAGATCAATCGGTTTTCGAATGTCGAATCGGTCCGTGATGATGCCGGACTCAGTCTGGACCCGCACGGCGCGCAAGCGAACGACGTCATTGCCCGGGGCCTGGGTTGGATCCGGCCATTCCACTGCGGGCTGGATGTGTCCGGCATGGAGGTAGTGATTCACCACCTCATGCGCCGGCCCTGCCTGCACGACCTCCCCCTTGTTCAGCAGAATCGCGCGGGCACACATCCGCGTGATGGCCGGCATGTCGTGGGAGACAAGGATCACCGTCCGCCCATGCTGCCCCACATCTTCCATCTTCCCCATGCACTTCTTTTGAAACCGGACGTCCCCGACCGCCAACACCTCATCGACGATCAGAATGTCCGGATCCATATGGGCCAGCACGGAGAACCCTAACCGGACATACATGCCGCTGGAATAATGTTTCACCGGCGTGTCGATGAACTGCTCCACTTCGGCAAACGCCACGATCTCGTCGAACTTGCGGGCGATCTCCTGCCGCTTCATGCCGAGAATCGCGCCGCTCATGAAGACGTTATCGCGACCGGTCAGTTCCGGATGAAAGCCCGTGCCCACTTCCAATAAGCCACAAAATCGGCCGTGGATGAGCGCACGGCCTTGGGTGGGTTCCGTCACCCGCGAGAGGATCTTGAGGAGTGTGCTTTTACCCGAGCCGTTGGTGCCGATGACTCCGAAGACTTCGCCTTTTTTGATTTCAAACGACACGTCGCGCAGCGCCCACAGCGTGTCAGGGGTCTGGGAGGACGCCGGCGGCCCACCGATGAGGCGGCGGAGCCCACGCGTCAAGGCGCCGGCCAGGGAGCCGTCTTGAGCATGCGTCGTCCCCAGGCGATAGCGCTTGGAGAGACCGGTGACGCTGACAGCGGTGTTGCTCATCTAAGGAAGGTCTGATTAATTCCCAATTTTGATCAGTCGGCGTCTAAAACACAGGGAATCTAACTCGTCGCTGTCTTGTTCTTCCAATTAATCAGACCTTCCCTAAATCAGATCGGCGAAGGTTCCTGTTGCTTCGTTCGTTGATCGACCCGTGGCGGCGGTATGGGTTAGCTGGCTCCCTTGCCGATCAGGAATTGCTTGAGTTCGCCGATATTCTTCATTTCGGCCAACTCATTGCCCTTGAACCGAACTCCGAACGCCTGTTCGATGCCGAACATCAGATTGATATGGGCCACGGAGTCCCAGCCTTCGATATCGGGTGCCGTCATCTCATTGGTCAACGTGAGGGTCTCATTGTCGAACACTTGGCGAAACACTTCTTCAAGTCGATCGTGCAGCTCCATTCATTCCCCCAACTCTCAGTGGTATCGTCACATGTCCATCATCATGTCGTCGCTGGGAAACCATCTTCCCATAACCCCTGTTCCGTGACGCTGCTTGAGGCAGCCGCAGCGGGAGGTCGATCTGCTCGTCGCGCAATGGTTCCGGAGGGTCATCGCGAAGCCTCAGGATTCAGCTCAAACGTCTCGAGTATCTGTACGGTGGGTGACGATTCGGGGCAAGTGATCCGTGCGACGATCGCAGCGGCGGCTCGTTCGACCTCCATCGCGCCCTGCCGTCCCACCGTGGTGTTGGTTTGATCCGTCAACAACTTCGGTGGTCTGACGATAAGGGTATGGACCTTCGGAGAGTGAACCGCCGCCCACTGCGCCAGGCCCTCGATCGCACATTTCGCAGTGACATAGTGGGGCCATTCCGCAGGACGATCTTTCACAAACGCCGAAGAGACAAGCACGTTCCAGCCCGAGCGTTCGGACAAGTCGTTGAGAAACGTGGCCATGGGCATACTGGCCAGCGCGACACTCTGCGCGAGGAAGGTCTGAAGCTGCGCGACCTTCTCCGGCACGAACGAGAGCGGGCGGATGGGCGGCGATGCATTGCCTATCAGCAGATCAAGCCCGCCGTATCGCTCGACAATTCTCTGCCGTAACGTTCGGCACCATTCGATCTCCGACGCATCCCCCTGAGCTAATTCGATGAGACGGGAGGCGTCTCCAAGGCTCGCCCGAATCTTTTCCGCCTCCGCCCTGCATTGATGGTAGTTCAGAAATACCGTGCAGCCCTGCGACGCCAGCGCCTGAGTGATTGCCGCACCGAGTCCACGGCTTCCACCGATGACTAACGCAACCTTCCCCTTCAGCCGGTCTGATCTCGGTAACAGATCTGTAAGCCGATGAAGGGAGGGCTGCGGAGAATCCTGTCGTACAAAAGCCCACATGCCGGCCGTCGCGCAACGGGTGTCGGTCGCGGAGAGCGTGCCTGCGCTGTGCAAGAGGTCAAATCGTTCGTCGAAGTCCTGAACCGTCACATCATAGGAAAGCGGAGTGTCCGGTGGTCTGTCTTCGGGATGAAAGGTGAGTTCCAATCGCCAGAAGACGGCACGTTTCCCGGGGAGTTCCATGCCGACGACAAAGCTGGCCCACAGCATCGCAGTGATCTGCATCGCGGTAATGCCTTTTTCGGAGAGTCTCCAGCGAGCGATCACCTCTGCCAGTTCGCTGGTTGCCGGCCCGTATAGGCCGGTGACGCGGGTGCCTGCCGGAAGGTCCTCCTTCTTTCGATCCTTTGCTTCCGTGAAGCAGGCCGCTTCCCGCACGTTCGTCGCGCTCACGTCTCCATGGCCCGACACAAAGAAGAACGTCGCCTTCAGCATCAGGCGTGTGGCGTCATAGAGTTTTACGCATGCCCGTTCTGCCGAGGTTTCGAGCGCCTCCAGGCGATAAGGTATGCCGACGGCGAGGGGATTGCGAAACTCGACCGAGAGGCGTTGCAGGAGCCGATCCTGGCGGTCGGTGAGATGGCCGAGGGCCGCCAGTACGCCGAGCATGCCGAATACCACCGGCTCACCGTAGGGTGTGGCTCGCGCATATTCTTCGGAGAGATGTAGGGGGTTTCGATCCCCGCTGGCTGCGCTGAACTGGGCGAGATCCTGCGGCGTGAAACACACTGTGCTCAAATGTGGCGGGGAGGCGCGAACCCCGGACGGCGATTCAGGAGGCGCCATCAGCGAGCTCCCAGGAGTCGACAGGTTTCACGAACGCATTGACGATCAGGCCTTTGGTCGTCAGGTCGTAGGTCCAGACTTCGGATCCTTCATTGTCCCCGACTCGCTCGAAGCCATGCTTGGCATAGGCGTCCGCTGCCATCGCATTCTTTTGCGTTGGAATGTAGGTGCCTCGAAGCGAGGTGCATCCAAGCTGCGCGGCGCGCCGACAGAGCTGTTCCAGCATGGTCGTCTCTACGGTCCGGCCGATGACCCGACAGCTCATGAGCCACGTGTCGATATCGAGGATGTCTCCCTGTTGTCGCGCGATCATCACACTGACCAGTCCATGGTCGGTGTAGCGATCACGCAACCGCAGCGCCAAATGGACATAACTCTTGTCCAGGACGAAGGCTTCCAATTGTGCCATGCCGTGACGCCGAGTGGTGAGATTGAATTGATTAGTTTTGCCGATAAGTTGGGTAATGCGCGGCAACTGCGATGCATCGAACGGCACCACGATGGCCTGCATCCGAAGGCTGCGGTAAAAATCTTCAATGGAACCGGCCGCCACTTCCAACTCCATGATCTGTGCTCGGGCTCGATATTGGTCGGTCCGCTCCGTGTCTTCGGCGGTCAATGAGCTCGTCTCGAGCAGGAGATAGTCCGCCAGCGTTCTGAGGTAATAGGAGGGGTCTTCCGGCAGCGGGATGACATCGACTTCGGGTAAGAACTTGCGCACGATCTCGCGTTCGACAGGGTTATCGTCGACGAAAACTAATGCATCCAAGCCGATTTGCAGCGTCTTGGCGATGGTGCGGATGTTGTCGGGCTTGGACTCCCAATTGGCAATGAAGAGGGCGATGTCCTGCAGCTTCAGTCGCATCTCCGGATGTGTTTCGAAGGGCTGTATGGCATCGGCGTGGTTATTCTTCGAGCAGACCGTCAGGATCACGCCTTTGCGTTTGAGCTTCAGCAGATACTCCTGAAATGCCACAAAGGCCTCACCGTCCGGCCCTTGCCCTAACTTGATGCCCGCTAATCCGTCTTCCGCAATGACACCGCCCCACAACGTATTGTCCAAATCCAGCACCAGACATTTACGGCTGAGCCCGAGATCCGACGCAATCACAGCCGCGGTATGTCTTCCGAGCAGGGGCAGGGCCTCCAGCGCAACGGCTTGTTTCGACACATTCCAATAGCGTGGATCGCACCATCGCTGTTTTCCAATGAGCGCCGAAAGACGCTCGCAATCTACCAGGGAGACGGTGTTCGCAGCCGCTTCCCCCAGCCTCGTATTGACGGCCTGCGTCATCATGTATCGAGATCCGGAAAGTCTGGTGGCCAGATGGCCTGTGGGCACCTCACAGGGCAGCGCAAAGTTATGTTGAACGATTCGGGCGCGGGAGCGTTCGGTCACCATCTGCCAGAGGCCGGTCCAGCGACTCACTTCTTGTCGAACGTCCTCTTCAGGGCGCTGACTGTATTCAGGAAGATGGAGGTCCCCCTCGTGAACCGCAAGGAGGACGATATTCGGGTTAAACGCATAGAGGGCGCTCTTGTGGTCGAGAATGTCCTGCTGGTATTGCCCGTACCGGCTTTCATACAGGTCGATGTGGATACCGAGTTTCCCCGCCGCAAGGCACAACATCGGGCCCAGTTGGGTTGTGGTATAGCTTCCGAGGAGCGCGACTTTGACCGACCTGACCGCCGGTCGCCGGGCCTTCTGTGCATTGCGTTGAAACGATGTCCAGCCTGCTTGCCAGGACGTAAAATCATCGCCTGCATCGACGATGGAAAGAGCCCATCGACAGGCCTCCGCATAGTTCGCCATCTGCTCGTAACATCGCGCAAGTTTGAGGCACAGCGCAGCCGATGGGGGAGCCGCCACACCCTCCAGATAGGCCTCGATCGCCTGTTCGACCTGCCCCTTCTTACGGAAGGCGTCGCCACGTGCCTCAGGCGTGAGAGCTGAAGCGGCGCATTGTGCCCGGGCAATATTCATGAGGGACGGCCTGTCATTTCTATACGCAGTACACTCGCCGGATAAGAGGCGGCTGTGGTTGAGTTAATCCCTGGACGGTGAATAGCGCTCGGTTTCTTCGTATTCATTCTCCGGCCGTAGGGCGTTATTTCTTGCGAGCTGCCTGATGAGCGGTCGGCAAATGTATGACCCGAGGCGCCTCGGCAAACACTCTTGCGCCGGCCGGAACATCCGACATCACCACCGCATTCGGGCCGATGACCGCATCGTCGCCGATTTTGACTCCGGCAAAGATCACCGCGCCGGGGCCCACTTCCACTCGTTGTCCAAGTTTCGGACCCTTGTGCAACGTCTTTTGTCCGCCATATCCCGCCCCGATTGTGGCGCCGTGGCGGATCAGGCAGTCATCTCCAATCTCGGATTTCCAATGAAAGACGATTCCGTGTTGGTGGACAAGCCAGAGTCTCCGGCCGATTGTGACCGTCAATGGAATTTCGATCCCGTAATGATTGCGCACATAGCGATACAGCACACGGTACACCGTGAGCAGTCCGGATTTGACAACGCCGCTGCGCCGATTCGCGAGCCAGGTGCCGAGGCGATGCACGGCGATCGCTCGAAATCCGGGCATCGTCCAGTCGCGGCTGTTCACGGTCCAGTCTTCAATGACCTGGTTTCGTAGTTCCTGTATGCCTCGATAGAACCTGACGAGTGTCCCCAGCATCGGCACCCCTGTCACGTGTATGAGTATGGATCGAACGGTCATGTGGCGCTGTCTCGTTTCTGGGGCTGCGCAGTGGAGGCGGCCGACGATTTCCGAGTGCGTTCATCGATCGTGCCTGCTGCCGATCGATGAGTTGTCGAATATTCCGCAAGCAGGGCACTAGGCGTCATAATCCTGTATCTGTGTTTGCGAGTGAGTAGGGGGAATGAGCGAGATCCAATTCCCTCTAGCTGCGGGCGGCCATTGAGCTTAATACGTAGGCGGTACCTCACCGCCGCATATTAGCATATGTCCAGTAATACTGGACAAGAAAAATCTGTTTGCGCGCGGCTAACGAGGGGGCATTCTCTGCGAGTTTCATTTTCTCCGGGCTTTTCTGATCCCACCGAGACGGTGTAACAAGTACCGGCTGTAGTCGGCTGCCGCTATCGCTGTCGCTGGTAATAGGATAACCGCTGCGATCTGCAATGAGGGATTTGCGCCGTACGTGAGAGGGGATTTTCCGCTCGGCACCGCGACTGTCGTGCCGTCGAGTGCCTGAGAGTCGGTTGGTCTTGTCGCGGTCCGACCGATGCCGGTCGAAGGTAGAACGGTAGATCGGCTCCATTTCATGGCTTGTTTGGCGGGGGGACGCATGGTACTATTCCGCGTCTCCCGCTGGGGCCTGGTGAGAGATGCGTTGAAATAGTTCAGGCCTGACTCGATGTTGCCTTGCCCGGGAATCTAATCGAAAGCCAGACCCAAGTCGCCCCGTTACCTAGCGTCTTCGGCCCGTCCTTTCCCTTTCTTTCCTTCGTTCAAGACAATGTCACTACCCAAGAGGAGGACCCACATGGGTTCTAAAATTTATGTTGGCGGGTTGCCCTATTCGGCAACCGAACAGCAGTTAAGCGATTTGTTCGCGGTGCACGGGGCAGTTGAATCGGCCCGTATCATCACGGACAAGTTTACCGGCCAATCGAGAGGTTTCGGATTCGTCGAAATGGCCTCTTCAGACGAGGCGCAGAAGGCGATTTCGGCTCTCAATGGGACGGACATGGGTGGCCGGACATTGACGGTCAATGAAGCGCGTCCTCAGGAGCCCCGTTCTGGCGGTGGACCTGGGCGGAGCGGCGGCGGGGGATTCAACGATCGCGGGGGCAAGCGCGATCGCTGGTAACGCCTAATTTCGTATCAGCTCGTGGGGCAGTCATCTTTCTGGTGGCTGCCCCTTTTTTGTGCCTTGGAGGCAGATGGTGATGCGGTGGCTGCTCAGTGCGAGGGATGACCGCTCGGAAGGGTGCATCGAGGAGTCGAAGGACCAGGTCGTCGAAATAGGTCACGGCATCGGCTTTCGTCCAGAGCCCGATCCGTCCGTTGGAAAACGTCTGGTCGCACACGTGAAAAAGCATGGCATCGTCATAGAGGGCTTTGAGCTCGCAGCCACGTTGTACGATGCGCAATTTGTGCCATCCGGTTGCAGAGACTGGGCGGTCGATCTGCTTGACGATCTGCTGTACTCCCTTCACGACACGGTAGAGGCGTATTTTTTGTTCGACCGAGCTGGCTCTCAATAAGTAGTAGTTGCGGTCATCTGTTGCATGCCACACAAGGCCGCCGCCGAAATCGGCTTTTCCCGCCACCGCTAAATACGACACTTCGACATCGATGTTGGTACTCTCGGTTCCTGCCATGAGGAGGAGCTTGTGCGCCTGATCCGTTCCTTTCGGCTGCAGTTGTGCGAGCACTTGGGAGGGGCTCTTCGCGCGGTCGGTGATGAGGATTTTCCAGTCGCCGGCTGGGCGGCCATCGAAGAGTGTGCCGATCACGAACGAACTGGGGAGCGTTCCCGGAGCGATCGAGTCAAAATCCCATTGCCTGGTGTGGGACGTCTCCCGATCTTCCTGCTCTGCCGGAAGAGATTGGCCGGGCCACAGAGTTATCCCGCACAGGACGGCCAGGATCCAGCCTCTCACGTGCGTGAATCTGCCGATGGCGCCCCCCGTGAAATGGTTGTGCATCGAAGTTCCCCGTCCGGGCGGAAGCGTTGAGGACTGTACACTAAATGGGTGGCGATCGGCGAGAGGAGAGTGAGACAGTTCAGGCAGGTCGACGATGACTCCCGGGTACGTATTCAGGCATATCCGCATCGGCGAACGAGGCGAGTGCTACGGCATCTCCAGTTCACGGAGCTTGGCTTCGGCCTGTTCCAGCCATCGCCGATTGGCGGGTGTGTCGAGTTCAAGGCGAAGGTACTGTCTCAATTCCTGGGCCGCTTCCATCCGCTGTCCCATGCCTGCCAGGGCATTGCCGAGGTTGAGGCGGATCTTTGCATCGTTGGGCCGCAGGTGCAGCGCGGTGCGGAACTCGCTGACGGCCGCTTCCGGCTGGCGTTTTTCCATCAGTCCCAGCCCTAAATTAAAGTGCGCGTTCACGTCGTTCGGTTGGAGGCTTGCGGCCGTGCGATATTCTGCGATGGCTCCATCGAGATCACCCATGGCTTTGAGCGTCACGCCGAGATTGTTGTGGGCGTTCACGTCGCTGGGGTTATGGCGTAAGACGGTTCTGAACTCCCCCACGGCGCCTTCCAGGTTTCCCATTTCTTTCAGCGCGACGCCCAGATCATTGTGGGTTTTCGGATCGTCGGGTTTGAGGCGCAGCGCTTCTTTGAATTCCACCATCGCTGCGTCGTTCCGCCCGACATCGAGCAGGGTATTCGCCAGGTTAAGGTGGGCGGCAAAGTAATTCGGTTGAAGCCGAAGTGCATGTTTGAATTCATCGATGGCTTGCCCCAGGTCGCCCTTGAAGACAAAGGCCACGCCGAGATCGTTGTGGCGCATCGCTTCTGCGTCGGTGTCTACCGGTTGTGTAATTTTGTCGGTGGCGGAAAGAATTTGCTCCTCTTCCATGCCGCTCTTGTCGGGCATGGCAGACTTAGCAGCCGGTTTTTCCGTCGGAGCTGCAATGGAATGCGTCGCGACCGGCACGGTCATTCCAAATATCGCAAGAATGAGGACAGGGTGAATCGGTCGGGCCAGGGTATGGCCGCGGACACCGTCTCGCATGGGAGGCTCCTTCCGAGAAGTCGCACGAAAAATATTACGAGTGGACGTGGCCGGTGTCTGGTCCGCCGCTCGATCGAGGGCACGGGAGTGCATCCTGTCAGATAGCCTTATCCGCGCAATAAATTCAAGTTGAAAGTCTCGGTTGCCGGTCGGATTTGCTGTCTGGGAAAAAAGGAGGAGACAGAAGGATCAGTGTGCGGCGGAACTGTTGGTCGAAGCGGAAGAGTTGCTGGTCGGCGTCTGCCATCCGCCGCCGAGGGCCTTGTAGAGGCCGACCATGTCGGTGAGACGGGCGCGTTCGGTTTGCGCAAGCTGTGTTTCTGCGGCCAGCATCGTTCGTTGGGCGTCGAGGACGTCAAGGTAATTGACCAATCCCTTGCGATAGCGTACCTCCGCCAGCCCGACGGCCGCCGTGGCTGCCGTCGACTGTTCACGCTGTCGTGCGAGTTGTTCCGTGCGTGAGTGTATCGACACCAGGAGGTCCGCCACTTCGCGGAAGGCGAGCAGAATCGTTTGTTGGTAGCCTTCCAACATTTGCTGATACCGGGATTCGGCCGCATCCAGCCTCGCGACGTTGGTCCCACCCAGGAAAATGGGGAGGGTGACCGATGGGCCAATACTGAAATTCGCGCTGTTTCCCGAGAACCAGTTTGCGAACTCGGCACTTTGTAGGCCTCCCTGCCCCGTGATGGACAGTGTGGGGAAGAAATAGGCCCGCGCTTGACCGATGCGGGCGTTGGCGGCCACGAGGGAGGCCTCCGCCTGCAGGATGTCGGGTCGCCGCTCCAACAATTGCGACGGGAGGCCGACGGGAATTTCCGGCTGTACGATGACCTTCCGCAACGATGTCGGGGCCAAGACTATGCTGCCCGGGGCCGATCCCGTCAGCACTTCCAACCGGTGTAATTCTACGGCGCGCAGACGCATCAGATCCGGGATCTGTCCCGCGCTTTCCGCGACGAGGACTTCCGTTCGTTTCACATCCAGATCGGAAGCCAGGCCCACCGATGCCCGCTTGGTGATGATGTCGAGTGAGTCCCGTCGGAGCGTGAGGGCGCGTTGGGCGATGTCAATTTGCTCATCCAACTCACGAATTCGAAAGTACGACTGCCCGACATCGCCGATCAAAGTGAGCGCGATCGCGCGGGCATCCTGTTCGATCGCCTGCGCATCTGCCGAGGCGGCTTCCATCCCGCGACGGATGCGACCCCAGACATCCAGCTCCCAGCGGAGGTCGGCTGCTCCGTTCCAGAGATCGAAACTGCTTCCGGGCTTGGCAAAGACCTGAGGGCCCGGTTGTTGGCCGGTGGCTAATCCCAATCCTGCGAGGGTGTTCTTCGATACGACGATATTGCTGTAGCTGCCTTGCACATTCAATTGTGGATAGAGGCCGGCGCCGGCTGTCATGACAGATGCCCGTCCCTCCATCACACGCGACACGGCGCGGCGGACGTCATGATTTTGTGCGAGTGCTCGTTCGATGAACTGGGTTAACTCCTGGCTGCGGAACGCGTGCCACCAGTCCGCTTCCGGAATTTTATCGGTCGCTCCGGCAGCCAAAGGGCCTGAGGCCATGCGTGTCCAGTCAGCCGGTGTCTCGACCGGTGGACGGCGGTAATCCTGGCCTTGCAGGCAACCGGCGGTCGGCAGCGACACCATAATCAGCAGGGCTGAAACCGCGAGTTGGCCGAGGGACGTGACTCGCTTCATTTGCTCGGTTCCTCAACGGGACGAGGCCCGCCCGCTGCCTGGGCCTGTGTTCCGGTGGCCGCGCGATTGATGAACACATCGACCTGCTGCCCGGCATAGATTGGAAACGTCGGCCGCTCGAAGCGGTAGATGATTTGAAGCACACGCGTGTCGACGCGTTCATTGTTGTCTCCGGTCAGAGATTTCTTGGGGACGATGTAGGGCTCGATGCGCATGAATGTCAGCGGAATGGCCTGGGCCGTGTTGCCTTTCAGGTAGGCGATACCGGGCTGATCGGGGGCCACCAGGGGAGCATTGATCTCATCGACCTCTGCGCGGACTTGCAACTGCTGCATGTCGCCCAGGAGCATGAGCGGCTCGACTGCTCCGGTCGTCAGGGCGAACTCACCGGCGCGAATATTGACCTGTAAGATCGTTGCGGCGCGCGGCGCCCGGACCGTCAGCCGCTCCAAGAGCATCTGTGTTTCATCGCGCTGGGCGATGACCTGTTTCAAGGCCGCCTCATAGCGACTCATGGCACGTTTCGCCATTTCCGAGGCGTACCAGGTGCGCTTGACATCGTCTTCGCTGACTGCCCGACTGTCCCGAACCGATTTCAACCGCTTGAGCTGCGTGTCGAGATCCCCGATGCGGTACTTCTGCTCTTCGATTTGGGCTTCCGCCGGTGGAATCGCGGCTTGGCGGGCTACCAGTTGTGCGCGGATGTCTCGATCATCCAGTTGAAGCAAGGGATTGCCCTCACGAACCCGGTCGCCAACCGCCACGAATACGTTCGTCACCAGTCCAGCGGTCGGGGGGCCGATGCGGACGTTTTCGTTGGCGGCTTCGATAATGCCGGTCGCGGCAACGGTCGTTTCATAGGGGGACCGGGGTGGTTCCACGACCGGTGTCGGCATGGGCTGGTTCTTGCCGGCGGTCAGAACGACCCAGGCGGCAAGCGCTGCGCCTGCGATGGCGAGCCAGACGCTGAAGCGGTTGAGGATGGTCATACGGTCCCCTCTTTCTGGATCGGGTGAATGCCCACAATGCGGCCGTCGGTCAACTCCGCCATGCGGTCACCGAACTGAAAAACGCGGCTGTCATGGGTGACGACGATGACGCAGCGGTCCGGGGCCCGCCCCACATCTCGAATCAACTCCATGATTTTCTGCCCATTGGGCCCATCCAGGGCGGCGGTCGGTTCATCGCACACCAGCAGTTGCGGCTCATTGACCAACGCCCGGGCAATAGCGACGCGTTGCTGCTGGCCGCCGGAGAGATTGCGTGGCAGAAACTCCGTCCGGTCGCCAAGCCCGACACGTTCCAGCATCAGCCGCCCTCGTGCGATCGCCTCGTTTTTACGAATGCCCTGAATCAAGAGTGGAATGGCGATGTTCTCCGCCGCCGTCAAGGCGGGCAGGAGATTAAACTGTTGATAGATGAACCCCATGGTTTGTCCGCGAAAACGAGTGCGTGTGCCGGGTGACATGTTGGTCAGCGAAGATCCCAATACGTCGAGATCGCCGGCATCGATATCCAGGATTCCGGCTATGGCCGAGAGCAGTGTGGTCTTTCCTCCCCCTGATTCTCCGACGAGCAGCAGCAGCTCGCCGAAATACACGTCGAGGTCGATGCCCTTGAGCACCGTGACGGTGGTGTCGCCGGACCCGAACGACTTGACGAGTCCTCGGACCTGCACGGCGATGGCCTGCCGGGCTCCGTTGCTTTCTTCCGTGCGCCCCTGTGACTGTGACGCACCATCCATGGCAGTCATCGAAACACAATCGCCGGTTCAAGCCGGGCCAGTTTGATGATGCTGATCAGCGCCGACAAGGCGCAGATCATGAGTAGAGCCACAAAGACCAACAGAAGCAGCGGCCAGGTTTCCAGGAACGGCAGCTGACCCTCTTGTGCGGTCAGGAGACCGAAGACGGTGGCGAGTCCGATGCCGACCCCGTATCCTGTGATCCCGACAGTGAAGGCTTGCAGGAGAATCATGCGCGCTAAAGTTGCGGTGGACGCGCCCATGGCTTTGAGCGCGCCGAACTGCCGCAGGTTTTCGACCGTAAAGAGATAGAACGTTTGCCCCGCGATAGCCATGCCGACCACGAACCCCAGAAAAATGGTGGTGCCGAAGTTGATTCCGATGCCGGTGTTCTTCAGCACCCAGCCGATCGTTTTCCATCCGAAGGCGTCGGCGGTGAAGGCGCCCAGTCCCGTGTGGTCGCGGATACGTTGGATCACCTCGTCCACCGGCGCGCCGTCTTTGGCTTTCGCGAGGACGTAGGAGAGGGTGCGGCGTTCCCGTGGCACATACCGCAACGCCCGTTCGTAAGTGGTGTAGACAACGGGAATGTTGGTGAAAGTTTTCTGCGTTTTGGCAATGGCCACGACGCGGGCCAGCTTGTCGTTGAGTTCGAACACCGTGCCGACCGTGATGACTGTTGGCCCACCCATGCGTTCGACGGCCCATTGATCGAGGGCCACGGCGTCAGGTTGCCGGAGATCTTCGAATCGTCCCTCCAGCACTTCCGCCGGGCGGCCGATCAAGGTGGCAGAGTCCAGGCCGGTCAAAGTGATTTGGTGATACTCGCCGTTCGCAAGCCTGGCCCGTAAGAGCCCCTTATACAGGGGAACAGCCCATTCCACACCGGGGATGCTGCGGACGCGATCGACCGTGGTGTCGGCGATCGGTTTGACTTCATCGACCTGCGCAATGCCGGGATCCGTCACCCAGATCGGCACGTTGAGATTGCTGATACTCGATTGGGACCAGATCATGAGCCCCCAAAAAATTGAGCCTTGTTGAACGATCAACATGACCGCGAAAGTGAGGCCGCACAGCAGCATGAGGTATTTCGCCCGATCGCCGAAGAGCATTCTGAGGGCGACGTAATTCATTCGTGCTCCTCCTGAGCAGTGTCGGTTGGGGCATGGGCCACCACGCGCGGCAATTGCGGAAGGCTCACTTGATCATGCCGGTGGAAAAAATAGGTGCAGATTTTGGCGACAGGACAGCCATGGTGCAGGGCGACAGTCCAGAAACGCCGTACATGTTGTCCGTTCGGTTGTTGGTCTTCGTCCATCAGCCGTAGAGGGCCTGGAAATGCATCGGTGAAGGTAATGCCTCTTGCGGCGAACCGCTCCGTAAGTCCTTCGGTCAGAAAGTCCAGAATTTCCCCGCACCAGGAGAACCGGCGCCCGTCTTTGCTGGCCTCGCCCGACGGGAGCAATTCTGCCTGTCGCGCGGCGACATAGGCCTCGATCTGATGGCTGACGGTTTCTGGTGTCAGCCTCGAAGCAACGTTCTTCATGGAGGAATGCTAGAGCAGGGGCGATGCCAGCGTGGAGAACGGGATCATTTAGGCGAGTAAGTCACTGAAAGGTCAGGCGAATGGAGGGTAAGCGCAAATCGTGACCGAAGTTGATCAGTAGGGGGAAGTGCCGAGAGTTCGGCAAGGCCTAGGGGTGCGTGCCCACATGCGGGCACTTACGAGGCATGTCGAGGGGGGCGGCTGATGTCCAGCTTCTTCATGCGGTGTTGGAGCGTGGACCGTTTCAGTCCCAATTTCTCCGCCGCTCCTTGCTTACCCGCCAGGATCCAATTAGTTCGAGACAGTGCTTCGACGATGTGGGCCCGTTCAGCTGCTGCGAGTGTGCGCGGCTCGAGGGCTGATTCTTCTCCGCGGCCCAATCCATCAAGTTCGTCCACCGTGATCGTCGAGCCTTGGCTCACGATGACGGCGCGCTCGATCACATGTTCCAGCTCCCGGACATTCCCGGGCCAGTCATAGCCGGACAGGGCGTTGAACGCCGCACTGTTCATGCGCGTGACTGGCTTCCGATGGCGCAAGCTGTACTTCTTCACAAAGTGGCGGGCCAGCAGCGGGATGTCCTCGCGGCGCTCGCGCAAGGTCGGAAGGCGAAGCGGGAAGACGTTGAGGCGATAGAAGAGGTCGGCGCGAAAGGAGCCCCGTTTGATGGCCTGATCCAGATCGACGTTGGTGGCGGCCAGCACGCGCACATCGACTCGAATAGTCTGGCTTCCACCGACCCGGTTGAATTCCTGGGCCTCCAGCACGCGCAGGAGTTTCATTTGTACATCGATGGGGAGTTCCCCCACTTCATCGAGGAAAATCGTGCCGCTGTGCGCCAGTTCAAAGCGTCCCAGTTTACGGGCGGTGGCGTTGGTGAAGGCACCCCGTTCGTGACCGAAGAGTTCGGACTCGATGAGCGTGGGCGGGAGCGCGGCGCAGTTCACGGTAATCAGCGCCTTGTGTTGGCGCGGCGAGAGCCGATGGATGGCTTGAGCTACCAGTTCCTTGCCTGTCCCGGTCTCCCCGGTAATGAGGACGGTCGAATCGGTCGGTGCCACTTGTTCAATGGCCCTGAGCGATTTCTGCAGCGCGGCGCTGTTGCCGATCAGGCTTTTCAGGTCGAGAGAGGCGCCCATCTCCTCACGCAGATAGACATTTTCCTGTTCCAGCTGATCCTTGAGCTGACGGATCTGGTCGTAGGCCGAGAGATTGGCGATGGCGTGCGACAAATGAAAGCCGATCTGTTCGGCCAGCGCCAGGTCGCGTTCGGAGAAGGCGTTCCGCCGTCTGCTGCCGATGGCCAGAAAGCCGTACGGCGCTCCCTGGACGAGCAGCGGGCAGAGCATGGCAGAGAACACGCCGAGCGACTCGAAATACATATGTTCCGCAAATCGTTCCTGGTTGTATCCGGTGAGCAGCAGGGGCTTTCCGGTGGCCAGGATTTCGGCCGGCGCCATCCGCTCGAAGGGAAATTGTTTCAGCGCCTCCTGGTCGACGGCGACGCCTTCACAGGACACGATCTCGAACCAGGGACGGTTGGGCGCACCGATGAACCTCACGAGGCCGGTCACGTCGTGGTGGATGACCTCACGGAGAATGGGCTGTATCGAGCTCAGAAGATTATCCAGGGTCATGGTGCCCAGTACGACCTGGCTGTTGATCGCAACTAAGGTGTCGCGTTCTTCGGCTGCCAAAACGGCGGTCAGGACCGGCGCAATATGAAGGCCGAGCATGTCGAGAAACACCCGGTCCGCTTCGGAAAATAGGCCGGGTCTTCCAGGCGAGACGGCTACAATAACAGCCAAGGTCTTGGCGGTGGCGCAGGGCCTGGATTCAGCCGGTATCCTGATCGGGGACACCAGGACCGAGGTGGCTTGGCAGGTTGTGGGGTCGATGGCCTGCGCCTCGGCCCAGGGCGAGGCACTCAAGTCGTGTGTGAAGATGGCCTGCCCGGCAAGCACGGCTGCTTCTTTGATGGTACCGGCGGCGGGCAACTGATCGATCGGATAGGCGGGCGACGCCGGTGTGCGGAGGTTTTCCGAGACGGGCGAGAAGGCCCCCGTGCTTTCACTATAGAGGTAGAGGCCGATGATCTCGCAGCCCAAGAGCGGTGCAAGTTCCTGTTGGAGGCGTTCATCGAACTGCCGAAGCGTTTTCGCTTGGAGCAGTGTGTTCAGAATGCGAAATTGATCTCGTGGGTCTGCGGTGGTGCCCATATGTGGGCACTCTAGCATGTCTCGGTTATCGATAGAAAGGCAGTCAGGGAAGAGGGGAAATGTTCAATGCGCAATTCTCAATGTTGAATTGAAAATTGAGAATTTGAACACTGAGCATTTGTCGTCAGTGCGCGCCTCGCGCCTTGAGCGCATCCAGGCGCGGTTTGTCGAGGGTGACGTAGATGGTTTTCTCCTGGGTGACGGTGACCGCTCCTGGCGCCTGGCCCTTGGCCTTCTTGACCCACTTACGTCGGGTGTAAATGACGTCACCCTTTCCGCTTTTTTTCAGATCGCTATACAACAGGGCGAGCGTGGCTGCGTCCCGTATCGTCTCAGGAGGCGGATCGGTGCCCTTCTCCAAGCGCACGACGACATGCGAGCCCGGTGTGCCGCGCGCATGCAGCCAGAGATCCTCGCTTTTGGCGAGGCCGAACGTAAGTTCGTCATTCTCACGGGCATTGCGCCCGACAAAGATCGGATGGCCGTCCGAAGAGATGAAGCGTCGAAACGGTCCCCGGCGTTCCTCGATGGCGGTTTGCTTCCGCTCTGGGCGAGATATTGTTGCTGGCGTGGTTCGTCGATCATGATTGGGCGCCTGCCAGGTTCCATTCTTGATGGTCTCCAATTCAGCTTGGAGCTGCTGCACGTCCGTCTCAATGGTTGCCACGCGTGGTGAAATTTCTCGTTGGGCGGACACGAATTTCCGATATTTAGCGAAGTACGCATCCATGTTGGCCTGTGGCCCCTTGGTGGGATCGAGCGGAATCGACAATTCCGGCAGTCGTTCATCGTAATAATCCACAACTGAGACGGCGGTCATTCCTTTCTTCAGTAAGCCGAGATTGGCTTTCAACAGTTCGCCGTATCGCGCGTAGGGTTCGTATCGTCCCGCCTGTTCGAGATCGCGACGGAGCCCTTCCATCCGACGCAGAAGCTTTTTGAGGGCTTTTCGTAGTGCCGCTTCGCGCTGTCGGACCTGGGCGAGGTGCGACAGCTCCGCTTCGCGCTCCCGATAAAGAGTTGCCAACCTGGAGGAGAGCGGGAAGGGATCAGAGTCGGTCGGCGGCGGAGTTTCCAGTGTGGGCGTGGCACCCTCGTTCTCTGAGGGGCGAGGCGCGGCGGCAGTTGGAGCCAGGTAGGCCTGGCCCACACGGTCTTTGTTGTGGCGAAGTGTGGCGAGCACTCGTCCTTCTCCATTCAGGAACAACAGGTCTGCGTTTCGACCGAACAGTTCCGCGATCAAGGTCACCGGCCCATCCCGGCTTGTCAGGTCCAGCCGAACGATTCGGTCGCCGGGGACATGTGTGATGCCGTCGATACGCGCGCCTTGTATGCGTGCCCGCAGCAGTTGGCAGAACGAGGGCGGGGTCGGCGGGTTGGGAAGGCTTTCGCGCACGAGGTGTATCCGTGCCGTTCCGTCGCGCAAGGAACAGAGCAATCGGCGAGTGTGGCCGGGCACACGAATCTCCAGCAACAGGCCGTCAGGGAGTGGTTGGGAGATTTTCTGGATCCAGCCGTCGGCCAGGGCCGGCGCCAGTTCCTGAACAATGGAACCAATTTCTGTCGCGCTGAGCGCCATTTTCGGTACGTTACTCCTGGTCCGCAGGGATAGATCTGACCCCTGATCCAACAGGGGGTAGATAGGTTTTCAGCGGAGTTAGTCGATTGTACCCATTTTTGTCCCATGAGACCAATTCGGTCACAGCCGAGTCAATTTGTCGTGAGAGGATCGGTTTTGGTGTGGTCGCATCTTGCGGCCAGGTGAAGAAATGGCCCGGTGCGATCAGTGGCATCCACATTGCTTCTTTTCAGGCCTGACGGTTGTTGAGTTGTTCACATGGGCACGAGGTTTTTCCGGACAGGACGGGAGATCTCACCAGCTGTCCGAAGGGAGGCGACTCATGACGTGCACGCGCTGTGATGGTTTGATGGTGACGGATGATTTGATCGATCTGCAGGAAAGTTATCACCCCATGCGGCTCAGTGCGCACCGGTGCCTGAGCTGCGGCAATGTGGTCGATACGCTGATCCAGCGCCATCGGATGGTGCAGAATTCTCATCTCCACCCTGTTCCGGCCTCGGCTCCCGAGAAGCCGTTCCTCTTTGATCTGATCAAGCTGACGGCGTAGGCCTTCCCCCGCGAAACCGGCGCCGGTTTCGCGGGGTTGTTCCGCCGACGCAGCAGCCTCGACGAATCGTCCTCCGCCAGGCTTGCCCGCTCTCCCGACAGTTCTGCCCCTGTTCTCACCGCTTCATCGCAGGTGACTTCATTCCCGCAGTCGGTTGCCACCCGCTGGCTTGTCAGCCGACGGGCACTCGCGTAGAGTGCCCGCGCGACACCCTATGTGATCCAGAAAGGCTGCAGTTGATGACGTTATTAGATGCGCGGGTACTCGAACGGCTGATATCGGAATTTCGGCGCTCGATGCGAGGGTTGCTCAAGGAAGTATGCCAGGATTTTGAACGGAATTATGCCGACGCTGTCTGCATGTTCGGGTTGCCGGTCGATTGGTTTCGTACGTTGGGACAGTCGTACACGTCGGAGGATTACAGCAATTGGAAGGTGGTCGGGTGGATCGAGTCGCTGAACGACTTGCTGTATTTCGTCGACATCCTGGTGCAGGTGCGGCAGGAGCGATCTCGCGGAGAGATTGCCGAGCAGCTCCGCGTGGAGTTTAGGGAAAAGTTCTACGAGCACGGGTATGCCGATGAGATTTTCCCCAACGGCAAGCCTGAGCCTCGCCTGCTTCTTTCCCGACTGACCGCATTTTGCCAGCGATTGGCGCGGGAAATCACGCAAGAGTCTGTCTGCTTTGCTCCCCAGCTGGCTTGTGCGTGGGTAGCCGGGCAGGGTAAGGACGCGTGGCTGGTGCCCTGTGATTTGAACGCAAATATGGAGCGCGTCGAATTGCCCTGGGTCTGCGCAGTCGGCATAGCGGGCTTGTCCTATGCGGCTCCAGGCTCGGTTCAATCGGCGCTCAAGCGCGCTGGCGGGCAGGGAGAATTTCTGATCAAACCATCCGGGATCGATCTGCTGGTCGGCGATCAGGACTATGCCATGGTTGCATACGACAAGAAGGCGCGGTGGCATTGGCGGCGTATGGAGCCCCTGTGCCTCAGGGAGAGCCAATATGGCGCGCTTATACTCGGGCCGACACTGGTCTATGGAAAGGACAAGACGCCGGTGGCGGTGCGGCCGACGAGGCCGGAGATTGCCGCACGCATGCGACGGGCACTGTCTGTTATTGCGTCGGCCTGGCCGGAGGGGGATCGGCTGCTGGCGTTATTGACCTCGCGTGTCGTGCCGCTCAAAGCCTCCGGTGTGGTGAGCTTCAGCTACCGGCATCGCCCCGGACTGTCGGCCATCAATTGTTTTGACCGTGACCGGCTCGACTTGATCGACGATCTGATCCACGAGAACAGCCACCATCACCTCAATTTGCTGCTACGCAAAGACGTGATGTATCAACACGATCACAACCAGGAGATTTTTTATTCACCCTGGCGGCGCAGTCTGCGGCCGCTGAGAGGGATTCTTCACGCGACCTTCACGTTCACCATGGGGGCGATGCTGTTCGAGAGGCTGGTGACCTGGGGGTCTGGTCGGGCAGGGAATGCACGATGGAAAAAGGCCGGCCTGAGCCTGCGCGATCTTGAGAGAGCTCGCTACCGTTGCCTCGAAGAAATCGACTCGGTGCGTTATTCCCTGAAGGATCTCGACCTTGCGGGCGGCCACTTCAAATGGCTGACCCGCGGGGGAACACGAGTGGTGGCGCAGTTGGCCGATGCGTTGGCGCACATCGAACAACAGATGCTGACCCATGAGAAAGATGTGAGCCGGTCGTCGTTCGGTCCCGCCTTGCGCCGCCATCGAGCCGAGTTGGCCCGTGCGGGGGAGGCGTTCAATTTAGTGTAAGTGCTGTCATGGTTGCTGCCACGCCGTACCGTTCCTGGCACGACAGTTCAGTGGAGCATTTGTCGGTAAGGGTAGGTACGGTGAAATTTTTTGCTGCCGTGCAATGAGCATGAGGCGGGAATGTCGTCTGGTGATGGTCCTACTCATCGTATCCAACAAGATACGATGAGTATCTAAGTGGATACGGTAAGTAGATTTTTGAAGTAGGCGTATTCAACGATGACGGAATATTGTTACCGCCCGTCTCCTGCGAGACTGTACCAGGAGAGCGAACCCTGTCTCGCAGCCATCACTATCATCGTAGCGGAAGGTTGGTGAGTTGATAGGTTGTGAGTGCCTCGGTTCGGGTCCTGCCAGGTGGCCTACGTTTGCACACGGCGCACATTCTCCTGAGCTTGCTGCGGTGTCCCGCATTACTCGGACAGGCTCCTAGGTTCGATGCGCTTACATTCTATTCTTGCAGGCTGCTCAAACAGGTCATCCAACGAGGCCGCAAGGAGTGCGGTGACTGAGGCGTACCTTTATGGTACGTCGCAAGGAAGCGCACGACTGAGAACGCCGCCGGGGGCCTTTTTCAGCAGCCTGCCTAAGGTTCGACGGTGATGTCTACATACGCCGGCACACTATCGGCACCCTTTTTATCCGTCACGCGCAGCTTAAAGCGAAAGGTGCGGGTTTCAGAGACGTAGGGCGCGGTAAACGAGGGTTCTGCCATGTTGACATCGAGCATCGCGACTTTGCTGCCACGCACCTGACTCCAGGCGTAGAACAGGGCTTCACCTTCGGGGTCCCGACTTTGTAATCCATTCAATCGCACCTTCGTGCCGGCCTTGACCGTTTTGGCGGCGCCGGCATCGGCAGTCGGGGGTTCGTTCGGCTCGGGATTGACCTCCACACGCACGTCGAGCGTCGCTTGTTTGCCGCGGTTCGTCACGGTGAGCGAGGTCTTGCCGTTACCGACAATCTGTAGCAGCCCTTCCGGCAAGACTTTAAGAATATGGTCGTCGCCGGAGCTGTACTTCGTGCCGGTACTGGGCGACGAGAGGGGGCGCATGACCCCGTCGGCGAATTCACCCACGACGGGGAGTTCAAAGATCTTGCCGAGGGAGTCGACGTGCCCGTAGGCGGAGGATTGTCCGGTACGACCAAGCTGCAGCGGTTTCTCGGTCTCGAAATCGATGGACAGCAGGTCAACTGCAGGCTGGACGGTGACAAAGACTTCGTCGAACACGGTCTTGCGGCCAAGCCGGCCTTGTGAAATATCGGCGATGGCCAGGAGTCGCATGCGGCCGATGGCGTCCGACGGGACAGGCAACGCGCCACCATAAGGAGGCACGCGGTCGACTGTTGAGGTCAGCGCCGGCAGGGCCACGACAGGCGCCCCGGTGATGCTGTCTTTCTGCCAATATTTCTCTGTGGCCATGCTTCCTTGGGAGGCCTTCCCTGCCCGATCTTCTCCCTGTTCTACCAGGGCCTCGGTCTGCTCCGGATACCAGTAATAGCGGACTTCGACGAGGCCTGCCTCCCGCCCAGCTTCAACCTCGACAGGAACTGCCTGGCCGGAGGTCAAGACTGCACCGTCGGCGGGAGCGACAATCTTAAAGGCCAATGCCGGCAACTCAGGCACGCACAGCAACAGCGTGAGCGCAAGGAGACAGGCTCGCGCCTTCCGTCCGTTCGCTGAACCCGTGGATTCTGTATTGCGCATGCTCACCTCGTGAGGTGGTAGGGCACGTCGGTTAGGATGACGCGATCCTTAAACAGGAGGGCGCCTTTCAGCATGAAGGCTCGCTGATTGTGCAGAATATTTTGCCACCAACGGGCGGGGAGAATTTCAGGGATCACCACCGTGACCCAACATTCCTGATCTTTCTGCAACACCTGTTCGAGATAGTCGAGTAGGGAACTCAATACCGACCGGTAAGGAGAGGGCAGCACCGTGAGCGGTACGCCGCAACCCCACTGGGCCCATTGAATTTCCACCCGGGCGGTCTCTTCCGGATCCACATCGACGAGCACCGCACGAATGTCTCCGGAACGGCTCCGCGCATAGTCTACGGCGCGAATGACGGCCCGATTGACCCCGCCGATCGGGAGTACGACGATGTTGCGCCGGGGCATGGGTGGGCGGTGTCCACGGGATAGTGCGACTTGTTCCGAGACGGCCTTGTAATGGGAGCGGATCGCGCGAAAAAACGTAATGAGCAGCGGGATGAGTACGATGACGATCCACGCGCCATGGGCGAACTTGGTGCTGGCGATAATCAATGTGGCAATGGCGGTGGTCACGGCGCCGATGCCGTTGACCAACAGCTTCTTTTCCCAGTGCGGTCCCTTCTTGACGAGCCAGCGTTTCACCATTCCGGCCTGGGAGATCGTGAAGGAGAGGAACACACCGACGGCATAGAGGGGGATCAGCGCATGGGTGTTGCCGTTGAACAGGACGATCAGCAGGCAGGAGAAGACGCCGAGAATGATGACGCCGTTCGAGAAGACCAGCCGGTCGCCCATCATGGACATTTGGTGCGGCATATAGCTGTCGCGGGCCAGGATCGAGGCCAGGCGCGGAAATCCGTTGAAACTGCTATTGGCGGCCAGAATCAAAATGACCATGGTCGATGCCTGCACAAGAAAGTAGAGCGGGCCTGTTCCGAAGATGGCGCGTGCGATTTGAGAGACCACGGTCTCATCGCCTTTGGGCACGATTCCGAAGTAGTAGGCCATGGCGCTGATGCCGATGAACATGGTGCCGAGAATCGCCGCCATGCCGATCATGGTAAACGCGGCGTTCTTCGGTTCAGGCTTCTTGAACGCCGAGACACCGTTCGAGATGACCTCGACGCCGGTGAGCGCGGTACAGCCGGAAGAAAAGGCGCGAAGCAGGAGAAACAGAGTCAACGGCTCCGTGGGCGCCATGCTGGGGAGCGGCTCGACACGTGCCGCATGGCCGAACAGAATCTGGACGACGCCGACGCCGAGCATGGCTGCGATGGTTGCGATGAAAATATAGGTCGGCACGGCGAAGAACTGCCCCGATTCGCGGACACCTCGCAAGTTGACGACGGTCACCAGAAGGATTGCGGCGACGCAGAGGGCTTCGCGATGGGGAAGGAGCGTCGGGACGGCGGAGGTGAGCGCGGCCATTCCCGCCGCGACGCTGACGGCGACGGTCAACACATAATCGATCATTAAGGCCGCGGCCGCGACCAGTCCCGGCCATTCGCCGAGGTTCGACTTGCCCACGATGTAGGCGCCGCCACCCTCCGGATATTCAAAAATAATCTGCCGATAGGACATGGTCAGGATAATCAGCAGACCGATGATGGAGAGGCTGAGCGGGATGGAATAGCCGACCATGGCTGCGCCGGCCAGCGTCAGGACGAGCAGAATTTCCTCCGTGGCATAGGCCACCGAGGACAAGGCATCGGAGGAAAAGACGGCTAGGGCGAGTCGCTTAGAAAGGCGTTCGTGAGCGGCTTCCTTCGTCTTGAGTGGCAGGCCGACAAGCCAGCGTTTCAAGATCATGGGTCATTATGCCCCAAGTTGCGGAAGAGAGACAATGGACTGGGAAATGTTGTTGGCGGTGGCAAGGCGCGGCAACCTCAGAGTTCGCCCCGGGGGAAAACCTGTATTGAAGTCGATCACGTGAGCGTGCGACCGCTTGGCATCATGTGTTGTGCGAGCAGGTGCGGGGGTTGACAGAGGCGGGTGACTTCAGTAATCTCCGGCACTTGTTTTTCAACGGAGTGCTCTGCGTGCGTGATGCCGCAGGATTACAGCCAGAAGGCGTATCTCTAGTGTTGAGGTTGTCATGTTCTGATCGTAAGCGCTCATAATTTTCCAACTGTTTCTTTCCAAACTCTATCCAAGGAGGCCGGTCCATGGATTGTCATTGGTTCACTCGTGTCACATCGCGCGCCCTCAGCGTTATCGCTGGTGGTGCGCTTGTGTGTCTTCCGCTAGCCGCATCGGCTGAAACTCAGCCGCATGTGGACCATGCGGCGCCGCAACAAACAGCGATGTCCCATCAACTCCCGTCTTGGGCGGAGAAGTTGAAGGGGCAGACGATCGTCGAAGATGCGATGGCTGGAAAGCCCGAGCGTTCTGCGATGGTTGAGCAGCAGCACCAACGGATCATGGAGCATTTGACCCATGACCCGCAGGCGCAGCAGGTCAATACGGGTATGTTCAATACCCAGACCATGATGCACCAATATGGGGCAGGCGGTCAGGACCTCCTGTTGATGTCCGACCCACGAGTGGAGCCAGTGGCATTGTCGGGAGGCGGGAAGTGCCCGGCTTCCGCACCGGTCAAGCAATACAACGTGTCGGCGATCAACGTCGAGATCACGCTGAACCAGTGGCTCGATTTTTATCCCGGCTATATGTATACGCTGGACGAGAATCTCGACAAGGTTCGGGCGGAAGAAACGAAGAATCGGGAAGCCCGTGACAAGGAAGGCTTCGATCCAGGCGCGGTGATTCCCGGTGTGCAGGCCCAGTGGATTCAGCCGCTGACGATTCGCGGCAACCAGGGGGATTGCGTCAAGATCAAGTTGAGCAACAAGTTGGAGGGTGGCGAAGACGTCAGCCTTCACATCCATGGCTCCAGCATGGTGGTGAGCGCCACCGGTGCCGCCGCCGCCACTACGAACTCCGATAGCATCGTCCAGAAGGATAAGAGCGGAGAGTTCGAATGGTACATTCATCCGAGCACCCAGGAAGGTGTCCGGCAGTTCCACACCTTCGCCAATGACCGCGAGTTGACCGTGATGGGCCTCTTCGGGTCCTTTGTCGTCGAGCCGCGCGGATCCGAATATCTGGAAGCGTTGGGGAGCGGGGCGCCCACGCCCACTTCGAGCGGCTGGCAGGTCATGATCAAGAACGGGACCGGTCCGGACTTCCGTGAATTCGTCCTGTACTATCACGAGGTCGGCGACGAAGCCTTCCGCCCCGTCAATAAGAAAGGGGACTTTCTTCCTCAGCGTGACCCGCTGACCGACGCCTATCGTCCGGGCGGTCGTGCGATCAACTATCGCAGCGAGCCGTTCGGAATCAACAACATGCACGTGCAGCACGAGTACTTCGGATTCGAAGACGAGTCGATGGGGTACAGCTCGTACACCTTCGGCGATCCGTCTCCCACGATCCCGCGCTCGTACATGGGCGACCCGGCGAAGTTCCGCCTGGTCCATGGCGGATCGGAAGTGTTCCATAGCCACCACCCGCATGGCGGCACCATCCGGTGGCCACGCAGTCCGCGCGCCATTGATGACATGAATCTGTGGACGACCGCCGGAAACGGACCGGTCAAGTATCCGGTCATCCGTGCCAAGACGGATCGTGTCGACGTCGAAGTCATTGGGCCGTCGGAAGCGTTGGACCTCGAGACGGAGTGCGGCTCCGGCCTGTGCCAGCAGTTGGCCGGCGACTTCCTGTTCCATTGCCACGTGGCGCACCATTATGTGGCGGGCATGTGGGGATACTGGCGGGTATACAACACCCTTCAACAGGGCGACATGCGTAATGACGTCATGCCGGATCTGCTTGAGTTGCCTGATCGGAAAGGTCGTATCAAGGGTCCGATCACGTCGGATAAGTTAGTCGGTCAGACTGTGGATTGGTTCGGCAAGTCCTTCAAGATCGTCGAGAAGGGCAAGAGCGATTGGAAGTCCAATCCGGCCACGATCACGATCAAGGACTGGGTCGAAATGCAGCTCCCGACGATGGGCAAGCCGGGACACAAGAACGACGAAAAGGGACAGACCGTGTCCTATGATGCCACGGTGTTGGATTGGGCCTGGGAAGGCACCCGTGCATTGAGCGAACCGGAAAGCACGATCGACAATCCAAAGTATAAGTCGACCCATCCGGGCAAGCGGCATCCGATCACGTTCGAGCCGTTGACCGGTAAAGTGGCCTGGCCTCACCTCACCCCGCATTTCGGGAGACGCGTCATGTTCTCCCCGAACCACGTGGGTGCACCCTGGTTGGAGATGATCCGCCGGGATGCCAACGGTGAGGAAAGCGTCGATCAGGCTCTGCCTGGCGAAAACGGCAATTGGAGTCTCTGCCCGGAGAATGCCGGACGGAAGCACTACAATGTCCACTTCATTAAGCTCCCGATCACCATCGCCAAGAAGACGGGCAAGGAGCCGCCGGTCATCGATCCGAACGGCTTGATCTATGTCTTGCACGAAGAAGAGGCGGAGATTCGGAAGAACGATGATCTGAAGTATCCGCTGGTCGTCCGTGGCAACATCTACGATTGCTTGGACTGGACCCTGACCAGCGAGTGGGACGACGATGACTACACCAACTTCCAGTCGTCGAAGATCAACACCCATTGGCATTTCCTGCAGTTCGACAACCAGGCGTCCGACGGCGTGATCACCGGATTCTCCTATGAGCAATCCGTGCGTCCGTTCACGATGCTGGAGAAGAAGAATGCGAAGGGGCTTCCCGCCCCGATGAACACCGTCGTGACCGCCGCCGCTAAGAAGGGCGCGAACACGATCACGGTGAAGAATGCCAAGCCGTTCCATGTCGGCACACTCCTTCTCGTCGGTGCCGACAATGTGAAGGGGAATGAAATTTCCCGCATCAAGGCGATCAATGGCAATACGATCACGTTAGCCAAAGGGCTGAAGAACGATCACCCGGCCAATGACATCGTCACGGTCGAGTTCGTGCGTCAGCGGTTCTGGGTCGATGCGGACGTGGGTACCGTGTTCTGGCACGACCACGCGTTCGGCGCGACCACCTGGCCGCACGGCGGCTTCGGCACCTTCATCGCCGAACCGGTTGGATCGACGTATCATGATCCAAAGACTGGAAAGTTGATCCGCAGCGGACCGATCGCGGACATTCACACGAACGAGCCGGTCGGTCATGGCGTGAACAACAGCTTCCGTGAATTGATGGTCCAAGTGCACGACACCGTGCCGCACACCGTCAACATCGTGACGGCGGGCAATCCTCCCGGGCAGCCGATCGAAGTAGCGCTCGAGGCAGGAAAGACCGTCTCGTTCATGATGCCGGAGAAGATCTATATGACGCCGATGCCGTTCTTGAACGGTGGTACGCATACCACCGGCAGCGGCTTGAATTTCAGGGCGGCGCCGGTCGCGCAGCGGTTGGCGACCAACCCTGATTCGTCACAGATTTTCAGCAGCCTGGTCCACGGTGATCCGTACACGCCGACCTTGCGTGCCTATGTCGGCGACACGATGGTGTTCCGTCTGTTGCACACCCTCATGAACGAGTCGATGGTCTGGACCCTGTCCGGCCACACGTTCTGGACCGAGCGGTATGCGTCGGATGCCAATCGAAAGAACTCGATCCATATCGGTATCGCTGAGCGGTATGACCTGGTGGTTCCTGAGGCGGGTGGGTCACGGCATCAAGCCGGCGATTACATTCACTTCAACGGTCGGTCCTCGAAGTTCTCCGAGGGTGGCTGGGGCATCATCCGTGTATTGGATAAGGAGCAGGCTGATTTGAAGAAGTTGCCCGCGGGCTTCTCGATCAAAGGGGAGATTCCGAAGCCTCTGCCGGTCTGTCCTGCCGATGCTCCCGTGAAGCAGTTCAACGTCGTCGCGATGGACTACGCCGGCATGAAGTTCAATGCCAAGGCGCCGGAATCCATCGAAGTGGACTTTGAGCGGCGGATCCTCATGACCAACGCTGAAGCGAAAATCTATGCGTTGGAAGAGGACACCGCGAAAGTGGCCGGCGGTGCACACCCGATGCCGCTGACGCTGCGTGTGAACAGCGGTGATTGCGTCAAGGTCCATTTGAAGAACAAGATGAAAGACAGCAAGGCCTCCTTCTCTGCGATCGGCCTGGCCTTCGATCCGAAGGATTCCATGGGCGCGAACGTAGGGAACAATCCGGGGGACCAGACGGTCGCACCGGGGGGCGAGCGTGAGTACACGTACTATGCGGATCCGTTTAACGGCGAGACCACTTCGTTGGTGTGGGATTGGGGCAATGTGATGACCAATCCGAGGAACGGGTTGTTCGGTGCCGTCGTCGTCGGACCCAAGGGATCGAAGTATCGTGATCCCAAGACCGGCGCGGATCTGTCCAATAAGAATGCCTGGGCGGCCGATGTCATCATCGATCGCTCGGTGCCGGGCAATGAAATGCGGGCGAATTATCGTGACGTGGCGTTGTTCTTCCAGGACGAAGACAACATCATCGGCACGAGCTTCATGCCCTACGTGCAGAACGTGGCGGGCTTGACCGGCGTCAATTACCGGTCGGAACCGTACAAGTTCCGTGAAGAGCAGGGTTGCTCGCTCGGCAAGGTGTTCCAACCTTGTAAGGCGGACAAGCCGGAAGATCCGGCCACCCCAGTCATCGAGGCGCATGCCGGAGACCCGGTGCGCATTCATGTGTTGGGTGTCAGCAACGAGCAGAACGGCATGTTCAGTGTTGAGAAGCACGAATGGCCGATCGAGCCGTTTATGCGGGGCGCTGACCTGATCAGTGTCGTGGAGTTCTCCGGTTCTGAGACGATCGACGCGTTCCTCCCTTCGGCGGGTGGAATGTATCGTCTGCCCGGGGATTATGTGTACAGCAACCAGCGCTTGCCGTACTCGCAGTCCGGTCAGTGGGGTTATGTGCGGGTATTGCCGTCCGGTGATACGCGACTGCTGCCATTGGCTGGCGCGAGCGCCGGCACCAAGAGTGCCGCGGTTGAGCAGCCGGTTGCGCACGCGATTCCTGTCGCGGCCAAGTAGACTGATCGCATCTCTCACGAGATGAGGTGAGGAGGGGGGAGCCTGAAAGGGCTCCCCCCTTTTGTTGTCCGCCGGGGATTGTGTATGATGAGCCGATATGTCTGACTTTCTGTCGGTACTGCCGGTATCGATATCATACTTATTTCCGGAGGAATGACATGCGATTAGTCGGCAGTGCCGTGCTCTGCGCTGTCAGTGTCTGCTGGTCTCCATCGTGAGCTTATGAGGAGATCGCGGCCATGGATGGCGGTACCATAAAAGGAACAGTCACCATGACCGGGGGAAAACCAACCCCGAAGGGATATAACATGATCACCTTTCCGGATCCGGTCTATTGCGGTCGCATATCGACCGGAACGGGTTGGCGAGTTCTTGATGAATTTTCAATGGCTTCCAGCCAAGGTCTGAAGGATGTCGTCGTCGTTTTGACCGATGTGACGAAGGGGAAGCCATTCAAGTTCGAACCCTTGACCATCGAAGCGCGTGATTGCCGGTTCCTTCCTTTTGTCACGGTTGTGAAAGATGGTTCTGAAGTGGCGGTTATGAACATGGATCCGGTCATGCACGACGTTCAGGCCTATGAGACCTCGCAACTCGGTCCTCGCGTCCTGTTCAACACCCCGTTGCCGATGAATCCCCACCACAAACGTCTCGTGAGCGCGGAAAGTCATGAGCATCTCGCGGGCGAGCCGGTCACCGAAGTAATTCATATGACCAAGGGACGGCGGATGTTCGTGATGCGGTGCGGGTTCCATGCCTATATGGAGAGCTGGGGATTCGCCGTCGATAACCCCTATTTCGCGCTGACGGGGGACGACGGCACCTTCAGTTTGACGGACGTCCCATCGGGCGACTATACGCTGATGGTCTGGCACCCCGGGGTCGGCACGATGTTGCAGAAGAAGGTGACCGTCACGGAAAATGGGCTGTCGACCGTCGATTTCGACTTTAAGGCTCCGAAGGGGCGGCGAAGCGTGCATGAAATCGAACAGAACCCGCATTACGGCCCTGAGTCACTTGGAAAGGTTGTGGATATTCGTCCGACATTGCAGCGTCAGGTTCCCTAAGGTCTGTTCGAAGAGGGAAGAGGGAGATCATGAGATTGACTCGTTCCAGCCTGCTCCGTTGTCTTGCGCTCGTCGTCTGGTTGTGTCAGGTCGTGCCCCCCGTCTCTGCCTATGATATTGTCGAGGTTCAGCATGGCGGGACGCTTGAAGGACGAGTGACCTTGTCGGGCGCCGTTCCGGACCCGAAGGCGTTTAATCTCATCACCTTCCCGGACCCGACCTATTGTGGGCGGATTTCGAACGGGAAGGGCTGGCGTCTCCTGCGCGACTTCATCGTAAACGCCGAGAGCGGTTTGAAAAATGCCGTGGTGCTGCTCGAAGGGGTTGAGTCCGGGAAGCCATTCGATCTCTCGGTGCCCCTGATCGAGGCGCGGGATTGTATGTTCGGCCCCTGGATGACGATCGTGCGCAACGGCCATGCGGTGGAAGTGGTCAATATGGACCCGGTCATGCACGACATTCAGGGCTATGAAACTTCCCCCGAGGCCGGGGCGCGAGTGTTGTTCAATACGCCCTTGATTCTAAATCAACAGCATCAACGGGGAAACATGCATGCGATTCACAACCATGCACCGGGAAAGTCTCTGGTAGGACCGGTCTATCTGAACAAGGGGCGGCGGACGTTTTATATGCAGTGTGGCTTTCACGCCTACATGGAAAGCTGGGCGATGGCCGTGAACAACCCCTACTACGCGGTGACGGATGACCAAGGCGCGTTCAGGATTGAGAATGTCCCGCCTGGGACCTATCAGATGGTAGTCTGGCATCCGCAGGCAGGGCCCGGGGTGACGCGGACGATTACGGTCGGTCCGGATGGGACGACGGTGGAACAAGTGGCGCTTCCTGCTCCTAGGGGAACTCGGACTGCCTACAGGGTCATGGACAATCCTCGTTTCGGGCTGGAGTCTCTTGGCCATCCCGTGGAGATTGAGCCGTTGGTGGAGCATCAGCACTAAGCGCAGGTGGGGGTGCCTCTCACGGTGGTGCGTGAGAGTGGCCCTTTCGGCGTGTCTTTGTTGGCCCGGTGTCAGTGATGCCGCGGATGCGAATGGCGGATCTCCCGCCACTCCGGCGGAATTCTCTGCCTCTTTGGTGAAGCGGGTTGAAGGGCGTCGTTTTGAGGCTCAGGTTTTCGCAAAAGGCGATCGTATCCGACTGGAGTACAAGTACGCGGTCAAGACCGAGCTGGGCTATTCCAGTATAGAAATCATCCGATTGGATAAGCACGAGTCGTGGTTTTTGCTGGCTCAGCGCCGGCAAATTCTTCCGGTTCCCGTCAAGCCCGAAGAAATCCTGCCGATTCAGCCAAGCCTTCCGGGAGAAAAGAGCCGGATGTTGGTGGGCGATGCCACGACCATCGGCCGTGCGTCCAAACTCTACGAGGTGCGGGTGGACTATAACGGCCGGGATGAACGGTTTTATGAATGGGTGGACGTTGAGACCGGCGTGGTCTTGAAATTGGTCAGTCAGGATCGGGACTGGTCGATTGAGTATTCGCGAATCCGTCTCTCCCCTCAGCCGGACTACTATTTTGAGGCACCGACGGGATATCAACGCTGGGCTCCGGCAGCTGCGACACAAGAACGAGGATAGGCTTCGGCGTAGGGCCAGGAAGGGATTGCATGGCATTGCACAGTAAGTCGTGTTGGCTTGGAAACGTAAGTGGATGGATAACCGTCGCGGTTGTGTCCGGAGTGCTCTTGTGCCTCTGGCCGTCGGCCGCGTCCGCACGCTCGCTGAAGGAGGCGCAGGCGGCATTCGACAAGAAGCAGTATCAGGAGGCCCTCGATCTCGTCGAGCAAGTGACCAAAGAGCAGGGGCCTCAACCGGATGCCCGGCGGCTCAAGACTCGTTCATTGATTTTTTTAGGAAAGCCCAAGGACGCATTAGTCGAGTACGAGCGTCTCGAGCAGGACTTGAAGCAGGAGGACCGGGCGCTGCTGAAAGAAGTGGCGTTGGGGTTTGTGTATGTGCTCCTGAAAGACATGCGAGAGCAGATGCGCGGCGCGGCCTACACGGCGCTGAAAGATGTGGATGCCCCGGAGATGATTCCCGCACTGGAGGATGGACTCAGTGACGGATCCGGACTGGTGCGCGCCTTGGCGGCAGAAGCTCTGGGGAAGCTGGAGGCGGGGCGTCGTTCGCCGCGCTTGCGTAATGCCTTGGAAGATCAGGCCGGGCTGGTCAAGGCGACTGTCCTGAAGGTGCTGGGGAAGAGCGGTGACCGCTCGGTGATCCCGCTACTTGAGAAAGCTTTGAAGGACGAACAGCCGGCGGTGCGGCTCGCGGCGGCGGGAGCGTTGTACCATACCGGGCAGACGGCGATGTGGGATACGATACTGAAGGCCGCCTCCGCCCCGAATCCGGAAGAGCGCGCCACAGCGCTGCGGATGGTGGGGGAGTTGAAGGACGCGCGCGGACTGTCGGTTCTACTGGAGGCAATCACCAATACGCAGCCATCTGTGCGCGGGGCCGCCGCTTCAGCCTTGGGGGACCTTGGGAAGGTGCAGGGGATCCCTGCGCTGGAGCATGCGCTGGAGGATAAAATTCCAGCCGTGAAAACGTCGGCGGCGATCAGTCTGGGCGAATTAGGCGTGAAAGATTCACTGGTTGCCCTGAGGAAGGCGCTGGCTGATCCGAACCCGGTGGTCAAGGCGGCAGTTGTGTCGGCGCTGTTACGGGTCGAGGAACCGTTTGAATCCGTTGGAGAGGCACTGTACGAATTGGCGCAAAATCATGATCCCGGAACCCGCTCCGCAGCCAGCAAGGCAGCAGGGAGGGCGCATGGCGCCAATATGAAGGCCGCGATTGAGTTTCTTTCCGGCATGCTGAAGGATCCGATTCCGCGCCCTCGGATCGCCGCGGCCAGGGCGCTCGGGCAGATTGGAGAGGCGGAGATATTGCCGATGTTGAAGTTGGCCTTGCATGATGAAGATGATGCCGTTCGGGCCACCGTGGGTGGGTCGATTGCGCGCATTCTCAATCATGCGAAACCATCACCTAATCGCGCGAAATCGTAAGAGGCTTTGGCGGCTGGATTTCAAGTTGACAGTGTGAGTATGATTCCAGTATAGAGAAATGTTCAGAGGCCTAAGCGTAGTCGACGTGGAGCCACGTCAATTGATCGAGATTGTTATGATGAGGGGACAATAGTCACCGGCCCCTTCTGATTGAGTGGTGACGGTGTGGTCGTTCGGTTAATGTTCATTACAAGGAGGCAGTGACATGAAGAAGGGTGCGATGAAAGTAGTATTCGGCGTTGCGGCCGCGGCATTTTTGGCTGCGCCCCTCGCCTCGTTTGCCGGAGGCACGATTGCAGGGAAAGTAACCTACGCCGGGAAGGCCGAGCAGAAGGAATTCTCTTTTGCCAAGTTCCCGAACCCGAAGTTCTGTCCGAAGAACCCGAACAAGAGCCTCATGGATGGCGACAAGCGCTTCCTCAAGACCATTGAAGTCGGCAAGGATGGCGGTCTGAAGGGCGCCGTCGTCTCCGTGGTCGATATCGAGGACCAGGCATTCGTGGACGGATTCAAGGGCACGGACACGGTCGCGGAATTCTGCGAATTCTTGCCCTTTAGCGGTGTGGTGGTCAATACGAAGAATTTCCGTACCGAGAATCGCGATGCCGACCCCGATGATCCCAAGTCAGTGCTGGGTGTGCTTCACAACCCGCACAGCTTCGTGGTGAAGGGCTCCAGCTCGGCCACCGGTTTCAATATCGGTCTGGCCAAGAAGGGTGACAAGTTGGAGAAGCCCGTTTCATTCAAGGGCGGCGCGGAAAAGCTGGGCTTCTATCGTTTGCAGTGCGACCAGCACGAGTTCATGCAGTCCTTCTTCCTCCCTGTCTGGAATCCGTACCATGCAGTGGTGAAGGATGATGGATCGTTCGAGATTCAGGGCGTTCCTGCCGGAAAGCACAAAGTGGTGGTGTGGCACCCGTTTGTCGGCAGGGGCAAGCTGAATGAATTCGAAGTCGAGGTTGCAGAGGGTGGATCGGCCACGTTGAAGGCCGAGATCAAGTAGTCTTGTTTTCAACGGCGGGATAGCCCGCTGACTGAGGGGCAGTGGTTCACATCGGGCCACTGCCCCTTTTGTTTGTGTCGCACCGCGAGCGATCTTTCTCTTCGTTACATCAGGTGTTTCCTGCCTCTGAGTCCATCGATTTCATCCGTATCATCCATCCAGCCAATCCGCATCGGTATTGGTTTTCGGCGGGTGTTCCCTGCCCGCCACTCGCCTTGCGTTTCCCTTTCTGAACTGGGTAAGATGCCAAATTTCAACACCACATTATCTGAGTGGGTGATCTGTGCCTCGTGAATTGTCTCTCGCCGAAGTGTTCCAGTTAGGGTACTACTGGGAAACGAAAATTCTTTTGACAGCCGTGAAGTTAGACGTCTTTTCGGCGCTGGATGGACGAGGCCGTACCGCCTCTGAAGCGGCCGAAAAACTCGGTGCCGACGTGCGGGCGCTGGAGCTGCTCCTGAATGCGCTGGTGGCGATCAGGCTTCTGTCGAAGACCGGCGATCTCTATGCCAACACGCCGGTAGCCACGACGCATCTCGTCAAGCACGGGCCGCAATATATCGGGCACTTGCTGCTGTTGCATGATGCCGAATGGGGCAATTGGGGCAAGCTGGAGGAGGCCGTGAAAACAGGCCGATCGCCGGTGTCCCAACATGTCTTCGAGACGGATCCCGCGCTGGGCGCCAATGTGTTGTCCGTCTTGCATCGGATCGGGCAGCAAAGTGGCCCAGATTTGGCGAAACGCCTTGCGCTCGGTCAGGCACGGACGATGCTCGATCTCGGGGGTGGGGCCGGGACCAATGCCATTGCGTTTTGCCAGGTATACCCGCAACTTTCGGCGACGGTCTTCGATCTGCAGACGACGCTCCCGTTGACCGAGCGGACCGTGAAGGACGCGGGGCTTGAGGGCAGGATTTCCCTGAAGGCCGGTGACTTTAACCGCGATTCGTTGGGTGGTCCCTATGACGTGGTGTTGATGTCCGATATCCTTCACTATCAGGATCTGGCAACCAATGCCGCGCTGGTGAAGAAAATCTATAGCCACCTGACTCCCGGTGGGCGCTTGATCATCAAAGACCGGTTCTTGGATGCCTCGGGTACGAGCCCTGCCTGGACGGCGGCGTTTGCCGTCCATATTCTCGTCAATACTGAACAAGGCGCCTGCTACCGCACCGCAGAAGCTATGCAGTGGATGCACGATGGGGGCTATGTCTCGGTTGAGGAAATCGAGCGGACGGCGGTGGTGCAGGGTGTCAGACATAGTGCCGGGTAAGAAGATGTACCATGTTTGATTTTTTGCGTCAGCCTGGATTCTTCGGCACCCATGCCACGATGGGGGCCGATCTCAGTCAGTTGATGGCCACGCTGTTTACCGGCCTCTTCATCATCGGATGGTTGCAGGCTAAGCAGCATCGTGGACATCACCATCACTGGCTCATGTTGGGCGGGATGGTGACCATGGTCGGATTCTTCACCGCGTACTATCTGTTCCGGCAGTTGGGTGTGTTGGCCTTCGAAGGCAAAGAAGGGTTCGGCGGCTCTCAGGCCCTGTACGACTACGTGTTCATCCCCGTCCTGACAATCCATATCATTCTGGTGATCATCGGGTTGGTCATGGCCGTGTACATGATTGTGCTGGGGTTCCGTTCGCAGCAATTTCTGAGCGGCGCACGGGTGCTGAGTGCAGCTCGGCTGCTGACATCGTGGAAGAAGGTGAGCCTGATATTTGCGGTGCTTCTGGCAGTGGTGATGCTGTTATTCGGAACACGCGTCATGTCTGCCGGGTTTTCCATGCGAAAGCTGGAGGTCTATATCGGGTTTCTCACCCTGGTCGCGATCGTGTTTGCCGTGGAGATGGGTATTCAACGGATCTGGCCTGATGGCGGGCAGCGGCACCGCGCCCTCGGCCGTTTCACCATGATCGTCTACTGCATCCTCTTTCTGACTGGAACCTTTACCTATGCCATGTTGTACGTCCTCTATCCGGGGAAAATCGGGTAGGAACGTCGAGTGGAGATGAAGCGCTGAGGGTCGATATGCTTGTGTGCGGGTGTGGCGGATGGATGCATACCGAGGGTGTTGAGGAGCGCATCTCCTGTGAGGGCGATCCCACGTGGTTTGTCCGCTCGGAGTGTCGGCCCTGCCAGTGGGTAGTGGGGGTCGACGTGCCGGTGGGGCAGGTTGACGGCTTAGTCGATCGTCTGATGTGGACTGATGATGCTCGGCATCGGCTGGATCGCGTTCCGCCCTATGCCGTTCCAGTCCTGCGTGAATTGGTGGAAGGATTTGCCCGGGCCAGACGGCAGCGGGTGATTACCTACGATTTGATCGATCAGGCGAAAACGGGCGATATGGTCTCATGGGACCCGGATGCAGAGCAGCGTCTCGCCAATGTGCCGGCGCCGGTTCGGGCCATGGCGCGCGTTGAGTTGGAACGAACGGCGGTGGATCGTGGTGAACGCGCTGTGACCGTCGCGCTGATGGAAGAAGTGAAGGCGCGATATTTCGGCATGGCGGCTCAGCGCGATGACGCGTAAATGCTAAGGCGGCTCTTGCGCGGAGTCCACGGCGTCGCTCCCGCGTCCCATATCATTGTGCTTGGCGATTGACAACATGTTGCACCGATTGGCATTACGAGTCCTTCCCAGTTTGACGCTGGCCGTCACCGAAGATTCGGTTCGAACAAGAAAGCGCCTGGTCATGTTTGTCCCGGGGCTGGTGGCGTTTGCGGTGTACCGGGCGGCGAAGCATGGCATGTCGCTGGCAGAGCCGGTGACGCTGCTGCTCCTGAGTGGCCTGGTGTCGCTGGTGACGGCGATCTGTGCCTATCGCGTCGGTCGAGGGGTGCCGTTTGCGCAACTAGTGAGCGCGGATGGAGCCCGGCGTATCGGATGGATTCTAGCCTGGATCGGTTTTGTGTACGGCGTGCAGTTGTCGCTGCTCGTGCTGGCGCTACTCTGGCTGGTTGGATATGACTATGCCAAGCATCCCGATGGCCCGGCCATGATGGCGATGATTATTCCCAGTACGGCGGTCGCGCGCGATGCATTTGAGATCGGGTATGTGCGATGGCTTGAAGCCAGCGGGCGGCCGTTCGTCACGTTTCCTGATGGCGCGGGGCTTCGTGCTCTGCTGGTACGAGTGACGCCGGCACTGGCGAGGTGGATGGCGGCAGGGGTTGTCAGTTGTGTGAGTCTCTCGCTGCTTCTGGCGGCGCTCGTTAGCGGTGACATGGCCGTGTTGGCGCAAGGCGCTGTCGTGACGATGGCGGCGGGAACGGTCGGCCTCTTGGCGTTTTTCGCCGGGCAAGGAAACGGGGGGCCCTGGACGGCCGGATTGTCCTCGACCCGCTGGGGTGAATTGATGAAGTTTTGGTGGTGGCCCGGGCTGGCTTTCGCCTCGACCTACTATCTGGTGTTGGTCGGCGGTTGTCTGTATGTGTTGAAACAGCCGATGAGTTCACCCGGACTCTTCGCTGGCGTCGCCGGCCTCGTCGGTGGCGTGATGGCGCTGTACTGCTATTACCTGGGACATCGGCGGGATATCGAAAATCGTCAGTCTGGAGGAGTGCCCAGCGCCTTGTTGCGCTGCCCATTCGTCATGGGCATTCTCGGCAAGTCCCGCGAAGCCATTGCTGGTACGGCATTGAGTGGATCTGCGGCTGTCTTTGACAAGAACAGCCAGAGAGCGTCGTCATGATCAAACGCCTTCCGCTTCCGTCCATGATCCTGTTGTTGCTGTGCGCGTTGCTGGTGGCTGCGAGCGTTCTGTTGCTGAGTCCGCTACCGCTGGTGGCCGCCGACCCCTCCACAGATGTGTATTTCCATACGCCCGGAGTGCCGGACGGTCCTTCGGCGCCGACGGCGAATGAGAACCACTATCCGCAAGTCGGGTCGCTCGATAGCCGGTTGCTGATGTGGTTTATCATTCAGCAGCATACGTATTTCGGGGGGTTCGTCCTGGCCTTGCCGATCTTTTGCGTCCTCTTGGAATTTCTAGGGTTGGTCGCGAGGAATCCCGCGATGGCCGTGCGTTATGACGGGTTGGCGCAAGATCTGTTGAAGGTGGCGCTGCTCGCGCTTTCCGTGACCGCAGCGGTGGGGAGCGTGATGCTGACGATGTTTATCACGCTGTATCCCAGCTTCATGCAGTACATGGGAGGCACCTTCAAGGTCATGATGCCTCTGTACGCACTCGTGTTTGTCGGGACGACATTTTTGACGATCGCGTACTACTACAGTTGGGATCGTCTGGCAGCGCCGGGATCGAAGTGGGTCCACCTGTCGATTGGCGTGCTTGCGGTGGTGTTCGGCACGTCGCTGTTGTTATTGGCCAATGCCTGGTCCGCCTTCATGATGGCGCCCTCCGGCGTCGACGGACAGGGGCGGTATTTGGGGAATCCCTGGCATCTGCTCCGCTCGGCACTCTGGAATCCCCTGAACTTGCATCGATTCCTCGCGGACATCATGTCGGGTGGCGCGGTCGTCCTGGCCTATGCCTGTTATCGGTTTTTTTCCGGCAAGAGTCAGGAGGAGCGAGCGTATTACGATTGGGTCGGCTACGTGTTCTTGTTTGTGACGGTCTGCGCCTTGTTGCCGATGCCGTTCGCCGGTTATTGGTTGATGCGTTCCGTCTATGCGTACAGTCAAAGCATGGGTGTCACGATGATGGGCGGGTTGCTGACCTGGCTCTTCGTGGTGCAGGCGCTTCTGATCGGCGCGCTCTTTCTCGGCGTGAATTACTATCTCTGGCAGAGCATGGGACGGATTCGCGGCGGTGAGCGCTATCAGCCCTACTATCAGTATCTCCTGCTTGCGCTGACGGGTTGTCTGTTTATCTGGTTGACGCCTCACACCATTTTGATGACGGGGACAGAAGTCAAAGCCATGGGCGGGGCGCAGCATCCGGTCATTGGAAACTACGGCGTCATGTCGTCGAAGAACGGCGCGGTCAACGTGATGATCTGCATCACCGCCTTGAGTTACATTTTTTATCGACGCGCAAATCGGACGATGACGATCTCGTGGGCCAAAGCAGGAAATGTTATCCTGGGGGCTCTGTTCGGCCTCGGAACGGCGCACATCATCGGTCTATCGGTCTATGGATTTTATCTTCCTGCCAGTCTGCGCGTAGGGCTGTCCGGCCCGCAGGCCATCACCACATTGCTCGTGGTCACGCTGGGTTTGCTGCTGAACCGGCGTATGTTGCGTGGTGCCACGATCCACGGTCCTGTACAGTGGGGCCAGATTTCGGTTCGCGGAATGGTTGGCTTGTTTGGATTAGCGGCCGCGTTCACCTGGGTCATGGGGTTGATGGGGTATATCCGCTCTTCCGGCCGGTTGGCCTGGCACGTCAACGAGTTGATGCCGGATACGTCCCCCTGGGCGTTTACGCCATCGCTTGGATTCGCGGCAAAAATGGTCACGATCAACATGGCCCTGTTTTGGGGGGCGGTATTCTTCCTGTTTTGGGTCTGTCAGCGCGGGCAGCAGCCGGTGATGCATGAAGATGTGAGTGCGGAGAAGGAGGCAGGCTTTCTGCCGTCTCCGTCTCATGAGGGATAGGGACGTTGATGAGGGAATGTGAGATGGCTATGAGGATGGTTGTTGCGGCGATCGGATTATGGGGTGTGGTGGGCTTGTGCGGTGCGATGGGATCTGATGCCCCGGCCTATGCGGGTGAGGCCGGTGTGTTGGTGCTGGAGGATTTTCAGTCGGCGGATCAGGATGGGTTTCCGATCGATTGGCAGCATGAGAACCAGCGTAGCCAAGCGAAGGGGCGTGACGCTTATAGGATTCAGTCGCAGGACGGGAAGAAGTTTCTCGCCGCCAAAGATGCGGGGCAGCGTGTAAAGAAACGCAAAATCGACTGGGATCCGAAGACCTATCCCGTACTGACCTGGCGGTGGCGTCTCCATAAGGCCCCAACCGGTTCGGAGCCGATCGCGGCGCTCTATGCCTCGTTGGATACCGATCTGATGTTTATTCCGGTGTTCACGAAATACATCTGGAGTGCCGGAAAGCCGGAGGGGACGTTCGTGGAGGGTGGGATGTTCAGCGGATCTGAGTTGGTTGTACAGAGCGGCGTGCTTCCGGTCGGGGAATGGGTCGAAGAACGCGTGAATGTGTACGAGGACTTCAAGCGCATTCATAAGCATGAGCCGGCGGAAAAAGCCTGGGGCATCTCCCTGTTTGCCGGCCCTGGAGTCGAGATCGATTTTGGTGCGGTCACGGTGAGTCAGGCCAAGTGAGTGTATGCTTGTCCCGCGGACAGATGGGGCGTCTATGGAAGCGATGACCCGACCGTCACGTAGGGCGTGGTTCGACGTCGTCTTTGGAGTGGTCGTCATGGGCACCGTCGGAGCCCTGATTGGGACTATTTTGGGCGGCTCGTCCATTCCCCTGGCCTCCGGTCTCGGGTTGGCGCTTGGTGCCGTCGTCGGTTTTCTCGGTGGGCGTCGATTCCTGGTCAGCATTTTAGTCGGGACAGTTCTGGGTGGCTTGCTGGCGTGGCTGGTCGCGGGATTCGAAAAAGTCTCGTTTGGGGCGGGAGCTGGCGCGGCGATGGGAGGATTCCTCGGCGTGCAGATTTCGATGTTGTTGGACATACGTGCGGCGCGCAAAGCCGCGGCGCTGGAAGCGAGTGATGGCACACTTGCCGCACGCTCAGCGGTCACCAAATCATGAGGTGCAGGTAGCGCGATGGAAAATAGGGGTGTGCTGATCGGGTCGATTATCTTTGTGTTCGGGTCGTTTATCCTGATGATTGGCGCCTTGGTCTACGAATCCTATAAGGCCAAGCAGATGCGCCAACTGGCGCAGTCGATCACCACGGAGGCCACGCCGGTTGTCGCGGCTGCGGCGCAGGACTTCTCAATGTATAAGGCACTTGTCGGCGACGACGGCCGTGACATGGTGCAAGTTTCTGAGGGGCCGTTTGTGATGGGCAGCCGGGATAACGATAGTGATCCAGATGAAAAGCCTGAGCACCAGGTGTATCTGAAATCCTATTTTCTGGATCGGCACGAGGTCACGCAGGACGCTTATGATCGCTTTGCCAAGATGACGAAGCGACTCAAGCGAAAGATCGAAGTGTTTGAAGAGGATCCCGCCAAACTGCTCAAGCCTGAGTACCCCATGATTGCTGTGACGTGGGATGATGCGGAAGCCTATTGCAAATGGGCCGGTAAGCGGTTGCCGACGGAGGCGGAGTGGGAAAAGGCCGCTCGCGGAGAGGGGAAGCGCCGCTATGCCTGGGGTGATGAATTTGTGATGGGATACGCGAACATCGATGGAAATGAGGATGGATTTCGTTACCTTGCTCCCCCGGGCTCGTTCGAGTCAGGTCGTAGTCCCTATGGAATCTACGATATGACGGGCAATGTCGGTGAGTGGGTCGCGGATTTCTACGATGAGAATTCCTATCGAGGCTCTCCTTATCGCGACCCGAAGGGCCCTGATCAGGGTGAGCAGCGGGTTATTCGCGGCGGCTCCTGGCGGGAGACCAAGCGAAATGTGCGTTCATCGAAGCGGTTCCAGGCAAAACCGTGGCGACATGACATTACCGTCGGCTTTCGCTGCGCGAAAGACATCGAGGCAGATGTGGTCGTTAAGTAGTCGGTCACGTCATGCTCGAAACGCGATTCAAAGTGATCTTTCTTCTGGTGGTGCTGTTTGCCGCCAGCTTGCCCGTCATTGCGATTCTTCGCGGGACGATATCCACTCCATTTGAGGCTGAGCCCCAGCATGCCGAGCAGGATCAGGACGTCTCCAATCCTGGGTCGGCCTCCGCTGAAGAGCCTCTTGAAGAAGAGCTCGTTGCAATTCCTGCGGGGCCATTTGTGCTTGGAACCAATCGGGGTGGGTTTGATGAGCAGCCTGAGCGCACGATTTACCTCGACCGGTTCCTGATTGATCGCTACGAGGTGACTAATGCGCAATATGCTGCGTTTGTGAAGGCAACGGGACATCGAAAGTCAGGACCGTCCTCACGCTATGCGAAAAATACGCTGCGTATGCGAGGGGTGAATCAGCCCGCGGTCTATGTGTCCTGGGAGGATGCCAAGGTCTATTGCGAGTGGCGCGGAAGGCGGTTGCCCTCTGAAGCGGAATGGGAGAAGGCCATGCGCGGGCCTGATGGTCGCCTGTGGCCATGGGGGAACGTGGAAGTGCCGAACGCAGCGAATTGGGCTCGGGTGGACGATGGGTTTGAAGTGGCGGCGCCGGTGGGGCGAGTGAAGAGTGACGCCAGTCCCTATGGGGTTATGGATGGTGCGGGCAATGTGATGGAATGGGTGAACGATTGGTACCTTGAGGGGGCCTATGCTGCGGCCTCTGATCGCAACCCCGAAAGTCCTGAATACGGGACCTATAAGGTGCTGCGCGGGGCGGCGTATACCAGTTCGGGATCGGATTTACGCATTACCGCGCGCAGCAAGATGATGCTGGATTTTCGGGATGAAACAATCGGCTTTCGTTGCGCTCAGTCAAGTGCGGAGAATGGCCGGTCATCCGAGGAAATGGGGTCGGAGAAAATTATAGGAAATCAAAGTAGTAGAGGATCAGGAACACGGCCAAAATGATATTGACAACCATTCCAGCCAAAACTATAATGTCGAACACTTTTGAATTTTTAGCCATAAAAATCCCTTTAGAAATCATGTGCGTGAGGGATTTTGATTAACACAGCGTAGTTGGTGTGTCAATTCAAAATACGTATTTAAACCGTTGGGGAGAATCATGATGGAAGCTGCTCAGGATGACGTCAAGGTTAAGATCGGCAAAATGATTTTCTACATCACCCTGGCAGTCGGCCTTTGGTTTTTTTACTGGTTCGGCGGCATTCAGTGCCCATGCTGATCCGGTATTCTGGCCTGGGAAATTGTTCATCTTGTTGAGGGGGGTTTGAGATGGGCCAAACAATTGTGTATGTCGTCGTATCGGTAGTGATCTGCGTCTCGTTTTTTGCGGCTGTTGACCACTTTTTGATGGACGCACAGGGCTTGGACTTTTGGTATCTCCTGCGGAAGTAATGCTTCGAGGGGTAGGGATTTGAAGTTGTTGTTCACATGCGCGATGTATCAAGGAGGTAACCCATGGGCTCTGTAACCCGCACGAAGTTGATGTCGGTCATGGCGCTGTGCGCGATGATCGGCCTCCTCCTCATGCCTATTCTGGTTGCGATCCCTGCCCTTGCCGGCGACGGTGGCGCTCCTGCTGCTGGTGCGAAGGCGGAGGGCGGTGATGCAAAGGTTGAGAAGAAGGTTGAGAAGGGCAAGGACGTTTATTATAAGACGGAAGGCATTGTCTCGGGTCCTCCGGCCCCCAAGACCACGGACAGCGACAAGGACTATCCGCGTTACAATTTTGAGAGCCGCGTCCTGCTCTGGTTTGCCAACCAGCAGCATCTTTACTACGGCAGCTTCGTGTTGGCTGTTCCTATTTTCTGCATGGTCATCGAATTCATGGGGGTCGTCACTAAGGATAAGGCGATGGCCAAGCGTTACGATCAGCTGGCCTATGACTTCATTAAGATCAGTCTGACGGCCTACTCGCTGACGGCTATTCTGGGTGGTATTCTGATCTTTACCTTCCTCACTCTCTACCCTGCTTTTTTCCAGTACCTCTCGGGTATTTTTAGGCCGGTCATGCATATTTATGCATTGATGTTCGTGGCCGAGAGTGGAACGCTGTACATCTACTACTACGGCTGGGACAAGATGAAAGAGGGATTCCTGAAGTGGATTCACCTCAGCATGTCCGTCGTCCTGAACGTCATCGGTACCATCCTGATGTTCCTGGCGAACTCATGGATCGGTTTCATGATGTCTCCCGCCGGTGTCGATGAGCAGGGTCGGTATCTGGGTAACATCTGGCACGTGATCCACACGGCCTTGTGGAACCCGCTCAATCTTCACCGCATCTTGGGTAACATGGCGTTCGGCGGCGGTGTCGTCGCAGCCTATGCGGCCTACCGATTCTTGTCGGCAAAAACCGACGAAGAACGTGCCCACTATGACTGGATGGGTTACATTGCGATGGCGCTCGGCGTGGCATTCCTGATTCCCCTACCATTCGCTGGTTACTGGTTGATGCGCGAAGTCTATGCCTATCGGCAGCAGATGGGTATCACCTTGATGGGCGGCCTGTTGGCGTGGTTGTTCATCATTCAGGCCACCATGATCGGAATTCTGTTCCTGAGCACCAACTACTACCTCTGGCAGGCGCTTGGACGGATGCGTGGTGCGGAAAAGTATCAACGTTACATTAAGTATCTCGTGTTCTTGTTGACCTGCGGATTTCTGGTCTTTATCACCCCGCATACCATCGTCATGACTCCGGCGGAGTTGAAGGCAATGGGAGGTCAGCAGCACCCGGTGCTTGGTAATTACGGGGTTATGTCGGCCAAAAATGGCGGCATCAACGTGATTATCACGACAACTGTGTTGAGCTTCGTGTGGTACATGCGAGGCAATAAGGTATCTACGGTGTCATGGGCGAAGTTCGGCAACATCTTCATGGGTTGCTTCTTCTTCTTCGCCTACCTCAATATTATTCTGTTGGCCATATACGGCTACTACATTCCGGCCAACGTACGCGTCGGATTGTCTGTTCCGCAGGTGGCCACGACGTTGTCCTGCCTGTTCTTCATGTTCGCGCTTAACAGCGTCATGATGAAGGGTGCCAAGCAGATGGGACCAATTGAGTGGGGTAAGATTTCAGCCCGGTCTCAATACGCGCTCATTATGTTGGCCACGGCATTTACGTGGATGATGGGCCTGATGGGCTATATCAGGTCGTCCGTCCGCCTGTTTTGGCACGTCAATGAAATTATGCGCGACAATTCACCGTGGGCCTACACGCACACGGTGGGATTCGCTGCGAACATGATTTCGGCCAACGTGCTATTTTTCTGGATTTCCATCATGTTCGTCTTTTGGTTGGGGGCCCTCGCTGCTAAGAAAGCTCCTGTCGAAGCGAAGGCCGCTGTGCCCGGTCGGGCGACAGCGCCGGCAGTTGGTCACTAATCAAAGCGCAAGAAATGAATCAATGAGGGAGGGTGTCTGGTCATCATGGTGGCCGGAGCCTTCCCCTCCTGCAGGAGGTTTGAGCTGTGATTGAACTCATTAAAGCGGCCGTAGCGATGGGCTGGCCTGCATTGGGGATTCTTGTGGCCCTAATGTTTTATTTTAAGGCCTCCATTTCAGACCCAGTTGCCAACAAGCGTGCGGTGTTCAAGACATTCATCGGCACTATTGGCGCCATGCTTTTCTTCATGGCTATCGCCAATTACAAGATGAATTTCTTTGAAGAGTCCAGGCTTCTGCCGGTGTCTCTCGTGTTGATTACGTCCATGACATTTATGATGGCGCTGTATTTCACCAACATCAGCGCCTTGCTGAAAATCGGCGGATTCATGTTTTTTATCGCCGCCGCGCTTTCTGGCTATGGGAACTGGTTGCCTCAGGTAGAGGGTGGATTCCCGCCTGTCGAGGAAAAGAAAGATTTCAGCAACATGCCACAGACGGAGCTCGCCGACGAAGGTGAGAAAATCATCTTCGGTGGCGTAGGGCAGAATAAAGTGCAGGGTGCCATCGGGAAGGGGCAATGTCCGCTCTGCCACGCTTTCCATAAGGGCATGCTGGGTGAGCGCGCGCCAAATCTTGACGGACTTCCGGAGCGCGCGGGAACCCAGATTAACGATGCTCGCTATCACAAGGGTAATCCTGCGGCTCGTGATTCTGATCAAAAGGAAGCATTCCCAGGCTCAGGTACGGCTGAGAATGGACAGGAATACATCGCTGAGTCACACTCGTGCCCGAGCTGCTTCGTGGTGGCGGGTTACGGTGTAAAGGGTACCAATGACAAAGTCAGCCCGATGCCGTCCATCCACAAGCCACCGATTTCCTTGTCTTTGCCAGAACTGGCTGCGGTCGATACCTGGCTCTATGCGCGCGAAGGGCGAGATGCGCCGAGCTTTGATGAAATTGTCAAATCCTATGAGAAATTCATTCCGGAGTCAGATCGCCCTAAGCCGCCTACGGAGGGTGATGCAAAGCCGGGAGCCAGCGCTTTGATGGCTGACGGGACTGAGCCAGTGGATCAGATTTTTGCCAAAGGCCAATGTGTCGCCTGCCATACCATCCCTGGCATCGCTGGGGCGATCGGTACGATCGGTCCGAAGTTGGTTGAGGGGACGAATGCACCTCTCCGGATAAAGGATAAGGAATATAAGGGTAAGGCCAAGAGTGCGGCCGAGTACATCATGGAATCGATTGTTGAGCCGAGCGCCTACGTTGTGAAGGGATTCCCGGACAACACCATGCCCAAGGTGTTCGGGCAAAAGCTTAGCGCCGGTGCGCTCAAGAAACTTGTAGATTACCTCTCGCAGGTACAGGAAGGCAAAGAGCCGCCCAAGGCCTCCTAACTGCATGGAGTAGGGATCTGATTGCTACTGCGGAAGAAAGGGAGATGAGGACATGAAAGCATTAATGTCGGTCGTGGCATTGATCGGCGTCCTGGGGTCGCTCATGTTGATCGGAATGATCTTCGGAGTAGTGCCCTCGAACACCGTCAGGCTCGTTGAGGGCTACATGCCCATGCAGGTATTGAGTGAGCTGGCCATCTTCGTGGCCGGGTTCACCGGCCTGAGTTATCTGGCCAACTCAATGGGAATTGCCTTCCCTCGGTTTTGGCAGGGTGTGTTGTTTTGGGCCTTTATTCAGGCCTATCTCAAGTTCCGTATCTATCCGCCGATTCCATTCAGCGTTCGTGCCATGTACGGAACCGTATCGTTCGTAGCCGTATTCATGTGGGTCTCCGCCAATGAAGAGGATTGGAAGAAATTTCGTCAGCCAATTCTCAATGTTCTGGACGCCAACACTGGATTCCATAAGGCACTCAGGACGATGTATCTCATTCTCTTGCCGATTCTTATCGGCGGATTCTCCTTCATGACCATGAAGCCGAATGTGGATGAGCCGATTGAGCTCCGGACGGTACATCCGGCACCGCCAGCTAGCACGAAAGTGCACGGCAAGACCTACACCCTACAAACGTCACAGAACCCGTACCGGGTTAATCTCGAGGGCAAGTTTGACCAGGCGTACAGCAACAAGCTGATCGTCGAACAGGGGATGGGACGATTGATGGCACCCAATGCCAACCCATGGGATGACAAGGCTGAGGGGTATCTGAAGTACGTTCGGGAAGGTGGCGAAATATTCTTCCAGAATTGTCACTTCTGTCACGGTGACAATCTTAACGGCCGCGGTCTCCATGCCTTTGCGTTCAATCCGATTCCCGCTAACTTCACAGACCCGGGAACGATTGCACAGTTGCAGGAAACCTTCATTTTCTGGCGCGTGGCTAAGGGCGGAATTGGTCTGCCGAACGAAGGATTCCCGTGGGCTTCGGTTATGCCACCATGGGAACAGCACCTGACGACGGACGAAATTTGGAAGGTGATCCTGTTCGAGTATTGGCACACGGGATACTATCCTCGGACATGGGACTAATCCTGAATCTTACAAACAACCTGGGAGAACAGGTGGTGAGGTTAACAATGAGCAAACTTCGTATGAACGTAAAGGCGACGCCGATTATCGGAGCAGCCTTAGGGGCCCTTATCCTGTCTGCAACTGCGGCGGGATTGGGCCATGCCGAAGATCTTCCGGAAGGCTTTGCCAAGGGAGAATTGGCACCAGCTCCTCCTGCCGAGATGATTGAAGCAGGGAAGCGTGTCTATTTTACCAAGTGTGTCTGGTGTCACGGCGTGGATGGTGCCGGTGATGGGCCAGGTGCCGATCGGCTCTGGCCACGGCCGAGAAATTTCAACCAGGGCACATTCAAAATCCGTCACACAGCGAGCGGAGAGTTGCCCCTGTTCAATTACAACGAGAAGAATCCTGATTCTGGGAAGAATGACCTGCTCGATACGGTTACGCATGGTCTCCCCGGATCTGCCATGCCCCCGTGGGAAGGCATCCTCACTGAGGAGCAGCGGATCCAGGTGTTGTCATTCGTGACGACTCAACTCGTCAAGGATCGAAAATTTACTGACAAGCAATCTGAGACGCAGACCATTCTGCAGCTCGGTACTCTCAAGCCAGCTGAGGCAACGGAAGAAAGCATTAAGAAGGGCGCTCAGTTGATTGTCGATAAGAAGTGCATTGAGTGCCACGGCGTGGAAGGGCGTGGGGACGGCAATGCCTTCAATTTGAAAGATGACTGGGGCTTTTCAATTCAACCGGCCGATTGGCACAAGTGTTGGAATTTCCGTGGCAGTCGCCAAGATCCTTATAACGTGCGGAATATTTTCCGTACCTTCTCCACGGGTGTAAACGGGACGCCCATGCCGTCATTCGCGGATAGCACGTCGGTTGAAGACCGTTGGAGCATTGCGAACTTCGTAAACTCGTTGTGTGAGCGCGATGCCGAGGGTAAGCCTCTTGGCATTGATCCTTTGACCGACAAACCGAAGATCAACTTCGTTGTTCCTTCTGCTCCAGTCGAGGGTGAAATTTCGAACGACCCCGAGAATGAGATGTGGAAGAAGCAGGGCCGTCGTTATGTTGCGATGGGCGGTCAGATCACCCACAAGCCTCGTAACTTCGTCAATCGTATCGATGATATCTGGGTCAAGTCGTTGTACAACGAGAAAAACGTGGTGTACTTGATCCAGTGGGATGACCGGACGAAGAGTGTCGCCGAGGGGAAACTTCCTTGGGCGCCTATCCAAGTCAATGTTGAGAACTTTGGTGTGAAGGAGCAAGCGCCTAAGACCGGAGAAGAAGGGTCAATCGCGGCTGCTCAGAACAACTATGCCGTCTATAACGATGGTATCGCGTTCCAATTCCCGATCAAGTGGCAGGAGATCCCTGCCCCATTCAAGCCACGATATTTGTGGGGAGATGCGAAGTTCAACGCCGACATTTTGAAGTGGGAGGCGGATGGTTCGCTCCGTTCCTTCAAGGGAACGGGTTGGGATCAGGACTTCGAGGAGCGTGACGATTTCGAAGAAAAAACTAAGCTGCTGAAGTCCGAGTGGAAGAATGGGCAATGGACTGTCATGATCTCCCGTCCGCTGAAGGGCGACAAGGATGATTATGATGAGTACACTCGGTTCGACATCGGTAAGTACATTCCGATGGTCTTTTTTGCCTGGGACGGACACAACGGAGATGCTGGACGCAAGATGGCTGTGTCGGCATTTTATTACACCATCTTGCAACCTCCGATCCCGCAGGAAGTGTATATCTATCCGGCGGTGATCGCTGTTGGCGTGGTGTTTTTGGAAGGCTGGATGCTGACCCGCCGTGCCAACAAGAAGAAGGGTAAGGTCCTCTAAGCGATAGTCGAGCTAGAGGTTGTGTTGGAGCGAGGGGGTGAGGAAACTCACCCCCTCGTTTTTTTAATATCGATTGATGGAATAGTGCGGGATGAGCGAAGGGGTACTAGAGAAAGTCACAGGAGTTTTGATCGCCGGTGGGAAGAGTCGGCGAATGGGGCGCGACAAACGCTTCCTGCAGGTGAGGGGAAGGAGTGTGTTTGATCAGACGCTCTCTCTCTTGATGAAGACCTTCGCAGAGACGCTCGTGGTGCTTGCTGAACCAATCGAATTGCTGGATGTGCGCGGGTGCCGCGTTGTGTATGACGCGATTCCTAGCGCGGGGAGTCTGGGCGGTTTGTATACGGGGCTCATCTCGGCTTCGCAGCCTCGGATATTTGCAGTAGCCTGTGACATGCCGTTTCTTGATACAGGGGTGGTTCGTTTCATGGTGTCACATGATGAAGCGGCCGACGTGGTGGTTGCTGAGCTCGGTGGGCGGTTCCAACCCATGCACGCAGTCTATTCCAAACGTTGCGTCCCATTCCTGAAAGCGATGGCTGAACGGAAGGATCTGAAGATCCAAAAACTGTTTCTGACGGAAGGGCTTCGAGTGACCGTGTTAGGCGTGAGGGATCTCTCTATTCTCCGTGCAGGGGTCCGCTCGTTTCAGAACATCAATACTCCCGAAGACCTGGCGGTTGCCGAATCGCCGATCTCTGACAAGCCGTGACAATTCACGCGCCCAAGGACTTCAGCAAGCGCGGGGTGCTAGTGATCCATCCCGGTGCCCTCGGCGATGTGCTGCTCTCCCGTCCCGCGATTTCCACAGTTCGAGATCTGTTTCCTCAACATGAGATTGCGCTCCTGGTCGGACAATCCGTGGGGGCGCTGTTGTGTGAAGCTGGAGAGGTCGATCGAGTTTTCCCGCTCGAATCCACCTATCTGAGTGAATTATGGGCCGGAGTGGATAGCCTTCGTCCGGACTTCCGAACATGGCTTCGTAACTGCGATTTGGCAGTCGGATGGCTTCCGGACACAGAAGGCGCCCTCTCAGCGGCACTTCGTGCCACAGGTGTTCAGTCCGTCTGTCTCAAGTCCGCTTCATCCGCTGATCTAGATGCCGAACATCAAGCGGCTCGGTATCGTGATGCCATTCAGGTGAGCGGCGCTAGTCAAGCAGTCGGCACGCCACTCATTCTCTCGACAGTTATTCGAGAACGCGGGGGGCTGATTCTTCGAGGGCTCACTAGCGACAGTCGGCACACGGTGGTGGTGATTCATCCGGGGAGCGGGAGCCCCTATAAGTGTTTAGATGCACGGCTTCTCGTGCCCGTGATTGAGTGGTTGTTCCAGGCCGACATGGCTCCTCTGTTGCTGGAAGGCCCGTCTGATCGTGAGGCTGTGGAGCGCGTCCTCGCGACTATAAAGATCGACGTGCCGGTCATCCGTGGGCTGGATTTGTCCACAATGGCAGGGGTGCTGTCGCATGCGAAACTCTACGTGGGACACGATTCTGGCGTGACGCACCTTGCGGCGGCCTTGTCGGTTCCTACGATTGCCTGTTTTGGTCCGACGGATTCCCGCCGCTGGGCTCCGCTTGGTTGCACCCTGTCGATTGTGTCTGGGGAGTCCTGTGCCTGCCCCACGTGGAGTGCCGTGGGAGGGTGTCGTGACCGACGGTGTCTCCAGATTCCTCCGGAGCGCATCATCGAGGCCTGCCGACTATTATTGGCAGAGCGACGGACGGTTCCTGCCACGTAACTCGCGACCTTGTCTCTCATGTCATGGTGTGTTAGATTCCCAGTTTGATTTTCGCTGTTTCCACGCAGACTTAGAGGGGTTTTGTGACTCAGGGTGTGGTGCAAGACAAGGTCAGTCAGGCGTTGCTTGGGGCACTTCGATCGGCGCAGCAACGCGGCATGCTCAAGCTTGAGCAGATACCGGTTATCAATCTTGAAGCTCCAAAGCGGCCAGAATGGGGTGATGTGTCGTGTACCGTCGCCATGTCCTTGTCTGCCTCGGAACGTCGGCCTCCGTTTGAAATTGCACAGATTATTCTCGATCACATCGAGCAGCGAGACGCGTTGTTCAGCCGGGCGGAGATCGCTCGTCCGGGATTCTTGAATCTCACGGTCAAACCGCAGTTCTGGATGGATGTTCTGCGCGAGATCGAAGCGCAGGGCGCAGGGTATGGCCACAGTCAACTGGGGCAAAGACGGCGAGTGCTGGTGGAGTACGTCAGCGCCAATCCGACCGGGCCGTTGCATGTCGGACATGGCCGCGGTGCGGCCGTGGGGCAAGCGCTGGTCCGTCTGCTGCGGGCTACCGGGCATGATGTCGTCAGTGAATATTACATTAACGATGCGGGTCGGCAGATGAAGTTGCTGGGCGTATCGGTCCTGGCTCGATATCTCGAGGCGTGCGGGCAAGCCGGAGTCTTTCCAGAGGACGGCTACCACGGCGGGTATATTCGCGCAGTCGCCGAACATGTGAAGGAGGAACAGGGTACCGCGTTCCTCTCGCTTCCCGCTGTTGATGCGGAAGAGCGCAGCAAAGCGTTCGCCTACCGGGAATTGCTGGCGCTGATTCGGCAAGATCTGGAGACGTTCGGGATCGTCTTTGAATCCTGGTTCAGTGAAGCCTCGCTGTTGTCCTCCGGCGCGGTGGAGGAGGTATTGGGTGAGCTGAGAAGCAGAGATCTTGTATTCGATCAGGATGGCGCGCAATGGTTTCGATCGTCGGCCTTCGGTGACGAAAAAGATCGCGTTGTTCGGAAGCAGGAGAGGGACTATACCTATCTGGCTTCCGACATTGCCTATCACCGAGATAAACTACGACGTGGCTTCGATCTCCTGGTCGATGTGTGGGGCGCCGACCATCATGGGTATATTCCTCGGATGCAGGCGGTGGTGCAGGCCTACGGTTACCCGAAGGAGCGGCTGCGGGTCGTGCTGGTGCAGATGGTGAATCTCCTGCGCGGCGGTCAGAAGGTCGAGATGTCCAAACGGTCCGGAGAGTTCATCACGCTGCGTGAGGTGATGGACGAGGTCGGGTCGGATGCCGCCAAATTTTTCTTTCTGATGCGCGACTCGAGCACACATCTGGATTTCGATTTGGAATTGGCTAAGCAGCAATCGCAAGAGAACCCGGTCTACTACGTGCAATATGTGCATGCCAGGATAGCCAGTCTCCGGCGTGTAGCGGCCTCGCGAGGGATTGCTTGTCCGCTCCCGAGTCAGGCCGATCTCAATCTGTTGGAAGACCCCGATGAACTCGCGTTGATTCGAAAACTGTCGGCCTTCCCGGTGGTGTTGCAGGCGAGTGCCGTGGAGTTAGAGCCGCATCGGATGGCGTATTACCTTCGTGAGTTGGCGGGCATGCTGCACCCCTTTTATAACAAGCACCGGATTTTACCTCCGGCACCAGACAGCGAGGCAGCAGCCGTCTCATCCACAGAGCAGTCCGGCTCCTCAGGCCGGACGACTGAGGTGATGACGCCGGGCCTGACGGGTGCCCGGCTGGCACTCATGTGGGCGGTGCAGCAGGTGGTCCGAAACGGGTTGAACGTGTTGGGCGTGTCAGCCCCCGAGCAGATGTAGGACTGCCGATCCCATGTTAACCTTCCGCATCACCCATGAAGAATCCGGCGGACGCGCGCGCGTCGGCGTGTTGACCACCGCCCGCAGTGAGATCGCGACACCGGCGTTTATGCCGGTCGGCTCGCTGGGCAATGTGCGCAGTGTCGATGGAGAGGAATTGCTCAAGATGGGGTACGGCCTCATCTTGAATAACGCCTATCATCTGTACCTTCGTCCCGGACATAAAGTGGTGGAGGAGTTGGGCGGGGTGCATGGGTTTACGGCATGGCCCGGCGCTATTCTCACCGATAGCGGTGGGTTCCAGGTTTTCAGTTTGGCAAAGTTTTGCAAGATCTCCGACGAAGGAGTGATGTTCCAATCCCATATCGATGGGTCGTCGCGGTTTATCAGTCCGGAAACCTCCATTGAAATTCAGGAAGCCTTAGGCGCGGACATCATTATGGCGTTCGATCATGTCGTGGCATTGCCGTCCTCCCTGGATCAGGTCCGTGATGCCTCCAAGCGGACGTCGCTGTGGGCGCGACGGTGCGTCAGTGCCAAACGGCGGACGGATCAATCGTTGTTCGGGATCGTTCAGGGCGGCCTGGATGCCGGCTTGCGGGTGGAGTCGGCGCGTGATCTGGTCTCGGTGGGGTTTGACGGATATGCCGTCGGTGGGTTGTCGGTGGGCGAAGACAAAGCCGACATGTATGGCATGCTGGATGTGACGGTGCCCGAGTTGCCGTCGGCCAAACCTCGCTATTTGATGGGCGTGGGCATGCCCGAGGATCTGGTTGAAGGCGTGGCGCGCGGCATCGATATGTTCGATTGCGTCGTGCCGTCGCGTCACGGCCGCACGGGCTGGTTGTTTACCTCGTTCGGGCGTGTGGTGATCAAGCAGGCCCGCTATGCGCGCGATGAGCAGCCAATCGATCCGGCTTGCCGGTGTCCGGTGTGCACGCGGTACACCAGGGCGTACTTGCATCACTTGTTCGGCGTGAAAGAAATGTTGGGCGCCCGGCTGAATACGATTCACAACTTATGGTTTTTCGCGAAGTTGATGGAGGAGATCCGGAGCGCCGTGCGAGGCGGAACCTTTCAGGAATTTCGCCGTGAGTTTCATCGGACGTATGTTGTGGATCGGCCGGCAGATGATGGTCGATCGGACATGCAGAGTACGAACGGTTCTTAACGGCGGCACAGGCGGGGGACATTATGTGGGATTCGGTGGCATGGGCGCAGGGAACATCAGGGAGCGCTGGCGCAGGGGGAGGCCTCCTCTCGTTGGTCCCGTTCGTCCTGATTTTCGTCATTTTCTATTTCATGCTGATTCTGCCGCAGCAGAAACGCCAGAAGCAGTTGAAGACGATGATGGAGACCTTGAAGAAGGGCGACAAGGTGGTCACGGCCTCCGGAATCTGGGGGACCATCACCAATTTGGGAAAAGACACGGTGACGCTCCAGATTGCGGACACGACGAAAATCAAAATCCAGAAAGAGCATATTGCTCGGCTGCGCGGTGACGAAGAAGATTGACGCACGCGACGGAGACGGGAAGGATTGGCGCACGTATGAAAAAAGTCGGCGGACGGTTGTTAGCCCTAGTGACGATGGTGGTCGCCTCGATCATCTTTTTCTTGCCCTCATATCAACCTCTGTACAAGGAGCTGCCGCGATGGGTGCGTGAGGTCCTGCCGGACAAGGGCATTACCTTGGGGCTGGATTTGCAGGGCGGCATCCACCTGGTGTTGGAGGTGGAGGAAGATCGGGCGGTAGAGATCGCGGTGGAGCGGTCGGCGGCGGGACTTCAGGATCTGTTGGTGGAAAAGAAAATTCCCGCGGAATCGGTGAAGCGAACCGGCCCGGCGCAGATCACGATCGGGTTTCAAAATGCCGAATTGAAGGCACAGGTCCAGAAGCTGTTGGATGACTTTCCGACCTATGTCGAGGTGGAGTCGGCCGGGTCCGCGAACAAGGCCGTCTGGGAGTTGCGGGACGCGGAGATCAAGCGCATCAAGGATTCCGCCATCAATCAGGCGTTGGAGACGATCCGGAATCGCATCGACCAGTTCGGTGTCGCCGAGCCGCTGATTCAGCGACAGGGCCTCAAGCAGGTGGTGGTGCAGTTGCCCGGCATCAAGGATGCCAAACTCGCGAAGGATCTCATCAAGCAGACTGCGCTGCTCGAATTCAAAATGTTGGACGATGACAACCAGCTCAAGCTGGATCTCCCCGGCCGAATTCAGAAGGGCAAGGAGCGTGAAGACGCGTTCTTGAAGCAGGTCGAGGGGAAGGTGCCGGAAGGCGACCAGATTCTGTTCGAGCGGATCGTCGAAAAGGACAGCGGGCAGGAATGGCTGGCGCCCTATCTGGTGAAAAAGCGGGTGATGCTGGCCGGCGACGTGTTGAGCGATGCGCGCGTCTCCATCGGTCAATTTAATGAGCCCTATGTGTCCGTGACGTTCGATGCGAAAGGCGCGCGGGAATTTGACCGGATCACAGGCGAGAACGTCAAGAAGCGTATGGCGATCGTACTCGATAATACGATCTATTCGGCGCCGGTCATTCAGGAGCGCATCAGTGGCGGGCGAGCCCAGATCACCGGGACGTTCTCGATGGAGGAAGCCAACAACCTCTCGATCGTGTTGCGAGCCGGTGCATTGCCTGCGCCCCTCAAGATCATTCAGGACCTGACCGTCGGTCCGTCACTCGGGCGGGATTCGATTGAGAAAGGCGTGAAGGCCACCCTCTTTGCGGGTCTTCTTGTCATCGTGTTCATGGCGATCTACTACCGCCTGTCCGGTGTGATCGCCAACTTTGCATTGCTCCTGAACCTCATTTGCCTGATCGGGGCCCTCGCGGGGTTGAACGCCACGCTGACGTTGCCCGGCATTGCCGGCATCATTCTGACGATCGGTATGGGCGTGGACTCGAACGTCTTGATTTTTGAGCGCATCCGCGAAGAGTTGCGGCAGGGGAAGGCCGTTCGCGTGGCGATCGATGCGGGCTACGACAAGGCCTTGCTGACGATTGTGGACTCGCACGTAACGACGCTGATCACCGGGTTCGCCCTGTTTCTCTTCGGTACCGGGCCGATCAAAGGCTTTGCCGTGACGCTCTGCCTCGGTATCGCGATCAACCTCTTTACGGCGCTGGTCGGGACCAAAGTGGTGTTCGACCTGTTCAATCAGCGCAGGAAAATTGAGCAGCTCAGTATCTAGGAAGGAGCCGGCATGTTCGAGATTTTGGGGAAGACGAATATTGATTTTATGGGGAAGCGGTCCATCACGTTTGTGATTTCCGGCATCCTGGCCTTTCTGGGTCTCATCGCAGTGCTGCAAATCGCGCGCGGCGCGGCGAATCTGGGAATCGATTTTGCCGGTGGAACGGCGGTGCAGTTGAAGTTCGATCAGGCGATCCGGATCGACGAGGCGAGGCGTGCGCTGGAAGCCAACGGTTTGGGGTCAGCGGAGTTGCAAGAATTTACGCAAGACAACAAGTTGCTCGTTCGTGTGAAGGCGTCGACGACGATCGAAGAGAAAGTCGCCGAACGGGTCGTGGCGGTATTCAGTAAAGAATTTCCCGCCAACAAGTTTGTGGTGGATTCGAGCATGGAAATCGGCCCGACGATCGGGAAGAAGCTCCAGGAAGATGCGATGATCGCAGTCCTGATTTCGTTCGTCGGGATCGTCATCTACATAGCGATCCGCTTCGAATTGCGATTCGGCGTGGCGGCCGCGTTGGCGACGTTTCACGATGTGCTGGCCGTACTGGGTGTCTTTTATCTGCTGGATAAAGAGATCACGCTGCTGGTCATCACGGCCTTGCTGACCTTGGCAGGGTATTCGTTGACGGACACAGTGGTCGTCTTCGATCGTATCCGTGAGAATTTACGGACCCGCCGGCGTGAGGATGAAGAAACGATCATCAACCAGGCCATTAATCAGGTGCTGAGCCGCACCATCGTCACCAGTTTCACCGTGGTCATCGTGCTGATTCCATTGGTGCTCGCGGGTGCCGAGGTGCTGCACGATTTCTCCCTGGCGTTACTGGGGGGCGTGATGTTCGGTACCTATTCATCGATCTTCGTGGCGAGCCCGTTGTTGCTGCTGTGGCCCGGCAGTGCCGGGGGGCTCATGAAGCGTCGCTAGGGCTCGGATCATCCGAGCCTAGACTCAGGCCTGTCTGCTGTTGTGAGAGGGCCATTGATCGGGGTAAGCCGCACCCATGCTGATCTGGAGCCGGTCTCACAGTCTCCAGCGAAAGATCATTACGGCCATCGTGATGGTCGGGCTCCTGCCGTTGTGCCTCTCCCTCGTGCTCACATATATCGAAGAACGCCGGGCGCTTCGAGAAACCATCGGGGCCAATTTTAAAGAAGTGGCGGTGGAAGCCGCCCGGCGAATTGAGATGCAGGTGACGCGTGGCGTCAATGAGGCCCAACAGCTCGCCGCCACCCCCTTCCTCCGTACCTCGGTGACCGAATCCAATCGTACCTACCTGGACAAAGACGAAAAGACCGTCCAGTCCATGATCAAAGCGTGGCAGCAGCGGTGGCGTCAACGGGACAAGCAGAGCGAGTTCCCGCTGTTCATCAACCGGATCGTGACCAACTATCTGATTCGATGGCACGACATCCGGAAGGCCGACTATGTGGGGATTTTTGTGACGGACAACCGCGGTGCGCTTGTGGTGAGTTCGATCCCGCAGGTCGAGTATTACCATGGCAAGGCCACCTGGTGGCAGGCGGTGATGAAGCGCAGCACGGGCAAGGTCTTTGTCAGCGATATCTTTTTCGATCCGGCCTTCGGCACCCACGTCGTCAACGTGTCGGCGCCGATCATCGACGATGAGCAGCATGTGACGATCGGTGCGGTCACGGTTCTTTTGCGTCGGGATACCCTGTTCCATTCTGTATCGGAAGCCACCGTGGGGCAGACGGGGCATGCCATGTTATTCAATTCGGACGGGGTCCCGTTGATCTGTCCGGTGCTGGCGCCGGAAGAACATGCGGTGAAGCCTGAGCTGGTGAGCGCTATCAGCGGAAGCGCCGCCGGTTGGACCACTGTCGTGTCTGATTCGCATGGGGGACAGAACTCGATCGTGGGGTTCGCGCCGGTCCGGCTGGGGACTGAACTAACGCCGGATAGCCTGGGTGGCAAGCGCTGGGTGACTTTTGTGCGGCAAGATCCTGCCGAGTCCTATGCGCCGCTCTCGAGGCTGGTGGTGCAAGTGACGGTGTATGGGCTGGGAGTGTTCGGTGTGCTGTTGCTGACGGGGCTGACGGTCGCGCGACGCATCGCCCGTCCGATCGGGCTGTTACATGAGGGGGTGCAGCGCATTGGAAGTGGACGGCTGGATCAGCAGTTGAATCTCAAGACCGGCGATGAAATCGAGCAACTGGCGGACGCCTTCAATAAGATGGCGGCGAACCTGCGCATCTCGTTCGAACAGATCGAGCAGCGGATGGAAGATGTCCGCCAGCTGGAGGCGCGATATCGCGATCTCATCGAACATTCCCCGGAGATGATCTACCAGTTGAACAAGGCCGGCCAGTTTGTGCACGTGAATAAGACCGGCCTGGACAAGCTTGGGTATTCCCTGGAGGAGATGCTGCAGATGCGCCTTTGGGATCTCGTTCCCAAGGGCCGTGAGGCGGAGGTATTGGCCTACCTGGAACGGTTGGTCTCGCAGGGGCGCAGCACGATAGAGACGGTGTTTGTGGCCGGGGACGGCCACCCGATCGACGTGGAAATTCATGCGACGGCTCTATTCGAAAGCGGTGGCGGTCTGGTTCACTCGCGCGCGTTTGTCCGTGATGTCACGGAGCGGCGTCTGTTGGAGGCGCAAATCCATCAGTACACGACCAGACTGGAACAGGCGGTCAACGAGCGCACACGGCAACTGGTGGCCTCGCAAGAACGGTATAAGGCGTTGTTCGACCTGGTGGCGGATTCGGTGTTTATGGTGGGTGAAGACGGCGTGATTGTGGCCGTCAACAAACGGGAAGAGCAGGCGCTGGGCTATTCGGAGCAACAGGTCGTCGGAAGCAGCATTCTCAACGTGGTCGAACCGGTTCACCATGACGACATGCGGGTGTTGTTGGAAAAGATTCGTGCCGGCGAGCGCCAGGTGCCGACTCAGGAAATCACCGTACGCGATGCGACCGGCAGGGAAACGCCGGTGGAGATGGACCTGATTTTGGTGCGCGGCAGCGATCATACCTGGGTCATGGTTCAGCTTCGCGACATCACCGACCGGAAACGTCTTGAACGGCAGATGCATACCTACCAGCAGGAGCTGGAAGCGAAGGTCAGCGAGCGAACCCGCGAGATTGAAGAGACCAAACAGTACCTTGAGAACCTGCTGGAGAACGCTAATGACGTCATTTACACGCTCGATAGCGAGCAGTGTTTCACGTATGTGAACAGCAAGGTGTTGGCGTGGGGTTACGCCAAGGAAGATCTGTTGGGGCGTCCGTATCTGGGGTTACTGTCGAAACGGCATCGTGGGCGCCGGTTGAAATCGACGCTGGATATCGGTGTAAAACAGGTCTATGAGGTCGAAGTGTTGACGAAGTCCGGCGAGCCGCGTTCCGTGATGGTCAGCGTCTCCCCGCTTCATGGCGTGGAGGGGGAGATCCTAGGCGTGCTGGGAATCGCCCGCGATATGACGGACACGAAGAAGCTGGAGCAACAAATCAGAAACTCCGAGAAGCTGGCGTCGGTCGGAAAACTGGCTGCGGGGGTTGCGCACGAGATCAACAACCCACTCGGGGGCATTCTCAATTGTCTGTACAATATGCGTAAGGGAACCCTGTCGCCGTCCAGGCAGGAGGAGTACCTGGCGTCGATGGAAGACGGATTGCGACGGGTGCAACGGATCGTTCGGCAACTCCTCGATTTTTCACAACAGCACAATCCGGAACTCGCCCTGGCCGATATCAATCAAGTCGTCAATCGGGTATTGCTTCTGACGGACCACCTGTTTGTGCCCCACCGTGTGCAGCTGGAGACGGCGCTTTCGCCCGACATCCCGGAGTTGATGATCGATCGGCATATGATGGAGCAGGTGTTGATGAATCTTGTGTTGAACGCCATTCAAGCGATGCGGGCCGGTGGAGTCCTGGCGATCCGCACGTCGATGGACGAGGCGCACTGCCTAGTGCGGATTCAGGATTCAGGCTGCGGCATTTCCTCCTCGGTGTTGCCGCGGATTTTCGATCCGTTCTTCACCACGAAAAATGAAGGGGAGGGTACCGGGCTGGGCCTGTCCGTCAGCCTGGGCATTGTGGAGCGTCACGGAGGGAGGATTTTTGTCGAGAGCGAAGTCGGGAAAGGGACCACCTTTACCGTCTCCATTCCGCTTGCGACGGAACGGCACGCCATCGGGAGGTTTTCGTGAAGGGCCTTAAAGTTCTGATCGTTGATGATGAGCCGTTGATGCGACTGTCCATGCTGGATGCCTTGGAAGGCATCGGCTGTGAGGTCATGGCAGCCGCCACTGGAACGGAGGGGGTAGCGATTCTGGGCACGCGTCAGTTCGATATCGTGATTACCGACCTGCGCCTTCCCGGCGCCGACGGACTGACGGTTTTGAAGACCTGCAAGGAGCGGAGTCCTACGACGGAAGTGATCCTGATTACCGCCCATGGGTCGGTGGATACGGCGGTCGGTGCGATCAAGCTGGGTGCGTACGACTACATCACCAAACCGTTTCAAATGGACGAGTTGCTGCTGATCGTCGAGCGTGTCGGGAAAATTCTTGGGTTGCGACGGGAGAATCTCGAACTGAAAGAGGTGCTGGAAGACCGGTTCAGTTTCGGCGGGATCCTCGGATGCAATCATCAGATGCGGGCCCTGCTGGAGAAGATCAAGTTGGTAGCCGCAACCGATTCGCCGGTGTCGATTGTCGGGGAGCGCGGGACGGGCAAGGAGTTGGTGGCCCATGCCATTCATTTGAATAGTCCCCGGCGCGATCAGCCCCTGATTAAGGTCTGTTGCGCGGACCTTCCCGAGGCGCTTCTGGAGGCAGAGTTATTCGGTCATGAAAAGGGCGCGTTCCCAGGGGCGCTGCGCCAACGACGTGGACGGTTCGAATTGGCGCACAAGGGAACATTGCTTATTGATGATATCGATGCGGTCTCTCCACATGTGCAGGCAAGGGTGTGGCGCGTGCTTCAGGAGCGGCGATTCGAGCGCGTCGGCGGGCGTGAACCCATTGATGTGGACGTCCGTATCGTGTGTGCGTCGAACCATGACCTGAAGGAGATGGCTCACCAGGGACGGTTCCACAAAGAACTCTCCGATCGGCTCACGGCCGTGCAGATCGTGGTGCCGCCGTTGCGCGAGCGGCGGGAAGATGTGCTGGTGATCGCCGAGCATATGCTGGAGGCGAGGTCGGCGGCTCTCGGCAAGTCGCTCGACGGGTTTGCGCAACCGAGTCGCGATCTGCTCCTGCGCTATTCGTTTCCCGGCAATGTCGGTGAACTGGAGCAGATGGTGGAGCGAGCCGCCGCCTTGGGGCGGGACGGGGAATCGCTACAGCCGTGGGACCTGTGCGGCTTCCAGACCTGTCCCTATCTCGGCGGGGCACCTCAAGCAGGTTGCGGTTTTTGTGCGGAAGGACTGACGGCGAAGGTTGAGAAACCGGAGTCCACAGCTCCTGCCACGCTCGCGACGGCGCGGGAGGCATTCGAACGGGACTATATTGCCGCAGTCTTGAAACAGGTAGGCGGTAGCCGGACGAATGCCGCCACGATCTTGGGATTATCCCGAAAAGCCTTGTGGGACAAATGTAAGCGGTACGGTCTCTCCTCCGCCAAGGGTGAGGCGGAGGAGAAGGATGAGTAGGTTACTCGGCGGGCTCCACGCCACCTTCCCAGAGCTTCACCGTACGATCCCAGGAGGCGCTGGCCAGGCGTAGTCCGTCCGGCGAGAGGGCGATACCGCGTACCGCTCCGCCATGGGTCTTGTCGGTCCGGAAATTTCGGCCCGTGGCGATGTCCCAGAAGCGGATGGTGTTGTCATCCCCTGCACTGATGAGCACTTTTCCGTCGGGCGAGACCACTAACGACCGAACCCATCCATTATGCCCGCGCACGACGCGCAGTTCGTTCATCGTCGGCATCTCGAAAAAGCGGATCGTGTTGTCACGGCTGCCGGTGATCAGCATTTTGGCATCCGGCGTAAAGACCATCGCGCCGACCCAATATTCCATCGGCTTCTGAAAGCCTCCGTCGTCTTCGATGAAGAAGCCGCGGGTCTCCGTTGAGTCTTCGGCCGATTCTTCCCAATGGCCGTTATGGAGGATTTTTTCCTCTCCGCTCGGGAGGACTTCCCAGATTCTGATTTTGCCGATGTCGGACCCGCTCGCGAGGTGCATGCCGTCCGGCGAGAACGCCACACAGACCGACCAGTGGTGATCGTATTGGTCTTTTCCCAGCAGGGTCATGAGGTCGGTGCCGGTCGTGATTTCCCAGATCTTGATGTCCTTATTGTGGCTGCCGCGGGCGAGCATGAGGCCGTCGGGAGACAGCGACAGGCTGCAGACATTGTGATCGTAGCGGGTAAATAGCAGCTTGGTCGGCTCGCCGGTTTTCGGGTTCCACAGGCGGATGGTCCGATCTTCGCTGCCTGAGGCCAGCGTGCGGCCGTCCGGCGTGAACACCAGGGCGCGAATGTCGGCGGTGTGGCCCCTCAGCGAACGCAGGAGTCGCCCGGTTTCAATGTCCCAGACGCGGACGTATCGATCGACGCCGCCACTGACAATCGTCTGGCCATCGGGAGCGTAGGCAACGGTCCACACGCCGTGCGAGTGTCCGCGGAACGTCTTGAGCTCCCGAAACCCTGCTTTCCAATATTCCAAATGGTCGACGGGGGCAGGGGCCTGTGCGGTCCCGCTCTGGTTGTTCAGCTGTCCGTTTGATGGGGTAGTCAGGGGGACGGTCGTTGGATTGCTCATAAAAGTGTGTGCCTCGTCGTCGCTGTGCTGAGCGGGGGCCACTGAGCCCCGGCCGGACCCTCAACGGTTTGCAAAAATCGCTCAGGGGTTTGTATAATCGGCGGTCGTTTCGATGATCGTAAGAGAACGACTGGGAGCAAGTCAAGCACAGGACCCGTGCGGGTTTCATCCCTTCACCGAACCAGAACATGTGAGGTCTTATGGCAACCGGAGTAGAAGTTTCCAAGCCGTCGATGGAGATCCGTTTTCAGCCGGCCTTACTGCAGGAAGTCATCGACTCCTTTATTGAAAAGACGGAGCGGGAAGGGGATCCGACCTACTATAAAGAGTTCCATGAACTGGCCGACCCGATCTATGAAAAGTTCACGCTGGACGATCGTGAGGCCGAGTTCAAGAAGCTGTATCAGTACTTATTCGGTATCTGGGGGTTCTCCGATATCATCCGCGACGCGTTCAATGAATTTCCAGAGCTGAGGCAGCGAGTCGGAATCGTCCTAGTCAAGGGGGTGCTCAAGGAGGATCAGGAAGGGGTCGACGTCCTGCGCAAATGGGGCTCCGTCGAGCACGACCTGGCGAAGCAATTCGAGGAGAAGGGACTGAAGGGAGTCGGGATCAAGCTGATTCCGCGGCGGTTCTACGATCCGGCGTTGACGCGGTACTGTCGTCACGAACTCCTGCACATCCATGACATGCTCGACCCGGCATTCGGGTACGATCCCGATACACGGGTCGGACAGAATCCCGGCGAAGAAACACTCATCCTGCACCGCTATCGTATTCTTTGGAATATCAGCGTCGATAGCCGCTTGATCGCTTCCGGGAAGGAGCCGATGCTCCAGAAGGAAGATCGATTCAAGGAGTTCCGGTCGTGGTATCGAAAGATTCCGCCGGCTCAGTTGAAATCCGTATTTGAGGGGTTGTGGCAGACGAGCTATTTTACCCATTCCGAATTGGTGGAAATGGCCACCGACACCCTGCGTATCCTGGATCGCGCGGTGGATGTCGAGGGCGGAGAAATTCCGGAGACCACCAATAAGGTGATGCTCATGCCGGGGTTTCCTTGTCCGCTCTGCCGGTTCCCGACCTACACCTGGGTGGAAGATATGGAGACCAAGTTGGAGAAGTATATCTTGGACTTCATCCGCGAGAACCATCCGGGCTGGGATGTCGAGTACGGGGCCTGTGACCGTTGCGTGGAAGTGTACAAGTTACGGGCCGACGGTGTGATGTAATCGGGGTGCACGGTGGCCGCTGATCCTAAATACGGGCGTCGTGATTTTCTGAAAGACTCCGTCGTGTCGGTGGCGAAGGCGGCGCGGGAATTTGCGGCGCATAAGGACGCGCCCCGCGAGCAACCGGCTGCGCCCGTGCGAACAGATTGGCTGCGTCCTCCGGGTGCTGTGGATGAGGCCACGTTTCTCGATCGGTGCACGCGCTGTAGCGATTGCATTGAGGCGTGCCCGCCGGGAGCGATCGTGAGCGATGTGTCGAACGGTACGCCGGTCATTTTTTCGAATCAGGTCGCATGCGAATTGTGCGACGATTTTCCCTGTATTGCCGCCTGTGCGACCGAGGCGCTCCTGCCGGTGGCTGATTGTTTTGATGTGCGGATGGGTGTGGCAACGGTGTCGCACCGTGTGTGTACGGCGGGCCAGGGTTGTCATGCCTGTGTGTCGAAATGCCCTGTTGAGGCCCTCTCGATGGATTTTCACGCGCTGCATCTGGTGGTGGCTCCAGAGCGGTGCGTCGGATGTGGTATGTGTGAGCAGATTTGCAAGACGGTCAATGATCGTATTGCGATCAAGGTGACGCCGGCAAGGAACCTGTCTGCCGGTGCGCTGGGCTACTGAACGCAGTGTGTATGTACTCGTTCCGGAATGCGAAATGATCAGGCAGAGTAGTGAAACATCGGCACTTGCGGCGAGGGCAAAGGAGAGAGAGTTCATGCTTGACATCCCTCCCTCCTTTACCTATCATACGCCTCCTGTGCCGCAGGACTCAGATGTTGCGTAGTGTGCGAAAAAAATGCGCAACATGTTGAGGTGAGGAGCAAAATACGTATGACATCGAAACAGGTCGTGCAGCCCACCTCCCCGTCCTCCACCGCAATCGCTCCCCCGCAGGCGGTCGCGATAAAAGATTCGCCGGCCGTCGAACGGGCGCTCAATCGCAGCAAAATATATCTCTTGTTCTCGTGGAGTTTATTGTATCCTGAGGACGAGGAGTTCCTGGATTATCTCCAGTGTGGTGAATTCGTCGAAGATGGTCGTGCCGCATTGGACGGATTGCGTCTCGCACTCGATGGCATCGGCGGTGATCGGGCCAGCCAGAAAATCGCCCTGATGAAAAAACAGTTCGACCAGATCGAGAAACTGGTTTCGGCTGAGTGTGTCAATTGGCAGATCGGCGATCTTCAGACGGAGCATCGGCGGGTCTTCACCAATGTGATCACGCTGGATTGTCCGCCCTACGAAACACTCTTCGGTAACGATCACGTTTTTGCGCAGTCCCACGTGATGGGCGACATCGCCGGCTTCTACAAAGCCTTCGGAGTCGAGCTCTCCAAGGACGTGCACGAGCGTCTCGATCACCTGAGTGTCGAGCTCGAGTTCATGCATTTTCTGACCTACAAAGAGTCCTATTCGCGCTGCCATGACGGCATCGACAAGACGGAGATCGTGGTCGATGCGCAAAAGAAATTTATCAACAATCATATCGGCCGATGGGTGCCGTTGTTCTGCAGAATGTTGGCGAAGAAGTCGGATACGGGCTTATTCAAGCTGATTGCCGACTGTATGTCGGAGTGGATGGATTTTGAGGTCGCCTTCCTCGGAGTCACCGTGCAACCGTACTCTGAGGCGGACTATAGACCAGCTACCTTCAATGCTCCGGAAGGTCAAACCTACGAGTGCGGGGCGCAGGACAAGGGGAATGAGCTCAGCATGTTGCTGAGTGAGGTCGGCGCTGAGTCCTTCATGGACCAACAGACGAAAGAGAAGGCCGGCGGGAAGAGCGAAGGCCCAGTCGGGGCTGCGTAGGAGTTCTCGGTTTTCGGGCAGTGCAGTATTCGGTTTTCGGCAGACGTTATACGTTCCCAGTTCTTTTTCTTATTAATCTTTCAGAGGAGGGCATACGCAATGAGACTGGTGCAGACACGCAATAAGCGTTTGGTGTTTGGCATTTTGTTCTCTGCGCTGATCGTCGGCATTATGTTGACGATCGGGCAGGTGCCTCTCGCGGTCAGCCAACCGGTGACCATTCCCGTGAAGGCGATCAAGGGGGCAATCCCGATGGATGGTGCAAACCCCATCTGGGAAGGAGTGCCAGGTGTCATCATCCCATTGAGCGGCCAGACCATCACGACCCCGATGCACCCGAATATTTCGGTGAAGTCGGTGTTTGTGAAGGCGGTCAGCAATGGGAAGGATTTGGGGTTGCGCCTTGATTGGAGCGACCAGACCAAGAACGACACGGCAATCGGTCCGCAGGATTTCCGGGACCAAGCCGCCGTCATGTTCCCGGTCAACACTGCGGGCGCCCCGCCGTTCCAGTGCATGGGCCAGTCAGGTGGGACGGTCAACATCTGGCGTTGGAACGCGGAGTGGCAGAAGGATCTCGGCAAGGATAGCGCTGGGATGTGGGACGTGGATGACCAATACCCTGGCATCTTCTGGGATTACTATTTCGAAGAGCCAGCTGGTGGAGTGACCTATCCGGATCGTATCGGCCGGAGCCTTGGCCCATTCAATTCCGGCATTTGGTCCGGTAACATCATGTCCGACCCGACCCTGCGCGTCAGCTCCGTCGAGGATCTGAATGCCAACGGGTTCAGCACCTTGACCACCCAGGCCCATCAGGATGTGATCGGCAATGGTGTGTGGGAGCCGTCCGGGTCCCTCAAGGGCGGTGGATACACCGGCCCGACCTGGCGTGTAGTCGTGAAGCGTTCGCTGGAGACCAGCGATGCCAACGACACCCAGTTCAAGGCGGGCGCTTCGGTGCCAATCGCCTTCGCAGTCTGGGATGGTTCCAACATTGAGCGAAACGGTATGAAGGCGCTCTCCACCTGGTTCACGCTGAAGATGCCGTGAGCCTAGTGGCCTGAAGTGGCCAATCCTACTCCTGTGCCGGGTAGGAATCGTGTGGTGATTCGTAACAGGAAGGCCCCGAGTCGTTGCCAGAGATGGCAAAGTGATTCGGGGCCTTCGTGCGTTTTGACAGAGAGTGGCTCAACCTCAGGAAGGCCTGAAATTTCTTGGCGTGCAGAGGGCGGAGGGTTGCATTCGGACTGGAGCGGAGTGTATATACCGATACGGTGCGATTCTTCTGAAAATACTGATTTTCCTGCTTAATATAAAGATAATCCTATGAAAGTTTCACTCTTGTTTCCTCCTACGTGGCACCCATCCCAACCGTACCTCAGCCTTCCATCACTCACCGGATTCCTCACCCAAGCCGGAGTCAAAAACGTCTCTCAACGCGACCTCGGCATTGAGCTGTTGGACAAGGTTCTGACGCAATCCTTTGCGCATGGGCTCTACCAGCAGTTGGTGGACAAACAGCAAAGTCTGGAGCGAGAGCGAACCGGTGAGAGGGGGCCCGGGAGCGCAGAGCAACTTGCTCGCGTGATCGAATCGCTCGACCGGTTTCCCTATTTGTTTGAACGAATCGAACTGGCGAAAGAGACGCTGCGAGGTGAAGGGTTTTACGATATTGAGGCGTACCGCAATAGTCTCTTTCTGATCGATAAATGGCTTGAGGTTCTCTCCTCGTTGTACTTTCCGACGCGCATGACAGTGGTCGATAACCAATTCGGCGACTATTCGATCTACTCCTCAAAAGATCTGATCAAGGCCATTCGTGACGAAGGGCAGAATCCCTATATTAGTCTCTTCCGCGAGCATGTGTTGCCTTCTCTCCTGACTGATCGTCCGGATCTGGTCGGTGTCTCGATTACAGCGACCTCGCAGATTATTCCCGGGCTTACGCTCTGCCGGTTGATCAAGGAGCATGCGCCGGAACTGCATGTGACGGTAGGTGGAAGTATCTTCACCCGGTTGGTCGATAATTTGCGGCGATGCCCATGGTTATTCGACCTCGTCGATGATTTCGTCGTGTTTGAAGGCGAAACAGCCCTGCTGGAACTTGTGAACCAGATGGACGGCAAGCGGGATTTCAGCAAGGTTCCGAATCTGATTTATCGCCAGAACGGCAAGATTACGGTCAATCAGCCCTTTTACTCTGAGAATATCAACCAGCTCACAGCGCCGAACTACGACGGCTTTCCGCTGGATCTGTATTTGTCCCCCGAGCCTGTCCTGCCGGTACAATTTTCACGCGGCTGCTACTACAAAGATTGCGCGTTTTGCGCCCTCACGCTGGATCATCAGAATTTCCGGCAACGTGATCCGGGGAAGACGGTGGACGATTTGGTCTGGCTGAAAGAGCGCTATGGAGCCCAGTCCTTTTTCTTCACCGACGAATGTTTCGCCCTCTCTCCCACCAAGCGTTTGTGCCAGCAGATGATCGATCGGCAAGTGAATGTGAAGTGGACCTGCGAGTTGCGTTTCGAGAAGAACCTCACGCGTGAATTGCTTGGCCAGATGAGGGACGCCGGCTGTTTGAAAATTGTGTTCGGACTGGAGTCGTTCAATCAGCGAGTCATGGATTTCATGAAGAAGGGGATCAAGCAGGAATCCGTACGCCGGATCGTCGATGACTGCGTCGATCTCGGGATTGCCGTGCACTGTTACGTGATCGTCGGGTTCCCCACGGAAAAGGAAGAGGAAGCCCTCGATACCATGAACTTTGTGGTGGGGAATAAGAAGCTCCACGAGTCCTACGGGTTCTCCTGTCAGCCCTGCTTGTTCGACCTGGAAAAAGAGGCGCCGATCATGAGTGATCCGGGCAGTTACGGCATCCGTCGGATCATGCGGCCGGCGACCGAAGACCTGAGCCTGGGCTTCTTTTACGAAGTGCAGGAGGGGATGACCCCTGCTCAGGCCGAGCAACTCTATCAGCAGGTCTACGAAAAAATCAGCGAAGTCGTGTGCGAATTGCCGTTTAACTATTCCATGGCCGACGGGCTGCTCTATATCGCTCGGGCCAAGTCGCAAGCGTTGCAGGTACCACAGCCGACCGGCTCTTAGCGTTCGTGCGGTCATCAGGGCAGGCTCCTGCCGCGTTGACCGGTTGTGGCCAGAGGATTATCATCAACGTTTTGCACAGGGGGCTGGAGATGTCTGCTGTAGCCACCGCCGTCGAACGGTCAACCGGGCGGGTCGAAGATCAGGGACTGTTGTTCGAATACACCATCAAGCTGGTGTTGTTCGTCGGATTTTTCGAACTCGTCCTCTATCGCCTGGTATCCCGACTCGGCATGCATATCAGCAAGATTGCGGCCCAGCATGAGTGGGTCGGAACGATCTTCCAGTTGCTGACGTCTGTCGGCTTCGCCTTGTTGAATGTCGTCGCGATCTTTGTCTTTCTGGCCCTGGTGGTTCTGCTGGTGAACAGGGCTCGCGCCAAGGGCATCACGGGGTTTAATACCGTCACGATTCCCAGTGTGGCCCTCCTGTTGATCCTCACGGTTTCCTTTCTGATTGTGCCGCCGGCCATGCTGGGCTCCATCGTCTACAATGTCGTGACCCTCATTGCACTCACCGCGCTGATGCTGGAGTATCTCTCCCAGCAGCAGGAATGGTCGAAGCGAGTGATGGGCGCGGTCTATTACTTCGGCATTTCCGGGTGGCTCTATTATCAAATTTTCTCCACCACCTACGGATGGATGGGCGTAATTGCGGCGCCGCCGTTTGTGTATGAAGCCAATCGTCTCGGCGAAGCGCTCATGGTGCTTGCCAGCATTCTGGTGTTCTGGGCCTATGGGCGCGGGGTGTCGTTCCGTACCAGGAATCGACAGCAGCGCCGGCGCGCGATCTGGTTCGGCGCCGTCTCGGCGGTGGTGTTCTTTGGCTTGTTGTTTATGGATTATTTCCTGGGGCTCTACAACCCGGTGTTGGCCCATTCCATCCGGAAAGCCGGGGAGGGGATCAGCTGGATCTTTCAGATGGGCATGGGGTATACCTTTTACCTGCCCTTTGCCTTTTATGTCGCGGGGCTGCTCTGTTGGTCGTACACCGTGATCAGGCTCGTGACGATGGGGCGTCTTGCGGGATACGGCTTGGCGTTGATGTTTATTGCCGGCTATGCATTGCTCTTTTCCAGTTTGACTCTGATGGTGGTGCTCGGGGTGATGCTGATGACGCTTGATCGTCCCAAAGGTGCGGTGACGGAACAGGCGGCGGTGACCAGGCCCCCCATCGTCGGCACGCAGGAATCTCTCGTTGGTGGACAAATTTAATCTTATGAGTCACCCAGATTAGGATACGTTGTTATGGATGAACAGACACAGGCAAGCGGAGCAGAGCAGGGGAGTGCGGCGGTGGATTCTGGCGATCAACCGTTGAGCCCCGACGAAGAAATTGCGGAGATTGAAAAGTTGCTCGGTGCCGAGCCCGACGATTTTCAGGCACGGTGCCGGCTGGGGGAACTGTATTTCAGCAAAGGCCGGCTCGACGACGCGCTCACCGAAGTGAAAAAGTCGATCGAGATGGCGGAGGGGCTCCGGACCGAGATGAACCGGTCGCTCGCGATGTATTACTCCAACCTCGGGACCATCTATGCCACCAAGGGTATGATCGACGAGGCTGAAGCGGAATTCAAGCGCGCGCTCGATGTGCATGCCTACGATGTGCTTGCTCTGTTCAATCTGGGCCGCGTGCAGGCGGACAAACGAAAGTACATGGAGTCGAAGAATTACTACGAGCGGCTCGTCGAGATCACGCCGGACGATCCGATGGCGTGGTACAATCTCGCCGGTGTGTACGTGGAACTCGACAATCCACAAGTCTCCGATTACAACACGATGGACATGGCGATCCAGTGCTATCTTCGTGTCCTGGAGTTGGATCCGAAGCATCTGGAGGCGAGCTTCAAACTGATGGAAATCGCTCTCAATCATCGGAAGACGGATTTGGCGATCAAGGTCATGGAGAGCGCGGTGGAGCACAGCCCGGACGAGCCTCTCGCCTACTACAACTTGATCAGCGTCTACGACAAGTGCAAGATGTTCGAGCAGGCCGAACAGGCTCGCCAGCGCTTGAAAGAACGATTCGCAAAGAAAGCCAAAGAGGGAGCCGCATCCTGAACATGTGAGCAAAGGAGACACACCATGTTTGGCAGCCTTGGTTTTACAGAGTTGATCCTGATCCTGTTTATCGTGCTGATTATCTTCGGAGCAGGGAAGTTGCCGCAGCTCGGCGAGGGGATCGGTAAAGCGATCAAGGGCTTTAAGAAATCCGTTCATGAGGCGGATGCGATCGAGGCTGAAGCCCAGGCGCAAGCGCAGGCTCAACAGGCCGAACCGGTGCAGGCACAGGCTATTCAGGCCCCGCCGCCGGTGGCGATGTCGACGCCGGTCGTTGAGCAGCCGGTCGCCGCAGCGCCCCCGGCCGCGCGCGCGTAGCATCCTTCGGCACAATGGGCCCAGCATAGAACGGATTGACACAGTTATGGAAACGGACGTTCAGTTAGCGGTCGGATACATTGAAACCTTTGCCGGAAACGGGAAGGCGCGAAGCACGGGGGACGGCAAGCGCGCGGTGAAAGCAGGCATTCCGCTGCCGCACCATGTCGCGCTGGATCGGGACGAGCGCTGGCTGTATTTCGCCGAATCAGGCAGCGACCGGGTTCGTCGCGTCAATCTCACGGAGGGTACCGTCCATAATTTTGCCGGGATCGGTGAGACCTGCTACAGCGGCGACGAAGGGCCTTGCGGAGAAGCCGGACTGTATCTGCCGCTGGACGTCGCCTGTGACTCCCGCAACGATCTCTATGTCTGTGATTCCGGCAGTAACCGGATTCGAAAAATCGATCGTGACACCGGAATTATCACCACGGTCGTGGGCACCGGTGAACATGGGTTTAATGGTGATGGCCTGGCGTTGGAAGTGAATTTGACCTGGCCTGCGGCGATTGCCTTCGACGCGGACGATGTAATGTATATCGCCGACACGCAGGCGCACCGGATTCGTCGGTACGACTCGCGCACCGGACTGGTGGAAACCATCGCGGGAAGCTGGACCGCGGAAGACGAAGCCCGGGAGCAGCCATTGGTGGCGCGCAACCTGGTGGTGTTGTCCGGCGATGCGATCGGCATCGACTTCAGTGACGACAACGGGTGGCTGATGCCGGTCTGTTCGGATGGGCTCAGTTTGTCGATGTACCTCGATGACGGACATCCGGCCATGGAGGCGCGGCTGTACGATATCGTCGGTATCGCCGTCGACAATGCCGGTGATGTGTATATCGTCGACAAAGGCAGTAATCGAGTGCGCAAGATCGATCGTAAGACCGGGCTGATTTCCACCCTCGCCGGTGTATGCCGGTATGGATACGATGGAGACGGGAAGCCGGCGGCGAAGTCGATGTTGCACGCGCCGGAAGCCATCGTCTTCGATCAACACAATCACGCCTATATCTCTGACACCGGCAACCATCGAGTCCGGAAGGTGGATGCGGACACGGGCTTTATCAGCACGGTGGCCGGCAACGGTGACAGCGGGTATGATGATAAGAACATGGGTGGCTGTGGCGCGGCGCGGTTTGTCGCCAAAGATGCGGCCGGCGCGCTGAAGCATGGCGATGGTCTGCTCGCCGTCGAGGCGGTGGTCAATTCCCCGGTGGGGCTGACGCTCGACACGCAGGGGTCCCTGTATATCTGTGAGCGGGGTGAAAATAAGATTCGTCGCGCCAAGCTGTGGTAATTTGAGGAACGGATTCAGCGTCCCGCGCAGGCAAGAGGTGCGGGAGTTTTCGCGGTTAGCGGATTGCGTCGGGACATGAGGCGAATGACATCGGTTCACACATCCCGCACCCGGTTACTGACACTTCTCTCCAGCCTGTTCGTTCTCGCCCTCATTCTGGGCGGTCTCGGTATCCCCATCGTCAGCTCAGAAGGCATGATCATCCGTGCACAGGCCCTCTCGGGGGACATCCCGACGGCTCCCGAAGATCCCCTCTGGCAGAAAATTGCGCCCATGACGTTGCCGTTGAGCGGCCAGGTGATCACCCGGCCGGTGTGGCCGGAGCCGACGGCCCATGCGTTGGCGGTCCGCGCCGTGCACAACGGAACCGACATCGCCTTCTTATTGGAGTGGCAGGACAATACGAAAAACGACCGCCTGACGCCGGGCACCTTCCGTGACGGTGTTGCGCTGGGATTGCCGCTCGGCGATGCGCCGGCATTTTTCTGTATGGGTCAGCTCGATCATTACATCAATATCTGGCATTGGAAAGCCGATTGGCAGAGCGACATCGACCGGCGTGCTTCCAGGACCACGGAAAAAGACAAGGCGGCCAGCGGTGAACCCCGGCGTTTTGAGGTCATTCCGCGGCGGGCGTCCTCGGTGGAAGACTTGATCGGCGGCGGGTTCAGCACCCTGACCACCAAAGAGAAGCAGGGGCGCGTGCAGGGAAAAGCGACGTGGAAAGACGGCACGTGGCGAGTCGTGATGCGTCGTCCCCTGTCAAGTGAAGAGCAGGAGAATGAAGCCAAGCTGATTCCGGGACGTATTCAGGTCGTGTCTTTTGCCGTGTGGAACGGTGAGAACAAAGAGCGCAACGGACAGAAAGCCATTGCCCCCTGGTTTCAACTCGCGCTGGATCCGGCCACAAAGACATAATTCTTCCTGGTAGGATGTGACTGTCGGCAGGACGTGCCAGTTGCGGTTCAACCTGTGCGGATGAGGCGAACCCGTTGGAGGGAATGTCCAAAAAGAATCGAGCGATGTTCACCAGAGCCCTTTCTCTCGGAAGGGCTCTTTGTGTGTGTGGGGTCTTGTTCACCGCGACATGGGGCTTCCAGGCCGATGCGGGTACCGGTGCGAACGGCGAGATGACGGCGGAGGAAGCTGTGCAACTTGGGGAAGAATTCGGGATCGTGGTCGGTGAAGTCGATGAAGAGGTACAGAAAGAACTCAAGTTACAGCGACCCGAGGGCGTGGCGGTCTTTGAAGTGATCGGCAATTCCAGAGCGGACTACGCGGGGATCAAGGTGCGGTCGGTGATCAAGGAGATCGACAAGAAGGAAGTCCGCAACCTGATCGATTTCGGGAAGGCCATCAAGGCGGCGATGAAAGAGTGCAATTTTACCGTCGGGACCTATGAGCCGGCAGATCCGGGCGATCCGGTCGGCTGGGGCGTGAACTTTCATTTTGTCGGGTGCAAGCGGGACTAAATCCGAACCGGTTATGAGCGCAACGTGAGCGACAAGGGACGATCGATTCAAAAATTGGCGATGGGTGGGGTGCTGCTGTTCATGGCACTGCTCAACATCACCTTTCATGAGCGGGCGATCGCGCAGAAGACCGATGGCCAGATGCCGGCTGACTGGGTGGCCGAGATCGAAAAGATCTTCATCCGATCGGAAGATTGCAAACAGTGCCACGATCGTCATTACGAAGAATGGAAGGGCATGCGCGAGCAGACCCCGGACCTGAAATCGTTCGGGCGGGTCGATGCCGCCTTGTTGCATGGGACCTCGTTCGAATCGCCGGTGTTCCGGACGGTGCTGGGGGTATGGATGCAAACCAATCCGACGATGCAGGAGCGACAACGTTGTTTGTCGTGCCATGCCCCGGCCGTGACGGTCTTCCCGCAGCATGTCGAGAAGATCAGCGCGCAAATCCTGTCAGGCAAGCCGCAGGTCGAGGGCATCGGCTGTGCGTCCTGTCACCTCATCAACGCGGTCGAAACGACGCCGCTGCCGCCACCAACCTACAAGGTGCAGCCGGGTGAGATGCTCTACGGTCCTTATGCCGATCCGGAAGAGAACTTGGTACATCCGGCCACGCAGTTGCCGCTGTTTCGGGGCGCGAATTTCTGCACGTCCTGCCATTTCGACAAGGTGAAGGATGTCACGCAGAAGGATTTACCCGGCGAGATTCTGCAAGGGACCATCTGTCAGGATTGCCATATGGAGCCTTCCACGGGGAGTTCCACGTCGAAACGCGGCGCCATGACTCGCGCGATCGGCCGCCATTGGTTCCGAGGCGTGGTCATTCCCGGGACGTTGCTGAAGAACCGCAACCTGCAGGCGGAATGGATGCCGCGTATCGAGATCGACGCCACGAAATCCGGCGCGGGAGTGGAAGGCACTGTGTTGGTGAAAGTCGGCAGTCTGCCGCATAGTTTCCCCGACGGCGATCCGGTGTTGAAGCAGTTCTTCCTCTCGATCGCAATTAAGGATGCGCAAGGGAATGTGTTGGGTGAAGACACGAAACGATTCGGTCTTCCGTACGACAAGATTCTACGCGGCCCGATTCCGGACCCGTTCATCAAGGGCGGCAATACACGCCGTGTCCCGTTCTCCCAAACGCTGAAGGATGGCGCCGCGCCGGCGACGATTGAGGTCGTGCTCAGTTATGCATTGATCCCGGAACCGGACGCGGAGCTCAAGGCGAAGTATCTGGCGACCCTGGCGAACGATCAGGAGCGGGCGACCGCAAAAAAGGTCATTGAGGAATACATTCAGCCCCGTATGCTGACCTATCGGGCCAAATCACTCTAAGCTCCCCTGCAGCGGGCCGTGCACCACAGGCAGCGAGGAGTGAGTACTGTGCGGAGGATATGCGGACGGTGAAGAATCGACGAGGATTACTGCAGGGATTCGTGATCGGCCTGGTGTTGGTGGTCGTGGCCATCACCAGCTACGGCGTGCAGCAGGGATTGGCCCAAGATGCCAAGGCCCAGGCCACCATCGAAAAGGCTTTTCCCAGCTCGAGCAAGTGTAAGCGCTGTCATGAGCGGGTGTTCGAAGAGTGGGAGACGTCGCCGCTCTCGCGTTCGATACATACGCCGACGTTCCGTGCTGCCCTTGATGCCTACCTGACTGCGTCGGCCGGTAAAGATAAGGCGCTGTGTTTTCGCTGCCACGCCCCGCATGTACGCGAGTTTGCCGACCAGGCCCAATTGTTCGTGACCCAGGCCCAATCCGGTGAGCCGTCATTGGATGGTGTGGCCTGCGCGCAATGTCACCTCATCAAACAGGTCGATCGGACGAAACAACCGCCTGAGCCGAAGTACGATCTCGGCAGCAAGACCATGTATGGCCCGTATAAAGATTTCGCGCAGAACCTCGCGCATCAATCCATGGAATTGGGGCTCTTCCACAAGTCTGATTTGTGCTTGAATTGCCACCAGGTGGTGCCCGCTGCGGCGGACCTTGGCAAGAGTAACGACTTGTTGGGGAATTGGGACCAGAGCAAAGCGGTGAAGTCGGGCAAGGAATGCCAGACGTGTCACATGCCTGAACAGGTCGGGGAATCCGCCAATGGAGAAGCCAAGCGGAAGGTGGCGAATCATACGTTCCCGGGCCGCATCGGTCAGCTCAGGCAGGAAGCGGCCAAGCTGGAAGTCTCGACCAAAGTAGAAGGGGAGAAAACGACCGTGACGGTAGCGGTGCAGAGCCTGGTCCCGCACAACCTGCCGACCACCCACCCCGGTTGGGCGAGTGTCGTCTTGGAATTGGATATCAAGGGCAAGAACCTGAAGACCGTGTTCAACGACAAACGCGTCTACGGACGGACGTACGCCGACGCCAAAGGCCAGAAGACGGTGTTCGATTTTGAGGCCGTCAAGGTGCTTGAAGAAACGGTGCTCAAGCCGGAAGAAAAGCGCGTGGAAACGTTCACCTTCGCGACACCGAAGGACACCAAGACCTTCGACGTCGAGGCCGTCCTCGGGTATGCTCCTGTGACCGGGCCATCTGCCTTTTTGCAACGCATTGAGGCGGAATCATCCAAGGGTGCGCAGGACCCTGTGTTTCAATCCATCCCCATCGCGAAGTTCAGCGAAAATATTCCGATCGCCAGGTAGCATTGCCCGTTATTCGTGACGCGCATCTCGTCCAAGACCACCTGTCCTCTGCGCACACGAGGCGGCAACGACGCGCTACGATATGTGGATTACTCGGAGACGATGCTGGAACCGGGGGACTTCATCTTGAAGATTTGAATGGCGCTGTAGATGCCCTTGGCCGGGTGGTTGAGGATGAGTCGTGAGTTGGTGATGTGCGTATCGATCAATTCGTACTGTCCGCCGCTGTAGTACACATCGCAGTCGTCGATCTCGCAATTCTTATACACGTGATTGTCCAGCGCCAGCTTGGTTTTGCTGAACTTTTGCTGATCGATCAGGATATATTCCGGCGCCAGTCCCATCACGTACCCCTCAATCCGCGCGCACTATAACAAAGTCCCTCTGCTTCCGCAAACCAGCCGGTTGGCTTTGGCCTGTGCTCGTCGGCGAGCAAGGTGCAATCCTATGAGCAAACGGGGTATTCTTCGGCCTACCTGTGTCTGTTTTGATTCGCTTCCGAGATGAACACGCTCACCCTCAGCCAGCTCTCCAGTCTCCTCTTCCGCGCGTGCGACGACTTGCGCGGAAACATGGATGCGTCCGAGTACAAGGAATACATCTTCGGCATGCTCTTCCTGAAGCGGATGAGCGACCTCTTCGATCAGGAACGAGAACAGCTCGCCAAAGATCTCACGTCACGAGGGATGCCTGAGAAGCAAATCGCCGCGCAACTGATCAACCCGGACAAATACACATTCTTTGTCCCGACGGAATCCCATTGGTCGAAGATTCGCCACCTCAAGACCAATGTCGGAAGTGGCCTCAACAAGGCGCTCGAAGCTCTGGAGGATGCTAACGTCGAGGCGCTTCAGGATGTTCTCAAGCACATCAATTTCAATCGCAAGATCGGCCAGCGCACGCTCGACGACGACACGTTGGCCAACTTCGTGCAAAATTTCGAAAAGATCCCGCTTCGCGATGAGAACTTCGAGTTCCCCGATCTGCTTGGCGCCGCCTATGAATATCTCATCAAGTTTTTTGCCGACTCCGCAGGCAAGAAGGCCGGCGAGTTCTATACCCCGGCCGATGTGGTGCGGACCCTCGTCGAGATCGTCGATCCCAAGCCCGGCATGAGCGTGTATGACCCGACCTGCGGGTCCGGCGGCATGCTCATTCAGACCCGGGACTACATCAGGGAATGCGGCGGCGATCCGCGAGACCTCTCGCTCTATGGGCAGGAGAGCATCGGCACCACCTGGTCCATCTGCAAGATGAACATGCTGCTCCACGGCATCGCGCACGCCGATATCCGTCAGGAAGACACCCTCCGGCGTCCGCAACACAAGGCCGAGAACAACGAACTCCAGCGCTACGACCGCGTTCTGGCCAATCCGCCCTTCAGCCAGAACTACATTAAGAAGGACATTGAGTATCCAGGGCGCTTCGCCGTGTGGATGCCGGAGAAGGGCAAGAAGGCCGACCTCATGTTCGTCCAGCACATGCTGGCCGTGCTGAAGGCCGATGGGAAGATGGCCACCATCATGCCCCACGGCGTGTTGTTCCGTGGCGGCGAAGAACGAGAAGCGCGGAGGCATTTCATCGAAAAGGGCTGGCTGGAGGCGATCATCGGCCTGCCTGCCGGGTTGTTCTACGGCACGGGCATTCCGGCCTGCGTGCTCGTGATGAACAAACAAGGGGCGAAAGACCGTCAGCACGTCTTTTTCATCAACGCCGACCGGGACTATCGCGAGGGCAAAGCACAGAACTTCCTCCGTTCCGAAGACATCTCCAAGATCGTCCACGTCTATCGCGAGCGAAAGAATGTTGAGGGCTACGCCAGGCTGGTGCCGGTCAAAGAGATCGAAGCGGAAGAATACAACTGCAACATCCGCCGCTACGTGGACAATGCGCCGCCGCCTGAGCCGCACGACGTGCGCGCGCACCTGCACGGCGGGGTACCTGTCGTGGAAATCGACGCGCTCGAACATTTCTGGAAGAACTATGCCGGCCTGCGCGAGCGGGTATTCGCGCTGCGAGCGAAGGACAAGACCTACTCAGACTTTGCGCCCGCTGTCACCGATCGGCGCGGGATGGCGGAGATGGTGAAGACTGATCCCGGCGTCGCCAAGGCCCATGCCCGTTTTGTAGAGAAGTTGGAGTGGTGGTGGAAGGAGCATCTCCCGCTCATCGAAGCCCTCGCGCCCAAGAACGGTAAGCGGGGCAATGCCTATGAACTCCGCCGCCAATTGCTGGCGAGCATTGCCTCCGCTTTCGTCAGGCAGGATCTGCTGACTGAGCATCAGATTCGCGGCGCGCTGGCCAGCTACTTCGAGTCCTTCAAGCCGGAATTCAAATCCATCGCCTTCAGCGGGTGGGGCCCCGAGCTGATCCCCGACGACGAGATTCTCCAGAGCCAGTTCCCGGAGATCCTGGCCGAGATGGAGCAGCAGCGGGGCAGACTAGCCGAACTCCAGGCGCTCTTTGCCGCTGCTGATGAAGAGGATTACGAAGACAGTGACGACACCGGTGTGCTTCCCGACAGTGAGGTAAAGGCCCTCAAGGCAGAGATCAAGGAAGCCAGGGCCCAGGCGAAGCTCGCAAAGAAGGAACAACGTAGCCAATCTAAATTCCTGGCCCGCGTCGAAGCGGCCGAGAAACGGCTGGCCTGCCACAAAGCGCTGGAGGATGAAGCCAGGCAGTTAAAGGCCGACCTGAGCGCGACGGAAAAGAAGGAAGAAGAACTGGTGGCCGCCGCGCGCGAGAAGATCGATCGTAATGAAGCCCGCCGAGTGATCCTCGACCGGCTGCATCGTATCCTTGTCCAGACCTACGAAGGTTATCTCCGGGCCGATCAACGAGCCTGTACCGCCGCTCTGGAGAATCTGCACGCGAAATACGCCGTGACTGCCAAGGCCATTGAGGTTAAACGCGACGCGGAAGCGGCGAAGCTGAAGGCATTCCTGTCGGAGTTGGGGTATGAGTGAGCTTCAGAAGACGCAGCTATTCAATTGGAGTGAAGCTCCTTTAAACGCCTTTGCTGCACACGAACCCACGTCATTTGTTGACGGCCCTTTTGGCTCTGACCTCAAAGTTTCCGATTATGCTGAAAGCGGGGTGCGAATTCTTCAGCTTCAGAATCTCGGTGACGGTTACTTTCTCGATGACAACGTCAAGTATGCTCCTGAGCGAAAGGCGCAATCTCTGTCAAGATGTTTGGTGAGACCAGGCGATTTGCTAATTGCAAAGATGGCTGATCCGCTGGCTCGTGCCTGTATTGTGCCACCGCATTTGGCGAAAGGTTTGATCGTCGCCGATTTGATCAAGCTTCGGTTGGACCGCGAGCACGACGCAACCTTCATATGTTCTGCCATCAATGGGACAGAGTTTCGGCGTGAGGCCGAGCGGTTGGCCACTGGAACGACTCGCACGCGAATTTCCCTTTCAACGCTGAAGCGTATACGGCTGAGAGCGCCGAAACCAAAAGAGCAACGAAGAATCGGCGACATCGTTCGGACGCTGGATGAAACGACCCGGCAGTCGGAGGCGCTGATTGCGAAGTATCAGCAGATAAAGTTGGGACTGATGCACGATCTCTTCACCCGCGGTGCCACCGCCAATGGCAATCTTCGGCCCACCCGCGCCCAAGCTCCTCACCTCTATAAAGACTCCCCCCTCGGCTGGATTCCGAAAGAGTGGGAGGTTGTACCGCTCAGCAGCGTGACTCAATTCATAACCAGTGGGTCGCGTGGGTGGGCAGAGTATTACAGCGAAGTCGGCCCTCAATTCATTCGAATCGGAAACCTTACTCGGGAGCACATCAACTTCCGCTGGGACAGTGTGACAAGAGTATCGCTTCCGAAGTTCACTGAGGGGCAAAGGACGGCTGTCCTGCCGAACGATATTCTGATCTCGATCACTGCCGACCTGGGAATCGTCGCGGTGGCAGGCAATGCCCTTGGAGAGGCATACGTGAATCAGCATATCGCCCTCGTTCGCCCCAGAGTGGAGCCGGAAGTTAGTCGCTTTCTAGGCCACTTTCTTTCTACGGTACGCGTCTATAAGCAATTTCTCCGTCTTAACGATTCCGGTGCCAAGGCTGGCTTGAATCTGCCTGCCGTTGGGAAAATACTTGTCGTGAAACCACTCGATGACTTGGAACCAAAGAGGGTCGCGGCCATGCTGGATGAGGTGGACCTGACCATCGAATGCCATAAGCAAGAAGTGGTTAAGCTCCGCCAGCAAAAACATGGCCTCATGCAGGACCTCCTGACCGGTCGCGTGCGCGTGAAGGTGTCGGGAGAGGCCATAACCTCCGCTGGCTGACCCACACGGTTTATCGACCTCGTGGTTTGCAGTGCCTATCTCTGGAAACCAGCCCCATTTCAAACTATCGGTTTACTGAACTGGATATTTATAAACCTGCGGTATATTATTCATTGAAATTGTAAACCGGTGGCCTGGAATGGTTTACGTTCTCTCAAATAGATAAACCATGGGTATACAAAACAACTCTATCCCAAACCGGCTGCTGAGTCACTTGCTCAAAGAGCTGCCGGAAGGGGTGGCGGTTCCCAGTGCCTGGTTATCGACGCAGGGGATCTCTCCCCAACTCGTGCGCAAGTATGTCGCGAGCGGCTGGCTCACGGCATTAGCGCACGGCGCCTATGCGCGCCCGGCGGTATCGGTCGACTGGCAGGGGGTGGTGCTGACACTCCAGCGACTGGCGCGACAGCCTGTCCATGTCGGTGGACTTTCGGCGCTGAATCTCCAGGGCCTGGCTCACTACCTGCCGTTGGGCGGCGAGACGCGTATCCATCTCTGGAGTCATGGGAAAGGTCCGACACGTCTGCCGGCGTGGGTTTCGGCTGTCTCTCTCCCGCAGCAGTTTGTGTTCCATCCCCAACAACTCTTTGACCCGGCGGTCCACGGCGAGGGACTGACGTCTGTGCCGACCCGTGTGCGCGACTGGGGCCTCGCCGTGGCTGCGCCGGAGCGGGCAATTCTGGAAGTGCTGAGCCTGGTGGATGAGTCGGCGGCGAGTTTCACGCACGCGGCCGAGTTATTCGAAGGATTGCCTCCGCTGAGGCCTGCGCTCGTGCAGCAATTGCTGGAAGGCTGTGCCAGCATCAAAGTCAAACGGCTCTTTCTCTTTTTAGCGACCCGTCAGGATACGCCGTGGAGCCGCAAGCTGAGGACGGAGCGTGTCCTGCTGGGACAAGGCAAACGACTCGTGACCCGCGGGGGGCGGCTGGACAAGACATTTGGAATTACGGTCCCGGAGGCCTACAGTGTTGCCCAGGGATAATCTCTATCGTCCACAGGTGGTACTCCTGTTGGATGTGTTGCCTCTCGTCGCGGAGGAACGCTGTTTCGCCCTCAAGGGCGGCACGGCCATCAACCTGTTTGTTCAAGATCTGCCGCGCTTGTCCGTGGATATCGATCTCGCCTATGTTCCGGTGCACGATCGGGCGACCAGCCTGGATGCAGTCGGGAAGGCATTGGAACGCATCGCGTTGTCCATCGAACGACAAATGAAGAATATTCGTGTGGACCGGATGCGTGCTGAGGGCGAAGTCGCCAAGTTGCTGGCGTGGCGAGGCCCCGTGCGCGTCAAGATCGAGGTCTCACCCGTGTTACGCGGTTGTGTGCGCGAGCCGGCTGTGCGCGGTGTGTGCCCGTCGGTGGAAGCAGAGTTTGGCTATATCGAGGTGCCGACGCTGCACCACCACGATCTTTATGCCGGCAAGTTGTGCGCTGCGCTGGACCGGCAACATCCGCGTGATCTCTTTGATGTGCAGGTGCTGCTGGAACAGGAAGGCGTCAGCGACGAGTTATTCGAGGTCTTTCTCGTGTATCTGCTGAGTAGTGATCGCTCTCTTGCCGATATGCTGGCTCCTGCTCGACAGCCAATTGCGGCGGTATTCGAGGAGCAGTTTCGCGGGATGGCGTTGAGGCTGGTCACGCTGGAGGAACTCACCCAGGCCCGTGAAACGATGATTGCTCTCATTCGGACCAACTTGACGGAGCGCCACCGTCAGTTCCTGTTGACGTTCAAGCGTGGTGAACCTGCTTGGGAACTCTTAGGCGTTCCAGGTGCGCATGATTTGCCGGCTGTTCAGTGGAAGCTGGTGAATGTTCGACGCATGACGCCTGCGAAGCGTAAGCAAGCGGTTGAGCGCTTGCGGCGCGTACTGTACGGGTAGCCCGATGTCTGAATACCTGCACGTCGAAAAGCCCTTCCTGGACCAGCTTGCGACGCTAGGCTGGACGATCATTGACCAGGGTCACGGGCTGATTCCGTCGGACCCTGCAACCAGCTTGCGTGGGAGTTTTCGTGAGTGGCTCCTGCCGGATGTCTTTCGGCAGGCGGTCCGCTCGCTCAATCGCACTTCCGATGGACGGGCCTGGCTGACCGATCGCCAGCTCGACGATCTGCGGGATCAGATTCTTCGCCATCCCAGCCGCACAGCGCTTGAAGCCAACGAGGCGGTGCAGGCGCTCTTTCTCAAGGCTCAAGTCGATGTGAACGAACTCACCGGGGAGCCAGACCCGGTCGCGCAGTTGATCGATTTCACCCACCCGGAGCGAAACGTCTTTCATGCGATCAACCAATTCCGGATCGATACGCCGGGATGCGTGAAGCATTGCATCATTCCGGACATCGTCCTGTTTGTGAACGGGATTCCGCTGGTGGTGGTCGAGGCGAAGATCGGCGATCCGAATACGGCCAACCCGATGCACGCGGCCTTTGAGCAGTTGCTCCGCTACAGGAATGGACGTCCTGAGACGGCCGCTGCCGGGTTGCGCGAAGGTGAGCCGCGCTTGTTCTACTCAACGCTCCTGCTCATTCGTACCTGCGGCGAGAAGGCCGAGTTCGGCACGATCACGTCCGGACACGAGCATTTCTCCGCCTGGAAAGACATCTGGCCTGAGCCCCGGCGTTCTTACCGGCCGCCGCTTGGGGTCGAGCGCGAACAGGAACGAATGATTCAAGGGTTGCTTGCGCCGGATACGCTGTTGGATGTGCTGCGTACCTGCACGGTCTTCATGGATACCGATGCCGGTAAACGCGTCAAGGTGGTCTGTCGCTATCAGCAATACCGCGCGGCCCGACGCATTGTTGAGCGGCTGCGCATGGGCAAGACCGCAGAGGAACGGTCCGGTGTCGTCTGGCATACGCAGGGGTCCGGTAAATCGCTCACGATGGTGTTTGTCGCCCGAATGCTGCGAGCGTCTGCCGATCTGGCTGACTTCAAGATTGTGATGGTCAACGACCGGATCGACCTTGAAACGCAGCTGTCCGCGACCGCCCGTTTGATCGGTGGAAAAGTGAATGTGATCGAGAGCACGGCTCAGCTCCGGGAGCACCTGGGCACCGACGCGTCCGATGTGAATATGGTGATGGTCCACAAGTTCATGGAGCGGGCGGACGATGTCCCGCTGATGGTGGCGGAGACGCTGGCTCGCTATGGGAAGGCTCCCACGGCAGAAACCTTTGGCGTGGTGAATCGGTCCGAGCGGATTCTCCTGATGATCGACGAGGCACACCGTACGCAAAGCTCCGATTTAGGAGACAATCTCTTCGAGGCCTTCCCGCATGCGACCAGGATTGCCTTCACGGGGACTCCTCTCATTTCTGAACAGCACGGTACGAAGCGGACCGTGAAACGATTCGGGGAATATATCGATACTTACAAACTGATGGACGCCGTGCATGACGGCACGACGCTTCAGATTCTCTACGAAGGTCGCACGGCGGATACCGCACTGAAGGACAAGCATGGTTTCGATACGAAGTTTGAGGATTTGTTCAAGGAGCGGACCGAGGAGGAACTACTGGCGATCAAGAAGAAATACGGCGCAAGTGGCGACATTCTTGAATCGGAACAGCGGATTGAGGCCATCTCCCGCGACTTAGTGAAGCATTACGTCGAGAACATCTTGCCGGATGGCTTTAAGGCTCAGGTGGTGTGCCACTCCAAGTTGGCGGCGATTCGGTATCAGAAAGCCATACGGGCGGCGCTTGCCGAGCGGGTGGATGGTGAACGCCGCCAACCGACGCCCAATGCAGACTTGATCCGGCGCATGGCCTTCCTGAAAGCGGTGGTGGTCGTCTCGTCTGATGCCACCAATGAGTTAGCGGTCGTGATCGAGGCCCGCAAAGAAGCCAAACGCTGGAATGCGGTCGAGAATTTCTGTAGGCCGTTTGATCTCGATGATCCGGATAAGGATCTCAGCGGCATTGCCTTTTTGATTGTGTGCGACATGCTGCTGACCGGTTTCGATGCGCCGGTTGAGCAGGTCATGTATCTCGACAAGCGTGTGCGGGAGCACAATCTTCTACAAGCGATCGCCCGCGTGAACCGTGTGTCGAACGGCAAGGGGCGGGGTTTCATCGTGGACTACATCGGCCTGGCTAATCACCTGGCCCATGCCTTGTCCATTTATGCCAAGGAAGATGCGCAGGACATTCAGCAGGGGTTGAAGAATCTGCTCACCGAGGTGCCTATTTTGGACGAACGGTACCAGCGGCTTCTGCAGCACTTTCGTTCTGCTGGCATCTTTAAAATCGAGGGATTCGTCACAGGGGTATTGAAGGGGCCGGAAGAGGAGGTGGCCGTCGTGCATGCGGCGGTCGGCGCGATGGAGGATCTCAAGCGGCGGGCTGATTTTGAGGTGTATTTGAAGACATTTCTCCAGAGCTTGAACCTGATCCTGCCGCACGAGGCCGGTCATCCGTATCGAGGGCCGGCCAGGCGGTTCGGGTATCTCCTACGCATGGTGAAGGAGCGGTACAAGGACGATTCGCTCGATCTTGCGGATGCCGGGGCGAAGGTGAAGGCGCTTATCAATGAGCACCTGATCGATCTCGGCATCGACCCGAAGATTCCGCCCATTGAATTGCTCTCGGCCGACTTTTTGGCTCACGTGCGGAAGCACGCGGCCGGGGCTCCTGAGGCCAAGGCTAGCGAGATGGAGCACGCCCTCCGTAAGCACTGTACGGTGCATTTCGATGAAGATCCGGCCTTCTATAAGCGGCTGAGCGATAAATTGGAAACACTCATTCAGGAGCACAGGAATAACTGGGACGCGTTGGCGGAGGGGTATGAACAGCTCCGAGCGGACGCGTTGGCGGGGCGCGGCGAAGCCGTTGAAGGGCTGACCAGGGAAGCCACGACGTTCTATGATTATGTGACGCAGGTGGCGTTCGGTGACGGTGATATGTCCTCCCCGGACCGGACACGATTGAAGCCACTCATGCTCCGTATCGTGGAGATACTCCAGGCGACGATTGGAATTATCGATTTTTGGAAGAAGCCGATTGAAGTCAAGCGGCTGCGTGGCAACATCGACACGGAGATTCTTCTCGCCGATATTCCGCAACTCACTGAGCAGCACGAGCGCCTCGCCGTCGAAATCGTTAAACTTGCAGAGAAGCGTCACGAGGAACTGACGACATGAAGGCTTCGCGTAATCCTGCTCTCTCGTATGGGGTCGTACGTAGCAGCCGTACGACTGCAGATATCGTGGTTGAGCGCGACGGGCGCGTGATTGTTCGTGCGCCGGCCGGCCTTCCGGACGAACGCATTGAAGATATCGTCCAGGCGAAGCAGTACTGGATCTACAAAACGCTCGCAGAGTGGCGCGATCTCAATGCTACCCGGGTGGTGCGGGAGTATCGCAACGGCGAGGGCTTTCTCTATCTTGGACGATCGTACCGCCTCTCGCTGGTTGCAGATCAGGATGAGCCATTGCTGCTCAGGAATGGGCGATTCTGCTTGCGCCGCAACTTGGTGGATCATGGTGAAGTGGCGACCGCAAAAGCTGCCTTTCGGGATTATTTCATTGCCCGTGGCCACGAGCGTATCACCCAGCGAGTCGGCTATTATGCGCCCAAAGTCGGGGTTACTCCTCGCAACGTCGATGTGCGAGAGCTTGGGCATCGGTGGGCGTCTTGCTCACCAACGGGCAGCCTTGCATTCCATTGGAAATGCATGATGGCGCCGCCCACCATCATTGATTACATCGTGGTACATGAACTCTGTCATTTCCACTCTCTCGATCACACTGCGGCGTTTTGGAACGAAGTGGATAAGATCTTGCCCAATCATCGCGATCGAAAAGAGTGGCTCAAGAAGAACGGCGCGGCGATGGAGCTGTGAGCCCCGGTGCTCCGCTCGATTTAGGTTGCTGCAGTTACTATCAGTCCAGAGGCCGCGTATCTGTGATTCTCCACTGCACTCAGAAGCTGATACCCCGGATTCCTTCCGCAACTGATCTGCCTGAAGTGGTCGCTGAGCGTGATGCCCAAGCAGGTCCATTGAGTAGCTGGCATGGGCATCTGTTGACGCTCGACCGCCGTCAGTGCGTGCTGTTCTGTCACGACATCACTCGCTATGTGCTGTTCATGCCGGGTCTGCGTGCTCCGCAGTTGGCCGAACTTGGACACCGGCATCGCGATCTGTTTCTTGCCGTGTTGGAGGCGCAGGGGCTGACGCGTGAACGGATTGTCCGTGTTGGTTTGATGCTTGGGCCATTGGAGGTTCATCGAAGTACCGATCGATCTGTGCTCGGTTCGATGCGTGTTGCTGCGGATGACCTCAAGTACGGCATGCTGAATAGAACCGCCAATGTGATGGATCTCGACCCGATCGCGACTTCTCTAGCCCTAAACGAGCGCCCCTGCAGAGCGAACGGGGCGCTCATGTGGCCGCAACAGGCGATGTATGGGTTGGTGGAACGGTTATAATCGTTCGATCGGTTCTCGATAGAGGGCCTGATTTCCCATCTTTCGCCTTGATCCGATTCCGACCTCGCTATAGAATGGCGCCACTTTCCCGCTTGTTTACACCCGTGTCTGTTGTCGGGCCCGCAGCCATTCTTCCCGCTGCGTTCTCAGCTCGCGATGGGTTTGGACCACGGAGATTCTGTGACATTCATCGACCGTTGTACGTGACTGGTTCATGTCAGCGACGGAGTATCCACCGACACATTTTAGCTGGATTCTCAGTTTCACCATTCTGTTAACAGGAGGAGAACACTGTGAGCGACTCAGCGATTGTGACTTTTGCTCTGGTTGCGGCGGTTGCCGGGATTGCGTATGGCCTCTATCTCGCGATGTGGGTGTTCAAGCTCAACGCGGGGAATGCGAAGATGCAGGAAATTGCGAAAGCGATTCAAGAGGGCGCCGGTGCCTATATGAACCGCCAATACAAGACAGTGGGCGTGGTGGCGGCCGTGTTGTTCGTGGTGCTCTGGGGGGCGGGCGCCGTATCGGATAAGTTCGGGATGCTGACGGCCATTGGATTTTTAATCGGCGCCGGGGCCTCGGCACTCGCCGGTTATGTGGGTATGATTATCGCGGTCCGGGCGAACGTGCGAACGGCGCAAGCAGCGCACGACGGCATGAACGCGGCGTTGACCGTCGCATTCCGAGGCGGTGCGGTGACAGGCCTCTTGCTGATCGGGTTAGGCCTCTTGGCGATTACAAGTTTCTACACACTAGCCTCGCAGATGGCCGGGCAGGAAAAAGCGATTCATGCGTTGCTCAGCCTCGGCTTCGGCGGCAGCTTGATCTCCGTGTTTGCGCGCGTTGGCGGCGGCATCTACACCAAAGCGGCCGATGTGGGTGCCGATCTTGTGGGGAAGGTCGAAGCGGGTATTCCTGAAGACGACCCTCGTAATCCGGCGGTCATTGCCGACAACGTGGGCGACAACGTCGGTGATTGCGCAGGCATGGCAGCGGATTTGTTTGAAACCTACGCGGTCACGACGGTGGCGGCGATGGTCCTGGCGTTCACGATGTTCAAGGGTGTCAGCGCGCCGATCCTCTACCCGCTGGCGTTGGGTGGAGTGACGATCTTCGCGACGATCATCGGCATTTTGTTTGTGAAAGTCAGCCCTGGCGGTGAAATTATGCCGGCTTTGTACAAGGGGCTGTTTGTCGCCGGCGGCATTGCCGCTGTGGCATTTTTTCCGATCACCTCGAAGATTATGGAGGGTGTCGGAGGGGTGAGCGGCGTGAGTTATTACCTGGCCGCATTGATGGGATTGGCCGTGACGCTCGCGCTGGTGTTCATCACCGACTATTACACGTCCAAGGAGTATGCGCCGGTGAAGGATATTGCCAAGGCCAGCGAGACCGGCCACGCGACGAACATCATTGCCGGTTTGGCAGTGGGGATGCAGTCGACGTCCGCTCCGGTGGTCGTCATCGGTGCGGCGATTCTCGGCAGCTTTTGGATTTGCGGTGGAGCGGAGTCAGGTGGTTTGTACGGTGTGGCCGTGGCGGCAGTGTCGATGCTCTCGATGGCGGGGATTGTGGTGGCGATCGATGCGTTCGGTCCGATTACGGACAATGCCGGCGGGATCGCCGAAATGGCGCACCTGGGCAAGGAGGTACGTGACATCACGGACCCGCTCGACGCGGTTGGGAATACGACAAAGGCGGTCACCAAAGGGTATGCGATCGGCTCTGCCGCACTCGCGGCGGTGGTCTTGTTTGCGGAATTCGCCCGTGAGGTGGCCAAGGGTAGCCAAGCCAGCACCTTCGATCTCTCCAATCCCTTGGTACTGGTCGGGCTCTTTCTCGGGGGAATGCTGCCGTTCATCTTCGGCGCGTTGTGCATGAAAGCGGTCGGTCAGGCAGCCGGGCTGGTCGTGGAGGAGGTTCGGCGTCAGTTCCGGACGATCAAAGGCATTATGGAAGGTACCGGAAAGCCGGAGTACGGCACCTGCGTGGATATCGTGACGCAGGCGGCGATTCAGAAGATGATGATTCCGGGGTTGATTCCCGTCGTGGCCCCGATTCTGGTGGGTGTGGTCCTCGGACCTCAGGCGCTTGGCGGCGTGCTGGTGGGGAGTATCGTGACGGGTCTCTTTGTGGCCATCTCCATGACGAGCGGCGGCGGCGCGTGGGACAATGCCAAGAAGTACATCGAAGAGCAGGGTCTGAAGGGGACCGATACGCATAAGGCGGCGGTGACCGGGGACACGGTCGGCGACCCGTACAAGGATACGGCCGGGCCGGCGATCAATCCGATGATCAAGGTCATTAACATTGTCGCGCTGCTGATCGTCTCGCTCATTGTGAAATAGCTGCGGGTGTGAGGTGGGGTTGGTCGCTAGTGAGGCGTTCCGGGCGCTATGCGAGCGGCTCCGTACACAATGTGTTCCTTGGCTTGACGCGTTCGACGACCCTAGAGTAAGGTGACAAGGAGTGGGTGGTTCGAACAGGTTCTGATTGACTGGAGGTGCTCCGATGGAGAAACAGGAGAGGAGACCGGAATCCAGGAAAGAGTCTCATCAGAAGGAAGAGGTCAAGCCGAATCCGAAGGTCGTCGAATCCGGAAAGAAAATGAAAGAGGACATCGACAAACTGGTCGATGAAATCGACGACGTACTCGAAAAAAATGCCGAAGAGTTCGTGAAGAATTATGTGCAAAAGGGAGGGGAGTAGTCCCCTCCTTTTTTTTATCCGCTCCCTGTCTGGCCCTCCTGTTGTTCACCTGAGACGCCGTTCGTCTGTCAGAGCGCTGATCGTCACCGTCCCCCGCGGAACGCTCCCGTCCAACGAGCTTCGTTTGACAAAAAATAGGTGAGTCGATACCATTCCCTCACTTCTTAGTAACTTCTGATTATTTCAGGTAAAGATAGAGGATTCATGCAGGACAAGTTGTGGGTGTTTCGAGCGGCCGATCGTGCCTTGCAGCACAATCTGTCGCAGCAATTGTCGATCTCGCCGGTAACGGCGTCGGTGTTGCTTGCGCGTGGGGTCACGACTCCCGATGAAGCGACCCGTTGGATGTCCAGCGTGCAGGGCGGGCTGCATGATCCATTTTTGCTCCCTGATATGGAACCGGCTGTCGAGCGGTTACATCAGGCCCTCGCTCGCCAGGAGCGGGTCTGTTTTTACGGCGACTACGATGTCGATGGGGTCTCGGCGACGAGTCTCTATCTGTCGTTCTATCAAGGTCTCGGCGGGAATGCCTGTGGCTACATTCCGCATCGGGTTCGCGAAGGCTACGGGTTGAACGAGGGGGCGGTTCGTCGCTTAGCGGAAGAGGGGATTTCGCTGCTGGTCACTTCCGACTGCGGGACGACCTCGCATCATGAGATTGCGGTCGCCAGGGAGCTCGGCATGGATGTGATCGTCACGGATCATCATCAAACTGATGCCACGATGCCGGCCGCCCTGGCCGTGCTCAATCCGCACCGGCGCGATGCGATCTATCCGTTCAAAGGGCTCTGCTCGGCGGGGTTGGCGTATAAGGTGGTATCGGCGTATCAGCAACGGTATGGATCCGGTGAAGTAGAGCCTGACTCCTGTTTGGATCTGGTCGCGTTGGCAACGGTGGCCGACATCGTGCCGCTTCAGGACGAGAATCGGATTCTGGTGCGGGAAGGCCTGACCCACATCACGCGCGGGGCCCGCGCTGGAATTCGCGCGCTCAAGCAGGTCGCCGGCATCGCGAAGGCCTGCACGAGCGAGACGATCGGTTTCCGTCTGGGCCCACGGTTGAATGCCGCAGGACGGCTGGATCATGCCATGCTCTGTGTGCGGCTGTTGACGACGGAGTCCGATCAGGAGGCCATGCAGATTGCCGAACAGTTGGAGCAGTTGAACCGGCAGCGGCAACAGATCGAGGAAGGCATTACCGGTGAGGCGGCAACCTATCTGAAGCAGGATGAGCCGGCCGCGGCGATCGTCTTGGGCTCGCGTGACTGGCATCTGGGTGTTGTGGGGATTGTTGCCGCTCGCTTGGTGGACCGGTTTCATCGTCCGAGCATCGTGATTGCGATCGATGGGCAGGGCATAGGAAAGGGCTCGGCCAGGACGGTGGAGGGGTTCGATCTGTATCAGGGGTTGTCGGAGTGCAAGGATCTGCTGGAGGCCTATGGCGGCCATCCGAGTGCCGCTGGACTGACGCTCAAGGAATCGCGGTTGGAGGAATTCCGCCGGCGGTTCTGTGAGGTGGCGGCTCAGTGGGCCGGGAGTGCTCGCACGGTGCCGACCCTGCACGTCGATGCCGAGGTGAAGCTGACGGATGTCAATTTCGATCTGATCCAGGAACTGGAATCCCTGCATCCCTTCGGGGCCGGCAATCCCGAACCCACGTTGGCGGTTCGCGGCCTGGATGTGGTGGACGCGCGAGTCGTCGGCGAGAAGCATCTGAAGTTGCGTGTGCGGCAAGGGCGGTCGTTTATCTTCGATAGCATCGGCTTTCGCATGGGCTCGTTTGAAGAACTGGGGCTTAGAGCCGGTCAACCGGTGGATTTGGCCTTCAGCCCCGAGCGCAATCATTGGAATGGCTACGATCGGGTGCAGTTGCGTATCAAGGCTCTCCGCATGAGCGGTGAGGTGTCGTAATTATGCCGCATGAGACGGTGACAGAGCTGAGTCAGCTGATCGATCGGGTGAAGAGCTACAACGTCGAGGCGGACCTCGATCTTGTGCGCCGGGCCTATGATTTTTCGGCTAAGGCGCATGAAGGGCAGATGCGCCGATCCGGTGAGCCTTACTTTCGGCATCCCCTGGCGGTCGCCGGCCTTTTGACCCATTTGAAGACGGATGTCACGGCCATCGTCGCGGGTCTGCTGCACGACACGTTGGAAGATACGCTGGCCACGCCGCTTGAGTTGGAGCAGCGATTCGGAAAGGACGTGGTGCATCTGGTCGACGGCGTGACCAAGATCGGCAAGATTACCTTCCGGAACTACGAGGAAAAGCAGGCGGAAAATTTCCGCAAGATGGTCTTGTCGATGGCGGACGATATCCGCGTCGTCCTCATCAAGCTGGCGGATCGGCTCCACAACATGCGGACCCTGGAATATCTGAGCGAGGGGAAGCGGCAACAAATCGCCCAGGAGACGCTGGAGATTTATGCTCCGCTGGCCAATCGGCTGGGGATCGGTTGGATTAAGAACGAGCTGGAAGACCTCTGTCTGAAACATCTCAAACCGGATGTCTACGAATCGCTGCGCGTTCGGGTGGCGAAGCGGGATGAAGACCGGCAGCAGTACATCATTGAAGTCATCGACCTGGTGAAGAAGGCCATGGCCGAGGCCGGCTTGCAGGGTGAAGTCTCAGGCCGGCCTAAACACCTGTACGGCATCTACCAGAAGATGGAGAAGCAATCGATCTCATTCGAGGAAGTGTACGATCTTGCCGCGCTGCGGATCATTACCGACATCAAGATGAACTGTTATGCGCTCCTCGGTGTCATCCATTCGCTGTGGCGCCCGCTGCCGGGCCGGTTCAAGGACTACATCGCGATTCCGAAATCGAACATGTATCAGTCGTTGCACACCACGGTCGTCGGACCCAAGGGTGAACATGTCGAGTTTCAGATTCGCACGGCGGAGATGCATCGCGTCTCGGAGCAAGGCATTGCCGCACACTGGAAGTATAAAGAACACGGGCGGATCGACGAGAAAGATGGAAAGGTGTTCAGCTGGTTACGACAGTTCGTGGAATGGAATCAGGATTTGCCGGACAATCGTCAGTTCATGGATTCGGTGAAGCTGGATCTTTTTCACGATGTCGTCTACGTCTTTACCCCTCAGGGCATGGTGAAGGAATTGCCCAAAGGCTCCACTCCGGTGGATTTTGCCTATTCCGTCCACACCGAAATCGGCGACCACTGTGTGGGGGCGAAGGTGAGCGGCAAGATCGTTCCGCTGAAACACATGATGGAAAGCGGAGATATGGTGGAGATCCTGACCGCCGCCAATCAAACGCCTCACCGGGACTGGTTGAAATTCGTCCGCACGTCGCGCGCGAAAACCAAGATCAAACATTGGATCAAGGCCGAAGAACAATCCCGTAGCATCGAGATCGGCAAGCGGTTGCTGGAAGCCGAGTTCCGCCGGCATGGCCTGGCGCCGGCCCAGATGATGCGGTCGGAACAGCTCCTGGCCGTGGCCAAACAGGTCGGATATGAAACGCCGGAGGAACTGGCCGCAGCCGTCGGCTTCGGCCATGTGCCGACCTCGCAGGTGATGAGCAAAATCAATCCGCCCGTCGCGACGGAAGGACAGACGGTCGCCCCTGAGGTTCCGCCACCGTCGAAACCGGTCACCGGACGGACCGATGACACGGGTGTGCAGGTCAAAGGCGCGCGGGACCTGTTGATGCAACTCTCCCGTTGTTGCAACCCTGTGCCGGGGGACCGCATCTTGGGGTATATCACCAGGGGGCGTGGGCTCACGATTCATACCGTGGATTGTCCCAATTTGGAAGCGTTGGACTATGACAAGAACCGGCTGGTCGAAGTCGAGTGGGACCATTCCACACCCAGCACACACTCCGTGAAGGTTTCGGTCGTCGCCGTGGACAAGACCGGAGTGCTGGCGCACGTCTCGACGGCCATCTCCGAGTGCCAGGCCAATATCAGTCGGGCTGAAATTACGACGCGTGAGGACCGGAAGGCGATGCTGGATTTCATCATCGAGGTCCTGGACACTGCACATCTGGCTCGGGTGCTCAAGGCGATCGAAAGGGTCGATGGCATTATCACCGTGCGACGTGTTCGCTCGTGGCAAGAGCGTTCCTAGCCCGAGAGGTGTTCGTGTGTGCTCCTCCCAGCATCAGGTGAGATCCGCATGAGCCTCGGTCTACTGGTCGGCACGGTGATGGCGATGCTTGCCGTCATGGCCGCGGTGTTGATGGGCCTGACCTATCTGGTGGCTCGACGCGGCAGGTCGGCGCCGCCGTTCCCGTTCTATGCCGGCGGTGTGGCACTGGTGCTCGTCACCGCCGCGTTGGTCGGCCGCAGCGAACTCGTGAGCCACATTCCGCACTTTGTCCGGTCGGGACTCGATGTCGCGGCCTGGCTGGGCGCATCTTTTTTCCTCTTCACGATTCTTGATGTCCTGATCATCGGCGAATGGCTGATCGAACGAGGGCAGCGCTATATCCCCGATATTGTCCGGCAGCTGCTCATCGGCGCGGAAGTGGTGGCTGCCGGAGTGTTGATCCTCTGGCTGGTCATGGGGATCAACCTCGTGGCCCTGGTGGCGTTGCCGACCGTTGCGGCGGCGATGGTCGGTGTCGCGTTGAAAGATACGCTGACGCGTTTCTTTTCCGGAATTGAGCTGGGAAAGATTGTGAAGGTGGGGGAGTGGATCACGGTGGTTGATCGTGAAGGGATGGTGACCCACATCGGCATGGAGCATGTGACGCTGCTGACTCGCGCTCACGATCTCGTGTCGCTGCCTAACGATCTGGTGATCCAGAGCGGGGTGACGAATTTTAGCAGGCCCACGACGACGCATTTCTGTAGCGTGTATGTCGATGCCGCCTATCGCACTCTGCCTGAGCAGGTCTGTGCGACGTTGCTTGAGGCGGCTGTGGCGGTGCCGGGGGTATTGCAGGACCCGAAAGCGACCGCTCTGGTCACGGCATTTAATGAATCGGCGATTCAGTATCGAATCAAATTTCCGATCGGTGATTTCGCACAGCGGGATATGATCGAGAGCCGGATGCGGACGTACATTTGGCATGCCTTTGCGCGCAATGGAATCGAGATTCCCTTTCCTCAGCGTGTGGTGCATCAGACGGTCGAACCGGAGGTCGTTGCGAACGGGCAGGCGGTCGGACGCATGGTTGTCCAACTCGCGGCGGTCGACTTTTTGGGTGCGCTCGATGCCAAGCAGCTCGAAGCGTTGGCAAAAGAAGCGCGATGGGAGTCCTACTTGCCTGGTGAACGGGTTGTTCGTCAGGGGGAGCCCGGAGAGGTCCTCTACGTCATCGCTTCCGGAAAAGCTGATGTGCGGTTGGAACAGGGGGGGCTTAGTTCCACGGTGACGACGCTTGACGCAGGGAAGTTTTTCGGCGAAATGTCTCTGTTAACCGGTGAGCCGCGTTCGGCCACGGTATTGGCCGCGACGGAGTTGTTGGTCATTGCCGTGGGGAAGCAGGCGTTGTTACAGGTCGTTCAGGAAGACCGGCGATTGATCGAGCGGATCGGCGAGGTGGTGGCCCGTCGGCAGGCGGCGACGGCGGCAGCGAAAGCGCAACTGTCTCGTGATGCGGCCGCCCTTTCGACAGTCACACACACGCGTTCCCTCGTCGAGCGTATTCAGAACTTTTTCTGGGGGGCGCGCAAGGCGCAGTAATCAGGCTGAAGGCTGGTCAGGGCTGTTTGAAGCTCAGTTTCATACCGCGTTGAAGCTGCAGTGCCGCCGCGCGGCCCCCGCCAAGCTCCAATACGTACAGCGCTCCTTCCTCTGAGTGGTACTGCGGGCAGCCATCGTCTTGTCTGGTGCAAATGGGGACGTTTCGCTCGATATGGACGATCGTTTTCTTCGCGTCCATCCAGATAATATCGAGGGGAGTCTTGGTATTCTTCATCCAGAATGTCCAGGGCTGGGCGTCGCCGAAGATGAACAGCATGCCTCGGTCATCCGCCAGATGCTCCCGAAACATCAATCCCTGGGCACGTTTCAAGGCCGTATCAGCTAATTCAGCCTGAATCAGCGTGCCGGTCGGTGTTTTAACTGTGATGAGTGTGTCGGTGGGCAGATCAGCGGCCCAGCTGGATGAGACCACAGCCAGTATGGTGATGCCCCATAACCACAACATCGCACGGGCCGGCAGTGCTGGGGATCGTGCTTTATCAAGAGCAACTGTCGGTTTGAGCGTCATGGCTGCATCCTAGCGGGCGCCCTGCGAGCCGTCAAGGCGCCTGAATTGGTCTCGTAGCTCCGTGTGCGACGCTGTCTTGCAATTCCGCCGGCCCCTATGCCATCCTCGCCCTATCATTTGACTTGGATGGAGGGGATTCATGAAAGAAACGCGACGTGTGGTGTACATGCGAGGCGTATTTGTCTGTCCGAAGTGCCGCCAATCATATGTGCAGGAAAAGTGGATTGAGGAGTTCAGAATCCGTTGCCACAAGTGTGATTACCGCGGGACGTTGACCCAAGTGTCGGTTGAAGAGCACATGGACGAAGAAATCATTCGCCGGTAAGTGCTACGGTCCGGTTGGGCGAGTTTTCCTGAGTTCCAGTCCCCAGTCCTCGATTCGAAGTTGCGACTAGTTCATGCCAGGCCGCTCACGGCCTGGCCCAGCCGATGTCAGGTTGTTTTCTTCTCCAGTAAGAGGTGCGTCATGATTCAGCTGTGGCGAGTGCTGCTTCTGTGCGTCAGCAGTCTTCTGGCCTGGCCGATCATTGGCCGAGCGGCTGATAGCCCGCCGGCGATCAATGTGCTGGTGGCGTATCACTCTCTTTCCGGGCACACCGAGCGAATGGCCGAGGCGGTTGCAGAGGGCGCTCGATCGGTGCCCCGGACGCATGTTGTCCTGAAGCGTGTGGGGAAAGTGACGGCTGAGGAATTATTCGCCGCCGATGCCATTGTGCTCGGGTCTCCTGTCTATTGGTCCAACATGGCCGGCGAGGTGAAGACGTTTATCGACGACTGGCAATTCAAGTTCGGCGTGTTTCCGGAATTCAAATTGAAGAACAAGGTAGGGGCTGCATTTGCAACCGGCGGCCAGATTTCCAGTGGGAAGGAGCTCACGATGCTCTCTCTTCTTGCGGCCATGCTCGGGAATCAGATGATTGTCGTCAGCGGTGGTGGTGCGTTTGGCGCTTCTGCGACAACAGAAGGCGACAGTCCTGGCATTGATGCGCAAGAGCTGACCGGAGCCCGCGAGTTGGGTCGGCGCGTGGCCGACGTTGCCGGTGCGGTCAAGAAGGGATTCGAGTCACAAGGAAATGGGGCCGATTCGAGCGGGCCGTGATTGCTTCTGAATCGGGATTCTAGGATCGCACAGGATTTTGACAGGTAGTCTCCAGCTGGCTCTTTGCCAGCGACACAAGTTCGTGGATATTCTTCGCGCAACGGCCGCAGCATCCGCTCTCACGCAAGCCGAATTCAGCAACGATTTGTCTGGTGGTCAGGAAGCCCTGACGACCGGCCGCCCGCACATCTGATTCCGTTAAGCCCTTACATAAGCAGACATACATGAGTGGCATCTCCCACTGATGATCGGTTGTCCTTGCGGGCGTCTGATGTACTCAATTTCTCGATACTGATAACTGTTATCAACTATGGTGAGTATAGCCGTCAAAGGGGAGCCTGTCAACATCTGCACAGATCCCCTCTATGATGGGATGAGCCGGGTGTTTCCTATGGCCAGCCAGATGTTGGGAAAGGCAATGTATCCAAGACTTCGCCGTGACGATGAAACCTGGTACTGGAGGGGGGGATCGGGCCCGTTTCTTGGGAGAACTAAGTAGGAGGGAGTTCTCGTGGGGTATGCAGCTCAGCCGTTGTGATCGTGGGCGCTTCGGCGCTCTTTGTTCAGCTGGGGAAGGGAAGGTCCTGAATAGGTGCAGTTGCCGGTTCTGTGAACGTCTGCCTCTTGCCTGAAAGTAGGAAGGCAGGAAGTTCTTTCGAACTTCCTGCCTTCCTTGTGCTGCGGTCCTTCACTGCCGAGCGAAGTTGCCCTCTCTCGTCAGTGTGAGTCTTACAGCCAGTTCACGCGCTCGGCCGGCCGAATGTAGATCGGCTCTTCGACCTGAATACGCGCCACTTCCTTGCCCGACTTGTTGAAGCCCAACACGGTATCGTTGTACATGTCGAAACGCTTCCCATGGATCTGGGTTTCAAACACTTTCGGTCCAGGAATGACATCGTACCGGAAGACGATCTGCTGGCTGGCTCTCCAGAGCTGGAGGACGGCCAACAGTTCGCGGCTGGGCACGAGGTACTTCTCGATGGCGTTATCCACGCCCGGGCCGAACATCTGCCGCGCGTAGCCCCGTGGGCTATGCCGTGGCGGGATGTAGAAGCCGTTGGGCTCGGTACCCCACTGCGGATACAGCGGGAGCGCCACCTGCTCCACACGAATCGTGTAGTACAGGGGATGCCAGCGGTCTTCCGCCCACAGGCCGTCTTCCCCGATGCGCATCAACGACTGCATGCGGATCTTACCCACGCAGGCCGCCATACAACGCGTTTCCATCGGCTCGCCGCCTGTCAGCGGGTCTTTGCCTTCGATGCGCGGATAACACGCGATACACTTTTCAGAGACGCGTGTGGTTCCCCGGTACATCGGCTTCTTGAACGGACACTGTTCCACGCACTTCTTGTACCCGCGGCAACGGTTCTGGTCGATCAACACGATGCCGTCTTCCGGCCGCTTGTAGATCGCCTTCCGCGGGCAGGCTGCCAGGCAGCCCGGATAGGTGCAGTGGTTACAGATCCGCTGCAGGTAGAAGAAATACGTCTCGTGCTCCGGCAAGCTGCTGCCGGAGAGACGCCACGGTTCATCGCGCGTAAAGCCGGACTTGTCGATGTTTTCGACCAGGGCGCGCATCGAGGTCGCCGTGTCTTCATAGATGTTCACGAACCGCCATTCTTGGTCCGTGGGGATGTACCCGATCGCCGCCTGTCCGACTTTGGCGCCGGCGTCGAAAATGGTCATTCCCTCGAACACCCCGTATGGCGCATGGTGCTTGCGTCCGACGCGGACGTTCCACACCTGCCCGCCCGGGTTCACCTGCTCGATGAGCTGGGTGATCTTCACGTCGTAGAACTGCGGATACCCGCCGTACGGCTTGGTTTCCACGTTGTTCCACCACATGTACTCCTGCCCCTTCGAGAAGAGCCAGGTGGACTTGTCGGCCATCGAACAGGTCTGACAAGCCAAACAGCGATTGATGTTGAACACAAAGGCAAACTGCCACTTCGGATGCCGTTCCTCGTAGGGATACAGCATCTTCCGTCCCAGTTGCCAGTTATAGACTTCTGGCATTGTGAATCCTCCTTCTGAACATGATCATGTAGTTAATGGTTCGCATTCGTTTCAAGTACCGAGGACGAAGTGCCGAGAGGCATGCCTCTCAGACTATGTACCTCTGTCCTAGACCTTGATCTTGATATGTTCACCCTTAAGCCACTTGATCATGAACTCGTTTTCCTGACCTGGCGTGAAGCCGGTCCGGACTGGTTCCCACGGACCACGCGCTCCGATACCGCCGTCTTCCGCCTTGGTGATGCGGATCAAGCATTCCTTCGGAACCGTGTTGATGCCATGGTGATCGATGGCATAGCCCCACTTGAACTTCCAGGCAATCGTGTGTTTGCCGGGGAGTGAGTCGGTCTGGTGCATCGGCATCAACCAGCTTCTGGTGAACGACTGTTGAGCGCCGTACCGGAAGTTGGACTGATAACCGGTGTCCACCGCAATGGCGCGTCCGTCTGGCCGCGTCTCGTGACCTTTCACCGACTTCGCCGTGGCCACATACGGGGCATGCTTTGCCATCGTGACGTGGTACGGATACGCCGGGTTGTACTTGGCACGAATCATCAAACGGGACACCTTGTAGAACGGATCCGAGGGCTTCCAGCCGCGATAGGGCCGGTCCACCGGGTTACCGTCGACAAAGACGTAGTCGCCGTCGTTGATGCCGCGGTCTTTCGCCGCTTGCGGGTTGATGTGCAACTGGTGTTCGCCGACACCAGGCGTCCGCTTGTCCATGCGGTACGGATCGCCGAAGTTCGACTCGTAAATCTGCACCCAGTCGTTCACCGACCATTGGCTATGCACCCGGTGCCGGGTCTTGGGCGTGACGCAGTAGAACTGGTAGCCCTTTTCCCACAACGGGTTCGGATGCCGCTTGATTTCCGCCCACGGCAGCTTGATGTTTCGCACGTGCTTGTCATCATGGTGCTGCGCGGTGATCGGAATACCGTAGTCATCCGGCCGAATGAACGGATTGTTCGAGAAAATCGCATTCGGCAGATACGGGGTACACTCCGGGCCTTCCCGGTGTGAAATGAAGTTTTCCCCGTATTCGATGGCTTCCGGCTCAATACGGTAGGTCTCGATACGACCCGACCGCGTCCACTGGGGCTTGGACTCGTTGGTCTCTTCCCAGAGCGGGTGGCGCGGATAGGTACGACCCATGACCATCCAGCCCTTTTCCGACTTCAACATGACGTCAGCGCTGTACCCGTAGCAGGTGGCGCTGGCATCCAGCATCCGCTGCGGATATACATCGACGCGGTTCATGTACACGAAGTGGAACACGCCGCGGAACCGCGCATCTCCGGTCATTTCAGCCAACTTGGCTGCGACGCCGGCGAAGGTGTCCGCATCGTTACGGGTGTCGTACAGCGGGCGGATACCACCCTTCCAGATCTGAATCCACGGATTGGAGACCGTGCCAGTCATTTCCGGATAGGTGAATTCCATCCACGAGTTACATGCAAACGCCACGTCGGCATGGTTGACGTCCGAGGTCATCTCGATGTCTTGCGTGACGATCATCTCGATGTTCGGATCGACGTTTTTCACCATGTCATAGTGGTGCTTGGCGTTGTTCAGAATGTTCACGTTGGTCACCCAGCGGACTTTGCTGGGGCTCGGCATGTGGGTCTTGCCGGTGAACACCTTGCGTCCGTACTTCGGCGTGTTGACGATCAAGGCCGTATCACCATGGTTCCAGTACCCGACTTCTTCACCATAGTAATAGGAACGGGTCTTGATCTCTTTGCCGTGGGCATTCGGATCCAAGGTCAGGTTGAAGGGATCTTCACCGGTATGCACCGCGAGTCCCGCGCCGGACCAAGGAACGGCGTTCCAGATACCGGCCTTGTAGTTACCAGACCAGGTATGGCAGCCCGTCCCGAACTTTCCGATGTTGCCGGTGATGGTCATCACCAACGCAGCCGCCCGGCCCATTTCCGTCATGTGGAAATAGTGACAGACGCCTTCGCCGTTGTGCATCGCGGCCGGCTTGATCGTGCCCGAATCACGCGCCCAACGGACGATGAGGTCCTTCGGCGCACGGGTGATTTGGTGCGTGGTGTCCAGATCGTAGTCCTGCAAGTGGACTTGATACATCTGGTAGATCGACATCACGTCGATCTCGCGACCGTTGAGCAGCTTGACCCGGAAGGTTCCGGTCAGTGCTGGATCAATGCCGCTCTCCTTGAAGTGGAATCCGACCTGTTCCCGGTGCAGAGGAACAGCTTTCCCCTTCGCCAGGTCCCAGACCATCATGCCGCCGAGCCGTTCGATCTGCTCAGGCTTCAAGGATTGGATGCGTCCCGAATAGCTCTTCGAGAAATCCGGGAACTTGTAATCCGCAATCACATCGCGCGGATCGAGATACTGGAGCGTATCCGTCCGTACGAGCAACGGCAGGTCGGAAAATTCCTTGATGTAATCGATGTCCTGCAAGTTTTCGTCGAAAATGATTTTGCAGGCACCGAGGAAGTTCGCGCCATCGGTCTCCGGCCGCACAGGAATCCAGTAGTCTGCGCGGTAGGCCGTTGGGTTGTACTCCGGCGTAATGACGACGATCCGCGCGCCGCGCTCGATGGACTCGAGCTTCCAGTGCGCTTCCGGCATCTTGTTCTCGACGAAGTTCTTACCCCAGCTGGTGTTCAGCTTGGAGAAGCGCATGTCGGAGAGGTCGACGTCGCAGTTCTGGGTCCCGTTCCAGAACGGATGGGAAGGATCTTGGTCGCCGTGCCAGGTGTAGTTGGAGTAGTACTTTCCTCCCTGGGCTTTATCCGCATCGACTTTGCGGATCCAGGAGTCCAGCAACGGCAAACATCCGCCGTTGAAGCGGGTGTTCATCATCTTACCGACGATGCCGAGCACCGGCATACCGGCGCGATGCTTGAACGTCCGCACGCCCGCACCCTTCATCATTTCGATCATTTCCGGAGCATAGCCCTGCTCGCGGAGACGACGGGCACCGGCTTCACCGCTGTAGCGCGTCGCGATGAGCACGGCGGCTTTGGCGACATAGGTGAAGGCCGTATCCCAGGACACCCGGTTGAGGTCGTCCAGGAAGCGGCTGTCAAACTTGTACTTGCGCTTCACATCGGGCGTCAGCTCGGGGGAGCCGTCGTCCATCCACGCCTTCCAGCCTTTCCGCATCAACGGACCCTTCAAGCGATAGGGGCCGTACACGCGGCGATGGAAGGTGAACCCCTTCAAGCACATGCGCGGATTGTGTGCGAACGTTCCGCGGTTGCCGTAGAGGTCTTCATAGGTTTGGTGGTCATAGTTCTGCTCCACGCGCATGACGACGCCGTTCCGGACGAAGGCCCGGACGCGACAGCCGTGGGTGTCGTTCGGTGAGCAGCACCAGGTAAAGGATGAGTCGTATCGGTACTGGTCGTGATAGACACGCTCCCAGGACCGATCCGGGTACTCACCCAGCGGGTTCCCAACCTCGATGACCGGCTGCAGCGCGGTCAACGCGAGGACTTTGTCCGCCACGGCCACGGCCGCGACGGTTCCCGCCGAGATTTTGAGAAACTGTCTCCGTGAAACGGAAACCTGCATAATAGCTACCTCCTTGTGAGGCACATGAGTCCCTCATGCACCTGTTCGTACAACCTCACTACACTCACGTGGATGCAATCTGGTCTGGAGTACCCCCTTTCCATGTGTCGAATTGGAAACATTCGTCCCTCACAATTCGAAATTGTCGAGCGGACATTCGCTCGCGGTGTAGGAGTATTACAATTCACGTGCCGTCGAGGGCTAAAAAGATGGCTCCGTTTCGTTTTGGTAGTGAGGATATATAGTTAATTAAATCAGTATCTTGTGATTCATGTTGAGATGCGAATGAGGAGGGTGATGGCTGACGAAAACTCAGGGGTCAGTAACTGCTGACTACTATGGGGGGTGCAGGGACTAAGATATTGAAATATAATGATTTATCTGTGTCTGTAAACGCGGACGCGCAGGTTTATTGTTAGTATATTCAATAAAAACAATTGTTTATATTGTTTTCGCGTGGACGGGTGTCATGCTTTGCTGACACCGCTATTTTTCGTCTTTTGTATAGCGGCGCATGATCTCATGGAAGTAGGAGCGTGGCAGTCCGGCATCCTGAGCAGCGTGGGTGACGTTGCCCTGATGGATCGTCAGTTTGGTCGAGATGTACCGTCGGTTGAAGGCTTCCAGGACCTGTTCCTTGGCTTTCGCATACGGCAGGTGAAGATAGTCTTCTTCGGGAGCCTCGCGTTGTCGCTCGTCGGGCACGGCGAGCATGCCGGCTACATCCGCGATACCGATGCGGTCGCCCTTGGCGAGCATGACCGCCCGTTCCATCACGTTCCGTAATTCCCGGACATTCCCCGGCCATGGGTAGGCGACGAGCTCTGTGACGGCGGAGGGATGGAGATTCTCCACGCGCTTCGTAAACTCCTTGGCATAGCGCGCGATGAAGTGTCGCGCGAGAACGGGGATATCTTCCGTCCGTTCACGGAGAGGCGGGACGCGGATCACCATGACATTGAGGCGAAAGAACAGGTCTTTCCGGAACTCGTTTCGCTTCACCTTCTCGGCCAGGTCCTGATTGGTCGCAGCGATAAAGCGGACGTTCACCTTCCGCTGCTGGGTGCTGCCGACCGCCCGCACTTCCCCGGCTTCCAGCACACGCAGGAGTTTCGCCTGCAGATTGGCGGGGAGGTCGCCGATTTCGTCGAGAAAGACGGTGCCGTGGCTGCCTGACTCGATCAAGCCGGTTCGGTCGGCCACTGCGCCGGTGAATGCGCCGCGGACATGGCCGAACAACTCACTCTCCACAGTGCCTTCCGAGAAGGTGGTGCAGTCGACGACCTGGAACGGGCCGTCGCTATCGAGACTGCGCTCGTGAATCGCCTTGGCGATCAATTCCTTGCCCGTGCCGGTTTCCCCGATGATCAGGGTGGTGGAGGGGACTCTGGCGATGGCTTCGATCATGGCCATCACGTTTCTGATCGGGGGGCTCACACCCACCAGGTTCTTGAAGGGGATACGAGGAGCGGCAGGCTCGTCCGGAGAGGCCTGCAAGAGGATCTCCGACATGCGCATGGCCCGATGAATACGCGCCGACAGATCCATCGTGTCGTAGGGCTTCACGATGTAGTCGAACGCTCCATGGCGCATCGCGTCAATGACCGTCTCGATCGCATGGACCCAACTCACAATGATGACGGGGATGCGTCGGTTCAGGTCCTGTACCCGTCGCAGCAGTTCGATTCCGCTCATGCCAGGCAGCCGCACGTCGGCGATGATCAGATCGATCGGTTGCTGTTGCAGCCGCTCCAGTGCGCCCTCGGCCGTGGCATTGATGACCAGCGTGACCTGCTCATCCTCATGGCGGGGCAGTTCATGCTCGACGGTGCGCAAGAACATGTCCACGTCTCCCGCATCATCCTCGACCAGCAGGATCGTGAAAACTTTGTGCTTGGTGCCTGACATGCGTGTCTTTCCTGGAAACTCCTACCGTCCGCTCACAGCAACGGATTTTTGATCTGGTGCGGTTCAGACTGGCCCGGGGGCGGCCATGAGTGCGTTGCGTGAATTGCCGTCATCTGGCCCGTATCTTAGGAGGCGACGGCGAGGCAAATCAACTCCGTGGCCCACTCCAAGCAGGGCCTTGTCCTGACGGCTATTTCTCGAAAATCAGCATGAGGTAGGCGAGGAACAGGAGCAGGTGGACGGCTCCGAGAAGGACATTGGTGCGTCTGACGGCAAAGGTCAGCATGCTGACCACGAAGGTCAGGACAAGGAGGATGGTGTCGACTGCGTCGATTCCGAGAATGATAGTGGACTCCGTAAAGAAGCCGATGGCGAGGACGGCTGGAATGGTGAGGCTGATACTTGCGAGTACCGACCCCAGGAGGATATTGACGGCGCGCTGCAACTGATTGGCCAGCGCGGCCCGGACCGCGCCAAGAGATTCTGGGGCCAGCACCAGCCCGGCCACCAGTACACCGCCTAATGTGTGCGGGGCATTCCACAGGCGAAGCGTGTAGTTGATCGGTGTCGCCACATGTTCCGAGAGGATGACGAGCGGCAGCAGGTAGGCAATCAGGAGGAGTGTATGGCGCCAGACAGGTGTCTTCGCGGCGGGTTCAAGCTGATGGCGCACGGCCGTTGTTCGTGTGCTCCGCGGCGCCACGAAGTAGTCGCGGTGGCGCAGATTTTGAATCGCGAGAAACACCCCATACAACCCCAAGGACATGACAATGAGAACGATGGATTGATGGGGGGAAAATGTCGGGCCGGGTGAGGAAATCGTATAACTCGGCAGCACGAGCCCCAACACCGCCAGCGGGACAATGACGGCGAGGAACGCGTTCGCCCCTTGGAGATTGTAGGTCTGTTCGTGGTACCGCAGGCCGCCGAGCAGGAGCGAGAGGCCGACCATGCCGTTCAGCACGATCATGACCACCGCAAACATGGCATCCCGCGCCAGCGACGCATTGCCGTTGCCCGTATACATAAAGGCGGCGATCATCATCACCTCGATTCCGGTGACCGACAAGGTCAGGATCACGGTTCCCATCGGTTCGCCGAGCCGCTCCGCAAGGTGCTCCGCATGACGAAGGACCGCAAAGGCGGAGAGAATAATCACGAGCAGGAGCCAGCCGAGGATGGCGCTCAATCGAACGGGGTTAGAGAGATCGCTCAGCCACTCATGGCCGTAGTGAAAGAACAGGGCGGCAGTTCCGATGGGCAGGAGGAGGAGCCATTCTCCGAGCGTCCAGTCGGTCGGCTTCGGGGTGTTGCGATTCGGGAAGTGGAGTAACGGAGATTCGTGCTGAGTGGGTGTAGTGAGTGGCAACATGGTCTACGTGAATCCGCCAATGAACATCGCTGCCGTCTGGCTCAGGAAGTGCTTCTGAGTCCGATGATGCCGAGTACGATGCAGAGCAATGAGAGCGCTTTGATGGTCGAGGCAGTTTCTGCGAAGAGGACCATGCCGAGGACGGCGGTGCCTGCCGCGCCGATACCTGTCCATACCGCATACCCCGTTCCCACGGGGATCGTTTGCACGGCTTGAGCCAGGCAGCCGAAGCTCGCCGCCATGGCGACCAATGTTCCGACTGTGGGCCACGGCCGGGTAAATCCTTCGGTGTACTTCAACCCGATGGCCCAACAGATTTCAAAGAGTCCGGCGACACACAGTAACGTCCACGCCATAGTTTCGGCTACATCGACCTTCGTGACGTATGACTTAGAGAGGGAGCATCAACGTTAACATGGAAACACTCCCAGGAGAGAGATGGTACACGATCATCTCTTCCGGGTAACCTCGGCAGATCACTAGGGACATCGAGCGGGGCGACTGAATGGAATACGGGATACGCATTCTCATCAGAGGGAACGTCGTCAACGGGCGGGTTCCTCGTCGAGCGTTGCCGGTTTATCTGGCCGGTCGAACCATTGATACAGCACCGGCAGCACGATCAAGGTCAGAAGGGTGGAGCTGACGAGCCCTCCGATCACCACGATGGCCAGCGGCCGCTGCACCTCCGATCCGATGCCGTGAGACAGCGCCAGCGGCAGCAGACCGAGCAACGCGACGACCGCCGTCATCAGCACGGGGCGCAATCGGAGGGTGCAACCGGTGACGACCGCCTCGCTCTGATTCATCCCCTCGTCGCGAAGTTTGTTGATGTAGGAGACCAGGACGATGCCGTTGAGCACGGCGACCCCGAAGAGATTGATGAAGCCGACGGAGGCCGGCACGCTGAGATATTCGCCCGTCAACCACAGGGCGGCGATGCCGCCGATCAAGGCGAAGGGCAGGTTCAAAATAATCAGCGCGGCGTGGCGCAACGAGTTGAACGACGAGAAGAGGATGAGAAAAATCACGGCGATGGTCAGCGGCACGACGATCTTCAGTCGGGCCATGGCTCGCTGCATGTTTTCAAACGAGCCGCCCCACAGCAGCCGGTATCCGGTCGGTAACGGGACCTGCCGGTCGATTTTGGTCTGGGCCTCGTGCACGATGCTTTCAATGTCGCGGCCGAACGTGTTGAAGCCGACATAAATTCGCCGCTGCAGGCCTTCACGACTGATCAACGCCGGGCCTTCGCGTAACTCGACCTTCGCGATGTCGCCCAGTGGAATGACCGCGCCGGTTGCGGTGGTCAGGAGAATATTGCCGATGGTGTCCACGCTGTCGCGATATTGTTCCGGATACCGAAGGATGAGGTCGAAGCGGCGTTGACCCTCGTAGACGCGTGTAGCGGCGTCGGCGCCGATGGCGGTTGTAATGATTTCACGGATCTGGGCGACATTGATGCCGTGGCGGGCGATCTTGCCGCGCTCGATATCGATGGTCAGGTAGGACTGTCCGAAAAGTTGCTCCACACGCACGTCTTTGACCCCCTGGATGCCGGTCATGATGCCCTGAATTTTTTCCGCTGTGCTGCGCAGAATGTCCAGGTCCTCGCCGATCACTTTCACAGTCGCTTCCGAACGGACTCCCGAGACCAGCTCATCGACCCGTTGTTGAATCGGCTGGCTGATGAGGAAGTTCGCGCCCGGAATCTGTTGCAAGCGGCGGCGAATGGCATCATTGAGCTCGGCTTTGCGGTGGGCGGTTGTCCATTGGTCCATCGGCGCAAGCGATACGACCGGGTCGCTCGAGTTGGGTTCCTGAGGATCGTTCCCTAATTCGGTCCGCCCGATTTTCGAAACCACTCTCTTGGCCTCGGGGAATTCCAGCACCGCCCGCTGCATGTCCTTCTCGATCTCAATGGATTTTTCCAGCGAGATTCCGGGGAGCCGGATCGTTTGCGGCGATACCGAGCCTTCGTTCAGAATCGGGATGAACTCGCCCCCCAGAAATGGAAACAGCGCCAGGCTGCCGGCCAACAGGCCGAGCGCGAGTGCGAGCACGGCGGTGCGATGGCCGAGCGCCCATCCGAGCGTCGGCAGGTAGCCACGCTTGACCCACCGCAGGAGAAAGGTGTCCTCTTCCTTCGCATCCTTGAGGACCAGGGAGCAGAGCACAGGCGACAGGGTCAGCGAAAGCAAGAGCGAGATCAGCAGGGCAATGATGATGGTATAGGCCAACGGCTGAAACATTTTCCCTTCCATGCCTTGCAGGGAGAGGATCGGAAAAAAGACGATGATGATAATCAGGATGCCGAACACGACCGGCTGTCCCACCTCCATCGCGGCTTGCAGGATCAACGAGGTCGTGCCTGTCGAGGACGTGCGATGCTCGGACAAATGCCGGTAAATGTTTTCGACCACGACCACCGAGCCGTCCACCATCATGCCGATGGCGATGACTAACCCTCCCAGCGACATCAAATTTGCGGTCAACCCGACACGGTCCATGACGATAAAGGTGGCGAGCGGGGTGAGCAGGAGGGTTGCGGTGACGATGAGGGCGCTACGGACGTTGCCGAGGAAGAGGAAGAGCACAACGACGACGAGAAGCATCCCTTCCAGGAGCGCTTTATAGACCGTGCCGAGCGCCGCGGTGATCAATTCGATCCGGTCGTAAAACGGAACAATGCGGAGACCGTCGGGGAGCAGTTTGTGTGCGTGGATATCGTCGATCTTATCTTTGACGGCTTGGACGACCTCGCGGGCATTGCCGCCTCGAAGCATGAGCACGATGCCGGTCACCGTCTCGTGGGTCCCGTTGATCACGGCCGCACCATGGCGGATGGCGCTGCCGATCCGTACCTCGGCGACGTCTCGAATATAGACGGGAGTGCCGCCGACTTCTTTGACCACGATCTGCTCAATGTCGCGCAGCGTCTTGATGAGGCCGACCCCCCGGACGATGTAGCGTTCGGCGTTTTTTTCCAGGATATTGCCCCCGGCATTGGCATTGTTTTGCTCGACTGCTGTGAAGACATCGTGGAGCGCGAGGTTGTATTTTCGCAGCAGTCCCGGATCGACCATGACCTGGTACTGTTTGACGAAGCCACCCAGGGAGTTCACGTCTACGACATCCGGGAGTCCCTTGAGCAGCGGCCGGATCAGCCAATCCTGGAGCGTACGTCGGTGCATCAGTTCAGACTCAGAGAGCTGTGCGCCTACCGCGTCGTCCTGAGGACCTTTCAGGAAATATTGAAAGACTTCACCCAGGCCGGTGGTATTGGGAACCAACTGGGACAGCGAGCCGGGCGGTAGCTGGTCTTGCACTTCCAGGACGCGTTCCAGCACCACCTGACGCGCCAGGTAAATATCGACGGTGTCTTCGAAGATCACGTCGATCATGGAGAGGCCGACCTTCGAGAGGGAGCGCACCTCGACCAGGCCGGGAGAGCCGGTCAATTGGAGTTCGAGGGGAAACGTCACAAACCGTTCGATTTCCTCAGGCGAGAGTCCCGGTGCTTTGGTCACAACTTGGACCAGGACCGTGGTGACGTCGGGAAAGGCATCGATGGGAATCGTCTGAAAGGAGTAGAGGCCTCCCAAGCTGAGTGCCAAGGCGATCACGACGACCAGGACGCGTTGACGAAGGGCCAATTGCAGAAGTGAGGAGACCATGCAATCAGATCTGGGAACTAAACAACTCGGATTTGAGCACGTAGGAGCCTTTCACGACGACGGCCTCCTGTTCCTGAAGGCCGCCCAGCACCTTGACCTGCTTGCCGTTGGACTCACCCAATTGCACGTCGCGGACTTCGAAGACTCCCGGTTCACGTTGAACGAAGACGAATTGACGGTCACGGTCGCGCTGGACGGCCGTTTCGGGAATCAGGAGTGTCTCCGGTTGCGGTTCGGAATGCACGCGGACGGTGGCATACATCGAGGGTTTCAGCTTGCGTTCGGGGTTGGAGAGTTCGAGTCGCAACCGCATGGTGCGGGTGGCCGGATCGAGTACGTCTCCCACATAGGTGATCCGCCCCTGAAAGTTCTGTCCCGGATACGCGGTCACATGCACTTCCACCAATTGGCCGGTGTCGGTCTGATCGGCGCGGATGTAGGGAATGTCTTTCTCGGGAATGTTGGCGGAGACCCAGACCTCCGAAAGATCGGCGACAACAAACAATTTCTCCGTGGTTTCCACGACCTCGCCCTTGGTCAGGTTCCGGACGATGATGCGGCCGTCGAAGGGAGCGACCACCGGGACGTGCGACCGGATGGTGTGATTGCGATCCAGATTGCGCAAATCCTCGTCGGTGAGTCCCAGAATCAGGAGGCGGTCTCGCGTTTCCCGTTGCTCGGCGCGAAGACTGATCATTTCCCCCTCGCGCCGTTGCAATTCAGCCACCCCGATGACCTTTTCCTTCAAGAGCAACTCCGCCCGCCGGAAGGCTCGGTCGGCGACGTTCAGTTTGGCCGTGGCTTTGAGGTAGGCCGACTGCGCCATGCCCAGTTCACTGCTATAGAGCAGGGCCAGCAGGGTGCCGCCTTTAACTTCGCGCCCCAGGTCGGCGTAGACGTCGATAACCCGCCCGCGGACCAGGGTGGTGATCTCAGCTAAGGCATGTTCGTTCGGTTCGATGGTGCCGGGAAAATCGCGAAAGGTTCGGAACTCACCGCGCGTCAGGGGTTGCACTTCGATGCCGGCCGATTTGATTTTGTCGGCTGTCAGCCGGACCAGGCCGCTTTCGGTCGCAGCGGCGGGCGGATTGGCCCCCGTGGCGTTCGGGGGCGGGCCTTCGCATCCGGAGAGGAGCTGCAGGGGCAAGGCACTGAGCAGCATCGTCACGGTCAATCGCTGCAAGCAGGTGCTTGTAGGGAACCGGGCTGCGCGGAGGTGAGAATGGGCTGGTTTCATTACAGAGCGCCTCCCACGGCGCGTTCCAGGAGCGCGAGTGACATGGAGAGATCGAACTGGGCCTGCGCATAGTCTAGCAAAATCTGACGCTGCACGCGTTGGGCGTCGAGTACCTCGATGAGGCTGGAGGCCCCCTGCTGGAAGCTGAACTTCGCGATTCGAAGCGCCTCATCGGCCTGTTTCAAAAGACCCTTTTCATAGACCTCGATCATATCGGCAGTCGTTTTCGCATCCTGGAAATGCTGGCTGACGTTCCGGATGAGTTCATTTCGCGCACGAAGAAATTCAGCTTCGCCTTTCCGTTTGCTTCCGAAGGCCGAGATGATTTCACCCTGCCGCCGATCCCACACGGGGGTGGGGAATGTGAGGCCACCGGTGAAGGCTTCCCGACCGATTTCCCGCCAGTAGCTGCCTCCGATTGTGATATTGGGCACGCGGGCTTGACGCTCGAATTCCAGGCTATGGTCGGCCTGTTCGACCGACTTGCGCAGGCGCACGATCGTCGGATGTTGGGTGAGCGCGCGTTCGGTCAGAATGTCGATGCCGAATCCCGGGCCCACACGGTGGAGTTGCCCGTCGATGGCATACATGGGGCCGAGTGACCCGGCCGTCAGGGTGTCGAGCATCACCCGATTGACCCGCACTCGATTGGCCGCTCTGGTGACCGACTGGTTGGCTTTCAACACTTCCACTCCGGAGCGAATCGCTTCGAACTGCGGACTCTCCCCCAGGCGTACCCTGGTCCGGACCGCCTTATCGACATCCTCTACGGTGGCCAGATTCTGCTGTGCGAGGATCAGCGCGCGCTGAGCCAGGAGAAGATCGTAAAAGGCGACCTTGACGTCGGCGACTAAATTCAGCTGGGTCTCCGCCAGTCCGGCCGAGGCGGCGGCTACGCCGGCTTCGCTGGCACGCTGGCGTGCCGCGCGTTTTGACGGCCACTCGATCGGCTGTCCGACGCTGAGATTGAATTCTGTCACCCGCTCGCGCACCGCCGGATCGAAGAGTCCCAGGTCGCGCATCCTGCCGACGCCGCTGTTGGCGCTGACCGAGGGGTTGAGATAGGTGTACGCGGCCACCTGTTGCCCACGATTTTGATCGATGGTCCCTTCCGCGCTGGCGACGGTGGGGTTTCGCGTCAACGCGAAATTCAGCACGGCATCCAGCGAATAGACCGGCTCCGGCGCCGCCGGGGACGGAGTGGTTGATGCCGAGGCTGCCAGGCTGGAGATTGGACTCGAGGGCACGACGAATAGACACGCGAGGAGCGCGAAAGCGGCGATTCTCGCGTTGCGTCTGCGCGTCGGCGCCGGTCGTTCGCTCCATGGCATGGATTGTTGAGGAATGGAGACCGCGCCGGGCTGTGGTCCACATGCCCGGCCTTCTCCGGCCTCTGATTGCTGCTGCGGCTCCTGAATCGGTCCGCGTCGACCTGCGTAGTTCATCGTCGCACTTCCTCCCTCCGCAGAACTGTGCCCGGCACTGAACGGTGCGTCATGACCGCGCGATGTCCGTTGTCCTGCTTCAAACAACGTAGCACCTTCCCGGAGCGAAGTCGATCAAGCGCGCCAGAGCCTGTGTCGCGAGCTACAGTGCGGAGAGGGCAGGGATAGATGCCAGGCCGGTGAGTCCAGTGAGAGTACAGTCTGTGTGGTGTAGGAGGGGTCTCCCAATGACTTGCGATGAAGCGAGTCCAGCACTGTGCGGTTCGATGGAGCCGGCCTGGCGAACAGGTCGAATGTATGGTCCGATGCATCTGATTGCGGGCATTCCTCTGTCACTGATCCATTGTCGCTCTCCTGGAGCAGGCAATGGACGAATTCTTCGTAAAGACCGGACGACAACGCGGCTACGGCTCACCCACCTTGGATCGGCGCCTGGTCGTGTCGGGTATGGATCTGTTATGCGTCGTAGAGATGTTCTTGCGTGAGTCGATGATACAAGGTGGTGCACTGGGGGCAATACCCTTCGGAAAAGCTGGGGCCATGCGATGTTACATCGTGATTGTCCATGAACGTCTGCAGGTCTGACCATACCGCACTGGAGCTTGCTTCGGTCCTGTTATCCCGCACTCGCCAGCAAACCTGGCATTGTGTGGCTGCGGAGTCCATCGTCCAGACCTCCTTCGACCGTATCGAGCCAACAAGACGGATGGGCATGGAGAACGGCGAAACATATACGCGCAGGATAACGAATGAGCAGAGGCAAGACAACTAGGCGATATCCTAGGTCGGAGCTGAAATGTCCCGAGTCGCTCATCTGCGATGGGTCGGGTGGCAGGAAATGGGGGGACTGACCTTGTCGAGAATTAAGCCGAGGTCAGCCCATGCGCCAGCGCGTACTTCGTCAATTCTGCGGTGGTGCGGAGGTTGAGATGAAAAATGATCTGGGCTTTGTGAAACTCGACGGTTTTGGGAGAGATATTCAGCAGTGAAGCGATCTCCTTGATGGTGCGCCCCTCGGCAATGAGCTGCAGCACTTCCCGCTGGCGCGGCGTCAGGTCCTGCCGTTGTGCGAATAGGCCGGCCTGCCCTGCGGAGAGGGTTGTGACGAGATCCTTGGTCAGCAGGGAGGTGACGAAATACTGTCCTTTCAAGACGGAGTCGATGGCTTGCTCCAGTTCTCTGGCCGCGGATCGTTTGAGCAGGTAGGCTGATGCCCCGGCCTTGAAGGCCTCGCTCACATAGGCCGGGTCCGCATGCATGGTGACGAAGATGAGTTTCACGTTGGGCAGCAGCTTCTTTAATTGGCGCGCGGCATCGACTCCATTTAATAACGGCATGGAGATATCCAGCAGGATCAAGTCGGGGCGCAGCCGCGTGGCCGCGTCGAGGAGCGCGCGGCCGTCTTCGACCGCCCCCACGACCTCACAACGTTGTTCCACGATTCGCCGGAATCCTTCCAGCACCAACGTATGGTCGTCGGCCAGCAATACTCGAGGGGGCGTGGTCATACGGGAACCTCCACGTGCGGAACTTTGATAGAGAGGCGCGTGCCCTGGTGAGGGATCGAATCGATGGTGACGGTGCCGCGGACCAGGCGGAGGCGCTCCGCCATGCTGATCAGTCCGAGACCGCGATGGCTGTTCGCCAGTTGCTGCATGTCAAAACCGACTCCGTCATCCTGCACGGTGAGCGTGATGGCATCGGCCGTCGAGGCGAGGGAAACGATTACCTTGTTCGCCTGCGCATGTTTCATCACATTCGCCAGACTCTCCTGGGCAATGCGGTAGAGACAGGTGGAAATGGTTTGCGGCATGGCCGGCGGCGGGGGCGACGCCTCGAACGTGCCTTGAAGGCTCGCGCGTGTCGCACATTCATCGACCAGGCGCTGCAAGGCGACGGTCAGTCCCAGGTCGTCCAGAATGGACGGATGAAACTGGTAGGCCAGATGGCGCACATCGTCCGAGAGCTCGGTGAGCCGATCCTGGATCGAGCGCAGTTCTTTGCTGCAGTCGCTCGCCGAGGGGGGGAGGGTGCTTTCCAATGATTCGGCTTGGACGACCAGCATGGCCAGACGCTGGTTGATATCGTCATGGAGATCTCTGGAGATGCGACGGCGTTCCTCTTCCTGGACTGTGAGCAGACGGGCTGCCAGATCCCGCAACTCCTGCCGGCTGGTGGCGAGATCGTGTTCACTGGCGCGCAGGGACTCTTCCGTCTCGACGTGTTCAGAGATTTCATGCAGCAGGGTGCGGTTTACGTCGGCCAGTTCGCTGGTGCGGGCGGCGACCCGCGCTTCGAGTTCGTCTTTCGCCTGGCGGAGTCGAATCTCCGCATGATGCCGTTGTCGCAGCAGCACGGCCGAGATCCAGACGACGACGAGACCGAGAGAGGCATTGGTGACGCCCACCCACAGCGGAATGCTGCTCAAGCGAGGCCCCGCCACGGCCCCCACGATGAGCAGCCCTGTGGCGCAGGCGGCGGTGAGCAGCGGAAGTCGCGGATTCGTGGAGAATGATGCGAGCAGCACGATCCCCGCGTAGAGCGCACCGATGGCGACTCCGAGCGGCATAAACAGATCGAGCGCAAAGAGGCCGCAGGTCAATCCGACGATGCCTGGGAGAATCCAGCTCTTATGATTGCCGGCCATCGCCTGCCTGATTCATGTGCCCATTATCCGTTCCCGAGTGGCGCGGTTCAACCCCGGAATGCACTCCCTGCCGCCTGCATGCTCAGTCCTGTTCCATTTGCTTCTTGAGGCGCCGATCCAGGGCGAATCGCGTCAATCCAAGATGTTTGGCGGCCAGGGTCTTGTTGTGATCCGAGAGGCGCACGACTTCCTCGATCAGGGCCGACTCGATATCGGCCAGCGTCTGTTGTCCCAGCACCATCTCAATGCGAAGGGAGGGGTGCTCGCCTTGCGCCATGGCCACGGAGATGTGCGGGGCCTGCTCGCGCAATTCGCGCGGGAGGCAGCCGGCGGTCAAGGTTTTGTCGTGGCAGAGAATCATGGCGCGCTCGATGATGTTCTGGAGTTCGCGAATATTGCCCGGATAGCTGTACCGCTGAAGGAGTTCTTGCGCTTCGGGTTCGATGTCGACGACCTCCTTGCCGAACTCTTTGCCGAATCGCAGCATGGCTTGCATGGAAAGCGGGAGAATATCCTCCGTGCGCACGCGCAGGGGCGGGAGTTCGAAGGTCACCACGTTCAGGCGAAAGAAGAGATCTTCCCGGAAGCTGCCGCGCGCGGTGTCTTTCTTGAGGTCGCGATTGGTGGCGGTCATCAAGCGGAAGTCTACGGAGAGGTCTTCCGTGCCGCCCACGCGCCTGAACATGCGTTCCTGCAGTACGCGGAGCAGCTTCGCTTGCATGGCCGGGTCCAGGTCGCCGATTTCGTCCAGAAATAACGTGCCGCCTTCGGCCTTCTCCAGCAGCCCGCGTTTGCGCTGATGGGCGCCGGTGAAGGCGCCCCGCTCGTGTCCGAACAGCTCGCTTTCAAAGAGATCCTTCGGAATGGCCGTGCAGTTCACCGCGACGAAGGGGCCGGACGCGCGCGGGCTATTGCAATGAATGACCCGCGCGAGGAACTCCTTGCCGGTGCCCGTTTCGCCTTGGAGCAGCACGGTGGATTTGGCGTTCTCCGCCACATCCCGAACCTGGCCGAGCAGGAGCTGCATCGCCGGACTACGGGCGTCGATGTTGGAGAGCGCGTACGGGCTGTTCTGGTCTTCGAGCGAAAATTCGACCCGGTGGCGCAGGGTGAGGAATTCGATCGCGCGATCGACGACGGGGTCGACACCGGCGAGGTCGACCGATTTGATCAGGAAATCGTAGGCGCCCAGCCGCATCGCTTCGACCGCATCTTCCACGGTGCCATAGGCCGTCAACATAATGATCAGCGCCTGGGGAGCGATCGGACGGAGCTGCCGGAGCGTGTCGACGCCTCCCATGCCGGGCATCTTCAAGTCCAGCAGAACCAGGTCGGGCACGTGTTGCGTGACGGCGCGGATCAAGTCCTCGCCGGATTCGAAGCCGGTCACGGTGTGGTGGCGCCGCGACAGGCGTTTGACGATGGCGGATCGAATGGCTGGTTCGTCATCCGTGACGTAGATCGTGGCCTGCATGCTGTTCCTCTTCCTGCATTCGTGGTGGCAGTTGTCGTAAGGGGGCCCAGACGCGCACCGTGGTGCCGCGTCCCGCTTCACTGTCCAGCGCAATGTCTCCGCCGTGTGCTTCGAGAATGTTGCGGCAGATGGCAAGTCCTAATCCTGTCCCTCGCGGTTTGCCGCTGGTGAAAAACGGTTCGAACACATGCGGGAGGTGGGTGGGGCTGATCCCGACTCCCCGATCCGCGACGGCGACCTCCAGCCCCGGTTCCACACCGCGAGCCTGCTGGGTCAGGGTGACGGCGATAGTCCCGCCGGAGGGGCTGGCTTCGATCGCGTTCTGCAGGACGTTGAGCAGCACTTGTTTCAGTTGATCGCGATCGGCCTGAATGGTGTAGGGGGAGTCCGGCGCCGAGAGACGGATGGTCACCTGTTTGCGCGTGAGCGGCTCATCCAAGACCTTCATCACCTCTTGCACCAGCTGTGCCATGTCGAAAGCGAACGCCACGATCTCACGGGGGCGGGCATAGTCGATGATCTGGTTCACGATCCGATCGAGGCGTTTGGTCTCCTGCAGAATGACGGCCAGATCGGGGCGGCGCGCATCGGCTGGATCGGTGTCGTCGAGCAGGAGGGACGTGGTCGAGCCGATGCCGACGAGCGGGTTTCTGATTTCGTGCGCGATGCCTGCGGCCACCTGCCCGAGTGTGGCCAGTCGCTCGGCCCGCCGCAGTCGCGATTGCATGAGATCGAGGGTCGTGATGTCCACGTTGAACCCCTGGTACATGACGACCTCTCCGGAATGATCGCGAATCGGGATGCGTCGGCTCAAGACTTTTCTGACCGTGCCGTCCGCATGGAGAAACCGGAAGACCGTTTCATAGGGTTGCCCCTCCGTCACCGCCTGCGCGAATTCCTCGATGACCCGCTCCCGGTCCTCCGGGTGGATGGCGCGCCGGACCGCCTCAGGATCTTTTTCTTCACTCGGATCGAGTCCTGCGAGGAGGCTGTTGTACCGATTGCTGAACACGAGGGTCATGCCGCGCGTGGTGAAGATGCCGAAGGGGGCGTGGTCGACGATACTGCGATACTTGGCTTCCGAACCGGCCAGATCCTGGTTGAGCCGGCGCAGGTTGGCTTCCGACAGTTGTAACGCCGCAATGTGGGAATGGATGGCCGAACTCATGGCGTGCATGACACGGGATAGATTGCCGATTTCATCCGTTCTTGTCATCACCGGAACCTGCGGAATCGGATTGCTGTCCGACGCCACCACCGCCCTGGCCAGGCGCTCCAGCGGCGTTGTGATGGAGTGGGCGATGAGGTGCAAGGCTGCCACCATGCAGATCAACGCGAAGAGGCCGCCGCCCAGAATGGTCATCAGCATCTCGTCCCAATCCTGGGCGATTTTCGCGAGCTTGCTGTTCAGCGCGGCCTGCGCGAGATGCTCGAACCGCCCCATGTCCTGCCGGATCGTCAACATCAGCGTCCGCCCTTTGCCCTCCTCGATGTAGCGTCGCGCCTCGTCGGGATGCTCGGCCTTCACGGCTTCGATCAGCGTTTCCTTTTCATCGATGAACTGCTTGACCAGTTGTTGGATGGAGGTGATCAGCGCGCGTTGATCGTCATAGGCGGAGACCTGCGCTTCCAGCGTCCGGCCGATGTTCAGCACATGGTCTTGGGCGGTTCGATAGGGGAACAGATAATGTTCCTGGCTCGTCAGTACGAAGCCCCGGAATCCTGTTTCAAGGTCGACGACGAGTCGTAGGTATTCCGACGCCAATCGCTGAGAGTAATAGATGTCGTTCAACTGGCCTTCGTCGTCGGAGAACGTCGTGACGCTGCGGTAGGTCAAGACGCTGAGGAGCAGAACAGTGAGCGCAGGAATCACCGACGCAAGAAACAACTTGCGGGCAATGGGCAGATTGCTGAGCAGGTCACTCAAGGGCGGTCTTCATCTCCGACGATATCGTAGTCTGTGCGCTTGTCTGTGTGCAACTTTGCCGCCTGATCCGTCCTGTCACAAAACGCGCCTCTCCGGAGAAATCCCCTTGCCTTCAGCGGGTGCCGGTCTCTGTTCCGCATGAAGTTCCTGCGGCGGGATGCGAAATGAGCGGTTTCGCACCGTGCGCCTGTGCGATCTCGCCCGTATTGATGAAGTTCCTCAAGGGGGCGGATGATCCGGATCCGGCCCAGGCGGCGACGAACGATCTTCCCCATCTGTCTCAGAGCGGTACAGAGGGGTGAAAAACGCTAAGGCACGCGCTTTGCTCAACGTGTGACAGAAGGATCTCCGTGACCGTGCCACGCATCGCGCGACGAGTGATGGTCGGCGAACCGAACAAGGAGGATGTGATGGACTATGTGAAGCCATACGGCGTAGTGGACAGTATGCTGGCCGGCGGCGCATTGAAGCTGAGTTTGCCACCTCGCCAATTGATACTTCGCGGCATGCTGGCCGGCGCCTATCTGGGAATCGGAACCAGCATGGCGGTGACGGTCGCGGTTGAAACCGGCTATTGGATCATCGGGAGTTTGCTGTTTCCGTTCGGCCTGGCCCTGGCGATTTTGCTCGGCGCCGAGATTATTACGGGAAGTTTTGCGCTTCTCCCCGTCGCGGTGGCCGATGGCCAGAAGAATTCCGGCCTCCGTCATGTGGTGGCAAACATGGGCTGGGTGTTTTTAGGCAATCTCCTGGGCAGCGTCTTGTATGCAGGGTTGTTCACAATCGCCCTGACCACCGCAGGAGACGCCCAGATCAATGCGATCGGCACCAAGCTTATTGCGATTGCCGAGGCAAAAACCAACTATTACGCGTCGCATGGCGCGGCGGGCCTCCTTGCGGCCTTCACTAAGGGCATGTTGTGCAACTGGATGGTCAGCCTGGCGGTCGTCGCGGCATTTATGTCGACGTCCTTCTCCGGGAAAATCCTCGCCATCTGGGGTCCCACCTTGCTGTTCTTTTCTCAAGGATTCGAGCATGCGGTCGTCAATATGTTCCTGATTCCCGTCGGCATGGTGCTGGGCGCGAATGTCAGTGTCTCGACCTGGTGGCTCTGGAATCAGATTCCGGTGACGTTGGGAAATTTGGTCGGAGGAATGCTGTTTACCGGATTGGCGATTTATACGGCGCATCGTACCGTTGCCCCGGGGGCACAGCCTGTCCCAGCAGCGGCACCGGTCGGACAATCAACCCCCCAGGCTAAACAACCTGATTATTCTCCCTCGTTTTAAGGAGTACGAAGTCGGCGATGGCAGTGGTGTATCTCAGACGGTTGCACGGATGGCGATTCGTGCTCTTCAATGCCGTACTCGGCTTGTCGCACATCGTCGTGTTGTTCAATGCCGGTTCCTACATCGCCCTGTTGCCGCACGTGTCGGGCGATCTGGGCGGCGTGTTACCGAGTTTTCTCACCTGGGCGCAAACCGACTTCATGGTCGGGTTGGCCCTGGGCTTTCCTCTCGCGCGATACCTGTCGGGACGAATCGGCGACTATCGCCTGCTGATCGGGGCGTTCATGGTGTACAGCGTGGCGTCCTACTTGTGCGGGGACAGCCGGACGCTTGCCCAGTTTGTTCCTGCCCGCATCGTGCAAGGCATCGCGGGCGGCATCACCTTGCCGATTGCCCAGTCCATGCTGCTCAACGAATATCCCAAACGGTTAAAGGCGGTCGCGTTGACCGTGTGGGGCTTGTTCAGCATTACGCCCTTCACCATCGGGATGCCGGTAGGTGGTTACATCGCGTATATGCTTGGATGGCGCTTTCTGTTCTACCTCGACTTTGTGCTGACGCTGGTGATTGTCGGCACGCTGGGGGCCTTATTGTACGGGCGGGGTTTTCGACGCCGGTACTCCCGGTTCGACCTGGTCGGGTTCGTGCTGCTGGCGGTGTTGCTCTTAGGGCTTCAGACGTTGCTCAATATGGGCAACGATTTCGATTGGCTGGATTCACCATTTCTCCAGATCATTGCGGTGATTCTGCTCGTGGCATTTCCCTGCTTCATCATTTGGGAACTCGGGGAGCGACATCCGACGCTGGATCTTCGATTGTTCATGCACCGCAATTTTGTGATCGGCCTCATTAGCCTGACACTCGGGTTTTTCTCGATCCAAGGGCTCTTGTCGCTTTTGATCGTCCAAATTCAACTCATTCTCGGCTATTCGTCGAAGCTGGCCGGGTTGGCCCTGTTGCCGTTGGTCTTGTTGGGTGCGCCGATCATTGCGGTCATGCACTACCTCTGCAAGTATATCGATGCACGCTGGCTGGTCTGCCTCAATTGTCTCGGGTTCGCCTGGACCTTCTATTGGATAGGATTGTACGACGATCCGCATTCCTACGAAGAGCTGTTCTGGCCCATGGTGGTGGAGGGGATCTTTCTGGGCTCCTTCTTCACGCCCGTGACAGTGCTGACGCTGCATGGCCTGTCCGGCCCTTTGGTCATGCGCGCGGCGGAAGTCGCCAACTTGTTGCGTGTCGCAGCCGGCGCGTTCGGAATTACGTTCCAAGGCATTGTGCTGTTCCGTCGCATCCACTTCCATCAGCTGCATTTGGCCGATCATTTTGGGGGGCGCCAGTCGATCTCCTTCGATCCGATGGGACAGTTGACGGCCAAACTCAGCGCGGCAGGATTGTCGCAGGCTCAGATCCAGGCCAAGCTCGGACTCTTAATCAGGCAAGAAGCGGCGATTCTCGGCCTCAACGATGCCTTTTTCGTCGCCAGTTTCATGTTTATCGGGTTGGGCATCCTCGTCTGGTTCGCCCATCCGACGCAGTTGCCGTTAGCGCCGACCCCGGCAGAAGATTTGCGAGAACGACGTGCTGAAGAACTGATGGAGGAAGTACCATGAGAGGGCGTTCAACGGTCGCGCGCCGGTTGCAGATCTGTCTTGGGATCGGCTGCGTCCTGTTCTTCAGCAGCTGTGCCTGGATCCCGAAAGGCGATCCGCCGGCTCAATATCTTGAAGCGCCGGAGATGCAAGAAACGCTGGCTGAAGTCACAAGCCGGCTCCAACAGTGGCCGGAGGACCATTGGTGGGAACAGTTCGGCAATCCGGAGCTGAATGGGCTGATCGAAACCGCGCTCAAGGATAACCCCGGATTAAAGCATGCGTCCGCCAGGCTGCGGCAGGCGCAATCACTCGTGAAGGTGGAAGGCGCGCGGCTGTTGCCGTTTCTCGAAGCCGACGCCTCACTGACCTATGAGCGCATTTCGCAGCACGGTGTGTTTGCGGCTCTGAATCCGGAAGTGGCTGGAATCAGGATCATGTACGGGATTATCAACCCGTTGAGCTTCCGGTACGAATTCGATTTTTGGGGAAAGAACCGGGCCATGCTGGAAGCCGCCTTGGGCCATGCGGCGGCAGAAGAAGCGGAAACGGCCGAGGTTCGACTACGGTTGACGACGGGCATTGCCCGCGCCTATTTTCGCGGGCAGGCCCTTCAACAGCAACTCACTATCGTGAAGACCATTGTCGGCATCCGCCGCGAGCTCAAGACGCTGGCGGAGACTCGATTCCGGCTCGGGCTCGATAACGACCAGCCGGTCAAAATCGCGGTGGCCGACTATGAAGCCGCGTTCAAGCGCCAGGCGGCGATCCGTGATCAGCTGGATGTGCAGCGGCATTTGCTCGCGCGATTGGCCGGGAAGGGTCCCGATGAGGCGGCCCATCTGTTTGCCAAGCCGAAGGTGGTAGTTCCCAATCAGATTGCGGCACCGGATCATTTGTCCATGGGATTACTCGTCCATCGGCCTGACTTGGCTGCAGCCCTTTATCGCGCCCACGCCGCATCGCGTTTGGTCAGGGTGGCGACGACCCAGTTTTATCCCACCATCGATCTGACGGGGTTCGTGGGATTCAATGCGCTGACATTGGCCAAGGGCACCGACAAGCTGGCCAACTTCCTCTTCAGCGGCCAAAGCTTCACCTATGGACTGGCACCCGGCCTGCGTATGCCTTGGTTTGAAGGCGGCCGGTTGCGAGGAGAATTGGGGGCGCAACGTGCGGAATACGATGCGGCGGTGGAACTCTACAATGACACCTTGCTGGATGCCATGCGGGAAGTGGCCGACAGTTTGAGTGCCTGGCACACGACTAACGAGATCATGGCCTCACATAAACGGTTAGTGGCCTCGTTGGGTGATGACTGGCGTTTGGCGAAGGTGCGACTCGTCAATGGTCTCGACGATGATCGGGAGGTGCTACGGCATCGATATCCGGTCCTGGAGCAGGAATATGCGCTGAGGGCCTTGGAGAGCGACCAACTGGTGGCGGCAGTCGATCTGATCGAATCCTTGGGCGGCGGTTATCACAATCCGGACATTGAAAAACGACCGAAACAGAACCCGAGCTAAATCTATGACAACCACAACTGCAGATATGTCTCAGCATCCGCAATCCGCCGGTGGCTCGCCGTCGGCCGGCCCCTATCGCATCCATCCGAAGGCCATACGCGCGCGACGGAATCGACGTTTATTGGTGGTGGCCTTGCTGGTCTTGGTCGCCACCGTCGGTTATCTGGTGTACTGGTATACCCACGATCGGTTTTGGGTACGAACCGATAACGCGTACGTCACCGGGAACCTGGTGCCGGTGGCGGCGCAGGCGTCCGGCATCGTGACGCAGGTGTTGGCGGAGGAGACGCAGTTTGTCAACCGGGGGGACTTGATGATCCGGCTGGATGAGCATCAGGCCTATGCCGCCCTGGGAAGAGCCCGTGGGCGGTTAGGCGAGGAAGTCCGGCGCATTGCCTCACTGTTTATCAATAGGAAACAACTCGCGGAAAAATTGCGGTCACGCACGGCCCGCCTGGAATTGGCCGAGCACGACATGGAACGGTATCAACGAGCCTCCCCGAGCGGCGCAATCTCCAAGCAAATCTTGCAAAATACGGCCGATAAAATTGCGAGTCTGGAAGCGGAGGTACGGGAGACGCAGGCCGAGCTGGATTCGCTCGATGCCCAGATCGGAGGTACGACCGTCATGGCCCATCCGGCCGTCGATTTAGCTAAGCACCAGCTCATCGAAGCGCATCTGGAATATGCGCGACAACAGATTCGGGCTCCGATATCAGGATATGTCGCCAAGCGTAAAGCCCAGGTGGGAGATCGTGTTCAGCCCGGGGCGCTGCTCATGACCATCGTGCCGCTGGATCATCTGTGGGTCGAAGCGAATTTGCGTGAAACGGAACTGCAGCATGTGCGTCCAGGGCAGCCGGCCTTAGTGAACGTCAGCCTCTACGGATCGAAGCAAACGTTCCATGGCACGGTCGAGGGCCTCGTACCCGGCAGTGGAAGCGCCTTCGCCCTCTTGCCCCCTGACAATTCCACAGGAAACTTTATTCATATCGTCGAGCGCGTCCCGGTGCGTATCGCTCTGCCGGCCGACGAACTCCGGGAACATCCGATCCGGCCGGGCCTGTCGACCGTGACCAGTATCAACATTACCGAGTCCGGGCAATCGGTATGGACTTCGTTGGCGACTCCATCCACGGCCGAATACGAGACCGATGTCTACGCCGACGAATTGCCTATGGCGGAATCCTTGGCAAAAGAAGTGATGGCGACCAATTTGGTGGTCAGCGATCGTGGAGAGTCGATCGATTCCCTTCTCGACGACGACGAGGAAATTCAGCGGATGACTCCCAGGAAAGGCGATATGCGTACGTCGCCTGACGGACGGGTGCCGGCGGACCTCGATCGGATGCGCGCGCATCGTGACCCGGCGCCGAGTTCATTCATTCCGCGAAGAAGTCCTGATCTGGGAGTCACGACGCATCCGCTCGCGCCTGCAATCGGTCCAAGTTCCGGGGCGTTGGGGCCTGAGGCGGGGCGCAGTGGCTCGCGGCTCAGGTCAGGCTTTGAGATGGATGAAGGCAGGCCGGCCTTGGGCACAGGACGTCATTAGTTTCCCTGTCGCAGCATCGGGAAGACAAGCCTTACCGAACCACGTCGTCCGGTAGGATGCCGCCTGCGCCACATGAAATTTTGATGAAGATTCGACGATCGACTGGAATCGGCCCGGCCTATGATGCCGACAGCGCACAAGCCACGCCGACCATCGAGGCTTGCCTGCAGTTCTGTGCGTGCCTTCGTCTCCTGGCAGCAGTTGGTTGTTGAACGTCCGGGGGCCCTCTCGTGCGTGTATCTTATGAGGGGCGTCGGTACGCCGGATTGAAGATTCCTCCCTTGCTGCCCTTCCTGATGCTTCCCCATTTGCTCTCGGTGTCGATTCGCACAGTGCGTAGCGTGCGAATTCGCTCGATTTGAGGCTGTGAAAATCTGAAAACCATTGGAATTCCGTTCATGAGCACTGGCATGTACCTTGCTTTTTAAGGCGTTCGTCCAGTGAACGCATACGAAACAAGGAGTCAGCCCATGGTACGGATGATCAAGAAAGTCGGAGATCGGGAGTTAGCCTGGGTGATGTTGGCGATTGCCGCGGTCGCTCTCTGGAGCACCTGGGGGTTGGCAAGCTAAACGCGATTCTTCGCACTGTCGATGCATTCCTTCAAGACCACGGCCTGATTATGTTCCTTGTCTGATGCCCCATAGAGCAGCGTGACGGTCTGTGTTTGTGCAAGCCGGGCGAGATCTTCGATCGCGCGGTTCTGTTCCGGTCGGCTCAGTTCCTTGCGGTACCGTGTCCGAAATTCCATCCACTTTGCCGGGTCATGGCCGAACCATGTGCGGAGCGCCGTGCTGGGAGCCAATTCCTTTTGCCATGCATGGAGACGTGCCTGCTCCTTCGTGCATCCCCTCGGCCATATCCGGTCGACCAGAATCCGAATCCCATCGCGCGCGCTTGGTATTTCGTAGACCCGTTTGGTTCGAATCATGATTGCGCAGCAACAATCCGCGCGCGGCTACTCTTCGATGCCTACGGCAAGGCCGATTGATGCACGGAGCAGGTCGTGCCTGGTCACCGAATAGGTCACCTCGCCGTTCTCCTCGACAGGGAGGTTCAGCAAGTGGTGGTCTGCCATGAGCTTGATCGCGTCCGGTATCGGTGTCGATTTACGGACGGCAATGGGATCCCTGACCATGAGATCTTCCGCCGTGAGGCTGTTTAAGTCCTTTCCCGCCTCAAGGGCCTTGAGGATATCAAATTCGCTGATGAATCCCACATAGCGGCCCTGTTGATCCAACACCGGTCCCCCGGATACATGCGCGGAAAGCATCTCGATCGTGATCGACATTCCGTCCTGCCCGGAATGGAATTGTACCGTATTCGTTCCCACTATTTGTCCGACCGTTTTGAACCCTTCAGCTGGAATTCCTACGCGACTCATGATGTCTCCTTTCGATGCGGCAACAGCCATCGAGTGTGCGAGACGTGTCGGCAGGTCGATGAATTGCGGGCTGCGCTGATTCTGTAGGTGCGAGCGATTCCTCACGGGGCAGACAGTGCGGAATGTCCCGGTTAAGGACATCTGGTTGCGGAGTCAGCATGCTGTAACCATTGCTGAATGGCGGATTCAGTTCGCTGGATGTGTGCCGTCAGCAGGATCGCATATTGCAACATCTCCGGGGTGGGCTGGACCACACGTGAAGCGAGCAGTCCGCTCTGTCCGCAATGGAGGTGCGTGATGGACCCTCAGGTTGTTTCTCCGGGCAATGGCGCCATCGACGAGCAGATTCTTGGTTTGCTGCAGTACCACCGGCGGCTGACCTTCCTCACCCTGGCCGAATCCCTTCCATTGTACACCTGGCATGCCTTGTTTGCGGCGTTGAACCGGCTCCGTGGTCAACACCATGTGGATCTGCTACCGCTGGCCGGAGATTACGAAGTGGTCTGGCAGCAGGGGAGTGAACGCCTGTCCCTGATATCCGAAGGGCGCCTCAGGATGTGATGGCGATGTTGCGATGGCCACGACCTCGCGACGGACGCGAGTGATCGAAGGAGGCAAAGGATGTCCTGCAGTCGATGTCGGGGCCTGATGGTGGCCGAAGACCTGTTTACTCCCAGCGAAGGGGCGACTCATGCGTGGGTGTTCGCCGCGCGCTGCCTGAATTGCGGCAATGTAGAGGATCCGTAGATCGGACTGGCGCGACGCCTTCCCGAGCAGATTCATCGAATGGCTCGCCCCCGCCCGCAATGAAGAGGCCTGTGGATTCGCGTGTGATGGAGGTCGGAAGGAGAGTAGTCACACCACTGGTGGAATACCGCCGGACGGAGGAGGTGCCATGGAAGGGTATGGAAAACGTGTGTTGATTGCAGAGGACGAGGAGAGTGTGCGGCGCCTGCTGGCCGTGGTGCTCGAGGAAGCCGGGTATACCGTGCATGCGGTGGAAGATGGCATTGAAGCCCTGGCCGAAATGAAGAAACGGCGGTTCGATGCGGTAGTCGCGGATTACCGCATGCCCCGCCTGGATGGGGAGCAGTTCCTGTTGCTGAGTCGCCTGATGTGGCCCCAGACTCCGACCGTGCTCCTGTCCGCCGAGCATACGGATTTGCCCGTGATTCTGAACATGCAAGGCGCCTGTGCTCTCGTGCCGAAACCCTTCGATTCGCAGGGGCTCCTGCAGGTGCTGCAGTCGGCGGTAGAAGCGGCCTGTAGTGGTTGCTCACCGAGTCCGATCCCGAGTGAGGGGACGAATAACACCTTCTCATTCTAAGTCGCTTTCAAGATGAGACTAAACGTGGTAGAGTCTCGGCATGGCACGACCACGCCGGATTGATCCACTCATCGTGAAACGGGCGCACATGACCGCCGCCACCGCCACCTCGGTCGAGTCCCTGCGACAATGTCAGGCGGTGCTGCTGCCGGCCTTGTTCGGGGCCACTCTCGAACAAACCGCCGCCGTTCTGGGCGTTGGCCGTGCGACCGTGCCACGCCTCCAGGCCGCCTTCCGTCAGCACCGGTCGGCGGGGTCGAACCCTGCCCGCAACTGGGGCGGACGCCGGAAATCCCTCCTCACGCAACAGGAAGAAGTCGCGTTCTTAAAACCGTGGCTGGAACGCGCGGCCACCGGCCAGGTGGTGGTCGTTTCTCCGCTGCGGGCCGCCTTGGCGCAACGACTCGGCAAACCGGTCAAACCGTCGGTCGTCTACCGCTTGTTGGCACGCCATGGCTGGCGAAAAGTGGCCCCTGACACGCGCCATCCCAAGAGCAAACCTGAGGTGCAGGAGGCGTGGAAAAAAAACTCCCCGAAGTGCTGGCAACCCTGCTGACACCCGATGTAGTCAAGGGGCGTCACGTGCGGTTGATGTTTCAAGACGAGGCTCGCTTTGGACGCCTGGTGCGGATTCGGCGCTGCTGGGCTCCCGCGCCGCCGCGTCCGGTGGTGGACACTGGTTACGAACGGGAGTTTCACTATGTGTACGGGGCGGTCAGCCCGCTGGAGGGAGAACTGGACTGGAGGATCTGCCCCGTCATGAATACCGAACAGATGGGAACCTTCCTGGCTCACGTCAGTGCCGCCCACCCTGAAGACTTCATCGTCATGGTCGTGGATGGCGCCAGTTCGCATGGCGCAAAGGCACTGGTGGTGCCAGAGAACATTCGCCTGCATCGCTTGCCCGGCTATTCGCCGCAACTCAATCCACAGGAACATCTGTGGGATGAGCTGCGCGAGAAAGAATTTCCGAACCGGGTGTTTTCAGACATGGCCGGGGTGGTGCGAACCGTAGAAACGGGTCTGCCACGGTTAGCCGCGGATCGAGACCGCGTGCGGAGTATCTGTGCCTGGCCCTGGATTATTAGCCTCACCTTGAACGCGAACTAGAATCAGTATCGTCCTCCTAGCCCACATTATTCATGAGCGCTTCTACTGCATCGCCGATTCGCTGCTGGGACGAGCCTTCGGCCGGCGGGCTCGTCCCTCGGACCCTCCACGTACTGCACGAGTACGCGTCGGGGCCTCCGGGCTCCGCGCGCCGGTCTCGCGACGCGCCTCAGCGATTTCGTGACGAACCGTCATGAATAATGCGGGCTAGCGGGTGGTCACCTCGAGGAAGGTGTCTGTGCTTGAAGGAGGGGGACGGGGTTGAGGCGAACGTTCTGCCGCCTGATCAGATCCGGCTTGAATATGGTATCGTATGGCCTTCTGGCCCTCACGCGAGAAGCTGGGTCTAATGAATGGATACAAGTTTAGATGGAGCATGCATGAAGAAAAAGACGGCGCCGAAGAAGACCGCCTCGCGTCCGGCGAAACGGATGACGTCAGTGGCGAAAAAAACTAATGTTCTCGGGCCGGTCCAGGATATCCAGGTACGGATTGCGGCACGGGCGCATGAGCTGTATGAACAGCGGGGTTGTTTGGATGGGTATCACCTGCATGACTGGCTGGAAGCAGAGCGGGAAATCCTGGGGCATCCGATCGTGATGGATAAGGCCTCCGAACGCATCTGACAGGATACTGAACCAGTTTCCCGTCCGCGTTCGTGATTTCAACAACGGTTCAACTTTTCATGATGAATGCACAATTGAACACTGAGAACTGAGCATTGAACCTGTTGCGTCCGGCATGACGCCGTCATGCCGGAGCGCGGCGCCGCTCATTTACTTCATCGTCTGTTCCAGCTGATCGACCATTCCCGAAATCGCATCGAACCCGGATTGCCAGAAGGCGGGGGAGTTCATATCGACTCCCACCTCCGCAAGGATCGCTTGCGGCGCCTTCGACCCGCCTGCCGCGAGTAGCTCCAGATATTTCGGCACGAACCCGCTGCCTTGTTCCTGGTACATGCGATAGAGCGCCAGCACGAGCAGGTTGCCGAAACTATACGCATAACAATAAAACGGACTGGCGTAGAGGTGCGGGATCGTCAGCCATTCCCATTGGAATTCCTGCGGCACCCGCAGGGACTTTCCGAATTGCTGCCGCAACAACGTCATGTATGTCTTTGCCAGGTCGGTCGTCGTGGCGCCTTGGGCCACCATGTCGTGAGCGGTTCGTTCGAAGGCGACAAAATAGGCTTGCCGCATGACCGTGGCATAGATGTCGTCCAGTTGGTTGACGAGCAAGCTCTGTTTGACGGATCGATTGGTTTCCGTGGCCATCAAGGCATCGGAGAGAATTCGCTCGCCGAAGACCGACGCCGTTTCCGCCAGCGGCAACGTGGAGTGGAAGGTGAAGACGTTGTGCTGCTCGGCCATCATCGCATGGACGGCATGGCCTAACTCATGGGCCATGGTGGCGATGTCGCGCGCTTCACCCGTGAAATTCAGCATGACGTAGGGCGTCAGGGTGGGGGTCACACTGTAACAATAGGCGCCGCCCATTTTCCCCGGCTTCGTGCGGGCATCGATGTGACGATCGGCGAAGACGCGTTGCGCCAATTCGGCGAGGCGCGGCGAAAAGCCGTAATAAGCATCCAACACCATCCGCACCGCATCCGCGTAGCGGTAAGTCTTTTGTTCGGCCCGGTGTGGCGCATAGATGTGGTAGCGGTTCATCGTTTTGATCTTGCAAAGTCGCGCCTTCAATTTGAAATATCGTTGGAAGATCGGCGCATTGTTCATGCAGACGGAGAGGAGGGCATCCACGGCGCGATCCGGAATGTCGTTGCTAAGGTTCCGGGACTCCAGCGGCGTCTTGAAGTGCCGCAACTGCAGATTTTCCGCTTTCCAGTCGTTGACCAGGGTTTTATAGATTTCGCCCAGGAGATCCTGCTGCGACTCATAGACGCGATACATCTCCCGATAGGCGGCTTCTCGGACGGCGGCTTTCGGGCTACGAAGGTAGGCCGTCAGGGCTTCGCGATTCATCGTTTTCTTTTTCCCGCCGATGCGCATCGTGAAGGTGAAACTGTTCGTGACGACATCGTAGAGCTGGTGGACGGCGCTTTGTCCGGTGATGTTCTTGATGTTGATGATCTTCTCTTCCGGTTCCGAGAGCGTATGCGGCTTGAAACGGCGGATGGTCTCCAGGTGATACCGGAAGTCGCCGCTCTGGGCCATCAGGCGCTCCGCGTTCCGCTGATCCACGCTCTGCCACCACAGATCGAAGAACAGCAGCTGGTTCTGGAGGGCGGTGAGATGTTCTTCCACTTTGGTCTTGAACGACCGGGCCTGCAACTGCTTCGTGTCTTCAGAAAACCACAGATAGGCGTAGGCCCCAAGCCGGCCGGAATCCCTCGTGATCTGGTCCGAGAGCGTCAGGAGATTTAAAAAGGCCTGTTCGGGCATAGTGGCAGACAGCTCTGCGCGAGCCGATTCGAAACGGGACACTTTCGCGCTCAGGTCTTTCAGATAGCGGTCGAACTGTTTCACCGGATCGGTGACGAGGTCGGAGAGTTCCCAGTGATCGGCAAACTCGCGGGAGGTAGACGAACGACGTGATGACGTAGCGGAGGCGATCTTGCGCGAAACGGCCATGGTCGAGGCTCCTAGAAAGTAAATGATAGAAGGAATCATACCATCGTCGGAGGCCAAGGGCGTGGAGATTCTTCGAAGGCACGCGTCTCCGGAGGGCGAGGCCCCGTTGACAGGTCCGGCTCGAATGTTACAATCCGCTGCAAGGTGAGGACATGACCGAACAGGAAATCAACCGCGCGATTCAATATGTGACAGCCGCCACGTCGCACGGACGGGACACGGTGGCGGAGATTCTCCGGACCGGTTTGTCGGAACTGGCGCAATTGTCCACGCAGTCAACCTGCCGTTTCGAGCGGGAAGATCTCATGGGCTATCTCTGTCTCTGGACGATGAAACGCACCGGTCATCCTGAGCCGCTGGTGCGTGAGGTGCTCGATGGCGCGGGCCGCTGGCTGGATGAAGTGGCCACGACGGTGGCCCAGCGGCGCGACGCGCAGTCGAGCGCCGGGGATGACGATGAGCCCGGCGCAGCAACGGCGTGAACATCGCATGGACGACGCCTGTCGTTCGTGAAACGTCCCTCGTTGTCTCTTTCACCTCTTACGAGATACGTTTCACGAGAGACGCTTCACGGACTCCGTAAACACCAATCGACTGAGTGGGCTGAGAAGTGGGAGGTCAGGCGGGGAGTGTGCTCTTCAGCGCGTCCAGATTTTTCGTCACCATCGCATCGCCGTTCTTGGTAGACACCTCGATGCCCTGATCCGAAACCTGCCGGCATTCTTCAAGCCGATTCAGCTTCTGGAGCGATTGCGCCAGCGCATAATACGCGGCGGAGTAGGTGGGCTTGACCGTGATGCACTGCCTCAAGGCCTTGGCAGCCTCTTCGAAATTGGCATCTTCCATATAGGCTTTCCCCAGTCCGAACCAGGCGACATCATCGTCGGGTTCGACGGCCAGCACTCGTTTGAGCGGTTCAATTCTCGGATTCGGCATCGGCTTCTCCAGGGTCAATCGGCGAGGTAGATCCAAACCGTAGCACGCGTTTCCGCTCATTGTCTACGCTCTTTCCTGCATGATAGGCTGAGGCAACTGTTCGTATCTCGTGCAGCGTGAAGCGGATCTCGTGAGGGGTCTGAGCGTATGGCTGATGGCGTATACCTGAGGTTAGAACGCCTGTATCCGCTCCTGCTTGGCATGTAACGTTTTACGTTTCACCTTTCACGCACTCTGAATATGGGAACAACCGGGCTCATCTACGATACACGTTACCTGGAGCACGACATGGGCGCCGGACATCCGGAGTCTCCCAACCGGCTGCGCGCCATCATGCAACGGCTCGAACAGAGCGGCAGGCTGGCCACACTTACCAGGATCGAGCCGCGAAAAGCCGAAGATGAGTGGGTCACACTGGTGCATCGGCCGGAGTATGTCGCGATGCTCAATCGGCAGGCGCCGACGCATGGCCGGATCTCCCTGGATGCCGATACCGCCATGTCTCCCGGATCGCTCCGGGCCGCCTATCTCGCGGCCGGTGGAGCCTTGGCCGGGGTGGATGCGATTATGGCCGGTCAAGTCCGGCATGCCTTCTGCGCCGTCCGTCCGCCGGGTCACCATGCGGAAGCCGATCGGGCGATGGGGTTCTGTCTCTTCAACAATGTGGCGATCGCGGCGCGGTATGCGCAGAAACGGTATGGCTTGCAGCGGGTGCTGATCGTCGATTGGGATGTCCATCATGGCAACGGCACTCAGCACAGCTTTGAATCGGATCCGTCGGTGCTGTTTTTCAGTACGCACCAATATCCTCATTATCCCGGGACCGGGCGCGCCAGCGAGTGCGGCCGCGGAGCCGGGGAAGGCCTGACGATCAATGTGCCGATGGAAGCGGGGGAAGGCGACGACGAATATCGGGCGGTCTTCCAGAAGGTGCTCGTGCCGGCTGCCGATGCCTTTAAGCCGGAGTTTGTCATCGTGTCCGCCGGTTTTGACGCCCACAGGGATGATCCGTTAGCGAGTATGGGGTTGACTGAGGAAGGGTATGCCGACCTGACTACGATCGTGGCCGGGATTGCCAAACAACATTGCCAGGGACGCCTGCTGTCGTCGCTCGAAGGCGGGTATAACCTGACGGCGTTGGCGGCGTCGGTCGAGCGGCATCTCCAAACGCTGGTGGAGGCATGAACCTTTGGATGAAAATTCTGCTGGGTGTCGCAGCTCTCGCCGGGGCGATCTACCTCTATTACACCGAGGTGAAGCCGGTCGTCATTTTCGGATTGCGGTCAGACTATGCCCATGCCATTCCATTTCAGAAGGTCCCGGAGGGTTTGACCAGCCTGAAGGCTGAGTCTTGCGGACAGTGCCATCGGGAAATCTATGAAGAATGGAAAACCAGTATCCACGCCCAGGCCTACGAAGACCCGTTCTTTCAAGCCTACTGGAAAAAAGACAAAAACATCTGGGTTTGCTTGAATTGCCACACGCCGTTGGAGAATCAACAGCCGACGCTGGTGAAAGACATTCCGAGGGGTCGGGTCGAAAAGGCGACGCAGGAACCCAATCCCCATTTTGATCCCGCCTTGCAAAAAGAATCGATCACCTGTGCCGCCTGTCATGTGCGCGACGGGATGATCCTAGGACCCTTCGACGATTCCGCCGCGCCGCATCCCACGAAATTCGATCCCAGTTTCCGCAACGGGCAGTTCTGCTCACGTTGCCACAATGTGGTCTCCGGCCCGGCGCAGTTTTACAATGTCGGCCCCTGCGGAACCTACGCCGAATATGAAGGTAAGTATTTCATGCAGGAGCGGGGCTTTATCTGTCAAAGCTGTCATATGCCGGAGGTGGACCGACCAGTGGCGGAGAACGGCCCGATCAGGCGCGGGCGGCGACATCTCTGGCGCGGGGGGCACGATCCCGACATGGTGAAGCGGGCCGTGGCGATTCAGGTGAAAGCCGATCCTCCGGCGCCCAAACCGGGCGAGCAGGTCACCGTGACCCTCTCTCTGATGAATGCCGGGGCGGGGCACAAGATTCCGACCGGCGATCCGGACCGGCACTTCACGGTGGAATTTACGGTTCAGGACGGGAACCGGCAGGTGCTGGCCGAGAAATCGCACACGATGGGCCGCTGGATTATGTGGCAACCGGCCATCGTAGAGTTGTACGATAACCGCTTGCTCCCCCTGGCCAGCCGGGAGTATCAATTTGCCTATCGGATGCCGGAGGCGCCCAAGGGGTTGACGTTGAAGACCCGGGTTCGGTACCACATTTTGACCGACGGGCAGCATGAGATGTTGAAGACCAAGTACGGCCTGATGGCGGACGACCCTTACGCCTTCACGGTCTACGAGCGGGAAGTGCCGCTGAATGAAACGTTGGCGGCCGCGTTGGTCGATCCCTTGCCGGAGCCGCCGCCGATGGCCTGTGCGAGTCCGACCGTATCCAAAGGGTAAGTCATCACCCACCGAGATCGAGGAACCCATGCAACATTCATTACTCATCGATTGTGAAACGCTTCAGAAACGCTTAGGGCAACAGGGCCTGGTCATTCTCGACGTGCGAGGCAGGGCCGCCTATGAGTTCGGAGGCCATATACCCGGGGCCGTGCATTCCACCTGGCATGAATACAGCGACCCCGATGCCGTCGCCAAAGGTTTGCTGGATCCGGACCTGAAACGCATCGAGAAGCGCATTCAGGCACTCGGTATCAATCAGGACAGCGACGTGGTGATCTATTCGAACCCCTTCGACAATTGGGGCGACGAAGGACGCATGTTCTGGATGCTGGAATACTTAGGCCACAAAAACCTCAAAGTGCTGGACGGCGGGTGGGTCAAGTGGATCCATGAACGCCGGCCGTTCGAGCATGGCGCGGTCCGCTGCGCGTCCGGCAACTTCGTCGTGTCGCCGGTGGAGTCGGCGATCATCATGAAGAGCGAGTTGAAGGGGATCGCGCGGAAGCCGAACCAGACGACCACGATCGTGGATGCGCGGAGTCTGGAAGAGTATCTCGGAAAAGAAATTTCCGGCATTCCGAGGCCCGGCCATATTCCCGGTGCCGTCCACGTGGCGTGGAGCGGATTCTTGAATGCCGATGCGACGGTCAAGGATCTGGCCGCCATCAATGCGCAGTTGGATCTCAAGGGGTTGAACCCGGCACATGAAACGATCTGCTATTGCACCGGTGGCGTGCGTTCGGCCTGGCTCTATTTCATTTTGCGACTGGCCGGTTATCAGCGGCTGCGTAACTATCCGGGTTCCTGGTGGGAGTGGAGCCGCGATTTCGCCTGCCCGGTCGAAAAGGATTTGGTCGCGTTGCAGAAACTGCTCGGCCTGTCGGAGTCGCAGGTGCCGACCGGTATGCGTCCGTCTTGACAGGATGCAGGCCCGTCTTTATGCTGAAATACAGGATCGTTGGAATCATGCGGTGCACATACATACAGAGGAGGCGGTTCATGCAGACTGCGAAATGGCGGGGAGTCGTGGTGGCCGGTGTAATGATGGCGCTCGTCGGGGCGCCGATGGTTGCCGGTGTGGCTTTCGCGGCAGGCAATAAGCATCAGGCCGAAGCGGTGGAGCATGCCAAGGAAGCCGTGGCGCATGGGAAGCAGGGCCATGCGGACGCCTTGGTGAAGCATGCCGAAGCGGCGCTCAAGCATGCCGAGGGTGCGGTGGCCGAAACCAAGAATCCGCATGTCACTGAAGCCATCAAGGGGCTCAAGGACGGGATCGAGCACGGCAAGGCCGGCCACGCCGATGTGGCGACCAAAGCCGTTGAGAACGCCCTTCCCCATCTGTCGGAAGGTATGTAGTCGGTTCTTGCGCGTCGACGGTGTGTAAGATGAAACGGGCAGGGCCGTCCCTGCCCGTTTTTCTTTGGGTAGAAAGGCGACATCATGCGGGTCGGGTATCTCCAATTTGATCCGGTCTTCGGCGAGGTCGCGCACAATCTCGACCTCATCACGGCTCGGCTTGAACAGGCGGAGGCCGACCTTATCGTGCTGCCGGAATTGTGTGCATCCGGCTACCAGTTTGTGTCGCAGGAAGAGATGTGCCGGCTGGCGGAGCCGGTGCCGGACGGGGCGACCACGAAACGGCTTGTGGACATTGCCGCGCGCCGCGGGATGACGATCGTTGCCGGCTTGCCCGAGCGCGCCGGCGGGCATTGCTTTAACTCGGCGGTCGTGGTCGGACCCAGGGGATTCATCGGCTGCTATCGGAAAACGCATCTCTTTTTCGAGGAAACGCTCTGGTTTACTCCGGGCGACAGCGGGTTTCACGTGTGGGACATCGGCCTTGCCAAAGTCGGCGTGATGATCTGCTTCGACTGGTATTATCCGGAATCCGCCCGCACGCTGGCGTTGCAGGGCGCGGATATCATCGCCCATCCGTCGAACCTGGTGCTGCCGCATTGTCCTGATTCCATGGTGACCCGCTGTTTGGAAAATCGAGTCTTCAGCGTGACGGCGAATCGGATCGGCAGTGAAGCGCGCGGAGGAAAGGACCGGCTGGCGTTTATCGGCATGAGCGAAGTCGTCAGTCCGCGCGGCCGGATTCTGCATCGCGCACCGCGTGACACCGAGGACCTGACCATCGTCGAGATCGACCCCGCCGAGGCCAGGATCAAAGCGCTCAATGACTACAACGATCTCCTGCGCGACCGGCGCCCAGCCTTGTATGGCGACTAATCCCGCGTCGTATACGTTTCATGACTCAACTTGCGTGACTCACGAGCGCACGGTAGGATGAACCATGTCAATTCCACTCGGTAAAGGCATTCTCCTCGTGGCCGCGCCGGCGTTGAACGATCCCAACTTCCGGCAGACGGTGGTGCTCCTGTGTGAGCATGGGCCGGAGGGGGCGCTGGGTGTGATCGTCAACCGTCCGACCGCCATGTCCATCTCTGAGGCGCTGCCGCAGGTGCCGATCTTGGAAGGCCAACCGCATGTGCTGTATTCCGGCGGCCCCGTTCAAACCAATCAGGTGATGATGCTCTATCGCATCAATCAGACGCCCGAAAATTCGCACCAGGTGTTCGATGGTGTCTGTCTGGGCGGCGACTTAGAGATCATGGAGCGGATTCTGATGGAGCAGCCGGGGAAGGAATCGTTTCGGGCCTACTTGGGGTACTCGGGGTGGGGACCCGGCCAGCTGGAGTCAGAAATGCAGGTAGGTTCCTGGATCACGTTGCCTGCCGACCCCTCGATTGTGTTTGAAAAAGAACCGACCCGCATCTGGTCGGATATTTTCCTCTCGCTGGGCGACACCTCCCGCTATTATGCGGATATGCCGTTCGATCCCACCAGCAACTAGCCCGGACTATTCATGAATACCTGCTCCGGCGTCCGATTCTCTCGCCCGGCGAGGTTGTTCTCATTCGGCCTCCTCGACGGACTGCGAGTACGCCTGCGTCGGCCTCACGTGCGAGCAGCCTCGGCGGGCTTCCGTCTCGAACGCCTCGCGACGGCATTCATGAATAATCCGGGCTAGCATAAGAGCGTATAGCGGATCGCATATAGCATAGGGTTCGGAGGCGGAATCTCCGTTCCGTCCTTGCCATACGCTATCAGCTATAAGCCATTAGCTCTGCAGTATTTTCGCCAGAAACTGTCCCGTGTGGGACTGGGCCACTTTCGCGACCTGCTCCGGGCGTCCTTCGGCCACGATCTGTCCGCCTGCTTCGCCTCCTTCCGGTCCGAGGTCGATCACCCAATCGGCCGTCTTAATGACATCCAAATTGTGTTCGACGACGATGAGGGTGTTGCCGGCGTCCACGAGTTTGTGCAGGACGGTCAGCAGCTTCTTAATGTCGTCGAGATGCAGGCCGGTGGTCGGCTCATCGAGGATATAGAGCAGGTTGTGCGCCGAAGGATCTTTCAATTCGGCGGCGATCTTTAGCCGTTGTGCTTCTCCGCCCGACAGCGTGGTGGCTGCCTGGCCCAGCCGCAGGTAGCCCAATCCGATCGACGACAGCAGGTAGAGTTTCTCGGTCAACTTCGGTGATCCCGAGAAAAAGCCCTGCGCCTCTGTCACGGTGAGGTTCAGCACATCGTGGATCGTTTTGCCTCGATACCGGATGCTCAGCACCTCCGGTTTGAAGCGCTTGCCGTCGCATTGCTCGCAGGTGGCATAGATGTCTTCGAAGAAATACATCTCCAGCTTTTCATACCCGTTCCCTTCGCAGCGCTCGCAGCGTCCATCGGCGGAATTGAAGGAGAAGTGCCCGGGTGTCAGGCCCCGGCGCAGGGCCTCCCGCTCGGAAGCGAACAGGGTGCGGATCTCGTCGAAGGCCTTTAGGTAGGTGATGGGGTTGGAGCGCGGCGTCCGGCCGATCGGTTGTTGGTCGATGAGCCGCACGCCTTTCACATGTTCGAGTCCCTTGATGGCCTGAAACTTTCCCATCGGGAGCGACTCGATGCGAAAGGCGCGGGCGGCGGCACGGTACAGCGTCTTTTCGATGAGGGTGCTTTTGCCCGATCCCGAAACGCCGGTGACGCAGACCAACATGTGGAGCGGAATGCGGACCATGAGATGCTTGAGATTGTGCTCAGCTGCGCCGGCGATGCTTAGGGCCTTGCCGTTGCCCGAACGTCGCATCTTCGGCAGAGGAATGCGGTTGTCCCCGCGGAGGTAACGGGCGGTGAGTGAGGCCTGATCGGCGAGGAATTGTTCCCGTGGCGCCGCGCAGACGATGTGTCCGCCCTGCTCGCCCGAACCGGGTCCCATTTCGACGATGTGGTCGGCAGCCTGAATCATCAAGGGATCGTGCTCCACCACGACGACGGTGTTGCCATGATTGGCGAGATCGCGAAGGATCCCGGCCAGGGTGTCCGTGTCGCGGGGATGCAGGCCGATCGTCGGTTCATCCAATACGTAGAGTGTGCCCACTAAACGAGAGCCCAGCTGGTTGGCTAGTGCAATTCGTTGCGCTTCTCCACCGGATAAGGTTTTGGTCTGCCGTGACAGGGTGAGGTAGCTCAATCCTACGCGCAGCAGAAAGTTCAGCTTCGCATGCAGCTGGCGCAGAATATCCTTTGCGACCTCCGCGTCGAAGGCTGGCAGGGCCAGGCGCTCGAACCAGGCGGCTGCGGCTTCAATGGTGAGTTCGCCGATCTCCACGATATCCTGCCCTGCCAGTTTGACGAACCGGGCGGCCGGCTTCAGGCGGCTGCCATGGCAGGTCGGACAGGTGGACGGACTGCGGTAGCGGCTGAGCAGCACCCGCACATGGAGCTTGTAACGTTTGGTTTCCAGATAGTCGAAGTATTGCCGAATGCCTTCAACGTCCTTGCTTCCTTCCCAAATCAGCTGTTGCACCGCTTCGGGAAGCTCCTGAAAAGGGGCCGTCAAATCGACGCCCTGTTTTTTCATCGCCAGCAATATCTGCTTCTGCCACCAATCCGAGCCAGGTTTGCTCCAGGGCTCGATCACGCCGCCGGCCAGCGATTTGCTGCGGTCGGGGATCACCAGATCCCTGTCGTATTGCAGGATATTGCCGAAGCCTTTGCATTCCGGGCAGGCTCCCAACGGGTGGTTGAAGGAAAACAGCAGCGGGCGCAACGGTTCGAAGGTCCGCCCGCAGCCCTGACAGCGAAAGTGGGTGCTGTAGGTCCGGAGCCCCTGCCCGATCACCAGGACCTGGCAGGTGCCTTCGGCTTCCTGAAACGCCGTTTCGATGGCCTCGATCAACCGGTGGCGGTTATCCGGTCTGAGGACGAGTCGATCCAGCACGACCTGGATGCCCGATTCGCGGGTCTCCGGAAGCACGGCCTGCTCGTGCAGATCCAGCAGTTCCTCGCCGCAGCGTAGTCTGGTAAATCCTCGCTTCAAGAGTGAGTCGAGCAGCGAGCGGTCGTGGCCCGGTCCGAGATCCTTGAGGGGAAAGAGCACCATCGCCCGCGCGTCGGGAAATCGTGCCAGCAGTTCCTCGGCCACCGACCCTGGATGGTAGCCACGCGCCTCCTGTTTGCAATCCGGGCAGACGGGTTTGCCGATTTTGGCGAACAGCAGCCGTAGCAGGTCGGCAAGTTCGGTGGCGGTGCCGACTGTCGAACGGGCGGTGCGGATCGGATTTTTCTGTTCGATTGCGATTGCGGGACGGATGTTGGTGATGCGGTCGACGTCGGGCCGGTTCACCTTGTCGAGAAACATCCGCGCGTAGGTCGAGAGCGATTCCACATACCGCCACTGTCCCTCTGCGAATAAGGTGTCGAAGGCCAGCGAGGATTTGCCGGATCCTGACAGGCCGGTGATGGCCGTGACCTTGTCGTGCGGAATCCGCAGTGAGATGTTCTTGAGATTGTTCTGGCGCGCGCCTTCGACGATCAAGTCGTTGGTGGTGTGATTTGGCGGACTACGGTGTGCCACGGCAGCGGTTCCTTCCGGAGAAAGACCGACCATCGTAGCAAGCGCTGCAGTCGTCTGCAATGTCACCTGCCGGCGTCGGAGCTGAGACCTGTGTGATCCACCCGGGCAGATTTGTATAATGGCCCACTCATCGGAGAACTCTATGGTTGATCGATCGGCCTATCTCGCGCGCATCGGATATCAAGGCTCGGTGGTTCCGTCGATGGAGACGTTGCGTGGTCTGCATCTCTCCCATGTTCTGAGCGTGCCGTTCGAAAATCTGGACATCCACCTCGGGCGCCCGATTTCGTTGGATCCCTCCGATCTGTTTCGGAAGATCGTGATCAGTCGGCGGGGCGGGTATTGCTTCGAGTTGAACGGATTGTTTGCGCTCCTGTTGGAGGAGCTTGGATTTGTCGTCACGCGACTGGCCGCCCGGGTGTTATATGGGGCGGAGGGTGTGAGGCCGCGGAGTCACCAGGTGCTGCTCGTTCATCTGGACGGGGAGCGCTGGATTGTGGATGTGGGATTCGGAGGGCAGGGATTGCGTGAGCCGTTGCCCTTTGTGGTTGGTCTGGAACATCGGCAGGGGCCGGATCAATTTAGGCTCGCGACCGACGAGCGGGGAGAGCATGTGCTGCAATGTCGCCTCGAGGAGGCCTGGACGAATCTCTATTCCTTTACTCTCGAGCCCTGGCTGCCGGTGGACTACCAGTTTGCCAACTATTATCACTCGCAAGCGCCGGAGTCGCAGTTCGTTCAGCGATGGATGTGCACGATGCCTACTCAGGAGGGGCGGAAAACATTCATCGGTAAACTGCTCAAAGTTCGAGCGCTGGATGGTACGCAGGAACTTCATGTAACGAATGAAGGGGAGTGCAAACAGCTGCTCCAGGAGCACTTTGGATTGACCATTAACGATTGCTTGAGGTTCTTGATGGTGGAGGGCAAGTAGCCGTTCGTTGACGCAGTGAGAGGCAAAGAAGGGGGGAGGATGGCAGCACAAAGAGGACGACGTCCCAAAGCCTATAGCCAGGCCGACCGGCTTGCTCGCATGTTGCGCGCACTGGCGAGTCGGTCGATGACGGTTAAGGATCTGGCCGAAGCCTTCGAGGTGACGAAGCGGCAGGTCTATCGCGATCTGGATCGAATCCATGAAGAAGGACATCCTCTGGAGCAATCGGACGGTGATGGGGAAAAGACCTGGCACCTGCCGCTGGGCTACAAGGGCCTCCCGCCGATTACGGTGTCTCCCTATGAACTCATGGCGTTGCATTTTGCCAAGCGCCATCTCGACTATTTGGCGGGCACACCGTTTGTCGATGATCTCGACAGTCTCATCGAGAAAGTCGAGGGCGGCTTATCGCACAGGGTGTTCAATCACCTGGCGCGCATCAATCAGGTGTTTCTGCCTCGCTCCGGGCCGGTGCGGGACTATGCGGGACAGAAGGTTGTTCTCCAGCAACTCCAGAAGGCGTTACTCCTGCAGTGCACCGTCGTCCTTGAGCATCGCAGGCCGGATTACGAGGAGTCGACGGAACATCGTGTCGATCCCTATCTGCTGTTGCTGTACCAGTTTGGGTTGTATCTGGTCGGCTATTCGCACCGGGCCGAGGCCTTGCGCATGTTCGCGGTGGAGCGGGTAGTCTCGGTTGAAGTTCTTGAGGAGCGGTTCAGTCTGCCCGAAGAATTACAGGTGGAGCAGATCTATAACAACCTGTTCGGCTTGGTCGATGAACCGGCTCAAACTGTCCGCATCCAGTTCGCCCCGGATGTCGCTTATCTGGTGAAGGAGCGCCGCTGGCATCCGAGTCAGGAGAACGAAATTCAAAAAGACGGCTCCGTGATCGCCACCATTACCGCAGGCGGAATGGATGAACTTGCCTCCTGGGTTCTCTCCTGGGGGCCGGCGGCGAGAGTGTTGGAACCTCAAGCGCTGGTTGATGCTGTCACCTCTCACTTAGCTCGCGCCCTAGAGCGCTATCGCTAGACTCAACGAAGAGCTCAGGGAGGATAACGACTTCTTCGCCAATGGTGCGGAGCCAGAGCCGTTTCCCTTTATCTTGGTCCACTCCGTCCTCGCTGCACTGTGACATTCTCTGTCACGTCTGCCTGTTAGTTTTCCCCCATCAAATTGTCGGGGGGAGGGTGTCATGCTGACGAGACGAAATCTCTTCAAGTTCGCCGTCACACTTGGGCTGGGTACGTTCGCGCCATGGCTTGACCGGTCCGCCAGTGGTGCAGCAATGGAGTTGCGGCCGGGGCGGAATCCGCCTTCTGAAATTTTTTCCTCACAGCCAGAAAGATCGCTCCTGGAGAGCGAATGGTTCGAAAACCTCAAAGATGACTTGGACTGTATTGAGGTAGTCGCGTACGTGGCTTCGGCGCGAAGCATGACCTGTTCAGCCGAGATCAATCTGATCCGGGGGAGTTCCCATTGCCCGTTTTGTGGTGAGGCTGGTTTTCGCGTGGGGCCGGAATCTTTTCGCTGCAGGTGGTGCGAGGCTGAGGGATCCGCGATTGAGTGTTACGCCAGAGCTGAAGGACTGCCGCATGAGGTGGCGGCGGCGCGCCTTGATGCGCTGTTGACAGACGGGGTGCTCAAGGGGCGTCGTCGTGAAAACGAACATGCGTACAGAATGTTGGAGGAGGCGGCGCGCTTCTACCATGCCTTGCTGTGCGTAAGACCGGAAGGGGCAGTGGCTCGGGAGTGTCTGGCCGAACAAGGGATCGCGCCGTCCACGATCGAACGGTTTCGGCTTGGGTATGCCCCGCACGATCCGGATGATCTCTTAAGCCGCCACTTGGTGGCGGAAGGGTATGTGATTCCCAAGCTCCTGCAAACGGTTCGGGTGAACGAAGCGGGTGAGGAAAAGCTGATCGATCGATATGGCGGCGGCCACCTGCTCATTCCAATTTGCGATCAGGCAGGGCGTAGCTGGGGATTCATGAAACGCAGGCTCACCTCGCGGCAGGACTCTCTGCAGGCAGGATGGACGCAGGACACCTTGGCCGTTTCGGAGCGCCGGCTGCGCAGACTCATCTTTCCCCATCCCGCCTGGCCGCAGGAATTCAACCGGCACCAGAAAGTGTTGATTACGGAGACACCCTGGGAGGTCGTCGCCTTGCACAATGCCGGTATCGAGAATGCCGTCTATCTGTTTGACTGCGCGACCGATCCCGTTCGTCTTCGGACGCTGCTGTCTCTCGGCCAAGACTTGATTTGTTGCGTCGACCCCAAGGGGCGAAGGTCGGTGACGGCCTTGCGCCTTATTGAAGTGCTCGAACGTGAAGGGCGGCCACTTCGCGTCATGTCCGTGCCGTCCAAGGGCGGGCTTCTCGCATTGCTGCAGGCGAGCGGCCCTCAGGCGGTACGCAAGGCGATGAGTCAGGCTATCCCGTTTCATCAGTGGCTGGAGGCGTGAGGTCTAGAAGGGAATGTTGTCATGGAATGGCTGTTGCCGATCATTTTACAGATCGTGATTCCTGCCGATTCACTCATGCAGGTGACTCTGAACAAATCCCTGGCGCAGGTCATTCAGGAGCAGATCAGTTGCCGCAAGGAGTTCGACGAGGCGAGGCCGGAGTTCGAGCGGGTAAATAGTATTGATGACGCGATTGCTCGGCTAAATGCCATCGACAGATTACGGAGGTCTGTGCTATTGCGGTGCGGTGTGAGGCCATGACGTTTGATAGATATGAATTGAGTAATGCTTTAGAGATGAATCGCATGGGGGGAGTGCCTAAATGCTTCAAGCAATTTTGCATGGAAAAATTGGAATGTTGTTTGAAAAGGGGGCGGAGGGAGAAAGTTTTAAGGAGCGGTTTCGAACCCTTGAAGATTTCCTGACGGCGGCTGTATTTGAGCGCTTACGATATCTTCCGGCTAATCTTTTCTGGAAGGTTTTGTCCGAAGCCGCAATTCCAGTAGGAAGTTTGCCGATGCATGTAGGAAACCTCAGAGCGTCTGAGTTTTGGCCTACTTGGGACATCTCCCAGGCAACAAGCGATAGAATGAGATGCATACCCGATGTTTTTTTATCTTTCGAAAAAATAGATATTGCGGTGGAAGCAAAGCTCAATGATGGCCAGCGTTCTCAAGATGCCCAACAGCTGGCGCTGGAGTGGCTTGGATATAACGAAGAGATTGAAGGAAGGCAAATGTGGTTGATGATGGTGAGTGGGTTAGAGGAAGTCACCGATGATTGCGTGATAGGTTTTCGTAGGCAAATTGAGGAGGCGCTGCGCAACCTTGGCAGAGATGGAGCGCGAGTGCAGTTAGTTGGAACTTCATGGCAGTTGATTGCCAAAGCATTGAAGAGGGTTGTATCTGCGCACCCAATTGATGCGAACATTTTGACCGTAATCAACGACATATTGGAGGCGTTCCAATTGTACAATGTCCAGTCACGACAACCTACCTGGTTGGAGAGTTTGCGCCGTGAAGCAAGGCCTTTCGCCTCGATTCGCGATGAAAGTTTGGAACAGTTTGCAGGAAGGATTTCTAATGGAGTCTCATAGTGATGAACTCAAGCTGGCTTTGGTTGATGTCAGAAAAGCTTTTCGTTTGTTGTTTTTGTATCAAAGGCGAATTTTAGATTTCTCCAAGACATTCGCTAATGAAATGGGCCTTCGACCGTATTCCGCGGTCTATGGATTCAACAGGCCGACTACAGTGAATCCATTTGATAAGTGGGTCTGGGACATGCTTCCAATGTACCGTGTCAGCTTCTTGTTTCTTTCTCTCTCTACTGATCAAAATCAGACGAAGAAAGGGGAATGGTTGTTGGCCATTCACCTCGTTTCGGATACCGGTTACCCCGACGGCATTAGTTGGAAAAAGGGTGAGCCAAATCCCTTAGATTTCCCGGTTGCGGAAGACTCTTTCTCGCGTCTTGGGATCTATGCGTTCAAGAGTGATATAGATGAGAGGCGGAACTGGCAAGAAAGTGTTTGGCGTCCAGCGATCAACTATCTACCTAAGTATCCATCGGACTGGAATGTCGTTACGATCGAAAAAATTGGTGTATCAATCTGTGGTGCCCAATTCGATCTTTCGGATCTGTCAAATAAGGAGGCGATGCTTCGCACTGCGAGTCAATTTAAGGAAGTTCTTGCGCGGGATCTGCAGTTAAGCTTCCCGTAGTGTTTCTCAGGTAACCTATCCGTTCGTGACCGGCTTCGTCATGTTCTTAGAACGCCTTTTTCGATCTCGCAAAAGTCCGCTGAACTACGATTAAGCAAAGCCATGTGCGCGAGACGCATAGTGTTCAAATATAGATGGTGATTGTGGTTTGCCCCTGTGGCCCGCTACTGGGAAAAAGGGACTGTGCGATTGTCGCTCATTAAGAAATTTCGATTTAATGCCGCCATCTACATGAACGAACTGACGGTAAATGATTTCCTGTCCTTCTGAATATTCCCCTCGATGTTCCTTGAGACAGCCTTGCCCTCGGTTTTCTGTGGCCTCGACCAAATGCTATGCGCGATGGCCTGTGTCGCCAACAAGAGCAATTACGATCCGAGATAGTCTTGGGTGCTGTGACCTTTTCTGTCACATCCCCGTAGTAGGCTTTCCTCGGTCATTCTGAATCTCTATCCGTGACAACAAAGCTGGGACGGTCCGCGGTGCGCGTGGTCGGGAATCTCGCGTTCTGCGACGATCGACCCCGGGAGTGAACCTCAGGTTGAGGGGAGGTCTTTCGATGGGTAGCTATATCTACACCAACTGGCGCGGCAAGCAATTTGTCATTGACGAGCGTTTCATCGCCGATATGAAGAAGCGGATTTCCGTGGACGATGGGGCTGACTCGAACGATCTCGCCTATCTCACGCCGGAAATATTGATGGAAATGATTCCAATAATGGAGCGATTTGAAAGATGCCGGCAATTGGAGGAAATGTGGGATGGCCCGGGAAACCAATCCGGTCGGTGATCCGTTCGCTGCACTGGCTGTTTCAAATAAAATATAGCTTGCCCCCCGTCCTCTTGTGACCTTCTCTGTCACACCCTCGTCATAAGCTTTCCATTATTCGGAATCAAAGATCGTTCACTGCGATCGCAGGAGGGAAAGTCATGTTCACGAGGAGGGTGTTGTTCAAGATCTTGGCGGCGGTTGGGGGCAGCTCAGTATTGTCGACTGATGGGCCGGCCGGCCTTTATCGAAGGTTCCGCTTCAATCAAGCCTTCCCAGCGTTCCCGCCTGCGCCGGGCAAAACTGAGCCGAGTCCGGTTGGCTCCATTTCGGACCTCTCAATCGTCGAACAGTGGGAGAACCTGCTCGACGACTTGGATGGCGTCGAATTGATCGGACGATATACCCCGCTCATTCGATCCGGCGATCACTCGAATAGCGGCAAGGGCCCTTGTCCGTTCTGCCGACATGGGCCCAATTCGCTTCTGGTCGATGCGCGTGACGATTCCTATTTCTGCACCGACTGCCTTGCGGGTGGTCATGCTTTGGATTTCTATGGGCGCATGGAGGGGCTCAGCCTGTCGGAATCGGTTCGGCAGGTGAGGGAACTGTTGGATGTGGGACAGTTGCAAGGAAAGAGGCCGTGGTTGAAAGCGCTGCGACGCATGATGGAGGCCACGGCTGAATTGGCCCACAATAGCCTTGTCGAGGATTGTGAGGGACAGTCAGCCCTCGCCTGGCTGGAGCGGCAGGGGATCACCGAAGCCACGATCGAGCGCTTCGCTCTCGGTGTGATGTCTTCCGCCGTCGGTCGTCGGCTTGTGGACAGCTTGTTGGCAGCCGGTTTCGACGCTCAGCAACTCGACGATGCCGGGGTGACCGGATGGCTGGATTGCAAGGGAGACCTGGTGCGGAATGGTGAAACGGATCGTTCCATCTTGGTGCCGGTGCGTGACCGGCAGGGCCGTTGCTGCGGGTTCTATGAACAGATTGTGGGGGAGACGGCTGAGCTTGGCAACACTTCATCCTGCTTGCCCTACGGCTTTCGACTTCTGCAACCCCGTCGAGTAGAACGCCTGGTCTTTTCTTCGCCCAGCGTCTCAACGGGCTTCGAAACATTCCCCTCAGTGGTTCTGGTGGAGCATCCCTGGGATGTTGTGTCGCTCGCTGAGGGAGGCATGGAGCAGGCTGTGTATGTCTGTCCGCTCGATCCTGCTGAGTACCATGATCGCCTGAACGGATTCCTGGTGCGTACTCGGAGGGCTATCTGGCCCGTCCATCAGTCGCAGCTGAACGTCGAGTTCCTGCAGCATCTCTTCAGCCTCACAGACGAATCCATTGGGCGGCTGGCGTTTATGCTCCTGTCTGAAGGTGAACGCATTCCTGAAGTGCTTCGACGCGAAGGCGTGGCCGCCTGTGAGGCGCGTCTCGATGCAGCGGTGCCGGTGAAGGAGCTCTTGAAACTGTGACCCAGGAAGGCACAGTGCAGAAGGGGTCGGGAATTCCAGGGGAGAAAATTTTGATGATGTTACGGAACCACGATTCTGAGGCCGGGCACCTTCGCCGCAATGCGCCGAAATTCCATGACATTGCTCGTCACGACGGCGGCTCCGATTTGCCTCGCGGTGAGCGCGATCAGCACATCGTTGAGTGGACCCAAGCGATCGCCCATTCCCGCTGCATTCCCATAGAGGGCTCGGAAGATCCGTCCGGCATGATCCATGAGAGGTGGAGTGAGACCGAGCATGCGTCCGGAATGAAATGCCTGCTGGAGTCGGTCAACTGCTCTCTTGCGCTTAGGTGTGTCTGCGCCGAGGCGTAGTTCCAAGAGGACGACCGCGGAAATGAAGCGGACAATGCTGCCACCACCACCCAATACCCATTCGGCGTGCAGTCCGGCTCGCAAGTAATCGATCAGCACGTTGGTGTCGAGAAGGACTTTCCCTCCTATCGGTAGGGCCACGGCCGGTTGTCCCCTTTCAGGACTCCCTTCAATGGTTTCAAGGCCTTGTTGAGGCGCTGTTCTTCCACTAGAAGTGAGAGGGCTTTGTCGACGGCCTCCTGTTCGGATTGAACTCCGAAATAACGTTTGGCTGCGTTGATCTTTCGCTGATCCAGCACCAAATGCTTGTGTTTGAGTGATGGTGCGCCCATGTGAGCCTCCATGATGTACATCTTCTGTACATGAACATCATACGGGATATGCCATAGGGTCGCAAGACTTTTAGGATCTCAGGGACGTGCAGGAAGGAGGCATATTGGTGGTGACCGCCTCAGGATTTTCACCAGCCTCCCCACAGCCCATATAGCGAATCGCTCCCCCCGGACCATCGGGAGCCAAAAGTCGAAAGGGTGTCTCGCCCGTGGAACGATTACGCGCAGGCTTTGACGATGGCCGAGGAGAACCGGCGGAAGTCTTCCAAATGTTTCGTGATGATTGTGAGGACGATATCGAGATTGAGGCGGATATATTCGCGCACGGCCACGTTGCGGAAGCCGACCATGCGTTGCATGCGGGTGGTCAAGTTGGTTGGAAGAATTCCTGCGGTTTCGAGCAGCGCAAAGGCGTCGCGACTTTCTTGGGGAAGACCGAGTCGTCGCTGGCTGATCACATACATGGCGAGATCGATCGCGGTCTCGCAGGCTCGCTGCAGGTTGAGAACGATGGCGTCTTGTTTGGTTTGATTCGCGGCCAGGTTTTGCCGGTCTCCCGCAAATTCTTCGGTGATGCGGTGCAGGCACCGTTCGATGCTCGCGGCCTTGTTGAGGATCACATCATCAGCCATAGACAAGTCCGCGCGCTTTGATGCCCTTCACCAACTCCCGCCGCTCCTCGTTGAGTCTCGCATAGTCGGCGTAGGTGTACATTTCAAACTCGGCCTTTGCTTGAAGGTGCTTTGTGTCCAGGCACTGTCCCGTTGTGAGGACCTGCATGCGCATCACCGTCGAAGCGCTACGCAAGTCCACAAGGTCGACGTCGCGATGAAGGTGGATGGCTAGCTCCTGTGCCAGATGAAAGATCTGCTCACCGGGGATCGGGTGGACGCTCAGGACAGCCACATCGATGTCGCTGTCCGGCCGCGCGGTGCCCTGGGCCTGTGAGCCGAATTGGTAGATGGCCAACAGATCGGGGATCTGCTCGTTGAGAAACTGTGTGATCGAGCGTGTATCCATCGGTATGCCTGCTGATTGATCGGAGTATACGTGACGCCTGGAAAAATGTCGAAGTAGACCGCTGCGCGCAAGGATGTGTTTACCGCGCGAGCAGCTTCAGGGCCATGGGGAAGTGAGGATCTGGAGCAGCATCGGTCTGCAATGTCGCTATCTAGCGATAGACATCTTTGCGATGTTCAATTGAGAGGATATCCAACCACTCCGTGCCGGTCTTCCGGTAGAGGATCCGATAGGGCCAGACCCGGTAGGACCAGATCTTATCTTTCTGAAACTTTCCCTTGAGCGGTTTGCCGTCGAGAGGATGGTCTGCGAGGTGGCGAATGGCGGCTGTCTCGGGTTCCGGCATCGAAGGAGGCCACGTCCTTGATGGCTTGTGGGGTGAGTCTCGCTTGTCTCACTGCTTTTCGCCGAACACGTCCTTGAACGAACGAAGTTTTCCTGCTTTGGCTTCTTTGAGCCCCTGCTCAAGAGCCTTGACTGCTTTGGGATTTGAGAGCAGCTCCAACGTTTCAACCCAGCTTTCAAATTCTTCCGCCCCCATGACCACCGCTTTAGGGGTTCCATTTTTTGTCACGATTACCCGTTCGGACAAACGATCGGCATTGTCCACCAAGGAGGAGAATCGGGACCGGGCCTGCTTGAGCGACATGGTTCTTGTCATCGTCATACCTCGTTGATGTGGAGTGTATGCAATTGTGTCTCATCCGACAAGTTGTAAGCCCTACCGCGCCAACAACTTTACCAGCCCGACGCAGCACATGTAGAGGACCATGGAGCCGGCCATGGAGAGCCAGAAGCCGACGCGCTCCACTCCGTAAATCATGCAGCCGACATAGACGAGCCAGGGGGGAACGAACCAGAGGAGGTTCTTGGCGTAGGTGACGAGGTGTTCGCTGCCGCCGTTGAGGTAGATGAGGATGAACGTCGCGCCGGTCATTGCGGGAAAGGTGCTGGCGAAGGCGGCGAGAAACGACCGGCCTTGCGAGCCAAGATACGTCGAGATACTCACGATCGTCCCGCCTAACAAGAAGTACAATCCGTACTTCGCCCACTCACCCATCCGTGCCCTCCTTCAACTGCCTCGAAATGCCTGTTGCGCTTCCGCCTCGATCCGGTGGCCCAGTCCGGTGTAGCGCGGGGAGAAATGGAACACGACCAGCTCGCGCACGCCGGCTTTCTTCGCCATGACCCCGGCCTGGCGCGCGGTGAGATGGTAGCGATCCCTCGCCTTGTCCGTATCCTGATCCAGATAGGGGGCCTCACAGTAAAAGATGTCGGCGCCTTGCGCAAGCTCGACGATCTTGGTTTCATTGTCTTCGTCGTAGCGGGCGTCCACGACGTAGGCGAGTTTCTGGCCGCGGCTGATGGTGATGAATCGCTCACGTACCTCACCCAGGACAAACTCGCGTTCCTCCTTGTGATGTTCATGGTAGAGCGTGGCCTGAAACCGAAAGTCGTCCGGCTTGCCCTGCCAGAGGTACTGCTTCACTTCCTTCAGCCAGTAGCCCACCGGCAGCTCGGCTTCGTGCAGCCGCTCCTTGTTGACGTTCACGTGAAACTGTTCCTGTAGCGAGTAGGCCAGGGAAGGAATGCGGTGATTAAGGGCGACCGCTTCGACAGTGAACATGGGATCTGCGAACACGGAAAAACGATGGCCGGCTTGCCGATTGATGGGGGCTACCTCCGGAGCGTCATGGCGCTGGAATCCGTCGGTTGCCAGGAGGGTGGCGCGCTGGATTGTCTGCTCGTGGAATTCCTGCACGGTGATGGTGAGCGGGTACCCATCCACGAGGTTCCAGGTGTAGCCCTGAAGTTTTCCTTGAACATTGGCGATGAGGCCGGGCGGCCCATAGAGATGGAGTGTTTTCCCTCGTCCGAGGGCCACGCGGAGCAAGGCGTCGAACCCGATGAAGTGGTCCATGTGCGTGTGCGAGATGAAGATGTCGCCGGCGCGCAGAAGGCGGGTCGGGCCCAGGGCATCGTTGTGGCCAAGATCGAAGAGGAGAGCGCGTTTGGACCAGCGAACCTCCACGAACAGGCCTGGATCGCCGAAGACATCATTGACGAGGTAGCTTGAGAAGGACGGGTTCATGGTTTGATGGAGCGCTGCATCACTTTATCAGGAGCGGTGAACCCATTGTGAGTGCAACTGTTACTTTAGGTTATTCAGGCTGCCGGAGCAGGGGAATATCAAGTCAGAATCGCTCGCATGACGCCGTATAAGACGATGACTTCGACGGCGTGGGCCACGATGGTGGCATACAGGTTCCTGAGCATGACCCAGATGGCCCCCCACACCAAGCCGTCCCAGACGGCAATCCAATGCAGGTGTTGAAAGGTTGCCACCAGAAAGGGATCGAACGCAAACAGCAGGGCACTCATTGGAACGGCGATCGGACCTGGAAGTCCCAGCGCCAGGAGACGTCCCAGGGTGAAGCCGCGAAAGTTCAGCTCGACCATCATGGCGATGAACAGGATGAACCAGGGCACCATAATCAGCAGGGGAATGTGGGCGTGCGGGGTATCGGCGAGAAATTTGTAGTCTCCTCCAAGAATTGGAACGAGGTACAGGATGACAAGCACATTGATCAGTCCGAGTGTCAGGCCGGTGAACAGGCCCCAATAAAGGCCTTGCGGGAGGAGTCGGTAAGCGAGTCCGAGACGCCGGGCGACGGATCTATTGATCGTGCTCCAGGCAATGAAGGCGGCATAGGCACAGGCCTGGGGGAAAAACTGAAAGAGGGTATGCTGTTGGAGTGTGGTCGGTGAGCTGTAAAATAGGATTGTGGCGGTCAGGGGGAGCAGCACGAGGGCTGCTCCCCGTTCGCTGGCCTGAGTCGCATGAGTCGAGGACGCGTCGTCAGGCTTGATCATGGGCAGGTTAGTCGAGGCGCAGACTGTATCGCTCAAGGGTGGTGGCTTTGTTGCGGGCGAGATTCGACAACGACTTGTTGTAATCCAAAACCGCTCGCAGCTCATTCCCTTGGGCGGTGGCCAGGTCGCGCTGAAAGTCGAGCACGAAGCGTGTCGTGCTGAGACCGACCTTCAACCGCTCCTGTTCGGCCTGTAATTGTTTCTCGGCCATGATACGGGCCGACCGGGTGGTTTCGATCCGCTTGAAATCGGTGTGGACGCGACGGACCGCTTCACGGACACCGACGATCACCTGCTGACGGACGCTCTGGAGCGACGACTGGGCATTGCGCGATTCCAGTTGCCGTTTGTTGTAGGTGCTGTACGCCGACCGGTTCCCGATGGGGTAACTGAGGACCAGGCCCGCGCCGTAGTTGTAGAAGTCACCGCCTAAATTTCGCCTCGTGGCATCGCCGTAGTCTGCGCCGAGCCCCGACAGTCCCATCGTGCCCTGTACGGACAGGGTCGGGAGGAGTTGGTTCTTGGCGAACTTCACATTCAGGTCGCTGCTCTCCACATTCTTCCCTGCTTGTAACACCTCCGGCCGGCGCTCCATGGCGATATCGATGGCTTCTTGCAAGCTGATCGCCTCCAGTGATGTGACAGGTGGATCGGTCGGGATCAGGCGCAAGTCCTGCCGGAGTTCCTCCTCGACGGGGTTCAGGAGGCGGCGCAATTGGTCTTCCTGATCGCGAATCGATTTTTCTGCGACGAGGATCTGTTCGACCCGTGAAGCGACGGCAGCTTCCGCCTGCAGCACATCCACGATCGACATGACGCCGGCCTTGGCTTTGGCGCGGTTGCTGGCCAGCAGTTCCTCCGCCGCCTTCAGCGCTGCCTGCGCCACCTTGAGGTTCTCATTCGCGAACACCATTTCCCAGAAGGTTTGTTCGACGCTGGCGATGACCGTCAGCACACGGTCGAGGAACACATGCTGTTCGACGGTGGCATTGTTTTGCGCGATCGAAATGAACGTCTTATTGATGTCGGTTCCGAAGTTCTTTAACAGCGGCTGGGTGACGGTCAGAGCGAGGCCGCCTGTCCAGGCGGGGTTGAAGAGGAACGTATTGGGGCCGCTCACATAACTGCGTTGCGGGCTATAGTTCAAATCGTAATTGGCGCCGGTCGGAAGATTCTGCGTGATGTCGGCGGTGACGGTCGAGGTGTTCTGGTCGAATTTGGTGATGTCTTGCAGGGCTGCTCCCGTGAACCCCAGGATCGGTCGGTTGAGCGGGGCAACCTGTCGGTTGTATTGCCCGTTCAAACTGACGGTCGGATCAAACTTTGCCTGCTCGATCACGATGTCGGCCAGGCGGCTCTCTCTCGTTTGGCGACCGATACTGATGTCTAGATTGTTTTGGAGTGCTTTCAGCACGGCATCGGCGAGCGACATGGCCTCGCGGCGTTCGGTCGGCACCGGTTTGTTCACTTCCAGTCCAAAGGAATCGGGCGCTGTCCAGAGGAGGAGCGCCGCCGCACTCCCGATGAGCAAGCACCCCCGGCGGATTGTGTTCGTCATAACAAACTCCTTGATGCGAGGTCTGGGTTGAGCCATACTGAATTGGCAATGATATTGGCGTGGTACCATAAACACAAGGCAGTGTCCATGCTGGGAAGGGCCGTAGCGGCTGTGAATGTCGCGATGAAAATCCTGCCGGTCGTGGGGCTGACTGTACTGGTAGTGGCCGCTTCGGCCGCGGCGCAATCGGTGTCGGGTGTGCGTGGGTTTAACGGTGGGGTGGCCCCGCTGTTCAATCTCGTGGGCCCCGGTAATCTGTCTATCGATACCCAAGGCACGCAGGGGTATATTTATAACTTCGGGAATAACTTCGAATCGTATAATTTTCGTAACCCCGCAACAGGGCAAGCCTGGAGCGGCGCCATCATGACCCTTGGCCCGCAACTGTCGGTGGGGCTGATTCAAGGGGCCAATCAAGTCGGTTCTCCGGTGGTCTTTCCCCCCGTGCCGCGCGAAGCAGGTCCGCTGCTGCCCATTCAGTCCGGCCTACTCGAGGACATTCCCTAGCCGCCATTCATCATGCCTTGTCCTGGGGGCATTCATGGGTTCGCGCTCGCGCCTGTCGATCCACCACTCCTTACCCAACGCCTCATCACGAAACTTCTTGTCTGCGCCAGCCTGGTACTCGCCGGGGCGGACTCTCAACGCCGCGATCGGGATTCGTCGAGTCTTATTCGGTGCGGATAAGGGACTCTCTGTGGCGGTTTGGTTTGTCGACGCAAGCCTGTCACAGCCGATTCGCGTCGGGAAGTGAATTATCAACAGAATCCACAGCCCGCAAATCCATCGATGTTCAGGTGAAATGTTGCGGTGGTTATGCTAAGTTATTGATTAACAATTGTTTTGAACGCTTGTTTCCGTGAGTCTCACTCCTGAGGCGCGTGGCGGTACAACGCTTGCTTTGCCCTCCGGTCATCGCGAGCATTCACTCCATCGGCATCAAGACGACAAAAACAATCAGCCCGTGTCAAAGATGTCAATTGAATCGGATAGGCAGAACAGAAAGAATGCGGCAGATGGTGGTGGGCCTGGTGTAAGGTTCGACGCCGTTTCCGGCACCGACCACTGACCGTTCAAGACTAAAGGAGATTGTCCTTATGAGGATTGCGCAGGTATCGCCGTTGTGGGAGAGCGTCCCTCCGAAGTTGTACGGAGGCACGGAACGCATCGTCTCCTACTTGACGGAAGAACTTGTCCGTCAGGGGCACCAGGTGACGTTGTTCGCCAGCGGTGATTCGGTCACGAAGGCAAAACTGGAAGCGCCCTGTCAGCAGGCCCTTCGTTTGAATACCGGGATTTTCAACCGAGAAGCGCCTCTCATTCAGATGATGGAACAGGTCTTCGCTTCCGCCGACCAGTTCGACCTCATTCACTCCCACCTCGACTTTCTGGCATTTTCTCTCTCTCGTCGATGTCGTGTGCCCGTCGTGACGACGCTCCACGGCCGGCTGGATTTGCCCGAACTCGTGCCGGTTTTTCGCGATTTTGCTGAAATGCCCCTGGTGTCCATTTCGGATTCGCAACGGCGGCCACTGCCCTGGTGCAACTGGCAAAACACCGTCTATCACGGCCTGCCGCACGACCTCTATAAATTCAATCCCGAACCGGGTAAGTACTTGGCCTTTCTGGGGCGGGTCTCGCCGGAAAAATGCCCGGATCAAGCGATCGAACTGGCCAAACGTGTCGGCATTCCCATGAAGATGGCGGCGAAAGTCGATCCGGCCGACCGCGCCTATTTCGAGCGGGTCGTGGAGCCTCTCCTCGACCATCCCTTGATCGAGTTTGTGGGAGAAATCACCGATGCGGAGAAGAGCGATTTTATCGGAAACGCCATCGGCCTGATCTGTCCCTACGATTGGCCGGAACCCTTCGGCCTTGTGTTGATTGAAAGTCTTGCCTGCGGAACTCCGGTTCTCGCCTACCGACGGGGATCCATTCCAGAGATTATCGGCCACGGTGTCACGGGCTTCATCAGCGAAAATCTCGATGAAATGGTGAGTCAGGTCGAGAAGCTCGGCACGATCGATCGTAACCGATGCCGACAGGTGTTCGACGAGCGATTCACCGCCCAGCGCATGACGAACGACTACGTGAAGATCTACCAGCAGTTAATCACTGATGCCGCTGCGCTCCCTGGAAAGTCCGGGCAGCAGCACGCTTCGAACCTCTAGTCAGCGCGACATTCACCTCGCGGAAGGACAAGCATGGCAGCTGAGTCGCAATCTACCCCTGAGCCGAAAGTCGACGGGTGGCGGTTATTAGGCACCCGTGATTTCGGCTGTCTCTGGGCCGGCCAGGTCGTCTCCCAGATCGGTGACGGTCTGAATAAGGTGGCGCTCCTCTGGTTCGTCTATGAAATGACCGGGTCGGCGCTCAAGATGACCGCCATCGGGTTGTTGCAGACGATTCCCCCCCTGGTCTTCGGTCCGTTGATCGGTGTCTACCTCGATTACCTTCCCAAGAAGACGGTCATGATCGTCGTCGATCTCTTACGCACGCTGATGGTGCTCTTGATCCCGCTCTTCTACGCGTTCGACATGCTGACGCTTGAGCGGTTGTACGTGCTGGTCTTCCTCATCTCCATCGTGTCCACCATCTTCGGGCCCGCGCTGGCCTCTGCGGTGCCGCTGATCGTGCAGCGGTCGCAACTGACGACGGCGAATGCGTTCCTCCAGAGCACCACCAACATCGGCGTCTTACTGGGACCGGCCATGAGCGGATTGGGCATCGCATTGATTGGCGCCCAGAATGTGCTCTATGTGGATGCCGCGACCTTTTTCGTCTCTGCGCTCTTCCTCCTGCCGATTCGGGTGCGGGACAGCCGGACGGTGAAGGGGCTCGATGTGTTGGCGACACCCGTCATGCAGGACATGATGGTCGGATTCCGTTTCGTATTCCTCCAGCATCGAGTGGTATTCGCGTTGATGATTACCGCCGTACTCTACAACCTCGCGATCAGCGCCTTCGTCTTCCTGCTCCCGGTGGTGGCGAAGGAGTTGTTGCAAGTCGGCCCCATGGAGCTGGGCTGGTTGTGGTCGGCCTTGGGCATCGGAATGCTGGCGGCCTCCATCTGGCTGGCGCGGACGCCCCAGGGCACCTTCCAGGATCGCATCGGCAAGATCGGGCGCTCGCTGACGGTCGGCGGTATCGCCGTCTGTACCTTGGGATTGATCCAGACACCGGTCCTGTTCAGTACGTTTTTACTGATCGTCATCATCGGCGGGAGTACCTCCCTCTTTTACCCGGTCGTCTGGGCGATGCTCCAGGAAGTCACACCGGAACATTTATTGGGACGTGTGTTCACCACGTTCAGCGTCGGCGGGATGGCCTCCGCCATGGTCGGGATGGCCGGGTTCGGATGGGCCGCTGATACGCTCGGTCCGGCCGTCAGCCTCATCGGGATCGGACTCCTCCTCTTACTCACTGCGATGGTCACGGTGCAGGTAAGCCGCCGTGGCCACGTGGTGAGTCCGGCTGTTGCATAATTTTCTCCTCACATCCGTTTCTTATCGGCCGGCATGGCATCCAGTCTGTGCCGCGAGTCTTATCGTGCCATGGCATGGTCTTCTAATCGGGGCACTGTCGGTGTTGCTTTCTGCCCCTCCGTCGCGTATGTCTTTTCTTCCGGGGATGTTTCGTATTCCGAGACGATGGTGAAGACGGGCTCTCGGTAATTGGCTTCACAGTCTCGCATCAATTCAATACATGAGGGGCACATGCCTATGCGGGTGATTCGGACCGTCTACGTGACAGGTGTCCTGGCGTTTTTCGCGGCGTCGGGATTGGGAAATGTGAACTGGACTGCTCTGGCAGAATCCACGCCTGAGGGAAAGGCGGACGCCCCCCCGGTGCCGCGACCGAAGGATCCCGAAGTGAAGCCGAAGGAGCCGGAGACGAAAGCCAAGGAGCCTGACTCGAAGCCCAAGGAATCAGACGCCAAGCCGACTGAAAAGCCCAAAGAAGCGGATGCGAAACCCAAAGAGACCGAGTCGAAAATAAAGGAACCGGAGTCTAAGGCCAAAGATCAGGAGCCGAAAGCAAAGGAGCCAGCGGCGAAGGCCAAAGATTCCGAACACAAGGCCAAAGAGGCGGAGCAGAAGTCTAAGGAGCCGGAGTCGAAAGCGAAAGAACCCGAGGTGGCGACTGAACATCCCTGTCCCACGGTGCCTCATGTGGCAGAGGTGAAACCGGCGGCAGAGACGCAGGCACCGCCAGGAGAGCCCGGTGCAGGAGAGCGCCCCAAAGCGGTCGAGCCGGAAGCTAAGAAGCCGATACGTTCGTCGATGGTGACGGCCAAGCTGGCGCTCATGGCGGATCCGCACCTGTTTCCCTATGACATCGAGGTCGATGCCAAGGACAAGGATCTCGTCCTGCTCGGAAAGGTGTCGCAGGAATCGGATAAGCGCGTGGCGACGGACATCGTGCGGTGTCTCGAAGGGGTGCACGTCGTCGAGAATCGACTCAAAGTTGAACAGGACGCGGCCCATGGGCTCTTTGCGGAACGCGACAAAATCATCACGCAATTGGTGAAAGAACGGTTCGAGAAGAGCAAAACCTTGCAATCGGTCAAGTTCGATGTAAAAACTGAGGACGGCATCGTCACCCTGAACGGGGCGACGCGGTTCCAGATTATTGTGCTTGAAGCGGCGCAAGCCGCCCGGCAGGTTCCAGGGGTGCGCGCTGTGAATACCGAGGCCGTGCGCTTGGTGGCCGGAGAATAGGAACGGTCCATGAGTTCAAGGCTACAGGAGGTCCGACACGCAGGCTGCTGACGCTATGGAACCACGGCACGTGAGCGGCGGGGGGCCGGGACGCCCGAACGTGAAGTGGTCGCCGCATCTGTTGACGCGCGACTTCACGCTTGTCTGGTGGGGCCAGATGGTCTCGCAAATCGGCGATGGGGTGTCGAAGCTCGCGTTGCTCTGGTTCGTCTACTCCATTACCGGTTCTCCTCTCAAGACCACCATGATCGGGCTGCTGCAGACCCTGCCGCCCATTCTGTTCGGGCCGTTCATCGGCGTCATCGTCGATCGCGTTCCCAAGAAACTGTTGTTGATCAGCAGCGACCTGATTCGCGCGCTTGTGTTAGGCGTGCTGCCCTGCTTATTGCCGGTGGATTCGTTCAGTATCGAGCGGCTGTATCTCATGGTGTTCGTCCATGCGGTCGCCTCCGCGGTGTTCGGTCCGGCATTGACGGCCGCCATTCCGTCGCTGGTCTCCCGCCACGAATTCACCGCCGCCAATGCGTTGCTGCAGACGACGACCAGCATCGGGATCATCGTGGGGCCGGCGCTGAGTGGCGTCGGGATCGCGACCATGAGTTCTCAGGAAGTGCTCTGTGTGAATGCGGTCAGCTATGTCATTTCCGCCGCCTGTTTTGCGTTCATTCGCTTTCCGCGGGCCGAGTCTCAGCCGGCCGGCGGCGGCTCCCTGGCGGGAACCTTCAGCGATGTGCTCGATGGCTTCCACTATGTGCTCCATCGCCAACGGGTCATTTTGATGCTCATCGGAGCGGCGTCCATGTATACCTTCGCCACGAGCGCCTTCAGCACGCTCTTTCCGGTGTTCGGCAAGAAGTTGCTGGACCTCGGTCCTATCGAGGTCGGGTATCTCTGGTCGGCATTCGGCATCGGGTTGTTGCTGGTGTCGCTGGGGCTCGTATCCCTGTCGGCCTGGTCGTTACCTAAACGGATCCAGCTGATGGCGCTTTCCAGCTTCATCAGCGGCCTGGCGCTGCTCGGCTTAATTGTGACGTCGAATCGGTTGAGCGCGGCGGCACTCATGGTCATCATTGGGATGGGGGCCGGGACGCTCACGCCGGTGGCCTGGGGCGTGTTGCAGGAGATTGCCCCGGCATCGCTCCTGGGACGGGTGCTGGCGATTTATAATCTTGGCGCGATGACTTCCGCCATTGCCGGCATGACGATTTTCGGCTGGGTGACGCAGGAATTTGGCGAGCGTCCCAGCGTGTTCGGGATCGGTGTGGGGTTATTCCTGTCGGCGCTGGTCTCGATGCGGGTGGCGCGCTGGGTACAGACCAATTGGGCAGAGGCGAGCCTGCCTTCTGAAGAAGACGTGCGCCCCGTGGTCATGGTCACGCAGCCCACGAGCCATTGAGCCGGTTCAGCGGGGAGATGAGACCATGCACCGGAGCGGAGCAGGCCATCAGGCGTGACTCGTTGTGTCGGTGATTCTGTGAGGACGGGAGGAAGACGTGGAAGAAATCATCAGTGTGAATGATCAGTTCTATATCCTCGCCAGTTCATCGATGGCGGACGACCGCACGCGCGTGCTGAAGCATGGGGAAACGTTCGGCGTCTACGATCGATATGGGGACATTCAGCCGGTAGGCCGGGGAACCCAGGGCGTCTTTCATCAGGGGACGAGGTTTTTGTCGCGGCAGGAATTGTTTCTGAACAACGACCGGCCGATGCTGCTCAGTTCAACGGTCAAGGAGGACAATGCCCTGCTGGCCGTGGACCTCACAAATCCCGACTTGTATCGGGACGGCCGGATCGCGATCCCGCGGGGAAGTGTGCACGTCTTTCGGTCGCGCTTCCTTTGGAATGGGGTGAGTTACGAACGGTTCCGCCTGTCCAACTACAGTCTGTCGCCGGTGAAGATGACCTTGTCGATCCGCTTTGAGGCCGACTTTGCGGATATCTTCGAGGTGCGCGGAAAAAAGCGTGAACGGAAGGGGCGGATGCTGCCGAATGTGCTGCGGAAGGACCTGCTGGTGTTGAGGTACGAAGGCCTCGATGAGGTAACCCGGGAGGCGCGGATTCAGTTTTCTCCGGAGCCGCTGGAGATCACGGCGTCACAAGCCACCTTCGATATTGAGCTCGACCCGAAGGGGGAAACGGCGGTGGCGGTGATGGTGGCCTGCGATGTGGGGGACAGCCATCGGCCCCTGTTGGCGTACGATGCGGCAATGGCCGAAGCGGGGCTGGCCTTTGGTGCGGAGCAGACCGAGGATTGCGCGATTCAGACTTCCAACGCCCAATTCAATGAATGGTGGAATCGCTCGGTGTTGGATGTTCGTATGATGGTAACCGACACGAATGAGGGCCCCTATCCCTATGCCGGCGTGCCCTGGTTCAGCACACCCTTCGGACGGGACGGGGTCATCACGGCGCTCGAGTGTCTCTGGATTAGACCGGAATTGGCGCGCGGCGTCCTGGCCTATCTGGCATCGACGCAGGCCAAAGAGGTGAACCCTGCTCAGGATGCCGAGCCGGGGAAGATCCTCCACGAGACCCGTAAGGGTGAGATGGCGGCGTTGAACGAGATTCCCTTCGGCCTCTACTACGGCAGTGTCGATTCCACGCCGCTGTTTGTGATGCTGGCCGGCGCTTATTACGAACGGACGGCGGACCTGGCGTTTATCCAGTCGATATGGGCCAACCTCGAATCGGCGCTGACCTGGATGGACACCTTCGGCGATTCCGACCGTGACGGGTTTGTAGAGTATGTACGGAAATCGCCCACCGGTCTGGACAATCAGGGATGGAAAGATTCCCATGATTCGATTTCGCATGAGGACGGTTCGCTGGCTGAAGGACCGATCGCCTTGTGTGAAGTACAAGGGTATGTGTACGACGCTAAAGTGCAGGCTTCGAAGCTGGCAGATGCGCTCGGCTATATCGATCGTGCCAGTCAGCTTCGGCGTCAGGCGCGGTCGCTCAAGGAACGTTTCGAAGAGGTCTTCTGGTGCGAGGAATCGTCAACCTATGCGCTTGCCCTGGATGGCCAGAAACGGCCCTGTCAGGTGAAGACTTCCAACGCCGGCCATTGTCTCTATACGGGGATCGCAAGCGATGAGCATGCCAGGCGTGTGGCGGAAACGCTCATGTCCGACGAACTGTTCAGCGGGTGGGGTGTGCGGACCCTCGCCGATTCGGAGCGCCGGTACAATCCGATGTCCTACCACAATGGATCGATCTGGCCGCACGACAACGCTATGATTGCGGTCGGTCTAGCCCGGTACGGCCTCAAGTCCGGTGTGGAAAAAATCATGACCGGCATGTTCGAAGTCAGTCTCGTGCTCGACTTTCACCGCTTGCCGGAACTCTTCTGCGGATTCGTACGTCGGCCCGGTCAGGGCCTGACGCGGTATCCAGTCGCCTGTAATCCTCAAGCCTGGGCCGCGGGGTCGGCCTTCATGGTGCTTCAGGCCTGTCTCGGCTTATCGATTATCGCATCGGAGCAGAAGGTGGTGTTCAACTATCCGATTCTCCCGGAGTTCATCGGCGAGATGCAGATCAAGAATCTGAAGGTGGGAACCGCCTCGGTGGACCTTCTCTTGCGGCGCCATGACCTCGATGTGGGCATCACGGTCATCCGTCGTGCAGGAAAAGTCGAAGTGGTCTCGGTGAAATAGCGGCGCCTAGGAGCCTGTCCGACATTAGGAACCGCGAAAATTTCGACGCACGCATTTGGCTCAGGATCAACGATGTCGATTCGATCCATATGATTTCATCCCCCCAAATCGGTCAATTTCGGCAATGTCGGACAGGCTCCTAGCAGCGATATGCCATCAGCCATACGCTCTTATCCCAACGAGGTACGTTTTACGTTTCACCGCTGGTGGACGTTTTCCGCAGCCTGTTAAGGCGCGTCGGCAAGTTGCCAGGCTATGGCGAGTACGTAGCGCGCGGCGGCTGAGAGAATATCCGCATTGACGGTGTCCGCCCGGTCGGTCGGCTGATGGAAGTGCGGATGGATTCCGCCGCTCACCACGGTTACGGTGGGCACTCCCGCTTCCTTAAACGGCACATGGTCTCCCCCAGGGAAAAAGCCGAACAGGTCGATCCGTTCCGCAAGTCCCGCCCGTTCGCCTGCCTGTTGCGCAGCCGGTTTGTCTAAACCGGTCACCCCGATGGTAAGCCGTCCGTTGCCGACCGCTGCATGGTCCACGTTGATCATGGCCACGGTAGAGGTCAGCGGCATAACCGGTTGACTCACGTACAGCTTCGATCCCAGCAATCCCTGTTCTTCTCCGCTGAACGACACCAATAGAACCGAACGTTTCGGGCCGACGGGCATGGAGGTGAGCACCCGGGCGACCTCCAGGATCAGGGCGGTGCCTGATGCGTTGTCGTCGGCTCCGGCAAAGAGCAGCCCCCCTTGTTTCCCAAAATGATCGCGGTGAGCTCCGATCAGGATGGCGTCGTGCTGATGTGCGGCATCCTGTCCGGGAAGGAGTGCGACGACGTTCTGCAGCGTGCCGTTTTGTTGCGTACTGTGCCACTGCACTCGAATCGAGACGTCGGTGGTCATGGATTGTGGGGCCATGGTGTCGTTGAGTTGCTGCTGCAAGCGCCGCAACCGGTTGTCCTCGCCGGGCTGTTGGGCGCTGAGGATAGCTGAGGCGAGAGCGGTACTGATCCATGCGCCGGGGATTGTCCGGTGAGGGTCCGTGAGTCCGTAGAAGGCGCTCGGCCGACCCGTGACCCCACGGCGGGTTTCATAGGCGTTGAGGATCGGGCCGGTTGCGGTCAGGTAGCCGATGGCGCCATGTGCGTGGGCCATGTGCGCTTTGTCGGCGTGAGAAACCTGTTTGGCATACCCTTCGGGTTTTCCCCGGAGAAACAGCACCACCTTGTTCCGGACGTCGATCCCGGCATAGTCATCGACCCCGCCGGCCGGATCGGAGATTCCATATCCGACAAAAACGATCGAAGCCTCCAGCTCTGCTGAAGGAGAATCGAGGATCGGTAGATAGTCGGTGCCGATCGCGGCAGGTTGACTCTCACCGATCCCTCCAATCTGGAGCAGTGAATCATCGTCGATCTTCGTTGTGCGGACGGAGGCGGACTGAATCTGGGTGTGTATGGGACTTCGAGCGGGCGCGCCGGGAGATTCGGACCCCGGTGAGCGATGCTGCTGTAGCTCCAGGAATCGCTGTTGCACAAACTCCGCGGAGGCAAGGTCGTCAGGTGTTCCGGTCTGGCGTCCGTTGAATGCCGGTCCGCTCAACGTGCGAATATCCGCCAGCATGCGCTCACTGGAAATCAGGCTCAATGCCTGCGTCAGCGCTGTGGACGGGGCGCCCGTCTCTGCGGCGATACTCTGGCCGGCGGACAGGGCCAGACATAAGATGAACAGTAGCTGGAACGGGAGGAGACCAATGTATGACGATTCACTGCGCCTGGTGTTTCGCCGGCAAGGCGCACGTGGTATGGAGCGATCGCAGGGCATCAGATAGACGTGGCAGAGGCCTTTTGTGCCGACCAGCGTTGATACCATCGCCAGAGCGGTGGCTGCAGGAAGCGGGGGATCGGATAGCCCAGGCCGCGGACATAGCCGTCATCCCGGTCCAGCACGGCGAATGCCAGCCGGTACTTGTCCCGGAAGATCGCGCAGCGGTGTTGCACCTCCTCGTCGCTCAGCTGGATGCGCGCCCGGATCGCAGTTCCGATGGCCTCATCGGATGCCGCTTCACGGACCAGCGGTTCGATGTAGGCAGGCGTCAGCTGGAACCGGCGCATGAAGGACTGGTCCAGTGCGGAGGGGTAGGCATAGGTTCCGAGCGTGCCGGCCTGAAAGGCGCGCACCTTATCGATCAACCGTGGCAGCCACATTAGGCCTGCCAGGGTGTCACTCCATCGTCGCGGTGGCTGCTGGGATAGGTCCATGCGGTGCCTCATAACCCTGGGTAGGAGAGGTTTTTGCGAACAGTGGACACTATAGCATACCCGGTCGATCCCATTGCAGAGAGCCGAGGGCTCAATGTACTATCGGCCATCAAGTGAGCGTCGGCCCCTTTCTTTCAGGAGCCGATACTCTGTGGGACGCTGGGCACAGATCGACGAGCGAGGCGAGAGGTAGGACCTATGGCAGAGCAGGGGAAGGGTCTGTACGACCATCAGTACGGACGGTTTCGCGAGAATCAAGGCACACATCAGGGTTATGAATTTCAGCACGGGCCTGCCGGGAGCGTGCCTCCTCCCGTGGTGACGTTCATGGACAAGATACAGTGGTGGACGTTGCGCGGCTGGCGTCGAAAAAAGATCCTGGCAGAACGCGATCGATTTCAACAGGAGATCATCCGGATCAAGCCGCCCCAGCCGAAATCGTAAGATCCGCTCGAAGGAGGAGTGCTCCCGTGCAGTATGGAAACGAGCTGGTAAGGCAGATAGAGTTGCTCCGTGACAGGCAGTCGCTTTCTATGGCGCATCTCAGGAATATCGGGAGATACATCGGTATCATCGTGTTGACCATGGTGTCGGTGGGTGGGGCGGAATCGGTGCTGGCGGTGCCGAAGGAAACGTCTACGGAAAAGGCGGAGCATTTGCGCCAACAGGCGAATCCCCAGCTCTTCAACAATTGGACGTTCGATAAGGATCAAGCGGGAGGGGTTCCAAAGGGGTTTCTCGCCGTGGCTTCGGGCGATCAACCAGGCGGGGAGTGGAAAGTTGAAGCGCAATCGGCGGCACCTTCCTCGCCCAATGTCGTGCTGGGGGCATCTTCCTGTCCCGCCTGTGTCGAGTTGTTGGTCGCGCAAGGATTTCAGTATGAGTATCCTGAGCTGGTCGTCCGGATTCGTCAGGGAGCCGATGCCACGTCCGGGCAGATTGGAGTGGTGTTCGGCCTGAAAGATCCGAAGAATTATTATGCGACCGTGGTGGATTTGTCGCAGAAGTCCATAGAGGTGGTGCGGGTGATCGAAGGCAACGAGTCGATTTTAGGCCGGGCGGTGATTAAGTCGAAGCCGGTTGAATGGCATACGCTCCGGGTCCAACGGAACACCATCATCAGTAAGGATTTTGTGGAGACCTTCTTCGATGGGAGCCTGGCGCTTTCTGTTGAGGATCAAACGCTTGGCGTCGGACAGGTGGGGATTCTGGTGCGTGGGCAGGCGACTGCGCGATTCGATAATTTCAACGCCTCGCCATTGTATTCCAGCCGTCCCTTGTCGGCGCCGGCCGCCTACTAGCAGGATGCGGAAAAAGCCCGCCAGCGGTGTTCTCGCGTCGCTCAGAGGCTCACCGTACGGCTGAGTACGATTCGCCTCTTTGCTTGCTGCGGCCTTGCTGGACGGTCTTTTTGCGCATCCTGCGTATTACTTCAATGCTGATACCATAAAGAGGCGCTGATTGCTGCTGATGGTGTAACAATCGAGTTTTTCCGTAGCTTGCTTTGGAGGCAGAGGAACAGCTCGTTGGTTGCATCCTACGTTGCGGTGGCTGAGGACCGATTCGGCCGGAGACAATTTCACGCTTGCCTTTCCTATTTCGGTAGGATACAGTGAAGGTGCTTCATTGCGAAGAGCCTTGGCGGTGAAGTAGGAGAACAGTTACAGGGCTCGTTTCGATGTTGTTGTGGGTTCTTCCCGGGAATTTCGGAAGCCAGAGCTAAGATTGCCGCCGTGTTTGCATCTTCGCCCCATTCCTTCCTCGTTTCTTTCTCGAGTCCCAGACAACACCATTTTATTCTCAAAGGAGGAACCCAATGGGTTCGAAGATCTACGTTGGCGGCTTGCCATATTCGACCACCGAGCAACAGCTGAGTGACCTGTTTGCGGTGCACGGGGCGGTGACGTCGGCGCGCATCATCACGGACAAATTCACCGGCCAGTCGCGGGGCTTCGGCTTCGTCGAAATGTCGGGAGATTCCGAGGCGCAGGCGGCGATCAACGCGTTGAACGGGACACAATTCGGTGGCCGCACGTTGACTGTGAATGAAGCCCGCCCGCAGGAGCCCCGCTCCGGTGGTGGCGGAGGACGTGGAATGGGCGGGGGCCAGCACTAAGCTGCGCTCGTTTCGCTATACCTATTCAGGGGCTGCCGCCAGGGTAGCCCCTGCGTTTTTCTTACCGTGTTGTCCTCTCTCTGGTCTGCAGGGCCATCAGGTTATCTGCCCCTGTTTTCCCAAGATTGAGATTTAGGAGTGTCGTTGCATGGTGTCGTTTGCCGAATTGTCTCTTACATCGTTTCTCGCTGACCGTTTACAACAGGCCGGGTTTACCGCGCCGACTCCCATTCAGAGCGCGGCGATTCCGCTGGCGTTAGAGGGGCGCGATTTGTTGGCTCAGGCCAAGACTGGCAGCGGGAAAACGCTGGCCTTTCTCATCCCCTTAATCGAACGGGCCGTCAAAGAAGGCTGGAAGCCTGCCGGTCATGCCTCCGCGTCGCATGCCGGATCCGCCCGATCGCCGCGGGCGCTCGTGCTCGCGCCGACCCGTGAGCTGGCCCTTCAAATTGAAATGGAATTGCGCAAGTATGCGCCGCCGTCAGTCACGTCGCTGGCCGTGTACGGTGGTGTCCCCATCGAGCGGCACTACCGCGCCTTGCGCCAACCGCCGTTGATCGTGATTGGAACGCCGGGGCGTTTGTTGGACGTGGCGGGGACCCGCCATTTGGACCTGCGCGGTGTCGAATATGTGGTCATGGATGAAGCGGATCAAATGTTGGATCGCGGATTCCTGCGCGACATTCAGCGTATTCTGCAATTGCTTCCCACCCAACGGCAGACCATGCTGTTTTCGGCAACCTTCTCGCCTGAAATTCTGACGCTCGCGGAATCGATGCTGAAGAATCCGGCTCGAACGGCGGTGGATCCCGGCGTGAATACGCCGACCACGATTACCCACGCGTACTACGTGGTGCCAAGCGAATCCTCGCGGGTGCAGTTGATTCACACACTGCTCCAGTCTCCGGAGTCCGGTGATCAGTCGATGGTCTTTTGCGATCAGAAATACAAAGTGAAACGGTTGGCTGCCCGTCTGGGCGGAGAGCCGGCCTCGGTCGGTGCCATTACCGGAAACCACTCGCAGGCCCAGCGGGAACGGACCCTCACGGCGTTCCGATCGGGCCGGCTGCGCACCCTGGTTGCGACCGATGTCGCGGCTCGCGGATTGGATGTGCCGTCGGTGTCGCAGGTCATTCATTACGAACTGCCCGGCAACCCCACGTCCTACGTACATCGCACCGGCCGAACGGGTCGGGCTGAACGATCCGGCGCGACGCTCTTGATTCTCTCTCCGCAGGAAGAGCATGAATACTTGGCGATGGTGCGCCGTTTGCGAATCCAAGCGAAGCGCCTGACGTTGCCCGCACTGGCGGTACTGCCGCCTCCTGCGCATGAGCCTGAGTCGAACGGCCAATCCAGGCATGATGGACGGGGGCGCGATGCCCGACCCCGTCGTGCCGGAGAGCGCCAAAACTCCATGCCTCAGGATACGAGAGGCGGGCAGGGCCGTCGAGGTTGGCGTGCGGATCGTCCCGCCGCCCCGCGCCGTGGCAACAGTTGAAGAACCGCATGGTTCGGCAGGGATTGCTGGACCGGCATGATTAGGAGGACGCGTCGATGAAAGCTGGACGGAGTCTGTTGCTGGGCATGCTGCTGGCCGTCGGTGGTCAGTTGATGGGGGCGGGCGCCTACGCGCAAGGCGATCTCGCCATTGCCGACGGGGTGAAAGTGTCGTTGGAGTACATTCTGACGCTTCCCGACAAGTCCGTCGCCGATTCGAATGTCGGGCAGGAGCCGATCGTCTTCGTGCAGGGGGCTCATGAAATTGTCCCCGGCCTCGAAAAGGCTCTCGACGGCATGAAGGCCGGACAGAAACGGCGCATCGAGGTGGCGGCGCAGGACGCCTACGGTCCCTACAACAACAAGCTACGCCAGAGCGTGGACAAAGAGAAGCTTCCCAAGGACGTCAAGGTCGGGGACATTTTGCAGGCGTCGGATAACCGGCTGGTGAAGGTCCTCGAAGTGAATGACAAGAAGGTGTTGATCGATCTCAACCATCCATTGGCTGGAAAGACGCTCACCTTCGATGTGAATATCCTCAAGGTCGAAAAAGGCGATGCCGCGGACGCCCCTGCAAGCAAGACCCCCTAAACGCTCTCTCTTCACCAGAGCGGCGGGGCAGCCGGCTTGAAGCCGGCTGTGCTCCCGCCGCTCTGTGCTGAATCGTCGTCACGAGTACTCGAACCACATCGATCGTTCTGTCGCTCAGTAAGGGCGTGTCCCGGTTCTTGACGCGTTCTCCGTCTCCGTGTAGGGTCCCAGCACGAGACGTTCCAGAATGGTGTGAGGGCTGACGCGCTATTGAGTAGGGGCAAGGAAAACCTTCCACGGCTTAGAGGAGATCCAGCGCAGATGGGAAGCAGTAAGCAACGACCGATGGTGGCAATTCTTGTGAGTGGCGGTCCGGCGCCCGGCATTAATAGTGTCATCGGGGCCGCCACGATTAGGAGTATTCTCGGCGGCTGCGACGTGATCGGCATTCAAGACGGCTTCAAATGGATCATGGACGGCCAAACCACTAAGGTCAAGCGCCTGTCGATCGAGGACATCAGTCGGATTCACTTCAGTGGCGGCTCCTGCCTCGGCACGGCGCGCGCGAACCCCACACAGAAAACCGAACATCTTGACGCCTGCGTGACGAGTCTGAACGCACTCGGTGTGACTCGATTGATCACGATCGGAGGTGACGATACCGCGTTCTCCGCGCTGAAGCTGGAACAGCGGGCTGCCGGTCGCCTCCAGGTCGTGCATGTGCCGAAGACCATCGACAACGATCTGGACCTGCCGCACGGCATTCCGACATTCGGATTTCAGACGGCGCGCCACATCGGCGTGGAGCTCGTGAAGAGTTTGATGGTGGATGCGGAAACGACCTCACGCTGGTATTTCGTGGTGACGATGGGCCGCAAGGCCGGGCATCTGGCTCTCGGCATCGGCAAGGCCGCCGGCGCCACGTTGACGGTCATTCCCGAGGAGTTTCGACAGAAGCCACTTCGCCTGAAAACGCTGGTCGATACCCTGGTCGGCGCGTTCATCAAGCGGCTCAATGCCGGCCGATCGGACGGCGTGGCGGTCCTGGCGGAAGGTCTCGTGGAAAGCCTCGATCAACAAGATCTCGACGGTCTGCAGGATGTGGAGCGGGACCAGCACGGACATGTGCGGCTGGCGGAGATCAACTTCGGCTTCGTGCTCAAGCGCGCAGTCGAGAAGGAACTGCGTTCTTTCGGCATGAAGACCACCATTGTCGATAAGAACATCGGGTACGAGCTTCGCTGTGCCGATCCCATTTCGTTCGATATGGAATATACCCGCGATCTCGGTTATTGCGCGGCCCAGTTTCTCCTGGAGGGCGGGAATGCCGCGATGGTGTCGATTCAAAACGGCCGGTTCATTCCCATTCCGTTCGGCGACATTCTGGACCCGGCGACCGGCCGTACCAGGGTGCGTATGGTGGATGTGGAGTCTGAGTCGTACGCCATTGCAAGGCAGTACATGATTCGATTGACTCCGGATGATTTCAGTCAGCCTCAGGAGCTGGTCCGCTTGGCGACCACGGCCGGTCTGGCCGTGGATGATTTCCGGAAACGGTTCGAATATCTGATGGGCAAGGATCTGTGAGAGCGTCGCGAGGGATTGGACCTCGCCCCATCTGCTGTGACGTAGAGCGGCATGACGAGTGAAACGACACCGGATACAGAAATTGCTCTCGCCTGTGGACAGCAGCGCGCGCTGGTCTCACCCTGGGGTGCGGCGTTACGCCGGTACTACCTGCTTGAAGGCAACGGGAGTGAAACCGACATTGTCTGGGGCTATGCAGGCGGCGCGCGCAAAAAGGGTGGGCAGGGAGATGTGCTCATTCCCTTTCCTGGGCGTGTGGCGGCGGGGCGCTACGCCTTCGATGGGCGGCAGTTGCAGCTTGAACAGAACGACAAAGAAGGTCCGAACGCGATCCACGGATTTGTCCGGAGCCTGCCGTGGACCACACACGAGGTCGATTCGAACAGCGTCGCCTTTGAAGTTCGTCTGGACGCGGAGAGCTATGCGCCGAGAGGCTATCCCTTCTCGCTCGCGGTTCGTGTCGCGTATCGGGTAGATACGCAGGGATTGACCTGCTCGTTCGCCGTTCGCAATGTAGGGCATGAGGCTGCGCCGGTCGGAGTCGGATTTCATCCCTATTTCACGGTCGGGACTGCGCTGGTAGATGAAGCGGAAGCCCGGATCCCCGCTTCCGGATACCTTGAGTTCAATGACCGGCTCGCGCCGACCGGGAAGGTCCTCGACGCGAATGGGACCGAGTGGGATTTTCGCGAGTGTCGCCGGATCGGCAACCTCCGCTTCAATCACTGCTATGTCGGGTTGGAGCGTGATGCGGATGGGATGGCGACGGCATCCCTGCAGCACCAGGACACCGGCCGCAGGATCGACGTGGTGATGGATCGTTCGTTCTCCGCGATCGTCGTCTACACCGGCGATGCGATCGTCGATGCGCCGCGCCGCGCGCTGGCGATTGAGCCGATGACCTGCGCGACCGATGCCTTCAATCATCCCGAGTGGGGGTTGAAGCGACTGCAGCCCGATGAAACCTTCACCGGCCGGTATCGCGTCATGCATCGTCTTCTGTAATGCTCCTTGCTCGGTGTGTGTCGTCCTCTTCCGTCACCCGCTCTACACTATCAGCCATGTGCTCTTGTCCGCGCAGACTCCGTTACGACGGCTTCGTCGATTCAACGATGCGGAATCGCACTTCATCCACCTGGGTGTAGGCTGAGGTTTGCTCCCCTGCGAATAACCCGCATCGGTAGAGTCCCGTCGTCCAGCCGGTGGAGGGACGCGACAGGACAAAGTACCCGGATTGGTCGTTGGTGGACATGATGAGCCGATCCTGCACCACCGCCGGCTGCGCGCCGGTCAGCTCCGTGCGCTCTTTGAAGCAACGCGCTGCCAAGGGAACTTCGTCGTATGACGCCGTCACCAATCCGAACACCAGGTAAATGTCCTGCTGGGTAGCGGGAAAGCTGATTCCAGGGTCCAGGGGAATAAAGTCGTGCGCGCCGGTGGGCGAATCGTCCCGCATGACTTTCTTTGCGGGAATGACGAATCGAAACCAGGCAAAATCGGCATCCCGTCCGACCAGGGAGGTCGCCGTATCCAGGGTGTTCTGTGGCTTCAAGTTCTCCATGGCCTTCGCGGCGAGCTCTGCTTCCGAGGGAACGACCGGCGCCGCCGGTGTGACCGGGGCGGCGTCCTCCAGCTCGATTTCCTTGGCCAGTTCGGGGACATGCGGACGGATCTTGTCTAACCATCGCAGCAACTTATTTTTATCCAGCACTCTGGTTCCGACTGGAAGTTCGACCTCCCTCGTCGACTGTTCAAATGCCACGGTCGTGTCGTAGAGAATCTTGAATTGAATGTACGCGTCTTCCCATTTCCCCAAATCCACCAGACATTGACCCAGGCGATAGACGGTCGCCGCATAGTCTTCGTCGAGGGGATCGAGGCCCTCCATTTTGGGGATGATGCTGATCGCCTCTTTGCAGCGGCCCAGGTTCATGAGGATCAGTCCGAGGTGCTGCGTGGCGAGGGGGTCCATCGGATTGAGGAGCAGGAGTTGCCGGTACATCGGTTCGGCGTCCTGATAGCGCCCGGCCTCGAAGAGCGCGTAGGCGTCGTGGCGAATCATCGACCAGTCTCTGAGTTGTTTCGGGTTCGCGTCCGGGCTCATCATGGGGGCAAAGCGGCGGCCTCGCTCCGTCGATCCGTAGAACACGGTCAGCAGATTCTTGGCGGACAGCTCCAGCGGGGAACCGGGCGAGACTTGTTGCAACACAGATTGCACCTCGCGATCTGCGCCTTCGTAATCCAACATATCGAATCGCGCGCGGGCCATCGCTAACCGCCAGTTGAGCATGTCGGGTCCCAGCTCTACGGCCTGCTGATAGGACTTGAAGGATTCTTCCAGCCGGTCGAGTTTCCGGAGCTCACGGGCCAGTCGCAAATGGATCAGCGGATTCTGGGGATCGATGGCGGCAATGCGCTGCAATTCAGTGACCGCTTCTTCCACCTGCCCGGACCGAACCAGCACGCTCCACTTCGCCCATCGCACGTCCAATGCCGTGGGAATACTCGCCAGGACGGTTTCATAGGACTCAAGGGCCGCTTCGGTGTGGCGTGAGGTGGCCAGCATGTCGCCACGGAGTCGGTGCAGCGCGAACGCCTGCGGGTTCTCATGAATGCCTTGCTCCAGAATGCCGAGGGCCAAGTCTGTCGTACCCTGTTCCCATGCGGTTTTGGCGCGTTGGGCGACCTGGCTTTCCGAGTGGGGGGCCTGGTCGTTCGCCATGGCCCTGTGGGCGTCTGTCAGCGTGAGGAGCAGGAGCAGGAGAAGGAATCCAATGATGTGATAGGTCAGCCGGATGAACGGCTGCGGCGCGCGAACGGGCGAACATGTATGGATCATCATGACGTGAGTCTCTGGTTGAGATGAACAAGTCCCTTCCATTGTCAGGCGAGACACCGGGTAGATAGAGGTGTTTCCGAGCCTGCCTGTATTCGATTAGAGGCATCCTGAGGGAGAAGGATTCGTCGCCCTCAGCGGCCCCAGGCACAATGGATTATCTTACTGTACGATGGCCAGGCTCTGCGAGGTGCCCCGGACTGATCCGGCTGTGGGCGGGCACGAGGCGCATCCTGTCGGGAGAGTCCCGGTCAGCCGGTGAATGCAGTCACCGAAGCGGTTGTCTCAACGGAGCGGAATCGAATCCGCTTACCGCACGTTGACGAAACAGCCGTGAGCCATGGTTCGAAGCTGATCGATGTCTTCGTGGCGAGTGACCGAGAGCGGCACGGTGCTGGACAATTCTTGAATCAAGAGATCGGTCGTCAGCGGGGTCTTGTAATGTAAGGCCCGGTAGAGTGCGGCGACGACCGCCTGCTCGATTTCCGAGCCGCTGAAACCATCACTGGCGCTGACGATTTTCTCGAGGTCGAATCCCGCGCTGTCCTGTTTGCGGAGCGCCAGGTGGATCTTCCAGATGGCGGTCCGTTCGTGGTCGTCAGGTAAGTCCACGAAGAAGATTTCGTCGAACCGTCCTTTGCGCAGCAGTTCCGGCGGGAGGGAGGCGAGGTTGTTTGCCGTGGCGACGACGAATACCTCCTGCTTCTTTTCCTGCAGCCAGGTGAGAAAGGCGCCGAAGAGCCGGCGGCTCAATCCGGCATCGGCGTCTCCGCTCCCGCCGCCGGCCACCATCGCCTTCTCTATTTCATCGATCCAGAGCACGATCGGCGAGAGGGATTCCGCCATTTCGATCGCCTTCCGGAAATTCTTCTCCGATTCGCCGACGAATTTGTCGAAGAGCCGCCCGGCATCGAGTTTGAGCAGCGGGAGTTGCCACTCGCGCGCAATGGCTTTTGCCGCGAGCGATTTGCCGCAGCCCGGCACACCTACCAGCATGATGCCGCGCGGCGGCGTCAGGTTGAGCGCCTTGGCTTCTGCTGTGAATCCCACCTTCGCCCGTTCCAGCCAGGATTTCAGATTCACGAATCCGCCTAATTCGAACCGGTTGTCTTCGAGGGGATAATATTCCAGCAACCCGCCGTCCTTGATCGCCTGGACCTTGCGTTTCAGGATGGTCTGTACGTCAGCAGCAGACAGTCTGCCGTCCTCGACGATGCATTGCGTGATGACCTGTCGGGCTTGATGCAACGTCAATCCCTGCAAGGCGCGGAGGATGGCGTCGCATTCCTGTGTCGAGGGGCCAGACTGCGTCGGTTTGGAGTCGGCGAGCGAGTGAAGAATACTCTGCATCACGGTGGTGGAGCCGGGGCGGCGCGGCGACGTTCTCGTGCCGAGTGACTGCAGCACACTGTGGAGCATGGACTGCAGTTCATCACGATCCGGCAGCTGCAGGTCGAGCCGGACCGCAATCTGTTCGATGTCGGACGGAAGGACGATGGGATGGCCGGTGAGCACACAGGTCGTACGAGAACGGCCGAAGTGATGACTGACTTCGCGTAACTGGCGGGCCACGGCGGCGTCCTGCAGGTGCGGCGCAAGATCTTTGAGCCAGAACAGGGCTTCTACGGTCAGTCCGTTGAGGTGTTGAAGGACTGCCAGAGGGGTGGCCGTCATCTTGCTGATGGCTTGCCCATCGTCCTGCCTGGTGAGGCCCCTGGTAATCGACCATTCGAACAGCGGCATGCGTTCCTGCGCCGCCACGGATTGGAGCAAGGCCAGCACCCGCTCTTCTTCGACCGTCTCGATGACGATCAGGGGGTGGCAGGAGCGAATCAATGTGCGGAGGTCATGCACGCTCGTCGATAACGCCATAGGAGTGAAATGCTAACACGAGGCACTCGCCTGACCAAGAAAAGGGGTGTTTGTTTTCTTCCGGCCTAGGCGTCGTTCTCCGTGAGGCAGCGACCGAGGCCCTGCTGTTCGGCGAGATGGTAGGCATAGTGGAGCGCCGCCAGGTTCGCCACACGCTCCTCGGCATCTTCGCGACTGTCTGAATAGATGATCTGCAGTCCGAATCTGGCCGTCAGGGCATCCAGAAAATCCACCATGCCGTTGCGGTGATATTGGCCGAGCCGCCCTCCGCCGCGGTTGTACTGGATTGTGCCTTCGATCACCAGAAAGCGATGCGGGTACGCGAGAAGCGGTTCGAGCTCACGGAGAAAGCGCGGACGATTGTCGGACGGGTTGGAGAAGATGGTGTTGAACTCCTCTACGCGGCGGCGTTCCACGCAAAAAATAGCCGGGGCTTCCGCAATCGCATAGTCACCGGCCGGCAGCGTCTGTTTCAGCGTTCCGGCGATGCGCACGAGTCCCTTGAATTCGTAGGGCTGATGTTCACGGCTGTCGACCAGCATATGGATGGCCGGCACCATGATTTTGGGATGACTGAACCGGGTGACGTTCAGCATCGTTTGTGGCCCGCGCAGTTCCTGGCGCGGTCGCGGAGCGGCTTGCGGACGGGGTGTCGGTGAGGGGCGTGGAGGTGGCGTCGGTGAGGAAGGATGTTGTCTGCCGGCGTCGTACCGGGCGCGGGCTGCGGGGTCGCTGAGGGTTTGATAGGCCTGGTTGATCAGCTGCGTGCGGGCCTCGGCCTTCCGGTGCAGGGTCGGCGAATGCACAAAGCGATCGGGATGCCAGACCTGCATGTGTTCATGCCAGGCTCGTTTGATCTCCGCGTCTGACGCGCCGGGAGAGAGTTCCAGGATGGCGTAGTAGTTCGTGGTCCGTTCGTCCCGCATGCGGTGTCCTGTTCGAGTCCATGAAGTGTAGCGGAGTGCGACAGGGAAGCGCTAGCCCGCATGATCGGGGTCGACATGAGTCGTGGATGGATTCAGCGCGCGCAATGCGGGTTCGCCATTGTGGGAAAATTGTCCGCGGTGTATCGTAGGTCAGGGCCAAATTATTCCTGCTGTAAATTCCATCGGAGGCGATGCTCATGATTTTGGTTACCGGCGGTGCCGGCTATATCGGTTCACACACCTGTGTGGAATTGCTCAACGCCGGCTGTGCGGTCACGGTCTTCGATAACTTTTCCAACAGCCATCCCGAATCGTTGGCTCGCGTGGAGCGGATTACCGGAAAGTCTGTTCGCCTGATACGCGGGGATTGCCGTGATCGCGCAGCTCTGGTGGCGGCCTTGCATGAGTCCCGGGCGACGGCGGTGATTCACTTCGCCGGTCTGAAGGCGGTGGGGGAGTCGGTGCAGCAGCCGTTGGCCTACTATGACAACAATGTCGTTGGGTCACTGCGACTGTTGGACGCCATGGGTGAGTGCGGCGTGAAGCAGCTGGTGTTCAGCTCCTCTGCTACGGTCTATGGCGATCCTCAGCGTCTCCCGCTTACGGAGGACCATCCGTTGTCGGCTACGAATCCCTACGGCAGAACGAAGCTCATGGTGGAGGAGGTCTTGCGCGATCTTCAGCGCAGTGATGCCTCCTGGCGAATCTGCATTCTCCGCTATTTCAACCCTGTCGGGGCGCATGCCAGCGGACTGATCGGAGAGGATCCACAGGGGACGCCGAATAATCTCTTGCCGTTCGTGGCGCAGGTGGCGGTGGGGCGGCGGGAATGTTTGAACGTGTGGGGCAACGATTATTCGACGCCGGACGGCACCGGGGTGCGGGATTATATTCATGTGGTGGACCTGGCACTGGGCCATCTCAAGGCGCTGGAAACGCTCGATCGGCTGGACCGTCCGGGCGAATGTTTGACGGTGAATCTCGGGACGGGGAATGGATACAGCGTGTTGGAGATCGTGCGGGCGTTTGAAGCCGCAAGTGGAAAGCCGGTTCCTTACAAAGTCGCTCCCCGTAGGCCCGGTGACGTGGCCTCCTGTTATGCCGATCCCAAGCAAGCCTTGAAGTCGTTAGGGTGGGAGGCCGCGCGTGGGCTGAATGAGATGTGTGCCGATGCCTGGCGTTGGCAAAGTTCGAATCCAAAGGGGTATGCGGGCTGAGGGTTCAGCGGGGCGAGCGCTGTGAGTCGGGGGATCTTCGGATGAACACGATCGGCCTACAGAGTGAGCCAGTGCTCGATTGTCGACAGGTGAGCGTTCTGCGTACCACTGCCCTTCTACTCCGGGCGGGTCTCATCATCCTGGTGTCCCGGGGTGCGTCATGGGCAATCGGTGCCGGTGCAGTCGCGTGCGCTCTCTTATTCGTGCCGGCGGTTCATGCGAACCACCAAGGGCACGTAAGCCATCCGGATGGCGAGGCTCATACCACGGTGGGAGCTGGGCACTCGATTCCTGGCGCGTCCTTTCAGATTTTCATGGAGCCAGGCAACGATGCCGCAGAAGAGACCGGTCTGACTCAGGCAGACAGGAGCGCCGCCCTTGAAACGGTGAGAGAAGCGTTCGCTGTTCTCTTACAACATCGGAACGACTATCCGCGTGTCGATGAAAGCCTCAAGAAAGAGGCACTGGCCAGGGTCGTAATTGAGACGACCGTGGTGAATGACGAGGGAAAAGCATTTCCGTTCCTCGTCGCCCGAACCACACAGCCGGGACGAGTCACACTGCTGATCAGCGCGTCGTCACTGAAGGAGAACGGGTATCTGCATCACCCCGATACCCTGGCTCCGGTGCTGGCAAGAGAATTTCAATGGGTGGCCAGCAAGGCGGACACCGCGCCGAAGTCAAAAATGGTGGCAGGTGAACGAGCGTTGAAGTCGGCGCCGATTCGCACGGACCAGGACATCGCGGCCCTCTCCGGGGAGGAGCGGGTGCGTCTCCTTCAGCAGCTACTCGGCTCGTATCTGCGAACGGTAGATGATCAGAGAAGCCTTGACGGCCAGTCCTACTATGAAGTCGGCAGCACCGCATTGCTCGCGCCGACTCATCCGGATTCGACGACCAAGCTCTATGAGATCCGGGTTCGTGAGGCTCTGCAGAAGATCGTCAGGGAAACGTTCTTCTGGGAACGTACGCCGAAGGCAGTCAGAAGCTTGCTGAATGGGAAGGTGTGGACTGTCGCGTTCGTAAACATTGATCAACGTGATTGGGCCACTCGGACCAGGGTACTCCCCGAGGAGAAGGCCGTCGTGGTGGGAGGGCACGACCAACGCATTCAGCCGGCCGCAATCTTGGTGAATACCTATCGAACGGCTGCGCCCGATGACCCGTTTTATCCGGACACGCAGGGGCTGCCCATGGGCGCGCTCTCGGCGGAGCAATTGGCGCGCGTGATCGCCCTGGAAATTCAGCATAATATCCAGGAGAAATCGATGGCTGGCCACGTGGCGCAGGATGCACTCACGACCCCTAAATAGGGGCGGAGCGAAAGGGGCAGGCCCATGCTGTCGGTGCTTCGATCGCTCTATGGCGGGACATGGCCGGACGGCTCCCTGACAGAAGGGCAACGTCACTTCCGGGCGAGATGTCAGGGTCCGGCGCGAGGGGAACGCCTGCCGGTTCCGCTGTGTCATGGTGAGCCGGGTTAACGGCCGATCTGTTTGGGCTGCCCTGCTTTGGCTAACTGCACATTCACGGTCACGACTCCCTCATTGAGATTACGATAGGGGTAGGCCGAGGTGATCAGAGGGAGGGCATCGGCTTGTTCCTGTGTGGTCACGAGGGTGAGCGCCGGCACATACCGGCCTGAAGCGACTTTGACCCCGATCAGCTTCGCGCCCGGTTCGACCACCACGTGGTCACCGAGTTCGGTGCGAAAAACAAGGGCCTGCATGCCGACGAAGGTATCGTCACCGATTCTGGCTGGTCCATGTACTTGCGATTGGTGGGCCAGTGAGACGCGCTTGCCGATATAGACGGAATAGGTCCTGCCCGAGACCTGCACTTCGTTCTCCGGCAATTCATGGTCCCCTTCGAACGTTTCCAGTCCATGCATGACAACCCCGTCCTGCACGTTACTGTGATCCCCGACATAAATGTTCTGTCCTTCATCGCCGCGGACCGAAGCGCCCGGTGCGATGAAAATCAACTCGCCGATAGTCACGGATCCAATGACCGCCGCCAGGGGATGAATGCGTGCCGATGCGGCAATCGTCGGCACAGCGACGTGGGGATTAAATGTGGTGGGAACGTTGGGGGCTACCCAGCCGACCAGCGTGATGCCGATGAGGAGCAGGTTCAGGCTCAGGCTCAGGCTGAGTGAGAGGGGCAAGGATCGAGGCATCAAGAATTCTCCGGGAAACACGGGCGCTCACCCCTGTATGGATGAGCCTGTCGTTGTGCCCTGCATCACGATGGAGTGAACCTCAGCGTGCAAGGCTTGCTGCCACTCGGCTTGCAGGCCCGGCGTCATGTCGGTGTCGTATTCTTTGACGGTGGCTCACGCTGTTGATCCAGTATTCGTCGCGCTGGTTCACGCCTCTTGCCGCATAGGCTCCCCTCGTCTCCATGTCGGCGGATGGCGCCTTAAACTTGAGGTACGCGTCGAGTCTCCTCATCCCGGCACTCGGGAGTGGACCGGACCGGCCTGGAACACGTAGAATGCGCCTCCGCGGTGCTCACCCCCTCCAGCCGTGAGGGGGTGGGAAACGACAGGGCTGAAACAACAGTGGGCTGACTAGGAAGGGATCGTCATGAGTGTGAAATGTGGAATCGTCGGGCTGCCGAATGTGGGCAAGTCCACCCTGTTCAATGCGCTGACCAAGTCCGGGATCGCAGCCGAGAACTATCCGTTCTGCACGATCGAGCCGAATATCGGCATTGTGGAGGTGCCGGATGCGCGGATGCAGGCGCTGGCGGACATCGTGAAGCCGCAGCGGATGCAGTATGCGACGACCGAATTCGTGGACATCGCCGGGTTAGTGGCCGGAGCCTCGAAAGGGGAAGGCCTGGGCAACCAGTTTTTGGCCACTATTCGCGAGACCGACGGGATTGTGAATGTCGTGCGCTGTTTTGAAGATGACAACGTCGTCCACGTGGCAGGGAAGGTCGATCCGATTTCCGACATCGCGACCATTGTGACGGAACTCGCGCTGGCCGACCTCACCACGGTGGAAAAAGCTCAGGAACGGAACGTGAAGCTCGTGCGCTCGGGCGATAAAGATGCCGCGAAGCTAGGCGAGTTGCTGGTGCAGGTGGCTGCCTGTTTGAACGAGGGGAAGCCGGCGCGCACCTTGAAACTCGACCCGGCGCAGCGCGCCTTGTTGAAGCCCTTGTGTCTGCTTACGATGAAGCCTGTGATGTATGTGGCCAATGTGGCTGAAAAAGGGTTTGCCAACAATCCGCTGCTGACGCGGGTGGAAGAATATGCTGCGCACGAGGGGGCGCCGGTCGTCGCCATCTGCGCCGCACTGGAGTCCGAAATCGCGGTGCTCTCAGACGAAGAGAAGCGGGAATTCCTGGCCGACATCGGCATGACCGAACCGGGGCTGAATCGACTGATCCGCGCGGCATACCAACTCCTGGGCTTACAGACGTATTTTACCGCCGGCGTGAAAGAAGTCCGCGCCTGGACGATTCACATCGGCGATACGGCGCCGCAGGCCGCCGGCGTCATTCACGGCGATTTCGAGAAGGGGTTCATTCGCGCGGAAGTGATCGGCTACAACGACTTCATCGCCTGCAAAGGCGAAGCGGGGGCGAAGGAAAAAGGGAAGATGCGGCTGGAAGGGAAGGAGTACGTGGTGCAGGACGGCGACGTGATGCACTTCCGGTTCAACGTCTAGCGGCGCTCTTTTACCATGTTACGAGGCAGGGTTTGCTTGCCTGATCGGAGATCCAACGTGAACGAACAAGACACACAGCGAGCCGTAGCGATTCTCAACAGAATTATGGAACATGAGTTGGCAGGCGTCGTGCGGTATACGCACTACGCGCTGATGGTCTACGGGTACAACCGTATCCCGATTGTGTCCTGGCTGAAGGGCAATGCGGATGAGAGTCTGGCCCATGCCCACAAAGCCGGTGAGCTGGTGACTCTATTGGGCGGCCATCCTTCGTTGAAGATCGGTACCCTGCTCGAAACGGAGAAGCATGATGTGGGGGATATTCTGCGGGAGAGTCTGGAGCACGAGAAAGCCGCCGTTGCCTCATATTACGAATTGCTGAAACTGAGTGAGGGCAAGTCCGTGTTGTTGGAAGAGTATGCCCGCGAGATGATCGTCGGGGAAGAACTGCATCTGGACGAAGTGAATAAGATGCTCCGCAAGTCGGGCGATGTGCAGGCCTTCAAGTCCTAACTATTCACGCTGCCTGACGGCACAGGCCTGGTCCGGAGTTCCGGACCAGGTTTTCGTCATGATCCACTACGCCGATTGCTGCCGCGCATTGAAGCCGGCCACTCACCGTTACCCATGACCCTGCCTTCATGTTTAACGTGATTCTGTACCAGCCGGAAATTCCTCCGAACACGGGGAACATCATCCGTCTCTGCGCCAACACCGGTGCCTCGTTGCATCTGGTCAAGCCGTTGGGCTTTACGCTGGAAGACAAACAGTTGCTGCGAGCCGGACTGGATTATCACGAATTCGCCTCGATCACGGTGCACGAGGGGTGGGCCGAGTGCCTAGCACGCATGGAAGGGCGCCGAATTTTCGCCGTATCCACGAAGGGCAGACAGCGGTACGATCTGGTTCGTTACATCGAAGGCGATGCGTTTGTCTTTGGCCCGGAAAGCCGTGGATTGCCGGCGGAGATTCTTGGCAGCGTCCCTGAACAGCAGTGCCTGCGCGTACCGATGGTGCCGGGAAGCCGCAGCCTCAACCTCTCCAACTCGGTCGCGGTGGTGCTCTACGAAGCGTGGCGGCAAGTCCAGTTTGGAAAGAGCCTGTAACGAAGTGAAGAGCACATAGCCTATGGCTTGTGGACGATAGGCTGCAGCAGAAAAAACAGAATTCCTCTGCTCGTGCTGGCGTCGCTCAGGCGCTGGTCTGTGAAAATGGATGCAGATGGCTCAAGCGCACATGTTTTTGCGCGTAGGCCTCACCAACACGTTGAATATCAGGGATGTACTTCACCGAGTCCATCACTTGCACATGTTCTGCTGACAGGTTTCCGAGACCCAAGGTTTCTAAGCCGGTCTGGCTCACGTCGGGATCATAACGCACATAGGTGAACTGTTTTGCGCCGGTCCAGTTGGATGTCGCTGCGTCTGTCGTCGCCACCATGTCGCCGATTTCGCGGTCGATCTGCGCACCGAAACGGCAGTCGCCCAATAGGCGGCAGGCCATGTCCCATCCGGCGCAGGCCGCATTCATCAAGGCACGCGGAACATGCCTCGCATGGTCATATAACCAGAGATCGTCCGCCTGCAGTTCAGGGCGTGCGAAGGCGGCGTTTCCCGTGCCGACCGAGACGATCAACATCCTGTCCGGTCCAGTGGGCCAGTTGAGTTGGTAGGGCGTAGCCGTCGCCATCTGGAAGGCGAGGAACGCCGGATTGTTGTAGGTGGTCACTCCGCCATCGACGAACACGAACTGATACTCCTCCGGGGTGCCGGCCGCGAAGGTCACCACCTCGGGAGGGAAGAAAGTCGGCGCAGCGGTGCTGGCGCGCACCAGTTGCCAGAGCGGCAAATGAAGATTGCAGTTCTTGCGCTTGAGCTGGTTGTACTTGGCTTTTGGGTTATTCCAGATTGGCCAGGGTGAATCCGTGCTGTGGTTGCGCAATACCATCATCAGCAAGGTGCGCAGTCCCGCATCTCCGAGGGTGGCGGGTGGTGCGTCGTTTGGATAGCCGAGCGCTTGGTTGAGTTCAGCGCGTAGTTTCGCGGCCAGCGGTTCATCGTTGTAACTGTAACGCAGCCGCTTGAAGACCGAGGCCTTGTCGAACATTTGTTCGCCGCTCGCGACATAGAATGTCCGGATCTTCTCCACGGGCATGCCGGCCGAAATGCAGGCGGCGATGATGGCGCCGGTGCTGGTTCCACAGACGAAGTCGAACCAGTCGGCCAGGACCAAGTCCGGTTTGCCGAGTTGTGCGCGGAGTTCGGCCTCCAGCTTGGCCAGAACCTCCACGCTTATCAGGCCCAGGATTCCCCCGCCGTCACAGGCAAGGATTTTCCTTTTCTTAGGGCAGGTAGGGGGGAGGCATTCCCTATCGAACTTCGCGGTCTTTGAGATCTTTGATGGCATCCTTAATCTCCTTGTTATTCGGGGAAAGACTCGCTGCCTGTTCATAGGCCGCTAATGCACGGGGATACTCGGCTGAGGCTTTATCCGTGAGGCCGTCGGCGTGAAGTTCATCGGCAAGGTATTTCTGCATACCACCCAATTCCTTGGGATATTGTGGATTTTTCTTGTCGGTTGCTGCAGCCCTTTGCAGATAAACGATGCCGATGCGAATTGCTTCTTCCCACCCGTCTTTGCGGCCTCCTCTCAGGACCAACCCATGCCCAAAATGAGCGTTAGCTAGGGCTGATAGATGGTGCACGTTTGTCGGATCCTTTTGGAGGGTTGTTTCGTTGTAGACAATTTCCTTCTGTACAGCGGCCAGCGTCTCATCAATATGTTGCAGGAAGTCCTGGCTGTTATACAGGGCGAGGCCTCGTGCCTGATGGGCGTTGCGCAAATTCTCATCCAGTGACTGCGTACGATCTTCGGGCGCGAGCAGTGAGGCGATCTGTGCCACGTCCACCATAACACTCCCAGTTGAAGCCGCTTTACTGGCATTCTGGAGCCGTTGCTCCGTTGAGCGAATCCAACTATAGATGTTGCGGAGGTTGTCGTATCCATGATAGGCGGTAGGCTCGAGGTCTATGTAATGTTTCATGGCTGATTCCGCAGCATTGAACTCGCGAAGGGCGGCGGCGTAGTTCTCCTCCTTGAACAGTTTGGCACCTTGGTTCACACTGGCGATATACGAATCATTGAGTTTCTTGGCTTCTTGCTCGTTGTGTTCAGCGAGGTCTAGGGAAAGATTCTTGTATTGCTCTTCCAATCGCTTTCCTTCCTGCTCGGCCAAATCGGCTCCTTTCTTGTCCTTTGCCTTTCGCAGGATTTTGCCTTCCTCAGTTCTGGCATTCCACAAATAACCCACGATGATCAGCTTGTCGCCTTGAGCCCCACCCTCTTTCTCAAGCTGGTCAGACAGAGTGATCGCTCTGCGTATCGTGGCTTTGGCCTCGGGCAATCTCTTGATCTCCGCCAGAGCGCTGGCTTGGTCCAACAGTATAGAGCCAAGCGACCACACCAAGTCCCCATCTGAACGGTCTGGAATATTCGCGCTGTGGAGTCGTTCGGAGTCCCGGAATACTTCCAGACTCTCGGCTGATCGACCTTGCGCTGCAAGCACTTTTCCACGAACCTGCGTCGCCCAGCCGAAATCGCGTTGCCACAACACATTGCTGGGATCACTTTTCGCTAACTCGCGGAGCGTGATAGTTGCCTTTAAGCTTGCGAGTGCAGCTTCTCCGAGCGAGGGTATCGGTTTACAATCCTTTGTCTTGCTCTGGTGGCAGGCTACGATCCCTTGAGCTATCAGTAGTTGAACTGCTGCCTGTTCTCGCTCCCATAGTCGATTGGTAGGATCCAGACGTCGTAACAAGTCGAACTCTGCCATGACGCGACGGTAATCTTCCAACGCCTGCTGCGGCTTGTCAAAAGTCTTACTGCTGGCCCGCAGCGCGAACGCGGAGGCGTTTTGTATCTTGGCCGAAGCTGACCCTGGCTTCAGCTGTTGCGCCTCACGGGCCAGTTTCACAGCCCCTTCGTAATCCTCCTCAAAATTGAAGATGTTCGCTCGTAACATCCTGGCGCGACTGAGGACGGCCAGCGCTTTCGCGTCCGGATAAGGCTCAGCTGCGCTTGCCATTGACCCGCAGCGCCCAAACGGCAAGGTTGTTACAAGAGTGATGGCTTGATCTACGTCCTGACTTGCACGGGTCGCCTGTCCCATGCGCCTTTGCAGTTCGCCGGCCGACACCAGGCTGTCGGCAAGGCTGGTGCAATCGCTCACTTCAACTTCAGCACTAGCGACCACCTGACGCCAGGCCTCTACGGCAGTTGTATAGTGCTCCAGCGCCTGAGACACATGTCCTTGTTCAGCCAAGGCTTCTCCCATCCGCTCACGGGTTCTGGCGACCTCGCGTGCACGAGTGGGAGTATTGTGGCTGCTTTCAATAACACGTAGCGCCTCCTTAAATTCAGTAACAGATTCTGAGAGAGAACCGCGCGTTCGCTCAAGGTCGCCGGCATTGCGTCTGGCACGACCTCGAATCAGCGCCAGGCTTTGAGTGTCTTTATCCGTATTGTCTTTATCTATATATACTTGCACGTTATCTCGCACTTGCTGAAGCATCGCGCTACGTCCGACGTCTCGGATTTCTCCGAGAAACTGTTCGCCGAGCAGAAAACCGAGCAAATCTTCCGCATCCTGTTGGGCGTTTGCCGCATGCTGTTGAGCCTCTTCGGCATCCTGCTGGGCACGTTCTGCCGCATCACGGGCGATGTTCAAGCGGAATACAAAAGCCACGCAGACGAGCGCGATAACGGCGAATGACTGAGCAATAATTTTCACCCTGGTCGCGTGAGCCTGCTCTTCTTCCTTCTTGCGCTGCAGATCATCAGCCGCTTCAGTGCTGGCTTGAATAAATTCCTGTTCAATTTCCAGAAGGTCAGACTCCTCTTTTGCTTCGTACAGTTGCCACCCCGTCAGCAGCCCTTCCCGAGAGGTTCTATTTTTCGCCCATCGTTCCGCTGCCTGGGTGAGCGCAAGACGCTGACGTCGCTGCAGGCGCTTTTCGTCGATCCAAGCGACGAAGCGTGGCCAGTTACGGATCAACGACTCGTGTTTGACCTCCACCACCGCGTCGGTCCCCGTGGTGTCACGACTGATCCGCACATAGTCGTTCTCGTCCAACAGTTCGAGTACCGCTTCCGTATTCGCTTTCCCTGCACGCATGAGGTGACTCTGCGGGACCGGTTGGCGATAGGCCTCGAGCAGCTCATCGATCCGTACCAACTCCAGCAAGATGCGTTTGATCTCATTCTGAGTCTGCGGCGCCTGGCGATCATAAAACGCATCGGCGTTTGCCGTGAGTGCATTCAGGGGGTCGCCCACTTTCTGGTACACCTCGCGAGTGATGCGATTGCGATCGCGCTTCTCCCAGAGCATTCGCAGGGTAAACTGCAACAACGGAAGCGCTGCGGGCTGGCCGAGCACCTTTTTGACCAGGTCGTCCACGATTCCTGGCTGGAACTGCAGGTTCACCAGCGCAGCGGGCCGTTCCACGGCTGCCTTCAACTCCTCGTAACTCATGGGCCGCATCGAGTGCCATGCCTTGTCCAGATATGGGCTCAGGGCGCGGAGTTCGACAATCCGGCTTCTGAACTCTTCACGTACCGTCAGAATGACACGGTGACCTCGGCCGGCCTCCAATAGCTGCCCAAGGTTCGACACCAATGCCTCGCGATCCGTGGGGGTGGCGAGCGTGAACACCTCCTCGAACTGGTCGATGGTGATCAGCGTTGATGGTGCCTCCACGCCGCCCACCATCAGAGATAAGTGCCGTGGATTCTGCAGCAGCAACTCCGCAGCCTCACGGACATGATTGCCTCCGTCCGGAACGCTTTGCAGGACGGCTTTTGCCAAACTATCGAGCACAGCATTCCCAGGCACAAACGGTGGAACAACAAGGAGCCCAGGCCCCGCTTCTGACCCAGGCAGCGCCGGCAGCACACCGCCCATGACGAGAGAAGACTTGCCGCTCCCTGACGCACCCAGCACAACGACTAGTGGGGCTTCACGAATTTGTCTCAGGAGTTGCTGCGTGTCGGCCTCCCGACCGAAGAAAAAGTCCTGATTTCGAAACGCGTCGAGGCCGACATACGGGCAGGGCTTGTCCTTCAGATCGGGCAACTTCAGCCCATCGAACCGGGCGAGGCGGATGCCGCTCACCTCCAGCCTCGCGTGCGACAGACTGGAAACCCAATAGTCCAACAGTACTTGGCAGCTTGTGCGGTCCGTAATCTCATCGAGATAGACCCCGGTAGCAGCCCCGTGCTCCAGAAACTGCCTGATCTGCGTTTCAAGCTGGGCCAGCGCCGCTGTTGCATTGGCTGCGCTGGCATCCGACCCAATCTGTCTGTCGAGCGCTTCCAGAAGGTTCGTGTGAGCCTCCTGCAGTTCGCTCGCGCTCTCGAATGGCGCCATCACCATGAGTTCTGCATCGTGCATATCGAACTCCTTGATTACCCCTCGAGAATCGCCTTGAGCGGCTGGCTTACTTCGCTCAGCCGACTGCAGAAATTTTTCAGACTGGTATCTTCGGCGCGGAACACCGTTGCGATAGCGTGGCAATAGGCCCTCATTGAATCGAGTGCAGCAGGTCCGTCGCCTCCGGCCACTGTCGTCTCAACGTCGGCCTCAAGGGCAATCAGGTCCTTGTTTGCCTCCTCCAGTTCCGGGAAGAATGGAGGCAGTAAACGGGAACGCTCCGTTTTTATCCGCCCCCACTCTTTGGCCAATTCCCCAGGAGGTGTTTTTGCATTGCACACGGTCCGCAGTTTTGAATCCAGGCCCTGCAGCTGAGCATGCTCGTTCACCCTCCGTGAGAGTTCGTCACGCAGCCGCTGAAGCGCATCAATCCCCTGAAGAAACGGCTTCAGCTTCGGATCGTCTCCCAGGGAGGCAGTAGAGGCTTGCTCTTGCACTTTATTCATGAGTTCCACGAGGCGGTTAAGGTTCAAATCTTCCGCCGCTGTGACAATGCGGACATTGACCAGAGGAGGAAGGAGGGACAGAAGGGTGTTCAATTCACCTTTCAATTGCTCATAAGAAACGGCATCCCCCGGTGCATCCACAGCCCCCTGGAATGTGGTATCGACGGATTTAAGCCGGTCCTCTACAGCCGTGCGCAGCGACGGATACGAATCCATATGTTTGCTTTCGAATGCCTGCCTAATGGAACGGGCCTGTGTTGCGAAGTTGATTTTCATCGGGCGCAGTGGGTTCGTCGCCTTCCCTTCCTCGATGACTCGAACGCAGTCGAACTCTATGTTATGGAGTGCATCATGAATGGTCTTGAACAGCTCCAGCTTTACAGTCTGGCGGTAGGTGTTCTCAAATACCTCTCTTGAACGGCTTACTACGTCGGCCACTGCGGGGTTTTTGTTCAGTTCCAGAAGTAGACGAAGACCGGTGTTCGTGGACGCAATGTCATCCCCCTCCAAGGGCTTCAGGCCTGGTAGCCGTACTAAATCTTTCACCAGTTCATTGAAGTCGTAATTCCACCGCGTGTCAGAGATCTCACGTGTCTGGTACTTACACAATGACCGAATCTCGTCGGGAAGCTCTTCCTCTTTGGGTAATTGGGCGCCACCGAGAAGAACTAGTATGATGGGTCTATTCCACCGCAAGGCACTTGCGATCTCCCTTCTTACCCAGTCATTCGGATCATCCAACCTTCGACGGTCGTCTGCATGCTTGCAACTAACCCACTCTTTGTGGATCAAGGCCAAGAGAACGTCACAAGTCGAAAGGGCCTTTGTGATCGCGAGGTCGAAAATACTTCCCCCCGGAATGCCGCCGTTTATATCCATGAAAACCTGTGAAGCGCCGAAGCACTCGCAAAGGTCTGCAAATAGGCGTCCGGCCCAACTCACAGCGGGTTCGCGACGGTAACTGATGAAGATTCCAGCCATCGGCACCCTCAAGGATTAGAGCGTGGTGCGAGCGATGCGCAGCGGTCGTAGAGCTGACTGCCGGCACCGCGGGTATCATCACGGCGATAGTTGAGGAAAATGCGGTGACGTACGTTAGTCATCTCTTATGTGTTCCTTGCCGATTGTCTCGAAATTCACCGTATCGATCGAATATCCAGCCACGTCACCTGTCCCGTCCTGCGTTTGACCTCCTCGTACATGTGGGCTGTGCCGCCCGGTCCGTCGCTGCCGCCTCCGTCCCACAAGCAAATGAACCGCACTTTGTTGATGCCATAGGACAGGGCGGTATAGAGCAGCCACCGGTTGCAGCGTTCGAATGGATTTGCATCTTTCGGTAGCGGGCCGAGTTCGTCCGGCATGATGCGCGGCTCGTCCTTCAGGCCTGATTTGAGGCGGTAGAACCGCTCACGCCACTTGTCGCCATCGGCAGAGGGAAGGATCGAGCGCTGGATGAATTCCGGCTCCGGGAGCGGCAGCAAGAGCTGCAGCCGTACGTTTCGTTGTCGGCAGGCTTCGAGAAACAGCAAATCCCCTCCGCTGGCCCCCTGGGTGAGTGCGAGGTCTTCCGGTCCGGCGCCCAGTTGGTCCAACGCCGCGGCGATGTTTTGTGCCGCGATCGATTCTTTCTCGGCTGGAAAACGCTTGGTGGCTCGATCCGGTCTGTCGATCATGTGGCCGCTGAAGAGGATTACCTGTCGCGGTTGGCAGTCTTTTGGCTTCTGAAGTTTTTGCAAGGCGCGGTCGAAGGTCGCGATGCCAGCCTCGACGTTTTTCGGACGGAAGCCCAGGTCCTTGAGCAGTTGCAGCTGGGCACGACTGGAGTTGAGCGCAAACCAGTCCTTGTCATTTTTTGCCAGGGCTTCCTTGTAAGCTGCCTGTGCCGCCTCCGGCGTGCCGACCAGCACGTCCAGATCGCCCAGGGTCATGTTCGACCAGAAGCGTTGCTGTTCATCCGGCTCGGACTCCGCCGCAAATCGGACGGCCCCGGCCATGGCGTCCATTTCGCCGTCGTAGCGCGGATCTTTGATGATGAGGTGGCGATGGAGGTGCATCAAGGTGAGCGCGTTGATGCCGGAGTAGTAATGACCGGGGTTGCGGCGATAGGCGGTCGCGTAGCTGTCGATGGCGGCGCGCAGCAGGGCATCTTCGTAGGCCGCTTCGTCTTGCATCTGCTCCGGGCTGTTGCCGGACCGCCGCCAGGCGGCGATCCAGGCATCCTTATCGACTCGACCGAGCAAGGCCCAAGTTTCTGGGTCTTGCGGATACAGCTCCAAGATTTTCCGGTAATGCGCACGCGCACGGTCCAACGAATAGCCTGGGCGGCCGGCTAAGGCCAGCCGTTGCAGGCAGATACCCTGCTCACGCAGGCCCTTGAGATTGCGCGGCTCGACAGCTAGGCCTCGTTCGAGCTGTTCCAAGGCAAAGCCGAAACGTTCGGCCTTGCGCAAGGCCTCGCCGGCCTTGATCCAAGCCTCGGCTCGAAACGCCGCGATCGGCGCCTCGTCCGCAAGGACCAGGACATCACCGATGTGCCCCGCTTTTCGCGCCAAGGCGATGCGGTCCTCCCATGCTTGGTGCTGCTGCCAGAATTCCTGCACGTTGCCGATGCGGAGCGATTTCCAGTCCGGTTCCTGGAGATTTGGCATGAGCTGATAGACCGGACTCACCTTGCGGCCGTGCCATGACTCCATCGTCGCTGTGACCATGTCGGCGAGATTCTTCTTGTCTGCCTCGACTGTCGCGGGATCCGGCCCACGGTCCTTGATGCTGTAGCGGAGCTTCCGATCGGTATAGAGGTCGAAGGCGGTGGGCACTCGTCCGCCGCAGGTCAAGACGACGCCGCGGGCGCGCAGCGCATGGCGCACGCCCAGTTCGTACCAGACGTTGGGATTATCCAGGGTGAGGTCCGCCACGACGAGGTCGGCGATGAGGAGTTCCTGGAACATGTCGGTGCGTATGTCACCGGCGCGTAATTCCTGGTCGGCCCGAAAGGGTTCCAGCCCTGCCGCTTCCAGGGCTGGCTCGATCAGCTCAGCATAGACACGGTTAAAATCAATCTCGTGGCCGTGACTGTCTGGCTTCACGCCGAACGGCATGGCGACAAAGGCATGTGGCTTCATGCGGGTCTCCGATGGTGAGCGCAATACCCGGCCGATTCGAGAGTCACGTACGAAAGCCTGCGTATTAGGAATAGGCTGGGGCCGCATCATACTCCTCCTGCAACTTTCTGAACATTGCGATGGTTGATCGAAGGTGATGCGCTTCCATCCCACACGTTTTGAAGTCGAACAGAAGCGACATTCATTTTTGTGTGGTACGCCGTTATGGCGTGGCGATATTTGTCGGTTGCGGGGTGGCATGTGGGCCTCCAACCCGGACTATTCATGAATGTCTGCTCCGTCGTCCGATCCTCTCGCCCGGCGAGGCTGTTCTCGTTCGGCCTCCTCGACGGACTGCACGTACGCCTACATCGGCCTCGCTTGCGAGAAGCCCCGGCGGGCATCAGTCTCGAACGCCTCGCGACGGCATTCATGAATAATCCGGGCTAGTGGTTTGCCATTTCAGGCTCAACGACAGAGTGCCCAGTCTCAAACATCAATACAAACAGCAAACGATGTGCCATGAGAGTGATGGAGCGTCTTTGCCAGTTTTATAATTGGGATACGAAATGCGTGTATTTTTGGAAGGGGGAGCGCAAGGTAGGCGTCGTATCCAAATGATGCCCCATCGGTATCGGAAGAGATACAGCTTCGATCCTCCGTGTATGCAGATGTCCCGCAAGCAGGATCGGTTGCACAAGGTCGCTCCCTGTTCCATAATAACCAAGCAAGGAGGAAGGAGAACAAGGTTCCCATGAAGACGGTCCAACTCATCACCGTTGCCATGGCAGCAGTCCTCTGTGTGAGCCTCGCGAGCTGTGGGAGTGGACCACGCGAGAAAAAGATCGAGTTTGTGTATCTCGCGCTCGGTGCCAGTGACGCAACCGGGGTGGGAGCCACGCCACTCACTGAAGGGTACGTGTTTCTCATCAAGCAAGAATTGGATCGGCGGATGTCCGGAGTCTTCTTGATCAATCTTGGGATACCCGGGGCGCGTATAGACTTGATCAAGGAGCAGGTGCGCGTCGCGAAGCAACTCGGCACCAAGGCGCATCTCGTGACGCTCTGGACCGGCGCGAACGATCTCGTGCACGGTGACGACCCGAAGACCTTTCGGCAGGATCTGCGGTTTATTCTTCAAACACTCCGGGAAGAGGTTTCGTCACACATTGTGATCGGCAATCTTCCCGATCTCACCCGGCTTCCCCGTTTTCAGCGGGCCCCAGATCCACGCGTGACCCCGGCACGGGTCAATGCCTATAACGAAGCCATTGCGCAGGAAGCGAGCGATGTGAAGGCGTCCGTCGTCGACTTGTTTGCGCAACCGGTTCGTGAGGAACTCATCTTCGACGTGGATGGTTTTCATCCGAATGACGCCGGCCATCGCGAGATCGCTCGACTGTTTCTAAAGGCGATCTTAGCGAAGTTAGATGTGAAATAGCAGGCTACGGAAAAACTCGTTTTTTGCGCAATACGTCGCGATTAGCTCACGTTCCGTGTCGGCGTCAGAATCGCCCGCAGGATGCGCAAAAAGGCCGTCCAGCAAGGCCGTAGCGAGCGAAGAGGCGAATCGTACTCGTGCTGTACGGTGCGTCTGAGCGATGCGAGAACGCCGCTGGCGGACTTTTTCCGCATCCTGAGAGAGCCTGTATGGCACAAACAGGATACAAGACGCTTGCCGAAGCCATTGAGGGGCTCAGGGAAAGAGGGTTTGCGGCGAACTTTGAACTGCTCAACAAGACGTTCCTGGCGGTGAATAGTGGCCGGACATTCACGGCCGATCAGCTCACGATCGTTGAGCATCATCGGTTTGAAGGAGCCAGTGATCCGGGTGACATGGCCGTGGTATACGCCATCGAAGCCCGGGACGGCACTCGCGGGACCATTGCCGATGCATTTGGCCCCCAAGCGAATCCTGACCTTGGCACATTTCTCGAAAATGTGAATATGCACGAAGATTTGTAGTGTCCCGTCGTAACCGAGATCCTCTCCGGCAGACACTCATCGCCATTGTTTCAAATCTCCAGCACCAGTCCGATTTCAACCACCTGTTTCGCCGGGAGGTGGAAGTAGGAACTCGCTCGCTGGGTATTCCGCGACAGGAAGACAAATATTTTTTCCCGCCAGATGGCCATCCCCGGTTTCGGCGTCGCCAGAAAGGTCAGTCTGCTCAGGAAGAACGTGGTCTCCTCGACAGGGAGGGTATGGCCATGGGCTGCGAGGTAGGTGAGTACACGTGGGATGTCCGGAGTTTCCATGAATCCGCATCTGGCGACCACTTGAAACAGGTTCTCCTGGATGGTGGTGATTTCCAGCGGGCCTCCTGACGGAACATAGGGCACAGGCTCTGTGCGGACGGTGAGGATATAGACCTGCTCGTGCAGAGATTTGTTGTGCCGGACATTTTGCAGCAAGGCGGGCGGGGTGATATCGGGATGTTGAGATAAAAATACGGCGCGCCCGGCGGTTCTGCATGGCACCTGCGACAACACATCCTGGACGAACTGAAGGAGGGGAGGAAACTGCTCGCGCAAGTGGTCCGCCACAATCGCGCGTCCTCGCGCCCAGGTACTCATGACGGTGAACACGGCCGCGCCGAGCAGCAGCGGGAACCATCCGCCATGGGGAATTTTTTGGGCATTCGCGAGAAAGAAGGCGAGATCGATGAGGAGGAATATCCCGACCGCCATGGCGGCCGGTAGCGGGCTCCATTGCCAATGGGCCTGGACCACGCGATACATCAGGAGGGTCGTGATGATCATGGAACCCGAGACGGCGATGCCATAGGCTGCGGCCAGATTACTGGACGATCCGAATGAAAGGATCAGACCGACGGTCCCGATGAACATGAACCAATTCAACAGGCCAAAGTAGATTTGACCATGTTGCTCAGCGGATGTGTGGGTAATCCGCAACGGCGGCAGATAGCCTAATTGAACGGCTTGCAAGGTCAACGAGAAGGCCCCGGACAGCATGGCTTGCGATGCGATGACCGTGGCCATGGTCGCCAGCGCGATCAAGGGGTACAGCATCCAGTCGGGGGCCAGGAAGTAAAAGGGATTGGCCAGAGCCGCCGGGGTCCGCATGAGAAGCGCACCCTGGCCGAAGTACTGGAGCAGAAGGGCGGGCAGGGCCACCACAAACCAGCCGAGTTGGATCGGTCGGCGTCCGAAGTGACCCATGTCGGCATACAGGGCTTCAGCTCCCGTGAGGACCAGAAACACACTGCCCAGCACCAGGATGCCGACTCCTGCATGACGAATCAAAAACTGGATCGCATACAGCGGATTGGCGGCACGCAGAACCTCCGGGGTTTGGATCAAACTGTGGAGCCCGAGCAGGGCCATGGTGACAAACCAGAGCAGCATGATGGGGCCGAAGATGCTGCCGATCGTCCCGGAGCCACGGCGTTGGATGATGAACAACAAGGCGACCAGCGCGACGGTCAGAGGCAGGATGTAGGGGGTGAACACATCGGTGGTCAGCGTGAGCCCTTCGACCGCGCTGAGGACCGAAATGGCCGGCGTAATGATGCCGTCGCTATAGAGAAACGCCACGCCGATCAAGCCGAGCGTGACGACCACGTTGAGCCCTTTGCGGAGATCGACCGGGCGGGACCGCTGGCTGAGCGCCATGAGCGCCAGCATGCCTCCTTCGCCCTCGTTGTCCGCCTTCATCACGAACAGCAGATATTTCACCGTGACGACGAGTACGAGCGACCACACGATCATGGACAGGATCCCCAGCACGTTGCCGGGAGTGACCGACAGGCCATGCGATTCGTGAAAACATTCGCGCAGGGCATACAGCGGGCTGGTGCCGATGTCGCCATAGACCACTCCCATGGCGGCCACGGTGAGGGAGACGGAAGAAGATTGGTTGTTGAGATGCTTCGGCATGGATCAGTGGCAGGGCCTGAACCGTATTCGCGAGAGTCCTGTGCTGCGTCGAGTCGAACTATACCATGTTGGGTGAAAGGATGCCGGTTGGTTCCGCAGGGCGTCGTAAACCGCAGCCTCTGTTCCCATGTGGAGAGAGGTGAGTGGCTGCGCATCCGGCCTGGAAGTTGCGCGAATCTTCTGCTAGATTCCCCGTCGGCCCGTGCGAACGATCATAGGAGTCGCGCCGGCCAAGTCTTTGAATTCATCTCACAAGAAAGCCGCTGAGACCGGGGGGAGCCTCCCGCCAGGTCTCGCTTTCGGAAAGCCCAATACGCACCTATGACTTCTCCAACGACACCGACCATTTCATCCGCAGCCCAGCAACGCATCGTCGATCTCATCGCCAAGGAACTTGGAGTGACCGCCCCGCAGATTGCGGCCGCGGTGACGTTGCTGGACGGTGGAGCGACGGTGCCCTTTATCGCGCGTTATCGCAAAGAGGCCACCAACAACTTGGACGACACGCACCTGCGCACCCTGGAAGAGCGCCTCTTGTATCTCCGTGAATTGGAAGAGCGGCGGCAGACGATTCTCGCGTCGATCGAGGAGCAGGGGAAGTTAACCGACGAGCTGCGCCGGGCGGTCGAGCAGGCTGCGACGAAACAAGCCGTGGAAGATATCTATCTGCCCTATAAACCCAAACGTCGCACCAAAGCGCAGATCGCGCGCGAGGCCGGACTGGAGCCATTGGCGAACGCGCTCCTCGCCGACCCGACGCTCGATCCGGACCAGGAAGCCGCCAAGTATGTGAAGGTGGTGCTTGCGGCGGAAGGTGTGGACGCCATCAATGTGCCCGACGCGAAGACCGCGCTCGAAGGCGCCCGCGATATTCTGGTCGAACGATTCGCTGAAACCGCCGAGCTGCTCGCGACCTTGCGCGCAAAATTGTGGAACGAAGGCATCGTGACCTCCACGGTCATGCCCGGCAAGGAAACGGCGGAAGAAGAAAAGTTCCGCGATTACTACGCCTATTCGGAAACCATCCGTACCATTCCCTCGCATCGCGCCCTGGCGATGTTTCGCGGCCGCACGTTGGGTGTGTTGAAGCTCGACCTCGGGTTAGGCGACAGTCTCGACGCCATCGTGCCGCATCCCTGCGCGGCGATGATTGCCGCCCACTTCGGTATTGAGCATCGCGGTCGCCGTGCCGACAAATGGCTGACCGATGTCTGCTATTGGGCCTGGCGTGTGAAGGTGCATCTGCATCTGAGCACGGAGCTGTTGTTGCAGGTGCGCGAAGCCGCCGAAGCGGAGGCAATCAAGATTTTCGGACGGAATCTTCATGAGTTACTGTTAGCGGCACCGGCCGGCCCGAAAGCCGTGCTCGGTCTCGATCCTGGTCTCCGCACCGGCTGTAAAGTGGCGGTCGTGGATGCGACCGGGAAATTGCTGGACACGGCGACGATCTACCCGCATCAACCCCGCAACGATTGGCAGGGGGCCTTGGCGACGATCACCCAGTTGGTGCTTCGGCACGGTGTCGAATTGATCTCGATCGGCAACGGTACGGCCAGCCGTGAAACCGATAAATTTGCCGTGGAGGTCGTCAAGCTGGTAGCGGAGCAGAAGCCGGAACAGAAGCTGGCGAAGATCGTCGTGAGTGAAGCCGGCGCCTCCGTCTATTCGGCCTCGGCCTTTGCCGCCGCGGAATTTCCGGCCTTGGACGTGAGTCTACGCGGCGCGGTGTCGATTGCCAGACGGCTGCAGGATCCGCTGGCCGAACTGGTCAAGATCGATCCCAAATCAATCGGCGTCGGCCAGTACCAGCACGATGTCAATCAGCGGGCCCTGGCCCGATCCCTCGATGCGACGGTTGAAGATTGCGTGAATGCGGTGGGTGTGGACGTGAACACCGCGTCGGCTCCGTTGCTGGCGAGGGTATCCGGCTTGAATCGCGTGCTGGCGCAAAACATCGTGGAGTACCGTGACACCCACGGTCGGTTCCAGAACCGGCATATGATCCTCAAAGTACCGCGGCTGGGCGAGAAGACATTCGAGCAGGCGGCGGGGTTTCTGCGGATCAACGACGGCGACAATCCGCTGGATCGTTCCGCCGTCCATCCGGAAGCCTACCCGGTGGTCGAGCGTATGCTGGCGCGGCTGAATAAAGGCATTGCCGAAGTCATGGGGAAGCCGGCTGCGCTGAAGGAACTCTCGTCGGCGGAATTTACCGACGAGACCTTCGGTCTGCCGACGGTGCGCGATATCCTCACGGAGCTGGAAAAACCCGGCCGCGATCCGCGTCCGGAGTTCAAGACGGCCACTTTCCGGGACGGCGTCGAGTCGCTTGCCGATCTGCAAGCCGGGATGGTGCTCGAAGGAGTGGTGACCAATGTCGCGGCCTTCGGCGCATTCGTCGATATCGGCGTGCATCAGGACGGCCTCGTGCATGTGTCTGCGTTGGCGAACAAGTTCGTCAAAGATCCGCATGAAGTCGTGAAACCGGGCCAGATCGTGAAGGTGAAGGTGCTGGCCGTCGATGTGCCGCGACAGCGGATTTCTCTGACCATGCGTATGGAGGATGCCGCGACGCCGGCCTCACAGCCTGATCCCCGTGCCGGAGGGCCGCGTGACACGCGCGACCGACGCCCCGCCGAGCAGCAGCGGGGTGGATCCCGTGAGCCTCAGCCCGTCGGGGCATTTGCCCTGGCCCTGGCCCGCGCGAAGGAGAAGCAGGCATGATGAGGTTCACCAGTCTTAGAATTCCTTATCGAGCGTGAGCTCCTGCCCAACATGAATAATCCGGGATAAGGCGTGTGCTTTCTGCATGGTGCGGGCCGCTGATGTCTCGGGTGTCTCGAGTCCTGCGCATGGCCATGGGGCTAGGCGGGGTGTTCTCACTCCCACCCTATCTTGAAGTGTCGGACTAGTCGATCAGGTCCTTGACCCGCTCATTCTTTCTGCTCAGTGGAACGCATATGATTGCGCTCCGATCCACACGCACGGCAAAGAGTCGGGGTGTGCGGTGCTGGTCTCTGCCAACGTAGGGTCTTGACCGGTGTCGTGGTCTTTGCTATATAGTTAGGAGTCCTAACTATTATCCTGCGGCAATGCCAGAAAGGAGGAAAGAATGAATGCACTGAAGGTGTTCGACACATGGGTGGAGGTGCCAGGGAAGACCCTGCATTTCGACGTGATGACCTTAGATCAGGCGACGGCACTGAGGTTGGCGAATGAGTATGTTGCGGCCCAGGGGTATGCGGCGATTGCCGTGACAGCGGAAGAATGCCGGTTTTGTCACCAGGAACCTCTGGCCATGTTCTCCCAACATCAGCAGAACGAGTTCCTGACAGTGGGTGGATTCATCGTGCAGCTGTCTGCATAAAGGAGCGGCGACATGGGAAAACAGCTTCCACTGCAAGGAGAAAAGACCGTCGTTGATCATATTACGACCGGATTGACTAAGGTCGCAGCTGCGTTGCGGAGCCAGGCCTGGGAAGGAGGAAGTGTACGCAAGCTCACTCCGACTCAAGGTCAAATCCTTGTCTTGCTGGCCGAGCGGGCGACGAAAGCCATTCGCCTGAACGACGTGGCGAGCGAGTTGTGTTTGACGGCGGCGACAGCGAGCGATGCAGTGATGACCCTTGTGGAGAAGAAACTAGTCAAGAAAGAGCGATCCCCCGACGACCAGCGGGTGCTTGTCCTCACGTTGACGGCAGCAGGACGACGCGAGGCGCAACAGACTGCAGGATGGACCGAGGTCGTGCGCGCCGGAGTCAGGAGCCTGACGACGGAGGAGCAGGCGGTGTTTTTGCGAGGACTGACCAAGGTCATGTACTCGCTGCAAGAGCAGGGTGTGATTTCGGTCGCTCGGATGTGTGTCGGCTGTACCTACTTTCAGGCCTATGCTCATATGGATTCGGCACGGCCGCACCACTGCGGGTTTGTGAATAAGCCGATGGGGGATGGGCAGCTACGGCTTGAGTGCTCGGATTTTATTCCGGGTTCGCAGCCAGATCAGGCGCGTCGGTCGCAGGAGTTTCTCCGCGGCGGGGAGGGGCACTAAGCCCTGAGTTTGTTTAATCACAGGAGGAGAGTGATGAAACTGCATACATTTGTGAATCTGGTGCTCGTGAGTCTGATGGTGGTGGCCGGATCGGCCCATGCAGCTGATGGAGGCAAGGGTCAGTTGCTGTATGATCGATTGGGCGGCAAGGCTGCCATCACGGCGGTGGTGGAGACTTTTGTAGGCAAAGTCGGCGGCGACAAGCGCATCAACGGCTTTTTCGCGAGCACGGATCTCGCGAACCTTAAGATGCACCTTGTCAATCAGATCTGTGGAGCAAGTGGCGGCCCCTGCACATACACCGGGCGCACCATGAAGCAGACGCATAAGGGGATGGGTGTGCACGATGCCGCGTTCGGGGCGTTGGTTGAAGATCTGGTGGCGGCGTTAGATCATCATAAGGTCGGCAAGACCGAGAAGCGCGACCTGTTGGCTCTGCTCGGCCAGATGAAGAGCGATATCGTCGAAAAGAAGTAAGCCAGCCGGGGGGGAGATTTCTCGCCGGGCGAGCCCTCGCACCAGTGTGTGTCTCAATCCCATCGGGCACGAATGTGACCTCGACGGGATTGGCGCACAACTTATGCATGATTGTGATGACGAGATCTACATGAAGGAGAATAATGATGAGCCTCAACCCAACGATTCCCGGGTACACCTATGGCACTCCGGCTGTTCAGCGTGCATCGATTTCGATGGAGGAGTTCGAATTACTGAAGAAGACGGTGCTGTTCGGTGAGGACGATGTGAAGGCGCTCCAGCAGTCGAAGGCAGTGGTAAAGGATCAGGTCGAGGCTATCCTCGACGTGTGGTCTGGATTTGTGGGGTCGAATCCCCATCTCGTGAGCACCTTTGTCCGTGTGTTGGACGGTCAGCCGGATATGGAGTATTTGGAGGCCGTGCGCAAACGGTTTGGCCAGTGGATTCTCGATACGGCTGGTGGTACGTATGATCAGACGTGGTTGGATTACCAGTTTGAGATCGGGCGCCGGCACCATCGCGTCGGGAAGAACACGACGGACAAGGTGGCGGCCGCACCGCATATTCCCTTCCGTTATCTTCCTGCGCTGCTCTATCCGGTGACGGCAACTCTTCGGCCCTTTCTGGCGAAGCAGGGTCATAGCCAAGCTGAAGTCAGTGCCATGCACCAGGCGTGGATCAAGTCTGTGTTGTTGCAAGTGATACTCTGGAGTTATCCCTATGTCAAAGAGGGCGATTTCTAGAGGCGCAGATTCGTAGGTCTTGGGCGCAGGTCTGCAGGATCGTGTTGTCGAGTCCCGGCGTGGAGCAGCGTGGATCAAGGATTCCGCGTTTGCAGCGCAGAAGGGGAGAGAACGGATTATGATGGGCAGCAGGCAGGTTCGGTTGATATGGATACGTCGGACCTGCCGCGCTCGACTCCCTTCACGGATCTGGTCTGTCCGCGGATGGTCGGCTCTTTCGACGGCTCCTTGTGGAATATGTCTAACCCGGACTATTCATGAATGCCGTCGCGAGGCGTTTGAGCCTGAAGCCCGCCGGGGCTTCTCGCAAGCGAGGCCGACGCAGGCGTACTGGCAGTCCGTCGAGGAGGCCGAACGAGAACAGCCTCGCCGGGCGAGAGGATCGGACGACGGAGCAGACATTCATGAATAGTCCGGGCTAAGACGGGTGCTGCAGAGGTGATTGTCCCTCATGCACGCCGGCGCTGTCGATGAGTGTTGTCGTGGAGAAGTGTAAAAAGACCCGCTTAGCCCCCGCCTTCGTACTTCTTCAGTTTCGCCGACAGCGTTTTGTAGTCGATCCGGAGGGTTTGGGCGGCTTTGGTTTTGTTGCCGCCGCTGGATTGCAACACCCGTTCAATATGCTGGCGTTCGATCTCGTCGAGGGGCAGGTTCGACCGGTCGTCGGGTGATGATGCCGATGCCGCCCGAGGGAGCACCTGCAGGACTTCTTCGCGGGTGATCGGTCCGGAGTTCGGACTCATCAGGACAATGCGTTCGATCACATTGCGAAGTTCGCGCACGTTTCCCGGCCAGCGGTAGGTAGCCAGGTGTGCGAGGGCTTCCGGGCTGAGCGTTCTCGTTGCGGTGCCCGGGATGCGAAGGTGGTGCAGAATATGATCGGCCAGCACGGCAAGATCTTCCGGTCGTTCGCGCAACGGCGGCACATGCAGCGTCACCGTGTTGATACGATACAGGAGATCGTCTCGAAACCGGCCTTGCAATACGAGTTCCTGGATGTCCCGATTCGTGGCGCAGATGATCCGGACATCGGCCCGGAGGGTGCGCGTACTGCCGACAGGGCGGTATTCCTTCCGGTCGAGAAAGCGCAGCAGGCTGACCTGCATCGGCCCCGGCATTTCGCCGATCTCGTCCAGAAACAACGAGCCGCCTTCGGCGGCGGCGATCAGTCCGGGTTTGGCCTGGGCGGCGCCGGTAAACGCGCCTTTCTCGTAGCCGAATAACTCGCTCTCCAGCAACTCTCGACTCACCGCTCCGCAATTGACGGCGATGAAGGGCCCGCCGGTCCGACGGCTGTGCGTGTGCAGCAGGCGCGCGACCACGTCTTTCCCGGAACCGGTTTCCCCCTGAATCAGCACCGGGGCCTGCGATGGCGCCACTTGCGCGATCTGTGTCTTCACCGTCCGCCAGGCCTGGCTGGTCCCCTCGACGATCGTGTCCTGGCGATACCCGCCGTGCCGCGCCGCCAGATTCTCGCGGCGAAGCTCCCGCACCGTGCGAAGTCTTGCGAGAGCGGCTTTCACGGCCGCGCCGTCGAACGGGGTGTCCTTGATGAGGAAATCCCACGCGCCGTCTTTCATTGCAGCCACGGCGTCTTTGACGTCGCCATGGCCGGTCAGGACAATCACATCGACGTCCGGTTGATGCTCCTTCACCCAGCGCAAGATCGCCCGGCCGTCGAGACCGGGCATGCGGAGATCGGTGATGATGCAGTCGAAGGAGGCCGTACGGAGTCGATCGAGGCCTTCCTGCCCGCCGCCCGCCGTCTGCGTGTCGCACCCTTCCTCGCGGAGCGCCTGTTCCACGACGAGACGGACAAATTCCTCGTCGTCGACAATGAGGGCGCGCATGTGTTCCATGGTCATCAGGTCACGCTGAAGCAGGATGAGGTGAAGAGGAGGGCCGGTCGACGACGGATTCGGCGCGCTCCGGAAAGGCCAGATAGAATGTGCTGCCCGCTCCGGGAGTGGATTCCACCCAGACCCGGCCGTCATGTTTGTCCATGACGAGTTTCACGATCGCGAGGCCCACGCCCGTGCCCTCGTATTCCTGCGGGCTGTGGAGCCGCTCGAAGAGCCCGAAGATCTTGTCGTAGTGAGACGGGTCGAAGCCGATCCCGTTATCCTGAACCCACAGGATGCGTTCACGTTCCGTCCGGCTGCCGCCGATGGTGATGGTCGGAGGTGAGGCGTGGCGGGAGAACTTCGCCGCATTGTCGAGGAGGTTTGCAATGGCTTGGCGGATGCTCACCGGTTCACCGTAGAGATCGGCAAACGGCAGGGCGACCTGGATTTTCGGTTTCGGGCCCTGGAGTCCGCTGACCCGGTCGGTGAGGAGGGTCGTGATCATTTCCAACACATTGAAGCGCTGACGAGGTAGATCTTGTTGCTCCAGCCGGGAATATTTGAGCAGGGCGTCGATCATGTGCGTGAGGCGCAGCGCGGAGCGCCGGATCACATCGATCTGGTGCCGGGTCTGCGCGTCGCCGCCGTCGGCGAATTGTTTCTCCAGCAGGGAGGAGAAGCCCTCGATTTCTCGCAACGGGCCTTTGAGGTCGTGCGCGACGGAATAGGTAAAGGCTTCAAGCTCTTTGGTCTTCCGGGCGGTCGCGGCGGTCTGCTCGCGGAGGCTGGTGACCATGGACGAGAGGGAGGCGGCCAAGGCGCCGACTTCGTCACGGCCTGGCCAGGATTCGAATTGCGCGGTCAGGTCGTGGTGAGCGACACGGTCGGCCGTGACGGAGAGACGTTGGAGCGGTTTGGCGATCTGCCGATTGACGGAGACATAGATCACGGTGATCACCAGACCGAGCACGGCGACCAGGCTTAACGCAATCAGCCGCGCCTGTTGGAGCAGCAGATCGCCTTCCACTTTCATTTCCACATCGATATCCCGATGGGCGGCGACCAGTTGGTCGAGATTGTTCATCAGTTCCACGATGAGGCCGTCGGTCTTCGCGACCGGTGAGGGTGCCACGCCGGCGCGTTGAGGTCCGGTGAGCGCGGACTGCCACAAGGTGGACAGCTCCTGCAGGATCCGATCGAGCCGGGCGATGGCGCGATCTTCCTGGTCGGCGAGATCCATGCGTTGATGCTGGGTCAGCATGCCCAGGAGAATCGGGTGGGTGCGGGCCGCATGGGTGGAACGATACAGGTCGAGCGAACTGCGGATCTGTTCGGCGTGGCGGCTGAGCCGGGCAAGTGTGTCGGCGGCATCGGCCTTCGTGATCTGCTCCAGAAACAGATGCAGCGTGAGGTTCATTTCATAGGCGGAACGTTGCATGGTGGCCGCTGTCACGATGGCGGGGACCGTAATGCGTTTGTGGCGATCCACATAGCTGTTGATGCGGCTGAGGTATACGAGCAGCGCTGTGAGGCTCAAGGCCAGCAGGCTGAGGATGACTCCGAAGGAGATGAAGAATTTTTGTCCGATCGAGCGGTCGTGGAGCCAGCGCATGCAGGCCTCGTGGTGAGGGCCTACGGTATCACAGTGACTGGTGTGGTGCCAGTAAGGTTCATGCCGAATAGGCGGCCACGGACGGCATCGCCTTCCGTGTATGTCCGCCAATGAACCGCTGTTCGAAAGACTTGCCTCCGAGACGGGCGGGAAGATGGCGTGGCCCGCTTCGACACAGGTGCATGCGCGCGCCACGCGTTCCGAATAGTTGGACAATCCGCGGCTATCGTGTTTCCTCCACCGCTTTCGTCCAGGCTCCTTGCGGACTGAACAGTGCGGCGAAGACCCGGTCCCATCCGCCGAGATCTTCGATCGTAAATACATGCGGTGGATGGACGAAGGCAGATGCAGAGGCCCTGGCGACGGCCTCGTTCGCCGGCCGGAAACCGAATTCCACAAAGGCCTGTTGGGCTTCTTCCCCGTTGAGGAACGAGACGAAGGCATCGGCCAGATCCCGCACATGGTGCCGGTCGGCGTTTCGATCGATCACCGCGATAGGGTTTTCGACCACGACTGTTTCGGCCGGAAAGATCAACTCGTAAGGACGGCCTTGTTTGATCCGCGGCAGTAATTCGTTTTCATAGGTCACGATGACATCGCCCACGCCGCGCTCGAATGTCGTGACCGATTCACGTCCGCTCTTGTCCATGACCTTGACGTTACGTTGCACGCGCCTGACAAGATCGGCGGCATGCTGATCCACCGCCGCGCCGGCGAGCCCTTTTTGTTTTCCCTGGTTGAGGCCCGCCCCGTAGACCGCAATGACGTCCCACATCGCCCCGCCGGATGTTTTCGGGCTCGGATAGAGGACTTCAACGCCTGGCTTGGTGAGATCTTCCCAGCCTTGGATGGATTTGGGGTTTCCTTTGCGGACCCCTAGTGCGACGATCGATGTCGTCACGATGCCTTTTTGCGCTCCTTGCTTCCAGTCGTAGGTCACGAGGCCGGCCTTCACCAACTGCTGCAGATCGCTCTCCAACGACAGGGCGGCGATATCCGCCTCGAGCCCTCCGACGACGGCTCGTGCTTGCGCACCGGATGCAGCGAATGAACTCCGGACCTGAATGGTTTCCCCTGTCTTCTGCTTCCACTGCCGGATGAAGGCGGGAATGATTCGTTTTTCGTAGGCCTCTTTCGGCACGCTGTAGGCCGCGAGCAGGAGCTCTCGGGTCTCGGCGCCGGCGATCGCCGGTAGGATTACCAAGAGTGATACAAGTGCCGTGAGGCCGCTGAGGGTCTTGATGTTCATGTTGATACCCACTCCTGTGATCCGTACAAAATCGGTTGCTGACTATTTCCTGTCGAGCCAGCGCATCAGGTCGAGCGGCCGGTCACCGGTCGCTCGGACTTGACGCCCCCGTTTCTGGAAAAAGACGGGAAGGCCACGACGTGTCGCTTCGGTCCGGACCTTTCTCGCCAACGTATGGTTCATGCGATCCAGCACCAGCACCACGGCCTCCGTATCTTTGGGAATGGACCTCATCTGATCCCTGGTCTTGCGCCCGCTCCAATGTTCGACGCATCCATGGCCGCCGGCACGTGCCCGTTGTGTGATTGCATCCACCGAATCGCCGCCGACGACCAGGATTGCCATGGGGTGCCCTTTCTCTCGTGCCGGATGGACTAGCCCGGATTATTCATGAAGGCCGTCGCGAGGTGTTTGAGACTGAAGCCCGCCGGGGTTTCTCGCACGTAAGGCCGACGCAGGTGTACGCGCAGTCCGTCGAGGAGGCCGAACGAGAAAAACCCCGCCGGACGAGAGGATCGGACGCCGGAGCAGGTATTCATGAATAGTCCGGGCTAGGGTTGTGAATGTTTCTCGCTTCCGCGTTCCAGCCCTGGCTGTACGGGCATGGACGACAGCGCCTCGCGATAGCGGATCTGGATCTCTTCCCGTTGATCGGGGGCGAACAGGCGGCTGCCGGAACTGACCTTGACCAGAAATTCTTCCGGCTCGAATGTCACATCGTGCGCGGCCGAGGCTTCCGGAATGTTCGGCAGTTGCCGGTCGTATTTGCTGATATCGGGACCGGGGCTGTGCCGGTCATGTACCCCGCTGATGGTGAGGTGCAGGATGGGACCTCTGATGGAGATCCAGCCGGTCGTCGTTTCTTCATCCCCCTGGTCCGTGGCCTGGCTCAGGTGGAAGTAGACCCTCTCCGACGGCCCGGCCTGTGCGAGGCCCTTCGCGAGAGGCGGCGCCAAGGCGGTGATTTCTTCGTTCCGGAAGGCCCTCGTGCGATCCGCTTCCCCGACAAACAACCGATGAATGACGTTTCGCCGCTCCCATGCGCGGACTCCTCGGAGCAGGGTTCCGACCTCGGTTGCCGTCAGCGCCGCGGGATGCGCATTGGAGGTCGAGGCCGGGTCATGTTCCACTCGTACCTGGTTCAATCCTGACTGATAGACGGTCTTAGGCGGCGTCACCGGCCCGCTGGCGCAACCGGCGACCAATGTCAGTCCGATGAGTGCGAGCATCACCCGTTTCGAGAAAGGATGGGTCTGTTGTGCTGTGTTCCGGATACCGCTCATGGTTTCACCTCCTGCCGCTGAACGAGACCGACGTCTCCCGTGACACGATCGAATCCGTATTCCTGAAAAAGGGCTTGGGTTTGAGGCGCGAGCAAAAACTCGATGAAGTCCCCTGCGCCGGAGACGTTCTTCGCCGTCCATACGGCTGCAACGCCGTAGCGGACTGGTGTGTGGGATTCCACCGGGGCCGTATCCAGGATGCGGACCTTGTCGTTAAGGGCGGCATCGGTGCGATACACCACGCCCACCTCGGCTTCGCCCTTGGCCACGAGATCCAGCACGGCACGAGAATGTTCACCGAAGATGTATTGCGACTTCAGGGCGGATTCGCGTTTGCTGTGTTTGAGGAATTGAGCGGCGACTTTTCCCACCGATGACGTTTTGGGATCGCCGATTGCAATTCGCCGGACCGGTACGGTTTCGAGGTCATGGATCGTCCGAACCGGTGCCGGAAGGGCGGATCCGGTGATCAGGACCAGCGAGGTGCCGGCGAAGGCGCGTTTCGTGCCTTGAATGATCAGTCCCTTCGTTTCGAGCTGATCGATTTCGTCAAAGAGCGACGGCAGGAAAATGTCGACCGGCGCGCCCTCTTCGATCTGCTTGCGGAGGCTTTGTGAGGGGCCGTAGATCACCCGCACGTTGATTGCAGGGTGCTCGGCCTCAAAGCGTGGCAGCACTTTCCGCAGTGCGTCCTTCAAGCTGTTGGCGGCGGCAATGGTCAATGTCTCCGGCTGGGCCTGCGCCGACGGCACCACTCCGGTGATGCCGATCAGCATACTGAAGAAGAGCCAGATGCCGAAGAATGTGTTTCGTCGTGTCATGATCGTCTTCCCGTGACTGTCGCGTGTTCAGGTTGTTTAGAAAAAGAACTGATATTGGATCAGTAGTGTCCGGTTAAAACGCGAATAGATTCAGTTGGTTGCTGTTGGGACCCTGTTCGGAAATATGGTTGTTGCCCGGAAAGGCTTGCTGCACGGGCATCTTCTCGAACAGGGGGAGAGACAGAATCTGTAGCAATGTGTAGAGCGGCGCATCGAGCGTGAGCCGCTTCTTGACGATGGCCACGAGGACCTAGACCGAGACGGCGATCCAGAGCTGCGACTTCACCGCATTCTCCGACGTGCCGAGGAACGGCTTGATACGAAGATGCGGTTGGATCCATTTGAAGAACCGCTCCACCTGCCAGCGGCTCTGGTAGCGCGCACAGACGGTCGCTGCCGGCAGCGTGAAGTTGTGGGTGAGGAACACCCGCGTCTTGCCGGATTCGGGGGCCTTGAAGCGGATGCGCCGCATGTGCGCCGGGTAATGCTGACGGCTGTGGTCGCCGTTGAGCGTGATGGTCTGGTCGCAGATGATGCCCGTTGCTCGGTCGGTCACCGCCGAGTAGACACGCCGGGCGTCGAGATTCGATTGGGCGCGAGTGACGAAGAAGGCCAGGGCTTGAGGCAACGCGTACAACCGTTCGACGTCCAGATAGCCGCGATCCATGACGTAGATCGCTCCAACTTCTGGAATCAGGACGTCGAGCACGTTGACGTCCTGCAGCGTGCCATCCGAGATGTGGATGAAGCTGGGAATGCTGCCGCGCAGATCGAGCCGCGTGTGCATCTTGACCGCCGCCTTGGTCGTGCGGAATGGTGCCCACGGAAACACCGACAGGCACAGGTCGATGGTCGTCGAGTCCAGTGCCTAGGCGGTGTTCTCCAGTTCGATCCCAAGGCGCTCGCCGAGGTAGAGCGTGCGAGCCTGCACAATCAGACCAGGCGCTGCGCAAACTCGGCGTAGATCCGCCAGTCCCGCAACTCGTTGGCATCGGCCAGAGTGGATCGCTTGAGCTCCTGCCGGAATCCCATGTGGTAGCGCTTGGCCGACTGCGCAGCGAGGCAGACCTCGATGTCGCGCAGCCTCTCGCGGTACGTCAGTTGCGCAAAGGCCATGACGCGGAATGGTTCGGCACAGGTCAGCGACTTGACGTAACGGTCGCCGCCGTAACGAGTGACGAGGCGCGTGAAGGTCGTCCAGGGCAGGAAGTCCATCAACTGGGCGAGCAGGGTCTTGCCGATGTTCATGGCGGCCTCCGGGAGAAAAAACCGGAAGACTGTCCGAACCACCCCGCAACATTCAAATCGACACCACCCGGCATCGCTTTAAATTCAGCTCCAGTTCTTGGTTTCCAGATCATGGGGCTCGTTTTAACCGGACACTACTGATGTGCTCATGAAACTTGTTTTGCTGTGTGGAGTTAATGCTTGACACAAGTAAAGTATTCTGTCATTTTTCGTCCCGTCATGAAGAAGACGCCTGCTGCTGAACGCTCTATTCCGGTTGAGAATCTGTTGGCACACATACGCCAAGCCAAGGGCTTGTCACGCGTCGAGCTTGCCTCGCAAGCCGGTATTACGCGGCAAGCCGTCCATGCCATCGAAACGAATCAATACCTTCCCACTACAGCGGTAGCGCTCCGCCTTGCGGATGCTCTGGGCTGCCGTGTGGAAGATCTCTTCCGGCTGCTTCCTCAAGAAGACATCGTTGAGGGTCAATGGTCGGACTCGGCAACGGTTCAGAAGACGCCGCAGGAAGCCATTCGTGTCAAGGTCGCGCGGGTGGGTGCGCGATACATTGTCCGACCCGTCGTCGATCTGGGAGAGGCGCTCAATTATGCGGTCCCCGCAGACGGCCTTCTGGTTCCCTCCCGTGGGGTCCGGACAGGAGCCGCCGCTTCGCCGTGTCGCGTGCAGGTCCGTCTGCTTCGGGACCGCCGTGTCATTGAGCAGGAGATCGCCGTGGCTGGTTGTGACCCCTCGGTCTTTCTGGCCGGTGATTATCTCCGGCGGCATCAGGACAGTTGTACTGTGGTGGGGTGGAATCTCGGCAGTACCGCGGCAATCGAAGCGCTCAAGCGGGGAGAGGTGCACATTGCGGGCGTGCATGTCGTGGATGCGCAGTCCGGAGAGTCTAATTTGCCCTACCTGCGCCGCCACCTGAAAGGGAACGACTATCTCGTCGTCACCTTTGCGGTGTGGGAAGAGGGGCTGCTGGTAGCTGCCGGCAATCCCAAATCGGTTCGTGGCGTTGAGGATCTGGTACGACCGGAGATTCGATTCATCAATCGTGAAGCCGGCGCCGGTGCCCGTCTCCTCCTCGATCAGAAACTGGCAGCCGCCGGGATTGCGTCCGGGAGTGTCACCGGGTACACAACGATCGCCCGCTCCCATTTTCAGGTGGCGCGATCGATTGCCGAGGGACATGCCGATGTGGGGCTCGGCGTTCGCGCGGCGGCGCAGCTGTTCGGCCTGGAATTCCTTCCATTGCAACAGGCCCGATACGATCTCGTGATTCCCAATGTTCACATCAACGACCATCCGAGTATCGAGAGCTTTCTCAACATTCTCGTCAGTCGCCCGTTTCGAACGGAGATCGATGCGCTCGGCGGGTATGACATGAGCCAAACCGGGACGGTCCACGCCTTACGGTCATGAAACGTCAGCACCGCTCACAACCACTGTTGTTCTGTGCTGCCTTCCTGATGGGACTGCTGAGTCTGATCCCCGCACCCTGTGTGTCTGCCGAGCCTCTGGTCATCGCCGCGTCACCGAGTCTTGCCACACCGCTTGAGGCGTTGGCGAGGGCTTATGAAGCCGCCCATCCCGATGTGCAGGTGAAACTGTATTTTGATTCCGGGTTGGATCTTCGCCGGATGATCGCCGGTATGGAGAATAGCCCGACCGGGCAGTATTTCATCGGCACGGGGCCGATCCACCTCATTGCACCGGGCGGCGACGAACTCATTACCCGCCTCCAGCAAAAATATTATGTCTTGCCCGGTTCCAAACGACCCTATGCCACCGTCTCCCCGGTGATGATCGTCCCTGAATCGCTGGTCGAGGCACCCGTGTCATTCGAGCTCATGGCCCGCGACACGCGTATGCGCGTGGCCGTGGCGGATCCGGATATGACTCTGTTGGGCCAAAAGACCCGTGACCTGTTCAAGGCATTGGGGATTGCCGACCTGTTGAACGACCGGATGGATGTGGCGACGGATGCCCGCGGGGTGGTGGACCATGTACTGAACGGGCAGGCCGACGTGGGGATTATTTTCGGCCCGGACGCAGTGGAAAAGGCCGATCGAGTTCGAGTGGTCGCTGTGGCATCGGAGAAGGAGGGGCGTCCGATTCTTCATTCGATGGCGATGGAGCGATATTGCCCGAACCGTACGCTGTGCGACGATTTTCTTGCCTATGTGCAGTCGGCTGAGGCCGGCACTATGTTGAAGCGGCTCGGGTATGGCGTGCCGACGAAGCCGTAACGCGTGCTCAATGTGAGAGTCAGTAGTTGGAGGATGGTCATGCGGGTATCAAGTGAACATACAGGATTACTGAATGTGTGCGGGGTGGTGTTCGCGATTCTCATGCTGGCAGGGTGTGCCAGGCTGCCTTATACCAAAACGGTTGTGCATGAAGACCAACGGGTGGCCGTGAAACTTCAGGCCGAAGTCTCGCCGGCCGGATATTCGCATCCGGTCGAGATCCCTCCGCCATATATCGCGGCCATTCTTCGCGGATTATCTTTGCGGGAGCAGCAGCGCCTGCCGCTTCGCTGGTTTGCCGAGGAGGTCCCCCCACGCCGGGTCTTTCGTGAGGATGAGGTCGAAGTCTTGGCGCCTCAGCTTGCGGCGGCGCTGCAGCAGGTGGGGCCGGAAGAGCGTGTCTATTTCGAGGTGTTCGCGCCTGGCGTGAACCCCCGGTACCGCCGCGACGTGACCGGAGGCTGGCTGGCCGTTCGTGAGCAATATCTGCATATCACGATGGACTACTTCCATACGCAACAACCGGTCGAAAAGTCGGACGCCTACGACTACAACTATCCCACTCCCTGGACTCCTCCCAATACGTATCTCCTCTACTTCGAGCCGGGCCGCTTTTATCTCACCGACCCCAAGACCGATTCGCGCGCGGTGGACTATCGGGCGTTTCTCAAAACGCTCCCGCCACCGTAGGCCTCCGGGGCCGATTCAATTCAGCGGAACCCTGTTCCGTCATCACATCATAGTGTGGGCGAGAGCCTGTGCGGAGGACCTGAGATGCAAAGGATGGCGTCACCCGTGTCACTACTCATTCGATCTTATTCCAGCTTCGGCCTATCCGGTGTGGGCCTGGGGCTCTTGCTGTGCTGCCTGAGTCTGTTCCATTCGACCGACGCGATCTCGGCCGAGGCCGGTCGGCTGGTGGAGAAAGACGGGCGATATGTGTTCGTGGAGAGTATGGATCCGGCGATGAAGCTGCTGTTGGAGCGGGCTGTGAAGCAGGGCACGATCACGCAGGAGGAATACGACGGGGTGGTGCGGGCTTCACAAGAGCGCGCCTATCTCCTCCAGCCGAGTTTTCGGGCCTGGTACGATCGCGGATTCAATTTATCAATGAACGACAACGCGTTTTTTCTCAAGATCCGTGCGAGGTTTGCGACGCGCTATACGCAACGATACCGGAATGACGCCTACCGCGAATCCGGGGACTCCAAGAATTTTCCCGAATTGCTGGGCGTCTTCGGAGATTACCGGGCCAGCCGGTCCGTCGACCAGTCCTCGACGTTCAATTTGCGGATTGCGCGTCTCTATTTTATGGGGCACCTGTTCAGCCCGGATTTCAGATACTACATTCAATTGGCGGGGGAAACGGCGGAAAATGCCCAGGCGCCTGGTGCCTTGTCCGTGCTGGATATGAATGTGACGAGCACCCATCTCCCGTGGATGAACCTCCAATTTGGGCAGTATAAAGTCTATTTCAACCGATCGCAGATCAACTCGACCGCCTCCATGCAGTTCGCGAGTCGTGCCCTGGTCATGGATGCCTTTACCGCGAGCGGTATCAATCGCCGGGATGTGGGGCTCACGATCATGAACGATGAAGAGGTGTACCCGATCAACTACTACCTGGGGGTCTTTAATGGCGTGGGTCCGCTGGTCAACCGGTTCGCTCAATTTAACAGCGAAGAAGCGACGGTGGGGTGTCCGGGCGGCGCCACAGGAGGCAATCCATTTCCGTCACCGGCTGGATGTCCGACGAATACGCGTAACTTGAACGCCAATCTCCGGACCAATGTGAATGAGCTGATGTACGTGGCGCGACTCCAGGCGAATCTCATGGGCCGGCCGGGATACGGTGAGGGCGACCTCGCCTATTCGGAGAGTCCGCAAATGGCGGTGGGCGGCGGGTATGCCTATAATCCGTCGATCGATACGAGCAGCAACAACGCCTTCGTGGGAATCGACCTGGCGAATTTGCATGTGCGGCGGTCCTTGGCGGCGCTGGGTAATGGACGAATGCTCGGCCAGGGGGTGGTGGATTTCTCGACCTGGACCTTGGACTATGTGTTCAAATATCGCGGCTTTTCTCTGCAAGGGGAATATTGGTTTAGAAATGTGACCCGCCACAACAAGGGGCTACCCTGCATGCAAACCGCCGTGGCGGGAGGGCCCTGTACCGTGTTCGCGCCGCAGGAGTTCGGCAATTCGACCGGCTGGACCGTGCAGTCCGGCTACTACCTGATTCCGAGAAAGGTGGAAGTCGCCGCGCGGTACGCCTGGTGGGATCCTGATACTCGCTCAGGCGGCGATCTGATCAAGCAAGTGGATGTCTCCCTGAACTGGTTTCTCAGCGGGACCTATGACCACCAAATCATGTTGACCTATTCCAACATCGCGATGGGCCAGGACGGGTTCGCCATCGGGCGGAGCGCGCCTTTGCCGGCGGTGGGCGCGACCTTCCCTTCCGGGACGGTGCCGCTCGATTCGCGAGCCGGAACGTTGATTGAAAATGCCGTCCGCATCCAGTATCAAATCTTTTTCTAAGGAGCCTCGTCTATGGCACGTCTGCTACTGTGTGTGATGTTGGTGCTGCTGTGTCGGCCCGCCATAGCATTGGCCGATGACATCGCGGTGGCCGCCGCGTCCGACTTACATTTCGCCATCAAGGAATTGATCGTGGAGTATGAGAAACAAACCGGTCATCATGTGAAACTGTCGCTGGGGTCGTCCGGGAATTTTTACGCGCAGCTTCAGCAGGGTGCGCCGTTCGACCTCTATTTTTCAGCGGACATCGGGTATCCGAAGAAACTCGAGGAGGCCGGTCTGACGGTGCCAGGGTCGCTCTACCGGTATGCCGTGGGCCGAGTCGTGCTGTGGGCGCCGAAGCAGTCGCCGGTCGAGGTGGCGAAGGGGTTGACGGTGCTTCGAGACGCGGCGGTGAGAAAGATTGCGATTGCCAATCCCAAACACGCGCCCTACGGTCGTGCGGCGGTAGCGGCCATGGAGCAGAGCCAGGTGTATGCAGATGTGAAAGATCGCCTGGTGCTGGGAGAAAACATCTCCCAGGCGGCGCAGTTCATCGAGTCCGGGGCCTGCGATGTCGGCATCATTGCCCTGTCCCTGGCGATGGCTCCGGTCATGAAGAGCGCCGGCTCGTACTGGCTGATTCCGGCTGAGGCCCATCCGCCGTTGGAGCAGGGCGCGGTCATCATGAAACAGTCGAAACAACAGGACGCGGCCCGACACTTTCTTCAGTTTATGCAAAGCCCTCAAGGGCAGGAGGTCATGACTCGTTATGGATTCACGCTGCCGAATTAGTGGCTGGATGCCTGCGCTTGCACTGGGCGCAGCCGTGATGATCGCCGGTTGTTCGGAGGCCGTGTTGTTGACCCATGAAACCGGCCAGGGCGGTGTAGTGACCTATCTTTATAAAGATGAGCGAGGTGGTCCGATGGGATCGCCGTACCGGCGAGAAGCGTTGAAGGTGATGGCGGAGAAATGCCCTGCCGGCTACCACGTGGTGAAAGACGGGCAGGTGCAAAGTTACAGCAGCGGGTCGAGCGTGGAGGGGGCTGAGGGCGAGGAGGGGGTACGGCGGTGGGGGATTCAGTTCGAATGTAAGTCAGGCGGGGACGATAGGACTACGGGCAGGAAATAGAGTGTCGGGAGGGACGATCCTGGGGTGAATGAGTTCACTCGTACCGGCTGAAATGCCTCAGCTGAAACGGACTAGGGCGACGCTATGAAGCTCAGCGCGAGAAATCAATTCCAAGGCCAGGTCGTTCGAATCACCGAGGGCCAGGCAATGGCAGAAGTGGTGGTGAAGGTCGGTAACTTGGAAGTGGTGTCGGCAATTACCGAAGGCTCTGTCAAAAGTATGGGGATCAAAGTCGGCGATGCCGTCACGGTTGCGGTGAAGGCGACCGACGTCATCGTCGGAAAATAGTTTTCTGTCGCATGTCCGTCTGCGGTAGCATCCGGTAGGAGTAGAACCGGTACAACAGTATCGGTCGTGAACGAGATCATGAACTGGATTGCGATTTGGGTGACGTTCAAGCTGGCTGCTTCCACGGCGCTTGTCCTCATGATCGTCGGCCTCCCGATTGCCTATTGGGTGAGCTTTTCGCGTCGGCGCTGGAAGTTTCTCGTCGAGTCGGTGGTGGCGCTCCCATTGGTGTTGCCGCCGACTGTGCTGGGATTTTATATTCTCGTCGCCATCGGGCCGCACAGCCCGCTCGGACGGTTTTACAACGAACTCGTCGGGCATCCGCTGCCCTTTACCTTCGAAGGCCTTCTGCTCGCTTCCATTCTCTATAGCCTCCCGTTTGCCGTGCAGCCGTTCGCGGCGGCGTTCGAGCAGGTGGATCGGCGGTTGATCGAAGCCTCCTGGACGCTGGGCGTGTCGAAGCTCGGCACGTTCTTCAAGCTGATTGTGCCGCTGTCTAAAGCCGGATTGCTGACCGGTGCCGTGCTGAGCTTCGCCCATACGATGGGAGAGTTCGGAGTCGTCTTGATGGTCGGAGGAAACCTGGAGGGTGAGACGCGCACCGTGTCGATCGATATTTACGATGAGGTGCAGGCCTTAAATTATGCCGGGGCTGCCAAGACGGCGCTCTTCCTCTTAGTCGTCTCGTATGCCATCTTGCTCCTCGTGTATGCGGTCAATCGTAACGTGTGGGCAGCATGGCCGCAGAAATAGATATTCAACTCGTGAAGACGTTTCCCGGACGTGCGCCGATCAAGGCGCGGATCCGATATCCGGTCGAGGCTTCGACAGTCTTAATTCTCTTCGGTCCGTCAGGCTCCGGAAAAACGACGATCCTCCGATCGGTGGCCGGGCTGGAATGGCCGGAAGAGGGCACCATTCAATTTGTGTCGCGCACGTGGCTGGATACCGCGTCAGGGGTCAGGGTGGCGCCGCAAGATCGTCACATCGGCTACATGGCGCAGGACTATGCGCTCTTCCCGACCTACACGGTGGCGGGAAACATCGGGTACGGCCTCCACCATCTCTCCGCACAGGATCGCAAAAAGCGTGTCGATGAGATGGTGGAGTTGTTCCAGCTGCGTGGACTGGAGACGGCGAAGCCGCGGGAGCTGTCCGGCGGACAACAACAACGGGTGGCCCTCGCGCGCGCGGTGGCGCCTCGACCGTTGTTGCTGTTGTTGGACGAACCGCTTTCCGCATTGGACGCGCCGACCAGGGTGCACTTGCGTGATGAACTGCGGAGTCTGCTGAAACAGCTGGCGCTGCCGTCGATCATCGTCACGCACGATTGGACGGAGGCCCTCACGTTCGGCGATGTGATGGCTGTCATCAGCGCAGGGAACGTGCTGCAGGTAGGCCCGCCGATCGAGGTGTTCAGCCGGCCTCACAACGCGGATGTTGCGCGTGTCGTGGGGATTGAAACCGTTGTGAAGGGGCGGGTGGTCGGATCATCGGACGGTATGTTGCAGGTGAGCGTGAACGGGACCAGGTTGACCGCCGTGGAAGGTGAATCGGCAGGCCCCGATGTGTTCGTGTGTATCCGGTCGGAGGATGTGGTGCTGGAACGTGAGCGAGCCACCGCGAGCAGCGCGCGGAATCACTTGGCCGGGACCGTCGTCTCGGCCACGGTACTTGGGGCATTGGCGCAAGTGACGATCGATTGCGGGTTTCCGCTCGTCGCCATGGTCACTCGTTCGACGGTCGAAGAGTTCGGCCTGTCATCCGGCGTTCCCGTGGTGGCTGCGATCAAAGCAGGCTCCGTCCATCTGGTGTCGAGACAGGGTGAGTAGCAGGATGTTGAAAAAGTCCGCCAGCGGCGTTCTCGCATCGCTCAGAGGCTCACCGTACGGCACGAGTACGATTCGCCTCTTCGCTTGCTGCGGCCTTGCTGGACGGCCTTTTTGAACATCCTGCGCATACGTGGGCCACTACCTGTGAGGGAGGTCGGTTCGCTGTTTCGAGGCTGTTAAATGGTTTTTCAACAGCCGGCCGGCTCATAGGCAGTGTGGGCTAAAACGCACCGGTAATACTGGCACCGAATTTCTCTCGCACGATGGGCGTCGCTTCCTCGATGTTCAGCTTTTTTTGGAGCACGTGGGCCACTGATCGCATTTTGTAGAGTCGCGGCTGGTCGGTTCTCACCTGCTCGGTGACCAACACGTCTGCCACGCAGAGGTAGAGACTGTCGTGGTTCTGTTCCGGTGGTGCCATCCCCGGATACCCGCCCCTGCCGCTCATGGCCATCCGCATCATGGCATTGAGGTCCGGCGCCGCACCGCCTCCCATTGCCATTCCGCGTAGCGCTTGGATGTTCATGCTGCCGCCCCCTAATCCACCGAACATTCCGCCCATGGCGTCCATGTCGAGCCCGCCTGCGTTGGCCAGTGGGGTGCCTCCACTCCCGATCCCCGCACCGAATCCGGCCTTGGCGACCATTTCCGGTCTGACCCCCTCTCCTGCTTTGTGGCAGTACACCACCTGGGTCTGGAGCCAGTAGGCAGCCCCAAGGGGATCGTTCACGACCTGGTATCCCTTGGCCGTCAACCTCGCCGGGATATCTGCAGGGGTTGCGCTCTGATTTTCAGACGTATTACGGATTTGCACATAAATAGTACGCGCGGTACTGGGTGGCAGGAGGATGGAGGTGTCGTTGACTAACCCGGAACGCAAGATGTTGCTGCAGCCGGTGAGCAACAGCAGCGCAACAAGCCATCCGCTCGCTATACAAGGAGAGAGGGTTCTGGTCACTCGTCTGTTCATCAACGGTTGCTTAGCAGGCTGTGGAAAAACTCGATTGTTGCGCAGGAGGCTACGATCAACTTATACGCTGTGCATGTATCACAATAACCCGCAGGATGCGCAAAAAGGCCGTCCAGCAAGGCCGCAGCAAGCGAAGAGGCGAATCGTACTCGTGCCGTACGGTGAGCCTCTGAGCGATGCGAGAACGCCGCTGGCGGACTTTTTCCGCATCCTGTTAGAAGTGTCCCGCCACTGCCGCGCTCAATCGCTGCTGCACCAATGGAGTCGCTTCCTGCTCATCAAGTTTCTTTTGGTACACGCTGGCCGCCAGCCTGGTTTGATAGACACCGGCAGGAGGCGTTGTCCCCGGTGGTGAAACCGGCAGCGTTCCACCCGTGCTTGCCAACTCCGTAATCTGGAGATCGGCCACGCAGGCGTAGTTGATATTTTCATTGGCATCGGGCCGTGACGGTCCGCCGAACATATTGCCTACGGCATTCCCGAGTCCTTCTGCTGCATTGAGGCCCATTCCGGCTGCGCCTCCTATGAGGGCGCCCTGCGGACCTGCCATGCCGGCCATCCCCGTCAGCCCATGGAGCCCCGACATGATCGAGCCGCCGATTCCTGAGCCATAGCCGCCTGCGACCAGGTCTTCAACCGGCAGTTCGACCTTAGTTTGATTGCAATAGACGATATTGGTCAGCACGACATAGGCCGCCGCCTGCGGATCTTGAACAACCTCATACCCTTTGAGATTCAGCCGTGCTTTCAGATCGTTGAGCGACACGGCTTGATTGTCCGACGCGTTCCGATTTTGGAGAAAGACGGTTCGCGCCGTCGACGGCGGCAGCATGAGGCTGTTACTGGCAAGTAAGTCGGTATCCCGGACGTTGGCCGCACATCCGGTGGAGAGGAGGATTCCTGCCAACAAGCTGCGGAAGAAGCCTGCGGTCATCTGTGCTTTCTCGGAAGTGCCGGCTACGCGTAGAAGCGAGAGGAAGTCGCGGCGCGATTCTAGGTGAACGGATCAGAGGTTTCAATCAAGAAAGTGAAGATTCCGCCAAAAAAATCTCTCCCCAAATTCTGTGGATATCTCTGTTGATAGTCACCCGGTTGACCGCGAATAGACCCGCTAATTCATGCCTCGCACCAGGTTGCCTATTTATTGAGCATAGAGAATGATGGCTGTCAGAACCACAATATCTAGTAGTGGGCCGCTTATGTGTATGTATTAGCATTCATATTTGTCCCGGACTCCAGGTGTTTTGAAAATGAACTGTGGATAGTGGCTTTATTTTTTTAGACGATCCATATGGCTCTTGACTTATGCACAGAAGGTTTTCGTTTCTCGGGAGATGGCACAGGCTCGGATCGTAAAAACCGCACTGGAAGAGGCTGCCGGAATAGTCAAGAAAGATGATGGGCAAGTGCTTGACAGAGGCTCAATTTTTATGTAACCATCGGTTACATGATGACGTCGAGCGAGTTTCGGCAGATCCGTGAACAATTGGGGCTTACGCAGGAGCAGCTTGCCGCGGCACTGCAGACGACGCGGGTGTCGGTCGCTCGTTATGAATCCGGTATGCGTCGGATCAGCGGCGCGGTTCAGGTCGCGATCACGCAACTGGCCAACAGGACACAGATTCCCATGGCGGGGGTGGTTGCCGCGGGTCTGCCGATTGAGCCGGTGACCCAGTCGGAATGGGTCGAGGTACCTCCCGGCATGGTGCGACGGGGGGACACCTTTGCGCTCCGTGTGAAAGGGGAGTCGATGATCGAGGACGGGATTCTCCCGGGCGACCTGGTCGTCGTTCGCAAACAGGCGACGGCACAGAATGGCCAGACGGTTGTGGCGCTCGTGAACCGGGAAGCGACCATCAAGACCTATTTCAAGCACGCCCGGCACATTGAACTCCATCCGGCCAACGCTGCCATGAAACCGTTTGTTGTCACACCTGAGGATGAATTTTCCATCGAAGGGGTGCTCGTCGGTGTGATTCGTCATTGCGAGAACGCGTAATTCAAGGAGGAATAATGATGATGAGCCATCAGCAACAAGCCATGGTGGAGCGTGTGGACGAACTGGAGCGCATGATTGTCCGGCTCAATGGACGGATCGGGGAACTACAGCGCGAGCTGAAGCATACCAAGGGGATGACGTTCCAGGGGTGGTCCGGCGGCTCGCGCTTGCGAACTCTTTTCGGCGGAATGAAACCGGTCGTGTCCGCCTCGCATCCCATTCGAGAGAATAGGAGGATTGAACGCCATGATCTCTGTCTCTTCTGACCTTGATGCGGTGACGGCTGGATGTTGTGCTGATTGCGGGCAGCTGGTGTTACGGCGAACGCCGCTGTTCGATGAGAAGGCGAAGGCGGTGCGGGAGGTGTGCATCCGTTGTTTGGTGCTGAGCTACCAGCGCCGGCAGTTTGAAGCTGGTTGTTGCGGGTGAGCCCAGAGTCAGGTGTACCGGCTCTGCCAGGCGTTCAGTCGAGCGCTCATGCGAACCACCATTCGGCGATAGCCTATTGGTTCAGTCGCACGATGATCGCCCCCATCAGATCTCCTTGTTTGTAGTCCCGTTTGGAGCTGGCGGGATGACTGTTGTGGCAATCGGCACAGGCCTGCGCAATGGCAAAGTCTGCTGAAATCGCTTTGAACTGGTTCCCCTCTGAAAACGTTAGGAGCTTTTGTTGTGGATTGCTCACAAGCGTTTTGAGCGCCTCGGCTTCGGCCGGAGTTTTTGGCAGGTTCGACTTATAAATAGGCGTCAAGCCAATCAGGGTCAGTTCGAAATCCCTGATTTCCGCTCCTGCTGCCTTGATGAACTGGACAGGCAGCATGATCGCATGATCATCCTTGGTCCACTCTTCTAAGGGAATCACACCTGCCCGTTTGGTTTGTTCCGTCACGCTGTTCGCGTACACGGTGCGGAACGCTTTTGCCGTTTCCAGGATATAGAGGGCGGTCCGTTCCTGGTTCGGCGCCCCATGGAGGCTACTACAGCCCAGGACTAACGAGAAGATCCCGACCCACCACTTCCTCATAAGACGCTCCTTCTACCTGCTCGAAACCGTCGTTTGGCGAGAGGTCGACGTGTGGCCGAAAGGCCTTTCGCTGGGCTAGGCTTTCCTGCCGAGTTGTCCATAGACGTTACTGCCCCAGCAATGGATCTTGTCCTGTGAGAGGGCGCAGGTATGCTCGCCGCCGGCAGCAAGGGCTCGCGCGTTGCGGCTGTGCCCTCGGGTCTCAATTGGCCTGATTGTTTCCGACTCGCCGTCGTCTGCCACTTCCTGATGGCGGTTATCCCCCCAACATTTCACCGTTCCCGAGGTTTCCAATGCGCAGCTATGCTGCTTGCCTGCGGCAATCGCGCTGACATTACCGGTCAAACCTGCCACATCCAACGGCGTCACCCGGGCGGTCACCGATCCGTCCCCCAACTGACCATTCTGGTTATTGCCCCAGCATTTCACTCCACCTGCCACGGTCAACACGCAGGTATGTCGAGCTCCGGCCGCAATCGCCCTCACGACGCTGTGTAACCCCGTCACGTCAATCGGAAAGGTTTTGTCGATGGCCGTGCCGTCTCCGAGTTGGCCGTCCTGGTTGTCACCCCAACATTTGACTTCGCCCGCAATGGTCACCGCACAGGTATGTTGCCAGCCTGTGGCGATGGCGCTCACGCCGGAGGTCAATCCTGCCACATCCACGGGGATGTTTCTGTCGACGCCCGTCCCATCCCCCAGTTGCCCCTTCCGGTTGCTGCCCCAACACTTGACGCCTCCGGCTGCAGTCAGCCCGCACGTATGCTGTTCGCCGGCGGCGACCGCTCGCATGCCGCCCGTCAACCCCGCCACATCAGTCGGCGCGACCCTGTCAACGTTCGTGCCGTCCCCAAGTTGGTTGTCATGGTTGCTGCCCCAGCATTTGACTCCAGCCCGGGTGGTCACGGCACAGGTATGCCGTTCCCCGGCAGCAATGGCTTTGGCTGTGACCATCATGCCGATGACATCTTCAGGGAGAGCGCGGTTCGTTAATGTGCCATCGCCCAGCTGGCCATTGTCGTTGAGGCCCCAGCATTGAATTTGCCCGCCGGCGAGCAGCATGCAGGTATGTGAAGCTCCTGCGGTGATATCGACCACTCTGCTGGAAGGAGGAGCCAAAGAAGGGTGTGGCTGGGCACAGGCGGTGAGGAGCAGGGCAGGAAGCACCAAATGGGTCAGAGTAAGAGGATGCCGTCGTGTCGGCTGCATAGGTCGATCCCTGCCTCCTCAGTAGGTGCCACTAGGAATGGCATGTTCATGAAAGTCCGCTAAGTGGCCTCACTATATGCCTCCGGATCTAGGGAAACAATGGTTCCATTTTCGGTCGCCTGGACCGGAAGACCAATAGGAAGGGGCGCGGGATGATGCTGTCTTAGTCGAACCGATCAGACTCGGGTTCGGAGCAAGCGCGTTTACGCTGCAGGCTGATCGTCGATTTCGGGAGAAATTTGGTGGCGGTGACCCGGATTGAACGGGTGACCCGCGGCTTATGAGTCCGCTGCTCTACCAACTGAGCTACACCGCCACTGGAGGATGCGTGACCGGCCGAAGTGAACCGCAATAATAGCCGAAGAAGAGTTGAAGTGTCTACCGACTGATGCACGAAATTCTTTCTCGATCAGACGAACTCCTCCGCCACCGGTTGGCGGGATCCCGTGAGCTCGGGGACCGGGTGATTTGGCCCTCGTCATGATTGGCTCATGCCGTTCCCGTATCATCCGTATCCTATGAGGTTGGCCACGGATAGAGTGGCAGGAGGGGCGTGATGTCGCTAGACTGACAGGCGTGCTCCACGACTGACGGAGCCAACGTAGCCATTCATGTCGGGCGTCACGATTCCAGCGGTGTCCAAGCTGTTACGGCAGCTTCTTGCCGGTCTGCGCGGGGACTGACATGGTCCCCGCGCGAAATGGAAGCGCTGGACGTCCTCACCAAGGGAGATCGATATGATGACTGGAGTGTCCCTGCAGACTGCCCTTCCCTGGCTCCTGAGTATTGCCACAACCGTAGGCATCGCCCTGTTGCGGGTTGCGCTGGTGTTTGTGATTGGGTATATCGCGATTCGATTTGCCCGTTTGGGGTTGCAACAACTCGAACGGGTGATGCTTCTCACGAGTGATGCCAAGGATCAACAGTCCGGAACGGCTCAAAAACGCGCCGCGACACTCACGGGGATCCTCAGGACCATCGCACTCACGGCGATTTGGGCGATCGTCATCGTCGAATCGTTGCAGGTGGTAGGGTTGGACATTGCGCCGATTCTGGCCGGTGCCGGTATCCTGGGTCTGGCCGTGGGCTTCGGAGCCCAGAACCTGGTACGCGATCTGATCAGCGGATTCTTCATCATCCTCGAAGATCAGATCCGGCTGGGAGATGTGGCCGTGATCAACGGGACCGGCGGGCTCGTCGAGACCATTACTTTCAGAACGATCGCATTGCGTGATTTTTCCGGCGTCGTGCACATTTTCCCCAACGGCGGCATCAACACGCTGTCCAATATGAGCAAGGATTGGTCGGCCTTCGTGCTGGACATGGGAGTGGCCTATAAAGAGGATACGGATCGGGTCGTGGCGGTGATGCAGGCGGTCGGTGAAGAATTGCGCCACGACCAGGAACTGGGCTCGCTGATGATCGAGCCGATTGAAGTGGTGGGTGTTGAAAATTTTGCCGATAGTGCCGTGACGATTCGCGCGCGCATCAAGACACAACCGCTCGAACAGTGGAAGGTCGGACGTGAATACCGGCGTCGGCTCAAGAAGGCGTTCGACGCGCAGGGTATCGAGATCCCATTCCCGCATCAGACGTTGTGTATGGGAGAGGCCAGTCCTCCGTTCAAGGTTGAGGTGGTTGCAGGTCTGGGGATGCAGAAGGTCTAGCGGGAATCAATAAAAGAAGGCCCGTTGAGTCCGAGTGCCTTCAAGACTGAATATCAGGAGCATGAGCGGTGACCTGCTCGCTTTTGATGCCGATGGAAAGAGCATCCTCCGCATATTCTTCGCGCGCTCCGGTCTTGTGCCGGTCGCGTCGATAATCCTCCAGCCGCCGGCGAATGATCCCCTCCGACAGCGTGGAATAGTAACCGTTGAGGGCTTGCCGCCCGGTGGTCGCGGCAGTGGTGTCCCCGTGATGCCGGAACTCTCTCATCCGTTGTTCAATTCGCTGTTTCGCCGCAGCACAGAACGCCTCGGCCAATTCCCACACGCTGGTATGTCCGTCGAGCCTGGTCTGTCGTTCGGCATAGAGCACCGTGGCGAGCATGGCAAGGAGATCTTCACCGACGGATTCGATTTTATTCTGCAGGCGCTGCTCGTCTTTAAATGAGGCCTGGAATTGCAGCAAGGCGTAGAAAATTGCTCGCGCCAGCCGCCGACTGGTTCGTTCCACATAGATAACCGCCGGCCGTACTTGGAGGTGTGCGAGTTCCCCTCGATCCGGCAACGGCCGTTTGCGCCATTGTCGCAGGTACCAGGGCAGGTAGAAGCGCATGAGCTTCATCGCCTGCCGGGCTTGTTCGAGTATGGAGAGACCATCCGCATAGAAGCGTTTGGCGCGATCCAGATGAGGGCTCAAGCCTTCGCGGACCACGAAGGGGCGCAAGATATCGGTGGCGCCTTCGCCGATTCGATACATCTCCGCATCGCGAACGAGTTGTTCGATGCCGAAGGCGGCTTCCCCGCGCGCGTGCTTGGAGTCGGCGGTTTCGTACCCCATCCCTCCGAAAATCGTCTGCGCGTCGCGGATGAACCGGATCGTGTGTTCCGAACAGAAGATCTTGGCGACTGCGGCTTCGATGCGAATGTCGTAGCGGTGTTGATCGGCCAGACGCCAGACGAGCAACGCCAGTGCCTCCATGGCGAACAGGTGGCCGGCCATGTCCCCGATCCGGATTTGCTGCGTCTGCCGCTCTGCCAACGGCTTTTGAAACGTGACCCTGCTATTGGCTCGATCCAGAGTCGGCTGCCAGGCCTGTTTGGCCATGCCCAGGCAGATGGCGGGAATGCTGATGCCCCGCCCCACGTTCAGAATCGTCAGGGCATACTTCAATCCCTTGCCGATGTCGCCGATCACCTGTTCGATCGGCACCTGCACATTCTTCAAGGCGATATGGGCGTTCTCAATCCCGCGACAGCCTTCAAACTGACAACGTTGGCGCACCAGCACACCTGGTATCGCCATGTCCAAAATAAAGGCCGTGTGGACGTGATCGTCCGCCCGCTGCCCCTGCGGTGCCGGAATCCATTCGACCTTTCCCTCACACTCCACCCGAAGAGCCGGCACGCGAGCGACGAGCGTGAGGTACCGGGCAATCGGCCCGTTCGTGCACCAGAGTTTTTCGCCGTTGACCAGAAAATGGGTGCCGGAGGAATCCAGGACCGCCTCGGTTCGCACATTGGCCGCATCCGAGCCGGTCATCGGTTCGGTGAGGGCAAAGGCTGAAATGGCCTCCTTCGCGACGAGCGGGAGATATTTTCTCTTCTGGTCTGCGTTCCCGAAGAGGAGGATCGGCATGGCGATACCGATGGACTGCGGCACTGCCACCGTCAGAGCCAGAATGTTGCTCCAACCGGCAATCAGGGTCAGGACGCGACCGTAGTTCGTATAGGACAGGCCGAGCCCGCCATATTCTGTGGGAATCTTCATGCCGAAGGCCCCGAGCTTGAACAGCCCCCGGATAACGCGTTCGGGAATTTTGGCCTCGCGTTCGATTTTCTCGGGGTCCACCTCGTGGATCAGAAAGTGTTCAACCTGTTTGCAGAAGGCCTCGCCGGCGGCTTTCTCTTCCGGCGGTTCGGGAGGTATCAGCAAGAGGTCGAAGTCCGGCCGGCCGTCATAGAGACCGGCCAGGAAACTCTTTCCGGTGAATCGCTCGCGGGCTTCTTCGATCCGTTCGAAGCCTGTAAAGAGGGTGCTCATGTGGTACCTCGCCCGATCCGGTCAACCAGGATCTTTGAATTGTCTGTCACGATATTGAGCCAGGGTGCCCGCCAACCGGGATGCCAATTCCAAGCGCTTGGGTTTCCCGGTGGAGGTGTAAGGCACCTCCGTACCCATCAACAGCACTTTCGGTTGTTTGGCAAACGGCAACCGTCCGCGGCAATGGGAGAGGATGTCCGCCTCTGTCGGGGGGGATGCCGGGTGTTTCGGCACGATATAGGCGGCGATCTCCTCGCCGTAGTAGCGATTTTCGAAGGGGATGGCCATGGCGAACTGCACGGCCGGGTGTCCCTTCAACACGTCGTCGATTTCCAACGGGGAAATATTGACGCCGCCGCGAACGATGAGTTCTTTCAAGCGGCCTGAAATGAACAAGAACGCGCGTCCCCGGTCGTCGGCGATATAAAAGCCTTCGTCGCCTGAACGGAACCAACCCCACTGGAAGGCGGCCTCGTTCGCGTCATCCCGTTTGAAATAGCCGGCGCAGACTGTGCGTCCCCGGATGCAGATTTCTCCACGCTTGTGCTCAGGAACCGGTTTCCCGTATTCGTCGAGAACCGCCATCTCGTTATGACGCAGAGCCGTTCCGATCGAGGGGAAATCAAAATCTGTGAGCCAGTGACGATGTTCTTCCCGTGTGAGGTCGTTCGGGAGGAAACAGGAATAGCAGGTTGTTTCAGACAGACCGTATCCATGGCGGATCGGAAAGCCAAAACGATCTTCGAAGCGCAGGGCCGTGTCCTTCAGCAGCGGCCCGGCGCCGCAGATCACACCGCCGAAGCGATCCAGGCTATAGGCGGCGAGGTCTTCGTCGGCATCCAGAAGAAACTCAAGCAAGGTGGGGACGACGCTGACACTGGTCACCTGCTCTTCGTGGAGTCGTCGCCAGAAGCTGCCGGTCTTGAACTTCCGGTTCAACACGACGCTTCCCTTACAATAAAACGGAGTCATCAGCGTGACGACGATGCCGTTGACATGGTGGATGGGCAGGACGCACATCAAACGGTCGGTGAGACCGAAGCCATGCCGGTCGGCGATGGCATCCGCATCGATCAGAAGATTGGCGACCGTCAGGATGACGCCTTTCGGCGCCCCGGTTGTCCCGGATGTGTAAATGATCAAGGCAGGATCGTCGAGTCGGGAGGTGCCCGGGGCAACGCGGGCTCCAACGGCGTGGCTGTTCTTTCGGCTCTTTCCCCTGGTTTCCTTCCCGTCAAGGATGCCACCGTCTCCCAGGGCGACCACTTCCCGCAAGGCCGGCAGCATGGACTGAAGGGCGTTGAGTTCCTCGTAGACATCCTGCCAGCAGAGGGCAACCGAGGCCTCCGAATGTTCGAGGATATACCGCTTCTTCTCGGGTGTTTCTTCGACATTGATCGGCACGACGGCGACTCCCAACGTCCAGGCTGCGAAGTAGATCAGCGCCGTCAGATCATGGTTGAACAGCACGGTGGCGATCCGGTCGCCGCGGGTCAGGCCGAACTTCGCATGAAACATCTCCGCCATCCGTTCCACGATCGTGCCGAATTCCGCATAACTGTAGGTTCGGCGCAAGTTCCGGTCGTCGTCGCAATAGGTCAAAAAATTCCTGGTGACGAGTCGCGGGTCGTACAGGCGTGATCGGAAGAACTCGGCGAACGAGGTCCAGTGGAGTTCAGAGGAACATCCTGGCGCCTCGCGGGCCTGCTCGATTCTGTCATGGACGTCGGTCAAGAGGCTCATAGGTCCTCGGTGAGGGCCCCGTGTAGAGGGCTCGTGGTCTGATCAATCGGTTATGCTCCTGCTGCTCCATCACATGTGCGCACCAGCCGGTGATGCGGGAACAAACGAACAACGGGGTGGACAGTTCACGCGGGATGCCCATCAACAGGTAGGCCACGGCCGTATAGAAGTCGAGATTGGGATGGAGTCCTTTTTCCTCCCGCATGATGCGGTGGAGGGTAGCGGCGATGTCGTACCAGCTGTGGTCGCCGCAGAGGTGGCTGAGCCGTTCGGCGTGGCGCTGGATGATGGCTGATCGTGCGTCGCCCTGCCGAAGCACGCGATGCCCGAATCCCATCACTCTCCGCTTCTCCGCGAGCGCCTTCCTCACCCATGCCTCTGCGTGATCCGGCCGGCCGATTTCAATGAGCATCGACGCCACCGCTTCGTTGGCGCCTCCATGGAGCGGCCCTTTCAACGTCGCGACGGCCGCCGTGATCGCGCCATGCAGGTCGGTGAGGGTCGAGGCGGTGACGCGAGCGGCAAACGTGGAGGCATTAAACTCATGCTCCGCGTAGAGGATGAGCGACACGTTCAGCGCCTGAGCCATGGCCGCGCCGCTGTCACCGTCCTTGTGGCCTGCCACCAGGTGCAGCAGGTGCTGCGCAAAATCTCGACTCTCGTCCTGTCTCTGCGGGACTGTTCCGGACATGACTCGATGACTATGCGCGATCAGCAGCGGGATCTGGCTCAGCAGCCGCATGGATTTGCGGAGATTGGCCTCATGCGATCCATCCTGCGCGTCGGGATCGCTAAGGCCCAGCAGGGAGACGCCCGTTCGCAGCACGTCCATCGGGTGCAGACCCGGTCGCAGGTGGTCCACGAAACGTTGCACCGGATCGGGCAGGACTCGATGGCCTCTCAGCAGGGTGGAAAAACCATCCAGTTCGTTCCGGGTGGGGAGATGGCCGATCAGCAGCAAATGGGCGACTTCCTCGAAGCGGCTCCATTCCGCCAGATCGCCGATGGCATACCCCCGATAACGAAGTCCGGCCTCTCCTTCATCCACCTGACAGAGGGCCGATTCCCCTGCGATCACCCCTTCAAGTCCGGGGCTATAGAGGGGCGGCTCCGTGGTTTTCGTTCCGGGCTGTTCTTGTATCGCCTGGTTCATAGGGCCTCCCTGTCTGGTCCTGCCCCTGCTCGTATCGAAGCAGACTGTAGAGATCCTGTCGCGTCATCATGTGATCGAGCCAAGCCCGTTGAGAGCCGAAGAATCTCAGCTCCCGCAGCAGCTTCTCAATCGCGAGGGCTGCGACGCGGAGCGTACTGACGGGAAACAACACGCCTCGATACCCCAACGCCTCGAATTCGTCGACGCTCAGGTAGGGGGTCTTGCCGAACTCCGTCATGTTGGCGATCAAGGGCACGTGGATACCGGCCCGTTTCATTTCCAACGCAAAGGTGTCGAATTCGTCCGCGGAGAGCAGGGCCTCGGGGAAGAGCGCATCCGCGCCGGCCTCGGCATAGGCGAGGCCTCGCTGAATGGCAGCCTGCAGCCCATCGACGGTCCGTGCGTCCGTGCGCGCCACAAGGACGAAATCCCGATCGCGTTTCGCCTCTACGGCTGCGGTGATCTTGGCAACCATGTCAGCCGTTGGAATCAGTCGCTTCCCTGACAGATGGCCGCATTTCTTCGCCTCTTCCTGATCTTCGATCTGCATGCCGGCCAATCCGGCCCGCTCAAATTCCTGAACGGCCTCCCGCACAACCGAAGGCGGCCCATAGCCGGTGTCCGCATCGACGATGGTGGGAAGCGTCACCGCTTGGGCAATGGCAGATGCTTCCCGCGTCATGTCCGTCAAGCCGATCAATCCGATATCGGGCAGGCCCCGGGCGGCCGAGATCGCGGCTCCCGACACATAGACGCTCTCGAATCCGGCGCGCTCGATTTGCATGGCCGTCAGGGCATTACAGGCGCCGGGGATGGCCACCGTCCTGCCGGCCAGCAGCTCACGCAAGCGTTGTGCTTTTGAAGGAGTGGAGTGGTTACGCATCACGATGGGGTACCCTCAACAGAGGCATCAGTGTGGCGATGTCTTTCTCTCGTTCCAATGTCCACACGAAACCGATGAGCTTCTCGACCTGCGCGCGACCGATTCGTCTCGATGCGAGCCGGCGTAGTTTCTCCTCCACATCCTGGTCCGACATGGGATTGCCCGGATGGCCCAGGGGGACGTCCACATGCCTCATGTACACCGTTCCCGTCGTCGTCCTCAGCGTGAGGCGGGTCGGCATCGCTCGCGGGTAACGGCCCGCGAATTCCGGCTGCGGGACGACACGAACCTTCTTCATGAGCTCGTGCAGCGCGGGGTCCCGTAGCCGGTGAGGGTCGAATGAATGCACGGTCACGCGACCATCCAGCAAGGCCACCGCGACACAATAGGGGAAGCTGTGATCGGCCGTTTCGCGCGTCGTCGGGTGCCACTTCTCCGGATCGCGCCCGATAATTTCGATCGCAACATCGTAACTGCCGATTTCAATCTCGCTCAGGCGCTGGATTGCATCGGTCCCTTCCGCCTTGATCACCTCCGTTCGCAGGGCCAGTGCCGCTTCGACCGCAGTCTGGGCGTGGTATTCCACCGGGAAATGTTTGATGTAGGAATCGAGAATCTTGAACGAAGCCAGGGTGTCGTCGGGAGCCCGCTCTCTACCCAATCTCGACAGCTCGAATGGTCCGGACACCAGCTTCATGAAGCCCTTTTCGCCTTCAAAGATGGGGGCCGGGCCTGTCATGCCTCGTTGGGCCAGGATGGCCGCGAAGAGGCCGTTGCGTGCGGCATTCGAGAACGCACAGGCTTTCCACATGGACATGTCGCCGACTCTGGTTTGCCGGAGTGCCACGTTCGCCACGGCGGCCAGGTTGATGGCCTGCGTGGTTTGCGTTTCCGTCAGTTTCAGCGTTTTGGCTACGCCGAGCGCGGACGAGATGGATCCATAGGTCACATGGTCCCATCCACGGGAGCGTAACGCGGCGGCGTCGCAGAGCCGGCATTGGATTTCATAGGCCAAGGCGATGGCCTGGATGACCCGCTTGCCCGAAGCATGGGCTATTTCTCCGGCGGCGAGGATTGCGGCAAGGTTGTCCGAAGGATGGGCCGGTTCTTTCGAGAGATAGGTATCGTTGAAGTCGAGGTAGCGAACCAACGCGCCGTTGGCGAAGGCGGCCAGGTCCGGCAGCGTTTTGTGAGTGGTCCCCCAGATTGTCGCGCCACCGGGAACTTTGGCGGATTGTGCCACGTGACGTGCGATCCGGCAGGGAGTCGCCTTCCAGGCGCCGAAGGCACAACCGGCGCTGTCGAGAATCCGTCGCTTGACCTCATGGACCACGTCGTCGGGCAGGTCGTCGTAACAAAGAGCCTGGGTATAACTCGCAAGACGATCCGCCAGCATGATGATCCTCTCGACAACCGGCCGTTCTGTCAGCCCGGTGTGTGGGCGAGATCCTGGAGCCGTTGCTGTTCGGCAATCATGGCGATCAGCTCCGGAATGCCTTCTCCCTTCACGGCCACGGTGCGCAGCACGTGCGGGCACCACTCGCGTAGATCGCGTACTGTAGTATCGGCGCCTTCGCGATCTCCTTTGTTGACGACCACGATATCCGCCACCTCCAGCAACCCGGCCTTCATGGCTTGCACGTCGTCGCCCAATCCAGGCGCGACCAGGGCAATGACGGTTCCGGCCACCGAGACGACCTCGATGTCGTTCTGGCCGACGCCGACCGTTTCGATCAGGATCACGTCATACGCGGCCGCCTCCAGGACTTGCAGCGCATCGCGAGTCGCCCGCGCGAGCCCACCGGACTGACCGCGGGTTGCCATGCTGCGTATGTAGACTCCCGAATCGTCCGCGTGCCGCTGCATCCTGATCCGGTCACCCAGCACCGCCCCGCCGGTGAGAGGGCTGCTGATATCCACCGCCAGGACGCCGACCGTTTTGCCGAGGCGGCGGTAGGCGGCGATGAGTTGATCGATCAACGTGCTCTTCCCCGTGCCGGGATAACCCGTGATGCCGATCGCCATGGCGCGCTTCTCCGGTGGCGTCAGGCGTTTCAACACGGCGGCTCCAACCGGCTCCTGGTTCTCAATCCAGGTGATCACGCGCGCCACAGCCCGGACCCCACCGGCCAGCACTTGCTTGGCCATGGTCTCGACATCCTCCCGTTTCGATACTCGACCGACGCACGCGTGATTCATGTCATTCCCGCCACGCAGGCTGTGGCTTTTCACGATGATGGAGTTGCGAAAGCCGCGAGTTCAGCGGATGCCGCACGGCGTCACCGAGTTGTTGCGCACAGGCGGCAACCAGCATCTCATCCACCGGCACGTTAGCGCCGGAGGCTTTCAGCGCGAAGACCAGATCTTCCGTCGCGACATTCCCGGATGCGCCGGGAGCGTAGGGACAGCCGCCGAGGCCTCCAGCCGAAGCATCGAACGCCGTGATCCCATAGTCCCACCAGGCCGTGAGGGCATTGGCGACTGCCATGCCATAGGTGTCATGGAAATGGAGCGAGAGGTGAGCCGGCTCGACATGCGGCAGCACCGTATCGAGCAATCTCCGTATGTCCGTCGGCGAAGCCTTGCCGACCGTCTCGCCCAACGAGATGTCGTCGACCGCGAGGTCGAGCAGCCGTTCCATCACGTCCCGTACCTGCGTGGGCGGAACCCGGCCTTCATAGGGACAGAATACGACTGTGGACAGGTAGGCTCTCACCGCCATGCCGTCTCGTTTCGCTGCTGCCACAATCGGCCTGAAGCGCACGAGCGATTCCTGCACGGTCGCTTTGATGTTATGGCGGGTGAAGCTGTTCGAGGCAGCCGTGAAGACGGCGATCTTATCGACGCCTGCCGCCCTCGCCCGTTCGAGGCCTCGTTCATTCGGAACGAGGGCCGAATAGGTGACACCCGGGATGCGGTCGATGGCGCGGAGGACCTCATCGGAATCCGCAAGCTGCGGGATGGCCGCGGATGACACGAAGGAGCCCGCTTCAATCTCAGTCACGCCGGTACGTGACAGCGCATTGATCAAGGCGATTTTTCGCAAGGTCGGGACGAAGTTCGCTTCGTGTTGGAGCCCGTCGCGTGGAGACACCTCGGTGATCCGGACCGGGGCCCGGCGCGAGTTATGTAGGCCGGCTTGCAACATGGCGATCCTTCGGCATTTCGCGATCTGACTGCTGGTTCTGTCCGTTGGCCCAGTGCGGTGGCCGCTTCTCCGAAAAGGCGCGGAGCCCTTCAGCCGCCTCGGGGGTACAACGGGCTTCGGCGTTGGCTTCTGCGCAAGTCATCTCGCGCTCTTGATCGGTCAACGGGCGTATCGTCAGAAGTAACTGTTTTGTGTTCCTGGTTGCGCCGGGAGCCAGCTGCCTGATGGCGTCGATGAGTTCCGTGATGCGATCGTCCAGATCGCCTTGAGAGACGACGTCGTGCACGAGGCCGAATCGGTGAGCCACTGATGTGGTGAATGTTTCGCCGGTCAGCGCATACCGTCGAAGAAACGACTCGCCTGCCTTGCGTAGGAGAAAGGGTGCGATGACCGCGGGGATCAAACCGAGTCTGGCCTCGCTGAGCGAGAACGTCGCATCCTCTGCCGCGACGACGATATCGCAGACCGCCATCAGTCCGAGCCCGCCTCCGAAGGCAGGCCCTTGCACCCGGGCGATGACCGGACAGGGAGATTCGTCGATGGCGCGATACATGCGGGTAAGGCGGTGGGCGTCATCTGTGGCCTGGGCATCCGAGACCGGAGACGTGGATTGCATCCATTGGAGATCGGCCCCGGCGCAAAAAACAGGCCCGGTGCTGGATAGCAGTATTCCTCTCAGGGACGGCTCCTGAGCCGATTCGTCGAATGCCTGAGTCAGTTCACTCATCATCCGGCTGTCGAAGGCGTTGCGCCGTTCAGGCCTGTCGAGCGTGATGCAGCGGATGTCGCCGTGCGATTCCATCGCCAGGGTCGTATATCGACGCATTCGTGCCTCCTCAGCCGCCGCGCTCTTCACATACGAAACACCGGCACATGGGTTTCTCTGGCCGGAGTGGACGCGGCCATATCCAGACAGAAGCCCAGGACTTTTCGTGTCTCCACGGGATCCAGAATGCCGTCGTCCCAGAGTCGCGCGCTGCTGAAATAGGGACTGCCTTCCTGCTCATATTGCGACCGGGTGGCCTCCGTGATTCGCCGCTGTTCTTCATCCGACAGCCGTCCCTGTTCACGCGCGCGCTGCTGTTGCTTGACGGTGACAAGGACCTGCGCGGCCTGTTGCGCGCCCATCACCGAGGTTCGTGCGTTGGGCCAGGTGAAGAGGAATCGAGGGCCATAGCCACGCCCGCACATGGCATAGTTGCCGGCTCCGTGTGAGGCGCCGATCAGGATCGTGAACTTAGGAACCTCGGCGGTCGCGACGGCCTGCACCATCTTGGCGCCGTCCTTAATGATGCCTCTCGTCTCATAATCTTTTCCGACCATAAACCCGGTGATGTTTTGCAGAAACACCAGCGGAATACGCCGTTGTGCGCAGAGTTGGACAAAATGCGCGCCTTTCAGCGCGGACTCCGAGAGCAGCACCCCGTTGTTGGCGACGATCCCCACGAGGTGACCCATCCAGTGGGCGAAGCCACAGACCAGCGTGGAACCGTACCGTGCCTTGAATTCCTGGAAGCGGCTGCCGTCCACGAGCCGCGCAATCACCTCCCGGACCTCCCATTTCTGACGCGGATTCGCAGGAATAATTCCGTAGAGTTCTTCGGCCGGGTACAGGGGCTCGTCGATCTTTTCTCGACGAAGTCTCGGCGGCCGTCGCCCGAGCGTGGCAATGATCGATCGGCAGATGTCCAATGCATCATGGTCATCCTGCGCCAGATGATCGCCGACGCCCGATAGGCGGGTGTGGAGATCGGCTCCCCCGAGCTCTTCACTGGTGACGTCTTCGCCGGTTGCGGCTTTGACCAGCGGCGGTCCGGCCAGGTAAATCGTGCCGGTTCCCTGGACGATCACGTTTTCGTCGCACATGGCCGGCACATAGGCGCCGCCGGCCGTGCACATGCCCATGACCACGGCAATCTGGGCGATACCGGCTGCGGACATTCGCGCCTGGTTGAAGAAGATCCGCCCGAAATGGTCCTTGTCGGCGAAGACCTCAGCCTGCATCGGCAGAAAGATGCCGCCGGAATCGACGAGATAAATCGCCGGCAGCCGGTTCTCCAAGGCAATCTCTTGCGCCCGCAAATGTTTCTTGATGGTCATGGGGAAGTAGGTTCCCCCTTTGACCGTCGCATCGTTGGCCGCAATGACACAGAATCGTCCCGACACGGAGCCGATGCCGGTGACAATCCCGGCGGAGGGAACCTGATTGTCATACAACCCAAAGGCGGCAAGGGGGCTGAGTTCGATCCAGGGGGAGCCCGGATCGAGCAGGGCGGCAATGCGCTCGCGGGCCGTCATCTTGCCTCGTTTCTTGTGGAGTGCCACCGCATCGGCCGGTCCGCCCGCTTGCACGATGGTCAGCTGTTTCTTCAGATCGGCCATCAGGCTGTCGTACTGTGCCTGGGCAAGACGAAAGTCTTCCGATGTCTGATTCACGGTGGTAGTCAGGACGCGCATTTCGGACATCCTCTCAACGCTCGACTCGAAGTCCCTTCACGAAATCGACGATGTCATGCATCGGCGTGGCCGGGCGAAAGAGCATCTGCACACCGGCGGCTTTCAGTCGCGGGACATCGTCATCGGGGATAATGCCTCCACCGAACAGCGTGACGTCTTCTGCGCCCTGCTCTTTCAGCAACTGCAGCACGCGGGGAAAGAGCGAGTTGTGGGCGCCGGAATGGATACTCAGACCGATGGCTTGCACGTCCTCCTGAATGGCGGTGGTCACGATCTGCTCCGGCGTCTGATGGAGTCCGGTGTATATGATCTCCACTCCGGCATCGCGCAGCGCCCGTACGACGAGCTTGACCCCCCGGTCATGGCCGTCCAATCCCACCTTGCCGATCAACACTCGAATAGGTGTCGTCGCTATTGCCATACGTTCACCTCTTCCATCACATACCGTCCTTCTGTATCCTTCCTGAGATGACCGGCCTGGATCAGGGGATCGTGTTCAAATATCAGCAACCAGTCCTCCTCGAACGCTCGATCCAGCACCCGGCGCTTGGTGTCGAGGGTCTGCATGGGATCGAGGTCGTATCCCATGATATAGGGGAGGGGCAGATGCGAGACGGTCGGGATCAGATCGCCCAGGAAGCAAGCTATCCGGCCTTCCGACTCGACTTTGACACTCTGATGAAAGCGCGTATGACCGGCCGTGACCATCGTGGTGATGCCCGGCAGCAGTTCCGTATCGCCGTGGAGGAACTCCCACTGATTCAGCTGAGCGACCGGTGAGAAATTGTTCCGTCGATAACTGGCCCTGGTCCGTTCATTCGCCGCAACGGCATCGTCGTACTCGCCCTGTTGCACATAGTAGGTGGCCTTGGGAAAGGCTGACCGCAGCAGGCCGTTCCCGTTCGCGACCGTATTGCCTCCGGCATGGTCGAAGTGTAGATGGGTGTTGATCACCAGATGAATGTCATTGTAGGTGAGGCCATGGCGCTGGAGCGAGTCTCGCAGGGACGGCGTCCGCTCGACTGCAAACATGGAGTGAAACTTGGCATCTTCCTTATCGCCGAGACCCGTATCCACCAGGATGTTCTTGCCGTGGGCCTGGATCAACAGACAGTTCAAGTGGAGCGGAATGCGATTCAACTCATCCGCCGGGCAGCATTTCTGCCAGAGCGTCTTGGGCACCACCCCGAACATGGCCCCGCCATCCAGCCGGAACCGGCCGTCGGTCACTGCATAGATGTCAAAGGCTCCGAGTTTCATAACACCACCGGCTCGCGATAGGTTCCATACACTTCCTTCAACGCGGCGCAAATTTCTCCCAACGTCGCCTTCGCCTTTACGGCTTCAATCAGAGCCGGCATGAGATTCTGGTGGCAGGCGGCCGTTTCCTGTAATTCCTCCAACGAGCCGGCCATCTTGAAGGGATCACGCGATTTTCTGAGATCGGACAAGCGTGCGACCTGTTCCTGTTCCACTTCCGGTCCGATCTTCAAAATGGGAAGGGAACGTGTTTCCTGTTCCACATAGTCGGTGACGCCGACGATGGGCCGCTCCTTGTGTTCGATCTCTTTTTGATACCGTTGTGAGGCATCGAGGATTTCCCGCTGCGGAAAACCGTGTTCGATCGCCGCCACCATTCCACCCATCTGATCCAGCCTTTTGAAATAGTCCCTTGCTCCCTCTTCCAATCGGTTCGTCAGCGATTCGACAAAGTAGGAGCCGCCCAACGGATCCACGCAGTTGACCGTTTCACTCTCGGAGGCGATGACCTGTTGTGTCCGCAGGGCCAGCGTCACCGCTTCTTCTGTGGGGAGCGCCAGGGTTTCATCCATCGAGTTGGTGTGGAGCGATTGTGTCCCGCCGAGCACCGCGGCCAGGGCCTGGAGGGTGGTGCGCACCACGTTGTTCATCGGCTGTTGGGCGGTCAAGGAGCAGCCGGCCGTCTGGGCGTGACAGCGGAGTTGGAGGGAGCGGGGATTCTTCGGGTGGTACCGTTGCTCCATTTCACGCGCCCACAGGCGCCGGGCGGCCCGGAACTTGGCGATCTCTTCGAAGAAGTCATTGTGCACGTTGAAGAAGAAGGAGAGTTGCGGCGCGAAGGCATCCACATCGAGGCCGGACTTCACGGCCGCATCCACATAGGTGAGTCCGTCGTAGAGTGTAAACGCGAGTTCTTGAACGGCTGTCGAGCCTGCCTCCCGGATGTGGTATCCGCTGATGCTGATCGGATGCCACTTAGGGACATGAGCGGCACAGTAGGCGATCGTATCGACGATGATCGCGATGTGCGGTTCGGGCGGGAAGAGCCACTCCTTTTGCGCGATATATTCTTTCAGAATATCGTTTTGAATCGTGCCGCCGAGTCGGTCGAACGGGATGCCGCGCTTTTCTGCCACGGCCAGGTACATGGCAAAGAGTACCGCAGCCGGCCCGTTGATCGTCATCGAGGTGGTGACCTGGTCGAGCGGGATGCCGTCGAACAGCCGTTCCATGTCGGCGAGTGAGGAGATGGCCACGCCGCAGTGGCCCACTTCGCCCCGGGCCATCGGATCATCGGCATCAAGGCCCATGAGCGTCGGCAGGTCGAAGGCGACGCTGAGGCCGGTCTGTCCCTGCGCCAGGAGATACTTGAAGCGCCGATTCGTATCGTCCGCGGAACCGAAACCGGCGAATTGCCGCATGGTCCAGAGGCGGCTGCGGTACATGTTCGGGTAGATGCCGCGGGTGTAGGGAAATGAGCCTGGTTGGCCAAGATCCTGCTCGACGCTCCAACCCTTCAGATGGTCAGGGCTGTAGACCCGTTCGATGTCTAATCCAGAGAGGGAGGAGAAACGAGATTTCCGCTCGTTCATGACGCGGCCCTCCGGGAAGGAACGAACACGTCAGCTCACATTCACCGGCTGCTCTCCATACACATAGAATCCATGCCCGCTCTTTCTCCCGAGCCGACCGGCTTCGACATACTTGCGCAGCAGGGGACAGGGGCGGAACTTGGGGTCTCCCAGATCGTGATGCAGCACCTCACAAATGGCGAGCACCGTATCCAGACCGATGCGGTCGGCCAAGGCCAGGGGACCCACGGGATGGTTGGTCCCTTCCACCATCGCCAGGTCGATCGCTTCGGCCGTTGCGACGCCTTCCTCCAGTGCAAAGACCGCCTCATTAATCATGGGAATGAGGACCCGGTTGACGATGAAGCCGGGGAAATCTTTGCAGACCACCGCGGTTTTCCCCGCGTGCCGGACCAGCTCCAGGGCGAGTTGCAGCGTATGCTCCGAGGTTTCGATGGCGCGCACCACTTCGACCAGCCGCATGACCGGGACGGGGTTCATAAAATGGATGCCGACGACGCGATCGGGACGACCCGAGGCCATGCCCAGGCTCGCGATCGAAATCGAGGACGTATTGCTGGCCAGGACGGCCGATGGTTCACAGACTTGCCCCAACTGGGCGAACAGCGCTCGTTTCATGACGGGATCTTCCGGTATCGCTTCGATCACCACTTGTGCCTCTCGTAAGCGTTGCATGTGCTTCATTGGATGAATGATCGCCATGGCCGATCCGGCCTGATCGCCCCGCAGCGCGCCTTTTTCAACTGCTTTCGTCACACCTTGCCAGATTTTCTTGATGGCCTCTTCCAGTGCCTCCTCCGTTGCATCGACCAGGAGGACATTCCACCCCGCCGTGGCCAGCACCTGCGTGATGCCGCGCCCCATCTGTCCCGCGCCTACGACCCCGATGGTTTTGATGTCGTCGATCGTCATAACGATCCCTGGTTCACCGCTCCACGATGAGGGCGAGCGCTTCTCCGCCTCCGATGCAGAGGGCGGCCAGCCCGCGATGGACGTCGTGCGTCTTCATGGCGTACAGCAGCGTCGTTAAGATCCTGGCTCCAGTGGCGCCGATGGGATGACCCAGGGCCACCGCTCCGCCGTTGACGTTGACCTTCTTGGGATCGAGGCCGAGTTCACGATTGATCGCCAGGGAGACAGCCGAGAACGCTTCGTTGATCTCGAACAGGTCGATGTCGTTGACCGACAGTCCTGTTTGTTTCAACAGTCGCCGGATCGCTTCGACCGGCGCAATCGTGAACCATTCCGGTGCCAGCGCCGCACCGGCATAACCGACGATACGGGCCATCGGCGCGAGGCCAAGCCGGGCGGCCTCCTCTTCATCCATGATGACCAATGCTGCCGCTCCATCGTTGCAGGAGGGGGAGTTGCCCACGGTGAGGACTCCATCGTCCTGAAAGACCGGTGTGAGCTGGCGCAACTTGGTCAGATCCACCCGATTCGGTTCCTCGTCGTCCGAGATGAGGACCGGCGCTCCCTTTTTCTGCGGCACTTCGACCGGAACGATCTCTTTCTTGAAGGCGCCGCGGGCGATTGTGTCACGGGCCCGGCTGTAACTGTCCAGGGCGAAGTCGTCGACGTCCTGTCTCGACAATCGATACTTGGCCGCGCACAACTCCCCCGCATTCCCCATGTGAAACTGGTTGTAGACATCCCAGAGCCCGTCTTTGATTAAACTGTCGGTCAGCTCACCGTGCCCCAGTCGGTAGCCTTGCCTGGCCTTCTCCAGCAGGAAGGGGGCTCGTGTCATGTTTTCCATTCCACCGGCCACCATGATGTTCGCTTCTCCCAAGGCGATGGCCCTTGTCGCCATTATCACGGCCTGCAGGCTGGATCCGCAGACCTTATTGACGGTCACCGCACCGACGGAATGAGGCAGCCCCGCGCCGATGGCCGCCTGTCTGGCCGGTGCCTGGCCCAATCCCGCGCTGAGCACACATCCCATCAGGACTTCGTCGATCCGATCACCCGGCAGTTGGATGCGTTTTACGGCTTCGGCGATGGCGAGGCTCCCGAGCTTGGTGGCCGGGATGGAGCTGTAGCTTCCGTTGAAGCTGCCCATCGGGGTTCGGGCTGCGCTCACGATGACGGCATGGTGTCTGGCGTTCACAGCAGTTTCTCCCAGTCGCTCTCTTCAAGATACTGTTTCACCCTGGCCATGAAGCGGTCGGCGGTGGCGCCATCGATCACCCGATGGTCGAACGAGAGGCTCAGGTAACACATAGCGCGAATCGCGATGGCATCGTTGATAACCACAGTGCGCTTCTGCACCGATCCCACTCCGAGGATGGCGGTCTGCGGCTGATTGATGATGGGAGTGCTGAAAAGACTGCCGAAGCCGCCGTGGTTGGTGATGGTGAAGGTGCCGTCCTGGACTTCGTCTGGTCTTAACCGCTTGCTCCTGGCTCGTTCGGCAAGGTCTGTTATCTCATCGGCAATCTGGCTCAGTCCTTTGCGATCGGCATGCCGAATGACGGGAACCAGGAGGCCGTCGTCGAGCGCCACTGCGATGCCGATATGCATGCCTTGCTTGATCACGAGTCCCTGCTCCCGCCAGGAGGAATTCAGAAGCGGGTGTTCTTTGATGGCGCGCGTGACGGCGCTGATCACGAACGGCAGATACGTGAGCGCGCGGCCCTCTCGAAACCTGGTTATGCCGCTGAAGTCCGCTTCGAAAAATGTCGCCACATGGGCCGCCGTGTGCCGGCTCTGGACCATGCGTTCGGCGATGGTCTTTCGCATTTGAGACAGAGGCACGATCTCTTCATGCGTGGAGATGGGAGGCGGGGATGGCGTTGCGGCCAACGCGCCCTGCAAGCTGCCGGTCGATTTACGCTTGCCGATCACGTCCAGCAGGTCATGCTTCGTGATTCTCCCGCCCTCGCCGGTTCCTGTGATCGCGGAGAGATCCAGGCCATGTTCTTTCGCCAGTTGTCGAACGGCGGGGGAGTAGTGATGCTCGTTCGGTCCTGCCTCCATCGGCCGGACCGTCACGCCCCCGACACGATTGACGACGCCGGATGCCGGCTGAGAATCGAGCCTGGCCAGCATTGTTCCCACCGGAACGGTTGTTCCTTCAGGCACAAGTATCTCGATGAGGAACCCTGTCGCAGGAGAGGGAATGTCCAGGGCGACCTTCTCGGTTTCCACTTCCAGGAGCGGCTGATCTTTTTCGACAGCTCCGCCTTGAGGGATCAGCCATTTGACGACGGTCCCTTCCGCGATGCTTTCACCGAGTTGGGGCATCACAATGTCGGTCGCCACTTCGACCTCCAGCTCTCAGCTTTCGGCGGTCAGCTGTCAGCTTCAGAAACTCTCCTGCTGAGGGCTGAAAGCTGAGAGCTTCATCATTCTTAGTTCAATAGGCCGCCAACTTCTTCGCTCCCGCGACGATGTCGCTCACTTTGGGCAGAAAGAATTCTTCCAGCGGTGTGCTGAACGGCACCGGCGTGTCCGGCGGGGCGATGCGGAGAATCGGCCCATCCAGGCAGTCGAAGCAGTCTTCCGCCAGCAATGCGGAAATTTCGGCCCCGATCCCGCCGGTTTTGTTGTCCTCGTGCAGAAGGATGACCTTGCTGGTTTTGCGCACCGATGCGTAAATCGTCTCTTTGTCGAGGGGGATCAAAGTGCGAAGGTCCACCACCTCAAGGTCGATTCCTTCTTTGCCCAACAGTTCCGCCGCTTCCAGGGCCAGATGGACCATCGCTCCGTACGTGATGAGCGAGACGTCGCGGCCTGTTCGTTTGACCTCTGCCTTTCCGAGGGGAACGATGTAATCCTCCTGCGGCAAGGTCGCTTTGATCCGGCGGTAGAGAAACTTGTGTTCAAAGTAGAGGACGGGATTTGGGTCGCGAATGGCCGCCTTCAACAGTCCCTTTGCGTCATAGGGTGTTGAAGGAGCGACAATCTTGAGCCCGGGAGAATGGAAGAACCAACCTTCCGGGCATTCGGAGTGAAATGGACCGCCGTGAACGCCGCCGCCGAACGGTGCCCGGATGACCATGGGGACTGCCGCACCCCAGCGATAATGGTTCTTGGCCGCCACTTCAGTGATCTGGTCGAAGGCGCAGGAGATGAAGTCCGCAAACTGCATTTCCACCACCGGCCGCAATCCCATCATGGCCGCGCCGATAGCCGCGCCCACAATGCCGGACTCGGAAATCGGCGTGTCCAGCACGCGCCATTCGCCATATTTTTCGAGGAACCCCTCCGTGACCTTAAACGCCCCGCCGTAGGCGCCGATGTCTTCGCCCATCAGAAAGACACGCTCGTCTCGGCTCATCTCTTCATCCAGGGCCTGCGAAATCGCGTCTACGTAGGTAACCTCCTGAGTGAGCGTCGCGGTCGTCATGGGTGCACCTCGTCTGCTGTGGCGAACACTCCCACCAGGGTCTCCTGCCCGTCCGGCAAGGGGCTCTGTTCGGCGAACTTCGTCCCTTCGTCGACTTCTTTCTTGGCCCGTTCTCCCACCTCATGAAAATACGATTCATCGCCATACCCTAACTGCGTCACCAGACGTTCGGCTCTCAAGATGGGATCTTTGGCTTTCCATTCTTCCAGCAATTCGCGCGGGACGTACTTGGCCGCGTCATGTTCGGAATGGCCATGCATCCGCATGGTTTTAAATTCGAGAAAGGTCGGGCCTTCGCCGGCCCGGGCCTTGGCGATGGCTCGCTGAGATGCGAGGTAGACGGCCGCCACATCATTGCCGTCCACAATCTCGCCCGGCATTCCGTAGGCTTTCGCCCGCTCGACCACATCGGTAATCGCCATTTGATACCGCACCGGCGTGGAATAGGCATATTGATTGTTGGTGCAGAAGAACACGACCGGCAGCCGCCGCACCGCCGCAAAGTTCATGGCTTCATGAAAGTCGCCTCGACTCGTTCCTCCGTCGCCGGTTCCGGCAAAGGCCACGCGGGACTCTCCTCTGATCTTGAAGGCCAGCGCCGCGCCTGCGGCGACCGGCATGTTGTCGGCCAGATGGCTGACGAATCCGATCATCCCGCGTTTCAAATCGCCCATATGAACATTGCCGTCTTTTCCTTTGGTAGGGCCACCCTGCTTGCCGAGGTACTGGGCGATGATTTCTCCGGGGGAAAAGCCGCGAATGAGAAACGCGCCCATATCGCGGTGAAACGGCGCAATGACGTCATCCGGCCTCAGCGCCGAGGCATAACCGACGGCGATCGCCTCCATCCCATGACTCGTATAGACGCCGCCGACGATGCGGCCCTGCCGGTAGAGCGCGCTGATCCGGTCTTCCAGGCTTCTCGTCAACCGGAGGTAGTAGTACATATCGAGGAGGTCGCCGCGTTTGATTTCGTTGGCAATGACCGCAACGTCCATGATGACCTCCCGAGTGAGGCGGCCAGGTGCTCAGAGTGCCGGAAGATCCCGCCATGACAACAAGGGTTTGTGCTCCTTGCACGAGTGACAGTCGGATGCGTCCCACTGCGGCATGTCCAGGTCGACGCTGAAGTAAAAGGGAACGCGTGCCGTGAGTTCCTCCATCAAGGGGAATTGCCCGCTGTCTCGCCTGGCAAAGACCATCATGCCTGCAAGTTGTCCTCCGCGATCCGTCACGACCTTCCCCAATTTGCTGACGCACAGGCCGCGAGTGGTCACATCGTTCAAGGAGAGAAAGCGTTCTCCCGTTTCGACTGTGCCGTGGATGATGTCGGTGCCGATCTTGCCCGTCTCGTGATTGAACGGGGTCAGGACGACACGCATCGGCATCCGAGCGGCCAGGATGTCGCTGGTGCGCTCGGCCAGAAATCGCGCGTCGGATGAGGTGGCGATAATTCCTGTCGGCGGATGGTGTCGAAACGTCTGCAGAATCCATTCCGCCATGTTGGATGCGATGATGGTCACGAGATCGGGAAATCGCGCGATGGATTCAAAGCGCAGATAGACATTCGTGTGGTGGCCGGAGACCACTTCCACATGGCTATCGAAATACACCGCTCGCGAGTCGTGCAGCAGGCGCTGAATATCCCAGGACGACAGGGTGGGGTGCGGGGTGTCGCGAATCAGGTGTTCCAGCCTCACGTCGATCTCCGACCCCTCATAGAGCGTCCTCTGTCGCTCCACCAACTCCAGGGTGGCAGCTTCCGGGGATTTGTCGATTGATGGCATCATGACCTTCCCGTGCTCCTCTCGTCCTGTGCCGCAATGGTCGTTCTCAGAATGCCGATCGGCAGAATCTCCAATTCGACGACATCGCCCGGTTTCAAATATCGATCAAGCTCCAGGCCGCATCCGCCACCGACTGTCCCGGAGCCGAACAGATCGCCGGGATAGAGGAACTCACCTCGCGACACGTGCTCGATCATTTGCGAAAAAGACCAATGGATTGAACCGAAACGCCCCTCAGACCGGACTTCGCCGTTGATCCGGGCGATCATCCGTAACGACGCGAGGTCCTGAATGTCATCGGGCGTGACGATGCAGGGGCCGATGGCGGTAGCGAAATCTTTTCCTTTTGCCGGACCGAGCCGGCAGGCCATTTCCTGAAATTGAATGTCCCGCGCGCTGAAGTCGTTCATGATCGTATAGCCGGCGATGTAGTGCTCGGCATCCCGCTCGGCAATATCGATTCCCTTACGTCCGATGACGCAGGCCAGCTCCAGTTCGTAATCCAGTTTCTGTGTGTTCAGCGGCCACCGAAGCTCATGATCAGGTCCGATGATCGTCCGGTGGTTGCCTTTGTAGTACACGGGTGCCTTGTACCATTCAGGCGGGATCGGTTGTCCCCGTCGCTTGGAGGTCGCCGCAATGTGCTCCTCGAAGGCAATAAAATCACGCAGCGACGAAGGATTGGGGAGGGGAGCCGTCAATCGGACGCTCGCCGGATCATAAAAGACGGTCTCACCCGCCGGACCTGCGATGGAGGAACCATGGCCCACGGCGTAGTCGAATGCGCGACGGGCCGCGTCTGTCGCGGCGGGGCCGCCTTCCAAAAACTCCAACATTGTGGCGGGAACTTGCGCGTCGGCGAGGCGGCGCGGTTGTGTTTCGCCCTGATCGGTGAGTCGTCGCGCCTGTGCCATGTTGAGGTCTACGATCGAGGCACTGTGCAACGCGCCGATTCTGGTGAAGGTTCCGACGGGAGTGCGCACCTGGAAGCTGACGAGTTTCATGGGCGGCTCCAACTCATCGCATAGTCCTTCAGTTCAACGGCGTCGCATTCGGACATCACCGTAAAGGCCCGTCGCGATTCGATCATCACGGCGACTTCGTCCGTCTGCTCCTTGGTTTTGCTTGCTGCGATGGCCTGCGGGTGCGGGCCATGATGAATCCCTTGTGGATGCAGCGTGAACATACCGGGGCGAATACCGGCGCGGCTGAAAAATTCTCCCTGGTGATAAAAGAGCACTTCGTCATAGTCCATGTTGCGATGATAGAACGGCACGCGAAGTGCGCTCGGGTCGCTTTCCAGCGGCCTTGGCGCGAAGGTCGACATCAGCAGTCCGCCGGCTTGAAAGGTCATATGCACGCTAGGCGGGAGGTGATAGCGCGGGCTGATGACCGGACGAAAATCTCGCACATTCAGCTTGGCGACCCAGAGGTCACCCTTCCAGGCCGCGACATCCATGGGATAGAACGGGTAATACACACGGGTGTAGTCACCGTCCCGCTTGATGCGCACTTCCCATTCGTGTCGACTATGGGCGTCTTCCGGAGGCAGCGCCAGTTCCGGCGCGGTGAGGACTCCCGGATCGAATAACGCATGGCGGCCGAGCGGGCCTCGATCCGGTACTTCGACCGGCGCCGTAGTCTCGACAATGAGAAACAGCCCCGGTTCTCCCTTCGTATCGACATGGACTCGATATGTTGTGCCTTTCGGGATCACCAGGTAGTCGCCCGGTTCATAACTCAAGAATCCATAGTCCGTTTCCCACCGGCCTCGTCCTCGATGCACGAAGACGATTTCGTCCCCGTCGGCATTCCGCACGAAGTAAGGCATCGTCTCCGCGCGTCTGGATAGGGAGACACGGGCATCCGGACTCTGTAAGAGAACCGTTGGGCGTCCGTCGGCGGAATGGTAATCGGGGGTCGGCAACTCGGTGCAGGTAAACGCCCGTGGCCGGAGCGGACCGTCGATTCTGCTCCATGCGGTCGGAGGATGATGATGGTAAAGATGGGAGGCGGGGCCACTGAAGCCCTGACGACCATGCTCTTCCTCGTGCAGGCCTTCGGGAATCCCGACGTGTGCCTGATTGGGAGGGGCGCCTTTTTTCACCAGGTACATCACGAACCTCCTGATGCCTCAGGGACGGCTCGATGTTCTAGGACGCCGGCTGAAACGACTCGGATGGGGCGTCTTTAAAGGGAAGCGGAAGCGTTTCGTAGTCGATAATCGTGTTTTCGACCCCTCTGGTTTGATCTCGTTCAATGTCCCTGTAGAGCGCCTCGACGGTCGCGCGAACGAAGGTTTTGGATTCCTCCAGCCCGTGTTGCCGTTGAGTCAGTTCAAGAAATACGCCACAGCCGGGGAAAAGAGGATAGGTGAACCGCTGCTTGAGCGGCCCGAAGCCGTCGCGGCCATGCTTGGTTTCTCCTGAGAATCGAACCCCATGGGATTCCCATTCGCGACAGACCGCCTCGATGTCGTCGACTTCGATGGCGATGTGCTGAACTCCCTCGCCGTATTTGTCGATGAAGTCGCAGATCTGAGACCGACGTGCCTTATTGCGACCTTGCATGAGCGCGATCTTCGCATCGCCCCGTTGAACGACCACGGTGTCCATGCTCGACATGTCACTACCTACGTCCTGAGCGGACCAAATCACGTGAAAGCCGAGTACTGTGGTGAAGAGGGATTCGGCGGCGGCGAGATTTTTCACGCAGAGCGTGATGTGATCGATACCGATGGCTTCTTTCATGGTGGGTCCTCCTACGCGGCCTCGGAAAACGTGGAAGGGACTCATGCCATTGTCGCGATCGGGAAGAGCAGGATTCACATACGCTCACACTATATAACATAAGAGTTGCATCATTCAATATAGATTTTGTATTATGTGCCATGGCGACGAACATGAGAAAGGAAATTCGTATGCAGTTCGGTTGGGACGAGAAAGGACAGCCCGGTATGACCGCGGAGGTGCACGATGTCGTTTTACGAACATGTGCGCGCGGACGTGCTCCGGCATGGAGCGATCAATAATACCTACCTGACACGGTTTCAAGCCGGTGAGGTGACCGACAGAGAGTTCCGCGAATTTGCCGTCGAGCTTTACAGTTTTGCGCGATTCTTTCCCCGCATTCTTGCCGCTCAATTAGTCAATACTGAAGATGAGGCCGTGGCCGATGAGCTGACGAAAGTCCTCTATTCGGAACTCGGCGACGGCATCGTCAAGCATCGCCACGAATTGCTGTACCGGAACTTCCTCCGGTCGATTGGCATCGACATTCATGACGCGATGCACACACCCATGAAACCCAGCACGCGCGCGTATATCCAGGGAATGGAACGGCTCTATAGCAGCAGGCACCACGCTACGGCGCTGGGAGCGTCTTTTGGTCTGGAGAATATGGCCATCACGATGTGGGATCATTTGATCCCAGGGTTGGCCTGGTTGAAGCAGGTTCGGTATCCGCGCATGGACATGACGTATTTCACCTTCCACCGCCAACTGGAATCCTCGCATGAAAGAGCCATGGAGCATGCCATGGAAGCAGTGGGCGGAACGGGGGTGAAGGTGGACGCAACGATGTCCGAGCAGGAGCAGAGAGATTTTCGCTTCGGCATGAACGCGGTGCTGGACTATCTTGAAGGGTTTTGGATGGGGCTGGAACGGAAGGCATCCGGTTTCCGCCGGAGCCGGCCTCTGCCGGCGCGGCAGTTGGCGAGTGAACTGCGCGGACAATCGCATTGACCCGGCTGCGGGTCGGAGGATCACATGGAGCGCGTGTGGATCAGTCGCTACGATGCGGGTGTTCCTCTCTCCTCCGCCTATCCGGAATGGACCGTCCCGGACCTGCTTCGTCGCTCCGCGTCACGTTTCCCCGATTCGACCGCGCTCTTCTTTTATGGCGCGCGTCTTTCCTTCCGTGAACTGAACGATCTGACCACGCGTTTTGCACATGGGTTGCTGCGGCTCGGCGTGAAGAGGGGCGATCGGGTCGCTCTCATGCTGCCGAATATTCCGCAGGCGGTCATCGCCTATTACGGCGTATTGAAGGCCGGCGCGATTGTCGCGCCCATGAATCCGCTTTACGTCGAACGTGAAATTCACAGTCAGCTGGCCGACGCCGGCAGCGAGATGATCGTTGCGTTGGACCTTTTTTATCCCCGCATCCAGGCCGTCCGCGAGCAAACAGGTCTGCCCGAGCGGATCATCGTCACCAGCCTCGGAGATTTCCTTCCGCCCGTGAAGCGGCTGCTCTATCCGCTTAAGGCACGGCTGGCAAAGCGCTGGGTGGCGGTCGAGAAAACTCCCCCGGTCTATGACTTTCTTGCACTGCTCGACACCGCATCCCCCCATACCGAAGATGATTCCCCGCTTCTACCCTCGGTGGAGCCGGACGCATTGGCTCAGATTCAATATACCGGCGGCACCACCGGCACCCCCAAGGGTGTCATGCTCTCGCATCGTAACGTGGTGGTGAATACGATGCAGGGGCGCCTCTGGTGCTCGGATTTTCAGGAGGGGAAGGAAGTCTTCCTGGGCGCGGTGCCGTTTTTCCATTGTTATGGGCTGAGTACTTGTCAGAATCTCGCCGTCGCGACTGGTTCTCAGATCGTTCTGCTCCCGCGATTCCATGCGGAGGAGGCGGTGAAATTGATTCATCAGCACCGGGTCACCATTGTGTCGGGCGTGCCGGTGATGTTCGCCATGATCACAGATTGTCCGAAAGTCGGACGGTACGACTTACATTCGATACGGGTCTGTCTTTGCGGAGCCAGCCCCCTGCCGACCGAGGTGCAGGAACGATTCGAGCGGTTGAGCGGGGTCAGGATTTCAGAAGGATACGGGTTGACCGAGGCGGGTCCCACCACCCATTGCAACCCGATTCACGGGGATCATCCGCACGGCTCGATGGGGTTGCCGTTTCCCGATACGGACGCGCGGGTTGTGGATGAAGAAACGGGCATGCGGGACATCCCTACGGGAGAAGCGGGGGAATTGATCGTCCGCGGGCCTCAGGTGATGCAGGGCTACTGGAGGAAAACCGAGGACACGCAAGCGGTGTTGCGCGACGGCTGGCTCTACACCGGAGATATCGTCACGCGTGATGAGCATGGATTTTTCTTTTTTCTGGATCGCAAGAAAGATGTCATCAAGCCATGGGGAGAGACCGTCTATCCGCGAGAGGTTGAAGACATCCTCTATCGACATCCTGCCGTACGTGAGGCCGTGGTCGTGGGCGCTCCCGACCCCCATTATGGAGAGGCGGTCAAGGCGTTTGTCGTGCAGAAGGACGGATGTACCGTGACCGAGCAGGAGTTGATCGACCATTGCCGCCGGTTGCTGGCGCGGTTCAAGGTCCCGGTGGCCATTGAATTTCGCACTGAACTGCCACGCACCATTATCGGGAAGGTGTTGCGACGCGCCTTGCGCGATGAGGCGGATACGGTCCCGGCCGGTATGCAGTCGTCGCGCAAGGCGATGTGAGGCTGCGAGGGGGGCATCATGAGAGAGGTCGTCATTGTCGCCGGTGTACGCACCCCTATCGGGAACTTCGGCGGTGCCCTGAAGGACCTCCCGCCTCACAAGATGGGGGAATTGGTCGTGCGGGAAGCCATCTCGCGTGCCAAGGTGGATCCCCGGCTCATCGACGAAGTGATCGTGGGCTCCGTCGGTCACACGAGTGATGCCTACAACGTCGCTCGTGCGATTGCGCTCATGGCCGGCCTTCCTGTGCGTACACCGGCCTATTCGGTGCAGCGAAACTGCTCGTCCGGCCTCCAGCCGTTCGTCAATGCGTACCAAAACATTCAAAGTGAGGATGCAGACGCACAAGTCGTGGGGGGAGTGGAGAGCATGAGCCGCGCCCCGTTTGTCTCACGGGACATGCGCTGGGGCAAACGACTTCGCAACGCCGAATTGATCGACAGCATCTGGGAGGGATTGACGGATGCCTTCTGCGGCCAATTGATGGGCCGGACGGCCGAGAACCTGGCTGAGGAGTTCGGCATCGGTCGTGAGGAGCAGGATCGATATGCGGTGGAGAGCCACCGCCGGGCGTTCAAAGCCATTCGGGAGGGCCGGCTCAAGGATGAGATTCTGCCCGTGATGGTGCCTAAATCGGTGGCCGGGCGTGATGCCGCACCGGTGGTCGTCTCGCAAGACGAGGGGCCGAATGTCGGGTTGACGGAACAGCAACTCGCGCTCTATCCGCCGCTCTTCAAAGAACAGGGGAGCGTCACGGCGGGGAACAGTTGCCCCCTCAACGATGGAGCCGCTGCGGCGATCGTCATGTCCTCCGCGCGTGCGCGTGAGTTGGGGTGTCGTCCGCTCGGCCGCATCAGGGGCTACGCCTTCATCGGCGTGGAGCCGACGCGTATGGGGATCGGTCCAGCCGAAGCGCTTCCGTTGGCACTCACGCGCGCCGGTGTCAGCCTCACCGACCTGGAACTCATCGAAGTGAACGAGGCCTTTGCCGTGCAGTATCTCGCGGTGGAGCGCCTGTTGGGACTGAAGCGTGAGCTTGTCAATGTAAATGGCGGCGCGATCGCGCTGGGCCATCCGGTCGGCATGACGGGTGCCCGGCTGGTCATCACGATCCTGTACGAGATGCAGCGGCGTGGCGCTGCACTCGGTGCAGTGGCCCTGTGCGTCGGCGGCGGGCAAGGCGCCGCGATGGTGCTGGAACGCATGTGACAGGTGCGGAGCGAGCCACAGGAGTCGTCCCATGTATATCTATAAAGTTGGAGTGGTGGGGGCCGGTACCATGGGTGCGCAGATCGCTGAAGTGGTGAGTTATGCCGGCGTGCCGGTGCTGCTGGCAGATATACAGGACACGCTGGCCAGGCGCGGCGTCGAGTCCGTACGAGCGATCTATCAGGCCCGCGTGGACAAGGGGAAGATGACGCCTGAGCAGCTGGAAGAGAAAATGCTGCTGGTGACGGCCTCATCGAACCTGGAGGCCCTGAATGATGTCGATCTGGTCATCGAGGCTGTGTCCGAAGACCTGAAGGTCAAGCAACAGGTGTTGCACGAACTGGACCGGGTCTGTGCGCGAAGTGCCATTCTAGCGAGTAACACCTCCGCGCTGTCCATCTCAGCTCTCGGAGCTTCAACCACGAGGCCCGGCAAGGTGCTCGGACTTCATTTTTTCAATCCTGCCTATGCGATGCCACTGGTGGAGGTCATCCCCGGATTGGCCACTGATTCCCAGACCGTCGATGATGTCGTCGGTTTTGCCGAAAGCCTCCGGAAGACCCCGGTGATCGTGAAGGAATGTGCGGGTTTCCTCGTCAATCGCTTGCTCTCCCCCTATTTGAATGAAGCCGTGTGGTGTCTCCAAGACGGGGACGTATCTACCAAAGAGATCGATCAGGAGATGGTGTCATTCGGCATGCCCGTCGGCCCGTTCACTCTGCTGGATATCGTCGGGCTGGATATTGCGCTGGAAGTCGCGCGCATTCTCCACCGATCCTACGGCCCGCGGATGGCCCCGGCTCCGCTCCTCGAAGCCTTGGTCAAGGCAGGACGAATTGGAATCAAGGCGGGGCATGGATTCTATGACTATCTGAGCGCCGAAGAGAGCGGCCGCGACCGAAGCCTCGAATATCTGACTCAGCAAGTGCGGGAACACAGTCGGCAGAAAAGCATGCGATGGACGAGGTCGCGACCTCTGTTGGCCATGGTGAATGAGGCGGTGACCGCGCTGCAGGAAGGTGTTGCCTCAGCGCGCGACATCGATCTTGCGATGGTTGCAGGGACGGGATTCCCGAATGAGAAGGGAGGCCCGCTGCATTTTGCCGACCAACTTGGCATCGACCATGTGCTCCAGGAGTTGGAAGAGTTCAGGGAAAGCCTGGGTGTCCGGTTCTGGCCTGCCCCGATGTTGCGCCGAATGGTGGAGGCCGGGTTTACCGGACAGCTCGCGGGACGAGGGTTCTTTTCGTACTGAGGATGGATGCCGTTGTGCATCGGATGATTCAGCGGGATTGTGCGGATCGCCGCTTCCCAGATCAGATCCCTGTGAGACTGACCGCGATTCAATGACGTGAGGCTCATATGACCACGACAGCCGGCTCGATGCTCTCTTGCAACATTGATGGAGCGGTGGCAACCCTGGTGATCAACCGCCCTCCCGTCAACACGCTTACGCCTGAACTCCTTACCGAGCTCAGCCAGGCCTTCGACCTGTTGGCCAAGGATGATGCCGTGAAAGCGGTTGTGTTGACCGGCACGGGTCGGTTCTTCATTGCCGGGGCAGATATTCGAGTATTGGCCTCGATCGCCTCGTCGCGGGAAGGGGAACGGATCGCCCTGCAAGGCCAAGTGATCTTGGACCGGATCGAGGCCCTGGAGAAACCGGTCATTGCTGCCATCAATGGCGTCTGTCTCGGTGGAGGGCTGGAATTGGCGATGTGCTGTCACATCAGACTCGCCGCGGAAGGCAGCCGGTTGGGTCAGCCGGAAATCAATCTGGGCATCATGCCGGGATTTGGCGGCACGCAGCGGCTTCCCCGGATCGTCGGCCAATCCAAGGCTCTGGAGTTGATCTTGACCGGTGATCCGATTTCCGCGCAGGAGGCCAAGTCGCTTGGGTTGGTGTCTCAGGTCATACCGCCGGAAGATCTCCTGCGTCAGGCTCAGAGCCTGGCACGCACCATCACTTCGAAAGGTCAAATGGCGGTGCGCGCGTCGCTTCAGGCGATCCGCAAAGGCGTCGAGCTGGACCTTCGTGACGGCTTGGCTTTGGAAGCGCACCTGTTTGGTGGGTTATGCGACACGGACGATAAAAAGGAAGGCCTGGCTGCCTTTTTGGAGAAGCGCCAGCCGCGCTTCGCGGACCGATGAAGACCTGTGAAGGCGGTTCAGCCGATGAAAGGGGCAACATGGCACCGGCGTTCGGCAAGCGGGCCTTGGCATTAGGCGGGGGAGGCTTCACCGGCTATCTCTTTGAAATCGGCGCGTTGACCGCATTGGATGATTTGTTCGAGGACGGCGTGACGATGAACGATCTCGATCTGTATGTCGGCGTGAGTGCGGGAGCGACGGCGGCGGCCCTCTTGGCCAATGGAGTCAGGCCGCAGGAGATTCTGGACACGAATTTGTCCGGCACCAGACCCTACTACTTCGATCATCGTAATGTGTTTTCTCCCGCCATCGGCGAGGGGCTCAAGACAGTGTGGCGGGTGACCCGGCAACTCGTCCCGCTGCTGAAGCTCTATGTGCGTCACTACGGCGAGATGACGCTCATCGACCTGCTCGACAAGGCCCAAGAGGCGCTGCCGAGCGGCATCTATACCTTGGAGCCCTTCGCCCGCTATCTGGCCATGATTTTCAAAACCAGGGGGTTGAGCGATAGTTTTGCCGGACTCTCGAAAGAACTCTATATCCCGGCGATCGATCTGGAAACAGGAGACAGTGTCATGTTCGGCGAGGAGGGCTGGCGGGACGTTCCGATCTCACGCGCAGTTACGGCGTCCTCCGCAGTCCCGATTTACTTCTGTCCGGTGCGAATCCAGGGCCGCGACTATATCGATGCGGGCATCGGCCGCATGGCCTTCTTCGATGTCGCCGTCCAAAAAGGGGTGGATTTCATGATCATGATCAACCCCATGACACGAGCCCCGCACAGTGGGGCATCGCAAGGGCTGTCGGCCGCCGGTAAGAGGAGCAAGCGGTTGCGGGAGAGGGGGTTTCTGTCCATCGGCGAACAGGCGTCGCGGATCAACTTTGAAGCGCGGTTTTCCCAAGCCTTGGAGCTCTTTCAGCATGACTACCCGGCCAAAGAGGTCTTGGTCATTTCGCCGGTGGAGGACGATGCCCTCCTGTTTGAACGAAGTTTTCTGAGCTACCGCGACCGCATCCATCTCCTCCGGGCCGGATATGTGGCGGTGATGGCGTTGGTAAGAGACCGGTTCGACAACCTGTCCGCGCAGTTCGCCTGTCACGGCATGGCCATTTCACGCGCCAGATTCGAGGATCGTGCGGAGCGGCGCCTCACACAGCTCAATCACGTCCCGTCGGTTTCCGTTCCGCAAGCGCGTCAGGTCCGGGTCAAACCGGCGCCTGTCGGCGGGGTCGGCGCTGCCTGGCGCAAGGCGAAGTAGTCACGGCGGCAGTAGGCACCTATGGCGACAAGGGAAAACATGTTCAGGGGATCGCTCGCGGCTGCTGAGGCCTCCCGTGACAGGCGAGCGTATGCTGGATTTATTTCAGGTCTTTTCGAGGGAAAGGTTCGAAGGCAGCTGTTTACCTCAGTTTCGATTCCAGACCAGGGCGAAGCGGCGAAGGAATTTCTCGACACCCTCCGCCTCCTGCTGGTCGAGAAAGTGGATCCGGAAGCGATCGATCGGGACGGCGCGATCGGCGAGGACGTGATTGCTGCGTTCAGGCAGATCGGCGCGTTCGGCATCAAAATCCCGCGCAGCTACGGCGGGCTTGGTCTTTCTCAGTCGGAATACCACGCGGTGGCGACACTCCTGGGCAGTCACGATGCGGCAACTACCGTCCTGCTCTCGGCGCACAATTCGATCGGGGTGGCGGAACCCGTGAAGCTGATCGGGAATCATGAACAGCAACAGCGATTGCTACCCCGTCTTGCCAGAGGAGACATTTCCGGATTTGCGCTGACGGAAAAGGAGGCCGGATGCGATATCTGGGATCTCAAAACCTATGCGATCCCGGTACAGGAAAGCGGCGCCCTGGTGGGCTATCGTCTCACGGGTGAGAAGTTGTACACGACGAACGCGCCTCGCGAGGACCATGAATTCTTGGCGTCACTGCTCGTCGTCATTGCGCAAATTGTGGACGCGCCGCATGAGATCCACCGTCCCAAGGAGGAACGGCGGTTCGGGGCCTTTGTGGTCGACACACAGTCGCGGGGGTGCCGTTGCACTCGGCTCAGCTTTATGGGTGTGCGGGGCATCTATAACGGTCAGGTGCATCTGCGCGAGGTTTTTGTGCCGGTGGCAGACCGGCTGGGGGCAGAGGGCGACGGCCTGCGACGCGCGCTGGAGAGCCTGACCGTGGGACGGCTCACGCTTCCCGCCGCCTGCCTGGGGAATCTCAAACAGTGTCTGTGGCTGGCCCGTCTGCGCGCGCAGCAGCGGGTTCAATATGACCGTCCGATCGGCGAACACACGGATATCGGCGCGAAGATTGTGTTGATGGCTTCGCGGGTGCTGGCGTTGGAAGCCATCGTGAAGATCACGGGCATCTGGGCCGATACGAAGCAGGATGTGCGGCTGGAGTCCGCGGCGGCAAAAATTCTCGCCACGGAATGGCTCCTGGAATCGTTGCTGGATCTGTTTCGTATCTATGGCGGGCGCGCATTTGAGACGCCGGATTCGCTGCGTCTCCATGGAGACCTGCCGGTACCGATCGAACGGATGATCCGCGACGCGCTCATCAACGTGATCTGGGAAGGGAGCAACGGGATCTTGACGCTTTGGATCGGGAGGGAAGGCCTGGCGGAGTATTTTACGCATGGCCAGGCCTTCCTGGAGTTCCAGATCACGGAGATGTTGCGGGCCACGCCGTTCTTCGTGAAGACCGCGGCCAGATCCGTCAATGCCTTGTCCGTCTATGAGAAGGATGGCGCGGAACCGGGCACGTTCGATATGGTCTGGGAGCGTTTCGTGGCACGGAAGAGTCGTGAACTGGCACAAACGATGTTGTGGGTCACGGCACGTCATCGACAGGGTCTTGCACGGAAACAACTGTTGATGACGCGTCTGGTGAAGGCCGGTCTGCATCTCTTTGCCGTCGAAACGTTGCTGTGGTACAAGTCGCAGAAGGAACTCCGAGACAAGGCGCATGTTCAGAGCCTCGTCACCTACTTCTGTTCGAGAACCAAAGCAGAATTCAATCCCGCGCCGTTGCTCGCACTGCGGACCTCGTCGTGCGATGACGACACCGTCGTGTATCGTCTGGCAAAAGCCGTGCTTTCCGGACAAGTCGATTGGTTGGAAGAAGGCATCATTCGTTGTCACTCGGTCGAGCGTGGCATGGCGGCCGGCAAAGAACATGTGGCCTGCGCCTCCGCCAAAGGGTGAGAACCGGCATAGGACAAGCATGCCGAAAGATGCGTGATGGTGTATTCGGCTCGTCCGGTCCTGGAATGATCAACATTCGGTGGGGGTTCGATGATGGAGATTGCCAGTTACTTTGACGCGGTAAAGGAGCGGTATGGATTGAGCAGCGATTACGCGCTGGCGGAAAAATTGGGCATTGCTCAACCCGAAGCGAATCTCATGCGGCGCGGCCTCAAAATTCCCAAGCCCGAACTCTGCATCAAGATGGCCAAGCTGTTGGATAAAAATCCGGTGGAACTGCTGCTGGTCGCCCAAAAAGATAAGGCGCCCAGCGCCGCAAAGGAATATTGGACGCTCGCCCGCACCGCGGTGGATGTCATGCTGCACGTGCCGAAGAGCCCTAAATATCTGCCGAAGAAAGTGGCGGCGATCGGACGGGAGCTGCGACAGCTGGAATCCCAATCGTTGATCTATCAGGGTGCGGCGGCCAACGCGGAAGCGGTGAGGCTGGTCGAAACGGCGGAGCGTTCGATCGATGCCGTCATGGAACGGTGGAATATCTGGAAGAAGGGGGAGGCGCTCTATCCGAGCTACCTGCTGGCCAACCAGGAGGCGACAAGGCGGGGTGTGACGATTCGCCGCTTGCTCGTGTTGTCGGAGGAGCAGATGCGGCAGGACTCGTTGGTGACGGATGCCATCGAGGTCATGGAGGATCAGCGTCGAGCCGGCATCAAAATCTATTTTGCATTTCGCGATGAATTGGAGCGGTCTCCCGCCTTCGTGCGATTCGAAGAGGACTACCGCAAACAAGGCGCGCCCCAGGATATCAATGCGGCGATGTTCGACGACGAGATTCTGATCTTTTCTCAATCGTATGGGCAGGTCCCGCTCGGCAAATCGGGAAAACCGACGCTGATCACAATGATCAGCCAGCTGGAAATTACCTGGAAGGCAGACCTCCTGCGCGATCTGAACCCGGCCACTCTGTTCGATATGACGCGATACGTATTCGACTATGAAGCGGCTTCTCCTTTTCGGGCGCACATCGCGCGATACCTGAAAGGCCGACGGTGAAGTTTCCATCCGAGCCGTTCAAGATCAAAGTCGTCGAGCCGATCAAACGGACGACCCGCGAGGAGCGCGACCGTTTGCTTCGCGAGGCGGGCTACAATCTCTTTCACGTTCCTGCCGACAGTGTCTACGTCGATCTGCTCACCGACAGCGGCACCTCCGCTATGAGCGATCACCAATGGGCCGGCCTGATGCTGGGTGACGAATCGTACGCCGGCAGCAAGAATTACTACCACTTGGAAGCGGTGGTGCGTTCGATATTCGGCTATCGCCATGTCATTCCTACCCATCAGGGAAGGATGGCCGAGAACCTCTTGTTTTCGACGGTCGTCAAGCCCGGTATGTCTGTCCCGAACAATATCCATTTTGATACGACCAGAGCCAACGTTGAGCATCAGGGGGCGGAGGCGCTCGATCTGGTGATCAAGGAGGCCTACGATCCACATTGCGAACTGCCGTTTAAGGGAAACATGGATGTGCTGCGGCTGGAGGAGACGATCAACCGCGTGGGGCGGGAACGCATTCCTCTGGCGATGGTCACCATTACCAATAACAGCGGCGGTGGTCAACCTGTCTCGATGGAGAACATTCGCCGGACGCGCGCACTGCTGAATCGTTATGGCATCCCGCTCATCTTCGATGCCTGCCGCTTCGCGGAGAATTGTTTCTTCATCAAGGAACGTGAGTCCGGCTACGAGGATACGTCGGTGCGGGAGATCGCCAGGGAACTGTTCAGTTATGGCGACGGCTGCACCATGTCGGCCAAAAAGGACGGTCTGGTCAACATCGGTGGATTCCTCGGTCTCAATGATGAGCGCTGGACGCAGGACATCACGAACATGCTGATTCTGGTGGAAGGGTTTCCGACCTATGGCGGGCTCGCTGGGCGCGACCTTGAAGCGATGGCCAGGGGGCTTGAGGAAGTGCTTGACGAAGAGTACCTCCGGTTTCGGATCAGTCAGGTGCGCTACCTGGGAGAGCTGTTGGACAACGGCAGGGTGCCGATTCTCAAGCCGATCGGGGGGCACGCCGTCTATCTCAACGCCAAAGAGTTTCTGCCGCAGATTCCACAAGACCAGTTTCCTGCCCAAGCCCTCGCAGTGGCGCTGTATCGGGAATTCGGTATTCGCGGGGTGGAAATCGGGACGGTGATGTTCGGGAAACGAGACCCGGTAACGGGAGGGACCAATTATCCAGAATTGGAATTGGTGCGGTTGGCCATTCCTCGTCGCGTCTATACGAATATGCAGATTACGTATGTCGCCGAATCCATCGCCGACCTGTTCACTCACCGTGACACCATCGGGGGATTGGTCATGACCTATGAGGCTCCCCTGCTGCGGCACTTTACGGCCCGGTTCGAGGAGTGGGCGCCGGTTGTGACAAGGTGACCTGTTCCAAACCTTCAGGTCGGGGTGACCGGTTCCGCAACGACGTTGCTCTGACTCTTGTTATCGTCCGGCATTTTAAAGGAAGCACGCTGCAACTCGACCGCTGATTTTCTCGGCCCCTCGCTCCAGCCGTAACGAGGTCCTCTCATAAGTAATTGCCTCCCCTCAATCCCGCGATGTCGATCCGGCGAAAAAACTTGTTATGGCTAGGAGTATTTTGTTTCGAGACATGTTATAAGCAAATCCTTCGCAGGCCATACTCCCCAAGAGATTCGTATCGCGTTGCCTGGTTCTATAGCCAGAGAAGGGGTGTGTTTCTTCGAGAGAGCAATGTGCCCGCGATTCAGCAGACATGGAATGGAACACGTTTATTACTGGCGGATGATTCTACGGGCACCGGATCGATGGACCATTGTGCCCCGTCATCAAGAAAGAGGGGAGGCCTTGATGGCTTGCGTGAAGAAGTGTATGGGGCAAGAAGCAGGGGGCAATGAGGCGGCCTGTGCGGGTGCGGCGGTTCCTGGCGGTCCGTCACGTCACCAGAGGGGAAGCCGAGGGCGGGAGGGGTGGCGTCGAGTCTTTGCCGGGGTGACGGCTATTCTGCTGCTCGGTGCGCTGGCAACGCCGGTCTATTCGCAGACCGGCTCCCAGCTCGGTCCGTTGCCCCCGAAATTGCCGCAATTGCCTGTCGTCCCGCCTCCCGCACAGCCTCCCGCTATTGAGGTGCCGGCACCCCGCCCCCCAAGTGCACTCGATCAGGCGGCCAAGGGGCCCAAGATTATGGTGAAGGATATCCGGCTGATCGGCAATACCGCCTTCACCTCGCAACAGCTCTCCGAAGTCACTTCGCCCTATACCAATCGCGAGCTGACGGCGGAGGATCTGGAATCGTTGCGCCTGGCTCTCACGTACTACTACGTCAACCATGGATATTTAACCTCCGGTGCGGTGGTCCCGGAGCAGGATGTCGCGGACGGCGTCCTGACCATGCAGATCATCGAGGGAAAGATTACGCAGGTGAATGTCGAGGATACCAAGTGGTTCCGGCCCTCCTATTTTCAGAGCCGGGTCAATCTGGCAGCCGGTCCTCCGCTGCATGTCGAAGCACTCCAGGAACGGTTGCGCGTGATGCAGGCCAATCCCCGGATCGAACGGATCAACGCCGAACTGTTACCGGGCGCGACTCTTGGGGAGAATACGCTGAACGTGAAAGTGAAGGAAGCCAATCCCTTGAAGGCCTGGCTGGAATTCAACAACTACCAGTCTCCGGTCGTGGGTGCGGAGCAAGGGTTCATCACGCTGGCTCACCAGAACCTGCTGGGCTTCGGCGATACGCTGAGTTTGCAATACGGGCGGTCGGCCGGGGTGAATCCGATGCTCAACTTTAAATACGAAATTCCGGTAGGCCCGCGTGACACCACCGTCGCGCTGCAATATCGCCGGTTCGATTTCGGAGTCGAGGAATCGCCGTTCGATGCGTTGGATATCAAGAACAAGGCTCAGATTTTCGGGCTGTCGGTCAGACATCCCGTCATCCGGACGGCCGACCAGGAGCTGGCCTTTTCCCTCACGGGCGAACATGCCCGGAATGAAAGCACGTTAGGAGGGAATCCGTTCGAGCTCATCACTGGGTCGCCGAACGGGAAGTTCCGCGTAACCTCACTCCGCTTCGGTCAGGAATATGCCCGCCGTTCCGCCGAACAGGTGATTTCCCTGTTATCACGTTTCTCCGTCGGTGTCGGAGCCATGGGGGCGACCGCGAACGGCGATCCGAACCTGCCGGATGCGCGTTTCTTCTCCTGGTTGGGAGAGGCTCAGTGGATCCGCCAGCTTCCCTTATGGCGCACGCAGTTGGTCAGCCGGGGAGTCGTTCAATTGTCCAACGACCACCTGTTCCCTCTCGAACAGATTGCGGTCGGCGGCCGGTACAGCGTGCGCGGCTATCGGGAATTCACGCTGATTCGTGACAATGCCGCCATGTTATCGATCGAGGCGCGGGTTCCGGTGTATACGACGAAGGCCGGTGTGGATTCAGTCTTTCTCGCGCCCTTCTTCGATTTGGGTCACGGCTGGCAAACGACGGCCCAGACGCCCGGTACCCCCCCGAAAACGTTGGCGAGTCTGGGTGCCGGCGTCATCTGGAATTTCTGGCGCGGGAGTCATTTCGAACTCTATTATGGAAAACAGTTGAAGCGGTACGATACCGACCGCAACAACCTGCAGGATCACGGCATCCATCTGCAACTGGTGGTAGAGGCGTTCTAGGGGCGAATGGCCAGGGCCGAGGGATGGTGTCCTACAGGGGGCGTCTCACGGAGTAAGGGGTTATGCGTGTTGAAGTTGTGTGCCGTTTAGGGTAAGAGAGGAGGCCGTCCTCTCTTATCACATGAGGAGAATCACCATGACGTGTCGCCCCGCAGGACTGCCGCTGTTCATTCATGGGTTACTCGCCTTCCTGATGCTCGCGGGCCATACGGGGTCGATCGCCTATGGCCAGGCGACGAACATCGTCGCGACCCCCTCCGGGCCGGGCGGTCTTGGGACCTCCCTGAGCACCTCGGGCAATACCACGAACATTACCGGCGGAACCAGACCGGGAAGCGGCCCGAACCTCTTTCATAGCTTCAATCAATTCTCCGTCGGCACGGGGGATGTGGCGGCGTTCGTGAATCCCGGTGGCGTGTCCAACGTCATCAGTCGGGTGATCGGGGGATCGCCATCCAACATTAATGGTACGGTTCAAGCGCTCAACGCGAACCTGTTCTTCATCAATCCTTCCGGGATCGTGTTCGGCCCTACAGCTCAACTGAACGTGTCAGGGTCTGCCTATTTCAGCACCGCTCAGCAATTGCGTTTGAGTGATGGCGGAATCTTTACGGCCAACACCGGTCTCCTGGCCTTCGACTCGACCTTGTCGGTCGGCTCGCCTGTTTCCTTCGGGTTTTTCGGGCAGGGCCCCTACGGTTCGATCGTCTTATCTTCTGCCTCAACGGTGCTCCAGACCGGGGCTGTACTCGGCTTGATGGGGGGAGGGATTCAGATCAATGGATCGAAAATCAGCGCGCAGCGAGTCATGCTCGGCAGTACGAGCTCGGCCGGCGAGATGAGTGTTCAGCCATTTGTCGGCAATCCTTTTTCCGGCGCGTCAGGAAACGGGCAGGTCCAAGCCCTTCCCGGGACTCTGATTGTCGCGGGTGGCGGAGGAGTGATTCCCGCCTCTATCGATGTGAGCCCGAATGTGAGCGTGCCGACAGGAGCGCAGGTCAACACGACGACGAATCCGTTCAATCAACGTGTGACGCAAATCCAGGTCGTGGGGGTGAATCTTGGCGGGCTTCCGCCTCTTCCTACCGCGAATGCAGCAAGCGTGAATACGGCCAATCCTGTCGAGCCTGTGGCGTTCTTGAATCGCGCCGCGGTGCTGCTTCCCCAGGACGCTCCGGCTCCCCCGGCCCCGTTATTGACCAGCCGCTGCGCTGCACGGAAGGACGGCGCATTCAGTAGCCTTGTTCAAGCCTCGCGTGACGTCACGCCGTCGCAACCAGGCGCCTCTCTGGCGGCGCCTGTGGTGCTGGAGGAGGTCGGCAGCGAAGGCGAGCCGGGGGCTCCGGCGACACAAACAGCACAGAGGCAGAGTCAGTCGACGGCACAACTTATGGAATCATGGCAGGGGTGCTAGCTCCCCAAGGAGGACGTCATGCCTATGAAGCGTAATATGGTCATTCGCCGCGGCATGAAGCGGAGGCAGGCGTCCGCTGGTCTCTCCGCCACGCGCGCGCTTTCCTCGCCGTTGACGATGCTGAGCGTTGGGGTGCTTGCGTTGAGCGGATTGGCTTGGCCTGCGAGCGGGATCGCGGTGGAATTGTTCGGCGGTTCGGGTGCGTCGTCGATCTCGCCTTCGCAAGAAATGAGACAGGGGACGACACAATTTCAGCAGGGTGCGTTTGCCCAGGCCGCCGCACACTGGATGAATGCCGCACGCGGCTACGAAGAGAGTGGGCAGGCAAAAGAGCAATGCCAGGCGTTGATCAACCTCGCGCATGCGCTTCAGCAGGAAGGACAGATCCGTCGCGCGCAAGGCACGTTGCAAGCCGCGCTCAAACTCTCGGAACAGAACGGTGAGCGTGGCCTCACGGCGACGATCCTCGCTCAGCTCGGTAATACCTTCCACGTGCTCGGGAAGGACGAACCCGCCACCGAGCATTTGACGAGAGCCTTGACGCTGGCGCGTGAGGAGAACAAGCCTCTGTTGATTGCCGGGGTCCTGAACGATCTGGGTAATGCTCTCACGGCCCGTCGGCAGTTTGCCGAAGCGATCGACGTCTATGCGGAGAGCCGGAGCCTTGCTAACGAGACCAAGCAGCCGGCACTGGCGACAACGGCCCAAATCAACGGCGCGATGGCCTTGCTCCAGAATCAACAACTGAGTGAAGCGCATCGTCATCTGGATCAAGCCTGGTCGGATGTGCGGTCGCTGGGGGATGGTCAGGCGAAGACGGCCGGTCTGTTGAACATCGGCCTCGGATATCAGGAACTGTTCGCCGCCACGACCGCGAAATCCGGCCTGGCCAGGAAATCGGATGCGGGGAAGGGGCGCGCGACGGAGGCCGTTGCTTCCGCCGGGCTGGGAGCCGGCCTGTTACGGCAATCGTCCGATGCCTTTACCGCGGCCGGTGAAGTGGCCGGGCGCACCGGCGATGCGCGGGGACAATCGTACGCCTGGGGCTATTTGGGTGGATTGCTGGAGCAGGAACATCGCAATCCCGAGGCGCTGGAGTATTCACGGAAGGCCACCTTCGCGGCTCAAAAGGTGAACGCGCCGGAATCGCTGTACCGTTGGCAATGGCAAACGGCGAGGCTGCTGCGTGCGGAGGGCAAAGAAGAAGAAGCCCTGGCCGCGTATCAGCGTGCCGTGACGCTGCTGAAGCCGATTCACTACGAATATTCCGTGGGGTATCAGGGACGGCACCACTCGTACTACGAGTCCGTTGCGCCGTTGTTTGTGGAGTACGAGGATGTCTTGTTGCGGAGAGCGGCGGCGGCGAAGACGCCCGACCAGAATGAACAGTTGCTTGTTCAGGTCAAGGACACGGTTGAAGTTTCCCATGCGGCCGAGCTGCAGGATTATTTCCAGGACGATTGTGTGACGACGGTCGCGAGTCGTCGAGGCGCCGGCACGCTGGCGCCCGGCACCGCGGTGGTGTATCCGATTTCTTTCCCGGACCGGCTCGAACTGCTCCTGGAAACAGCCAATGGGCTTAAGCAGGTCAGGGTTCCTGTGACGGGAGAGAAGCTGACGAAAGAGGTCCGTTCGTTCAGGCGGCTGATCCAGGATTCCCAATCGCAGAACTACATGTCTTCCGCGCAGGCGTTACATGGGTGGCTGATCGCGCCTCTTCAGCAGGACCTGCAGGGAGCCAGTATTCATACGCTCGTGGTGGTGGCCGAGGGATCGCTCCGGACCATTCCAATGGGGGCCTTGCACGATGGGCGGCATTTTCTCGTGGATTCGCTTGCAGTGGCCGTCACGCCGAGTCTGGCGTTGACCGATCTGAGTGCTGCCCAGCGCCGCAAAGGCAGTCTGCTGTCTGTCGGCCTGACTGAATCGGTCGAGGGCCTGTCTGCTCCGCGGTACGCGGAGACCGAAGTCCAAGCCATCAGAACGCTGTATGGCGGAAAGCTGTTGATGAACAAGCAGTTCTCTGCACCGTCTCTGGAGGAAGAGATCAAGGACCAGGGAGTGGGGATTGTTCATGTTGCGTCCCACACGGTCGTCGGCACCGAGGCCAGAGATTCGTTTGTGCTGGCTCATGACGGCAAGATCACGATGGACCGGTTGTCGCAGCTGGTGGGTCTTCAGCAATACCGGCAGCAGCCCTTGGATCTGTTGACGCTCAGCTCCTGCGAGATCGCTGCCGAGGATGATCGTGCGGCGCTCGGGTTGAGTGGTGTGGCCGTCAAGACAGGGGCGCGGACGGCGTTGGCGAGTTTGTGGACGTCGGATGATGAAACGACCACGGAACTCGTGTCGGAATTTTACAGGCAATTGCAGGATCCCGCGCTGTCGAAGGCTGTTGCATTGCAACGGGCCCAGCAAAAGATTCTTTCCCAGCGCGGTCACACCCACCCCAGCTTCTGGGCGGCATTCCTCTTGATCAACAATTGGATGTGATCGGGGCAGGATTCAAGGGCCTGTCGACAAACCGATAACAAGCCATCGATCCTGTATCGATGGCTTGTTCATTGGCGCGAGTCAGGGGTCAGAAGAGCGCTGCCGGAGAGTGCACACGGCCCTGGGGAGGGGGAAAGGCTAGAGCTTTTTCCCGGTCATGATTTCGTAGGCTTCCTCGATCGTCTCCACTTCACGCACCAACACATTCGATTCGAGATTCAGGCTGACTCGATTGACTCGCGGGGCATAAAACTGCCCTCGCGGCACCAGCAGCACGTGGTAGCCGGCCCTCGCTGCTGCCGTTGTTTTTTCAGCCACCTGCGCGACTTGTCCGATCCGGCCATCGCCTTCCAGCGTACCGGTGATCGTAATGTCCTGTTTCAGGTGGTCACCTTTCAACAGGGCGAGGAAACCGATGGCCAGGGCGGCTTCTGCAGTGGCTCCCTCCGCGTTCAATGGTCCGGAAAATGTCGCATAGAGGGATAATGTTCCGGTCGGACGGACGGATGGAGCAAGGCGTTCGACGGCAAAGCGAAAGGCCCGCTGAATGGAGCTCATCCCGGTCCCTCTGACAGGAACCTGACTCCGCCCCCACCGCAACGACAATGGATCCGGCTGGCTTCCTTCGTCCCATTTCATTACAAATGTCGGGAAGCCGACTTGATCGTCCGTGTAGGTGGCGATGGAGATGGGGACTGTGAGGGTTCGGCTTGCTGAGGCGGCAGAGGGAAGCAATGAAAGCAGGGCAGTGAGGGAGAGGACGACTCCCGCAACCATGCCTGAGAATGTGCCGCTTCTGGGGCATGTTGTTCGCGCGCGCATGAATTAAGTCTAGATGAGGATACTCGATTGTCAAATCGACCTGGTCCCGTCATTGTTTGCAGTGAGAGCGTGCAGGAATGAGTAGGGTAAATATCCGAAAACACTCATCTCTTATTCTGGTTTCAGGAATTACCTACTGAAATGCGTGAGGTGGCGTGTCATCCGGACCCATGATGCCTCTTGCCTCAGGCGCGTGATATTCTGCGTCTGAACCATCCGCTCGCCTGAGCATGAATGGCAGTCAGTGCTGCATGGAGAAGAGAACGTATGGCGGTGCAGGGACCGATTGTGATCACCGGAGCGTCCTCCGGAATTGGTGCGGCGTGCGCACGGTATCTCGATGCGTTGGGGTTCACCGTGTGGGCGGGTGTTCGCGGTGCGCAGGACGGGGAGGCGCTGACACGTCTGGCCTCCTCACGTCTTCGTGTGTTGATGCTGGACGTGACGGATCCGGCGTCGATCGAAGCGGCCCGCAAGACGTTGGCCGAGGATACGCGTGACACGGGACTGGCGGGCCTCGTGAACAATGCCGGCATCTCCGTCGCCGGCCCCCTGGAACTCCTGCCTCTCGCAGAGGTGCGAACTCAGTTTGAAGTGAATGTGATCGGTGCCCTCGCGGTGACCCAAGCGCTGCTCCCATTGCTGCGGCGGGCGCGCGGGCGGATCGTCAACATCAGTTCGATAGCCGGTCTTGCGGCCACGCCGTTTCTCGGCGCCTACTGCAGCTCGAAGTTTGCGTTGGAGGCGATGAGCGATGCGCTGCGGCTCGAATTGGCGCCGTGGGGCATCTCGGTGTCGCTGGTGGAACCGGGTGCGATCCAGTCGCAGATATGGCAACGGGCGACGATGTCGGCTACGCGCACCCTCGGTGGTGTCGATCCGGAGGCACTCGCCCTGTATGCTCAGCCGTTGTCCCGCATGCAGGAGGTGATGGCCGCCGCCGCTGCGCGCGCGATTCCGGCCGAGGTGGTGGCACGTGTGGTGGCCGACGCGTTGATCGCCGCACGACCACGTGCGCGTTATCTGGTCGGAAAGGATGCGCGATTCAGAGCCATGCTGAAATGGATCTTGCCCGATTGCGCTCAAGATCGTCTGTTGGCCTGGTTTCTAGGATTGCCCCCACCGGGGCTAGCAGGATGCGGAAACAGTCCGCCAGCGGCGTTCTCGCGGCGCTCAGGGGTTCACCGTACGGCGCGAGTACGATTCCCTCTTCGCTTGCTGCGGCCTTGCTGGACGGCCTTTTTGCGCATCCTGAGGGTCATTGTCAAATCGACACGGCGTATGAGTGGATCGTAGTGTATTGCGCACCAATCGAGTGTTTCTGCGGCCTGCTAGATGGAGTAAGTCAGACGGAATGTCGAGTGCGGCGGGGGGAAGAAGGGGTTATGCCTGAAGCAGGGTTGGTGCGATCAGCGGGAGGGGTGGTGTTCCGGCAACAGGATGTGTTGCTGATCCGGGTGTCCGATATCAAGGGGCGTCCCGTCTGGTCGTTCCCCAAGGGCCGGCTCGACGCCGGGGAAACGCCTGCGCAGGCTGCGTTGCGCGAGGTGTTGGAAGAAACCGGATGGTGCTGTCGAATCGAGGCGGACCTCTCCACGACCGAATATTGGTTTCAGCGGGAGGGGCGGCGGTTCCGCAAGACGGTCGTGTGGTTCAAGATGTCGGCGCTTGAAGAGGCGGGAGTTCCCGACGGAGAGGTCGAGGAGGTGCAGTGGGTCGATCGCGAAGTAGCACTCGGTCGTCTGACGTATCCATCGGACGTGGCGTTGTTGTCTCAAGCGCTTTCCCAGAGGCCTTACTCCCGATAGACGCAATGGTCGGCGCGCGAGACGGGTGTGAGATGCGATCGCTTGAAATGACTCGGACGTTCCGGTCACCCTGAGCCCACCTGTCTGCCTTGACATGGCCGGCCCCCTTTACTAGACTCGCCACGAGAGTGGCTTTGTGCCTCGCCTTGCAAGGCAGTGCTCTGCAGAGACGCGCCTTCCCTCACGAGTCGGTTTCTCCGGACGAACGTCAACCAGTGGCGCGTTGATCCGTATTCCCCCATCGTTCACCCGAGGGCCCGCCTGTGTATAGTCTGGCTCGCTTTTCCCTGCTGGAAATGACCGAATGCTCTGCCGTGTTGCGTCAGCTTGGCGAGCAGTCGAGTTCGCTCCAGGATGCCGCATCGCGAGCTGTGGACTATCTGTTCCGCACCCTCGGCAATCCCGACACAGGCGCTCGCGACTGTGTCCTGGTTCGCTGCTTCAAGACCGTCTCCTACAACCGGTTGAATCCGATGACCCAGCAGAGGGTCCGGGAACAGCTCGGGGGTATCGCTCCGTCCCCCGATCTCAAGTGTTTCACGCTCATGGCCACGGCCGGTGAGGAGGCGGAGTGGAATCAAGTCGAGCGTTCCCATCGCTACCGGGCGATTCCGATGGTCAGCGCCGATTTCGTCAAACAGTTTCCGATGTTTTCCCAACTCGTGCACCAGTTCGGCCTCTCCTCCAGCCTTGAGGTGGCTCCGGAGGGGGAGTGGTTAGTGGATCTGGAGGAGAAGACCTGCAATGTATTTTATGTGCCCGACGCCGTGGGGAGTCCCTATGTGCCGGTGCAGGAAGGGTTTGTCCTGAAGTACGGGGTGAAATCGGTGTTGTGCTTCGGTGGGATGTTACCCTCGCATGATCTGTTCGCCGTGATTTTGTTTTCACGAACTCCTGTGCCCCGTGCTACGGCATCGCTGTGCAAATCGCTCGCGCTCAGTCTGAAAACATCGTTGCTGGCTTGCGACGAGACCGTTCCCGATTTGCAATCGTTGTCGGCACCGGCGGTCGGCGCATCGGAGCAAGGCGCCGGTCTCCGGCACCAGTCCCGCCTGGCGGTGGCCGAACAATTGCTGCGCGTGTACGAAAACGCGGTCCGGACGCAATCGGCTGGAATTGCGCAGGCGAAAGATGCGCTTCGGGAGCGGGCCGATGCGCTTCAACGATCCGAACAGGCCTTGAATGAGCAAACCAGGATTGTGAACTCGGTGCTACGGAGTATGGGGGATGGAGTGGTGGTGACGGATGCGGAGGGGCAGTTGGTCGTGGCCAATCCGGCGGTGGAAAGTATTCTGGGCTTTTCGCCCTTGGACATTCCTCTGACGGCATGGGCTGAACGGTATGAGTTTTTTCATGCGGACACGGTGACACCGTTCGGGCAGGATGAGTGGCCGCTGGCGCGCGCGCTGCGAGGCGAAAAAATCGACTGGCTCGAAGTCTATCTGCGGGCCTCGCAGGGTATGCCGGGCCGGTGGATCAGCATCAATGCCAGGCCGATCAAGGATGAGGCCGGTGTGCTCTCCGGGACCGTGGTGGTGTTTCACGACATTACGTGGCTCAAGCGGGCGCAGGATGCGTTGTTCGAATCGGAATATCGATTCCGGAGTTTGGTGGAAGGGGCGCGCGATATCATCTTCACGCTTTCGGCGGACATCACGATTACTTCGCTCAACCCGGCTTTTGAGACGGTGACCAACTGGTCGCGTTCGCAATGGATGGGGGAGCCGCTCGTTGCCCTGCTGCATCCCGATGACGCGGGGTTCTGTCAGGATGTGTTGCAGGCAATTCTTGAACGCGGTGCGCCGCTGACCTGTTCGATGCAGATCAGCACGAAGCAGGGCGGGTACGTCACCGGAGAGTTTGTCGGCACGCCGCAACTGCGACAGGGCCGTGTCATCGGGGTCTTGGGCATCATTCGCGATGTGACCGAGCGCCGCCGGATCGAGGATGCGCTTCGCGTCAGCGAGGAACGCTTGCGCTCCATTGTGCAGTCGACGAAAGACGCCATCGTGTTGGTCAATGCGCTCATGAAAGTTGCGTTCTGGAACAAGGGCGCCGAAGCGACCTTCGGCTATTCGGCCGAGGAAATCATCGGTCAGCCTGTGACGATGATCATTCCCGAGCGGTACCATGAGGAATTGGAACGGAATGTTCAGCGCGTGCGGTTGTTTGAACAGATGCAACTGACGAGTAAGACGCTGGAACTCCTCGGTCGCCGGAAAGAGGGGGGCGAGTTTCCGCTGGAATTGAGTGTGACCTCCTGGAAAGGGAAGTCGGATCTCTTTTTTACGATTATCATGCGCGATATCAGTGAGCGGCGATCGGCGGAAGAGGAATTGGATCGCCTGCATCATCACAATCAAGTCGTGCTCAATTCAGCCGGGGAAGGCATCTACGGGATCGATCGGGAGGGGCGGCTGACGTTCGTCAATCCGGCGGCGGCGAAAATGTTCGGCTGGGAAGCGGAGGCATTGATCGGCCAGCCCTTTTCTACGTTGGTCCATCCTCCCGACTTCCGTGAGGGAGTTTCCGGTGAACGCCTCAGTCCCATTGTGGAGACGATTCAGGGTGGGGAGATTCGCGAGGAGGCGGACAGCCGGTTCTGGCGAAGAGACGGCACCAGTTTTCCGGTGGAGTATGTGAGTACGCCGATTCGGGAGCGGGGGGACATCGTCGGGGCGGTGGTCGTATTCAAAGATACGACGGATCGGAAACGGGCTGAGGAGCAGTTGCAGGACTCATTGCGTCGCCTGCGCAAACTGTCGGGGCGGATGGAGGGAATTCGAGAAGAGGAACGCGGGCGAATTGCACGTGAGTTGCATGATGAATTGGGCGTCGGCCTGACCTGTCTGAAGATCGATCTGTCCCGCCTGGGTGGATTGTTGGGGGAGCGGTTGGAGCCCCGGGATCGCGCCAAGGTCGACGAAAAAATTCGAGGCATGAAGGAGCAGGTGGATAGTACCATCACCTCTGTGCAACGGCTCGTGGCGGAGTTGCGCCCCGGTGTACTCGACGATCTTGGCCTGGTTGCGGCCATCGAATGGCAGTGTCGCGATTTTCAACGCCGCACCGGCGTTGCCTGTCACTGCACCGTCAGTCATGAAGATTTGCGGGTGGACCCGGAACATGCCACCGCTGTCTTTCGGATTTGCCAGGAGGCGCTGACCAACGTGACCCGTCATGCTCAGGCCACGGAGGTACACGTGCGCTTGGAAGACCAGGGCGAGGGGTTGCTGTTGCAGGTCAGCGACAACGGTCGTGGCATTCCATCCGATCGCCTTGCGGATGCCAGATCGTTCGGCCTGTTGGGGATGCGGGAGCGCGCCGGGCTGCTCGGCGGGGATGTACAGATCGAGACGAAGGAGGGCAGCGGGACGACGATCGCGCTGCAGCTGCCTCGGTAAGACGGAGGACCAGGACATGATGGAGGGCACTATGCGAACAACAGGGACCGTGCGGATACTCGTCGTCGATGATCACCCGTCGTTTCGCCGCGGCGTGAAGGATATTCTGGAAGAAGGATTCGAAGGCGCCAGCATGGCTGAGTGTGGAAATGCGCAGGAGATGCTGGATCATGTTCGCGAGCAGCCCTACGACCTCGTCGTCATGGACATCAGTATGCCGGGACGGAGCGGGCCGGAAGTGTTGAAGGAACTGAAACAACTGGCGCCGACGTTGCCGGTCTTGATCTTGAGCATGCACCCGGAAGACCAGTATGCCATTCGTATGTTTAAGGCCGGCGCGGCAGGGTATCTCACGAAAGCGAGCGCGCCGGAAGAGCTGGTCCATGCAGCGAAAAAAGTCATGGCCGGCGGGCAGTACGTCAGTGCTTCGGTGGGTGAGGCCTTGGCCTTGACGGTCAGAACCGGGGTCGACAAGTTGGCCCATGAACGGCTGTCGGACCGGGAGTACGAAGTGCTCTGTCTGATTGCCTCGGGACAGACCGTCAGTGACATTGCCGAAAGTATTCATCTCAGCGTGACGACCATCAGTACGTACCGAGCGAGAATTTTGGATAAAATGAATTTAAAGAATAATGCCGAATTGACGCGCTATGCGTTGCAGCATGGGTTGGTCGTATAAAGAAATGGGGGTGGCCTTGTATATGTCGTTATAACCATGACATGTAGTCACTGTCTATTTGTGACACAGGAATCGCACCTCTGCCGATAGCATCCTCCTCTTCTCGGGCCTATCCTCATCTTCATGCAGAAGCCGTGGATCTCCACTACGACGACATTGCTCGCGGTCTTTGAGGCTGCACAGGGCCAGGGATCGGCTGAGCGGTCCGGTATTGATTGCCGAACCGGGTCCTTTCGCCCGGGTTGGCCCGGCATCCTCACCAAGTTGACCGCCGTGGAAGCCCGCGATGTTACAAGACCTCGCCTGGTGGGGCCCTCACATGGCGCGTCGATTGACACAACTCGCAGACGTTCGAACCACAACCTAACCGATCCAGACGTGGGTGTACTGATGGAGCAACCGACTGGTAGAAGCGGACCGCGAGCCGGGAAGCGACCCACGGTCGCCGTGGTGTACGAAGACGTCACGACCGGCTACAAGTGTGCCGATTGGTTTGCGCTGCACGGGTACCAAGTCACCATGACGTCGGCAGTCCATCACCTGGAGCGTAACCTGAAGGAACTTCGTCCGGATGTGATTGTGGTGAGAGTGTCGTCCGCTCCGACGCCGCTGCACAGTACCGTTCCCAGACTCAAAATGACCTGCCCGCAAGTGCCGATTATTGCGATGGTGGATCAATCAACGGATGCCCGGGATGGGGTGGCTCCGGATCTGACCAAGGCTTTCGGTGCGGATGTCTTTATGTGTGATTCGCTGGATCCGCCATCGCCGCTCTCGTAGTACGCCTTCACGCCTGACTTGCTCAGACACCGCCTAGCAGAGACAGTGCGACGATGGGTCAGCCGTCCCATCGTGCCAGTGTCTCACCAGCTGAAAGGAGCCGAATCGTGGCGAAACCCAAGGTATTTGTTCTCACAGATGATCAGGCAACCGTTGCCGCTGTGCGTAGCTCGATCGAGAGCGAGTGTGAGGTGTTCGTGGCCGCATGGGATCGGACGGCGGTGGTTCAGATCCACGAACAGGCCCCGTTGGTCATACTTCTGGATTTGGGGGCCTCGTCCGATCCCGCTGTCGAGGAGCGTGTGCGGGTTCTGCAGGAAGTGCGACAAACCGGGCATGCCGGAAAGGTCATTGCCTGCACGGAACAGACGGAGCGCCGGCTTGCCGTCCGCGCGATTCAGTATGGAGCGTACGATGTGTTGTCTAAACCGCTGGATAGCACCCTTCTGACACAACTCATCCGGCGGGCTGCGGGAGTGGCTGATCTGGAGCGGGAGGCCCGAGGTGTCATGGTTGGAGGAGGCCCTGAAGAATTCAGCGGCATGCTCGGCACCAGCGCCAGCATTCACCGTATCTTCGACGCCATACGAAAGGTTGCCACGAACGATGCGCCGATCTTGATCACCGGGGAAAGCGGCACAGGCAAGGAGCTGACGGCGCGCGCGATCCACGAGAGAGGGTTGCGGCAACAGGGACCGTTCATTCCTATCAACTGCGGGGCGATTCCGGAAAGTTTGCTGGAATCGGAGCTTTTCGGGTACGAGCGTGGAGCCTTTACGGGAGCGGTGAGCCAAAAGAAAGGCAAGGTTGAATTTGCTCAAGGGGGGACGCTCTTCCTCGATGAAGTGGGCGAACTCCCGAATGCCTTGCAGATCAAATTATTGCGGTTTCTGCAGGATCACACGTTTGAGCGGGTGGGCGGGCATCAGCCGATTGAAATAAACGTGCGAATCATCGCCGCCACGAATGTGAATCTGAAGGAGGCCATTGAAAAAGGAACGTTCCGTGAGGACCTCTACTATCGGCTCGGGGTTGTCCATATCAATGTGCCTCCGCTTCGGGAGCGCGGTGAGGATGTGTCGTTGATGGCCATGGCGTTCCTGCGTCAGGCGGCAGCCCATTACGATAAACATCTGGAGGGGTTGACCCGCGAAGCGTTGGAGGCGATGCGCGCCTATGCCTGGCCGGGGAATGTGCGTGAATTGTCGAACAGGGTCGGTCGTGCGGTGGTGATGGCGGAAGGCACGCACGTGACTCCGGCGGATCTGGATATCCCGCACGAGGTGGCGCGACCGGACGGCAGCTCGATTTCGCTCAAGGTGAATCAACAGCGGATCGAGACCCATCTGATCATGAAGGCCTTCACGCTGTCGCAGGGGAACTTGAGTCGAGCCGCTCAGGAATTAGGCATCAGTCGTTCGACGTTGTATCGACGGCTGCGCCAGTACGGGATGGACCGGACGCTTGATGTGCGGCGAGCGCTCGGGGTGTTCCCGCGGGTCTCGCTGTCAGAGCATTGATAAGCGGCCGGTAGCGTGAGATGGTCGTGGTCGGTGTGCCGTAGTGATACAACCCTGTGACTCTCCCAGGTGGATGCGAGCGCACAGGTGTGTAAAACGGTTGACCGTCGTACAGGTATTTGGTACATACAACAGTCTCCGATCACCTGCTGATCTTGCTGTTCTCCGGGGTACGGCTCCTCCCCTTGGCCTGTAGCCCATCCTGTAACAATGGTACGCGTGAATTGTTTGCTTCACGCATGGCGGGTTAAGAAATCTATGGGCCAGCCTTGTCAGTGACGTGCTGACGGCGCGAAATGGTAAGTATGTCTTCGAGTAAGAGTCAATCGATGGTTTCCGATGCACCAGCCCTCTTGAGCCGGCGCGGATTGTTGCGCGCGGCGACGACCGGGATGGCGCTGGCTGTGGTTCGCCTGGCCCTTCCGTCTGCGGTGTGGGCCTCACGACTGCCCGATGGCCGGGTGAGTTTGTACAACCTCCATACCGATGAACGGTTGTCGGTGACGTACCGGGACGAGGCAGGCGCGTACGATCAGGATGCGCTCAACGCGCTCAATCATTTTCTGCGCTGTCACCATACGAACGAAACCGCCACGATGGACGTGCAACTCATCGAATTCATCAATCTTGTCCAAAAGCGGGTCGGCGGCCGGCGTGAGGTGCATATTGTGTCCGGTTACCGGTCCCCCGAATATAACGAGCAGCTCATCAGAATGGGCACCCGTGCAGCTCGCCACAGCTACCATGTGTCTGGACAGGCCGTGGATATGCAGATTCCCGGTGTGCCGCTGCGGACCTTGCGTGAGGTGGCGTTACGGCTGGGTTGTGGCGGGGTGGGATATTACCCGCGTGGCAAGTTTGTCCATCTCGATTCAGGTCCCTTCCGTCACTGGTAACGAGCAGTCCCTGCCTGTTCCCGCCCTTTTACCGGTGTTCTCAAGCAGCAGCCGCATTGTCTGCGCGTGACTCATCGGTTCACACCGGTTGGCAGCATGGCGGTGCTTCCCGCTATTCACATGACCCTGTGACATTGTCGTGATAGGGTGTTGCAGGATGCATCGCCGGTTTCCTCCAGTGCACAAACGGAGGCTGTGGACATTGCGGCCTGCAATGTTCGAGATGGAAGTGGAGGACCCCGCTAGTGACGGTCAACGAAGGGGGCTGAGTGATGAACGTATCCGAGGGAGATATCGTTTCCGTTGAATACACCATTCGTCTGGAAAACGAGCGCGTGATCGAGACAACTGTTGGTGAGACTCCGTTGACCTACACCCATGGTCGGAATGAAATATTACAGGGGTTGGAGGCGGGGCTTGATGGAATGGAGATCGGAGGGACCAAGGTCATCACAGTTGAGCCGGTCGATGCCTATGGAGAGATTCACCCCGAGGGGTTTTTCGAAGTCAGTCGAGATCGAGTTCCGGAAGAGGCCCAACGGGTCGGGATGAAGTTGGAAACCACCGCTCCGGACGGTCGAGTGGTGTTTCCTTACGTCGCCGACATCAGGCCGGAGGTGATCGTGCTCGACCTCAACCATCCGCTTGCCGGGAAGACGTTGTTGTTCGATGTCAGGGTAGTGGACATCCAGCGCGGTGAACGCCAGCTGATGACAGGGGTTTTGTCCGGGGGGAAAGCCGCGCGTTAACCGACCAGGTCTGGATTCATCCTGGCCATCGACTGGACCGATGTGGCCTTGATCTCGTTATACACAATAGCGCGGCCGGCCTGACGAAGACGGCTGAAGATCCCTTCGACCACCACGTAGTCACCCTCCCGCACATCCGATTTTCCCAACCCCACGACCTTCACGGTTCCTGCGGTGTCCTGCAGGAGAAAGCCGAACGCCGGGTGACCGTCGCGATTGGTGGCGAGCTGAAAGCTGGTCACGCGCCCGCTCACGGTGACGACTTGATGGTCGTAGTGCTCGGGATGGGCCAGGAGTTCCGTCACTTCGACCAAGGCCGTAGCGGAGAGTAAGCTGATGGGGAGGGCCCACGCCAGGACAGTCAAGATTCCGAGCAGGAAGACCATCTTGGTCGTCGTGAGCCGGAGCGAATGTCTGTTCGTGGTGTGCCGCCTCATGGTTGGATTATACAAAATTCACTCCAGGCTGAGAAGGAGGTGCTGAAAAAAGTTTCACGAACCGAGCACACGATACGCACTTCGTTCGTGGGGCTGCCACCATGGTCGCCCCGAGCCGCTATCGCCGCAGATCGTCGTGCAACTCGCCCATAAAACTCGTCAAGACATGCTGTTTCATCTGCCCGACTTCTTCCACCGCCGGTTGGGCCGCTTCATCCGCCAACGCCAGGGCTTCCTTCGTCACCGGCGCCGTGCGGGTCAACATCTCCTGCTCGAGCGCATCAGGACTGGTATCGATTTCCGACAGCACGGCCATCAAGCGTTGCAGGCCAAACAATGAACGGGTGTTTTCAGAGTGGACGGCGTTGGAGCTGGCACCATGCACGAGAGAGAGCCAGAACTTTCCTTCGAGGTCTTCTCCCAGGGTGCCCCAGGCGAAGGTCCGAAGTTTCTCCACGAGCGCGTCTTCGGTGCGTTCCAACCCGTCATAGTGCGCGATGGATCGCTCCACCGGTCGTTCGCTCAAGACGGCCAGGGTCTCTTTCCAGAGATCGAGGGGCGCGGTTGAGGGAACCGCCAGGGCCGACGAGCGTTGGAGAAATTTTTGAATCGCCTGGAGGTATTGATGAAGATGTTTGACCTTCCGTGCGGCCAGGCTGCCGGCGGGGATCCCCCAGATATGTCCGATTTCGTGGTCCTGCAACGGGGCGGCGTTGATCGACTTCCACTCCCGCTCGGAGAGTTCAAACCGTTTGCGGTATTTGTCCAATAACCGCAGCTGCGTTTGGAGTTCCAGGCCGAGCCGGGCTTCCTGATAGGCTTCGGCGGAAATGTCGTCTTCGTCCCACCGGCGATTCAACAGCCGGATGGCCGGCTTGGGAACCGCCGCACGAGCTTCCTGTTTGATCGCGGTCACTGCGGCCGCGTCTACCTTATATTGTGTGAGCAGGAGGTCTGAGGCGGCACGAACCAACCCCTCGGCGAGGGCGATCATCCCCTTCATACTTTCCATCTGAAGCCACAGGCGTTCTCTGCGCAATCGGGCCCGGCGGCGATATTCGTCACGGCGGCTCGTCACATCACGTAACGCATCTTGTTTCACAACCTGGTGAATTGGTTTCGAGCCGGCGACGCAACGCGGATCGGGCCGATCAGCCGCGATGTGGGTGATTTCTTCCTCCGTGATATCGAAATGCTGCAACAGCAGCAGCTTGAGCATGATGCGGCCCTGAATCGGGGCCTGTTCGATTGTCGAAGCAATGAGATCTGGGGTGAGCAAAGCGGTCATGGTGTGGCCCCTCGTGCGACGTAAAAGGTTCGCTCAGGCCGTGCCCTGATGGCTGGTTTCAAGGTAGACCGCGACATATTCACGGATTTGCTGGATGCTGCCGCTGACAAACAGTTCCCGAGGGATTTCGATCCGGACTAACTTGGCGGGGTCGACGCCTCGGTCAATGGCGTATTCTTCGTCGATGTACAAGGTCACGGAACCGTCGGGAAATCGAATGGCGTAGACCGCGTTGTTTTCGGCCATGGAAGCTGCTCCGTCTGATCGTGTGGAACGGTATAGCTATTAGAGGTAACACAGCCCCAGCCCGAGTGTCAAAACGCGTCGGGGGCTCGAATGGGGATGCTCAGAGTCGGAAGACCCGTTTCCGCGCGATCACGTAACTCGTAAAGACGATGAGGGCGATGAGAAGTGTGTTCCGGATCCGGCCGGGGCCAAAACAGGCCAGATTGACGAGGGCATTGGTGGTGCCGTAGGCGGCATAGACCAGATAGATCAGGAGGGACCATTTCTTGACTCGTAAGAAGCCATACCCGACCAGGGTATGGAGAAACGGTGACAACGCTTTGGTGATGAACCCGGCCGGGCCGTCCAGCCTGGTACAAAAAAACGGCAGCAGGTAATCGGGATTTCTTGCGATCAAGAGGGCATCGTTCCCAGCACTGACCAGAAAGAGAAGTCCGAGAAACCGGATATCGTGTCCCTGCGACCAGGCGGTTCGAGTGCTGCGGGCAAGGTCCGAACCGCTCTCGGACCGTCCGAGAGCGGCGTCGTAGCTCTGCAGGGCCCACCACGGAAGTGCCAACAACATAAAGAAGAAGACTTCGGCGGCTCGACCGGAGACCCGCCCGAGCGCCAGGCTCAGGAGGATCAGGAGAATGGTGCCCAGGCCGTAGAAGAGTCCTGCCCCATATCGCCCCCGAATGAGTTGTCCGAGCCCGGGGAGTAGGGCTGAGTAGATCGCCGCGCGGCGATCGGGGATAGCGTAATAAGGGGCGTGGATGGACATTGATCGAGAACGCGTGAGATCAGGCGGCGTGTCGGGATAGAAACGGCACGGCCTTCGATCCCGGGATCGAAGGCCGTGTCCACAGACTGCTGCGTAACCGCGATTAGCCGCCCAGGGTATCCAAGGTTTCTTTCAGGCTCTTACGGATGCAGGTGAAAATCGGGGTGTCACGTAAAGTGTACCGGCTGCCCTCGGTTTCCCGGAGCGCCATGACGAGGTCCAGGAAGTCTTCCGGCTTGTCGCTCTCGAAGGCCACAACCCATTCCTGATCGTCGAGACCGAAAGAATAGGTGGTGTTGAGCTTCACCGACGGAAAGCGGTGGCCGACTTCAATGTGTTCGTCCATCATGCCCTGCCGCGCCGCTTTGGTGAGCAGGAACCACTCACGAGTCTTCACGAACGGATAGACGAAGATGTACTTGGCCTTGCCGGGAACCACGGTGAGCCGCTTGCTTTCCTGGTTCTCATGCGTGTGGTGGTCGACATAAATGGAGCGTTTGGTGATCGCGAGGTACGAATAGGGATTGTACAGATACTTGCCCAATCCGGATGCCATGATCTTCGTGCTCATTTCCTGGAACAGTTCAAGCTCGTAGCTGATGCGCCAGAGCATCAGATCGCAGTCGCCTCGAATACCCACCGTGGTGTAAGCGATGACGAGCACTTTCCCCTGATACTCTTCGACGGCACGGAGAAACTCCTGCTTTCCGCGTGTGCGTTCATCTTCAGGAAGCCGACGCCAAGCGGGATCGATCTTATAAAAGGTAAAATTGACGTATTGACGGCGGGGTGCTTGTTCGGGGCTGGACATGACGAACCCTCCAGGCAACTTCTTGATAATGTAAAAGAATAAGAGTTAGCTCTTTAGCATTTCGTCTCTGGAGCTGTCAACAGAGTCCGGGGCGCGCGGGGCTCGAATTGACAGGCCTACATCGATCTGATACTGCCTGCATACGATGCGCAGCGCTCGAAGATTGCCGACCGGATTCTGGCTCGTGGGAAGCCTCTTCGTGGTCCTGTCGAGGAGCGCCGGCTCATCGTATGCCATCGAAGTGCAGCCGACGGCCGAACAGATTCAGTCGACCGTGGAGCGTGGAAAGATGGCGGCCGGCCGAGCTATCTCTCCGGATCAACTTCACACCTGGTTCGGTGCGACCGAGGACCTTGCCCCGCGCGGTTTCATCATGACGAAGCTGGGAAGCCTGCTGGTGATGGCCAATCACCTCTCCTTGCGCGCATTGTCGCCGACCGAACAGGATATTGCTCAGGTCATGGCGAACGAGCATGTGCTGGTCAATGTGGTGTTGTATGGAGACCGTGTGAATTTTGCCGCCGATAGTTATGTTGTGCTGGAGCAGGCCGGTCGGACGGTGAAACCATCCACAGTTCGATTTGACGCCAGGGGCGATCGTACGGTGGTGTGGCCGCAGCAGCCTGCCTACCGCGCGAAGGTGATCGCGCAGTTCGCCTACGCGGAACTCGACCCACGTGCGAAGGCGAGGCTCACGGTATTTCCTTCAAGAGGAGGCCAGGTCAGCTTCGAGCTGGACTTCTCGCAGATCGAATAGTATCAGTCCCTCTCCACCGCTCTGCCTATCGCAAAGGTGTATCCCGCATGAGTAAGACCAAACCCTGGACGGCTGAAACGATCGCCGTCGGATCGGAACTGCTGCTCGGAGGCCGCCTCGACACGAATTCGCTCTTCATTGCCGACCGCCTTTCTGCCTGCGGAATCGAGCTCCGATATAAGACGACGGTCGGCGACGACCTTTCCGACATAGTGGCCGTGCTGAAGACGGCGTTACGGCGCGCCCGTGTGGTGATGCTTACCGGTGGGTTGGGGCCGACGATCGACGACCTCACACGTGAGGCAGTGGCGCAAGCGACGGGGCATCGATTGAGCCGGCGCAAGGCTGCCCTGGATGGGATGATTGCACGGCTAGCCGAATGGGGGCGAACCCCGACCACGTCGCAGTTTCGGCAGGCCATGATTCCCGCCCGTGCGGAGATTCTCTCCAATCCGGTCGGAACGGCGCCGGGATTTTCGCTTGTCTGGAAGGGCACGTTTCTGGCCGCCTTGCCCGGGGTGCCGCGTGAGATGGAACCGATGGTGCGTGAGGGCGTGCTGCCGCAACTGCAGGCGTGGATGCGCACACAGACACGACTCAGCCCTTCCCCCATGATTCGGCGGGTGCTCCACACGTCCGGTGTGCCGGAATCAGTCGTAGACCAGGCCCTGGCCGGGCTTGTTCCCAAAGGTTGCACGATTCAACTCGGCATCTATGCTTCCCCAATGGAAGTCATGGTGTCGCTGACGGGACCGGCCGGAGCGGAGGGCGTGGTCACCATCGAGCAGTTGTTGCATGACGCCAAGGCGCGGCTCGGCGACATTGTCTATGGAGAAGACGATGAGACTATGGAATCGGTGGTGGGCCGGTTGCTCAACGGGCGGAAGCTGACTCTCGCCGTCGCCGAATCCTGCACCGGCGGACTGATCGGCCATCGGCTCACACAGGTGGCTGGTTCATCGGCCTACGTGGATCGAGTGGCCGTTACGTACAGCAATCGCGCCAAGATCGAGATGCTGGACGTGCCGTCAGGGGTGATCGAGCGGCATGGGGCAGTCAGTGCGGAAGTGGCCGCAGCGATGGCGCGGGGCATTCGTGAGCGGAGCGGTGCCTCCGTCGGCGTGAGCGTGACCGGCATCGCCGGGCCCGGTGGCGCGACCGAGAGCAAGCCGGTGGGCTTGGTCTATGTGGGGCTTGACGGCGGGCCGGGCGAGGCGATGACGAAAGAGTTTCGTTTTCACGGCGGTGACCGTACCGTGATCAAGCAACGGTCCTCGCAGGCGGCGCTCGATCTGCTTCGTCGCTGGTTGATCAAGAAGGGGTGCTAATGGTCCGGGCATTCCTGGCCATCGAGTTGCCACAGGAATTGCGCACGACGCTCGCCACCATTGAGCAGGACATGAAGCGACAACTCGAACGAACGGTCGATCGCCACGTGAGGATCAGCTGGGTGCGGCCGGATTCGATGCACCTCACCCTCAGATTTCTCGGCGACACAGCCGACGAATCGATTGAGCCGCTTCGTGTAGCCATCGAAGAGTCCATGTCAGCGTATCAGGCGATTCCTATTCCTCTCGAACGACTGGGTACGTTCCCGCGCCCGCAGGCACCACGGGTGCTGTGGGCGGGACCGCTCGAAAGTTGGGAGCAGGGCCGTGAGGCGCAGCGGCTCGCAGCCCTCCATCGTGCGGTGGAGGCCTGTTGCCGGGCGGCGAATTTTGCGCCGGAAGAGCGGCCATTCAGTCCGCATTTGACGCTCGCGAGGATCAAGGAAGGTGAGCGGCAGGTCGGACAGGCGCTGGCTCAGAACGGGTTGTTGGAGCGGCCGGTGGCGATCGGCAGGTTGCCGGTCGAGGCAATCGTCCTCCTGAAAAGCGAACTGCGTCCCACCGGTTCGGTGTATACGAAACTCTGGGAATGTTCACTGGCCCCTTCCGCAACGTAGGAATCCTATCGCCGGCCCAACTTTGCCGGAAGTGGCGTCATGCTTGGGTCGCCCCGCCACTATTGCTCGGTCGGGCCCTCAGCAGGAATGGTCGAGAGCGTCGCTTCGGTTGTATGGGAAATTTTCGCCTACAAGTCTTCTGATACTCCAGGCTCGGACTGATATGATGATCGGTGGTAGGTTACGATGACATGCACCGCGTAATCTTTTTCCGAGTTTTCTGTGCCGTCCGGCGCGAGTCCAGTGAGTCGCAGCAAGCACATTCAGATGCGGATCTAGAAAGTTGACCGATTAACGATGCCTCCGTTCAAACTCGAAGCGCCATTCAAGCCCTGCGGGGATCAGGGGCAAGCCATTGAGAAGCTGACGTCCGGAATCCTGGCCGGGAAGCAGCATCAGGCGTTGCTCGGGGTCACCGGCTCCGGCAAGACCTTCACGATGGCCAATGTCGTCGAACGCGTCCAGAAGCCGACGCTCGTCCTCGTGCATAACAAGACTCTGGCCGGCCAGCTTTATCAGGAATTCAAACAGTTCTTCCCCCACAATGCCGTCGAGTACTTCATCAGCTATTACGATTATTACCAGCCCGAAGCCTACATCCCGCAGAGCGATACCTATATTGCCAAGGATGCCTCGATCAACGATGCGATCGACCAGATGCGTCACGCGGCGACGACGTCGTTGCTGCAGCGCAACGATGTGCTGATCGTGTCGTCGGTCTCCTGCATCTACGGCCTCGGGTCGCCGGAGGTCTACCATGACATGTTGGTCTATCTCGAAGAAGGGATGGAGACGCGGCGGGAAAAAATTCTGACGAAGCTGGTCGATATTCAGTATGCGCGCAACGACGTGGATTTCCACCGCGGCACCTTTCGCGCACGCGGCGATGTCATCGAGATTTTTCCGGCTTCGTCGGAAGCAAAGTCGGTCCGTATCGAACTCTTCGGCGATGTGGTCGATGCCATCCATGAGATCGATCCGTTGACCGGTAAATCCTTGGGCAAGCTGCCGAAAATCGCCATCTACCCGAATACGCACTATCTCATTGCGCCGGACCGGTACGAACGGGCGATCACGGGCATCGAAGAAGAATTGGACGCCCGAGTGGCGGCATTCAAGAAGAACGGTCAGTTGTTGGAAGCGCAACGGATCGAGCAGCGCACCAAGTTCGATCTCGAAATGATTCGCGCGATGGGGTATTGCCACGGGATTGAAAACTATTCGCGCCATTTAAGCGGGCGCGCGCCGGGCGATCCGCCCCCGACCCTGTTGGATTATTTCCCCAAGGACTTCCTCCTGATCATCGACGAATCGCACGCGTCGGTGCCGCAGGTCGGCGGCATGTACGAAGGCGACTTTTCGCGCAAACGGACGTTGGTGGATTACGGGTTCCGGCTGCCGTCCGCCGTCGATAATCGCCCATTGAAGTTTGCCGAATTCGAGCGGATGCTGAAGCAAGTGATCTACGTGTCGGCGACGCCCGGTCCGTATGAGCTGGAGCATGCCAAAGGCGAGGTCATCGAGCAGATCATTCGCCCGACCGGGCTGATGGATCCCCTGATCGATGTGCGATCGGCGAAGGGGCAGGTCGATAATCTGCTGGCCGAAGTGCGGGCGGAGGCGGCGAAGGGGAATCGTGTGTTGGTGACGACCCTCACCAAACGAATGGCCGAAGACCTCACCGAGTACTATCACGACCTCGGCGTGAAGGTGCGCTATCTTCACTCCGACATTAAGACGCTGGAACGCGCGGAGATTATCCGCGATCTCCGGCGCGGGCTGTTCGATGTGTTGGTCGGGATCAACCTGTTGCGGGAAGGGCTCGACCTTCCCGAGGTCAGTTTAGTAGCGATTTTGGACGCGGATAAGGAGGGCTACCTCCGGTCGCATCGGTCGCTGATTCAGACGGCGGGCCGTGCCGCCAGAAATCTGGATGGGCGCGTGATTTTCTACGGTGATACGATCACGGATTCCATGCGGCGGGCCATGGACGAGACGGCGCGCCGGCGTCATATCCAGGAAGCCTACAACGCTGCCAACGGAATTACGCCGGAGAGTATCAAGAAACAGATTCCCCTGCTGGACTATGCCACGGGTGGCGGGAATGCGGGGCAACTCGAACTGGCGGCGGAGTCAGTGGGCGATTATGCCACGACGGGCGACACGGAGCAGCTGATTCGCCGGCTTGAGGTTGAGATGAAGGCGGCAGCCAAGAAATTGGAGTTTGAGCGAGCGGCGGAGTTACGGAATCGGATTCGAACGTTGAGGTTGAAGGCGTTGGAATTGGCGCAATAGTGGAGGCGGCTAACTGTTCCGCCTGCGCTAGAAATTCTGCTACATCTGTTTGTAGAGATAGGCTCCGAGGAACATGCCCAATACGCTGAGCAGGCTCACCTTGATGCTGAAGCCGAACGTCAGTTTGAGGAGGACCAGATCGACGGTGAGTGGCGGGTTGATTCCGGGAGAGAAATTGCTGGCAAAGATGTTTTGAATGGCGCCATTCGGGGCCATCACGCGAAGTATTTCCCCGAAAATCCCGCCCAGCATTCCGCCGATCAGGATAAAGATCAGCAGCACGCCGATCGATTTTCTCATCCGATATCTCTCCTGGTTCCCGCTGGTCGGGGTGCATGTGCCGACTTGAGGCACCATATCGGAAGCGGAAAATGATGTCAACAAAATGCATGCCAGACGCCGCTGTGGATGCATGTGGCTGATTGCAAAGCTCCTCTTCTGGAGATCGGTGGGATAATATAGGGCACCCTCGGCGCTCGGGTGTGAACCAGGGAGAACGTCCGGCCGGATTTCTGGTGCAACTCAGTCTGGCGCCCTGTGTCACGTGTACCAACAGTGGTGCATTGGAACGGTCCGCGGGCATCGCTTGGAATCCCTGCCGAATATCTTGACTTCACGCACACCCCTTCTATAGACTGCCCGATGCTATTTTTTGTGATGTTTTTCGAGGCGATCGGAGCTCTGGCTCGACCCCGGCTTCGATGGCCTTTTTGTTTGGTGATTCGTGCTTGATGCGTTGAGTGAAAAGTTCGAACGAATCCTCAAGAAGCTTCGTGGGCAGGGTGTGCTCACCGAAGACAATATTGCTGAGGCGTTGAAGGAAGTCCGCCTCGCGTTGCTTGAGGCGGACGTCAACTTTAAGGTCGTCAAGGATTTTCTTGACCGCGTTCGCGAGAAGGCGGTCGGGCAGGAAGTCCTGAAAAGCCTGACCCCTGGGCACCAGGTCGTCAAAGTTGTCTGGGACGAGCTCCGCGGCATGATGGGCGGTGAGCGGTCCGGAATCAGTCTTGCCTCCCGGCCGCCGACCATCATTATGATGGTTGGGTTGCAGGGAGCCGGGAAAACGACGACCTCGGGTAAGCTCGGCCGGTTGTTTAAAAGCCAGGGGAAGCGCGTGTTGCTTGTGGCGGCCGATCCGCGTCGCCCTGCCGCAGGTGATCAGTTGGCCAGCCTCGGGCGTGATCTTGAAATCGATGTGCATCGATTCGATCAGGTCGATGCCTCACGCGCCGATGTGGTGCGTATCTGCCAGCGCGGGGTGGAACGCGGTCAAGAGCAGGGCTACGATCTGATTGTGCTCGATACCGGCGGCCGGTTGCATGTCGATGATGAGTTGATGGCTGAACTCGTGGCGGTCAAGCAGGCTGTGAACCCCCACGAAGTGCTGCTGGTTGCCGATGCCATGACCGGCCAGGATGCGGTCAATATGGCCGGTCAGTTCGATCAGCAGGTCGGCCTCACCGGTGTCATCCTGACGAAAGTCGAGGGCGACGCGCGTGGCGGCGCCGTGCTGTCGATCCGGGCCGTGACCGGCAAGCCGATTAAGTTTCTCGGCATGGGGGAAAAGCTCGATGCCCTGGAGCCGTTCCATCCGGACCGGATGGCGTCACGGATCCTCGGGATGGGCGATGTGCTTTCGTTGATCGAGAAGGCACAGGAGACGTTTTCTCGGGAAGAAGCTGAAGCGGCACAAAAGAAACTGACCAGCAGCACCTTTACGCTGGAGGATTTCCGGTCACAACTCGGGCAGATGAATCGGCTGGGGTCATTCGAGCAGATTCTGGGAATGCTGCCCGGCGGCCAAAAGTTGAAAGATCTTGCGAACAGCGGATTGCCCGAAAAAGAAATGAAGCGGGTTGCGGCCATGATCGACTCCATGACCACGCGTGAGCGGCGCGACCATACGCTGATCAACGGGAGCCGGAAGAAACGGATTGCGCGTGGGAGCGGAACGAGTGTGCAGGAGGTCAACCGCCTGATCAAGCAATTCCTGCAGGCCAGGAAAATTGCCAAGGTCATGTCGGGTGGCGCGGGAGGCCGGCGTCAGTTGGCCCAAATGCTCCGAGGCATGTAGCAGGCCACGAGTGTTTCGAGTGTGCATCGATTCAAGGTGAAGAAGAGAGTCCTAACCGAGCGGACACAGTCTAGGGCTGAACGCTCATTACTCTGAGGAGGTTCTAGTGGCGGTTCATTTACGATTGGCACGGACAGGGCGACATAAGCGGCCGATGTATCGGGTTATTGCGGCCGATTCACGGAAACCGCGCGACGGGCGCTTTTTGGAGATTCTCGGGATTTTCGATCCGCTCAAGAACCCGGCGGTGCCGGTGTTGAAGTCGGAACGGGTGCTGTCATGGTTGCGGCATGGCGCCCAGCCCACGGTGACCGTTCGGACTCTGTTGAAGCGGCATGGGGTCTGGAAAGAGTTCGAGACCGAGAAGTCCGCAAAGGCGGAGAAGACCGAAAAGACCGAGAAGAGCGCAAAGAGCAAGAAGTAGCCGGCATCACATGGCGACGCTCGATCAAGCAGAGCTGGTGACCATTGGAAGGATCGAGCGATCGTTCGGGGTTCGAGGCGAGGCGCGCGTGCGTTCCCTCACGGATGTGCCTGGACGGTTCGAGTCCCTTGGTCACGTGACGATTGTCGGGCCTGCCGGGAGGACGCTCGACACCCGTGTGACCCACGCGCGGCCCGGCGGGCCGACGTGGATTATGGGGTTCGAGGCGTTTACGACCCCTGAGCAGGTCGCCGAGTTTCGTGGAGCCTTTATTCAAGTTCCCCGCGGAGACTCGCCGGTGCTGCCGGCCGATCAATACTATCAATGTGATTTGATCGGGATGGTCGTGCAGGATGACGCCGGAACCGTACTGGGCTGCTTGGAAGAGGTCGTGTCTATGTCCGGCAACCAGAACTTTCTGGTGCGGCAGGATGGGAAAGAAATATTGATTCCCGCCGCAAAGCAAGTTGTAGTCGCGGTCGATGTCCCGGCGCGGATCATGACGGTGCGGCTACCGGAAGGGTTCGGGGAGCTATAAGATGCGATGCGCGGTTCTGACATTGTTTCCGGATATGGTGGCTCCGGTGCTTGGCCAGAGTATCCTCAAGCGCGCCCAGGACAAAGGGTTGCTGGAGGTCTCTGTGCAGAACCTGCGTGACCATACCTTCGACCGGCATAAGACCGCGGATGATGTGCCGTATGGCGGGGGAGCCGGAATGGTCATGAAGGCCGAACCGGTGCTCCAGGCCGTCGATGCGCTGCGGGCCCATTATCAGGCTTCTCATCCGGAGACGACGTTGCGGGTGATTATTCCGTCTCCGCAAGGGCGGCCCTTTACGCAGGAGCTTGCACAGTCCCTCGCGCAGGATGAACGGGTGGTGGTGTTTGTGTGTGGGCACTATGAGGGGATGGACGAGCGCGTCAGGCTGGCGCTGCATCCGGAAGAAATTTCCGTCGGGGATTACGTATTGACCGGAGGGGAACTGCCGGCGTTGGTGATGATCGATGCGGCGGCGCGCCTGGTCCCTGGCGTGTTGGGCGATGCGGCGTCGGCGGCCGAGGAATCGTTTACCGAGGGATTGCTGGAGTATCCGCACTATACCAGACCGGCGGAGGTGCGCGGGATGGCGGTTCCGGAGGTACTGGTATCGGGTCATCATGAGGCGATCCGGTTGTGGCGCCGGAAGGAAGCGTTGCGGAACACCTATCTGAAGCGGCCGGATCTCCTGCGGGATCGCGAGCTTGGATCGGAAGATCGGCGGTTGTTAAGCGAAGTGATGCAAGAGAGTCTTGTACAGGTACCTGTTCGTTGAGAGGAGGAGAAGGACTATGAATCGGCTAGAACGGATCCAACGATCCTTAACCAAGAAGACGACGCCCAAGTTCGAGATCGGGGATACTGTTCGTGTCCACGTGAAGGTGGTCGAGGGTGAAAAAGAGCGTATCCAGGTGTATGAAGGGACGGTCATCGCCAGGAAAGGCACGCTCAATAGCGAAACCTTCACCGTGCGCAAGCTGTCCTACAATGTCGGCGTTGAGCGGACGTTTCCCATCCACTCGCCCAATGTGGCCAAGGTTGATGTCGTCCGTCAAGGTCGCGTTCGTCGAGCCAAGCTCTACTATCTGCGCACCAAGAAGGGCAAGTTCGCCAAGGTGGAAGATCGCGAGTTTAAGGTCGAGAGCAAGGCGCAAACCGCGGCCAAGCGTGAGGCAGCCGCAGCAGCCACGGCTGCCAAGGCCTGATCGATCGTTTGTGCTGTGTTCCGCGTGAGACCAGGACAGAGGCGCACGTTTGGCTGGTTCTTCGAACCCGACGACAGGGGGCCCCACCGAGGAGTTTGAGGTGGAGGCTCGGTGTCGCGGGTACCGGCATATAGCCGGGCTCGATGAGGCCGGGCGTGGGCCTCTCGCCGGTCCTGTCGTAGCGGCTGCTGTGGTGTTGCCGCGTCGATGCCGCCTGCCAGGACTCAACGATTCCAAGCAGGTCGGCGAGTCAGACCGTGTTCGGCTGTTCGCCGAAATCGTTCGCCGGGCCACCGGCGTCGGCATCGGAGCTGCGACGGAGGCGGAGATCGATCGGTTGAATATCCTTCAAGCAACCCGGTTGGCGATGCGGCGTGCTCTGCAGGCATTGCCGCTCCAACCGGACTTTTTGTTGTTGGATGCGGTCACTCTTTCAGGGCTCTCAGTTCCTCAACGCTCTATCATCAAGGGCGATGGCCTCTCCTCCTCCATTGCGGCCGCCTCGATCATCGCCAAGGTGACGCGCGATCGTTTGATGGTTGAATACCACCGTTGGTATCCCCAATATAATTTTGCCGAGCATAAAGGTTACGGGACTCCGGAGCATCTCCGTCTGCTCCGGGAGCACGGGCCCTGTGCGATTCATCGCCGGAGTTTTGCGCCTGTGCAGCACCTCTGTGTCGGCGATGCTCGAAAAGTGTGTTCCTCTGTCGACCAGGTCTGAGGGCCCGCTGGACCGATGCGCGACCGACGCCGATTGGTAGGGGATGAAGGAGAGGGGCGAGCCGAGGCCTATCTGCGCCGACAGGGGTTTCGAATCCTTGGCCGGAATGTGCGTTCCCCATTGGGCGAACTCGATCTGGTTGCCGATGATCAGGGGGTGCTGGTGTTCGTCGAGGTGAAACGGCGACGGACTGGGACCTACGGTGGTGCGATTGAAGCGGTGGATGCGCGCAAACGTGCCAAATTGATTCAGCTTGCGGCGCAGTATCTGGCGCAACACCGGATTTATGATCGTGCGTGCCGATTCGATGTCGTCTTGATACAGGATGATTCCGGGACGGCTGAACCGGTGCAGCATATTGCGAATGCATTCGACGTCGCGGGGGATGATCTGCGATGGTAGGATGGGCATCGCGTTCCTGATTTATCCAGTCACTGTGTGTCGTGCCGGGCGGCGGGAGCCCGAGAGGTCACTCCGGTCCGGCGGCTGCTCTTGTCACCATCCATGATTCAACTTTTTCACGTCTCAAAATATTACGACCGCCGTTTGGCGCTGTCCGATGTGACCCTTGAAATCGAGAAGGGCGAGTTTGTGCTCTTGATGGGGCCGAGCGGCGCCGGAAAATCGACCTTGTTGAAATTGCTGATCGGCGCAGAGCGCCCTGAGGAAGGGCAGATCCTGGTGCAGGGCCGCAGCTTGGCCAAATTGCGATCGTCTGAAATCCCCTTACTGCGTCGAAAGATCGGTGTGGTGCTGCAGGATTTCCGCCTGCTGCCCAAGAAAACCGTGTTCGACAATGTGTCGTTGCCCTTGCTGGTGCAGGGGGCCTCGACTGTCGAAATCAGGCGGAAAGTGACGGACGCCTTGCGGTCGGTTGGGCTGGATCACAAGAAGGACCTCTTTCCCCCCGGCCTTTCTACCGGTGAGCAGCAACGGATTTGTATCGCTCGCGCGATCGTCAATGGGCCGATCATGCTGTTGGCCGATGAACCGACGGGGAATCTGGATCCGGAGCTGACCAGCGAAATCATCGAACTGTTCAAGTCGATCAACGCCCGGGGCACGACCATCATCGTGGCGACGCACGATCCCAATGTCTTGGCCCAGGTTAATCGCCGGGTGATCACATTGGACCAGGGCAAGGTGGTCTCGCAGGAACAGGTGAGCTCGTGAGGCGGTTGTTGTACCTGCTGCGGGAAGCGGTCGCCAATGTGTTGACCAATCGAACGACCACGGTGGTCGCGGTGGCCACCACGGCATTCACATTTGCCTGCGTCGGCGTGTTTTTGCTGTTGTATGTCAATTTGAGGAGCATGGCCTCGTCGCTTGAGCAGGACATCCAGGTGATGGTGTACCTGCAGGACGACCTGACGGAGCAGACGAGAAGCGAAATTGAACTACAACTGAAAGCCGATCGTGCCGTCGGGTCGTTGACCTTCGTGTCCAAGGAACGGGCGCTGGCTGATTTCCAGAGTCAGTTTCCGGCTGAGTCCCATCTGTTGCAGGGGCTCGGGCAAAACCCGCTTCCGGCCTCATTCGTCGTGACGCTGGCTGTGGAGTCTCGCTCATCGGATGCGATGCGGCGGTGGGCCAATCGCGCCCAGTCGATCCCCGGAGTTGCGCAGGTGCAATACAATCAGGAATGGGTCGAGGCCTTGGCCGGCATTGTCCGGTATATCGAGGTGGCTGCCATCATTGTCGGCATCATTTTATCGGCGGCGTCGGTCACGATCATTGCGAACACGATCCGCTTGGCGCTGTATTCACGCCGGGAGGAAATTGAAATTCTGGGGTTGATCGGGGCGAGTACGACATTTATCCGTGTGCCCTATTTGCTCGAAGGCGCGGCGCTCGGGTTCCTCGGCAGTGCTCTCTCGCTCGTAATCCTCAAAGCCGGGTTTGAGTTGTTCCGCCATGAAATCCGGTCTGCCAGCCGGTTCCTGGGCGTGGATGCGCTGCTGACGTTTTTCCCCTTCCAAATGTGTGTGGCGCTTGTCTGTGTGGGGCTCTTTCTCGGTTGTGCCGGCAGTTTTCTCTCGCTGCTCCGGTTCGGAGAGGGACGGGCATGAAGTGGGTGCGATGGGGATGTGTTGTGGTGGCTGCTCATCTGGTCTTGTGGACTGTCCCTGCCTGGGCGGAGCGCAAGGACTCGTACGCGGACAAGATCGAACAAGAAAAGAAAACGCTGGAAAAGTTGCGCGGCACGATTGTCGAGAAACGTAAGAAAGCGGACGAGGCGGAAAAGAAACGCGAGTCGGTCCTGCAGGGATTGCAGTCCTTGGACGAACGTCTGGTTCGTTACCGGCAGGAACACCAGGACGTCGTGAAGAAGCTCAAAAAGAAGGATGTGGAAATCGAGCAGATGAGCGTGCAGTTGAGCCGGCTGTCCGAACGTATCGACGAGCGGCAGGATGCGATTGCCGCTCGCTTGCGGGTTCAATATGTCGAGGGGCGGTTTTGGCACCTGAGAACGCTCTTGGCGGCCAGTTCTTCCGGAGACTTTCAGCGGCGGTTTCGCTATCTCTCGGCCGTGACGCAGCGAGAGTACGAGATCATGGAAACCTACCGGAACGATGCCGAGCGGATCGCCGAGGTCGAGCGGAGTCGAGAAGAGGCGCGCCAGGGCATCCTGGCCTACAAGGCCAGCACCGAGGAAAAGCTGGCTCAGATCCAAGGGCTGAAAAAACAGAAGCGGGTGTATCTCGCTAAAATCACTCAAGAAAAGGAATCGCATGATCGGGCCGTAGAGGAACTGGAGCGGTCTGCCAACCGGGTCGACAGCTTGCTGAAGGAGCTGGAAACCAGACGTCGGGCAGCGCTGGCGACTCGTCCACCCTCCGCGACAGGAGGCCTTCGCGCATTACGTGGGACGCTCCTCTGGCCGACCGAAGGGCAAGTGGTGTCTTACTTCGGACGGCAGAAGCATCCGACCTTCAATACCTACATCCAGCGAAAAGGGATTGAGATTCGCGCTGCGGAAGGGAGTAATATACGGTCGGTGCTTGCCGGCCAGGTTGTCTACGCGGACTGGTTGAAAGGCTACGGACTCGTTATAATCATGGATCATGCAAACGGAGTTTTTTCGTTGTATGCCCATGCGTCGAAAATATTGACGGCGGTCGGGGCCCGGATCGAAGCCGGAGAAGCGATCGGTGAAACGGGCGACACGGGCATGACGGGTGAGAATACGCTCTATTTTGAGTTGCGCGAGGGGGCAGAGCCGGTGGATCCCCTCGTGTGGCTGTCGAAGCGATAGGCCTCGGAAGGAAGGAAACCTACGTTATGGAACAGCGGCGAAGCCGACGGTGGTTATATCTTTTGCTGATGGTGACGGTGGCCCTGGGCATCGGCATTGTGCTGGAAAAGGGATTGGAGCGGACCGGCCACGCCTCCGAGACCTATGAAGAGCTGCGGACCTTCTCCGAGGTCTTGACGCAGGTGCAGAAACACTACGTCGACGATACAAAGGTGAAAGACCTCGTACAGGGTGCGATTCGCGGGATGCTCTCCACGTTGGATCCGCACTCGGCCTATATGACACCTGAGATGTACAAGGAAATGCAGGTCGAAACGAAAGGCGAATTCGGCGGGGTCGGGATTCAGATCGGCGTGAAGGAGAACCGCCTCGCCGTCATCTCCCCGATCGAAGGCACGCCTGCGCATCGAGCCGGGATCAAGGCTGGTGATTTCATTACCAAGGTGAACGACGAACCCACAAAGGATTTGACGCTGATGGATGCGGTGCAGAAAATGCGCGGCCCCAAAGGCACCAAGGTGAACCTCACGATCCAGCGGGACGGCACGGCGGACCCGCTGGCGTTTTCATTGGTGCGGGACACCATCAAGATCGAAAGCGTGAAGTTCAAGGTGCTCGACAATACCATCGGGTATGTGCGCTTGACGCAGTTCCAGGAAGCCACGGGACGGGACCTCAGTCGGGCGCTCAAGCAGTTCAAGGAGCAGAAGGTTCAGGGGACGATTCTCGACTTGCGGAACAATCCCGGTGGCCTGTTGACGGCGGCTGTCGATGTGTCGGAACAGTTTGTGGGGAACGGGAAGCTGATCGTCTATACCAAAGGTCGTGAGGGGAAGAAGGATGAGTGGTTCTCCAAGACGAAGGAGACGCTTGAAGATTCGCCGATGATCATCCTGGTGAACGAAGGGTCGGCCAGCGCGTCGGAGATTGTGGCCGGTGCGTTGCAGGATTGGGGACGGGCCGTCATTGTCGGGACCACGTCATTCGGCAAGGGATCCGTCCAGACGATTCTGCCGCTGGGTGACGGGTCGGGACTCCGGCTCACGACGGCCAAGTACTACACGCCGAAGGGGCGCTCGATTCAATCCACCGGCATCACACCGGACATTGTGGTCAAACTGCAAACGCAGACCGTCGCAAAGGCCGGCGAGAAAGACGGAAAAGAGTCTGAAGCGAAGACGGCCAAAGCGCCCGCAGCCGGAAAGGATCCATCGCCTTCGGCCAAGCCGGGTGAGGAGCCTGCGCATAAGAATGGCGCCGTGTCGGCCGGGGATGCGGCCGGGGATATTTCGCTGGATGATGACGTGCAGCTTCAAAAGGCCGTTGAGCTGTTGAAGACCTGGAAGATCTTTAAGGAGCTGCGGCCGGCGGCGTAGTCGGCACGGTTCCGATCCGTTCGCGGATGGCGGCGAGCAGCGTGTCTTCCGACCCGGAAAAGCCTGGTTGTGTTCGTAAGAGGTGGGACGCAACCAGGCTTTCCAGATCGGCCAATGTGCGGATGTTCAGCCGGACATATAAGTAACTTACCAGCGCATCGGAGAGGCCCGGCAACGAAGCCCAGCCGGCCACTTCCTCCGGCAACGGGGTCTTCAATTCTTCATAGGCGCGAATCGTTCCTGTCGCCAGAAACTCTTCAATCTTCACTGCCAAGTCCCGCCCGATTCCGGGGATCTCCTGAAGCTGATGGCGCGCGGTGAGATCAGCCAGGTCTCCCGTAACCGCCAGGATCGAATCAGCGGCTTTCCGATACGCGCGGACGCGATAAGGATTGGCGCGTTGGGCTGCCAATAGGTTGGCCATCGCACGAAAAATCTGCGCAAGTTGATGGGTGCGGTCGTCCATAGTCGTGTGCCCGGCGGCCTTCATCTACATTGTGCGAGTATCGAATCCCAAACGGCAAGGCCTCACCGGGCTTGGTTGACAACCGGTTTTCCCGTTTCATAGGATGACCTGAAGAATTGAGGTGGCGCAGTGATCATTCAGGTCAACGGTGAGTCTCGTGGAATGGGCGATGGTCAGACGGTTGCAGCGCTGTTGCACGAGTTGGAGATCCGCGCCGATCGCGTCGCCGTCGAATTGAATCTGGAAATTCTGGATCGCAAGGATTTTGAGACCCGCGGACTCCGCGAGGGGGATCGGGTGGAGATATTGAGCTTTATTGGTGGCGGAGCGAGGTAACCACATTTATGGATACGATGAACGATCGCTTAGTGATTGCCGGCCGGGAATTTAAGTCTCGCCTCTGGGTGGGGACCGGTAAGTATAAAGACTTTGCCGAGACCAAGAAGGCTATCGACGCGTCCGGTGCGGACGTGGTGACGGTGGCGGTTCGTCGCGTGAACATCACGGATCGGTCCAAGGAAAATCTCCTGGATTATCTCGATCCAAAGAAATACATCATTTTGCCGAACACCGCCGGTTGTTACACCGTGGAAGATGCCGTCCGGTATGCCCGATTGGCTCGTGCGGCCGGCGTGTCCGATCTGGTCAAGCTGGAAGTCCTGGGTGATGAAAAGACTCTTTTCCCGGACACGGCGGGATTGATCGAGGCGGCCAAGATCCTCATCAAGGAAGGGTTCATCGTTCTGCCCTATACGAACGACGATCCGATCGTTGCCAGGAAATTGGTAGATATCGGCTGTCCCGCGGTGATGCCGCTGGCTGCGCCGATCGGCTCGGGGCTTGGCATCCGTAATCCATACAATCTCAAGATCATCATGGAAACGGTCAAGGTGCCCATCATTGTCGACGCCGGAGTCGGAACGGCCTCCGATGCCGCGCTGGCGATGGAGTATGGAGCGGATGCGGTGCTGATGAACACCGCCATTGCCGGCGCGCAGGACCCCATCGCGATGGCCGAGGCTATGAAGTATGGCGTCTGGGCCGGCCGACTGGCGTACAAAGCCGGCCGTATTCCACGCAAGCTCTATGCAACGGCCAGCAGCCCGATCGAGGGTATGCTCTAACAGCCAATGAACCGTCATTGGTAGGTGTCGGCGAGCCGGGCTGAGTGCGTGGGTGAGTGGTGAACCGGTCCTGATCTCCCGGCGTCTCACATTCCACCGGCATCATTCAGCAGCCAGAATATTTCGCGCATGCCCTCCGTCGATTTCCGTCTGTATTTGGTGACTGATCGTCAACAGACCGCCGGACGCCCGCTGGTGTCGGTCGTCGGGCAGGCGGTGCGTGCCGGTATGCGCGCGGTGCAGCTGCGTGAACGTGATCTTCCGATCCGAGAGCTGCTCTGTTTGGCGCTCGACCTGCAGCGCGAGTTGCCGGAAGTACAGTTGTTCATCAACGACCGTGTGGATCTGGCGGTGGCACTGGGGTGCCGGGGGGCGCATTTGCGCGAGAGCAGTTTGCCCGCCCCGGTGGTGCGAACGCTGTTGCAACCCTCACAGCTGTTGGGGTTGTCCGTCCATTCCATCCAGGATGCGGTGGCGGCAGAACGGCACGGCGCGGATTTTTTGGTGTTGGGTCCGATTTACGACACGCCTTCGAAGCGGGAGTATGGGGCACCGCTTGGCCTCCAGGTACTCGGACAGGCCGCGCGCGCGGTGCACATTCCTATTTTTGCCATCGGAGGGATGACTGCCTCGCGCACACGTGAGGTGCGGCAGGCGGGAGCATTCGGTGTGGCGGTGTTGTCCTCGATCTTGAGTGCGTCGAATGTCGAAGCAGCAACCGAGAAATTTCTTTCGGCGATCGAGCGCGAATCATGAAGATGATTGCCGCAGAGGCAGTCTCACGCATCGACACACGTCACGCTGCGTCGGCGTCTGCTGCTGTTGACCACCCCATAGGCGGGTGATAGAATCCCAACAGTATTGATGACCGTCACTGACAGGGATTGTAAACGATCCAACGAGTGGGGCGATGGCCGAATCAAAAGGGAGTTCAGGCCGACTCCGGTCCTTCCGTGATTCCGTCAAGCGCCTGACCAAGTCACTTTCTGACGGAGATGGAGTCGTGACACACAAGAACGACGAACAGGCCCGCGAGGTGGAAAAACTTCGCATCCAAATCCAGTCCATGGAGGAGGAGATTCGGCGGCTCTACCAGTCACGCTACCAGCTCGAACAAACGACGAAGCAGAACGAAAAGCTCGTCGCCACTCTCCAGGAAGCCAAATCTCAAATCGAAACGTTGCGGGCTGAAGTGGAGAAGCTGACCGCTCCGCCCTCGACCTACGGAATTTTCTCCAGCCTCGATACCGATGGTACGGGGAATGTCTACGTATCCGGCCGCAAGATGAAGGTGAGTCTTCATCCCTCCATCAAAGCAAAGTCTCTCCGCAAAGGGCAGGAGGTCATCCTCAACGAAGCCCTCAATGTCATCGAAGTGCGTGGATTCGATGTCCAGGGCGAAGTCGTCCGCTTGAAGGATGTGCTGGAGGGGAATCGGGCGCTGGTGACCCTGCACTTCGATGAAGAAAAAGTCGCGGAGCTTGGCGAGCCGTTGCTCAGTGAGCGCCTCAGCGTCGGCGATCACCTGCTCTACGATCCGCGCTCCGGCTGTGTCATCGAAAAGCTGCCGAAATCGGAAGCGGAGGAACTGGTGCTCGAAGAAGTTCCCGATGTGGACTACGAACATATCGGCGGACTGCAAAAAGAAATCGAACAGGTGCGTGATGCGGTGGAGTTGCCGTTCCTGTACCCGCACATCTTTGCGACTTACAAATTGAGCGCCCCGAAGGGCGTGTTGCTGTATGGCCCGCCGGGATGCGGCAAGACCTTGATCGCCAAGGCTGTCGCCAGTTCGATCGCCAAGAAGTTAGGGCATCTCAAGGATAAGCAGCTGCGCAGCTACTTCCTCCATGTGAAAGGGCCTGAGCTGCTGAATAAGTATGTGGGCGAGTCGGAGCGGCAGGTGCGCGAGGTGTTCAAGAAGGCCAAGGAACGCGCCGACGACGGTCATCCCGTGATTGTATTCTTCGACGAGATGGATGCACTGTTCCGCACCCGCGGCACCGGTATCTCCTCGGACATTGAATCGACCATCGTGCCGCAATTCCTCTCGGAAATCGACGGTGTGGAGCGTCTCACTAATGTCATCGTCATCGGGGCAAGCAACCGGCAGGATTTGATCGATCCGGCCGTGCTCCGCGCGGGTCGCCTCGATGTGAAGGTGAAGGTCGGTCGTCCGGACGCCACGGCGGCGCGGGATATCTTCTCCAAGTATGTCTCGACCGATTTGCCGTTTGCCGAGGACGACCTGAAGCGGCATGGCGGGGATGCCCGGGCACTTGTGGATTCCCTCATGAACATGACCGTCGATGCCATGTATGCGACGACCGATGAAAATAAATTCATTGAAGTGACGTATGCGAACGGCGAGAAGGAAGTGCTGTACTTCAAGGATTTCGCCAGCGGCGCGTTGATTGAGGGCATCGTGTCGCGCGCTAAGAAATTCGCCGTGAAGCGGGCGATTGCGCAAGAAGGAACCGGTCTGCGGGCCGAGGATCTGATCCGCGCGATCCGAGAGGAGTTCAAAGAGCACGAAGACTTGCCCAACACCACGAATCCGGACGATTGGGCAAAGGTCGCCGGCAAGAAAGGCGAGAAGATTGTCCACCTCCGGACGATCAGCGGCGGGCCTGCAGAGGCGCGCCAAATCGAAACGGTCAACACCGGTCACTACCTGTAGCGCGATATTTCATGAGCGACAACCCTACGCACAATCCGTCCCGTGTCATCGGCACGGAGACCGAATTCGGTATCGCCAGTCGTGACTCGAATGCGGCCGACCCGGTGGCCAACTCCATTCACCTCATCGGCTACTACCCGAATCTTCCGGCTCCGCATGCGGTGTGGGACTACGAGAACGAAAATCCCCTGCTGGATGCGCGCGGGTTTGAGGTCGACGGCGAGCGGGAACGGCCGGGACCTGATTACAATCGGCAACTCAATAAAGTCCTGGCCAACGGTGGGCGCCTGTATGTCGATGGCGCGCACCCTGAATACTCCACGCCGGAGTGTCTCAATGCGAGGGAAGTCGTGGCGTTCGAGCGGGTCGGTGAGCGCATCGTCGCGCAGGCCTTGGAAGGGATTACCAAGGCGCGCGGGCGTGATCAGTTCGTGTTGTATAAGAATAATTCAGACGGCAAGGGCAACAGCTATGGGTACCACGAGAATTATCTCGTGTCGCGGGCGGTGCCGTTTGAGCGCATCACCCAGGTCCTCACGCCGTTCTTTGTGACCCGTTCGATTTATGCCGGGTCCGGGAAGGTCGGCGCGGAAAACCAGACCAGCCCCGTCGACTATCAGATTTCGCAGCGGGCGGATTTTTTCGAAACCCTCGTGGATCTGAACACGATGGTCCGGCGGCCGATCATCAATACGCGCGACGAACCGCATTCCGATTCGGCGAAGTACCGGCGGCTCCATGTGATCGTCGGAGACGCCAATATGGCCGAGGTATCGACCTATCTGAAGGTCGGGACCCTCTCGATTGTGCTGGAGTTGCTCGAGGCCGGCGCCGACCTTCCTCGCATCAGCCTGGCAGAGCCGGTGAATGCCATCAAGCAGGTCTCCCGGGATGTGCAGGTGAAGGAGAGTCTCAAATTGACCGACGGGAGCGCCTCGACTGCGATTGCCGTGCAGCGGGCGTACCTCAAGGCCGCTCAGAGCTACTATGCCTGCCACGAACTGGATCAAGTGACGAAGGACGTGCTGGTGCGGTGGGAAGATGTGCTCGATCGCCTGGAACGGGACCCTCGGTCATTGGTGCGGGAGTTGGATTGGGTAGCGAAGCGGTACCTGATCGAATCCTATATGGAACGCAAATCCTGTGGCTGGGACGATCCGCGCGTCCGTCTGATGGATTTCCAATACCATGATGTCCGTCCGGATAAGGGACTGTATTACACCCTGGAACGGAATCATCGAATTGAGCGGGTGGTATTGGATCATGAGATTGCGCGGGCGGAATTCAATCCGCCTGTTGGGACCAGGGCCTATTTCAGGGGCCAGTGCATCAAGAAGTACCCGAATGTCGTCTACGGGGCAAGTTGGACGTCCGTGCTCTTCGATATCGGGCAGAACAAGATCAAGAAAATCCCCTTGATGGATCCGCTACGAGGAACCGAATCGCTCACGGGGGAACTCCTGGCGCAAGCGGAGACGGCGTCCGCGCTGCTCGCTAAACTTTCGACCTGACTGTGACCATTGAATGAAACATTCCTCCTTCTTTTCACATCACGAGGGGTCCAGCTTCTTCGACTTCCTCACCCAGCATCATCCTGAGTTGAAACCCGGTTTGAATGAAATCGCTATTCAGCGAGCGGCGCTTCCAGTAGACCTTGGCCGCCCTGGAACGATTCCGGTGCCGCATGGGACGACGGTCCTTGCGTTGAAATATCGAGATGGGGCGATTATTGCCGGTGATCGACGGGCGACGGAGGGTTTTCAGATCGCGGACCGGCGGATTGAAAAAGTCTTTCGCATCGACGACTATTCCGCCATGGCTATCGCCGGGGCCGCGGGGCCGTGTATCGAGATGGCTAAGCTGTTTCAAACGGAACTGGAGCATTACGAGAAGCTGGAAGGTGTGCAGCTGTCTTGTGAGGGGAAGGCCAACAAGCTGGGTCAGATGGTGAAGGCCAACCTTCCGATGGTGTTTCAGGGACTCGTCGTCATGCCGCTCTACGTCGGGTACGATCTCAAGCGGAAAGAAGGTCGCATTTTTAAGTACGATATTACTGGCGGGCGCTACGAAGAATCCGACCACCATTCCATCGGCTCCGGCGGCAAGGATGCCCGCAACACGATGCGCGAACATTACCGATCCGGCCTCCAGGAAGAAGAGGCCCTACGGGTCGGGCTGTTGGCCCTCTACAATGCGGCAGATGAGGATGTGGGTACCGGTGGGCCTGATTTAGTCCGCGGTATTTATCCGACGGCGAAAATTGTTAGTAGCGCCGGTATCACTGATGTCCCCGAAGACCGGGTGCGTGCCTTGTTCGAAACCATGATCGCAGAGCGAAGGAGATCCTAGCCGATGCCGTTGCCCTACTACGTCTCGCCTGAACAAATGATGCAGGACAAGGCGGAGTATGCCAAAAAGGGCATTGCCAAAGGACGCTCCATCATTGCGCTTGAATATGTCGACGGCATCCTGCTCGCAGCGGACAATCCCAGCTCCTCATTGCATAAAGTGTCAGAGGTCTACGACCGGATCGCATTTGCCGGAGCCGGCAAATACAGCGAGTTCGAGCATCTCCGGAAAGCCGGCATTCGCCATGCCGATCTGACGGGGTACATGTACAGCCGGGAAGATGTGAGCGCGCGGACCTTGTCCAATGCCTATTCGCAGAGTCTGGGGACGGCTTTCAGCACCGACGTCAAGCCGCTGGAAGTCGAAATCCTCGTCGTGCAGGTCGGGATGAACGGTCAGGCGAATGAGATTTTCCGCATTTCATTCGACGGCAGCATCGTGGATGAAAAAAGTCTTGCGGTGATCGGGGGACGGTCGGAAGCCGTTCAGCAATACTTGCGGGAACATGCCACGCCGCAGCCGCCGTCACTCAAAGACGGGCTCAGGCGCTGCCTTGCCGCCCTGGAGCAGGTCGCCACTCAAAAGATCCCCTCTGAAAACCTCGAAGTCGCCGTACTGGACAGGAACCGCCTTGGTCGGAAATTCAGACGGTTGAGCAGCGCCGACATTTCCCAACTCTTCGCCTGACATACCCTCCACGCAACTGCGTGCTTATCCGCTTTCCGGTCGGGGAGACGCTTTTCATTGCCGGACCTCGGTTGAAGCCTCACCCGCCACGGTGTATCCTGAGAGAAGCGGATTCGAGGAAACGCCTCTCCATGCAGCAACGTATCTTCGGTTTAGAAAACGAGTACGGCCTGATTTTCTCTCCGAACGGGAAGATTTATCTTCCGATGGAGAAAGTGCTGGGCTATATCTTCGAAGGCCTCATTCCGAACAGCTGGCCGTCGAATGCATTCCTGGTCAACGGCGCGCGCTTTTATCAGGATACCGGCTGCCATCCGGAGTACTCCACGCCGGAGTGCGACAATATCCTCGATCTCGTCATCCACGATAAGGCGGGCGAGCGCTTGCTGGAAGCCTGTTTGCCGGCGGCCGAAGAGCGCCTTCGCGAAGAGGGGTTGTCCGGAGAAATTTATATTTTCAAGAACAATACCGATTCGCTCGGCAATACCTACGGTTGCCATGAAAATTATCTCATGCGCCGGGACGTGGATTTCTGGAAAGTCACCGAGCAACTCATTCCGTTTTTCGTGACCCGGCAGATCTATTCCGGCGCCGGCAAGGTCCTGAAGGTCTCGGGTAAACCGCAGTACTTCATCTCGCAACGCGCCCAACATATTCATGAAAAGACCTCCTCCTCGACGACCTCATCCAGGAGTATCATCAATACCCGCGACGAGCCCCACGCCGATGCGGAGAAGTATCGGCGGCTGCACATCATCGTGGGCGACTCCAATATGTCGGAGTATGCGACGTATCTGAAGGTCGGCACCGCCACGTTGGTCCTCTCGATGATCGAAGCCGGGTATTCGGTCAGTGGGATGGAGCTCGAAGATCCTGTGAAAGCCATCCGTGAAATTTCCCGCGATCCGACCCTCAACAAGAAGGTCAAACTGGATGACGGCCGGCAGATGACTGCCATCGAGATCCAGCGGGTCTACGTCAAGCGCGCGAAAGAGTTTCTGGCGGAGCAGGAGCACGATCCGGTGCTGGACGACGTCTGGGAGAAGTGGGTGTCGGTGTTGGATCGTCTGGAAGAGGATCCGATGCAACTCGTGCACGAGGTCGATTGGGTGATGAAAAAGCATCTGATTCAGTCGTACACGGACAAGAAGGATTGCGGCTGGGATGACCCCCGGGTGTTCCTGTTGGATTTGCAATTTCATGACGTGAAACGAACCCGCGGGCTGTATTATTTGATGGAGAATCGGGGTATGGCCGTCCGAGTTGCGGAGGAAGAGGCGGTGCAGCGGGCGATGTCCGTACCGCCTCAGACCACGCGGGCAAAAGTCCGCGGCGACTTTATCCGGTTCGCGCGGGCCAAGAACCGGTCGTACACGGTCGACTGGACATATCTGAAGTTGAACGGGTATTGGGAAGAGACGATTCTCTGTATGGATCCGTTCAGCGCGGTGAACCGGCGGGTCGAGGAATTATTATCGCAAATGTCGGGCGCGCGACTGTATCGATGACGCGGGCTAAGGGGCAGAGACGAGACAAGACCATGTCGTTCCTGGATCGTTTTCTCATCATTTCCGTCGTGTTGCTGACGAGTGTGTTTCCCGTCGAACTGTTTCCGAACACGGGACCTGTGCCTCGCGGCGGCGACGGTCAATTCAGCGGCAAGCAGGGGCAGGTCGTCGTTATTGCCGTTCCGGACATCAAGGATGCCACCAGCGTCAAAGGTCAGTTTCTGGGGCGCAAGGTGACGCTCTTTCCGGACCCGGCTGCCGGCGGGGGCGCCGGTTACATCGGATTGCTGGGGATTGATCTGCAGGATGAACCGGGTGCGCATGAGCTCACGATCGATGCGCAACTGGGGGAGCAGACGCGCCATTTTTCCTATCAGGTGTTAGTGCTGAAGGAGAAGTTTTCCGTCGAGCATCTGAAGTTGCCGAAAGACAAAGTCGATCTCGACGAGAAAGCGGCCGCGCGCTGGAAGGCTGAACAGGAGCAGGTTCGCAAGGCGTTGGCTGAAGAGTCTGCCATGCGGCTCTGGCAGGCCGGGTTCATCGAACCGGTCCACGGTAAGCGGACCGGGATTTTTGGCAGTGTCCGCATCATGAACGGCCAGGCTAGAAACCCGCACAACGGAGAAGATATCGGCGCGCCGATGGGCACCGACGTGGTGGCCAGCAACGACGGTGTCGTCCGGCTGATTGTGGACCATATCTTTTCAGGCCGCGGCATCTTTGTGGACCATGGTCTCGGCCTGTACTCGATGTATTTTCACCTTTCCGACGTGCTGGTGAAAGAAGGTGATTTGATCAAGGCCGGGCAGATCATCGGCAAAGTCGGCGCCACCGGTCGCGCCACCGGTCCGCATCTCCATTGGGGCATGAAGGTCAACGGAGCGCGCGTGAACCCCTACGCTCTGCTCGAACTTCCTTTTCCCCAGAACCCCGCTGCTGCACGGCCGGTCTTGGCCGCGCCGGTGGTTCCAGCCAAAGAAGAACCCACCCCGACAGCCGTCGGAAGCGACAGCCGCTAGCAGTCTCTCGGCACCTTCGTTAGTTCGAGACCCGTCAAACGTCATTCGTGAACGGTCAATCGTGAGGCGTCGGACGTAATACGTCGGACATTTCCAATTCAGCATTGAAAACCGAACATTAGTAACATCCCCGCTGCTGCGGCTTGCTCCAAACAGACCTGCCCATTCTTAATCAGCTGCACCTAGCTGTATCTCTCCAGATACGGGTTCTGTATCGAAAGCGATAATGCACGTATTTCAATTCGGATTTGCCTGCTACGGCAATGATTGGAGATGTACAGTGCTCTCCTACGTAATTTCCGTTTGAGTTTAATAAGTTAGTATACGTATGTGATCTGCCGATGGTACAGGCCCGCCGTCGGTCTGGGAATTGCTTGTAATATAGTGTTAATTGTGGAAACCTCGCACCTTCGTGAAATGGGTCTAGGAGCCTGTCCGAGTAATCCGAAAATCCGTGCTTTGGGGAGTCTCTTCATCCCTGATTGTGTGAAGATCGTTAATCCCGAGCCAATTGGGTGCGTCGAAAATTTTCATCTTTGATTACTCGGACAGGCTCCTAGGATTGCCGAATTTTCATACAGACATCTGTTCGAGAGATATAGCTGTGATCGCGAAGAGACTGTGCCATGGATGACAGAGAATTTCCATCCAGGGCATGGCCGTGAGCGGGAAGCAACTGCGCGTTAACGTGTTATCGGCAATATCACCTTTGCCAGAGATCTGTGCGATCTCCTCAATGGCGACCTAGATAGAACGGTCTTTTCCACAAGAAAGACTGAATGGAGATGGCCCCTATGGTTCATGCAAGTGTGATTGACAGGGAATGTTACCGCGGGCACGGGGACATGACATCACTCAACACTCACGGCCGCAGCCGGATGGTCATTAGCTGGCCGCTTTTTGTCTTGGTCTTTAGCTGGGGGGCTCTTTCATTTGGGGCTGAACTCTTTCCCTTCACCCCCCCCTTCATCAGGCCAGCAACGCCTGTTCGAGCAAGGCTCCCAAGGGAAGCCTCAACTTTCAAAAGAGGACTTCGACAGAATCTCAAAAACCGCGAATCTGGCCAAACAGCTGCCGCCTGATGAGAAAAAGAAGCTGAAGGCTGGGATCCAAAGGGATCTGAGGGAGGCTGCAGCCCAAGGTAGTCTGAACCAAGTCACCTACTTTACCGAGCTGCTTGTACAAATTGGACAGGAGAACTCCAGACCATGAAGCGCACGTTTATCGGAGTAGCCATAGCCAGCCTGCTTCTGGTTGCTGCGTCATTCGGGGAGAATGCTCCAACCACCTTGTCGGAGTTGGAAAAACAGGTGGCAAGTGATGCAGCAAAAGTCAGGCAGGCGGGGCCAGCATCTCAGGAGACCATCGCAGATTATTCGCGTTACAGGATGGAAGAAGAAGCTAATCGTCGGGTCTTGGCTCTTAGCATCATGGGAATGGGTTTGTTGTCGCTCTTCCTCGTACTGGTCTATTTGAAGAGTAGAGAGTCGCCTCCGGAGACGATGGTCAATGGCAGCGGGCTCGTGCTGGTCGTGTTTGCAACCCTACTGGTCGTGATCTTGGCAAAAGCTGAACAACAGCTCACCGCTTCCACAGGCATTCTTGGAGCGTTGGCAGGCTACCTCTTCGGGCGCTCCACCAAGGATTCCGGCGAGCCGCCGGCTACAACCCGGCACGCGCCGAGCGCCAAGCAGTCGACAACCTGAATAACAAAGCAGCGTCATCGGTTTGGAACTACATATGAGGCCCATGATGCCTCGACATCGATTGCTTCTCAGTACCCCCTCGACGGTCTACCTTTTGCTTCTGGTCGCCTGTGGCGGATGTTCGACGTTGGGGGATGTGACTCCGGCCTTGAGGGTGGATCAGGGCGAACATCCCGCTTATCAGGATGAACAGGTTCGCTTCAGAACGACCTATTACTTTCGGATAGTGGACGCGTGCAAGGTCGAGGAGGGAAGGTCCCAATCAGGCCCCAGCGGTGATTACGCTACGACATTTGGGCCCTTCAACGTCAGGCAGAACGGCAAGCTTAAGATCGTCAGTGATTCTTTATATCGATTTCGCATGACGGGCAAAGCAAGTGCACTCTTCGCGAATATTCGCTTTGAATCGGGCGTTCTGCGAGCAGAACAAATCGACCCGTTTGGATCCCAAGTAACGTTCGACCAAACTACAAATGCCTTCCGGGTGGTTCCCGCCAGCGCCTCTCGCGAGGAAGCCCGGAGGGCCGAGATCATCAACGAAGTTAAACGCTTGGTAGCCTTGCGGGGGATGTTCACGCCCGAATATGGTGATGCGACGGAGGTTAAGAGCGAGATTAGTAGGCAGATTACGAACCAGATTAAGCTGCTTGGAGACGAAAACGATTCAGGGATGGGTGCTGCCGGAAACGGCAACGGGGGGGCTAAAGAAATTTCATCTGACCCATTATGCCCAGATGGTCGACCGATTCAACGGAGCTATTTTCTGTATGGTCCTGAAGGAGTTCGGCGGCTCGACCCTGACCAGCGTCTTCTCATGGCGATGACGGTGGACAGTAAGCCGCTGATCGGCATGCTGCAACAATTGTCTGGCATGGCGCTTCACGGCCAACAGCCCCCCGAAGCCGACTGGAAAAACGTGGTGGAGGAGCGCGTCCGCGTTTCCGACGCCCTTGATGACCTGAAAAGCGTTATGGCGAAACAGGATCGCCAGCAAAACGACATTCAGCAAGTGATCGAAACGTGGAAAAATCGCTTCCGCCCTACACCATAACGAGGTGTGTTCGCTACCTACTGCCCACCAGGAGGGCCGCATGAACCATCGCATCGTTCTCGTCATTCTCTTACCCGCCCTGTGGTTCATGATAAACCTGGCTGGATGTGAGACCCACCCTTTTTCAGGTTCAGCCGCCATGCGCATCGACGTCGAGGTCTATAAAGGCCCTCTCTCGGAAGAGCCTCCGGTCCAATGGAGCAATCTCTGGGGCCTGCTCGATCAGGCGAATCGTGGCCTCATTGAAAGCGACAATGCTGTAAGGGCTGTCTTTGCCAATAAAGGTTTTCCTGGTGAACGACATCATTCCCCTGGCCCATGGCCGCTCGAACGGCTGAATAATGACGGCATGACTGTGAATGAGGGCATTGCTCGCACCTATCATGGCACAACCGAAGTCGACAAGATTTGTTACAAGGTGCAGGCGGAAACGCCCTGGTACTACCTTAGGTTCTGGCGCCTCTTCGGCTTGCTGGACGATATCGACCATTTCGATTGTCTGATATTGGTCTCATTGATCAAGGATATGGACCGAGCGATCGCGAAAATTAAGCACATCAAGAATCGATATTCAACGCTACGACATGCTCACGACCAAAGCCCGTCTTCAGAATTATCGAGATCTGAGGTCGTGAGTTTTCTGGCCGACGTTGCAACCATGGCGAGCGACCTAAAGTTAAATGCATTTCGCTGGGCAATTGCTTCCGGTGGAGGCGCCTCGCTCAACCGATTGGTCAGGGTTGCGCAAGTTACTGTCACCGTCACTACATCCGAATATGGGAATCTATTGAACGCCCGAGTAGATGCTCTGCTGAAGCAACTTAAACCCGATGGCCTCGACCGCCGAGAACTTCCGCCCGGCGTGGCTCTCAGGGAAGCTGAGCCGACAGACTTTGTGCACCTCTACGATTGGTTTAATGCGCACGATGGTTGGTTCTCCAGTGCTCTCTCTGGGAATGAACCAGTCGCGAACCGTGTGAAGATCATCGACCGGTTGTTCGCCGACAATTCCTGGTCCAAGATTAATACTGTCTACGCCAGTGGCCGTGGCAAAGTCGCCATGGCTTTCATTAAAGATGATGTCGGGAACTGGAGCTTGAAGAGTTTCGACAACAGTCCGGATGAGCTTCTCAAGGCTTACACTGATTTCTCGATCAAAACTATCAAAAAAGCGGCCAAAATTGCAGCGGGCGTAGTAGCTCCTGGTGTCGGTGAAGGTCCCCAAACCGCTGCGAAACTGATCACCATGGCCACGGACACAGCATTCGGGAAGCCTATCTCTGAGCCTGTCACAAGGGGACCGAGTCTAATCGTCGCGTTGCGCCAGAGCTTTCTCCTTCAATTGTCAGAGAGGGCCAAAGAATGTGATAAGGCCAGCGATGCCGATAAGGACAAGCTGGAGCAATGTTTGAAGAGTCTTGCAACGCTGATTGAGTCGCATGGAAAAATTGTCGATGAAATTGCGAAGGGCCTGCTCGCGAATCAGCGGACGCAAGGCGCTGAAACAAAGCCCTAGCCCACATTATTCATGAGCGCTTCTACTGCAACCGCCGATCCGCTGCTGCGACGAGCCTTTGGCCGGCGGGCTCGCCCATCGGACTCTCCACGTACTGCACGAGTACGCGTCGGGGCCTCCGGACTCCACGCGCCGGGCTCGCGACGCGCCTCAGCGATTTCGTGACGAACCGTCATGAATAATCCGGGCTAGGCGCGAGGGCCTTGCTTTCCCAATTATTATCGGGATTCTTTTCTGGCATGTAAGCTCATGAACATGGCCGAGAGGGAATACCTGCGCGGCGAGATTCTCGCAGTATATTCTGGGTGATCGGCATGAGCTGTTCAGCTTGTGATTCCCCGTAGCTTGCTACGGGGACAATCTTTTCTGGTACCCTCTGGAGTATGGCGGACCAGAGGGACGATGCCGTCAGAAAGGGAGCGCACTGTGCGTGGCAAATCCACTACCACATGGTGTTTCCCGTGAAATACCGGAAGGCGCTGCTGGACGAGGCGGTGACGACGATCATCCAGGAGACAGCGGCCGAGATTGCGGAACGGTTTCCGATCGAGATGGAAGCGATGGGGACGGACCAGAATCACATCCATCTGCGCTGCAGCGCGCATCCCAAAGTGGCTCCCGGCCGGATGGTGCAGATATTCAAGAGCCTCACGGCGCGGGAGATCTTTCGCCGAAAGCCCGCGGTGAAGCGGGTACTGTGGGGCGGGGAGTGTTGGACCGATGGGTACGATGTGGCCACGGTGGGGGAGCGCGGGAACTGGCAGACCGTCGAACGGTACGTCCAGCGGCAAGGGCAACCGCGGGAAGCTCTCCGGCAGCTCCGCATGTGTTAGTTCTGTGATACCCCGCAGCTTGCTGCGGGGAGTTTCATGTGTGCCCAGTATGGGCATGAATAGGAGGTGAAAGTCCTCTGGGCGAGTTGGTCGCAACGAGCCCGACAGAACCGCAAGGCGAAGAAGCGGCGTGAGCCGTCCAGCCGTGAGGCTGGCGCTGAAAGAAGCGGGAAGGAAACCGCGAGGCGACGAACAGCAACCGCATACGAGGCGACGACCTCCCAGGGCGAGCGGGCGTGTGACCGCGAAGCTCTCGCGACCAAAGGGAGGCGGTGTAGATGCGGCGCTTGTGCGGGGGAATTCATGACCCTTACCTGGGGAGGTCTCGCCTTACGTCTGAACGGGCGACGCGCCGAAGAGGGTGGCGCGAGAAGTCAGCAGAGGCCGTACGAGCGGCGAGCGCACCGGCAGGGCGGCACGCCGCAAAGGGCCAAACGGAAAGAAGAGTGCAACGACCGTGAGTCTCGGACGTGTTAGGCGCCAGAAGTCTAGGCAACTGGAACTCCCGCTGGAGGGCAAGGGTGAAGCCCGACCTCTGCAACGGAGGGGCGAAACACCGATGGCGGCGAACGGAAACGCGCGCTCAGGAATCGACCGCCTGATGGCGCAGGTGGTCGCGGGCGGCAACGTCAAGGCGGCGTTGAAGCGAGTGAAGCAGAACAAGGGCGGTCCCGGGGTCGATGGGATGACCGTGGATGAGCTGCCGACATACGTGGTGGAACATGGCGCGGCGATACGAGCGCCGCTGCTCGCTGGCACGTACCAGCCGAAGCCAGTGCGAAGGCAGGAGATCCCCAAGCGTGGGGGTGGAGTGCGCGAGCTCGGAATTCCCTGCGTGCTCGACCGACTCATCCAGCAAGCCATCCTACAGGTGCTGCAACCGATGTTCGACCCCACCTTCTCGGAGCACAGTCACGGGTTCAGACCTGGACGCAATGCGCATGACGCCGTCTGTGAGGCGCAGCGGTACGTGCAGGAAGGGAAACGGGTCGTGGTGGACGTGGATCTCGAAAAATTCTTCGACCGCGTGTGCCACGATGTGCTCATGGGAAGGCTGGAGAAGCGCATCGGGGACAAGCGGATGCTGGGGCTTATCCGTCGCGATCTCGAAGCGGGCATCATGACGAACGGGGTCGTGATGGAGCGGCACGAGGGGACGCCTCAGGGGGGGCCTGTCACCGCTAATGGCCAACGTGCTCCTCGACGAAGTGGACAAGGAGCTGGAGAAACGCGGAATCGCCTTCGTCCGTTACGCAGATGATCGGAACGTCTATGTCGGATCGAAGCGGGCGGGCGCGGACGTGATGGAGACGCTCAAGCGTCTCTATGCGAGGCTCCGGCTGCGAATCAACGAGGCGAAGAGTGCGGTGGCGCGACCAGAAGGCCGGAAATTCCTGGGCTACAGTTTCTGGAACCAGGGAGAGACGGTCAGACGGCGCGTGGCACCCCAAGCCCTTGAGGCGATGAAGGAACGCGTCCGGCACATGACCAGCCGGAACGGAGGGCGGAGCCATACAACGATGGCGCAAGAGCTACGCGGCTATCTCGTCGGGTGGAGAGAGTACTACCGCCTGGCCGAAACACCGAGCGTGTTCCGAGACATCGACACGTGGGTTCGCCACCGACTGCGAATGGTCCAACTCAAACAGTGGAAACGTGGAACAACGGTGTGCCGCGCGCTGCGTGCCCGGGGTGTTCCCGAGCTCGTAGCAAGAGGCGCCGCGGCCTACGCCAAACGCTGGTGGAGGACGTCCACACACAGAGCGCTCAGCATCGCCCTGCCCAACAGCTACTTCGACCGATTAGGAGTACCGAGGCTTGCTGCACCATAACCTCAACTTTCCGAACCGCCGGATGCGGACCCGCACGTCCGGTGGTGTGGGAGGGGAGTAGCGGACGAACCGCTACCCCCTATCCCGATTCACCAGCCGCTACGACGGCGGCATCGGCCTGTAGCAGGATAGGCTGTCGCAATTTGTCGCTTGCCATTCGTCCCAGGCTTGGATAGGCGGCAAAGGCAGTACGGTCGATGCCGGATGTCTTCCCGGGCCGGAAGAGAAAACGAGAGTTCGCTTGTGGCTCGTCGTCGTATCGGCATTCGCGTTCGTTCTGCGGGTCGTTCGTTTCGATTGCCACAGCGATGTTCATTACGGTTCCGCAGGGAGGCAAGCCTGAGCTGGTGCTGCCTATGTTTACGAGTGTGATCGGCTTCCTTGCCGGGCTCTTTGTCTCTAGTCCTGCCGCAAACAAACAAGGGTAGTGGCAAAAAGAAGGACCTGCTCCCGCCTAGAAATTCGTTTCCATGCTCGACGGGGTCTTGTTCAGCACGGTCGCGGCGGCGCGGGAAAGGGCGGCGTCCTGATTGTGGTCGAGGGCGTAGATGCGGAATTGCACGAGGCGGGTGGGGAGCAGATCCAAAAACTCTTCTAACGGCTCAGTTGAAACACCCTTCGTGCCGGGATCGAAGACGAGCAGGGGGATGCCGCGCGTATCCTTGGGATCCGGGCGCGGATCGAGCGGAGCCATGTCGATGCGAAACGGCAACGTGTGCAGCTTTGCCGGCAACGCCTTCTGAATCTGCTGCTGGAATTGTTCGTGACTGGGGAAGTCCATGCCTCGCTCGATCCCCTTTTCCTTGAGTACGGTGCTGTAGGCCATTTTCCACTTCACGTCGCGCCCCAGGATATGCGCCCATTCCTGATGTAGGCGACGCAGGCTGCTCTGGCCGGCTTTCTTCCAGCGTCTGACATCTTCCAGCAACGACCAGTCGGTCAGCGTCAAGTATTCATCCATGTGTTTGGCCGGATTGGAGGGGAACAACAGTTTCATGGTGTCGCCGAAGATGTCGCGCAGGTGAATGTCGATGGCGCGGGTCGTGCGGTGATAATACACGTTCGAATACAGATACATGCGGGTGTTCAAAAACATCTGCAGGGCCGGCAGCCCTGTCTTATGAATGGTGAATCCCTTGTCGGTGACGATGGTGTAGTGGATCAAGCGGGTCAGGTCCACCGGCCCGACGGCAACACCGCACATGTAGGCATCGCGTAGCACGTAATCCAAGTTGTCGGCGGTGTAGCTGCCGGAAATAACCGGTTGGAGCATGTTGATCCAGCGCGGGATGCGGGAGTTGTCTTTGCCTTTCTCCTTCAGGATCACATGCGCAATGTGATCCGGGTTCAGCTCTTCCCCGCGATCGAAGGGGCCCGACGGACTGCGGCGGATTTTTCTGATGAGTGGTCCCAGGTGCTCGCGCACGATGATCTGGCCGAGTTTCTCGTGCGAGAGACCGAAACCGTGCAAGAAGTTATCGTCGAAGAAATGGCAGAACGGACCATGTCCGATGTCATGCACCAGCGCCGTCACGCGGAGGAACTCCTCCACGAAGGCCGCCGAGGGGAGGTCGGGGACCACTTTCTTCAAGAATGGATAGAGATGGCGCGCGAATCGGCCTGCCACGTGCATCGTGCCGAGTGAATGCACGAATCGCGTATGTTCCGCCGAGGGGTAGACCCAGCGCGCGCTTTGGAGCTGATAGATGTAGCGCAGTCGCTGCACCCATGGAGAATCGATCAGGTCTTTCTCCGTGCGTTCCGAGGGATCCGGCGTCGCATACGGCACCGTAAAGGAAACGTATTCGTGGATAGGATCGGCAATGAGGGCTGATCCGTCATAGGGAGCGGGGGGCTGGATGGATGGTAGTTTCATGGGTGTCGTGCGACGAGTGATCTTAGCGCAGGCCTGATGAAGGGGGCAACGGGTGATGAGCGTCCGCCGGGTTTGTTCGGCGGTACTTGGACAGTAAGAGATAGGCGAGTGGGTAGGCCAGCAGGCCACCGACAACACTCAGGATCATCCCGCCGACGAAGAACGGCCAGGCATAGGGCGAGACCTGATGATAGATTCCCATGAACGAAAGGTCGCTCCAGTCGAAGGTTGGGAAGTCATGCACCCCCAACAGGACGGCACCGGTCCAATAGGTGCCTCCGAGGATGGGAATGAGCGTCCAGGGATTGTTGAGGAATGCGCCGGCGAGCAACGCCACCACATTGAGTCCGAAGGCCCAGGCGCAGAATCCCACCATCACCATATGCAGACCATAGGCCGGGGAAAAACCGATGAAGACGCCGATGGCAAAGGCCAGTGCCGTCCGGTGCGGTGTTTCATCGAGATGGAGAACTTGGCGAAACAACGATCGTACGTCTGTCATCAATAGCCTTGGTTCGGGTGCCGTTACGAGGGGCGGAGAAAATGTTCGTAACTGGTGACCGGCAGCGCTCGGGTGACACCGGCCTCGGTCCGCAACCGTAGACCGAGTCGTTTCGGCGTGATCGAGCCGATACCGGTAAAGCAAAAATCGGTTTTCGCGGCCAGCCGTTCGAATTGCTGCTGCTTGCGGCGGGGAACGGTGAACAAAAGCTCGTAATCCTCGCCGCCGTGTAAGGCAATCTGCTGTGCATCAAGTCTGCGCGCCAGGGCATAGGCCAGACAGGCGGGAGAAATCGGGAGTGAGCCGGCAAGAACTTCCGCTCCGACGCCGCTCTCTTCGCAGAGGTGTCGAAGGTCACCGGTCAGGCCGTCGGATAAATCGATCGCTGAACTGGCGAGTCCATGTTTCACCAACCATCGGCCTTCTGCAATGCGGGCGGACGGCCGGTGGTGTCGCGCGAGGAGAAAGCGGGTGTGTGCGGGACGCAGTTTCACCGGTCCGGCGCGGGCCGTGGCCGTCAGGAGGTCCAGCCCTGCGTGGGAGTCGCCAAGTGTGCCGGTGACGTACAGCCTGTCGCCGACGCGGGCGCCGCTGCGCAGGAGAGCACGTCGAGGTTGTACGGTTCCGGTGAGCGTGATGCTGAGAAACAGGCCGTGCTTAGAGGCGGACGTGTCACCGCCGACCAGGCAGACCTGGTAGGGATTGGCGGCTTGCATCATGCCGCGATAGAGCCGTTGAATGTGTTCCGTCGAACAGGTCGGCGGAATGGCGATCGCGACGAGCATGAAGCGGGGAGTCCCCCCCATGGCGGCGATATCGCTCAGGTTGGCAATCGCTGCCCGGTAGCCGATGTCTTCATAGGAGGAGGTGGCGGGCTCGAAGTGCACACCCTCAGCCAGGAGGTCCGTCGTGATGAGGGTCCATTCACTGGCCGAGGTTTTGAGGATGGCCGTGTCATCGCCGATCCCCTTGAACACCTGCCGGTCGGGTCGGGCTGCCTGCGCTTGCAGCAGCCGGATCAGGCCGAACTCGCTACCGACAGAACTGGTCCGACGTGATCGGCCTGACGGCATATTAGAGAATCAACGATGGCGAAGCCGTCGGAAGGTGGAGGCTTTTCCGGGGCGAGCCGGTTGTCCGCTTGGATGCGGTCGCGCGCGCCGATTTCTTGACCGGAGTCTTCGGGGCCGATGCGCGCGGTTTGCGGGACGATGATCGCCGCAGGGCCGCCTTGATGACATCGTCGACCGTATCGACAAAGATCAACTCGATGCCCTTGAGGATATGTTTGGGAATTTCCTCCAGGTCCTTCTTGTTGCGCTTCGGAAGGACGACGGTCGCGAGTTTCGCCCGTTTGGCCGCGAGGATTTTTTCCTTCAAGCCTCCGATCGGTAACACGCGCCCGCGCAGGGTGATTTCTCCAGTCATCGCGAGATCGCGCCGTACCGGGATCTGGGCCAGCGCCGAGGCAATGGCCGTCGCCATGGTGATGCCGGCGGAGGGCCCGTCTTTCGGGGTCGCGCCGGCGGGCACGTGGATGTGGATGTCGTTCTTGGCGAAGATGTCGGGGCTGATGCCCAGGGTCTTCTCACGCGAACGAACATAACTCAGGGCGGCCTGGGCGGATTCTTTCATGACGTCGCCGAGATGCCCGGTGAGGGTGAGTTGCCCCTTGCCCTTCATGACGGTCGCTTCGATATACAGCACGTCGCCGCCGCTTTCCGTCCAGGCCAGGCCGGTGGCGACGCCGATTTCGTCTTTTTCAAGTTCCGCCTCCGGAACGAACTTCGCCACACCCAGAAACTTGTTCAAATTAGTCTGGTCGATGGTGTGACACTCGGATTTGCCCTCGGCCACCTTCTTCGCCACTTTCCGCATGAGGTTGGCGATCTCCCGTTCGAGGTTCCGGACTCCGGCCTCGCGGGTATAGTGCGAGATGACGTGGCGGATGGTCGCCTCGTTCACGCGGATATGTTTTTCGGTAATGCCGTGCTCGTTCATCTGTCTTGGAATTAAGTATTTCTGCGCGATCCCGAGTTTCTCTTCTTCCGTATAACCCGGGATGTCGATGACTTCCATGCGATCCCGTAACGCCGGCAGAATCGGATCCATGAGGTTGGCCGTCGTGACGAACATGACTTCGGTCAAGTCGAAGGGCACCCCGAGATAGTGATCGGTGAAGGTGCTGTTTTGTTCGGGATCCAGCACTTCCAACAGAGCGGCCGAAGGATCGCCGCGGAAATCCATGCCGACTTTGTCGACCTCGTCGAGCATGAACACGGGATTGTTCGTGCCGGCTTGTTTCATGCCCTGGATAATCCGTCCCGGCAGTGCGCCGACGTAGGTCCTGCGATGGCCGCGGATTTCGGCCTCGTCGCGGACTCCGCCCAGACTGATCCGGACGAACTCGCGGCCGAGCGCGCGGGCGATGGATTTGCCGAGCGAGGTTTTGCCGACGCCGGGCGGTCCCACAAAACAAAGGATGGGCCCCTTTATTTTCTCTTTGAGTTTGCGCACGGCGAGGTATTCGACGATGCGTTCTTTCACCTTTTCCAAGTCGTAGTGGTCCTCGTTCAGGACCTTCATCGCGGCTTTCAGGTCGAGATTGTCTTTCGATTTTTTATTCCACGGGAGTTCGACCATCCATTCCAGATAGGTCCGGACCGTGGCCGACTCCGCCGTGTCCGGGTGCATTTTTTCGAGCCGCTTGAGCTGCTTTTCGGTTTCCTTGAGGACCTTCTCGGGCATCTTGGCGTCTTTGATGCGCTTGCGGAATTCCGCGACTTCCTCGGCCCGTTCGTCCAGCTCACCGAGTTCTTTCTGAATGGCTTTCAACTGCTCGCGCAGGAAGTATTCGCGCTGGGTCTTGTCCATCTCCCCTTTGGCTTGAGCCTGGATCTTCTGCTGCATCGAGAGGACATCGATTTCCTTGGAGAGAATTTCGCTGATCTGGCGCAGCCGCTGAATCGGGTCCACGATCTCCAGAACCGCCTGCGTGATGTCGACCTTCAGTCCGAGATTGGAGGCCACCATGTCGGCAAGCCGGCCCGGGTCTTCCAGATTCTCGATGACCACCATCACGTCGGGAATCAGCACTTTGCCGAGGCTGACGATCTTCTCGATCTGCTCTTTGACCGTGCGCATGACGGCCTCGGTCTCCAGTGTCGAACCGGTCTGCTTTGTCTCGACGAGTTTCTCGATGCGAACCGAATAATAGGGGTCGTTCTGGATATATTCTTCGATCCGTCCCTTGGCGAGTCCCTGGACCAAAATCTTGATCCGCTCGTCGGGCAGCTTGAGCATCCGCATGATGATGCCCACGGTGCCGACTGCGTGAATGTCGTCCGGTTGCGGGTTTTCCACATCCAGGGATTTCTGGGTGGCGAGGAACAACATGCGGTTGCCCGCGAGCGCGGCTTCGATCGCCTTGATCGACATCTCGCGTCCGACAAACAGCGGGAGCACCATGTAAGGAAACACGACGATATCTCGGACGGGCAGCAGGGGCAGCTGGTCCGGCGGTTCGAGGTTCTGGTTGCTTGAGAAGTCTTGTTCTACTGCTTCAGCCATGAGGCTCCAGTCTGCTGCTGTAGGGTCTCAGTGATGGTGACGTGCTGTGGCACGGTCTGGGTGACGGTAGTCCGTCATGCCCAAGGCTAGTTGGTGGTGCGTGTTCGACCTTGGCCGGATCGGCTTGGGCCGCGGCGACGCACGTCGGCGGCGGTCGGTCGGAGTCGTTGTTGCAGGAACTCGCCGAACGCAGGTCCCAACGACGGGTTCTTGAGCGCCAATTCCACGGTGGCAATGAGGAATCCGAGTTTGTCGCCCGCATCGTGCCGCTGTCCCTCGATTTCGTGGGCGAACATCGGGGTGTGCTTGACGAGTTGCCGCAAGGCGTCGGTCAGCTGGATTTCTCCATTTTTGCCCGGCGGAGTCTTGCGGAGGATCGGGAAGATCTCCGGCGGCAAGACATAGCGTCCGATGACGGCGAGATTCGACGGCGCATCGGCGGGCGCGGGTTTCTCGACCAGGTCATCGACCCGGTGCAGCCCCTTGCCCAGGCGTCGGGCCGAGATGATGCCGTATCGGCTCACTTCTTGGGGCGGAACTTCCTGCACGCCCAAGACGGCGCCTTTGCGTTGCTTGTAAATATGAATGAGTTGCGCGAGGCCGGGGACCGCCGCGTCGATAATTTCATCGCCCAAAATGACGGCGAACGGCTCATCGCCGATCAGGTGCTGGGCGCAGAGCACGGCGTGCCCGAGGCCCATGGCTTCCGGCTGGCGGACGTAACAGAAGTTCGCCAGATTCGAAATGTGCCGCATCTGGTTGAGCACTTGCCCCTTGCCGCTGCCCTTGAGATTTTCTTCCAGTTCCAGGGAGCGGTCGAAGTGGTCTTCGATCGCGCGCTTGCCGCGGCCGGTGATGACAATGATGTCTTCGATGCCGGATGCGACGGCTTCCTCCACGACGTACTGAATCAGCGGTTTGTCGACCAGCGGCAGCATCTCTTTGGGAGAGGCTTTGGTGGCGGGAAGGAAGCGTGTGCCCAGTCCGGCAGCGGGAATAATCGCTTTACGTACATCTGTTTTTATCATAGGGGGGATAGTATGTGATGGGGTAAGTGAAGTCAAGATTTCCTCCGGTCTTTTCGGCGCGGCGCGTGCGTCGTTGCGCGGGGAAACTCCTTTACATTGAAAAATGTGGTCAATATAATCCGAGAGTTTTTCTGCACATGTGCGGTGGTGCTGCAACGAAAGCGGCGCATCGGTGATGGTAACGACAACAGTTCGTGAGTGCCTGTGCAAGGCCGGTCGGCCCGACGCAGAAGACGCGACACGGAACGCGGTGGTTTCCTATCTCGAACTTCAGGACAACCAGTGCTTGCATTCCCAAGTGGTACGGAAGGATTGCGGTGACCAAGTCGGGAGGCAGGCGGTGGGTGCCGATTCTTATTCTCGCGCTGGTGGCGCTCTACGCGTTCGGTGTCGGGGCGCCTCTGTACGCTCAGGGCGGCGTGCCGACGGTCACGTCGGTCACCATTCGTGGGCAGAAGCGCATTGAACTCCAGGCGATCGAGGGGCGTCTCACGCTCAAGGCCAACGATCGTTTTACGGCCGACGCGCTCCGCGAGCAGGTGAAGATCCTGTACGGTACCGGCTACTTTGAGGACGTACAGGTGGAGACGGAACCGGATGCGGGAGGTGTGTCCGTCGGTTTTGTCGTCCGGGAGAAACCCTTCATCACGGAGATCGTGTTCGACGGCAACGAGGAATTGAGCGACGACAAGCTCAAGGAAAAGATCACGATCAAGAGCCAGACGTTCCTCGATCAGCAGCAGGCCAAAGAGAGCGCGGAAAAAATCCGGCTCGCCTATCAAGAGGACGGCTACTACAACTGTCAGGTCATTCCCGTCATCCAGGCGGTGGATGAGGACCGGAAACGGTTGACCTACTTCATCAAGGAAGGCACCAAGGCCAAAGTTCTCCATATCAATTTCGAGGGCATGCGGGCCGTGGCCAAGGAAGAAGTCTTTAAGGTGACGGCGACCCGGGAGTGGATTCCCTGGTATGGACTCATCACGCAGTTGAAGGTGCCGTCCCTGCTGTCCGATGCCGGCGTGCTGAAGCGCGAGGAACTGGGCAACGATATCGAGCGCATGCGGGAAGTCTATTTGAACAAGGGCTATCTGAACGTGCAGATCAGCCAGCCGACGCTGGAACTGAGCGAGGACAAGAAGTGGTTCGAAATCAACTATTCGATCGTTGAGGGCGAGCCGTTCATCGTGCAGGAGGTCGGGTTCCGCGGGAATACGGTGTTCGAGGATCATGAATTGCGCGAAGGGCTGAACATCAGACCGGGCGAAATTTTTCAGCGGGCCAAGATCCGGGGAGAAATCACCCGCATCACGGACCTGTACGGCGCGAAGGGGTATGTGTTCGCCGACGTCGTGCCCAACGTGACGCCCGACAACAATTCGCGCACGGCCACGATTCTCCTCAATGTGAAAGAGGGAGAAATGATGCGGATCCGCGAGATCCACGTCAACGGCAACGACAAGACCCGCGACAACGTGGTGCGCCGCGAACTGCGGTTGGATGAGCAGGATGTGGTCGACACCCTGGCGTTGAAACGCAGTTTCCAGCGATTGAACAATCTCAACTTTTTCGAGACCGTCGAAATTCTGCCGCAGCAGGTCGATGTCGACAAAGTCGATCTCAACGTCAAGGTGAAGGAGAAGCCGACCGGCCAGTTCAGCATCGGCGGCGGATTCAGCACCTTGGACAAACTGGTGGCGATCGCGGATATCACCGAAGGCAATCTCGGCGGGAACGGCTGGTTGGGTCGTATCCGCGGGCAATTGGGCCAGCAACGGTCGTTGGGATTGGTGACGTTCCGCAATCCCTATGTGAACGACTCGTACAATGCCCTGCAGCTGGATATTTATCGGTCGATGACCAACTACATTTCCTACTTCGAGTCGAAGTCGGGTGTCAGCGCGACCTGGAGCCGATGGTTGTCGGAGTATGTGAACGGGAGCATCAGTCTGTTCGGCGAGCAACTCAAATACAGCGATCCCGAAGAAGGGCTGTGCCCGGATTTCATTCCGCTCATCTGCCGCCAGCTCGGGACACAATCGTCGACGGGTGTTCGTACCTCGATTTTTCGCGACACGCGCGACTATTACCTGGATCCGCGCACCGGCTGGCGCTTCAGTCTCGGGGTCGACTACGGAACACCCGCGCTGGGCGGCAGCAATCACTTTTTCAAGTATTATGCGGACGTGATCAAGTATACGCCGTTGATCTACGATACGCGGTTCTCGGTGCACGTTCGGTACGGCTCGACGGAGGGGATCGGGGGCCGGCCCATTCCCCTCACCGAGCGGTTCTTCGTAGGAGGCATCAATACCATGCGCGGATTCGTCTTCGGACGTGCGGGTCCCGTGACGCCAAACGGGTCGTTGTTGGGTTCTGCGAAAGAATTCATCATTAACAACGATTTCATTTTCACGATTTCGTCCGAAGCGAAATTGAACGGCGTGATCTTTTTCGACTATGGCAACGGATTCGACGACAACGAGCCGGTGAAGTTTAGTAACCTGCGGAGTGCGGTAGGGTTCGAGGCCAGGTGGATTTCGCCGTTCGGTCCGTTGCGGGCTGCCTACGGGATTAATCTCGATCCTCGGCCGACCGAGCGTCAGGGAGTCTTTGAGTTTACGATCGGGTCGCTGTTCTGATGCAGGTATGTGAGTCGATGTCTCAGAAAGGAATCACCGGAATGGGTGGACCAGTGGGCCGCAGTGGATCGAGGGGAGCCGGTCGGGCCGGGTTGTGCCTGGCGCTGTTGACCGTGGCGTTGGTGGTCGGAGGGTGCCGGTCCGGTCACTCGACGGTGCCGACTTCGACACGTATCGGTGTCGTCGACCCCCAGCGCGTGCTGAGCGACACCAATGCCGGGAAGAAGGCGAAGGACATGCTGGCTTCTTTTGCCAAGAACCGGCAGGCCTTGATCGAGTTGGAGGAGAAAGAGTTGCGGCGGATGGAAGAAGACTTCATGAAGCAGGGCAGTGTGTTGAGCGCCAACGCCAAACGCGAGCGGGAGGAACAATTCCGGCGGCGCATGGCGGAGTATCAGCAGAAGGTCACCGACCTGAATCGTGAAGTGCAGGATAAGCAGAAAGAGGTGTTGGACGGATTCCGTGAAAAAATTGAAACCTTGTCGGGCCGGGTGGCCAAACGGTTGGAACTCCAGGCCGTGTTCGATCGCGGGCGCGGCGGGCCCACTCTGTACTTCGACGAGGCGGTGGATGTGTCGTCGCAGGTGATCGAAGAATTCAATAAAACGTATCCATGATGAGGGAGCCCATGAACGTACGTACTTGGATTGTGGCGGGTGCAGTGCCGGTGGTGTTGGCGTGGCTGGCGCAGCCCGTGCAGGCAGCGGACCGCATCAAGGTCGCGATGATGGATCAGCAACAGATCGTCGAGCGGAGCGTGGCCGGGAAACGCGCCCTCGAAGATCTCAAAAGTTATTCCACGACGCGCCAGAAGATCATCGATTCCGACGACCAGGAATTGAAGGAGCTTGAGAAGGCGCTCCAGGACAGCGCGCTCACCGACGAGGTCCGCAAGGAGAAACAGGAGCAATTCAGGGCGAAGCTGGAGGCCTATCAGCGCCGGATTCAGGACTTCAACCGTGAGGTGCAGGAGAAGCAGAAAGGCATGGTCCAGGATTTCGCGCAGCGCATCCATGCCGCGGCATCCGCGGTGGCCCAGAAGGAAGGGTATATCGCCGTCATCGACCGGGGCAGCGAGGCCACAGTCAAGATCGTCGTCTACGGCCATCCGTCGGTCGACCTGACGGAGCAGATCGTCAAGGAGTTCGACCGGCAAAACAAATAGCCGGGATGTGTAATCGTCTACGCAACACAGGAGGCGGGGCTGATGTCAGTGATGGACAATGTTGAGATTCAATCGATCCTTCCCCACCGGTATCCGTTTTTGCTGGTCGATCGCATTCGCGAGCTCGATCCGGACCGCCGGATCGTCGGCATTAAGAATGTGACGATCAACGAGCCGTTTTTTCAGGGGCATTTCCCCGGCCGTCCGGTCATGCCCGGGGTGTTGATTCTTGAGGCGCTGGCCCAGGTGGGTGGGGTGTTGGCGTTCAAGTCGTTGGGGTCGGTCGGCCGACCGGTCGTGTATTTGACCGGCATCGACGGGGCGAAATTCAGAAAGCCGGTGGTCCCGGGTGACATTCTCCGCTTGGAAGTGGATGTGCTGAAGAAGCGCGCGCCGTTCTGGAAGATGCAAGGCAGGGCCTTCGTCGAGTCCGAGCTGGTGTGCGAAGCGGAAGTCACGGCCATGGTCACGGATGAACAGGCCGGCGGGGACAAGTAGCCGGAGCCCTGTGTCGGCCGGTCGCGTGGCGTTGAACAGCAGAGCAGTCGATGGTGAGGAGGTTTTGAGTGAACATACATCCGACCGCGGTGGTCCATCCCAAAGCGGTGCTCGCAGACGATGTGGAAGTGGGTGCCTATTCCGTCGTCGGTGAACACGTCCGGATCGGCGCCGGCACTCGCGTCTTGTCCCACGTGTGCATCGATGGGTGGACCGACATCGGAGAGCGGTGCGAATTGCATCCCTTTGTATCGGTCGGCGGACCGCCCCAACATATGCAGTACAAGGGCGAACCGACCAAGGTCGTGATCGGTCACGACAATATCCTGCGGGAGTACGTGACGGTCAACCGGGCGACGGTGCAAGGCGGCGGAGTCACCAGTATCGGCGACTCCAACTTCCTGATGGCCTACGTCCATGTCGCGCACGATTGCCACCTCGGCAATCATCTCATTCTTGCGAATGCCGCAAGTCTGGCCGGCCATATTACGATCGGCGATCACGCCATCATCGGCGGACTCTCGGGCATCCACCAGTTCGTGCGGATCGGGGCCTATGCGATGGTCGGCGGGTGCTGCGCACTCGGCCAGGACCTGCCGCCGTTCATGCGGGCCGCCGGCGGGTATCGCGCCCGGATGTACGGGCTGAACTCCATCGGGCTGCGACGGCATGGTTTCTCCTCCGAGCGCATCGCGGCGCTGAAGAAGTCCTACGAAGTTCTGTTTCGTTCCGGGCACCGGGTGGCGGAGGCCGTCAAGCTGGCGCGTGAGAACTTCAGTGCCAGCCCGGATGTCATGCAGGTGGCCGCGTTCATGGAAGGGACCAAACGGGGGATCTGCCGGTCGGTCGGCAAGGATCAAGAGGGCGAAGAGGAGTAGCGGGTGGGGAAGCACGTGGCCGAGCATATGCACGCGTCCGATGGGCAGCGGATCGGGCTGATTGCGGGTAACGGCCGGTTTCCGATCATTTTTGCCGACAATGCGAAGCGGCTCGGATATTCCGTGTCCGCGGTGGCGCATGAGGGCGAAACCGACCCGGAACTCGCGCGGCACGTCGATCACATTCACTGGATCAAGATCGGCCAGTTCGGCAAATTGATCGAGGCGCTCAAGGGCGACGGCGTGCAGCGCGCAGTCATGCTGGGCGGTATCAAGAAGACGCACGTATTTTCCACGGTCCGGCCGGACTTTCGCGCCTTGGCTCTGGCCGCTAAACTGATTCATCTCAAGGACGACGACATCCTGCGTCGAGTGGCCGAGGAGATTGAACAGGAAGGTATTCAGATCTGTGAATCCACCTTCGGGCTGGAAGGGATTCTGGTGGAAGAAGGCACGCTGACGAGGCGCGAGCCGAGCAAAAAAGAATGGGAAGACATCCGGTACGGCTGGGATGTGGGCAAACAGATCGGGGCGTTGGATATCGGCCAGTGCGTCGTGGTGAAGGACCGGGTGATTGTGGCCGTCGAAGCCGTGGAAGGAACCGATGGCGCGATCCGCCGGGGCGGTGAACTGGCGCATGGAGGCGCCGTGGTGGTGAAGCGGTGCAAGCCCCAGCAGGATCTCCGGTTCGATCTTCCCGCCGTCGGTCCGCGCACCATCGAGGTCATGGAGTCCGTAAAGGCGTCGGTGCTGGCGTTGGAAGCGGGACGTGGGATTCTCCTGGACCGTGACGAAACGATCGCGAAGGCGAACCGCGCCGGCATCGCGATCATCGGAATGACCTAGCAGGACTGGAATAACTCGACTAGCGCGCCATCCGCCGCGAGCAGCGCCTGTAGGGTGTCCGCATTGCGATAGCTCATCATCTGTAGTGTATGGTCCGAACACGTTTTACGATTCACGTTTTACGATTCACGGATGACGAGAATGTTGGAACGGAGGCCTGCCTCATGAGACAGGACTGGGCGCGATGACACAGCTTCGAGCCGGCGTGATCGGCGTCGGTCATCTGGGGCAGCACCATGCCCGCCACTATGCGACGCTCCCCGGCGCCACATTAGTGGGTGTGTACGATGCGTCGCCGACCCGCGCCAAATTGATCGCCGATCGGCATGGCGTACAGGCTTGGGCGGACCTCGACGACCTGCTGAAGCAGGTCGATATCGTCAGTGTCGCCGCTCCCACCTCTGCCCACTTTGCAGCGACCAAAGCCTGCCTGGAAGCCGGCAAACATGTGCTGGTGGAAAAGCCGATCGCCGTGACGTCGGCGGAAGCCCGTGAACTGGTCGAACTGGCTGCGCGCCGTGGGTGCCTGTTACAGGTCGGACATAGCGAACGGTTCAATCCGATCATGCAGCGCATGCGCCCCTTCATCGAACGTCCGGCCTTTATCGAATGTCACCGCCTAAGCGCTTTCGGTGAACGGGGGATCGACGTGGATGTCGTGCTGGATCTGATGATCCACGATCTGGATCTGGTGTTGTCGTTCAATCCTGGGCCGGTCGAAGAGGTGCGGGCGGCCGGCGTGCCGGTGCTCTCGTCGAACATCGATATCGCCAATGCCCGTATTGCCTTTGCCGGCGGCTGCGTCGCGAACGTGACGGCGAGCCGCGTGTCGACCAACAAGATGCGCCGGCTGCGTGTCTTCCAGCGCGACCGTTACGTCTCGATCGATTTTCAAACGCGCCAGGCGGTCGTGTCCCGTCGCGTGCAGGCGGCCGGCGCCAAGCCGACCATCGACGTCGAATCCTACCAGGCCGGAGATGAGGAGCCGTTGCGGCTCGAGCTGGACTCGTTCATTCACGCGGTGCATACCGGGACCCGTCCCGTCGTGTCCGGTGAAGACGGGGAAGCGGCGCTCAATCTGGCGACCCTGGTCCTGGAGGCCATCGGCCGGTTTACGCAACGCCATTCGGCGGATGAGGCTGCGGCGGTGGCCTTTGGCCGGGAGAATGTGTAAGGGTATGACCTCTGTGCCGATCTGCACGAGACGAGCAGCATGCCGCGCATCTTAATCGTCACCGGCGAGGCTTCCGGCGACCTCCATGGAGCGCACTTGGTCAAGGCGCTCAAGGAGCTGTCTCCCGCCATTCAGATTGTGGGTGTCGGCGGCGCGTCGATGCGGGCGGCAGGCGCGGAACTCGTGAAAGATATTCCCCAGCTGGATGTGATGGGGCTCATCGGCCTGTCAGCCGTCAAAACGATGCTGCAGCGGATTTCGCGTATCCGGACACTGATCAAGGGTGAACGCTGGGATCTCGTCGTGTTGATCGACAACCCCGGCCTCAATTTTCATTTTGCGCGAGTGGCCAGGGCCTGCGGTCTCAAAGTGCTCTACTACATCGCGCCGCAAGTATGGGCCTGGCGGCGGGGGCGGATGCGCTGGATCCAGCAGCGCGTGGATCATGTGCTCGCAATTCTGCCGTTCGAGGAGCCACTCTACAAAAAGGCCGGCGTGCGGTGTACGTTTGTCGGCAATCCGCTGCTCGACGAAGTCGCGCCGTCGTACGATCGGCAGGCCTTGCGCCGGCAGTTCGGACTGTCGGATGCAGGCCCCGTGATCGGCTTGTTTCCGGGCAGTCGAAAAGGCGAACTGCTCGAGCATATTCCGCTCCTCTTGGAGACGGTGAAGCGGCTTGCGGAACGGCATCCGGCGATTCAGTTCATCCTGGCCCAGGCATCGTCGATCCAGGACCAGTTTTTGGCCGATCTCTTAAAGGAGAGTCCGGTTCCCATTCGGATCTTTCGGAATCAAGCCAGTGAGGTCATGGCGGCATCGGATCTGCTGGTCGTCAAGTCCGGCACGTCCACTTTGCAGGCTGCGGTCGTGGGAACGCCCATGATTTTGTTTTACCGGGCTTCCTCCTGGCTCACCTATCGGTTGGCCCGTCTCTTGATTCGGGTGCCCTGGATCGGTCTCGCGAATCTGGTCGCAGGACGGGGAATTGTACCGGAATTGATTCACGATGAGGCGACACCGGAGCGGCTCGTGCAGGAAACCGAACGGCTCTTGGGAGATCCTCGTGCGTATGAGGAGATGAAGGCCGCGCTTCTGACGGTACGCCGGGCGCTGGGCACTCCCGGTGCGTCGCGTCGTGCCGCGGAAGCCGTCCTGGCCGAGTGTCGCGCATGAAACAGTATCTCCGCCTGCTCAAATATCTCGATCCCTACCGGTTTCGACTGGGGGCTGCGTTTCTGTGCGCGCTGCTCGTGGCCGGACTCTCCGCCGCCTATGCCTGGCTGGTGCGCCCGGTCCTCGACGGCCTGTTTATCAGCAAGGATGAAAGCCTGCTGCTCGTGCTTCCTATCGCGATCCTGGCGGTGGCGGTGTTCAAGGGCGTGTTCAACTACGGGCAGAATTATCTCATGAACTATGTCGGGAACCAGGTCATCGGCGACATTAGGGAGCAGCTTTTTTCCAAGCTCGTTCGATTGCCGGTTCACTTCCACGACACGAATACGTCGGGTCGGTTGGTCTCGCGAGTCATCAACGACGTCAACCAGATGGCCAACGCCGTGACCGGTGTGCTGAAAGATTTATTCCAGCAGGGGCTGACCTTTCTGGCCATGATCGGCGTGATCATTTACCAGAACTGGAAACTGGCGGCGGTGTCCATGATTGTCGTGCCGCTGTCTGTGGTGACCATGGCGCGCATGGGACGGCGCTTGAGGAGTCTGGCTACGCGCGGGCAGGAACGCATGGGTGACATGGCCTCGACGCTGCAAGAGACGCTTGCCGGGATTCGGATGGTGAAGTCGTTCGGCCGGGAAGACGAAGAGGCCAAGCGGTTTCGCCAGAGCAACGACGCCTTCATTCACACCACCATGAAGGCCATCCAGGTCTCGTCCCTCGGGGCTTCCCATATGGAGGTCATCGGTGTGCTCGGTGTGGCGGGCATTATCTGGTATGGTGGGTATCTGGTCATTCATGACGAGATGACCCCCGGCGCATTCTTCTCGTTCCTGGCGGCGATGTTCATGGCCTACACGCCGATTCGAAGATTGTCGGGCGCCAATAATACGGTGCAGCAGGCGCTGGCCGCTGCCGAGCGGGTGTTTGATGTACTCGATCTTCCAAACGAGCAGGATGCCAGCGGCGGAAATACAGAGTTGCCGGCGATCACCCGGTCTCTCGAGTTTCAGCAGGTGGCGTTCCGGTACGAGGGGCAGGGTGATGCCGCGTTGATGGGCATCGATTTGACGATTCGGGCCGGTGAGGTCATTGCCTTTGTCGGCAGCAGCGGGAGTGGAAAGACCACCTTAGTCAGTCTCTTGCCGAGATTTTACGATCCCACCGGCGGGAAGATTCTCATCGATGGGGTGGATCTCTTGACCTGCAGCCTGCGTTCGGTGCGGGGACAGATCGGGATCGTGTCGCAGGAAGTCGTGCTGTTCGACGACACGGTCCGCAATAACATCGCGTATGGACGGCAGGGCGCGACGTCGGAGGATGTGACGCGAGCCGCGCAGCTGGCCTACGCGCACGAGTTCATCGTCCGGATGCCGGATGGGTACGACACGTTGATCGGAGAACGCGGGCTGAAGTTGTCCGGCGGCGAACGGCAGCGTCTGGCCATTGCGCGGGCGATTCTCCGTGACCCGCCGATCTTGATTTTGGATGAAGCCACGTCGGCTCTGGATACCCAGTCCGAGCGGATCGTGCAGCTGGCCTTGGGCAATTTGATGAAGAACCGGACGACTCTGGTGGTGGCTCACCGGTTGTCGACTATTCAGAATGCCACTCGCATCGTGGTCCTGGACAGGGGGAGGGTTGCGGAAGTGGGTTCGCACGAAGAGCTCCTGCGCAAGGGCGGCATGTATAAGCGCCTGCATGCGATGCAGTTTGCCGATGCGATCTCGGAGTAAGGACGCAGGTAAAGGTGAGGGATGGCAGTCCTATGACAACTGATCGATCAGCGGCGGCTCCTCAGCCACAGCCGTTGCTGAAGCGGGTCGTCAACGTGCTCAAGGTTGCGGTGGTGCCACCCGTCGGCTACCGGATCATTCAGATGCTGCGCCGCACGATGACCTGGCGCACGGAAGGCTTGGAGCATGTGACCCGGTTATTTACAGCAGAGAAGCGGGTGATTCTGGCCTTCTGGCATGCGCAACAATTGATGATGCCGCTGGCCATTCCTGGGCTTGAAGCCCATGTGTTGATCAGTCAGCATCGCGACGGGGAACTGATCCGTCGCATCGTGGCACGGTTCGGGTTGGACGCCGTTCGCGGATCCAGCACCAGAGGGGGGGCGGAAGCGTTTCGACAGCTGATTCGCCTCGGGCGGTCCGGCGGCAATCTCGTATTGACGCCGGACGGACCGAAGGGCCCGCGTCAGGCTGCCAAGGTGGGCGTGGTGCAGTTGGCGAGGGCCACCGGCCTGCCGATCATCCCGATGGCCTTTGGCTGCTCAAAAAAAAACTCTTCGCGAGCTGGGACCGGTTCATCATGCCCTATCCGTTCTCACGGGGCCTCTTTCTCCTGGGGCCGCCGATCAGCGTGCCGCCCGACGCCTCGTCCGACGACCTCGAGCGTTTCCGCCGGGAGTTGGAAGACACGCTGAACCGCATGACGATCGAGGCCGATGAGGCCGTCCTGCGGGCTGGTCCGTGATGTGGTATCTGCTCTATAACAGTCTTCTGCTCCTGGTTTCCCCGATTATCCTGTTCGTCCTGTTGGCCAAGCAGCGTTGTCGTCGCGGGTTGCCCCAGCGGCTGGGACTGCGGGCGGAGACGCCCGTCTCTGAGCCAGCCGGCAGGTCGGACTGTATCTGGATTCATGCCGTGTCTTTGGGCGAGGTGGTGGCCGTGGCGCCGCTTGTGCGGGATTTGCGTCGGCGGTATCCCGAGGCAAGGCTCGTCGTTTCAACCGTCACCGAAACCGGGCGTGAGGCGGTGGAGCAGCGTCTGGAGGGAGTGGCCGAACACCGGTACGCGCCGCTGGATTTTCCCTGGGTCGTCAATCAGGCGATCGACCGTCTCAAGCCGAGTCTGTATATTTTTGTCGAGACGGAACTCTGGCCGAATATCCTGCGGAACTTGCGGCGGCGGAATGTGCCGTCGATTCTGGTCAACGGCCGATTATCCACCCGTTCCTTTGAGCGGCAACGCCTGCCGGTGATCCGGGATTTCTACCGGACCATGCTGAACATGATCAGCTGCTGCCTCATGCAATCGGAGCGGGATGCGCAGCGCATGATCGACTTAGGGGCCGAGCCGTCACGGGTTCGATGCACCGGCAACATCAAGTTCGATCAACCGGTTCCGCAGGCTGCCGCCGGCGGCACGGCCGTGTCGAAAGCGGCGCTCGGGCTGACCGACCGGGAACTGTTGCTGGTGGCCGGAAGCACACATCCCGGCGAGGAAGAAGCGATCGTCGGCGCCTATCAGACTCTGAGTCCTGAGTTCCCCGAGCTCCGCTTGGTCCTGGCCCCCCGCCATATCGAACGGGCGGCGCAGGTGGAGCAGATGATCCAGGCGAAAGGCCTCACGGTGGCGCGGCGTAGCACAGGCAGGCAAGAACCGATGGCGGGCATGGGCGCGCGGGTGTTGGTCCTGGATACGCGCGGGGAATTGGCCCTGTTGTATCGAGATGCGGTGGTGGCCTTTGTCGGGGGCACCCTGGCGCCGGTGGGAGGGCATAATCTTTTGGAACCGGCGGTTTGGGGAAAGCCGGTGCTGTTCGGTCCGCATACCGACCATTGTGCCGAAGTGGCGTCGCTCCTGGTGAATGCGCAAGGAGGACTGGTGGTACAGGACGAACCGGACCTCGCGCAGGGTTTGCGAGCGCTCCTTCGCGATCCTGCCGCGTTGCAGCGGATGGGGCAGGCGGCGCAGCAGGTCGTGGCGGACAACCAGGGCGCGCTCCAGCGCAGCGCGGACATTATTGCCACCTTTCTGCCGGGACGAGAGACTCCGAAGGACGCGCGAGTTGGGCAGGAACGAGAGTTGTCGAGTCGGCAATCGTGATGGTGGCGACCATGTCGAGAGGGCTGCAGTCCTGGTTGCGGTGGCTCGGGTATCCCTACGAACTCGCAGCCAGGTTTCGCCTGTGGTCTTACGCACACGGTTGGTTCCCCACGCGTCGGTTACCTCGCCCCGTGATCAGCGTCGGGAATCTCACGGTCGGGGGCACAGGCAAAACGCCGGTCGTCATGTACCTGGTGGAGCGACTGACGGCGCAAGGAAAGCGCGTCGCGATTCTGAGCCGCGGGTATCGGCGTCGCAGCAGGGCTCCCCAATTGCTGGTCTCCGATGGGCAACAGGTGTTGGTGGGGCCGGAGGAAGCCGGAGACGAGCCCTATCTGATCGCGCGCCGTTGCCCTCAGGCCGTCGTGGCGGTGGGGGCGGACCGGTATGCGCTCGGCCAATGGGTCTTGGAGCGACTGCCGGTGGATTGTTTTGTGCTGGACGACGGGTTTCAGCATGTCCAGCTCCATCGCGATCTGAATTTGCTGCTGGTGGATGCGACGGATCCTGCGGGTATCCAGGCGGCATTGCCGATCGGACGTTTACGGGAGCCGCTTTCGGCGGCGGTGCGCGCCTCGGCCATCCTGATCACCCGGGTCGATGAAGCGGATGGAGGGGAGTCGGTCTGGCATCCTTTGCTACAGGCTTGTGGTTCGCTTCCGCCACCGGTGCGTGTGGGATTCCGGGCGGAGGAGTTCCGGCGCGTGGGGACGGGCGAACGGCTTCCGTTGGATGCGTTTCGCGGCCGGTCGGCCGTGCTCTTCAGCGGGATCGGCAACGCCGAGTCCTTTCGCGCCCTGGTGGCCGGATTGGGTATCATCATGATTGAGATGCTGGCATTTCCCGATCATGTGCACTATACCCGTGGCATGATGGACAGCATTCGAGCCAAGGCGAAAACCTGTGGCGCCGATCTGCTGGTGACGACGGAGAAAGATGCCGACAAGGTTACGCCGTTGTTAGTTGCGGAGGATGCCTGCTGGGCCGTGAGACTCCGCACCGAAATTGTGTCGGGGCAGGAGGAGTTGGAGCGATTGTTGCGACTCGACTCAGCACCAGGCAGGACGGGCGGCCATGCGTAAGGAAGGCATCCGTCGCATTGTTGTCCGCGGTCCCAATTGGCTCGGGGATGCCGTCATGTGCGAACCGGCCCTGAGCCAGGTGCGCACCCTGTTCCCGCAGGCCGAGATTACCCTGCTGGTGAAGCCCGGCATTGCGGATCTGCTGGCGCAACATCCGGCGGTGAACCGGACGCTGGTGTATGACGATCGGGGCCGCCATGCGGGGCTGGTTGGGAAATGGACGCTCGCCGGTGTGTTGCGCCGTCACCGATTCGATCTGGCCATCCTGTTTCAGAATGCCTTCGAGGCGGCGCTGATCAGTTTCCTGGCGGGCATTCCCAGACGATTCGGATACGCGACGGACGGGCGAACGCTGTTGCTGACCGACCCGGTGGCAGTGCCGCCACGCACCGCGCAACGGCATCAGGTCGAGTACTATTGGGGTCTCCTGAAGCCGCTGGGTGGGCAGGGTCCTGCGCCTGCGCCTCGTCTGTTTGTCACGCCGGATGAATCGGCGTTGATCACCGGGCGGTTGGCGGATGCCGGAATCGGGCCTTCGGATCCGGTGATCGGGGTGAACCCCGGCTCGACCTATGGCCAGGCCAAGCGATGGTTGCCGGATCGGTACGCCGAGGTCGTCAACCGTGTGGTCAAGGATGCGCAGGATCGATCGGGCGCCAGAGTCGGCGTGGCGATCCTGGGAGCCAAGGGTGAGGAACCGTTGGGGAAAGCCATCGCCGAACAGATCAAGACCCGCACGGTCGTCTGTTCCGGGCAGACCACGGTGCGAGAATTGATGGCGCTCGTGAAGCGGTGCCAGTTGTTTCTGACGAACGACACGGGGCCCATGCACGTCGCGGCCGCCTTCAAGGTTCCGCTGGTCGCCGTGTTCGGCCCGACCGATTGGCAGACGACCTCGCCGTTCGGCGTCGATGCCAAGCTGGTCCGGCAACCGGTATCCTGTGCGCCCTGTCTCTTGCGGGAATGTCCCATCGATCACCGGTGCATGACGGGGGTGACGGTGGAGCAGGTGTACGATGCCGCAGTGCAGCATTTGCCGCTGGTGACCCCTCTTCCGACGCCCGACCCTACGCCGTCGATGTCACGCCGCTCTCCCACCTCGCTGGCGGGAGTCACGGTGTTTCTCGATCGTGACGGCACCTTGAATGTGGATACGGGATATGTGAAGTCTCCTGATGATTTCACGGTGTTGCCCGGCGTGGGGGCGGCGTTGGCCAGGTTGAAACAGGCCGGGGCGCGCCTGGTCGTCGTCACGAATCAGTCCGGGCTGGGCCGGGGATATTTTACCTCAAGGGATCTTGAAGCGATTCACAGCAAGTTGCGGCTGGTGCTGGCTGAGGACGGGGTGACGCTCGACGGATTGTATTTTTGTCCCCACCATCCCGACGATCACTGCAATTGTCGCAAACCGGCCCGGGGCATGATCGACCGGGCCCATGCCGAATTGCAGGTGGACCTGAGCCGCGCCTATGTGATCGGGGACAGTGTTCGTGATGTCGAATTGGCCAAGCAGGTGGGGGCGCAGAGCCTGTTGGTGATGACCGGCCCGTCCGGTGCGGAGGCCCTGGCCGACTTGACGGCGCGCGATCTGCCTCCTGACTATGTGGCCGAGGGGTTGTCGCAGGCGGTGGACTGGATCGTCGCCCATGCGACGCACAGGCCTGCCGCCGACCTGCAGCGCTGATCATTTCTGGTGGCCGAATGACCGATCCTGTACGCCGACTCCTGCTGATCAAACCGAGTTCGCTGGGCGACATCGTGCATGCGATGCCGACCCTGGCGGCGTTGCGCGAGCGGTTTCCCCAGGCCGAGGTCACCTGGCTGGTGAAGCGGCAATGGGCGCCACTGGTGGAAGTCATTGCCGGGGTCGATCAGGTCTGTTCGGTATCGGAAGGATTCAGGGGCTGGTTGGGTCGGGTGCCTGCTCTTCGGGCGGTCGGCTTCGATCTGGTCGTCGATCTTCAAGGACTCTTCCGGAGCGGGGCCATGGCGCTGTTGGCCGGCTGCGGCCGGCGGGTCGGGTTTGCCAATGCGCGGGAGGGCAGCGCGCTGTTCTATACCCAGCGGGTGGCGGTTCCTCCCGCGCCCATGCACGCGGTCGATCGCTACCTGCTCGTCGCCGAGGCGCTGGGCGCGACACGTCCAACGCAGCCGCGGTTCGAATTCGTCGATCGAACCGGAGACCGGCAGGCCGTGGAGACCATGTTGTCCCGGGCCGGAGTTGCCCCCCATCAACCCTGGGTTGCCATGAACGTGTCCGCGCGTTGGGAGACCAAGCGTTGGCCGCCGCAACATTTTGCTGAGGCAGCAGACCGGCTTTCTCAGGCGCATGCGCTGCCTGTGGTCCTGATCGGCGGGCCGGCCGAGCGGGCGGAGTCGCTCGCGGTGACGGCGCTCATGCGTACGAAAGCGATTGATCTGACAGGACAGACCCCTGTAGGCTTGCTCCCCGGTTTACTCCGTCGCGCGGCTGTGTTGGTGACGAACGATTCCGGGCCCATGCACATCGCCGCGGCGGTGGGGACGCCGGTGGTGGCCCTGTTCGGCCCGACGGATCCGGTCAAAACCGGGCCCTATGGCAAGGGCCATGTCGTCCTGTCGCATGCGGTGGAATGCCGACCCTGTTTTCGCCGTGACTGTGCCCGTGCCGTGCCCCTCGAATGTCTGACCGCCGTGCGACCGGAACAGGTCGTTCGTGCCGTCGAACAACAACTTGAGCGATCACAGAAACCAGGATCATTGTGAACATCATCATTGCGGAATCCAGCACGGCGGTCGGCGGGCAGGAACTGGCCGTCCTGCTGCACGCTGAGCGTCTGTTGAAGCGCGGCCATCGTATTCGATTGGTCCTGGAGCCGCGCAGCCCTATCATGGCCATGGCCAGGGAACGGGGGCTTCCGGTCGAACCGTTTGTCATGCGGCAATGGCGGCTGCCGCTGTCGATTCTGGCCTTTCGCGCGTTGCTCAAGCGGGAGCGTCCCGAGATCGTCCACGTCAACAGTTCACGCGACAGCTGGATCGCGACGCTGTCGTCGCGTCTGCTCGATCCGCGCCCCAAAGTCATTCGCACGCGGCATATTTCGGCGCCGCTTAATCACAATGCCACCACGCATTTGCTGTATCGTCGTCTCTTCGACATGGTGATCGTGACCGGGAGCGAACGGAACCGGCAGGACCTCATCCATCGGGACGGATTGGCGCCGGACCGTGTCGCGTCGTTTCCCATCGGCTTGGATGTGGAGCACTTTTCGCCGGCCACACCTCAGCACGATATCCGGTCCGAGCTGGGGATTCCCGCCGGGCATCTGCTGGTCGGGATGATTTCCTATCTGCGGGACTATAAAGGCCACCGGTATCTTGTGGAGGCGGCCGCCAAGGTGCTGAAGCAGCACCAGGGAGTGGCCTTTCTCATCGTGGGTGAAGGGCCGGAGGAGCAGAACATCCGCGCGCAGATCGAACGTCTCGGCTTGACGTCCGACGTGCGCATGCTGGGATTTCGCGATGACCTCCTGGATGTGTTCCGGTCCCTGAATCTCTTTGTGATTCCCACAGTCGAAGGCGATACCATTCCTCAGGTGTTGATGCAGGCGCTGGCGATCGGACTCCCGGTTGTCTCGACGACCACCGGATCGATTCCCGATGTGCTGGCCGACGGGGAGTCGGGGTTCATCGTCCCGCCGCGGGATGCCGATGCGTTGGCCGACCGGATCGGCCGCCTGCTGAACGATCCCGAGCTTCGCGCCGCGATGGGGCGACGGGGCCGTCAGACGGTGGAGCAGTCCTATTCGATCGACCGGATGGTGGATGAGTTGGAGCGTGTTTATCGGCAGGTGATCGCATCATGATGCAACGATGGGCGGAAGCCCGCGCCTCGATCCGCAAAAGCGTGCTGTTCTGGTGGATCCTCTTCGTTGTGATGCAAATGGCGGAGCGGGTGTTTCTGTTGCGCGACGCGTTTGAGCAGGAAGCTCCCAGCCTGCCGCTGCTGCTCAAGACCCTTGTCGTCGGCGTGCGGGGAGATTTCATTACCGCCACCTTTGCATTGGTGCTGGCCGGGGTCGGGGCAGGGGCATGGGCCCTGCGGGGGCATGGCTGGAGCGGGGTGAGACGTCTGACCCAGTCCTTCCTCCTGTCGTTTCGATCGGGGCTGCACGTGGGGTGTGTGCTGACCGGCTTGTTGTTGTTTGTCCTGCTGTGTGTGGACATGGGGTACTACGGGTTCAACCGGCAGCATATGGATTTCGTGTTTCTCGAATATGTCGGCGACCTCTTTGCGCCTGCGGCGACACCGGACAGCTCCAATGCACAGGCGATGCAGCAAACCAGCGCAGAGTTAGGCGAGGCCGGAAAATGGGCCGCACGGCTGGCGCTCTTTCTGGGCATCCAGGCTGTGGCCATGGGGCTGTGGTGGTGGAGTTTTTCCTGCGCCATTGTGCCGGCGTTGGCTCGCTGGCGGCCGGGCTCGGGGTTTCAGGCGAACACGTTCCTCCTTGTCGCACTGGTGGCCGGTGGAGCCGGGTTTCATCATTCCGGCCCCTACGGGATTCGGATCGCGCCGATCGGAAGCATGGTCTATTACACGCTGGCGCAGAATCCCGTCCTTTTTGCGGCTGAGGCCCTGCGAATCGCGGTGGTATCACGGGGGGCAATGGAGCAACGGGCAAGTGCCGAGGCGATGCCCTATGAGGTCGCCGTTCAGACGGTGCAGCGATTGCTCGGCCCGGGTGAAGCGTTTGTGGATCAGCGGTATCCCCTGGTCAGAACCATGACCGCCTCTTCGGACGGTGTTCGGTTACCCGGGCAGGCGAACATCCTGTTGGTGTTTCTCGAAGGGTTGGATCGCCGGTATCTGGGACAGCGATATGGCGAAATTCAGGGTACGCCTTTTTTGGATCGCTTGAAGCAGGATAGCGTCTACTTCGAGAACTTTTTCTCTAACGGTGTCCAGACCTCTCGCGGGCTGTTTGCGACCCTCTGCAGCGCCTTTCCTCGGCAAGGGGCCGCCGCGATGAAAACGCGCTATGCCCACGATTACTTCTGTCTGCCGTCGTTGTTACAGCGTCAGGGCTATCGCACGGAGATGGTGATCGGGCAGCATCGGGACCTGAACCGGCTGCAGTCGTTCGTGGCGCGCAATGGATTGCAGCAGCTGATCGACGAGGGAGATTTTCCCAAGGATGCGGAACGGATGGGTCTCGGCATCGTGGACGGCGCCTTATTCGATTTCTGTTACGAACGGATCAAGCAACGCCAGGCGGAGGGTAAGCCGTTTTTTCTGACGACGCTCACGTTGTCGACCCACCATCCCTTCGCGGCCCCGCAGAACCATCCCGCGGTGCGTCTGCTGCAAGAGCAGGTGCAGGACAAGTATGTCGGCGCCCTGCGATATACGGATCTCGAATTTGAGCGGGTGTTTACCAGACTCGTTCGCGAGGGACTCTTGCGGAATACGGTTGTCGTCGTCATGGGTGACCATGGCCGGCACGAACCGGTCGGGAGCACCGATATTGAGCGAAAGGCGGGTCATTTTGCATCGCCGCTGTTTATCTGGATGGACGAGTCGTTGCGCACTCCGGCCACCTATCGCCCGCGGACCGTGTCGGCCATTGCCAGTCAGGTCGATGTGGCTCCGACCCTGCTGGCCCTCAACGGCATTCTGCCGGCCGTGGGGGCGTTCGCCGGACATGACCTGACCTGTCTGTTGGTGCGCGATTGCCTGCAGGACCAGGTGGCCTATCTCACCAGTGTCTACGACAATCTGGTGGGCCTGGCCAGCCCGGACGGGCTGTTATTGTATTCGTTCTCGGCCGAGTCGTTTCAAGAGGCCACGCTCAATTTCGAAGCGCTATCCGAGCACGAGCCGGGCCGGCGACGACGGCTTGCTGTTCGCGACCGGGAGTTGATGGCTCTCTACGAGGTGGCGAATGTCGCGCTCGATTCGAACCGCCTCTGGTCCTGGCGCGAGTTCGGGACACGATTATGATCGTGCGGGGCACAATTTCCTGTTCGTCGTTGTTCGAGAAGGATCTGTTGCTGTGAATCATATTCCGGTGTCGGCCGTGGTCATCGCCTACAACGACGAGCCCAATATGCGGGCTTGTCTGGAGTCCCTCACCTGGGCGGATGAAATCATCGTGGTGGACTCTCACAGTACCGACGCCACCGAGCGGATCAGCCGGGAGTTCACCGACAAGGTCTATCAGCATGACTTTCACGGATTCGGACGACTGCGGAACGAGGCCCTGACCCATGCCAGGCACGACTGGGTGTTCAGTCTGGATACCGATGAACGGGCGACGCCGGAGTTGCGCGACGAGATCCGGCGCGTGCTGGCTGCAGGCCCGGAGGCCGATGCCTACTTCGTCCCCCGCAAGAATTATTTTCTCGGGCGATGGATCAAACATTGTGGCTGGTTTCCCGACTACCGGCAGCCGCAGTTGTTCCGGAAGAGCCGGTTGCGTTATCGGGAGGAACTCGTCCATGAAAGTTTCGACCTGGACGGGAAAATCGGCTATTTGACGGGCGCTGCGCTGCAGTACCCGTTCCGGAATATCGACCACTACTTAGCCAAGCAGGAGCGCTACTCCGATCTCATGGCGCGGCGCATGGTCGAGCAGGGGCGCGCATTCTCCCCGCATCAGCTGGTCTCACATCCCTGTTTCACCTTTCTCAAAATGTACGTCGGGCGAAAAGGTTGTCTGGACGGTGTGCCGGGGCTTATCTTGTCCGGACTCTATGCCTATTATACGTTCATCAAGTACGCGCGTTTCTGGGAGTTGCGGTCCCGGGTGCTGCCTGAGGGCAGTCAGGCTGCGACGGTGAAGCAGGGTCAGGCGTGACGGTCACTGACGATGGAGCGAGACGGAGGACGATGACGATTGCGGCGGTGGTCATCACCAAGGATGAAGAGAAGAATATTGCCGACTGTCTCGAGTCCCTGCGCTGGGCCGACGAACTGATCGTCGTGGATGCGGAAAGCCGAGACCGGACGGTGGAGCTGGCAAAACAGTACACCCCGAACGTGTTTGTCCGCCCGTGGCCCGGGTATGGCCCGCAAAAAAACTTCGGTATCGATCAGGCCGCTGCGGAGTGGATTCTCGTGGTGGATGCCGACGAGCGGGTGACCGGGGGATTACGACGGGAAATCGAAGCGTTACTGGCGACGACCCCGGCGGCCGACATCGGAGGGTATGAGATTCCCCGGCGGAATTTTTTCTACGGGAAATGGATTCAAGGCGGCGGGCTCTATCCGGACTATCAGCTGCGGCTGTTCCGAAACACCGCCGGCCGGTACGACGATGTGAAGCTGCACGAAAACTTCACGCTCAGCGGGCGTCGGGAGCGGCTTCAGGAGCCCTTCGATCACTACAGCATGCCCACCGTCAACCATCACATCCGCAAGATGATGCGGTATACGACTCTCGGTGCCGATGAGAAACTGAAGCGGGTCACCCGTATCAGCGGCTGGGTTATTGCCACGCACCATCTCGGTACGATCCTCAAAACCCTGTTCTCACGCGGCGGGTATCGCGACGGGGTGCACGGATTGGTGGTGGCGATGTTTGCCGGCCTCCACACGTTCGTCAAATATGCCAAGGCCTGGGAGCGTGTGAACGTCAGGCGGGACGCATGATCGATCCATCCCTGCCCGGCATGAACCTGGCGGAGGTCCCGTTCCCCTGATGCGTATCGGGATCGACGCGGCGTCAATCGTAGGGGACAAGGGCGGCGTCGGCTGGCATACCTATCATCTGCTACGGTCGCTGCTGGCCTTGGATGAGCACGTCGAGTATGTCGGATATCTCCGGCCCGGGTCCCTGCAAGCGGGCCGGCTCGAAGGCTGGCCGGTCCACGATCGTCTGCGGTGGGTGGAAACGCCGCGGTGGCTGATGCCATGGCGGGGCGGGTGGGACAGGCTCGATCTCTATCACGGCCCCAACTTCAAGATGCATACGACGGGACGATCGGGCGGCATCGTCACCATCCATGATCTGTGGCTGGCCAGGCATCCGGAATATTCGAGGAAGCTGTTGGGGCAGGCCGGTTCTTCCAGACGGGCCATCGCCACCGCCAACCGCGCGCGACGGGTCGTGACCGTATCGGAGTTTTCGGCCCGTGAAATAGACGCCTTGTATGGAATTCCTCGTGAACGGGTGGTCGTCATCCATAACGGCGTGACCGAGGCATTCTCTCCGGTGCGGGATGAGCAGGCGATGGCCGCGTTGATGAAGCGCTGGGCGATTCCATCCGCCGGATTTATTCTATTCGTCGGCGGGGCCGATCCAAGAAAGAACCACCGTGTTTTTCTGCAGGCCGTGGCGCAGTCGCGTTCACAGCTTGGGGGACGGGCCATTGTGCTCGTGGGGGATGCGGAGCACCCGCAGGGAAGCTACCTCGCGACGGCCCGGTCGCTCGGCTTGGAGCAAGAGGTGCGTTGTACCGGTCGTCTCGACCGTGAGGAGCTGTGCCGGCTCTACTCCTTCGCCGACGTGTTTGTCTTTCCGTCGCTGTATGAGGGATTCGGCATGCCGGTGCTGGAGGCGATGGCCTGCGGAGCACCGACGATTACCTCCTCGACGTCGTCTCTTCCGGAAGTGGCAGGGGATGCGGCGGTGCTGGTGGATCCGGAGGATGCCGAGGCGTTAGGAACGGCGATGGTGAACCTGTTGTCTGACCAGGCGCTACGACAGCTACTTCGGAAGCGTGGCTTCGAGCGCGCGCGCCTGTTTACCTGGCAGCGCGCAGCGTTGCGTACCAGTGCCTTGTATCGAGAACTCTGTGCCTGAGGCAGGTTGTTGAATAAGCGCGCCGGCGTGGTGATCACGGTCTGTGAATCGTGAATCGTAAAACGTTTTCGGACCATACGCTACGCGCTCTACGCCATAGGCTCATTCATCCGGACGAGCGCCGAACGACGCTTCACGCGCGACGGACGGATGTGCGATCCTCGACGGTGCCCTAAGTTATAGGAGCAGTGGTTCAACGATCTGCTAGCTCGCATTATTCATGACAGTTCGTCGGGAAATCGCGCAGTCGCGTTGCGAGACGGGCATGCGGAGCTGCGAGGGACCGAGGCGTACTTGAACAGTACGTCGAGGGACTGAGCGGCGAGCCTGCCAGCCGAAGGCGCGTCGCAGCAGCGAATCCGCGATTGCAGCAGAAGTGCTCATGAATAATGCGGGCTAAAGTCGGCGGTGTGATGAATCTTCAGAATATCCTGATCATTAAATTGCGGCATATCGGCGATGTGCTCCTGTCGACGCCGGTGTTGCGCGGGTTGCGGGCGGCGTTTCCCCACGCGCAGCTCACGATGCTGGTCAATCGTGGAACGGAGGGCGTGCTGGCGCACAATCCGGATGTGAACGAGGTGTTGTGTCTCGAAAAGGGCTCCTGTGGCGCCCAGCTGAAGTTTGTGCAAATGCTGCGACGGCGAGGTTTTGACGCCGTGATCGATCTGACCGATGGGGACCGGTCGGCCATTATCGGTCTGGTAACCGGCGCGCCCGTCCGCATCGGATTTAATGCAGAACATCGCTGGCGAGGCCTCTTGTACAGTGCCGTGGCTAAACCACGCCCGATAGATCAGCATCGAGTGGACTACGATCTCTGCGCTCTGCGGGCCCTGGGGCTGGACACGAAGCCGGGCACACCGGCATTGTATGCGTCGCCGGCAGATGAGCAGGTGGTGGAGAGCTGGATGCAGGAAGCTGGGCTCTTGTCTACGCAAGCCCCTCCCTTGTTGGTGTTGTTGCAGCCGGGGGCGCGTTACTCGCTGAAAGTATGGTCGCATGAACGGTTCGCGCAGCTCGCGGATCGTCTCGCCGACAAGTTTGCCTGCCGGATTCTCCTGGGCGGCGATCAGCGTGAACGCGAGGTGGCTGAGCAGGTCGCCCACAAGACGCGCTGTGCGCCCCTTGTGGTGGCGGGGAAGTTTTCGCTCCTGCAGTTTGCCTCGTTGGTGAAACGTTGTGCCCTGTTCGTCGGAAACGACGGCGGGGCCATGCACATTGCCTCGACGATGGGGACCCCGGTCGTGGCGCTCTTCGGGCCGACCTATCCGCAACGGTGGGGGCCGCGCGGGGGACCGACGCAGGTGATCTACAAAGGCCTGGATTGCCGGGCCTGTTATCATCCAACCTGTTTGCGCGGGGACGAGAGTTGTATGCAGCAGATTACGGTGGACGAGGTCTTTACGGCGTCCAGCCGCATGTTGGAACGAAGGATGGCGGGGGCGTGAGCGACGAACTGGTGAGCGTGGGCATTCCGGCGATGTCTGGAGGAGGTTCGTTGCCGGGTGCTGCGTTGAGACTCGACTATCGCTGGGGCCTACTGGTCGGACTCAGGGAACGGGTGCCTGGGAGACAGCACAGATTGTGGGCGTCATTCGTACGGGCGGCACAAGCTCGATAGCTTCTTGAGGTGACACGTTCATGGCAAAGATCCGCGTGCTGCATGTGTCGAACAGGCTCGAGCTCGGTGGCACGGAGAAGACCCTTCAGATTTTCTGTCAATATCTCGACAAGTCGCGGTTCGAGGTCTTCGCTTGTGGACGCATGGGCGGTGGGGTTCGTGCTGCGGAGCTCGAACGATACGGCATCCCGGTGTTCATCCAGCCGCCTGATTTGACGCAACTGGTACGCGACTACCACATCGATATCTGCCATGTTCACCGCGCCGGGACCTACGAACCTGGCTCTCTGCCCGAGCGTCACCCCGGCGGCCCTCGCGTCGTAGAAACCAATGTGTTTCATGCACTGGACGAGCAGGAAGGGGACCGTATCGACTGCCACTGCTTTGTCTCCGAGAGTTCCAGGTCGACCTATTTTCGTCGCTATGGAGTGCAGTCGGGCAAACGGTACGAGGTGCTCTACAACCCGGTCGACTTCTCAGAGGTCAGCGGGGGGGATAAACCGTTCAGCCGTACGATCGGACGCTGTAGCCGACCGGATGATCAGAAGTGGCATGATGTCTGCCTGAAGAGTCTGCCGAGAATATTTCGGAACGTGCCGGAGGTGCGGTGCCTGCTTCAGGGCGCGACGGAACGGGTGAGGAGCACGCTGACAGGGCTGGGCCTGAACGGTCGAGTGGAGTTACTGGAGCCATCCGTGCATGTCAAACACTTCTATCGGCGTCTCGATATCTTTACGCATGGCTCGCGGATCGGGGAGACGTTCGGGTGTGTCATCGCCGAGGCCATGGCCAACGGCATTCCAGTCGTGACGCTGAGCACCCCTCAGCGAAAGAAGGCTAATGCCCAGGCGGAGCTGGTAGAGCACAATGTGACCGGTTTCGTGTGTCGATGGCAGTGGCAATATGCAGGTGCAGTGATTGAGCTGCTGCAGAATGAGGCGTTACGGACCACGTTTGGACGACGCAGCTACGAGAAAGCCCGCGAGCAATTCGACGCCGCTCTGCTTACGAAACGGTTGGAAGATATATACATAGATCTGATGGATAGGCGCCCGTAACAGGCGAGCGCACTTGTCGGACGGCTTGCCCCGCTGGACGGAGCAGGCCTGGCCTGGAAAAGGGTGGCTGCCTAGTGATTGTCATCGACCTTGGGTGCGGGAAAAATAAGCAGCGGGAAGCCATCGGATTTGACTGCCGAAGGGAACCAGGGGTCAACGCCCTGTGCGATATCGAGCAGCCGCTGCCGCTCAAGGCCGATTGTGTCGATGTGGTTCACCTGAGCCATGTCATGGAGCACGTGCGCGAGCTGATTCCATTCATGGAAGAGGTCTATCGTGTGTGCAAGTCAGGAGCTCAGGTGCATGTGACCGTTCCCTATTACACGTCCCGCGGGGCATTTCGCGATCCGACGCATGTGCGCTATTTGACGGAGGATACCTTTCAGTATTTCGAGGCGCCGACTGACTATGGCGTGCGAACGAATTTTCGAATTGAGTCGGTTCGTTATGATACCCGCAAACCGTTTCGATTTCTGCCCGAGTATTTTCGCAAACGGTGCAGGCGGCACCTCTGGAACGTGGTTGAGAATATGTACGTGACGCTTCGCGTAGTGAAATCCTAGCCCGGATTATTCATGAATGTCGTCGCGAGGCGTTCGAGACCGAAGCCCGCCGGGGCTTCTCGCAAGCGAGGCCGACGCAGGCGTACTGACAGTCCGTCGAGGAGGCCGAACGAGAACAGCCCCGCCGGGCGAGAGAATCGGACGACGGAGCAGGCATTCATGAATAGTCCGGGCTAGGCCTCACGAGCCTCGAGACGATCACACTTACATGAAGGTACTATATCTGACCGATTCGGAGCCTGACTATCTGGCCGACCAGATCTATGACGGGCTCTGCGCAGTGCTGGGGGGGGAGAATGTTTTTGACTTCCCCCGTAAAGCCGCGTATCACGGTCCCCATGCTCGACCGTCGTCTCTCGTCCTCGGTCGAGAAGGTGGAGAGGCTCAGGACGCGCTGGTTGAGAGGCTTCGCGCGGGACAGCTTGACTTGGCCCTGCTGTCTTCTCCGAGACGAGGGGTCCAAGCTGCGTTCCGTGCCCTAGCAGATCAGGCCAGGCTCCCTCCTATTGTGTTGCTCGACGGAGAAGACGATACGCAGCTTCGCCTGGATCTCCTCAGAGCGGTGGGGGCTGGGGTGTATTTCAAGCGCGAGTATCGCAAACGCCCCGGTGAACTGGGCGGGGCCTGGTTTCGGGGCCTGAGGTCGATGTACGGTGAGGAGTTTGAAGGGCGTATCTTTCCACTGCCATTCTCAGTCAGTGCGGCGGCGTTGTCAGGTGCGCCGAGTCTGACCCGAGACATCGATGTCTCGTTTGTCGGGCGGGCTTCGCACCGAAAGCGACTGGCGGCGGTCAGGCTATTGAGGGACGCCCCGGACATTCGGTTCGAGGGCGGGGTCTATGTCGAGCCGACCGATCGGCGGTCGAGGCTGGCCGAATCCTGGTTCGACATCATGGCGGCGAAGTTGCTGGGAGATCCTCCGGCCAGAGGCTCGCTCAGTAGAATGGGGATGGAGGCCTATCGCTCGCTCTTGGGCCGTTCAAAGACGGCGCTTTCTATTCGAGGTGGTGGATTCGACACGGTACGCTATTGGGAAGTCGTGGCAGCCAAGACCCCGTTGATCTCCGAGGCTCCGGACATCGACATTCCGCATAACTTCGAACATGGTGTGCACGCAGTGTTTTGTCGGCCGGACTTGAGCGATCTGACCTATTGGGTGCGAAGACTCCGCGACGACGAAGCCGAACGGCAGCGAATGGCGGAGGCCGCCTATTCGCATTTGCTGGCCTATCATACGACGGCCCGTCGGGCGGCGTATCTGTTGGAGTTGTGCGCACAGGTGCTCTAGCCCGGACTATTCATGAGCGCTTCTGCTGCAATCGCGGATTCGCAGCTGCGACCAGCCTGTCGGCGGGCGGGCTCGCCGCTCGGTCGGTCGACATCCTGTTCACGGATGCCTTCCTTCCTCACGGCTCCACGCGCCCGTCTCGCTTCGCGACTCCGCGATTTCGCGACAAACCGTCATGAATAATCCGAGCTAGGGATCCATGAAATCGATCAGCCTCGTTATTGCGCTCTACAATCAACTCGAGTTTACTCGACAATGCCTCGCTTCGATTAAGGCCTATACCCCCCCTCCGGTTGAGCTGATTCTGATCGACAATGGCTGTGTGGACGGGACCACGGAATATCTTCGAGGCGTCGATGCGACGGTCATTTCCAATGCGCAGAATCTTGGTTGTGCGAAAGCCTGGAACCAGGGGATACGAGCCAGTCGGGGGGATGTCATCGGCATCCTGAACAACGACCTGCTCATGACCGCGGGGTGGAGCGAAGCCCTGTTGGCGTTCATGGAGCAGGGGGGGCATGGAATTGTGTGCCCCTCGGCTCGAGAAGGCCAGCTGGACTATGATTTGGCGGCCTATGCCCGAGAGTTTACGAAGGCGTGCGCCGGAGCGGTGCGGTGGGAACTCTATGCGCCTTGTATGTTGATCGATCGAGCGGTGTTTGATCGGATTGGACTGTTCGATGAGGCCTTTTCCTATGGCGGATGCGAAGATACCGATTTCCTCTGGCGCACCAAGGCGGCAGGATTTTCCGTCGCGATGACCGGTGCGGCGCTCATCCATCATTTCTCAAAAGTCACTCAGGCCGCGGTGTCTCGTACGGAGACCGATCAATATTGGGACCACAATATGGCCCATTTCCAAAAAAAGTGGGGGCGGACGATCCGTGGAAATTGGTTTCAACGGCGTGTCACCGATTTGAGAACCAAGTTGGTAAAACGATCGGAGCAACTTCGATTTGGCCATACGCTGGTGGAAAAATTTCCTCGACCCGTCGATCGGGGGCAGCCGCTCGGATGAACGCCGCTGGCGGGTTTTTTTCACCTTCTGCTAGCCCGCATTATTCATGAGCGCTTCTGCTGCAATCGCGGATTCGCAACTGCGACCAGCCTGTCGGCGGGCGGGCTCGCCGCTCGGTCGGTCGACATCCTGTTCAAGGAGGCCTTCCTCCCTCCCGGCTCCGCGCGCCCGTCTCGCTTCGCGACGAACCGTCATGAATAATGCGGGCTAGTAGTGCCACCTGATGAGAGGGATGCCAAGCTTGTGAAGATTGTCATTGCCGCCTGGCATCTCAAGAACGCGAATGTGGGAATCGGGCGGTATGCCCGGGAACTGATCGAGGCGCTGGGGCGCGTCGATCAGAACAATCAGTACGAGATCCTGCTTCCCCACGCAGAGCATCCGTTCACCGCTCGGCCGAATATGCGATATCGCGTGATCCGGTTCCCGCTGTTCCGTCGCCGTTTCTGGGAGCAGGTGGCACCGCTCCTCGTCGGCCCGTACGATGTGCTCCACTTCCCGTACGATTCCTGCGTGGCCTGGAAACGCGGAAAGTTCGTGGCCACCATCCATGACGTCAAGCCGTTGTTGTTTCCGGTGCTCCGTGCCCGTACCAATCTCAATAGTCGCATCGAACAGTGGCTGGTCGGGGATCGCTGGAAGAAGCTCGACCACGTCATCACGATCTCCGAACATTCGCGGCGCGATCTCCTGGCCCACGTTCCGCTTCGCCCCGAGCAGGTGACCGTGACCTCCCTGGGCCTCGATGCCGAGCGGTTTCGGCCCGCCGGACATCCGGGGGAGCGCAAGCCCTACGTGTTCTGTGTAGCCGGAGCCGACCCGACCAAGAACGTCGGTGTCCTCATCGACGCGTTCGCGAAACTTCCCGAGATGTTGCGCAACCGTTTCGACCTAATCCTGGCGGGTGATGTCTGCAAACGCCCGGATATTCGAGCGGCCGTCGAGCATCATGGCATCGGCGCCCACACCAAACTGGTCGGCATGGTGTCCGACCGGGAACTCGTCGCCTATTATCAGCAGGCCACCGTGTTTGTGTTTCCTTCGCTCTACGAGGGGTTCGGGCTGCCGGTGTTGGAGGCGATGGGGTGCGGCTGTCCGGTGATCTGTTCGAACGCCTCTTCGCTGCCCGAAGTGGCGGGTGACGCGGCGGTGCTGCTCGATCCGCATGACGGCGGTCGATTGGCCATCGAACTCGCCCGTGTTTTGACATCCCCTGCGCTGCGGGACGAGTTGAGGACCCGCGGACTGGCTCGGGCGCGCGAATTCTCCTGGGATCGCACTGCGGTGGAGACGGTGGCGGTCTATCGACGTCTGGCAGGCTGAGTCAGTGACCCTCGATGAGCATACCGGATCGGCGGCAAGAGGGATGGTGCTCGACAGGTTGCAATTCCTGTGTTGTCATTGGGGCTCAGACCGGTACTTGCCCGATGTCGAGGGGATGAACGAGATGGCGGAAGAGACGTGCGATTTTTTAATCGCCGGGGCCGGAGTGATCGGCGTGGCCATCGCGAGGGAGCTCAGGCGCCGGTATGGCGTCACGGTGGTCGTGCTGGAGAAGGAATCCACGGCCGGCCGGCACGCGAGCGGTCGCAACAGCGGCGTGTTACACGCGGGCGTGTATTACAAGGCGGGGACACTTAAGGCCCGGTTGTGTGTGGAGGGGAACCGGCGGTTGCGAGCCTATTGTCGGCAGCACGCCATTCCGCTCAACGAGCACGGCAAGGTGATTGTGGCGCGGACGGAAGCGGAGTTGCCGTCGCTGCATGAATTGCACGCACGATCCCAGGCCAATGGAGTCCGTGTGAGCCTGCTCGATGAACAGGCGCTGAAGGAGGTGGAACCTTGCGCGAAGACCGTCCAGCAGGCGCTGTACGTACAGGATACCGCCGTGGTCGACCCGCAACGGGTCATGGCGGCCATGGTGGCGGATGCCGAGCGCGAAGGCGTGGTGTTTCGCTTCGGCTGCGCGTGGCTAGGGCGGGAGGGCGATGCGGTGGCGCGTACCGATCGAGGCCGTGTGACCTACGGACATTTCGTGAATTGCGGCGGACTCTTTGCCGATCGAATCGCGCATGCCTACGAAGTCGGGCTGCATTTCAAAATCTTACCGTTTCGCGGACAGTTCTATCAGCTGCGTCCCGGGTCCGCCATGCAGGTCCGTGGCAACATCTATCCGGTTCCGGACCTGCGCAACCCGTTCCTGGGCGTGCACTTTACGCGACGGCCTGAAGGCGATGTGACGATCGGCCCTTCGGCCCTCCCGCTGCTCGGTCGTGAGCAGTATCAGGGCCTGACCGGGGCAACGCTCGGTGGTACTGTCACGATGCTGGCCTATTTGATGCGACTCTTCGGTCGTAACCGGGACCATTTTCGCTCGATTGCCTGGACCGAGATGATCAAGCTGACGCGCACGGGCTTTTTCCGTGAAGCGGAAGATCTCGGACGGGGGTTTGAGAAAGCCGATTTGCTGCCGGGGCAAGCGCCCGGCATTCGGGCGCAGTTGGTCGATACGCGAACGGCCGAGCTCGTGAGCGATTTCGTGATTGAGGCGGGGTCGCGTTCCACCCACGTGTTGAATGCCGTGTCCCCCGCCTTTACTTCGTCACTGCCGTTTGCCGAGCACGTCGTCGGAGTGATGAAGCTCGCGTAGTGTTCCATCGGCGGCATGATCGAATTTTCTGGTCTGAAGCTTGGCTGAGACGCTAAGATTCAAGTCGATCGATGATCGAGGTGGACGCTGTTCGAAAGCATCTATGCCGAGTGCCGATCGCGTGATATAAGATGATCCGTTCGTGGGCTCAAGCCGTGCTCTTTCGTTGGGGGTGATCATGAAGGGTGTCGTACTTGCCGGGGGGCTCGGATCTCGATTGCTGCCGCTGACCAAAGTGACCAACAAACATCTCCTGCCGGTGTATGACAAGCCGATGATCTATTACCCCATCCAGACGCTGGTCAACGCGGGTATTACGGAAGTGATGTTAGTGACGGGCGGGAACAGCGCGGGCGACTTTCTGAAGTTGTTGGGGAACGGTCGTGATTTCGGTCTGAAGCATCTCAGCTATACCTACCAGCAGGGGGAGGGAGGTATAGCCGATGCGTTGCGGCTGGCGGAGCATTTCGCCGATGAGGGGCCGATCTGCGTGGTGCTGGGCGACAATTTGATCCAGGGTAATATTGCGCAGGCCGCAGGAGCGTTTCGCGCGCAGAAAAATGGCGCGAAGATTCTCCTCAAGGAAGTCAAAGATCCACAACGGTTCGGTGTGCCGCACCTCGAAGGGGATCGAGTGCTGAGCATCGAAGAAAAGCCGGCGCATCCTCGCTCGTCCTATGCGGTCACCGGAATCTACTTTTATGATGCCCATGTCTTCGAGATTACCCGGACGTTGAAACCTTCGGGGCGTGGCGAATTGGAAATTACAGACGTCAATAATGCCTACATTGCATCCGGGGAGTTGACCTGGAATGTGCTGGATGGCTGGTGGACGGATGCCGGCACGATCGAATCGTTATTAGCCGCCAACCAGCTCGTGGCCCAGACCGGGGCGAACAGGATGGAGTTCTAAATGCGTATTCTCGTCACGGGCGGGGCCGGCTTTATCGGGTCGCATCTGGTGCGTCGCTTGATCCAGAGCGGCCGTCATTCGGTCGTGAACCTGGATGCGCTGAAGTATTCCGGCAACCTGGAGAATCTCGCTGATCTCGCCGGGCATCCGCAGTATGTCTTCGTGCAGGCCGACATCGGTGATCAACAGGTCGTGCACAAGATCCTGCAGGAACACCGCATTGAGGGCATCATCAATTGCGCGGCGGAAACCCACGTCGATCGGTCGATTCTCGATCCCGGGGTCTTTGCCCGCACGGATGTTGTGGGCACCGGCATCCTGTTGGAGGAAGCGCGTCAGGCCGGAGTGCGGCGGTTCCTGCAGGTCAGCACCGATGAGGTGTACGGCAGTGTCGAGCAGGGCAGCTCCACGGAGGGAGATCGGTTGGAACCTCGAAGTCCCTATTCGGCGAGCAAGGCCGGAGGGGACCTACTGGTGCTGAGTTATTGGACGACCTACCGGTTTCCGGTGCTGGTCACGCGCGGGAGCAATACCTACGGGCCGAACCAATACCCCGAAAAATTTATTCCGTTGTTTGCGACCAACGCGATCGACGGGGAGCCGCTTCCGTTATACGGCGATGGTAAACAATGCCGCGATTGGTTGTCGGTCTACGATCATGCGGCTGGGATCCAGCATGTGTTTGAGCATGGCCAACCGGGAACCGTCTACAACGTCGGCGGGGGAAACGAACGCGAAAATATCACGGTGGCCGAACAGATCGTGGCGACGCTGGGAAAGTCTCGGTCGCTGATTCGTTTGGTGCAGGACCGCCCTGGACACGATCGTCGCTATTCGATCGATTGCAGCCGGTTGCGCGCCTTGGGCTGGTCGCCGCACGTGCGGTTCGAGGAGGGGCTGAAGCAAACGGTCGAGTGGTATCGCACGCATGAGAGTTGGTGGCGGACCATCAAGTCCGGAGAGTTCAAGGAATACTATCAACAGCAGTATGCGAAGCGGTTGCAGCAGGGCACGGCGTGCGGATCGTAATCACCGGTGCGCAGGGACAGCTGGGGGCGGACCTTCAGCAGACGCTACGAGGGCATCAGCTGACGTTGCTCGATCTTCCGGCATTTGACCTCACGCACCAGGACTGCGGACGCGTCATTGTCGAGGCCGCGCCTGAGGTCGTGATTCACGCAGGCGCGCATACGGACGTAGATGGAGCCGAACGTAATCCAGCCTTGGCCATGGCGGTGAATGCCGACGGGACTGAGCGAGTGGCCCGCGCCGCCGCTCAGGTCGGAGCGAGGCTCATCGCTATTTCCACCGACTACGTGTTCGACGGCCGAGGTACTCGTCCCTATCTCGAAACCGATCCGACCAATCCTGTGAGCGCATACGGTGCGTCCAAATTGGCCGGTGAACAGCGTGCGCTGGCTTGTTGCGAGAACACTCTGGTGGTGCGCACCGCCTGGCTCTATGGTCTTCACGGCAGGAATTTCGTCAAGACCATGTTGCAACTGGCGGCCGAGCGGCCCTGCTTGAAAGTCGTGGCCGACCAGCGAGGTTGTCCGACCTTTGCCGAGGATCTTGCGGGCATGGTTGGAAAGCTTGTGGCGCACTCAGCCCAGGGCGTGCTGCATGTGACGAATGCGGGTCATTGTACCTGGCACGAATTTGCTACGGAGATCGTCAGATTGTCGGGGCATCGGGTCCCTGTCGAGCCGATCACGACGGCCGACATGTCGAGACCGGCGAAGCGACCGGCCTATTCCGTTCTATCCGCAGACCGTCTGCATCAACTCGGGTTCAGCATGCCGTCCTGGCAGGATGGGTTGGCGCGTTTCTTGAGCGCACAGAGCAAGCTCGCCTCCTAGCCCGGACTATTCATGAATACCTGCTCCGGCGTCCGATCCTCTCGTCCGGCGGGGTTGTTCTCGTTCGGCCTCCTCGACGGACTGCACGTACGCCTGCGTCGGCCTTACGTGCGAGAAACCCCGGCGGCCTTCAGTCTCAAACGCCTCGCGACGGCATGCATGAATAATCCGGGCTAGCGCAGTCGGGTTCAGCGGGTCTCTGCATCCGGAGAGCGAACAGCTGTGAAACAGGGGCATATGAAATGGTGGTCAAAACTGCTGGTCGTGTTCGGTATCAGGAGTGGTGGGCCTTCTCCCCTATTCATGCAGCACAATCCTAGATATGCGGCCTTCGAGGTGGGGGAGGGAACCTACGGACATCCGGATATTGTCGTGCCTGACGACGGCAGCACGGTTCGCATTGGTCGGTATTGTTCCATCGCCGGTGGGGTCTCGATTCTCACCAGCCAAGAGCATCACCTCGATTGGGTCTCGACCTTTCCGTTTCAAGTCATCTTTGGAAACGACCGAGGTCTTCCCAGACCCTCTCGTTCGAAAGGCGATGTGAGTATCGGCCACGATGTGTGGGTCGGGACCGAAGCCTTGATTCTCTCAGGAGTCTCTGTGGGGCATGGAGCGGTGATCGCGGCCCGGAGTGTGGTCACGAAGGATGTCCCCCCCTATGCCATTGTGGCGGGTGTGCCGGCACGCGTGATCCGGCACCGGTTCGATCCAGCCACCATTGCCAGTTTGCTCCGCATCGCCTGGTGGAATTGGCCGCGTGAAAAAATTGAAGCCGCCCTTCCTCTGTTAATGTCCGATCGGGTGGATGCCTTCCTCGCACAGTACGATGCAGTCAGTGATCAGACCTAGCAGGATGCGGAAAAAGTCCGCCAGCGGCGTTCTCGCATCGCTCAGAGGCTCAACGTACGGCAAGAGTACGATTCGCCTCTTCGCTCGCTGCGGCCTTGCTGGACGGCCATTTTTCGCATCCTGCGGGGTATGCTTCTGCTATGCCACTCGATGTGGACCATCTGAGTTTTCGCATGCCAACTGGGTTTTTCAGCAGCCTGCTAGAGCCTCTCACTCGGCCTCGCTTTCGGATCGGTCCCGCTGAACGCCTCCCCTTGGTGCCCGACGCTTCCTCGCCTTTCGCGTCCGCTCCGCTCAGGGTACTCGTTGCCTGGATGAGACATGGCTTGAGCGCCGTGTTTGTTGTAGAAGGGGAGAAATTTCTCTATACTGCGCTTCCACAGAGCCCCCAGCTCGTCCCTGTGTGTTGTGCCGGGGTGCGCCGATGGTGAGTGTGACCCCATCACGTAGCTGCCTCCTCAGACAGGTGAACAGGTGATCCGTATTCCATGGGATGGACTGCATGTCGGAAGGATCTGTCCACGTCCGGGGGAGGCATGGTCATGCGTCATCTGCGTGTGACGCCGTGGCCGGAGTAAGATTGCTCGAGTTGATCTGCGTAGAACGTGGTCTGTGACGTTATGACTGTTGCGACTTCATCACCCGTCGACCCAACCATCCGATCCGTTCAAGAAGGAGAGCAGCATGCCCCTGCGCGTGCCTTTTTTTGGGGATTTCAAAGTTATGTGATGATCGCCATCGCCTGTTCGAGCTTCGTTCCCGTGTTGTTTCGCTACCAAGAACATACCGTCATTATCCTCATTGCGCTCTGCCTGGGCATGTGTGCGCTGGAAAAGAAGAGCCCGTGGATCAAGAACCCCCTGGATCTTCCTCTGTGGCTCTTCATGATCTGGGTGCTCTGTACCGTTCCGTTCGCCACCGATCCTGCCTATAGTTTTGCCGAGTGGAAAAAGTTCGTGGCGCAGGCCGGTGTGTTTTATTGGTCATTACTCGTGTTGGATCGCTGTCGACGGGAGAGCCTGCCGCGGCAGATCCTCTGGGCGCTGGCGTTCGGTGGCGCGGTGCTTGCCGTCTATGCTCTTGTTGAGTTTGTGGATAGAGGCGGAACCTGGAAGGATCGTTATGTCCGGGCTCATGCCGTCGGGTCGGACTATAACTGGCTCAGTACCTATATGGTGATGACGATTCCCGTAGTGGGCAGCCTCATCGTCATGAGTCGCCTCGCCTGGATTCGTGCGACGCAGGTCCTGGCGTTTGCCCTGACGGGGGCCGCGCAGGTGTTTTCCTATACACGCGGCGGGTGGCTTGGCCATGCTGCGCAAGGGCTCGCGCTCGCCATGATGATCGGTGGCCGGCGCCTGGCCTTGGGCGTATTGGGACTGATGGCCATGGCCGGAGTGGGGTTGGTAGTTGCGTCGCAGGCCGGGTTTCAGCGAGATACGGTGGCGGCCAACACGGTCGATACCAGGTTGACGGTGTGGACCATCGGATTGCGGGAGGTCGCGACGCATCCTGTGCTCGGGATCGGCTACGGAAATAATTCGTTTATCAAAAAGTTCCCCGAATACTCCCTGGAGGGACAGGCTCAGATTCCCGATCACGATCGCATCATTCCGGCCATGCACAACACATTCCTCATGGTCGCGCTGGGAAGCGGCCTTCCCGCGTTATTGTGCTTTATCTGGATCTTTGTCGCGCTCCTGCGTCGACTCATTCCGATTCCCTGGTTGGCCGGGCGGAACGATAGAGTGACCGTGCTGGCTGCCGGTATCGGGCTGGCCGTCATCGGCTTCGCGGTGCGCAATCTCTTCGATTATATGTTTATGGGCAGCTTGGCGCATATATTCTGGTTGCTGGCGGCGGTTGGGATCACCGTGACCGGGCCGGGTTGGCGGATGACGCGTCGAGAGCCAACCTTCGGGGACGTCGCGTCGCTCGGCAGGATCTCATAAATCCATCAACAATGGGTTGTCGCCGGCTACCGTGCGCGGGTGTGGTGTTGATACACCGGCCTCCCACGGGAGAGGAGGCAAATGGGAGTGCTCAGAAAATGAATGCATTGATCACTGGTATTACAGGCCAGGATGGGTCGTATCTGGCTGAGTTCCTATTGGCCAAGGGCTACGATGTGTACGGGATCATTCGCCGGTCGAGTTCCTTCAATACGGCGCGGATCGATGGCATTTATCAGGATCCGCATACCTCCGGAGCCAAGCTGCATCTGGTCTATGGAGATCTCAACGATGCGAGCTCATTGAATAAAATCATCCGCACCGTGCAACCCGACGAAATCTACAATCTCGGGGCGCAGAGTCACGTCAGGGTCAGTTTCGATATTCCCGAATACACCGCGGAAATCACGGGCCTGGGAACGGTGCGATTGTTGGAAGCGATTCGTGAGTCGGGGCTGAAGCCCAAGTTTTATCAGGCCTCCTCGAGTGAAATGTTCGGGAAGGTGCAGGAAGTCCCGCAGCGGGAAACCACCCCTTTTTACCCGCGCAGCCCCTATGGGGCCGCGAAGGTCTATGCCCACTGGATCACGGTCAATTATCGTGAGGCCTATGGCCTGTTCGCCTGCAACGGTATCCTCTTCAATCACGAGTCGCCTCGGAGAGGGGAAACGTTCGTCACACGCAAGATCACCAAGGCCGCGGCGCGGATCAAACTGGGACTCCAACAGGAGTTGTTCCTTGGCAATCTGGACGCGAAACGGGATTGGGGATATGCCGGAGATTATGTCGAGGCGATGTGGCTCATGCTGCAGCAGGATGAGCCGGACGACTATGTCGTGGCGACCGCTGAAACCCACACCGTCCGCGAGTTTCTCGATGTCGCGTTCGGCCATCTGGGGTTGGACTGGCAGCGGTATGTGAAGATCGATCCGCGGTATTATCGCCCCACCGAAGTCGATCTCCTCATCGGCGATCCGGCGAAAGCGCAGCAGAAGCTCGGGTGGAAACCGACGGTGGATTTTCACCGACTGGCGATCATGATGGTGGAGGCGGATGTGGAAGCCGAACGGTTGAAGTTGCAGGGCACCGCATCGAGGGGGTCTAGGTGATCGAGAAACACGCGCGTATTTACATTGCCGGGCACCGGGGGATGGTCGGATCGGCGATCGTGCGGGCGCTCACGGCTCGTGGGTATGACAACCTGCTCCTCCGGACCAGCAAAGAATTGGATTTGCGCGATAACCGGCGCGTGGCCGAATTTTTTGCAGAGACGAAGCCCGACTACGTGTATCTTGCCGCGGCAAAGGTGGGGGGGATTCTGGCGAACAGCACATTCCCCGCCGAATTTATCTATGACAACCTGGCGATTCAGACCAATGTCATCCATCACGCTTATGTTCAAGGCGTCAGGAAATTGCTGCTGCTGGGTTCATCCTGTATCTACCCGAGAGATTCCCCTCAGCCGATGAAGGAAGAGTACCTCCTGACCGGTCCGCTGGAGCCGACCAACGAGTGGTATGCCGTGGCAAAGATTGCAGGCATCAAGATGTGCCAGGCGTATCGCCGGCAGTATGGATGCGATTTCGTTGCGGCGATGCCCACGAACCTGTATGGCCCGAACGACAACTTTGACCTCCAGACAGCGCATGTGTTGGCGGCATTACTGCGGCGTTTCCATGAGGCGCGTGAGCAGGGCATCCCTCCCACGCTGTGGGGCACCGGGGCTCCGCGGCGTGAGTTTCTGCACGTGGACGACTGCGCGGATGCCTGCCTATTCCTGATGGATCGCTATTCCGATGCGATGATCATGAATGTCGGGGCGGGACAGGACATTGCGATCGCAGAACTGGCCGCGCTGGTCGCCGAGGTGGTGGGATATCGAGGGGACATGCAGTGGGACCGTGCCAAGCCGGACGGCATGCCGCGGAAGTTGATGGATTCCAGCCGTATCGCTGCACTGGGATGGAAGCCGGCGACGTCATTGGCAGACGGCTTGCGCCGGACCTATAGCTGGTACCGTCAGCAGCTTGGCGAGTCTCGATCAGGTGTGTCATGACGGGCGGCAGCATCAGCCGGTCTGTCGGTGCGTAGGTCGGCAGGAGCGATCATGTGGGCGGCCCCGTTGAGTGCCGGTGTTGGTAGCAGGGTTGCTTCCTGTCCGTTTTTCAACCAAGCACCTCCCTCCACAGTCGTTGATCGTAGGAACCTCTCCTCATGTGTGGTGTAGTCGGAGCGCTGGTCCTCTCCCCTGGTTCATTCCGTATCTCAGAACCCTATGTGATGCGGATGAGGGACAGTCTGGCCCATCGGGGGCCCGACGGGGCCGGGCTGTGGATCGACTCGCACGGACGGATCGGTCTGGGGCACCGCCGGCTCTCGATCATCGACTTGAGCGAGGCGGCCCGTCAACCGATGGCCAATGAAGATGAAACCCTCTGGGTGGCGTTCAATGGGGAGATTTACAACCATACGGAGATCCGGCGTGAGTTGGAGGCGCTGGGCGGTCATCGCTGGCGGACGGACCATTCGGATACCGAAGTCATTCTGCATGCGTTCGAAACCTGGGGCATCGACTGCGTGGCCAAATTCCGCGGCATGTTTGCGATCGCGCTCTGGGATGTACGGCGGCAGGAATTATGGTTGATTCGCGACCGTATCGGTGTGAAGCCGCTGTATTACAGCCTGCACCACGGCCGGCTGGTCTTCGCCTCCGAGATCAAGGCCTTGCTGCAGGACCCGGAGCAGCCGCGGGCGTTGCACGAGGAGTCGCTCTTCCACTATCTGTCGTTCCTCACGACGCCGGCTCCGCAAACCCTGTTTGATGGCATCAAGAAGCTCCCCGGCGGGACCTGGCTTCGCGTGCGCGCCGATGGAACGATGGAAGAACGTCGGTATTGGGATGTGTGGGATCACACGTCGCCCCTCCTCGGGGAGACGGATGAGACCATTGCCGCTCGGGTCCTGGAGAAATTGCGGGAGTCGGTTGCGCTTCGCAAGGTGAGCGATGTGCCGGTCGGCGTGTTTCTGTCCGGAGGTGTCGATTCCAGCACCAACGCGGCCCTGTTCTCGCAGGGAGACACTCAACGCGTCAGGACATTTACGATCGGTTATGACGGTGATTATCCGAGTTATCGCAATGAACTGAGTCACGCCCGATTTATGGCGGAGCAGGTCGGTGCAGACCATCACGAACGGTTGCTGTCCCTCGATGATCTCATCGCGTTCTTACCGCGCATGGTCGCACTACAGGATGAACCGATTGCGGATCCCGTCTGTGTCCCGGTCTATTATGTGTCTCAGCTGGCACGCCAACATGGCGTGATTGTCTGTCAGGTCGGGGAGGGCGCCGATGAGCTGTTCTGGGGCTATCCCTCCTGGAAAACATCCAAGATGCTTGAGGAATGGAACCATTGGCCGGTGCCATCCTTCCTGAAACGTCTTGGCCTTCACGGATTGCAATGGTGTGGGTACGGTGAGAGCATGCACTACGAACGGCTGCGTCGTGGGAGCCTCCATCAACCGGTGTTTTGGGGCGGCGCCGAAGCCTTTCCGGAAGCTTTGAAGCAACGTCTTCTCTCGCCGCGCCTGCAACGACAGTTTCGACGCCTGACGTCCTGGGAGGCCATCCGACCGATCCATGAACGGTTCCAGGCCAAGGCCTGGGAGCAGGGCCCGCTGCAGTGGATGAGCTACCTCGATCTCAATTTCAGACTTCCCGAGCTGTTGCTGATGCGAGTCGACAAGATGAGTATGGGCGCGAGTCTGGAAGCCCGGGTTCCGTTTCTCGATCATGAGTTCGTGCAATTGGCCATGAGTGTTCCCGAGGCGGTCAAGACCAGAGGGGGCGTGGTCAAGACGCTGCTCAAGCAGGCGGTGCGCGGGGTGATTCCGGACGCGATCATCGATCGGCCGAAGCAGGGATTTGGAGTGCCGGTGCAGGAATGGATGCAGGGTCGGCTGGGTACGTTGATGCAGGACACACTCGCAGATTTTTGCGATCGTACCGATATCCTGGACAAAGCCGCGGTGCTGGATCTGGTGCGCCGGCAGCGCGATCCTCGTAGCTGGTACCTCTTTAACCTGGCGCTTTGGTGGAAGGCGTATCTTGCCTAGTGCGCTCAATCTAGCAGGATGCGGAAACAGTCCGCCAGCGGCGTTCTCGCGGCGCTCGGAGGCTCACCGTACGGCGCGAGTACGATTCGCCTCTTCGCTTGCTGCGGCCTTGCTGGACGGCCTTTTTGCGCATCCTGCGGGTTATTGGTATGCCTCCACGGCGCATGAGTTGATCGTAGCCTATTGCGCAACCATCGAGTTTTTCCGCAGCTTGCTAGAAGTCGGGTGGCGTGACAGCCCATCCTGTTCCTTCAGCCGTCTCATCCCTGTCGATAGCATCGCTTGGGGCGATTCCCATGGGTAGCGAGGCACCGCTCGATTTTGCAGCCCGTCTCCTGTCGAAAGTGCAGCACATCGGACTGCTTGCAACGGTGCGCATGGGCATCCGTAAGGCCCTTCGTCCCTTGCGCTCGCGGCGGCATCGTGCTCACGTGTTGCGTCAGCCCTACCGGGTAGTGAGAGGGGATCTGGCAGCCGCGTTAGGCGTCACTCCCGAAGACCTCCCTGCAGCGGTGGAGCGAATACGTGGCTCACTGGCGCAGCGTCTCCCGGTTTCACCGGAGAGTGTGGCGACGATATGCGCGCTCTATGAACAGCAGGCGCCTGGTGTGCTGGAGGTGACCATCAAATCAGCCGACCGGATTTGTGAACATGTGTTCGACCTCCTGGGTTCCGGCCCCGTCGCGTTGGGAACAACGATCGACTGGCATCGGGATTGTAAGTCCGGCTACCGCTGGAATCCCGATCAGTGCTTTCTCGACGTGGCCCATGGCCATGAAGTCGGAGTCGATATCAAGGTGCCATGGGAATTGTCACGTGGTCACCACCTCGTGCTGCTGGCGCAGACCGCCCTCCTGACCGGAGATCCCACGTACGCAAGGGAATGTAGCGCACAAATGACCAGTTGGATCGACGCCAATCCGACCGGGTGTGGGGTCAACTGGGCCTGTCCTATGGACGTCGCGATCCGCGCCGTCAACTGGTTGTGGTCGCTCGCGCTGTTGGCAGAGTCACCGCTGGTGACAGAGGTGTGGCTGAGGGAGGTGCTTGCCTCGCTGGTGGCTCACGGCCGGTTCCTCATGGGTAATCTCGAAGTCCGGGACGACGGCGTGACGACCAATCACTACCTGGCTGATCTCGTGGGATTGCTCTATCTCGGACTCTGCTTGAAAGAAATCCGTGACGCAGAGCGATGGAAGGAGTTTGCGGTTCGAGAATTGGTGCGTGAGATGGATCGGCAGGTGCTCGCCGACGGCGCACACTATGAGTCGAGTCTCTCCTATCACCGCTTGGTGACGGAAATGTTTCTGTCGTCGGCCATGCTGTGCCGTTGCCATGGCGTGGAGTTGCCGGCGACCTTTCATGATCGGTTGGAGAAGATGTGTGAGTTTGTCCAGGGCTATACCAAGCCCAATGGTCTGGCTCCGCAAATCGGAGACGGAGATAATGGTCGCCTGCATATTCTGACGGGGTATGGTCATGCCGATGTTCGGGATCACCGCCATCTGCTCGCCGTCGGCGCGGTGTTGTTCGATCGTCCGGACTGGTGGGCCGCGTCCGGCCCCTCGTGGGTCGAGGGTGTGTGGTTCGGCGGTCTCCGGTGTGCCGCGTGGGGGAGGGAGTCAGTCTCGGCGCAGAGCGGGAGCCTGGCCTTTCCGGAGGCAGGGCTCTATATAGTGCGCAGGCGGGCCGACTATGCTTTGCTCAACTGCAACCCGCTTGGATCGAGGGGCGTCGGAACCCACAAGCACAACGACCTGCTCTCTCTGGAGATGCACCTCGGGGGGGAAGATATTCTTGTGGATTCGGGTTGTTTTCTCTATACTTCCGACCCGCAATCCTATAATCGATTTCGCAGCACCCTCTACCACTCAACCGTCAGGGTGGATCAGTCGGAGCAGAACCGTCTCATTCCCGGGAAGTTCTTTTGTTTGCACCCGGATAGCCGGCTGCATCGTTTCCAATGGGAAACCGGTGGACCGGTGGAACAGGCCGCGGCGGAACACGATGGATATGAGCGGTTCTCCCACCCCGTGAGGCACCGGCGCGAGTTGCGGGCCGACTGGCTGAACGGGTCGTGGCGTGTCACGGATCATCTGTTCAGTCCCGTGAGCGGTTCTCACCCGCATCGTCTCGAATGGACGTTGACCTTTGCGCCTCATTGTTCGTTGCAGCCCGCGGAAAACGGATGGTCGGTGGTGACCCCCAGGCAGCGGTTATGGCTGGACGGTCCGCGGTTGTCCGCGAAGGGAACGCCTGTGGCCATCTCCCCGCGCCTCGACGAGGAGAGTGTGGCGGAGCAATATGGCAGGGCGCGGCGGGCTCTTTTTCTTCGCTGGAGTTGGGAGGGCTCGCTTCCGGTGGAAGGCGTCTTCACGATTGCCTCCCTGGAGTCACATTCGGCATGAGATTGCATTTGGAGGGTGGGAGCTGAGTTGAAGAAGGCGTTGACCATCTGGTTGACCGGGTTGCCCTGTGCGGGCAAGACGACCCTGGCCAACATGCTCTTTCGAAGCCTGCTGGCGCAGGGCCTGACCAATGTGGAAGTGTTGGATGGTGATGTCGTCCGCACCCATCTTTCTAAAGGGCTTGGATTCTCCCGTGCCGATCGGGACACCAACATCCTGCGGATCGGGTGGGTCTGCCAGGTGTTGACCAAGCACGGAGTCTGCAGCATCGTGGCCGCCGTGTCACCCTTTCGAGCCGTCCGGAACGAAGTGCGCGCGATGATTGAAAAGGTAGGAGGGCCGGGATCGTTTATCGAGGTGTGGGTGCGCTGCGGGGTTGAGGAATGTATCCGGCGTGACGTCAAAGGCATGTACGCGAAGGCGTTGCGGGGAGAGATTCAGCAGTTCACCGGTGTGTCCGATCCCTATGAAGAGCCACTCCAGGCCGACAGCGTCGTGGATACCAGTCGTGAATCCCCGTCTGTATCGGTCGGGCGGATCCTGGAGGTGGTCAATCGTGGCAATCTCTGACCGTGGCGATGCTCGGCGACTCAGCCTCAAAGGGTCGGCCGGTGGTGGATAGGAGCTTTCTGTGGTTTCTGCTTCCGACGCTGCTCCAAACCCTAATCGGGGTCGGCGTCATGGTTCCGATCACGACGTACTACCTCGACCCGGCTGATCTTGGCACCGTCGCCATTCTCACTGCCCTTGCCATGCTGGTGACGCCGCTTGCCTCGACCGGTGACCACTGGGTGCTCTCGACCCATTGGCACGCGACGCCGGAGTCCGGACGAAAAGAACTGCTGTTCAACCTGCTATTGGCCAATCTGGGGATGAAAACCGTGTGGGTGGTGGTGTTCTGGCTGCTCTCTCCGTTGGTGTTGCCGCAGCTGATTCGAGACTATCGCCCCGAGTATCAGCAATATTTCGGGTTGGTGCTGCTGGGGCTGCTGGCGGGGACCATGTGGGGGACGCTCAGTCCGTTGATGGTGATCGAACGGGCGCCGGTCAGCCATGCGATGAATGAATCGTTGCAGTGGGCGGCCGGAGCGACCACGACGTTGGTAGGTCTCTCGGTAATGAAGATCGGAGTCCTCGCCCTGTTTCTCGCGCCCATCGCTGCGGGCCTTGCCTCGGTCGTGCACGGGTGGCGTTATGCGGCTCGCCGGGTCTCCCTGCGGCCCAGCCTGCATTGGAGCAAGCAGATTATTCAAAGCGGCATGCCGGCGATTCCATTCGGTCTGATGGATGTGGTGGCCAACAGTATGGATCGGTTTGTCATTCAGCGATGGTTGGATCTCTCGACATTGGGCATCTATGCCCATTCACAAAGTTATCGCGGGATGTTCGTCACGGTGACGAAAGCCTATTCACGGACCATGACGCCCACGTTCCTGGAGTTGTTTGCGGGGAATCCTCGCCAGTCGCAGCGACAAGTTGAAGAGACTGTGTCGCTGTGGTACCTCTGTGTGGCGGCAGGAGGCATTCTGGTCACGCTGTTTTCCGCCGAGGTGATCCATCTCCTGACGCACGGGAAATTCGATCGGGCGGCGGAACTCGTGCCGATCTGGTTCCTGCTCGTGTGTGTGCACAGCATGGCGATACCGTACACCCAATATCTGCTGACGGTTCGCCAGAGTGTCCTCCTCTCCTGGTCCTCCGTGCTGATGGGCCTGGGAACGATGGGGCTGGTCGCGGCGGCCACCTGGCTGTTCGGTGTCATCGGGGCGACGAGCGCGGCGGTCTTTGGTTCGTTGGCGCTGCATGGGATGCGGTTTTGTCTGGCGCGCCGGCTCGGCTGTCCCTATGGGCTTGAGACGGGTATGCTCCGGAGTATGGGCGCCGTGCTCGCAGTGTATGTGATGACCTATCGGGTGGGGCTGCCGCTTTCGGCGAAAATGATGATGGCAGCGGCTGTGATGGCGGTGCTGTGGGTCAAGACGGCGCCCCTCTGGTCGGCGCCGAAATGAGTCGCATTGAATGCCGGTGTGTCGCCGGCCTTGATCCAAGCAGGCCGCGATAGCGGCCGTAGCGATGCATGCGAGACAACCTTTGAAAGGAGACGGCAATGGCAGGTGAGAGGTCAACTGGTTCTTCGCAGCAGGACGGCGGCACCGCGCGCGCGTCCGGTCAGCTCGTCAGTGACGAGCCGGCAGGCATGGTCAGCGGCCATTTCACCCATTGCCAGAATTGCGGGCATCAGCCGCTCCTCTCGATCATGGATTTCGGCCATCATCCGCCCTGCGATTCATTGGTGCGTCCGGCACAATTGACCAAGCCCGAGCCGTTTTATCCGTTACACCTCTTTCGCTGCGAACGATGCGGGCTTGTGCAAATCGATTATTCCGTCGATCCTGCGGAGTTGTTCTACGAGGGGTATCCCTACATGACCGGAATTACCGGCGCGCTCAAAAGTAATTTTGATGCGATGGCCGGGAAGGTGATCGAGACCTTAGGCCTTCAGCCAGGGAGCCTGGTCATCGACATCGGATCGAACGACGGCACGATTTTGGAGGGGTTCAAGGCGAGAGGGATGCGCGTGTTGGGCGTGGAGCCGACGGGCATCGCGAAGATCGCCAATTCGAAAGGGATTCCGACTCTGCAGGCGTTCTTCAGCGAAGACGTCGCGCGGGATATCCTAAAGAAAGAAGGGCCGGCATCCCTCATCACGGCCGCCAACGTATTTGCGCATGTCGCCAACCTCGGTCCCTGCCTCCGCGGCATTCATGCGTTGCTGGGGGACCACGGCACCTTCATCTCTGAGTCGCACTATCTGCTGGATCTGATCGACACACTGCAATATGACACGATCTACCACGAGCACCTGCGCTTTTATTCAATCAAGCCGATGCAGGATATGATGAAGCGGTTTGGCTTCAGCGTGGTCGATGCCGAGCGTATTCCGAATCATGGCGGGTCTATTCGGGTCTACGCCGTGAAAGGGACCGGGGGAAAGCCTACCGACCGGCTGCAAGAGTTGGTGAAACAGGAGGAGGCCTATGGTCTCTACGAGACTGCGTTGTACACCACTTTCGCTCAACGGGTCAGGCAATCCAAATGGAAACTCATGCACCTGTTGTCGGATTTGAAGATGAAGGGGCATCGGATCGCGGGCATTGGATCTCCCGGCCGGTCGAGCACGGTGATGAACTATTGCGGCATCGGTCCGGACTATCTGGATTACACGGCCGAGCAGGCCACCTCACTTAAGGTGGGACTGTTTACGCCGGGCACGCACGTACCGGTGGTGGATGAGAAGCGTCTTTTTGAAGATCAACCGGAATACGCGTTGGTATTGGCGTGGCATCTGGGAGAGACGATCCCACGTAAATTGCGCAGCAAGGGATTGCGGTCGAAGTTTATCATGCCGTTGCCCGATCCCGTCATCCTCGACTGGTAGTGCCGGGGTCCGGAGCGTCGGATGGCGAAACTCAGCGTTGGAATCATCGGGACCGGGTTCGGTGCCAAGGTCCATGCACCTGCGTTCCGAACTATTCCAGCCGTCGAGGTCATGGCGATCGCCGGGCAGGATCGTCAGAAGGCGGCGCTGGCGGGGCAGGCGTTGGGCATTCCGACGGTCCATGATTCGTGGCAGCAGCTGATCGACGATGAGAAGGTTGAGGCGGTCGTGGTCGCCGTTCCGCCGTCGGCTCATTTTGATGTGGTGACGGCGGCTTTGCGGGCAGGCAAACATGTGTTGTGCGAAAAGCCGTTCGGCATCGATGCCGGCCAGGCGGCGCGGATGTGGGCGCTGGCTCGCGAGAGCCACAGGGTCTGCATGGTCGACTATATGTTTCGGATGGCGCCGGAGCGGGTTCGACTGAAAGAGTTGCTCGATGGCCACGAGATCGGGCGGATCATCAGAGTGACGGTCGAATGGACGGTCCGGGGGCGCGCCGCCGGAAGCAGTGCCTGGTCGTGGCAGTTTGATCCGTCTTTCGGAGGAGGCGTGTTGTTTGCGTTCGGGGCGCATGTCGTCGATTACCTTCAATGGTTGGTCGGCCCCGTCCGGAGCGTGGCCGCCCGTCTGAGCACCAGGGGCGGCCCAGCGCAATCCGCCCCCATGGATCGTCCCGTCGCGGCGGATACTTTGGACGCGATGATGCTGTTGGATGGCGACATCCCCGTTTCGATCACAGTGTCGAATGCGACACCCGGCGGACGCGGACACTGGCTCACGATTTACGGGGAGCGCGGGGCGTTGATCGTTGGAAATGCGAACCTGGCCGACACCGTCATCGGCACCAGGCTGTATCAGTCGGATATGACGACCGGGGCGTTGCGGGACATACCGGTCGCGTCGATTGCCGGTGAAGGAGTGGCTGACGGACGGACTTTGCTGGTCGGTCGCATTGCCGAGTGCTTCGCGGGTGCCATTCGATCCGGAACCGCCGCGGCCCCCTCGTTTGAAGATGGCTGGCGTACCCAGGTTGTTATGGATGCCATGCGGCTGGCCCACGATCAGCAGCGCTGGATGCCGGTGCGGTTTCCGACCGGGCAGGATCAGTTCTCGAGCCTCGGCCGGCGCGTTCAATGAAGATTTTTATCCTGTTGTCCAATGCGCCTCATTCCGGCGGTGAAGCGATCGAGGTAGTGGGGCATGAAGTGGTGGAGAAGGCACAGCAGCTCGGACATGCGGTATTTCTCCAAGTGATCTTCCGGGACCCTCGCGGAAGCAAGGCCGCGCAGCAGGCAGAACAGACGCTTCGCGAGGTGAGGCTTCCCGGTGTTGTGGTCTGCCCCATGCTGTATATCGAGGACCTGGCGGACGTGTCCTCTAAACGGGGCCCGGTGTCGCGACTCGGACGGTTGTTCACCGCGTTGACCCCGCGTCGCCTGTTTCCCGCCTCCGGTCTCGGGCGCATGGTGGAACGCCGGGTGTGCGAGGCCGGTGCGGATGCCATTCTGAGTATTTGGAGTTGGGAGGCGTTGGCCGCGACGTATCATATTTCAGGCGTTCCGAAGTTCGTGTATTACGGGAACCCGGATCATCTACCGATGCAGGCGCGACTCCGACATCCCGACTTGTTCGGTCTCCCGACGGCCTCGATGAAGGATCGTCTGTGGCTGTGGTTCGAGCGGGCACGGAATGAACGGCGAAAGCGGCTCAATATCAGCATGATGAATGCCTGCGAGGTCACGGCCAACAATTCACGGTTGGATGCGGAGTTTTATCGGGTTCACGGGCATCCGCATTCGATCTATCTGCAAAACATGTGGCCGCGCGTCGAACCGGCGCCGCGGCCTGTATCGCTGTCCGACTTGCAGCCGCGCCCGATCAAAATCATCGGCAGTGTCGGCAATCTCGGCGCGACCGGCAATACGTTCGCCCTGACCTACCTTGGGCGAGAACTCTTGCCCCGACTTGCGGCCCGATTCAAGGATCGCCCGTTTGAAATCCATTTGCTGGGGAAAGGCACTCCGTCGGCCGCCGCGGCCGTCGCGCTCAACGATCCCCGGGTGAAGATTCGCGGGTGGGTGGAGGACATCAATGAGGAGTTCCGATCGTCGTCCGCTTTCCTGGTGCTCACGAATGTGAACGTCGATTTTCTGGTGGGGAATACCAGAATTCTGCTCGCCTGGGCCCTCGGCACCTGTGTCATCATGCATGAGAACAGCCGCCTGGCGATGCCTGAAATCGAGCACGGGGTCAATGCCTTGCTGGGGAAGACGCCCGACGAACTGGCGGAGCTGATTGTATCGGCAGTCGACGACGAGGCGCTTCGACTGCGAATCGGGCAGGGGGGGCAGCGAACGTTCGAGACCTATTATCGATCGGATGTGGTGGTGCCGAAAATGTTTGATCTTGTTCAGGACATGGTGGACCGATGCCGTTCGGCCCCTGCCGTGGCTGCCGCGACTGCCGTTCACTGATGGGCGTATGCGCACTTGGAGAACCAGCAACGACTCGCCGCGCGAGTTAGATTAAGAGGGGACCGTGAAGAACGCGATTGCTTCTCGAATCGGAGAAGGCCTTGCTACCTTGTTACCGGAGTTCCTATGTACGGCGTTTGCTAGGCAATTAGCGGAGCGAAATCCGCAACTGCTGCTGGAGGCGCTCGGTCCGAAGCTGAACCGGACCCCCTCCCTGGATACGATGCCATTCGACTTGTCTCCCTCCGCTCCGTTGCAATTCGAAGACCTTTCCGGCCTGTTCGCCAGCACCTCGCTCGATCATGGGGTGATCGCGATGACCGTTCGGCAGACCGCGTACCTGTTCGGGTTGGTCCGTCGATTGAAACCGCGCAAGGTCATTGAAATCGGGCGATATAAGGGAGGTTCTACCCTGACGATTGCCGCAGCCATGAACGGACAGGGCGAGTTCTGGTCGATTGATCTCGGCGAAAAGGAAGCTCGTCTGCACCAGCGCGGCACCAGTCGGACGTTCGACGATGAGATTCGCGATATCTGCGCGAGATTCGGCTTGCCCGTCACGTTGCTGGTCGGCGATTCACGGACGATTGAAGTCGAGACCGGCGAGGTCGATCTCGTGTTCATCGATGGCGACCACAGTTACGAGGGCGTGAAGAATGATTTCGAACGCTTCGGCCGGCGCGTGAAAGTCGGCGGCGCGGTCCTCTTCGACGATGCCTGCGATGAAGCCGTCTTCCACACGCATTCAGAATCGGTCGGAAAGTTGTTGGACGAAATCGTGGCGCAACAATCGTTTCGCCTCGTCAAGTCGGTCAACCGGTTGGCTCACATCGAGCGCGTCCGTTAGGAGGGCATCCGTGCTGGTTGGTATCTTCGGCGCCGGTCGCAACGGGTCGTCGCTGCTCATGCGGCTGCTGGACGGCAGTCCTGGTCTGTGGATCTACCCGATCGAACTGAATTACTTGCGCAGTTTCGCGCCGCGTTCGCTGAGGAGCGCGGTCAAGCGGACGTTGGCCTCCTGCGCCTCGCACCTACCCGGTCAAGCGGGTGGGACGTTCGAACAGCGGCAGCGACAGTTGTTTCGGGCCTGGGCAGCCGACCAGCTTGATGAACTTAAGCAGACCTATCTGGATAAGCTGGTACAGCCCATCTCTCCCGACGGCGTTCCACTCGAGCGCATCATGGCGCGCATCACCGGCGATGCGAAGCACGATCTGGAATCCTATCTGGACGCGATCCGCCTCTGTTACGACCGGCGGACGTTGCCGGCGACGCCACTGCTGATGTTCAAGTCGATCGAAGTCTCGGATCTTTCCCGCTACCAGGCCATGTTTCCCGGCATGAAATGTCTTCACATCATGCGGCATCCCTATTCCAATTACAGCTCGCTCAAGCGCACGGACATGGTCTTGAAGCAAAAGCCGTTCTGGTTTCAGGGCGGCGACATTCTCCGGTTGCAACTGGAGTCCCGCTGGATTCCACATGCGGAGTTCACGCTGCAGGGTCTTACGACGGATCCGACTCGGCACTATCTCGTTCGCTATGAGGATATCTGCGATTCGCCGACCCGCACGGTCACGGATATCTGTTCCTGGCTGGGCGTCGCGCCTCCCGATGAGCCGACGGTCCAAACGGTCCTCGGAGGTCGGCATACCAAATCGCTGCCGATCAATTCGAGCCTGAAAGGCGTGGAGACACCCGCCGAGGTCGTGTCCGATATGGCGAAGGCCTATGGGTACGATGACATCCTGACCGAGCGCGAGCGGAATTTGATTTTGCTCCGGACCTATGATCTCGGGCGCCGGCTGGGATATTTTTCCGAACAGGATGCCACGCAGGTCCCGGCCAGGTTGCCGCTGTTCCTGCAGTGGTTGGCGCCGGACCAATGGGAGTATATGAACGCCTCCTCGAAGGTCCGGTTGGCGCGCGCTTTGATTCAGCGCCGGCTCTATCTGTGCCGGGTCCTGCTCTCGCCGCTTGCGTAGCCGCGGGAATGACGCGATATGAAATTTTCCGTTCGTGACAAGACGATGTTTCAGACGGTGTTCTCGCCCACTCGCGAGGAGGCCTGTACGCTGCTCGAGTATGTGCGGTATCTGTGGCAGGAGGAGGTCGGTGCGCGCATCGCGGCGCATCCGTTGTATCGACCCTCGGACCTGTGGAAACACTGGGCGGGACAGACCTTCACAGGATTCTCGCTGGACACCATTTTGTTGCAAGGCGGTCATGCATTTCCGTCCTCCGTCGAAGTCGGGTTGGGCGGAGAGGGGGTGGGGAACACATCACGCTGGCGGCGCTGTCTCGGCGCGTTATTCGGCGGCAAGGAAGCCGCCCGCATCCGGCAAGGCCGGGATCCGGTGCAATTGCAGCGGCGGTTCCGGCAGTTTTATCCGCATGTGGCGGTGTGCCCGGAGCATGAACGCTGGTATGCGTGGCATCCGAATCCCTATTTCCGATGTTTGGAAGCTTATGTGTTGCGGGAGAAAAAGCCGCTTCCGGAACATATGCTGGAAGTCGGCGCGGGGGCCTGTGTCAACGTGGCCTTCTATCGGAGTCTGAATCCGTCCCTGCACACGACGATCATCGACCTTCCGGAGACGATCCTATTCGGGTATTGTTTCCTGAAAAGTGTGTTTCCCGACATCCGGATGACGTTGCCCCACGAGGTTGGATCGCGGCAGGCCGATGAGCGTGCGGATGTCCGGTTTTTGCTGCCGACGCAGGTAGACCTGGTGCCGGACGACAGTATGGATTTCTGTTTCAACATGTCCTCGTTCCAGGAAATGACCATCGACACGGTGAACCACTATCTCCGTTTCATGGCGCGGACGCTCAAGCCGGGCGGGACTTTCTTGTCGGTGAATCTGGACACATCGCGCTATCTGGAAGGGAATGCGTTGAACCACTTCGACTTCTCCCTGTACCATGCGACACCTCGGGTGCAGCCGGCCCCGTTCGGGACGGACTTGGTCGGTCATATCCCCGGGTTGCGCATGTCGCACGCGGAAGTGGTGCATTCAGCGCAGACGCCGGAGGCAGCGCGGCTCTGATGCATGTCCTGGCTGTCATTCCAGCCCGCGGGGGGTCGAAATCGATCCCCTTGAAAAACATCCGCCCGTTGAACGGCACACCGCTGCTGGCATTTACGATCCAGGCCGCCCAGCGCTCGATCTATCTTGATCGATGCGTCGTCTCCACCGACCATCCTGAGATCGCCCGGGTTGCGCGAGATTACGGCGCGGAGGTCATCGAACGTCCGGCAGATTTGGCGACCGACCAGGCCCCGACCGAATGGGCCTTGTTGCATGCCCTGGAGGTGTTGGCCAAAGGGAGCTACCGGCCCGAATTCGTCGTCACTCTTGAGCCGACTTCTCCGCTCAGGACGACGGAGTTGATCGATCGCTGTATTGCCGAGGCGATCCGGCATCCGGATCTGGATTGCGTGATGACGGTGGCGGAGACTCGCAAGTGTTACGGTCGCCTGCAGGACGGCCGCTTCGAGTACCTGTTTCCGGATCAGCCGAGACGGCGGCAGGAACGCCGGCCCTTGTATGAGGAGAGCAGTACGGTGTATGTGACCAGAACCGACGTGCTGGAACGTGATCGATCGGTTCTGGGCCGAACGCGGTATGGGGTGGTCGTCGAGGATCCGCGCGAGGCCATCGATATCAATGAACCCCTCGATTTCATTGTGGCGGAGGCGGTGCTGGCGCAGCGTCTCGTGGAGGAGCAGCATGGTTGAAATCGAATCCATTCCCATCGGCCCCTATCGCATCGGACCGAATCATTCGCCGTTGGTGATCGCCGAGGCGGCCGTCAATCATCAGGGTGATTTCGAGACGGCCAAACGCATGGTGTATATCGCGCACGCGATGGGCGCCCACATCATCAAGTTTCAGATTCACGTCCTGGAGAACGAGATGCTCCGGGAGACGCCGCAATCGGCGAACTTTGCCGAGCCGCTCTACGTGACGCTGGATAAAACCAACCTGTCGATCGAGCAACATCGTGAACTGAAGCGGCTGTGCGAGTCGTTGGGCATCCTGTATCTCTGCACGCCGTTCAGCCGAATCGGCGCGGATATGCTGGAAGAACTCGGGGTGGCTGCGTACAAGACCGGGTCCGGTGAATTGACCAACCTGCCCTTGATCGAACATATCGGACGCAAGGGCAAACCGATGATCGTCTCGACCGGGATGTGCACCATCGAAGAGGTCGGGGAGACGGTTGCGCTGTTGCGGCAACTGAAGACCCCGTTCGCCCTGACCCATTGCGTTTCCGCCTATCCGACGCCTTACGACCGGGTAAACCTGGGCATGATCGCCAGGTATCGCGAGCTCTTCTCCGTGCCGGTCGGCTTGTCTGATCATTCGCGAGGTATTTATACCGGCATCGGGGCCGCCGCCTTGGGGGCCTGTCTGATCGAGAAGCATTTCACGCTCGACCGGCAGCAGCCGGGACCGGATCATCCCGTGTCGATTGAACCGGATGAATTGAGTGAATTGGTCAAGGGGGTGGATGCCGTATTCCGGGGACGGGGCGCCGAACGGAAGATTTTCCCAGAGGAGCGCGAAATCGTCGCCTGGGCGCGCGAGAGCGTCGTGTCGGAAGTCGCGATCCCGCGCGGCACGGTCATTACGCCGACAATGGTCTGGGTGAAGCGGCCGAGTCCGGGGCCCGGTGCGGTGGCGGCCAAAGATTTGAAGAAAGTCATCGGGAAGGTCGCCAAAACAGATATTCCGAAGGACAGCCAGATTCGCTGGGAGCAGCTGAACGCATGAAGAAGCGCAGGATTGCCGTCGTTTCCGAAGCCCGGGCTACCTACGGGTATGTCAAAGGGGTGATGCACTTGATCGAACAGTCCGAACGGCTGGAATTGCAGCTCATCGTGACCGGCATGCACCTGTTGAAGGAGTATGGTTCGTCGATCAATGAAATCGTGCGGGACGGGTTTACGCCGGCCGCCCGCGTGGACATGTATGTGGGCGGGGATACGCCGACGGCCTGGTCGAAATCGCTGGGCGTCGAGATGCAGGGTCTCGCGCAGGTGTTCGACATGCTGAAGCCGGATCTTCTACTGGTGGCAGGGGATCGTGCCGAGATCCTGGCGGCGACGGTCACGGCGGCCTATATGAATATTCCGGTCGCGCACATCCAATCCGGCGACCTGTCCGGCCATATCGACGGGTCGGCCCGTCACGCCATTACCAAGCTGGCTCACATCCACCTTCCGGCTTGTGAAGATTCTGCCGAACGGGTGCGGAAAATGGGTGAAGAACCCTGGCGGATCTTCAATGTCGGCGCACCGCAGTTAGATGATGTCGTGCACGGCAAGAAGCTGGATCGGAACGAGTTGGCGAAGGTGTTCGGGGTGGACTTCGACAAGCCGGTCCTGCTCGTGATTCAGCATGCCGTGTTGGCTGAAGTGCATCTGGCCAGAAAGCAAATGGAAGAGACCCTGGCGGCGGTGAAGGAAAGCGGGCATCAGGCGCTGGTCATCTATCCCAACGTGGATGCGGCCGGACAGGAAATCATCGGCGTCATCCGGCAGTATGAGCAGGTCCCGACGATCAAGACATTCAAAAATCTGGACCGTGAGGTGTTCCTCAGTCTGCTGACTGCCGTGTCGGTCTTGATCGGCAACTCCAGCGTCGGCATTCTGGAAGCGCCCTCGTTCAAGTTGCCGGCGTTGGACATCGGCAGCCGCCAGACCGGCCGTATGCGGGCTTGCAATGTGATTACCGTTCCGGAGTTCGATCGTCGGCTGATCGGGCAGGCGATTGAGCGCGCACTTCATGACGGTCGCTTCAGGACGATGTTGAAGACCTGCGAGAATCCCTACGGCGACGGCAATAGTTCGGAACGGATCTGCAAAGTGTTGGAAGATATCGACCTCGGCAAGCTCCTCAACAAACAGATGACCTATTAGAGGCTCGGATTTTTATGAATGCTCCTGTATTGGTCACCGGCGGTGCCGGTTGTATTGGGATTCAGGTTTGTCGTGAGCTGGACCGGCGGGGAATCGAGGTTCATCTGCTGGATCTGGGCGAGCAGATTGCCCGAGTCAGGAAGGCTCTGCCGGAAAAGGCCAAGGTATTTTACGGGTCGATTCTGGACATCTCCTCGATCCGCGAGGCGATGGACGGCTGCGGGGCGGTCATCCATCTGGCTGCGCTGCTCGGTGTGCGGCGGACGGAGGTCAACCGCTTACGCTGCTTGGAAATTAACGTGGACGGCACGAAGCGGGTGTTGGACTGTGCCATCCAACACCGGATCAAGCGGCTGGTGTTCGCCTCCTCGTCGGAAGTCTACGGTGAACCGACCGAGAATCCCATCACTGAGGACACCATCACTCAGGGGAAGACGGTCTATGCAGTCAGTAAACTGGCGGGTGAGGAACTTTGCATCGGTTATGCGCAGCGCTATCCCGAACTCGAGTATGTCATCCTGCGCTTCTTCAACGCCTACGGACCCTATCAGGCGGCGCAATTCGTGCTGCCCAAGTTCATTCAGAATGCCATGACGGGTAAACCGATCGTGATCAACGGCAGCGGCGATCAAATCCGTTCCTACTGTTATACGGAAGACACGGCACGAGGAGTGGTGGAGGCGCTCCTCAGACCGGAGGCAGGCAGCCAGGTGATCAATCTCGGCAACAGTGACCGGCCGATTTCACTCAAGGAACTGGCAGATCTCGTCGTCAGGGTGAGCGGAAATCCGTCGGTCGAAATCAAATATGCCGGTGATTTTCAAGGCACGGATCGTCATGCGAGCCGCGAGATCCACCGTCGCTACTGCTCCGGTGAAAAGGCGAAACAGTTGCTGGGCTTCGAATCGCGCGTGTCGCTCGAAGACGGCATCCGGCGTATCATCGAGATGAACAGCATTTTTGACAAATGGGAAAGTACCGAGTTGCCGTACCTCGTGGATGAGATGACCTAGCAGGAGATCGCACCTCGTCCGCGCGCCTTCATGACCCATCGCAACTGGAAAACTTCTCTTAAGCGCGTCCTTTCTCGCGCCCACGTGCTTCCCGCCGCTCGCGCCCTTCAGTACCAGCTTCGAAGGACTATGGATCCGGCGTTCCGTGATCAAGAAGCCGGTCTCGATCAGGCATTTCGACGGTTCGCCGCTGATTACGGGGCGGCGTTTCGCCGTGCCGCGCCTTCGGAGTCCACTTCAACGAAGCGGGTATTGGTGGTCAGTTCGGGGTCCTTGGGCCAGCTGGTCGAGATCGCTCTGGTCATGGCGTTCAGATTGGCCGGCTATCGGCCGGTGATCTTGACGGATTACGACCGGTGGATGGAGGCCTATTACCGCGAGATCGGCGTTGAGGAGCATCTGTATTGGGACGATTGCTTCCGGCAGGTGCCGATGGCCGAGGCTGTGCAATTGATGGCATCCATCGGGTCCTTCGAGCAGCTGATCAAGGCCGTCTATTGCGGTGCCCGGATCGGAAAGTATGCGGCCTCGACGGTATTGCGCCACTTGCGGGTGGGGCGGCTGGATCTTTCGGACCGGAGTGTTCGCGACGCGCTCCTGCCCTTTCTCCATCGCGCTATGTGTTATGCCAGGACCGCCGAGGCCATCGTCGAAACCCTCCGTCCGCAGCTCGTGCTGTCCGTGGACACAGGATACAGCCCGCGCGGAGAACTGTTCGATCTTTGTCTGGCCGCCGGCATCGACACGATCACATGGAATGCCGCGCACCGAAACAATCAATTGATGCTCAAGCGCTACAGCCGGGGAAACCGGGAAGTCCATCCGGCCTCGCTGTCGGCTCCCACCTGGAGCGAACTACAAGCCAAGCCGTGGACAGAAGCGGATCGTAATCTCCTCCGTCGCGAATTGGTCGGCAGTTATACCAGCGGCGAATGGTACAGCGAGGTGGGTACCCAGTTTCACACGAAGCTGGAAGATCCCGCTGAGGTTCGGCGCACCTTAGGCCTGGAGGATGGAAAGAAAACCGTCGTCATCTTTCCGCACATCTTCTGGGACGGCACCTTCTTCTATGGAACCGATCTGTTCGAGAGTTACGAAGAATGGTTCGTGGAGACCATGAAGGTGGCTTACACGAATCCTTGCGTGAATTGGATCGTCAAGATTCATCCGGCCAACATCGTCAAGAACATGCGGGACGGAGTCGGATCCGAGCCGTCCGAGCTGACGGCGATCCGTTCGCTCGGTGGGAGTCCGCCGCCGCATGTTCGCATCATTCAACCCGACAGTCGCCTGAGTACCCTTTCCCTGTATTCCGTCATGGACTATTGTGTGACGGTTCGTGGAACCGTGGGGATTGAAGCGGCCAGTTTTGGCATTCCCGTGTTGACTGCGGGGACCGGACGATACGACCGGCTTGGGTTCACCGTCGACTCCGAATCGAGAGGTCAGTACCTGGACCGTTTGGCCCACATTCAGGATCTTCCTTCGCTCACGGCCCGGGAGCGCGAGTTGGCGGAGCGGTTTGCCTATGGCGTGTTCATCGCGCGCCCCCTGACGCTGCGCACGGTGGCATTGGAATATCAGCGCGATGCCAAGGCGAGTTTGCAGACCAGGGTCTGCCTGCCGAAAGGGCAGGAATTGCACGTGGCGGCCGATCTCCGCGCGCTCGCTGCGTGGATTCAATCCGGACAGGAAGATTTTCTCTCGCCGCATGCCTAACACGAGTCCCTTACTCTGCAGTCCACATCACAGTTCGAGGTTGTCGTCATGTGCGGCATAGCCGGAATGGCGGGGCCCGGAGCCGCTGAGGTTGTCCGCGCCATGACCGGTGCGCTGGTCCATCGTGGCCCGGACGACGGCGGTCACTACGACGATTTTCCGGCCAAGCTCTGCCTGGGCATGCGGCGGCTCAGTATTCTGGATCTCGCGCACGGCCACCAGCCGATGGCGAATCCCGAGCAGTCGGTGTGGATCGTCTACAACGGCGAAATCTTCAATTCTCCGGAGCTGCGACGCGGACTTGAGGAACGTGGGCATCGGTTTCACACGGCGAATTCCGATACCGAAACGCTGTTGCGATTGTACGACGAGAAGCAGGAGGGCATGCTGGCGGAGTTGAACGGCATGTTCGCTTTCGTGCTCCACGACAAGCGGCGCAATCTCTTGTTCGGCGCGCGGGACCGGGTGGGGATCAAGCCGCTGTATTATGCCCGGAGGCCCGATGCGTTTGCGTTTGCATCGGAACTGAAGAGTCTGCTGCGGATGCCCGGCCTTGCTCGTACTCTCGATGAGAGCAGTCTTTCCCACTACTTGACGCTGCGGTTCGTTCCGGGGACGGCCTCCATCATCCGGGGCGTGTCCCGGCTTGCGCCGGGCCATTGGTTCCGGTACGACTTGAAGACCGGCCGATTCGAAACCCGCTCGTATTGGCGTCCTTCCTTTGCGCCGCAGGAGGATCGGTCGGTGGGGGAATGGAGTGAGCTGGTTCGAGCCGAGTTGGGGGCCGCGGTCCGTCGTTGGAGTCTCAGCGATGTGCCGATCGGCTGCTCGTTGTCCGGTGGATTGGACTCGTCCAGCATTGTCGGGCTGTTGGCGGAAAGCGGTCATCGGCAGCTCAAAACCTACTCGCTCGGATTTGTGGGGGAGGGCGCCGCTGAGCTCGATGAGTTACCGCTCGCGCGAGCGGTCGCGCAGCGGTGGGGGACCGACCATCATGAATTGGTGCTCCAGCCGGAGGACCTGCTGCGTGACTTGCTCAAAATGGTGTGGTCGCTGGACGAACCGTACGGCGGTGGGCTGCCGTCCTGGTATGTGTTTCAGTTCATGCAGCAAGACGTCAAGGTCGGGATGACGGGAACCGGCGGTGATGAACTGTTCGGAGATTACGGACGGTACATTCAGCTGGAGCAGCGGACTTCGCCGGGGGCGCAGGCCGCGCCGGTGCCGGCGTGGCTGGAGCGTGGCTGGCCGCTGGTCGCCTCGCTGGTCGACCGTCTTCCGCATGGTATCGGAAGTTTACGGAGGAAGGAGCGATGGCGCCACTATCCGCTGGTACGGCGTGATCCGTTCGGATGGGACTACGTGCAGGCCTTCTATTACCTCTCCGAATCCATGAAACGGAACGCGGTCCTGGCGCCGCTGTCGGAAGGAAGAACCATTCTGGACACGGTGGAACTGTTGCGAGAACAGTACCGGGAATCCCAGAGTGAGCAGCCCCGCGATGCCGTGATGCACCTGGCGATGCGGACGCAGTTGCCGGAAGAGTTCCTGTTTATGACCGATCGTTTTTCAATGGCCCATTCATTGGAGGCGCGCGTGCCGTTTTTGGATCACCTGTTTGTCGAGGCGGTCATGCGTATTCCAGCCCAGATCCGGACGAAGCCGGAGGACCCCAAGTATTTGCTCCGACAGGCCGTGCGCGATCTGTTGCCCGATGACCTGCTGGATGCGCCGAAGCGTGGGTTCGTGATCCCCACGGCGCAGTGGTTACGCGGGCCGCTCCGTCCGCTGGCCGAACGGTTGCTCGCCCCCGCCAGGCTCGCCGAGCAGGGATTATTCCGACCCGAGTTTTATGTGCGGTTCGTTCGACCCCATGTTGAAGGCCGGGCGGACTACCATCCGCAGGTTTGGACCGCCCTCATGTTTCAGCTATGGCACAATCTGTATATCGAACAGGCACTGACCGAATGTCCGAATTTTTCCTGGCAGGAGCTCTGCCGCTAGATGGCCTTCTCGAGATCACCAGCCGCAGAGGGCAGTGGGCCAGTGACCGATCGACCCGGATCCGCTTCCGGTCAGGTCGCCGATAGAATGAAGGGGGAACAGGGGCAGGGTGCATACAAGGTATTCGGGATATACCGTTTTGTGCTGGCCCTGTTGGTTGTGTTGAGTCACACCTGGGAGTTTGCCTTCGAAGCACCCGAGCGACATTTCCTGTCGTCTATCGGGATCGGCAACATCGGAGTGATGACGTTTTTTATTCTCTCGGGTTTTATTATTTCCGAAGCCATCGATCGGTTCTACTGGGGCCGGCCGTATAGCTTTCTGGGCAACAGGTTCTTACGGTTGATCCCCCCGTTTTGGGCTGCCATAGGCGTTTCTGTGATCGTTCATGCGGCGCTGATCAAGCACGGCGCCCGTGCGCTACCGGCTGCATATTTTCGTGCTGACATGCTCTCCGTCGAAACCGTCCTCGTCAATTTGACGGAGCTCATCCCGATTCTGAACGTGAATAACCTCATCGGCTTGAAGGAGTATTATCACTTTGTCAGCTATGCCTGGGCCGTGTTCATAGAGGTCATGTTTTATCTCTCGGTATTCGCGATATGTCTGGTGTCCGGTCAAAGGTTCATCGGCAGGTACGCTACTGTCGGGTTCCTGTTGTATTGCATAGGAGGGGGAATACTTCTGGCGCATCTTTGCCATGAATATGTGCACAAGCTTTACAGACCCTTGTCGTTCGTTCCCTATTTTTTGCTCGGCGTACTCTTGTACAGACTGAGAAAACGAGCCGGTGCGGTGGAATGGACGGGTGTCGTAGTGGTTGTCCCTCTCATGCTGTTGCATTTTTCCCGCTACATTCAGGGCGAGGTGCCTCTCGATCATGCCTGGGTCGCGAACCTCATGACAGCCAGAGGGCTGACAGCCCTCGCGCTCCTTGTGATGGCGGCAGTACTCATCTATCCTCTGTCCTATGCCGGCGCGGGGCTTAGATTGAAGAACGCAGACCGGTGGTTCGGTGACCTCTCATACCCGTTGTATTTGAATCATTATGCCATCGTCGTCGGGTTCGCGCCTCTGTTGGAGGCGAAAGGTGCCCGGTATCAGCTGGCGGCGATTCTACTGTCTTTGGCGCTCGCCTACGGGATGAACGTCGTGGTGGAGGTCCCGCTCAGGCGGATTCGCAACAGTATTCGCGGGGTGGCACTCTAGGTCCGCCGCACGGTGTATGAACATTCTTCATCTCAGCACAGAGTACAACCTGGGCGGGTCCGGCCGGGCGGCCTATCGAATTCATTCGGGCCTCCTGCGGCGGGGCCATACCTCGCGGATGCTTGTCTCGGGCCTGGTGCATGGTGTTTCGGAAGCCGGACCGATTTGGGGGAGCATGCCTTGGCGGGCGGCGGATTGGCTGGCGCGCCGTGCGACCGATGCTGTGAGTCTGCAGTATCTCTTCTTGCCTTCTTCCTGGCGGTTGCTGCGTCATCCCTGGTTTCAGGCGGCCGATGTCGTGCAGCTCTACAATACGCACGGCGGATATTTCAGCCATTCCGTGTTGGGCGTCGCCAGTCGGCGTAAGCCGTTTGTCTGGCGTCTGTCGGACATGTGGCCCCTGACCGGCCATTGCTGTTATTCCTATGATTGCGAACGGTGGAAAACAGGCTGCGGCGCCTGCCCGCTGTTGAATGACGAGCCTGCTTTGAAGGCGGACCGGACGGCGCTGCTCTGGCGAACGAAGCAGCGTATCTATGCCGATGCGAACGTGACGTTGGTGGCGCCGTCTCGGTGGATCGCCGGGCTGGCTGAGCAAAGCCCGCTGGTCGGGCATTGGCCGGTGCGAGTGATTCCGAACGGTCTGAATCTGAGCGTGTTTCGACCGATCGATCGAACGTCGGCCCGAGCGGTGTTAGGGCTCCCGCAGGATGAGGATCTCGTGTTGTTCAGCTCCGTGGAGACGCAGGCCTATCGCAAGGGCGGCACCTTCGTTACAGAGGCTGTGAACGCTCTCAAGGGGAAGACCCGGAAGCCCTTCCGCCTGTTGGTGGTCGGAAACCGCGCCGGCGAATGGGAGACCGCGGTAAGTGTTCCCGTGACGGCCATCGAGACGGTGAAAGACGATCATCTGTTGGCGATCATCTACTCGGCTGCGGATCTGTTCGTCCATCCCGCTCTGGCGGATAACCTGCCGAACGGTGTGCTTGAAAGTCTGGCCTGTGGAACGCCGGTGGTGGCATTCGACGTGGGTGGTGTAGGGGAGGCCGTACGGCCGATGGAGACCGGTTACTTGGCGCGCTATAAGGATGCTGGCGACCTGTCGGAGGGCATCAAGTGTCTCCTGGACGATCCTGATCTGCGGCAACGACTGCGCGCACGGTGCCGTGAAGTTGCGGAAACCGAATACGATATGGCGTTGCAAACACAACGGTTCGAGGAATTGTATCAGAGGGTGATCCATGGCCGATAGCCAGGCCGGGAATTTTCCCGAAACCTCCTACGGCATCGTGAAGCGGCTGCAGACCATCGAGGCCTGGACGGACCGGGTGGCGCAACGGCTGGGAAAACCATCGCTGTCCATCCTCGACTTCGGCTGCGGCACGGGCGATCATGTGACCTATCCATTGGCCTGTCTGGGTCATCGTGTGTTGGGGGTGGACATGCATGAGCCGTCCATTCAGGAAGCACAACGAAGATATCCGCTGACGAACCTGCTGTTTAGAACTGCCCGGCTTGAGTCGTTGATCCGGGAAGGGGTGGCCGCCGATCTGATTATCTGCTCGGAAGTCCTCGAACATCTCCAGCAGCCACAAGACTGTCTCAGCCTCCTGCGGCGTCTGTTGAAGCCGAACGGGGCGTTAATCATTACCACCCCCAACGGCTATGGATCGTATGAAATGTGCTGCCGCCTGCAACGAGCTCTGACCAGAATCGGGATCGATCAGGTGGTTCGCCGCCTGGTGCATGCGCGGCGGAAGCGGCAGGCCCGGTCTGTCGAAGGAATGGCGCTGGTGCAGAACTCGTTCCGGCAGGAGCAGGTCGGATTCTTGAATTTCGAATCCGGCCATGTGCAGTTTTTCCGGGTGCGGCGTCTCCTGGACGTATTCGCCGCCGGCGGTTTCCGCGTAACGGAACGGCGGGCCAGGACCTTCCTCTGCGGGCCGTATATCGATGTGCTGCTCCGGCTGCCGCCGTTTCGGCAGGCGCTCTATCGGATGAACAATCGCGTTGCCGACCTGCTGCCGTTTTCGTGGTCGGCCGACTGGATGTTTCTCCTCGAGCCAACTGAAAAGAGTACCGGGTGACGCAGGACTATCCTCGAATTCTGGTGGTGACGGGAAATAATTTCAATCTCGTGACCGGCGGCGGCATCACGTTGACCAATCTGTTCCGCGGCTGGCCGGCTGATCGACTCGCCAATCTGCACGATGATGCGACTCCGGTGGACCGGACGGTCTGTCGGAATTTTTATCGCCTGACAGAGGAGGAGATCCGCTGGGTCTGGCCCTTTTCCCTGCTCAGACGGTCCTACGGGCGCTTCAAGCGCCACTCCGCCGGGACGTCTGAATCGTCCGGCGCCCAGGGCCCGTCCGTAGGCACCTCCTCCATCGAGCTGGCCAAGCGAGTCATCGGTGATAGCGTGCCCAAGTGCGCCCACCTCACGAGCGGACTGACGGCGTGGGTGAATGAATTTCAGCCGACGCTCCTCTACGGATTTCTGGGTTCCCTGGAGCAGGTGGATCTCACGCGGCAGCTTGCGAAGCGATGGGCGATTCCCCTGGTGGTGCATATGATGGATGACTGGCCGGCGGTGCTGCACACCGGCGGCCTATTGGGGCCGGTCGTGGGACCCGTTTTGCGTCGTGAATTGAAGGCGACGCTCCGTGAGGCGGTGGGGCGGTTCGCCATCTGCGAGCAAATGTGCGAAGAATATCAACAGCGCTACGGCTATCCGTTTCTGCCGTTTCAGAACGCTCTGGATGTGGAACGGTGGTTGCCGGATTCTCGAACCGATTGGAAGGCAGGCACACCGTTTGTCCTGCGGTATGTGGGATCCATCGTGCCGGACGGACAGCGTGAAAGTCTGAGAGACATCGCTGGAGCCGTTGCCCGGCTATCAGCCGACGGCATCGACGTGCAACTATGGATTCATTCGCCGCCCCACGAGTCCGCGTACCTTCGCGATCTGTCCTCTCCGGCCGTTCGGATCGAAGGTCCGCCCGATCCGAAGTCGATCGCGCGACTGCTGGCCGGAACGGATCTGCTGGTCCTGCCGTACAACTTCGATGCGCGAAGTGCCCGGTACATCCGGCTCTCGCTTCCGACGAAGGCGCCGGCGTATATGATTTCAGGAACGCCGATTCTAGTGTATGCTCCCGGCGACGTGGCCACCGCGCGCTATGCGACACGCGAGGAGTGGGGGCATGTCGTGGATTCCCAAGGGGAAGCGCAGGTCATGGCAGCCGTGCGAAGACTGATGCAGGAAGAATCGTTGCGCGAGCGATTGGGCCGCCGGGCACGAGAGGTCGCTGTCGCGCGGCACGATGCGTCGGTGGTCAAGGCCGCTTTTTGGACGGCGCTCTGCGAGGCGGCTCGACAGAGAGAAGCCTAGCGGCGTTCCGCGACCCGCATTGCGGCGACCGGAAATTCATCGGCCCGTCCCGGGCTTCCTGAGCGGGGGCGGTCATTTCGAATCGGCTCAAGGCCTACGTATGCGTGGGAAGGCTCGAAAGCATTTATGCGACGATCATCAGTGAAAAACGATAACGAAGATGTCCGCCGGTATTGGAATCAGGAGGCGTGCGGCACCGCCCGCCCGATCGTGGGTGAGGTGCCCGAACTCAGTCGCGAGTGGTTCGAGCGGATCGAATCCTACCGTTATGAACTGGAGCCCTTCATCCACTCGGTCGCGCAATTTACCCGTCACCACGGTCAACGTATGCTGGAGATCGGGGTCGGTGCCGGGACTGATCACCTGCAATGGGCGCGAGCCGGCTTGGACTGCCACGGGGTCGATTTGACCGAGCGGGCCATCGAGGTGACACGCGCGCGATTGGCGTTGTATGGATTGACCAGTCATCTGCAACGGATCGATGCCGAAATTCTTCCCTTCCCCGATCAGTCTTTCGATCTGGTCTATTCCTGGGGCGTCATTCACCATGCGGAGCATCCCGAGCGAATCATTGCCGAAGTACGACGAGTGCTGAAACCGAATGGCCTGTTCATCGGCATGTTGTACGGGAGACATTCACTGGTTGCCCTGAAGTTGTGGGTGAAATACGGTTTGCTCCGCGGGCGTCCTGACAGAACGCTGGCTCATGTGGTTGCCCATCATATGGAGAGCCCGGGCACGAAGGCCTATACGATTCATGAAGTGCGGGAGTTGTATGCGCAATTCTCTCAGGTGACCGCCACTCCGGTGTTGACGCCCTATGACCGGCTGAGGCTACCGGCCTGGCTGACGCAGTGGCTGCCCGCCCGATGGGGGTGGTTCATTTGCATTCATGCGGTCAAGTAAGTGGAGCAAGGGCATTCGACACAGAAGATTTTGATGGCCTGCGCCAATTACTGGACGACTCCGTTCCAAGTGGGAAGCCACCATCTGGCCCGTGGCTTCGTGGATGCCGGATGGACGGTTGGTTTCGTGTCGGATCCCATTTCTCCGCTGCATCTCCTGGGGCATGCGCGGAAAGAGCTGGCAAGCCGGTTCCGGCTGTATCGACAGGGTGGCTTGTGGGATCTTGGTAAGAAACTTTGGGCCTACGTTCCGGCGGCATTGGCCACTCCGCGGAATGAGCCCCTGCTTCGCAGTTACGCGCTTGAGCGTGGCTGGGCCCATCTGACCTGGCCTTCGGTCGGCGGGGTGGTGTGGAACCACGGCTTCGGCGATGTCGATCTCCTGTACTGCGATAGCCCCAAGCATCTGTCCTGGCTCACTCACGTTGCTCGTGCGAGAACCGTGTTTCGAGTGGCCGATAACACCTCCGGATTCGGACGCACGACGCCAGCCGCCCGGGCAGCCGAACGTGAACTGGCTGCCGCCGCCGATCTGGTGGTCTACAGTGCGGAGACTTTGAAGGAATATGTGGAAGGCCTGAAGCCTCGTCGCATGGCCCATTTGCCGAACGGCGTCAATTTTTCCCACTTTGCGAGACCTGACGTGCCCGTTCCGTTTGAGTATGCCTCGATCCGCCGGCCCATTGCGGTCTATGCAGGCTATATGGACGCCTGGTTCGATTACGCGCTGTTGAATCGTGCGGTGGCGGCATTGCCGGACATCTCGTTCGTCCTCATCGGGGGAACTCCCCATGCCCATGCCAGGTTTGCGCCGGCGGCCAATCTGCATTTGCTCGGGCCCCGGCCGTTTTCACGGTTGCCGCAATATTTGCGGGCTGCGGATGTGGGGCTCATTCCGTTCGACGTGCGAAACCACCCGACGTTGGTTCATAGCATCCATCCCTTGAAGCTCTATGAATACCTTGCGGCAGGGCTGCCTGTTGTCGCCACCCGTTGGCGTGAACTGGAGCGGCTGCAGAGCCCGGCGATGCTCTGTGAATCCGCCGAGCAGTTTGTGACGGCGATCGAAGGCTGCGTCACTCGCGAACCTCAGCAGGATCTCTACCGCGCGTACGCGGAACAAGCCGATTGGAAACACCGCGTCTCGCGGTTGCTGCAGTTGGCGCAGTCCGGTTGACCGAAAGGAGAGTGGCCTATTCAACGAGGACCCATCACCATCGACATGCGAATGGTGCAGTCCGCGGGCATCGGGACATACCTGCAAGAACTTGTTCCACGGTTGTTCAAGGTCTTGTCCAAGCCGGCCTTTTGTCTGCTCGGTCAGGCTGACCTCCTCCGCGGATTCAGCTGGGCTCAGCATCCGAATATCAGGATCATCGATTGCCGGGCGGGGATTTATTCGCTACGCGAGCAGGTTGAGCTCCCGCTGCGGATTCCCCGCGATACCACCCTCTATTGGTCCCCTCACTACAATATTCCATTGTTGTATCGAGGGCCTCTCTTGGTGACGGTCCACGACACCCTTCACCTGGCGATGCCGCAATTCGTGGACGGGTGGCATCGACGGGCCTATGCGCGCCTGATGTTTCGAGCCGTACGGGCCAAGGCGGCCGCCATTGTGTGTGTCTCTCAATTTGCCAGGGACCAACTCCTGCAGTTCGTTCCCGAGGGACGGCAGGAAGTCACCGTGGTGCATAACGGGGTGGATGTCTCATGGTTCGCGCCGGTGCCTGGCGGGCCGCCCCACGGGAAACCCTACGTACTCTTCGTCGGAAGCGTCAAGCCGCACAAGAACCTGTCCCGTCTGCTGGAGGCATTTGCCCTGGTGCAGAAGCACATTCCGCATGACCTGGTGATCATCGGTCGCCGGGAGGGCCTCATTACCGGCGACGCGTCGGCGATGGCGATGGCCTCCGCCATGGGCGATCGAGTGATCTGTGTCGGCGAGTTGGAGCATGGAGATGAATTGCTCCGTCGGTTCTATCGGTACGCGGATGTTCTGGTGATGCCCTCGCTCTATGAGAGTTTCGGGCTTCCAGCCTTGGAGGCGCTGGCGTCCGGCTGTCCGGTCATCGTCTCACGCGTCGCGGGGTTACCCGAGGTGTATGGAGAAGGCGCCATGTACTGTGATCCGTACGACCCGTCCGATATTGCGGAGCGCATCCGACTGATGGTGAGTGATCGCGGGGTGCGAGAACAGTACCTCACTGCCGGGCAGGTCGTGGCCACGCAGTACGATTGGGACACAACAGTAGAAAAGCTCGCTGCCCTCGTGTGCGCCTCCCGGCTGTGAGGCGCCGATGGTGAGGCATGCCGGTGAGCCTGAACTGAACCCCATCGATCCGATATCCCTGAGGTTTCCAATGCCGGCGGGAGGACGTTCGTTCAGGGCGCAAATCGACGATCTGTGGCCTGCTCGCTCGCGTGTGTGGACATGAAAAAACTTCATCTCGTGGTTCTCAGCGATTTTGGATACGTGAACGGCGGCAACGCTGCCGTGGCGTTGGCGAGTGCCAGGGGGCTCGCTCGTCGCGGTCATGCCGTGACCCTGTTGTCCGCGGTCGGGGCGACGACGCCCAGCGATGATCCCGATGGGGTTCGATTGGTTTCAACCGATCAACAGGAGATTCTGACGGATTCGAACCGAATGCGAGCCATCCTTCAAGGGACGTGGAACGTCAAGGCGGCCCGGATGCTTCGCGCGCTTCTTCGAGATCTCGATCCCGCCTGTACCGTGGTGCATCTCCACAGCTGGACCCAAGCCCTGTCCTCCAGTGTGGTGCGCGCCGCGTTGGCGGTAGGGGTTCGGGTTGTGTACACTATGCACGATTACTTTTCTCTGTGCCCCAACGGGACCTTCTTCAATCATCAACAGAACGAGATCTGCCGGCTCCGGCCGATGTCGCTCTCCTGTATCGCCAGCCACTGCGACAAACGCAGCTATTCGCATAAGCTCTGGCGAATCCTGCGACAGGCGGTGCAGGCCCACCGGGGAGGGATCCCCAATCGAATTCTTGATTTCATTGCCGTCTCGCCGTTCAGTCACGCGATCCTGGCGCCGGGTCTTCCCGCGGGGGCTCGCGTGTACTACGTCCCCAGTCCGATCGAGGTCTCACGGGACGTACCGGCGCGGGTTGCGGAAAACAGGGCGTTCGTGATGGTCGGAAAGATCACACAGGGAAAGGGCGCCATTGTGTTCGCCAAGGCCGCCCACGCGTTGGGATGTGAGGCCCTGTTCGTGGGCGACGGTCCCTGCGCTCAGGAAGTGGTGCAGGTGTACTCCCGTGCCCGTGTGACGGGATGGGTTTCCAGGGAAAAGGTGACGGAGTATCTGAAAACCGCCCGGGTGCTGGTGTTTCCCTCGTTATGGTACGAGACCGAGGGGTTGAGTGTGATTGAGGCCGCGGCGTTGGGAGTGCCGGCGATTGTGTCCGACACGTCGGCCGCGCGCATGTCCATTGCGGACGGGGTGACGGGGTTGTGTTTTGCAGGCGCCGATGAGGCGGACCTGATTCGAGCGATGCGGACACTCTCCGCCGACGATGCGCTCGTCGGGGCCATGGGGCAAGCCGCCCATCAGCGGTATTGGGAGGATCCCCGAACCTTAGACAGGCACGTGTCCGAGCTCGAAGCGGTCTATGAGCAGGCCTTGAGGGGACGGATATGACGGTCGCGGGCGTCTCATCTCCCGCTCATGCGGGCTTGGTCAATCGCCTGGGCTTGTGGATTCTCGCGATGCTCCTGCTGTCGCCGGCGGTGTTCAAAGTTCGTGTGATAGATGGCCTTGTCGTCCATCCGTTTGTCCTGGTGCTGATCGTCGCATGGGGTTGGGTGTTGTATGCGAGTGCCGATACGTTTTCCAGACGGAAACGCGGGTGGTACTCTCCTGAGTGGCAGACGTGGAATACCCCGCTGATTCTGCTGGGGCTCTCGATCGCCGGATTGGCGCTGAGTCTCGGCATCAATTCCATTCGACTGGGATCGCTCCAATCGACCGGCTGGCTGCTCTTGCTGAAATGGGGGCTCTATCTGGCCCCGCTTCCGCTGACTGCGCTGCTGGCGCTCAGGACCGGCGTTCAGGTCGTCAGACTGGTCAGCTGCCTGATTCCCGCGGTGGCCCTTCTCACGTTGCTCTATTCGTTTGTTCGAATGGGGCAGGCCCTCGATGGCCGGTATATCAATGCCTACGTCGATGCATCCTCCACATTTTTTGCGATGGGCATGTTCGCGGAAGTTCTGTCGCCCGAGGGGCTGGTCGTACGCTCCGACACCGGTAGTCACGGGGCCTACGGCATGTACCTGGCTTTCGCATCGCTGTTCAGTCTTTGTTTGGCCTTGTTTCAAGGATGGCACGGCGTAGTGAATCGCGGGTACGCGGTCCTGCAAGGGCTGATCCTTGCTCCCTTGTGCTTCATGGGCATTCTCTGGACCGGGTCGCGATCCAGCCTCGTCTTGCTGCTTGGGGCCATCCTGATGTTGGGCCTCCTGACTATGGTCAATCCCGGAGGGCTGCTCGTGCGGTCTCGGCGGTTGGCGTTTGCCGGCCTGCTGTTCCTGATGCCGCTTGGCCTGTTGGGACTGATTCACGTGCTTGAGGTGAAGGTCCCCACACTTGATCGGGTGCGGGACACATTGACCGCATCCATGCAACTCGAACAAACCGTACGCGGAGAACTCTCACCCGTGGACGAACGGCAAGCGTCGTCTCAGCGGGCGGTGCAGAACGTTCAGACGCGTGTCTGGCTCTGGGGCCAATCGTTCCGGTATCTCCTGCGGCATCCGTTCACGATGGTGACCGGCATCGGGTATGACCGCCGCCGTTTTGTCGAAGAAGTGGTCGGAATCCCCTTTGAAGGTTTCAACTTCAACTACCAGACAGCTCATAACCTATATCTCGATGTCCTGATCAAGGGCGGGATCGGGCCGCTGCTGCCGCTCGTAGCCGCCTGTATCTGGTTGCTGTGGGTGGGCATCAAGAGCGTCACGATTCCCGTGCGTGAGCCGAGTGCCGTCGTGCGTATCGGCGTCGGATGGATCGCCTTGGCCTGTTGGCCGCCGCTGTTATTGGTCAGCCTGACCTGTGAGGAGTTGTTGACGGACAACTTGATGCTCCATTGGACCGCCTTGTTCGGCCTCCTTCTGGGATTATGCGGGACGGCGCTGGCGGAATGGTTGCCGAATCGTATCGTACACATGACGGCGACTGCCGGGGTGGGCGGCGGGCCGGCCTACCTGACGGCGCTGGCGGACCACCAACTCGGGTCCGGCATGCAGGTGCGCGTATTCTGTTCGGATGAGAAGCCCTATGTCGAGATCTGGCGCCGGATGCCGTTGGACCTGTCCGTGCTGCCGATGCGACGCCCCAATGCCCGCTCGGTCTGGCAGTTGCTGAAGGAGTTGTTGCGCGCCCCGGCGCCGATTCATGCGCATGGTCGCGGGGCCGCATTTTTTGCCATCTGGGTCAAGATTCTTGTCCGCGTGCCGGTGATCTATACGCCGCACGGGCCGCACTATGCCGACAATCGGGGATGGCGCTACCTGTCTGGCTGGCTGTTCGAGTTGTGCTGTCGCCTCTTGCTGGATGCCATCGTGTATGTGTCTCCGGGGGAGCGGGAGACCGCTCGTCGGCATCGGCTGCCGACGTCGAACTCCCTTGTGGTGTTGTCGGGACTGGTTCAAGAGAACGCGCAGTCGATTTATTCCGGTGATACAGGGAAGAGCTTACGAGCAGAACTCACGATCCCGGACGGGAGATTCCTCATCGGATGGATCGGCCGGTTTCACCGCCAGAAGGGCCTGGACATTCTCCTTGAGTCCGTGCGAATCGTGTCGGCGCAAGTACCCGAGGCCACGTGGGTGGTGATCGGGGAGGGCAGTGAAGAGGACCGACGACGGTATCGATCGATCCTGGATACCCTTCCACAACCGGATCGGGTGCTGTTCCTCGGCGGGCGGCCGGATGCGTTTGCCTTGATGAGAGACTTCGATCTCTTCATCTCGACCTCTCGCTGGGAAGGGCTTCCGCTCGTCTTGCTGGAGGCGATGGAGCAGGGCATTCCTATCGTCGCCAGTGATGTGATCGGGAACCGTGATGTGCTGCAGGGGTGGGGCATGCTCTTCAATGCCAACGATCCCAAGGCGGCGGGCGAGGCGCAAATTCGTCTGGCGCTCGATGCGCCGTTGCGGGCGCGGCTGACGAAGCTGGGTCGAGAGGTCAGGCGGTCACGATTCGCGCTGAGTCGAATGTTGCGGGAAATGGATCAGGCGTATTATGAAATTCTGGGAGCCTCGATCTTCCCGAACGGTCAGCCTTCCGGATCCGTTGTCGCAACGCCGGCAGACGCGTCGACCCGCTGGTCCGCCGGGGTGTCCTTTCCGGGGTAACCCGGGTACTGCGCCGCGTCCGGCGCAACCGGCCGTGTCATCAGCGGGTGTGCGAGAGCTGGCGTATCGCATAGGGAGCGCAGTTTGTGAGACGAACCGGGCAGGCAGACATTCCCGAGGCCGCGACTGCCCGGGAGGGAGTAGCAGAGGCCGGTGCCTCTGCCATACCCGTCAGCCGCGCCGCGGGTCCATTGATCCTATCGGACGTCCTGCTGCAGGGGATGCGCTATCTGCTGCTGCTCTATCTGGGGTACCGTTCACTGACCTATGCGGGCGCGTTTTTGTTGGGGTCCGCCCTGGGTGCGGTGCTGGGGGGGATGGTCGATTTTGGAATCAACCAGCATTGGCTGAGACTGACCGGCCCGGACATGCGCCTGAATCAGCGGATCTTCTCCCGTGTGTTGCGAGGCAAAGTGCTGGCTTGCCTGGGCGGACTTCTCTGTATCGGTGCAGGGATCGCGTTGGGTGCCTGGAGTCCCTCAATGCCGATGGCGATGGTCGTCGGCACCGGGCTTGCGGCGACACAGGTGCTGGCCGAAACCTGTGAGGCCGTAGGGTTGTTGCTTCACCGCTATCAAATGGTGGCGCTTTTCCGGGTGTTGACGAGTGTGGGGATGTATGGTGTGCCTCTTGTGTTGGCCTGGACCCTGCAGCAGGAAGCGAATCATGCGGGTCTCGACCTGGCCCTGCTCGCAGGGCTGATGATTGGAGTGCTTCTGTGCGGTCTGTATGCGTGGAAGATGATGGCGTTACTTCCGGGAGGGACGCACGGGGGCCGCGGGTATCGCCGTGCTTGGTGGGAGGCTCGCTGGCTCGGCTTGAACCAGATCGCCATCGTGCTGGATGTCCGGGCTCCGTTGCTCATTCTTGGTTTCATGCTGGGAGCGTCGGCGGTGGGGCTCTATGGTCTGGTACAACGGACGACCGCTGTGGTGGAATTGGCGTGGGCCTCACTCTCTCGACTGCTGTTGAGATCCTATGCCGAGATGGTCGGAGGGAAGGGGTCGGATCAGATCAAGGCGCGTGTGCGCATGGCCGGGCTCGTCACGGTCGCCGTCATGGCCATCGCCTCAGCCAGCCTGTGGAGCGCCATCATTTTCTATGGGAGATTCGCGGAGGTCTCGACGGAGACCGTAGTGGCGCTCTCTCTCTTGCAGTGGGCGGTCGTGGCCATCGGGTTCAGTTCCGTCAAGCGTCCGTTTGTGTCAGGGTTGATCGCGCTGTTCCAAGAGCGGCTCGTGTGTCGGGTCAATGTGACGGCCGCGCTGATCGGACTGCTGCTGGTTCCGCTGTGCATACGATATTGGGGTATCTGGGGGCCGGTCATGGCCTGGATTGTGTTGGAGGTCGCGGCCTGTCTGGTGCTGGTGTTGTTGTTTTTCTACGTATCCAGTCAAGCAAGACCCGCGCTGGTGACGAGGGCCTCCGGGGGAATGGGTGGCTATACGAAATGAAGTCGCGCCGCTGAATGAAGTCGTTACGAGTTGCGATTGTCCATGATTGGCTGACCGGGATGCGGGGCGGCGAGCGCTGCCTGGAGGCGTTCTGCGAGCTGTTCCCCGATGCCGATCTCTACACCCTGCTGCACATCAAGGGGACGGTGTCACCCACGATCGAGCGTCACCGGATCACGACCAGTTTCGTTCAATCCTTCCCGCTGGCCGCGCGGTACTATCGGTATTATTTGCCCGTATTTCCTGCTGCGATCGAGCATGTTCGCCTCCCGTCCTACGACCTGGTCTTAAGTTCGAGCCATTGTGTGGCCAAGGGCATTCGCCCGCCGGCGGGAGCGAAACATCTCTGCTACATCCATGCGCCAATGCGGTATGTGTGGGATCAGTTCGACAATTACGCCCGCGGCGGGCGATCGGGAGTCGTGGCGAGATTGGGTATGGAACTGTTCCGGAAGCGTCTGCAGGCCTGGGATGTGGCCTCCGCCGCTCGGGTGGATCAATTCGTGGCCAATTCCCGGAACATCGCCGGGAAGGTGCAACGGTATTACAACCGGCCGGCGGCTGTGCTGCATCCACCGGTCGATTGGCAGACATTTCAAGCCGCGGAACAGTCAGAAGACTTCTATTTCATGGTCACGGCCTTTGCGCCGTATAAACGGGTTGATCTGGCCATCCAGGCGTGTAATGTTATGAAACGACGCCTGAAGATCATCGGCAAGGGGCAAGAGGAGGCGCGGTTGCGCAAGCTCGCCGGCCCGACGGTCGAATTTCTGGGCTGGCAGCCGGACGATGTGGTGAGGGATCACTATGCGCGCTGTCGGGCGTTGCTCTTTCCAGGCGAGGAAGATTTTGGTATCGTCCCATTGGAAGCGATGGCCTGCGGCAAGCCTGTGCTTGCCTTCGGTCGCGGGGGAGCGTTGGAGACCGTGGTGCCGTTGCCGGGTACCGGATCCGTCGAGGGCGCACCTGGGCGAGGGGGCTCCGGTTCTGTGACCAGTGCGGGGAACGTTGCCACGGGAGTGTTTTTCTTCACTCAATCGGTCGAATCCGTTGTCGAGGCGATGGAGTCTTTCGAGCGTCGCCGAACGGAGTTTGATCCACATGCCATTCGTGATCACGTTGCCGTCTTCGACCGCCGACTGTTCAAGGAACGCATGAAGGCCTTCGCCATGGGGGCGCTCACCGGGGTCGCTTCGTAGGGGGAGTATGCTCAAGCGCCACTCCCAATTTCTCAAGAGTCTGCTGTTCTGTATCGACCTCGGGCTGATCTGTGCTTGCTGGATCGGAGCGTACCACCTTCGCTTTTCAGAGATCGTGGAACCGGCCACCAAAGGTATCCCCCCCCTCCGGATCTATCTGCTCTTACTGGTGCCGATCATCGCCGTGTGGGGCATGTCGTTCCAGGCCTTCGACCTCTACCGCCCGAGACGGATGGGGACGCGGTTGTCGGAGTTTCTCGATGTGGCGAAAGCCAATACCCTTTCCGTCCTGATTCTGGTGGCGTTGACCTTTTTCTTCCGGCAGTACGAATATTCCCGACTGGTGCTGCTCTATTTCTGGTTGTTGAACCTCATCACCCTGGGCTTTTCGCGGGTGCTGTTTCGGGAGGTGCTCCGGTTCCTGCGTCGGCACGGCTACAACCAACGTCACGCGCTGGTCATCGGCACCAGTCGGCTGGGACGCCGCGTGGTGGATGCGCTCGCTCAGCATCCGGAACTGGGGGTGAAGGTTCATGGGTTCTTGAGCGCCGATGCCAGGAAGGTGGGTGAGCGGATCAATGGGGTACCGGTGATCGGGCAGTACGATGATCTTCAGGAGCGTGTCCAGTCCGGCGTCGACATCGTGTTTGTCTGTCTGCCGCCGGAGGGTGAGCGGTGGGCTGAGAAAATATTCGCGTTCCTGGCCACCACCATGGTTGAGGTCAAAGCCTTGCCGGCCATGTGTGAATTCGTGAGTTTGCGGGCGGAGGCCGAGATGTTCGAAGGGCTCCCGCTCATTACGTTACAAGGATCGCCGTTGTACGGTTGGAATCTGGTCATCAAACGGGTGTTGGATGTGGTCGGCGCCTCGGCTGCCCTGATCTTGTTTTCGCCGGTGTTATGCGCGATCGCGGCCTTGGTGAAACTGACTTCGCCCGGCCCGATCTTTTTCCGCCAATTGCGCATGGGATTGGACGGGCAGGCCTTCGAAATGTTGAAGTTCCGTTCAATGAAACTCGATGCGGAGTCGGAAACCGGCCCGGTCTGGACGCAACCCAATGACGATCGCCGGACGCCGATCGGCGCATTCCTGCGCCGAACCAGCTTGGATGAGTTGCCGCAATTCTGGAACGTGCTGCGCGGGGAGATGAGCATCGTCGGTCCCAGGCCCGAACGGCCCGAGTTCATCGCCCGGTTTCGAGAAACGCTTCCGCAATACATGCTTCGGCACAAGATGAAAGCCGGGATCACCGGGTGGGCGCAGATCAACGGCTGGCGTGGCAACACGTCGCTGGAGCGGCGGATCGAGCACGACCTGTACTACATTGAACACTGGTCGATCTGGTTCGACTTCAAGATCATGCTCCTCACAGTCTGGCGAGGGTTTATCCACCGGCATGCCTACTGATCGCTCCGTCCGCCGTCCAGCACCGGCAGCTCCCCCATGGGCGAGTTTTCTTGAGTTTCAATCAATGGCTTGTTAACATCGCCTCAGTCGAAAGCCCTCGCATGCCCAGCACAAAACGCCGAACAACAACTCCCGCGAAGCCTCGCTTTTCCCTGCCAGGAACTCTCCGAGGGATCCGATTGTTTGCAACGGATGTCGATGGCGTTTTGACGGACGCCGGCATGTATTATTCAGAATCCGGCGATGAATGGAAAAAGTTCAACACGCGCGACGGGATGGGGATCAAGCTCCTGCAGAAGGTCGGCATTGTGACGGCCATCATTACGCAGGAGTCGACGAAAATCGTGATGCGGCGCGCGCAAAAACTGACGATCCCTGAAGTGCACCAGGGAGTGTACGACAAGCTCGCCGTGCTCAAGGAGCTGATTGCACGGCACGGGCTCTCAATGGATCAGGTGGCCTATGTCGGTGATGACGTGAACGATCTCCAGGCCCTGGGGGCAGTCGGATTTTCAGCCTCCCCGGCCGACGGTATGCCGCCGGTGCTGAAGACGGTTCGATATGTGTGCAAGAAAAAGGGCGGAGAGGGTGCGGTGCGGGAAGTGGCCGATCTCATTTTGGCGGCTCGACAGCCACGCTGAGCCGCTCACAATCACGTGATACCGAAGATGAAGGGCGCTCCATGGATATGATGGAACATCTCTATCCGGTTATTCTGGCCGGCGGCAGCGGCACGCGCTTCTGGCCGTTAAGCCGCCACCTTTACCCGAAGCAATTGCTACGGATCATCGGCGACGAAACGCTCATTCAGCAGACGATGCGGCGTGTCCTCTCCTGCGCGAAACCTGAGCAGGTCATCATTTCCACCAATCCGGGCCAGGCGGATTCGATTCGTGTGCAGTTGGGGGAGTGGAAGTCCCAGTTGAAAGACAATTACGTGGTCGAACCGGTCGGTCGCAATACGGCCCCCGCCATTGCGCTGGTGGCTGCCGAGCTTCTGCTGCGCGATCCTCATGCGATGATGTTGGTCTTGCCTGCGGATCATGTCGTGACCGGTGAGAAGGCGTTCAAGGCGGCCGTCGCGCTGGGTGTGCAGCTGGCCGAACAGGGACATCTGGTAACGTTCGGGATCAAGCCGACCAGACCGGAAACGGGCTATGGGTATATTCAGCCTAACCGACGCAGGTCACTGGCCAAGAAGGGACGGCTGACGGGCCATCCGGTCGCGCGATTTGTCGAGAAGCCGAATCGGACCAAGGCCGCGCAGTATCTGAAGAACGGCAATTTCTATTGGAACAGCGGGATGTTTCTCTGGAAGGCGGCCACCATTTTGGAGGAAATTCAGCAGCACCAGCCGCAGCTGGCCAGGGCGATTCAGCGGGTCCATGCTCTCATGGCCTCGGGTGCTGAGCCGGGGCTGGTCGAGGCAGCCTATAAGAAGGTACCTTCGGTTTCGATCGATAACGGCGTGATGGAGCTGTCGGCGAATGCGGCGATGATTCCGGTCGGATTCGGATGGTCGGATGTGGGGAATTGGAGCAGCCTCGAAGAGGTCGCGCCACGCGACAAGGCCGGGAACGTCGTCAGCGGGCGCGTCATCGATATGGGCAGCACCAATTCCGTGCTCTACGCCGATCGCCGGGTCGTCGCGACCATCGGGCTCTCCGATATGGTGGTGGTCGACACGCCGGATGCGACGTTGATCTGTCCGAAGTCGCGCTCACAAGATGTGAAGCAGATGGTCGAGATCCTTAAACAGCAGGGAGCTCCTGAACACTTGGAGCACGTGACCGTGTTTCGTCCCTGGGGATCCTACACGGTCCTGGAAGAAGGGCCTGGATATAAGGTGAAGCGTGTGACGGTGAACCCCGGAGGCCGTCTGTCGTTGCAACTCCATCATAAGCGCAGTGAGCACTGGGTCGTCATTGCCGGGACTGCGCGGGTTACGAGGGGAGACGAGCTCCTGGATCTGCGGGTGGGGCAGAGCACGGCCATCTCGGTCGAGACGCCTCATCGCCTTGAGAATCTCGGATCGGAAACATTACACATCATTGAGGTGCAGAACGGCCCCTACCTTGGTGAAGACGACATCGTGCGTTTCCAGGACGACTACGGCCGAACGGCTGCACGGTGATGTGTGCGTGGACAATTGGTGATGTACGCGTCGGGAAGACGCATGTGATTGCCACATCGAACCTTGGACTCGGAGTCATGCATGGCGCTGTTTCGTGAATATGATTTGAGAGGCATTGTCGGAGAGGAACTGACGGAACCGATCGCCGAGCAGGTGGGGCGCGCGTACGCCACCATGGCACGGGAACAGGGGGCCTCGCGAATTAGCCTCGGCCGGGACGGGCGATTGAGTTCGCCCGGCTTGCAGCAGGCCCTGCTGCGTGGCCTGCTGGCCGGCGGGCTCGATGTAGTCGATCTGGGGCTGTGCGCCTCGCCGCTCCTGTACTTCTCATTGTTCACCTTGCCGGTGGATGGTGGGATTATGATCACCGGCAGCCATAATGCCGCGGAATACAACGGCTTTAAGATCTGCGTCGGGAAAGAAGCGATTCACGGCGAGGAGATTCAGCGGCTGCGGCGGGTCATGGAAGCCGGTCAATTTGCCACGGGTTCCGGACGACTCTCCTCTCATCCCATCGTCCCGGACTACTTGCAGCATCTGAAAACGAGTTTTTCCGGCGTGCGGGCGGACCATCTCCATGTCGTGATCGATTGCGGCAATGGCGCGGCGTCATTGGTGGCCAAGCAGGCGCTTGAGCAGATGGGGTGTCGGGTAACAGGCCTCTATGATGAATTGGACGGACGCTTCCCTAACCACCATCCGGATCCCACCGTCGTAGAAAATCTGCAGGACCTCATCGCGACGGTGCGTGAGAAAAAGGCCGATGTCGGCATCGGCTACGACGGGGATGCCGACCGGATCGGCGCGGTCGACGAGCGGGGAGAAATCCTTTGGGGTGACCGCCTCATGATTGTCTATGCGCGGGATATCCTGACCCAGCGCCCGGGGACCACATTTATCTCCGAGGTCAAAGCCTCGCAATGTTTGTACGATGACATTGCCGCCAAGGGCGGGCGTCCGATCATGTGGAAGACCGGTCATTCCCTGATGAAGGCCAAACTGAAAGCCGAATCGGCCGTCCTGGCCGGTGAAATGTCCGGCCATATGTTTTTTGCCGATCGGTATTTCGGTTTCGACGATGCCATCTATGCGTCCTGCCGCTTGGTTGAGATTCTGGCCAAGACCAAACAGTCGCTCTCCAGTTTGGTCGCCGACCTTCCCCAGACCACGGTGACGCCGGAGATCCGGGTCGACTGCCCGGATACGCTGAAGTTTCAACTGGTCGATCAGGTGCGCACGCAATTGGCCGCCTATCTTACCGACGGCAAACCCGTCGGTGCGTCGAATCTTCGCCTGCGCGAGTTGGTGACGATCGACGGGGTGCGCGCGATTTTCGAAGACGGGTGGGGCTTGATTCGAGCCTCCAATACCCAGCCTGCGCTGGTGCTCCGCTTCGAGGCTCCGTCGCCGGCCCGGCTGGATGTGATTCGCGCGACGATTGAAACCGAGCTCGCGCAGGCACGACGTGTGCTGTCGGCGTAGCGTGCCGTTCTTCCCTGCCGGGTTCCATCCGGTGCTGCTGATCACCGCTCTCATCCTGGCTGCGGTTCTTCATTCGAGCCCGTCTCCCTCCCAAGCGACAATTGATGAGCAAGTCCTCGCTTCTGCTCCGCTTCCGTTTGCGAACGGCGAGCGGCTGTCCTATGACGTGACCTGGTTGGGGATGCGCGCAGGACTTGCGACCATGGTCGTGCAGGAAGGCCAAGGCGAGGGGGGGCGGCAACAGCTCACCTTTGCCATGACAGCTCGATCAAGCCCTACCGTCACGAAGTTCTATCCTGTCGATAATCGGGGAGTGTCCATCGTCGATCTCGAATCGTTCATCCCCAGGCACATGACGTTTGCCCGGCGGGAGGGCAAGCGGTTCAATAATTTCGACTATACGTTTCGGCACGCGGAAGGTTTGGTCACTGCCGTCAAGGATGGAAAAACCGACGAACTCCCGATCCCTCCCGATGCGCAGGACGCTATGTCGTGCCTGTATTATGTGCGCAAGGTGCTGCCCTTCGTGCCGGGGGCCTCGCTGGCGATGACGGTGCATCACGACAAGAAGAACTACAAGATGGAAGTGCGGGTCGAAGCCCTTGAAACAGTGGAGGGGGTGTGGGGAAAGCGGCAGACGGCCCGGGTGATGGTTATCATGCCGTTTCAGGGTATTTTCCTGAACGAGGGCAATATTCGCGTCTGGTTCACGAACGATGAGCACCGGGTGCCCGTCAGAATGAAGGCCAAGGTCGTGGTGGGGTCGATTGTGGCCGAATTGACCGACGGATACGGACGAACCTCACAACCGTAACCTGCCTGCCTTGGTTTGCTCGTCCGGACTGAAACCGCTATAATCACGCCGAGTTTGTGGGGAGGGCTTCGGCTCTGTCCGAAGCCCTCTTCATTTCGACCGATCATCGTTCAGTTCACGAGGAACCCTGAGCATGGCGAAATTTCCCATTACATTAAGCCGCTTTATTATCGAACAACAGGCCGCGCACCCCGAAGCGACCGGCGAATTCTCCGTCCTGCTCACGCAAATCGGCCTCGTCGGAAAAATGATTGCGCATGACTTACGCAGAGCCGGATTGAACAAGATCCTTGGCACGACCGGAGAGACCAATATTCAAGGTGAGGTGGTCAAGAAGCTCGATCAGATTGCCAATGATACCTTTGTGCGCGTGTTCGAGCACAGCGGTCTCGTGTGTGTCTTGGCTTCTGAAGAGATGGAAAAACCCCTGAAAATGGTTCATGAAGGAGCCAAGTACATGCTCTTGGTCGATCCGCTGGACGGATCTTCCAATACCGATGTCAACATGCCATTGGGAGCCATTTTCTCCATCCGCGGATCGCAGCTGGGGCAGCGACAGTCTGTGGAGGACGAGTTGCTTCAAAGAGGGACCGAGCAGATCGCCGCGGGGTATGTGTTGTATGGGGCGAGCACCATGCTCGTGTTCACGGTCGGTCAGGGCGTGCATGGCTTCACCCTTGAGCCGTCCATCGGTGAATATCTTCTGTCCAACGAGAACATTCGAATTCCCTCAAGGGGCAAGGTCTATTCGGTCAATGAGGGCAACTACCATCGTTGGCCTGCCGGGACACAGAAATATCTCGATTCGCTGAAAGTGCAGGACAAGGCGACCGGGCGTCCCTATAGCGGACGATATAGCGGGTGTCTGGTCGCGGATGTTCATCGCATACTCCTGGGTGGCGGCATCTATTTGTATCCAGGTGAGAATGACAAGCCGGAAGGAAAGCTGCGATTGATGTATGAGGGCAATCCGCTTGCGATGGTCGTGGAACAGGCTGGAGGAAAAGCAACCACGGGGACGATGCGCATTCTCGACGTTGAACCGAAAGCCCTCCATCAGAGGGTGCCATTGATCATCGGGAGTGCCGAGGATGTCGCGCAGGCGGAAGCCTATATTCAAGGACGTGCGTAACGACACATGTGACCGAGGTTTGTTGGGAGGACGATTATGAGCAATCGGGTTCAAGAAATTCTGAGTTGGTACGAGAGTGACAATGCGGGAACGAAGACGAACATTGCGCGGCTGCTGAATCACGGCAAGCTGGCGGGCACGGGGAAATTGGTGATCCTGCCGGTGGATCAAGGGTTTGAGCATGGCCCGGCCAGAAGTTTCGCGCCCAATGCCGGCGGCTACAATCCGCATTACCATTTCCAGCTGGGGCTCGATGCCGGGTGCAACGCCTATGCGGCCCCGCTGGGATTCATCGAGGCCGGTGCCGGTCATTTTGCCGGGCAAATTCCACTCATCCTCAAGCTCAACAGCCACGATACGCTTCATGATGAGAAAGATCCGATGCCCTCCGTGACCGGCAGCGTGCGGGATGCCTTGCGATTGGGTTGTTCGGCGGTGGGATTCACGATTTATCCTGGATCGTCTCACTGCAACGCGATGTACGAACAGCTGCGGGCGATTGCGGAAGAAGCCAAGAGTTGCGGATTGGCCGTCGTGGTTTGGTCCTACCCGCGCGGATCAGGATTGAGCAAGGAAGGCGAGACCGCGTTGGACGTCGTGGCTTATGCCGCCCAGATTGCGGCGCAGTTGGGCGCCCATATCATCAAGGTCAAATTGCCCACGGCCCATCTGGAGCAGGCCGCTGCCAAGAAGGTCTATGAAGCTGAAAAGGTGCCGATTTCGACCTTGGCGGAACGGGTCAAACATATCGTGCAGAGTTCGTTCGATGGACGCCGGATCGTCATCTTCTCCGGCGGCGCGAAGAGCGATGAAAAGACGGTGTTCGATGAAGTCCGCGCGATTCGTGACGGCGGGGGGTTCGGTTCCATCATCGGCCGGAATTCCTTCCAACGTCCCAAGGCCGAGGCCGTCAAGTTTTTAAACACCATCATGGGACTGTATGCGGGAGAGAAGCCCTAACCGGCGCCTGCGTCCGCACGGATCACAATGAACGACTTTCAGATCCCAACGGAGCAGAAGCCCCCAAGGCGGTCCTGGATATTTCCCGCACTGCTCTTGATCGCGGGGGTATTGATCGGGGTCATTCTGACCTCCGATCTCGGCTGGTTGCCGACCGGACATGCTGTCCCGGAACCGGTCCCACCTCCTGTGGCTACGCCGGTCTCTACGGCGGTGCAGCCGACGCTGCCTGGCGCAGGTGGCCAGAGTTTCGTCGATGTCGCCAAAGTCGTGAAGCCGGCCGTCGTGAATATTTTTGCTACGCGGAATGGATCGAGCGAGGAGAGTAAGGGCACCCCGTTCGAGGACCCATTTTTTCGACGTTTCTTCGGTGAAGAATGGATGAAACGGTTCGAGGCGCCGAAGGAGCGCAAAGAGCGCGGATTGGGATCCGGGGTCATTGTTGAGGCCAACGGGTTGATCATCACGAACAACCATGTGGTCAATAAGGCCGATGAGATCAAAGTGTTCTTGTCCGATAAACGCGAGTTCAAGGCCAAGTTGGTCGGTACGGATGCCAAGACCGACGTCGCCGTGCTGAAGATCGAGGCCAGTGGATTGCCGACCGTCGCCTGGGCCGATTCCGACAAGTTGGAGGTCGGAGAGTTTGTGCTGGCAGTGGGCAATCCGTTCGGGTTGACGCAGACGGTGACGCTGGGAATCGTCAGTGCGCTCGGTCGCGCGGCCGGCATTGCCGAATATGAAGACTTCATTCAGACCGATGCGGCGATCAACCCGGGGAACTCCGGCGGCGCTCTGGTGAATGTGCGCGGTGAACTGGTCGGCATCAATACAGCGATCTATAGCCAGAGCGGCGGGAACATGGGAATCGGCTTTGCCGTTCCGAGCAACATGGCCCATTCCATCATGGAGCAGTTAGTCCAGCATGGCAAAGTCGTGCGCGGCTGGTTGGGTGTCTCGATTCAGGAGTTGACGCCCGAATTATCTTCGCAGTTCGGTGTACCGAAAGATGTGAAGGGCGTGCTCGTCAGCGACATCATGGACGACAGTCCGGCGAAGAAGGCAGGTTTCGAGCGCGGCGATGTGATCGTCGACTATGACGGGAAGCCCATGGATTCTCCGGCTCACTTGCGGAATGCCGTGGCCCAGACGGCGGTGGGGAAGAAGGTGACGGTCAAGCTCATCCGTGAAAAGAAGCCCAAGTCCATCGAACTCACCATTGCCGAGCAGCCGAAGAATCTGGCGCAAGCCGGGGTTGAAGAGGGCGGAGAATCGGTGGCTCCCGCCGGATTACTCTCGGACATCGAGGTGCGAGAGTTGAGCACGGAACTGGCCGGCCGGTACGGCTTGAAGTCGAGCGATCACGGCGTGGTGGTGGTGCGGGTCAAACCGGGGAGTCCCGCGGAAGAAGCCGGTGTGCGTGAAGGGGATCTCGTCCTGGAGGTGAATCGCAAAGCCGTGGGAACGGTCAAGGCGTATGAACATGTCGCCGCGAATTTGCCGAAAGACCAGGCGGTCTTGCTCCTGTTGAGACGGCAGGGGCGAGCCATTTATCTGACGCTGAGGCCGTGATCGCACCGGATCGTCCGTCCGGGGTTGGTCACAGAGAGGAGTCAAACAGTATGGTAACACGGGCCATATTTGTTCTTCTCAGCGCTCTTGCCGGCATGGCCTTGTTTCTTCGGGCCCAGGATCCAAGTCGCGAGTTTTTGTTGGCGGGATTGGGAATGGGGGCGGTGGCCGGCGGGCTTATCCTGGCCGGCGAGTATGCGCTCCGCAGGCTTTCATTCGGCATTATTGTCGGCGGTGCCGTGGGGCTCGCCGGCGGTCTCATTCTGACGGGTTTGGTCGAGTGGGTCGGAAGCGCGGTCTTCGATGTGGAGACATTCCTGTTTCATATCGGCGGGTTGGTATTTCTCTTAGGGTTGCCCTATCTGGGGTTGGCCATGGGTGCGCGGTTCGGCAATGAACAGTTCCCCGGTCTGGACCAGGGGCCGACGGCAGGCGGGGCGTCCCATGCCAGTCTTAAAGTATTGGATACGAGCGTCATCATCGACGGCCGGGTGGCCGACCTCTGTGAGACAGGGTTTCTGGAAGGGCCGTTTCTGGTTCCCCATTTCATCTTGAATGAATTGCAGCACATTGCAGACTCTTCCGATTCTCTCAAGCGCGCGCGCGGGCGTCGCGGGTTGGATATTCTCAACAAGATTCAGAAAATGCCGGGCATCGATGTCCGGATCATCGAAGAAGATTTCCCCCATGTAAAGGAAGTGGATGCCAAGCTCGTGGTCCTGGCGAAGAAAGTCGGGGGGCGCATTATCACGAATGACCTGAATTTGAACAAAGTCGCCGAATTGCAGGGCGTGCGAGTGTTGAACATCAATGAGCTCTGTAATGCGCTACGTCCGGTCGTGTTGCCGGGTGAAACCATTCGGGTCTTCGTCTTGAAGGAAGGCAAAGAGGCGGGCCAGGGCGTCGCGTATCTGGATGACGGCACGATGATCGTCGTGGACAATGCGCGGCGTTGTATCGGCCGCAATGTGGATGTCACCGTGACCAGTGTGCTTCAGACGACGGCGGGGCGCATGATCTTCACCCGTTTGAAGGAAGAGTCCGAGCGGGAAGAGTATCAGGTTGCGCGTGGATAGTTTGGCGGGATGGAAAAGCGGCGGCCCGGAGGGTTCCTTCGTCCGCCGAGGAGGCGCATCGAGCTCCCACGGTGGCCTAGGTTTGGCCTTCTCCCCTTGCTGCTCACGTGAGTGTGCCGGTGTCCGCTCGTAACCCGAAGCCGTCGCCGGCAGGGTCGCGCACGGTGGCTCTGGTTCCGGCCGCCGGTCGCGGGCTTCGCATGGGCGGCCATATCCCCAAGCAGTTTCTCGCGTTGGGGGGGCGGCCGATTCTCGCGCAGTCCCTCCTTGTGCTCCAAGCTTCCCCGCTTATTCACGAGATCATTCTGGCAGTGCCCCAGTCGGAGCGTCAGTATTGCCTGGACCATATCGTGGCGACGGGTGAGTTCAGCAAGGTGACCAAGGTTGTATCGGGGGGAGCGCAGCGGCAGGATTCCGTGCGTCATGCCCTGGCCGAGGTGAGTCAGGAGACCGAGATTGTCCTGGTTCATGACGCGGTGCGGCCGTTTCTCACCGAGGACATGATCCGCAGAGTCGTGGCTGCAGCTGTCGAGCATGGGGCGGCCATCATCGCGCTGCCGATGCGCGACACGGTGAAGTATGTGGGGGCCGGCGGGGTGATCGAACGGACCGTCGATCGCCGCCCTCTCTGGTTGGCGCAGACGCCGCAGGCGTTTCGTCGCGACTGGTTGGAAGAGGGGCATCACAAGGCCTTGTTGGCCGGTGTGCAGGCGACGGATGACGCGCACCTCGTGGAATTGATCGGGAAACCGGTCGTGGTGGTCGAGGGGAGCGGAGAAAATATCAAGGTGACGAGGCCGGAAGATCTCGTGATCGGAGAAGCGATTCTCAGCTCACGAACGGCGGCAAGGAGTGCGGAATGACGGCTGTACGAGTGGGCTGCGGATGGGATATTCATCCGATGGTGGCGGGACGAAAATTAATTCTGGGTGGACTCGAAATTCCGCACCACAAGGGGCTGCAAGGGCACTCCGATTCCGATGCGTTAGTTCATGCCATCTGCGATGCGTTGCTCGGGGCGATGGGAGAAGGCGATCTTGGTCGCCACTATCCGAGCTCGGATCAGCGATTCAAGAATATTTCGAGCCTCAAGTTACTCGAAGACGTCGTTCAGAAGCTGCGTGCCAAGGGCTATCGTCTGGCCAATGTGGATAGCACGATCATTGCGCAGGCGCCCCGGTTGAGCGCGCATCTGGCCGCCATGCAGAAGATTATTGCCGGAGTGCTGCAAGTGGATCCGGATCTGGTGAATGTAAAAGTGAAAAGCGGTGAAGGCCTGGATGCGGTGGGGCGTGAAGAAGCGATCGCGGCGCAGGCGGTCTGCCTGATCGAGCGAGGCTAGAGCCTATCCGCTCGTGTGCCCACGAGTCTGGTACCACCTATGTTCAAGACCGTCTCCCAGGACCTCCAAGCGATTTTTGACCGGGATCCTGCCGCCACCAGCAGGCTCGAAGTCATTTTGACCTATGCGGGGTTTCACGCTTTGTTGGCCTATCGGCTCGCGCATTGGTTGAAGGGACATCGTGTGCCGTTCCTGCCTCGTGCGATTTCCCAATTGGCCCGCTGGCTGACGGGAATCGAGATCCATCCCTCCGCCAAGATCGGTGAGCGATTTTTTATCGATCACGGCATGGGTGTGGTGATCGGAGAAACGGCTGAGGTCGGAGACCATGTCACTCTGTTTCAGGGCGTAACGCTCGGTGGAACGGGGAAGGAGCGCGGCAAGCGCCATCCCACGCTCGGCAGCCATGTGGTCGTCGGGGCGGGGGCGAAGATTCTCGGCGGGATTACGATCGGCGACAACGTGAAAATCGGCGCCAATTCTGTCGTCTTGAAGTCAGTCCCTCCGAATTCAACGGTGATCGGGGTGCCTGCCAGGATCATCAAGTCGCAAGGGGAGCGGCTTCCCGATGCGACCATGGACCATACCAATATGCCGGATCCGACCGCCGATCGCTTTGCCGCGCTCGAATTGGAACTGATCGAGTTGCGAAAGAAACTCGAAAATCGAGACGGCAACAGTACTCGGTAGCCTGTCCTCACTCCTGTGCTGATCACCCCATTCCTTCCCGGAACTGTGAGTCGTTGCAACTGGTGCAGCGCGGACAGTGCAGGTCAATCATCCGCTGCCTGTGGAGCCCCGGCATAGTCGTGTCGTCCAGCCGGGGTCCTGTGCCTAGCCCGCATTATTCATGACGGTTCGTCGCGAAAGTGCGGAGTCGCGAAGCGAGACGGGCGCGCGGAGCCGGGAGGGAGGAAGGCATCCGTGAACAGGATGTCGACCGACCGAGCGGCGAGCCCGCCCGCCGACAGGTTGGTCGCAGCCGCGAATCCGCGATTGCAGCAGAAGCGCTCATGAATAATGCGGGCTAGTTGGACAGGCACTCCTTCATAAACTTCTTGCGCTCGTCGCCGGCCAGTTTCTTGGCTTTGGCATCCTTGTTACAGGTCGTCATCTTGTTCTGTTGTGCGGCACCGGCGGCGGCTTTCTCCGGTTTCGCGGAGAGACATTCCTTCATGAATGCCTTTCTCGCGTCACCCTTGCCTTCCCCGGTGAGTCTCTTGGCATTTGCATCGGCATTGCAGGTTTTCATTTTGTTCTGCTGCGCGCCGGCGTAGCTGAGCTGCGGCGTGGCGAGCACGGCTGCCAACATGAGAACGGACAAGGTCGTACAGAGATGTTTCATGGCGGGCTCCGTTCGAGGTGAACGGGGGTTGTGTGCGGGACTATAACAAACGGCGCCCGACCTGTCTCGCGGGGGAGTTCCTTAAGGGAGAGAAGGGATGCTCCCATCGGTGTAGTCTACTCGGACGAGATAGAGCCCGTGAGGGGGAGCGGTTCTCCCGGCCGCGGCCCTCGCCCGCGTGGCAAGCACGGTGCGCATGTCGGCGGCGGTGCGCTTGCCCTGCCCCACTTCCACCAGGGTTCCCACCATGGCACGGACCATCTGCTTGAGAAACCGGTCGGCATAGAAGGAGAGAATGATGAGATCTTCCTGGCGGCGCAGTTGCGCCTGTTGCAATCGGCACTGGGGATTCTCGTTATCGGTCGGCGCCGTTTCGAATGAGGAGAAATCGTGTAAGCCGGTCAAGCAGGCGGCGGCTTCCGTCATGGCTACGAAGTCGAGCGGTTTATAGAGCATCCAGGCTCGTTCCCGGAGAAGGGGGGCTCGCTCAGACCGATTCATCAGGTGATACTCGTACAGCTTCCCTTTCGCCGAGTAGCGCGCATGAAAATGATCCGGCACGGCTTCAACCGAGAGGGCGCTGATATCGGCAGGGAGGTGAGCGTTCAACGCGCGAAGCCACTCGCGTTGCGAGAGCCCGCGATCGGTCCTGAAGCTGGCGACCTGCCCGAAGGCATGCACCCCGGCATCGGTCCGGCCTGCGCCGATGATCGTGAGCCTGGTTTGGGCGATTGCTGCGAGGGCCTCTTCCACTGCCGCTTGGATAGTCGGCACGTTCAGCTGGCGCTGCCACCCGGCGTACTGTGTGCCGTCGTACTCAAGGACGAGTTTAAATGTGGTCATAATCTGGAAGGGAAAAAATAAACTCTAGCCCAACGGGAAGGCGCCTGTCATCTGGGAGGATTGGTGTGGAGGTAGGTCTTGACCCCTTCGAAAATCGACTCCGCAATATGCGCCAGGAAGGGCTGTGATCGCATCTGCTCTTCTTCGGCGGGATTCGACATGAAGGCGATCTCGGCGAGAATGCTGGGCATGGTGGTGAAGCGGAGCACGTAAAATGGCGCGGTCTTTACCCCGTGATCGATCGTGCTGTAACGACCGTTGAGATTTGTGACCATCGCCTGCTTGGCGGTCCAGGCGAGTTCTTGGGAGTGCTCGATTTTTTTGGAGGTCAGGAGGTCGGCGACGATGTACTCCCAGCCGACGCCGGTATTGTTGAGCGGGGTGCCGTTTTCTCGCGCGGCCACTTCCAGGGCTCGCTGATCCTTGGCTTCGCCGAAATGGTAGATCTCCAGCCCGCGGACGCCCTTGTGCGGATGTGAATTCACGTGGATAGAGATAAACAGGTCCGCATCCTTGCCGTTCGCAAACTTGGCCCGGTCCTCCAGTTCGATGAAGGCATCGCGTTCGCGGGTCATCAGGACACGTGTATTCGGCAAGGTACTGATCAAGGATTTCAGCAGCAAGCCGACCTTTAAGGTCACCTCTTTTTCCGTCGTCCCGTGCTGTCCGATTGTGCCGGGGTCTTTTCCACCATGCCCGGGGTCGATGACGATTGTCTGGATCGGGCTTGCCGGTTTGGGCGCGATGGGGCGAGCCGGTTCCGTGACGGTTGGGCTTGGAATCGTCGTCGGGGTCGGTAAGGAGACGGCCGGGGCCTGTGGCGACGTCGCCGAAGTCTCGCCGATCTGTCGGACCTGATCTTTCGAACGCTGCGTCATATCGATGACGAGGCGGTCAGGATTGTCGAGGGAGAACACCTTATAACGGGAATTGGGGGTGCGTGTCAGTGTGATGCTGACGACGCGCGGGCGGCTTTGCGCAATGTGAAACGATTGCGGAATCGTCCCCCCTGAGACGCGCTGCCGGGAAGATTTCCCGAGGATGGCATTGTTCACTTCAATGAGCACCCGGTCGGGGTTGCGCAGATGCGTTTCGGAGAAGGAGGCCTTGTGATTTAAGTCGAGTACGAGACGTGTGCCATCGGCGGTGGACCAGGTGCGAAGGTCGCGGACGATGATCGGATAACGGGATGTCCCGGCGCGCTCTTGTTTGACCAGGAGGAAACGGGGGGAGGGCTCTTCAGCGGCAACTTGGGGAACCGTCGGCCAGGAGGGCTCGATTGGGATCTCGCCACCGGAGGAGGTGCCCGCGCCCAATAAGAGGCAGGCGAACACGAGCGTCAGGAGGTTGCGGACCAGAGAGTCGACAGGGAACACGTACCGGAACTCCTCTCGATAGGATACCCTCTAGGCCTTTTCTCAGATGTTTATGGTAATGTCAACAAAAGGCCTCAAACCACCTAATTGTAGATGGCGACGCATCTTCTTGTCGATGGGTATAACCTTGTGGGCAGCGCTGGAATGGCCGTCCCGGCTGGTTCCGGACGCCTGGAGGCGGCACGCGACACGCTGCTCAAGAACCTGGCCGCGTATCGTCAACGAAAGGGCCATGCGATTACCGTCGTCTTCGATGGCTGGCAGGGCGGGCTGGGTGCGGAACATCGTGAATTTCAATCCGGCATCGAGGTCGTGTATTCGAAACGAGGCGAACGCGCCGATCAGGTCATTCAACGTCTCGCCCGACTGTACGGCAGGGATTGCGCGGTGGTGTCATCGGATCATGAAGTGGTCAATTCGGCTAGGGCGGCAGGCGCGTTCATCATCGGAGCGGCGGAGTTTCGCGCCAAGTTGCAGGATCGGTCGTCCAGCCTGTCGACCGTCGCCTTTAAAGAACTGGATCGTGGAGAACTCGATGTCGTCAAGCGATCCAAAGACAAAGGCGGGAATCCCCGCAAGCTGCCGAAGTCACAACGTAAACGAAACCATCAGCTTAGGGAATTCTGAACAGGCGGCGGGCGTTCTCGCTGGTACGGCGGCCCACGTCTTCAGCGGTCAAGGGGACGTTGTCGGCGGTGATCGTCGCCAGCAGTTCGGCCACATGCCTCACAAAGGCCGGTTCGTTGCGTTTGCCGCGATGCGGGACCGGCGTGAGGTAGGGGCAATCGGTTTCAATGAGCAGCCGATCCGCCGGGACCGTCTTGGCGATCTCGCGCAGCATGGTCGCATTCTGAAAGGTCAGGATGCCGGAGAACGACAGATAAAACCCCAGCTCGATCGCATCCTTCGCCAGCCAGGCATCTCCTGAAAAACAGTGAAACACTCCGCCGATTTCTGAAGCCCCTTCTTCCTTCAGAATGCGCACGGTATCGTCCTGCGCTTCCCTAGTGTGGATGATGACCGGGAGCGTCAACTCACGCGCCAGTTGAATTTGCTCGCGAAAGCGCGTCCGCTGCAATTCCGGATCCGAGTGGTTGTAGTGGTAATCGAGGCCGATCTCACCGTAGGCCACGACCTTCTTGTCGCGCGCCAGTCGCCGGAACTCATCGTACCAACCGTCCTCGATGTGTTTGCCTTCGTGGGGGTGCACGCCGATCGACGCGTAGACGAAGGGGTACTGGTTGGCGAGCGCGACCGCCGCGCGGCTCGTCGCAAGGTCGCAGCCGATGGTGATCATCGATTCCACGCCGGCCGCTCGCGCACGGGCGATCATGGCCTCGCGGTCCGGCTCGTAGCGCGCATCATCGAGATGGGTATGGGTATCGATCAGCATGGGGCGCATCCTAACATGGTTGTCCGCTCATAGGATGCTGGAAAAGTTGGCCAGCAGCGCTCTCAACACCCGTGAAGCGTGAATCGTGAAGCGTATCTCGTCGGGGTCAGAGCGTATGGCTGGTGGCGTATAGCTGCGAGTAAAGACGCCCACTCTCGATTTCCGGTCATATGCTATGAGCGATATGCCATAAGCTCTTTTCTGCGGACGAGAGACGAACGACGCTTCACGAACGACGGACGAAAGGGAAACCATCGGGAGCCAACACCCACCGGAGCGTCCCGATATGCCAACGCGTTTAGTTATTTCACGCGGCTGGGACGGTCACCTCCGCTGAATGTTCGCGACGGTCGTCCACAAGTCGAATCGCATGGTCGGCCTGGGGGACGCCATCGACCGTGACCGACATCGCCTGCTTGTCAGTAGCTGATTGCCGCACCGTGATGTGATACAGGGTTTCCCTGAATCGATAGTGCAGCTTGAATGCGGTCCAATCCTTAGGAAGGCAGGGAACGAACCGTAACCGGTTGTGTTCCAGTCTCACTCCGAGAAGTGACTCGACGATCAGCCGATACATCCACCCGGCCGAGCCGGTGTACCAGGTCCACCCGCCGCGGCCTATGTGGGGAGAAACTGCGTAGACATCCGCCGCGACCACGTACGGTTCGACTTTGTATCGATTGATGTCCTCCGGTGTCCGGGCGTGGTTCACCGGGTTGATCATGCGAAACAGTTCCCAGGCCCGTTCCCGGTCGCCCAGTGCGGCGAAGGCCATGGTGGCCCAAAGCGCGCCATGGGTGTACTGTCCGCCATTTTCCCTGACTCCCGGCACGTAGCCCTTGATATAGCCGGGATTCAGCGCGGACTTGTCGAAGGGCGGGTCCAACAGTTGGATGAGGGCATCGTCGGGCCGAACCAGCCGCCGGTAGACGGCCTCCATCCCTTGGCGCGAACGGGTCGCGTCTCCCGCTCCTGAGAGCACCGACCAGCTTTGCGGGATGGAATCGATTTGGCATTCGTCGTTGGTGGCCGACCCGAGCGGCGACCCGTCGTCGAAGTAGGCGCGACGGTACCACTCTCCGTCCCAGCCCTGCTGCTCGATCTGTTGTTGCAGCTGCGCCGCTTCCGCCTGGCAGCGCTCAGCGAACGGCTCATCACCTTTGGTTTTCGCCACCTCAGCAAACCGCATGAGGACGTTGTAGAGGAAGAATCCCAGCCAGACACTTTCGCCCTGGCCCCGATCGCCGACCATATTCATCCCGTCGTTCCAATCGCCTGAGCCGATGAGCGGCAGACCGTGTACACCCTTCGTGAGCCCCTTCAGGATGGCCCGCACACAGTGGTCGTATAAACTGCCTGATTGCTCAGACCGGCCGGGAAGATCGTAGTAGGAGTCTTCATCCGCATTGATCGGGCGGCCTTCGATGAACTGAATGGGGGCGTCCAGCACGCCGGTGTCCCCGGTCGTCATCACGTAGCGACTGGTGACATAGGGAAGCCAGAGAAAATCGTCGGAACAGCGCGTGCGCACGCCCCGGTTCGAAGGGGGATGCCACCAATGCTGCACATCTCCTTCCTTGAACTGACGGCCGGCGCACAGCAGCAGCTGTTCCCGTGCGAGCTGAGGTTTCGCGTGGACCAATGCCATCACGTCTTGCAACTGATCGCGGAACCCGAAGGCGCCTCCCGATTGATAGTAGCCGCTTCGCGCCCACAAGCGGCAGGCCAGCGTTTGATACAGCAGCCAACCATTGGCGAGCACATTGAGGGACTGATCGGGGGTCTCCACATGGACCGCTCCCAGCGTATGCGTCCAGTGATGCCAGACGGTTTCCAGCGCCGCACGACCCGCCGTCGCCCCCCTGAATCGGCGGACGAGCTGACGCGCCTCGTCCGTATCTTTTCCAACCCCCAAGCGGAAGGTACAGTTGCGCTCTTGACCGACGGCGAGTTCGAAAGGCACCTGAATGGCGCCACAAGGATCCAGGGCGGCGCCCACTTTTCCCGACAGCCGAGAACGCCCCATCGCGGCAGGGTGGTGCAGGGTGCCGTTCCGTCCCAGAAATTCGGTCCGATCGCCGGTCACACTCCGCGTTCCTTCGTCCACATCGAAGAAGGCGATCCGCCCGGGAAAATCTGTGTTGTAGGGGTTCCGTGCGAACAGTGCCCCGGTGGCGGGGTCCACTTCGCTGATGACATGCATCACCGATTTTGGCCGCAGGTCGCCCAGCACCCATTCCACATAGCCGGTCGCCGATAGTCGTCGTGGCCGGCCCGATTCGTTGCGTAGCTTCAGGACCGTCAATTTTACGGAGGCATCCAGTGCCACGTACACCCAGGCCTCCGATCGAATCCCGCCTTCCGTATGCTCGAAGCAGCTGTAGCCGAATCCATGCCGGCTGACATAGGGGCCGGCGCCGCGACTGGGCATGGGCATCGGCGACCAGACATGGCCGCTTTCCTCATCACGGAGATAGAAGGCTTCTCCGCTCGAATCGGTCACCGGATCGTTGTGCCAAGGTGTGAGGCGGAATTCATGCGCGTTCTCGCTCCAGGTATAGGCGAGGCCGTTCTCTGAGACGACGGTGCCGAAGTGCGGGTTCGCCAGCACGTTGACCCAGGGGGCAGGCGTCACCTGTTCCGCGTTTGTGGTGATGACGTATTCGCGGCCATCGGAAGAAAATCCGCCGAGACCGTTGTAGAACAGCAGATCTGTTCGGGGCTCGATGAGCGCCGGCGGATCGGCGCGGTGGGTGCGGCTGGGTTTGAAGCGGTAGGCGGGCGCCGCAGGGGAGGCGACGCGCGTAATCTGCTCTGCCAGCGTACCGCGCCGATCCGTGAGGATCACGCGGGCCACCGATTGCTGCAGCAGGCGGTCTTCGACCGACATCTGTTCCGCCGTTCGCACGAAGATGCCGCCCGGACGATCCATCACATTGGCCTCGACCCCTGCCGAGATCAACCCCATGATCTGATCGTGGAGCACCTGACGGTAGCCGGCGTGATCTTCATTCCAAATCACGAGGTCCACGACGAGCCCCTTCAGTCGCCAATAGGCGTGGGCCTGGACCAGTTGACGGACCAGATCGATGTTGGACGGGTCCCCGATCTGGAGCAACACGATCGGCAGATCGCCGGAAATCGCATAGCCCCAGAGGCCCGATTGTCCGCGGCGGTTTTTACTCAGCACGGCCGCTTCTGCCCTGAGCGAGGCATTCGCATAGAGGATCGAGCCGGCCAGCCTGCCATACAACTGCGCATCCGCTTCGGTCGTATTGAGCTGACGCAGCACGACCTGGCTGTGGGTCCAGGCGAGCTCAAAGACCCGATCGGCGAGACGCCGGTCCTGATACTTGTCGACCAGGCGCAGGCAGAGGTCGCGGGTCTCTCCGATGCCCGACACCAGATCCACCGTGACCGACTCTTCCGGTTCGAGTACGACCTGACTGCGGATGGACACAATGGGGTCCAGTACGGAGCCCTGACTTCCTGAGAGTGGAGCCGCATGGTCCATGGCCTGTGGAGCGGCGAGAGTGCGTCCCCGGCCGATGAACTGCATGCGATCCGTTTCGTAAGACATCTCCCCGCTGTGGGGGCCACGGACCGCCATGAGGTGGAAGGCCCAGGGGGCCTGCTCATTCTGAGAACGGCCACGGCGTGTGGAGAGGATGGCCTGGCGTTCACGAATGATCTCCGTCTGAACGAACAGATTGCTGAAGGCCGGATGGAGGGCATCGGCTGCCGGCAACGCCAGCACGACCTCCGCATAACTGGTGAGGTCGATCGTTCGTTTGGTGCCGGAACAGTTGGTGAGACGGATCCGCCGTAATTCGATGTCGTCTTCCGGTGACACGACGATTTCGACATGGGTTTCGATGTCGTGATCGCGACGCCGAAATTCCGCCCGCCCTTCGGAAAAAATGACCTCGTAGCTCTTGGACGGTTTGAGCGTCGGCTGATGGGCCGTGGACCAGAACTCACCGCTCTCCACATCGCGGAGATAGCAGAATGTGCCCCAATTGTCGCAGGTGCTGTCTTCACGCCAACGCGTCACGGCCAGGTCCTTCCAGCGGCTGGACCCGCCTCCCGCGTTCGTGACCATCACATGGTAACGACCGTTCGACAGGAGTTGCACGTCCGGTACCGGCGTCTGCGCGGTCGTCAGGACACGCATCGGCGTGTCCGTCACGGCGGACGTCGTGCGCAAATCCGACAGTTCGGTGCTGTGGGCATAAAAGGCCGTGGCCTTGGGAATCCGCTCTTGTAATAGCAGCGTGGTGGCCTGAAACAGCGGGTCGGCCTCGAATCGTTTCTGCATTGGACGGTCGAGAAGCAGATAGGCCAAGGAAAGGAAACTCATCCCCACATGGTGCGCCATGTAGGACCGAATGATGACATGCGATTGTCCGCGGGGAAGACGCGAGGGCGTGTAATCGATCGCTTCGTACAAGCCGTAGGGTCCATCGGCGCCTTCGGCCGTGAGTCGCTGGAGATTCAGACAAGCCTCTTCCGGCGCGACCATCAGGGCGAGGGAGGTGGCGTAGGGAGCAATGACCAATTCCTCGCCCAGGCCTCGCTTCAGCCCAAGGCCGGGCACACCGAAGGCCCGGTACTGATAGTTCAACTGTGCGTCGACCATGTTGTAGCCGGATTCCGAGACGCCCCAGGGAATGTCTCGCTCCCAGCCGTATTCGATCTGTCGCTTCACCGCTGCGCGGTAGGTCTGGTCCAGCAGCGTCTGCTGGTACGTCGGCATGACCAGCAGCGGCATCAGGTATTCGAACATCGACCCGCTCCAGGACAGGAGAATCGGTTCATCCCCTGTCGTCGTGAGCAGACGGCCCAGGGCGAACCAGCTCTCCTGCGGGAGTTGGCCCTGCGCAATCGCCACGAAGCTGCACAATCGCGCTTCGGAGGCCAGGAGGTCGTAGTAACTCGCGTCCCGTCGTCGTTCCGCGACGTTGTACCCGATGGAGAGGAGAAACCGCGTGTCGTCGAACAGGAAGTCGTACTCCATCTGGGCAAATTGATTCGCTTGCCGGGCCAAGTGGTCGAGCGAGGCCACGCGTTGGTCGGCCAGTCGGTTGGCCGCGTTCATCTGCCGTTGAAGGTCGGTCAGCCAGGCACGTTCCGTATCAGGAGTGTCAGGCCCAAGCCGCTGCTCGATTGCCGGCAGCCAGTCGCTCTCCAGTCTGGTGAGGGCCCGGAGCGTCGGTATCTGATCTAATTTTGGAAACAGGCGGAGTATCTCTGCGGCAGCGGGAAGCACGATCCAGGGCGCGAAGAGCATCAGCTCACTATGTGCATCCCGGCATTGTCTTGCGAAGGCATGGGCCCATCGGTGCGCCTCCGCGTTGGAGGCGGGATCGAGGCGGGCGGTGACCCCATCCACCTGCCTGCTGAGCAGAGTAAAGGTATGGTGAGCCTGCGTCAGTGTGGTCGGCCTGTCGTGACAGGCATCGGCCAGGTTTTTTTGAAGCTCGTCCAACTGAACAGTCGCCGAAGCGACGAGCGCATCACTCAGCAGCGTGAAGGTATCGCGGAGTCCTTCAAAGGTGCGCTCAGCGAGGATCTTGTGTTCCGGCAGGCTGAGAAGCCCTGAGTGCAAGGTCATGACGTGCCCCGCCAGATTTCCACTGTCTACCGATGAAATGTACATGGGCAGCAGCGGTTTCAACGTCTGGGTGTCGTACCAATTGTAGAAATGGCCTCGGAATCGTTCCAACGCCGCCATGCTGTCGAACGTGTGTGCCGTGCGTGCCAGGAGCTGTCCCGCCGACAGGTAGCCGAAGTCGTAGGCGGAGAGATTGGCCAGCAGCGCCAATCCCATGTTCGTGGGCGATGTCCGATGGGCCACCTTCGGTGCCGGATGCTCCTGAAAGTTATCGGGTGGGAGCCAATGGTCCTCCGGGCTGACGTAGGTCTCGAAAAATGCCCAGGTCTTGCGGGCCATCTTCCTGAGAAACATCGTCTGGTCGTCCGTGAGTCTTGCCTCGCGTCGAGCCAGGGGTTTGCCGATCCACCAGGTGAACAAGGGAGACAGCGCCCACAGGCCGAGAACCGGCGCCGCAACCAGGAGCGCCTCCTGCCGTGTTTGCAGCAGAACGATCGTGATGGCCAGGACCATGGCCGGGCCAATCCACATTGAACGATAGGAGCCGATCAGGTCCGTCCTGCTTCTGTCCGCCGCTCCCGATGGGTTCCATTCCAGCAAGCCGGTCCGGGTGAACCACACCCGTCCGGCGGTCCGGAGGATCGCGTCCAGGCTGTAGAGACTCTCGTAGGGAAGGCACATGAGCGTCAGGAGGGCCTGGGTCAGCTGCTGCGTCATGGCCCGCGAGGTTGCGGTGAGGTGCTGGCCCATTCGCATATCCTCGGGCTTCCGACACAGGTCGACCAGGGCGCCTAGGAATGGCGCAATCAGGAGGAGGCTGAGCGTGGCGAGAGTCCAAAGCCAGACAGGGGAAAGCAGAGTCCATCCCAATATGAACAGGGCTGTCAGCGCAGCGGGGACGAGACTGCGTCGCAGGTTGTCGAAAATTTTCCAACGGGACAGGGTCGACAGCGGATTGTTGCAGGTGGCTCCGTTCGGTCCCGGCACACGAGGGAACGCCCACCGCGCGATTTGCCAATCTCCGCGGATCCAGCGATAACGCCGGGCCACGTCCGTGTTGTACCGGGCAGGATATTCTTCGTAGAGCTGCACGTCGCTCAAGAGCCCGGCGCGGCCGTAAGAACCTTCAAGCAGGTCGTGGCTGAGGATGCGATTCTCCGGGAAGCGATCGCCGAGCGCCCGCTCGAAGGCGTCGACGTCATAGATGCCCTTACCGATGAAGGAACCTTCACCGAACAGGTCTTGATACACGTCCGAGACGGCTCGGGTGTAGGGATCGATGCCGGGTTCGCTGGCGTTGAGTCGCGCGTACCGGGAGCGGTTGGTGCCGGGGAGGCTGACAGCGACGCGAGGCTGCAGGATGCCATATCCCGCGGTCACGCGCTGTGCCGCCGGATCGTATTGCGGACGATTGAGTGGATGGGCCATGGCCGCGACAAATTGCCGCGCGGAATCGCGGGGCAACTGGGTGTCCGTATCGAGTGTGATCACATATTTCACTGTGGAGAGGATGTCCGGTTCTCCAATAATCGTGGAAAACCGATCTCGAGACCCGCCGCGCAGGAGTCCGTTCAAGTCGCCAAGTTTCCCTCGCTTGCGCTCGTAGCCCATCCAGAGCCGTTCGTGGGCATTCCAGCGTCGTGGGCGATGGAAGAGAAAAAACGTGCCGCCATGCTCCCCTGGGTATTTGGCATTCAGCGCATCGATGCCTGCCCCGGCGGTCAGCACCAACTGATCGTCATCCGGGCGCTTCTCGCGATCGGCATCCTGGAAATCCGTCAGCAGGGCAAAGTGCAGGTGGCTGCCCCGGTTGGCGAGGAATCGGACTTCGAGGGCCTCAAGCAGAGCGTCGATACCCTGGGCATGTTGGAGGAGTGTGGGAACCACGACCAGCGTTCGCACAGCCGGAGGAAGGCCATCCGAAAAATCCATTCGCGGGAGGGGATGCGGAGTCACCAGCGCCGTGGCGAGCCAGTTCACCAGCGTCACCGCCAGCTGACTGGCAGCCAAGGCCGACAGGAATCCCAGCAGGGCGAGCGGCCATCCATTCCAATCTGCTGCAATGGCGAGGGCCAGGAAACACCCAGTGAATGTGGCTGTGAGGAAAAGGATGGAGCCGAGATAGATTGGTACGCTGCTGGATCCGCTCCATCTCCGGAGCCTGTCGAAGGCAGAACGGCGCAGGCTCACTGCCTGTTCCAATTGCGTCTGTCCCTTGTCGATGAGATAGAAGCCCACGTGGGCGCTGCGATGGTCGTGCCCCGCTTCAGCTGCCCCCGTCTGCGCCAGCAGGAGCGCTTGGCGCGCAACCTCACCTTCCGACAGCGGGCTACTCTTCGCGAGTTTCTCTACGGCATGGCGATACCGGTCGCGGGTGGCAAAATCCATTTGTCCGTACACGCCGGCCGGATCTGCATGGAGCGTCTGCTCCACCAGGCTCTGCGCTTCGACAAACTCGCGCCAGTCCATCGCGGCCAGGAATCGAAGACTGCCGATGCTGTTGCTCATGGAGACTTGATCGATCGCCTGTTGTTGCGTCTCCGACTGCACCAGCTGCTCAATCGTGAGGCCGGATTCTGACAACCGCTGTTCGATCCAGGTCAGCGGCAAGGCTAACGCCGCGCTCTGTCCTTGCAGGCGGCGAGCGAGTTCCGCCACGAAGGCACTGACCATGGGCGGGTTGGATCGCGCCATGTCCGCGATCACCAGGATGAGACTCTTGGGGTCCTTTTCGGCCGTCTCCATCATTTGGCCGGCCCATTCGTGGGCGCGGTTGCGATCCACTCTGTCGCTCGCGATGCGGGCGCCGGCGCGTCGAAGGTTTTCGATCAACGCCAGGCGAATCATGATGGGGATGGCCCATAACTCGCCGAGCGTCAGGGCAGTGACCGTCTGATAGGCCGCGACGAACCCGCTGAGACTTTCCGGGTCCACCCGTCCGTCGCCATGCGAGATGATTTCAAGCGCAATGTCATAGACCCTTGGCAGGCCGGCCGATGGACCGTTGCCAAGCCGGGGCAGTTCGCGGCTGTAGCCTTTGGGTAGGTGCCGCTTGGCCATGCGTATCTGCTCTTCGATCAGGTAGAAGTTATCCAGCAGCCATTCCCCGGCCGGTGTGATGCGCCGACTGCCCTTCACCGCCTCGGCCACCAGATTCCGCACGTCCAGCAGGACGACTTCGTTCTCGGCGAGTCGGGCGAGCAGCGGGTCGGGCTCGTGCGCGGTACTGACGGCATGCAGCCCCGCGAGAATCTTGCCATGGTGTTGCATCTGTTCGGTGCTGAACAGTTCCGATCGCAACGGCGGCTCATCACCCGCATAGGGCAGTGTCGCCGGTTGTCCGCTCAGGCGTCCGGTCCATTGACGCCAGCTTGCAAGAATATCTGTGCGGCTCATCTTCAAATTCGAGATTCCCTTCGATCGAGGTCGCGGAGGTGGTCTGCGGGTTTCGGAAAAGGACCGGCCTGAGCCGGATGGTCCTCGCGAGCGGGGTCATGGAAACGGGCTCAGCATGGCTGTAGCGCCTAACCCGTATAAGCAACGCAGGCTGAGGAGTCGGCGACGAAACGACTATCCGGCGATCGACATGTAGGACACTTCGATGCGAGCTGTGATGCGGATCGAACGCAGCGATGGGGGGCGTGAGGGATACCTTTTCACTTTAGTCCCTTTTGGCAGGTGAAAGACAGACAATTATCCGGAAAGTGTTCGGGCTGGAGGGTCGAAGGGATGCCGTTGGATGGCGGAGGTCAATGACAAGAACGGAAGTCGGTTGCGCCGTCGGCGTTCACGCAAGGTTCATTGATCGTAGATGTAACGAGGCGGGACTTCGGTAACCGACGATCGAGCCGTCGAAACGATTGTGCCGGTCAACGGTTAGACAGGTCGTGTCGCGAGCGAGTCGGCCATGCCATAGAGCAACGCTTCAGTGTCGCTCCAGGCCAGGCAGGAATCGGTGATCGACATGCCGTAGGTCAGGGCCTTGTTGGGATCCCAGGTCTGCCGGCCCCCTTGCAGGTGACTTTCCAACATGAGGCCCATGATGGAACGGCGGCCCTGCTGGAATTGCTTGAGGACTTCGCCGGCGACTTCCACCTGGCGTTGATGGTTCTTGCCGGAATTGTCGTGCGAACAATCCACCATCACGCCGCGGGCCAGACCTTCGCTGGCCACAGCCGCTTCCGCGCGGGCGATATCTTCGACACTGTAATTCGTGCGTCCGCCGCCGCCGCGCAGCACGATGTGATGATCGGGGTTGCCGGTCGTCTTGATGATAGAGGTGATGCCGTCGGCGTTCACGCCGACAAAATGGTGCGGGCTCCGGCTGGTGATCATGGCGTTGATGGCGACTTGCAGGCTGCCTTCCGTCCCGTTCTTGAATCCGACGGGCATCGAGAGGCCGCTGGCCATTTCGCGATGGATCTGACTCTCGGTCGTGCGCGCGCCGATCGCGGTCCAGCTCAACAGGTCGGCAATGTACTGCGGGGTGACCGGGTCGAGTAGTTCCGTCGCGCAGGGGAGGCCTTTGCCGTTGATGTTCAACAGAATCGTCCTGGCCAGCTGAATGCCCTGGGTAATGTCGCAGGTGCCGTCCAGATGGGGATCGTTGATCAGGCCCTTCCAGCCCACCGTGGTGCGAGGCTTCTCGAAGTAGGTGCGCATCACGATCAGGAGCTTGTCGCGGACGGCGTCGGCGACCGGCTTGAGGCGGTCGGCATATTCATAGGCGGCATCGGGATCGTGAATCGAGCAGGGGCCGACAATCACAATGAGCCGATCCATGTCACGGCCGTGCAGGATGTTCCGGATCGCCTGTCGCGTCTGGAACACCAGCTCGGACACCTCGTCGCTGATAGGCAGCTGCGTTTTGACATCTCGGGGCGAGGGGAGCGGTTTAATCTCGATGACATGTTGATTATCGATCGGCCTGTTCATGCTGGTCCCTTTGAAAGGTCTGTCTAGTTCACGCGTCGATTCAAGATTGCCAAACAAGATATCGAATTTTATAGGATAAAGTCCAGTGAGGCGGGTCGCAGGAGGATCGGCTTGCATTCGAGGGGTCCCTTTGTTACAACTCACGCCTCACGAATGTGTCGGCCCGGACGGTCATGTTTCGTCATTTCGCCCAGAAAAAATCCAGCTCGGTCGTCGCGCTTCTCCTCGCGTGTATGCTGCTCGCGATGGCGCCGTTTGCCGCGGCGCTGGAGATTCATCACGAGCTGGCGGCAGCGGACCACGACGGGCATGAGCATTCCGATACCGACCTCTGTCAGTGGGTGCAATATCACACGGGCCATTCGCTGGTGGGTGACGCACCGCCGCCCTGCTCGTTCCTGGCGGAAGCTCCGCCACCTCCCGTCTATCGATCGATCTTCAGTTCTCAGTCTCTCGCGACCACCAGAACCTCGCGCGCGCCGCCTCTGACCTAACCTCAACGCCATCGCTACGTTCATTTTGGCTTTCACCGCTTCGTCTGAGCCACGGCTTTGTGTCGGGCTCTGACCTGTGCGGGATTATTGGGGGGAGGTTCGCATGGTGTCGTCGGTCAGAGATGTGTCTCAACTGTGTCTTGGATTGTTGTTGATGGCTCTTGCGCTCGGTCTTTCGCCGGTGTTTGCGCAAGAGCCGGCGGTTGCCAAAGGGCGAACGATTACCGGGACGGTGCAAAACCAGGACCTTCGGCGGGTGCCTCAGGCCTCGGTGGAGGTGAAGGACCAGGAAGGGACGGTTGTGGGCGCGGCGGTCGCGAACGAGGCCGGAGAATTCTCCGTCGATCTGCCGTCCGAGGGAACCTATTCGGTGAGCGCGGTTCAGGATACCTATCGCAGCGAATATGCCATTATTAAGCTCGGAGCCGAGCCGGTCGCTCCGGTGACCTTGACCCTCTCGAAGACCCAGGAGATCGCGCTCGAAGTCGTGTCTCCCTTGGCGCCCATTCAATACAAAGCCTCCAGCGAAACCTATGCGCTCAGCCGTAAGGAGATCGAGGCTCTGCCGCGCGGGAACAACAATGAATTACACGATGTACTCCTCACGATTCCGAGCGCGGTCTACGGGTCGCTCAAGCAAGTGCACATCCGCCAGGACCATGCGAATCTTCAATTGCGAATCGACGGTGTGCCGATTCCCGACACCGTCTCGTCCACCTTTTCCGATGTGATCAGCCCCAGGGCCTGGGAGCGGGCGGACATCATCCTGGGTGGTATGGAAGCCCAATACGGAAACAAGACGGCGGCGGTGCTGGACATCACGACGAAAAGCGGCACGAAGCCGTCCTTCGGGTCGGTGCAGATGATGGGCGGGTCGAACAAGACCATCAATCCGTCCTTCGAATACGGCGGCACGATCGGCGAAAAGTTCCGGTTCTATATTTTGAACAGCCACACGGCCACCAATCGCGGGATCGAGCCGCCGACCCTCGGCCGTTCCGTCTATCACGGGCAGAGCGAGCGCAATCAAACCTTCATTCGCGGCGACTATCAACACGACAACCGGAACAACTTTACCTGGTTGTTCTTGAATTCGGTGGCCAAGTATCAGATCCCCACGGCGCCGGGCGGTGAACTGGATCCGAGCGGGCAGATGTTGCCGCTGTTGCAGGGGAGCCGGCCGGGGTTTTCGCCCGTCGCCTCGCAGGCGATCGACGAGTTTCAGAAGGAGAACAATCAATACGGCCACATGGTCTGGCGGCACGATGTGAATGCCAACAACTTCTTTAGCCTGTCGGGCTACATGCGACATACGCGTGCCACGTTCAAGACCGATCCGCTGAACCTGTTGGCCTATACGGCCGATCCGGCCGAGCCGTTCTCAGCGTCCGATCAGGATCGCAATGCCTATTCCACCGGTGTGCGCTTCGACTATACCTACGTGCACAGCAAGCAACACCTCATCAAAGCCGGGTTCCAGCTCGACCGGACGCAGTCGGTCAACAAGACCAGGTTGTTTACGTTTGCCGACGACGGGGCCGGCAGTCCGACCGGTGACCTGTTGACTCTCAATGCCGACAACCGCCAGATCGGCTATCGCCAGGAGTTCTGGATTCAGGATCAGTGGAGTCCCAACGACCAGTGGACCTTCAACCTTGGACTGCGCGGCGACATCGTGCAGTATCAGCGCAACGAAGGCCAGGTCAGCCCGCGCATCGGTGTGAGTTATAAGTACAATCCGTCGAACGTATTCCACGTGTTCTACGGCCGCATGTTCACGCCGCCGAATCTGGAAGCCATCTCTTTTGCCAAGCTCAATACGCTCGGGACCAGGGCGCAACCGGAAGATGTGACCAACAACAGCGTGCGGGCCGAACGGGCGCACTACTTCGAGATCGGTAGTTACCATGCGTTGAACCGCTATGCCACGTTGCAATTCACGGGCTGGTACAAGCTCAGCAACTTCCTGTCCGATGCGGGCCAGTTCGGCACCACGCCGCTGCTGAACTATTTTGCGTTCGAGCGTGGCTGGCAGCGGGGAATCGACGGGGCCTTGAAACTGCAGCTTACCGAGAATCTCACGGCGCGCGGCAATGTGGCCTGGGGGCAGTGTAAGGGTTATGGACTGCAATCCGGGCATTTCCTTTTGGAGGCCAAGGAGATTGCGGACATCAATTCGCAGGGCGGAGTGTTCTGCGATCACATGCAGACGCTCACGAGTTCGGCGATCGTCAGTTACCGGCTGCTGGAACGTACGACGTTCACAGGGCAGATGTTGTTTGCCTCAGGATTGCGCACGTCGGAGAACGAGGACGCCAAGACGAATTCCAGCCACAGCCCGTCGTACACCATCTACAATCTTTCGATTGCCCATGTGTTTCCGTTGCCATGGGAAGGGCAGAAATTCCTGCTCGGCTTCGATATCGTCAACCTGCTGGATCAGCGGTATTTCATCAATCAAGGCGAGGGGAGTATCGGGTTGGGGGTGTCGCATGCGGGGATGCCGAGATCGTTCTTCTTCCGCGGCCAGTGGTTCTTTTAACCGGATGCTGAAACGAGTCACCAGCATCGTTCTCGGCTCGCACGAATCCTCAACGTACCCCTGAGGGTACGACTCCGGTTCGTGCGTCGCCTGCGGCCTTGCTGGATGACCCGTTTGAGCATCCGATTTCGACTGGGGAAGATTGACGCCTTCGATTCATGCGTCGCTAGCGGCCTTGCTGGACCACCTTGTTGGGCATCTGCTTCCGACCGGGGGAAAATGCCGCCTTGTTGGATGGCCTGTTATTTCAACTCGCTCAGCGGATACCTGAAGGACCGGATGGTATGAGGACGAATCAGAAGCTGCTACACTGCGGCCTTGCTGGATGGCCCGTTTGAGCATCATCACCTTGGAATAATTTGGACGACGATATGACGAACATTATTGATGCAGTAGGTGGCGTCACCAGACGGATAGTGGGGAGCTGTGTCCTGTGTCTGTGCCTGTCGCCGGTTGCGGTGTTGGCCGTAACGGGCGATGAGGCGACGCATGAGGCGGACCATGCGTTGGATGCGGACATCATCGAACTGCCGGAAGTGCATGTGCACGGTTTGCCGCTGAACAAGGATCAACAGGTGGGGCCGGTGCCGAAGTCCACGCCCTGGCCCGCGATTCCCGCCTCATTGGACGGCAAACCGCTGGATGACTGGATGAAGGCGCGCCTGCTCGTGTCGAAAGAGGCGCAGGTGACGGTGGTGGTATTGGAGCCGGCGAAACATCGTGAGCTGACGATCGCCGGCATGATTGCCTTGAACAAATGGACCTTCGCCCCGCAACTCAAAGGCGACGACCCTGTCGACGGCGAACTCACCGTACGAATTCACTTCCGATCGCAGTAATTCGCTCGGGCATTATCTGGATTCACGATCAAGCCATGCCAGCAGTAGAACTGGTATTAGTTACCTTCCTTCCCCTGGTGGTTGATCTGATTCTCAAGAGTTCTTAATCCTTCCAGGATCTCATCCCATGAAGGATAGGCTCCGAAGATCATGGCTCGCATTTGGCCATAGTCATTCCGGAGTGTGCGCATGCGATCCTCCGGCGGAATCAAGTGGAACGTTCCAGGTTTGGCCGTCTCATAACTTGCCCAGGCCGATGCGAAAAACAACCGCTTGTGTGTGACGACACGTTCCAATAAATCGAGCTTGAGCAGAGCCTGCTGGCCGATCTCATGCTGCGACAGTCGGTACAGATCATAGAAATGTCTCGACACACGTTCCGTCGCGGCCTTATGAAGCGGCCGATGGTAATCGGCATGGAGGAGGGTCGCCTTTTCCCAGAAGGTCCGTACGGCCTCCATAGTACGAATGGAACAAGAGGGGGCCGCGCTAAACGCCTCAGGGAATGCCTCGGCCGCATAGGGGGTGATGTCACGCGCCTCCGCCGGCCAATCGTCAGAACGCGCGCCCAACTCCAATCGGATCGCGGGACGAATATAGGCTGCGAGCCGTTCTGACAAGCCGCTACGAGGGTAGGTGAAGATCACCGTTTGTGGATCCGCAGGATCGAGGTCGGCGTTCCATCCGGAGGTGCCGAGCACGCGGGCAAAGTCCTCACGGAGTTCTGGCAAGAGTCTATCGCGGATGGCCTTGTGACAGCCGGCTACCAGCTCGTCAAGCCGACGATGCGATTCCTTCTTGCTGATTCCGAGCTGTTCCGGATCCCGACCATCGACAAATCCGAGATCTCGGCGGCTTAAGGAAAGGTCTACGTCTTCCGAAAACCGTTCGATCAGCTGATAGGCTTTCGAGAGAGAGGTGCCTCCCTTGAAAATCAACTGTGGCTGAAAGCGCATGACCGAGAAGATTCGGCGCAAGGTCCAGCATACCCAGAAGTCTTTTTCGATGATCGCAGGAGCACGTGCAGGACGCAATTGAGCAGCGGTTTGTTGAAAGAGGTCTGCCCGTTCTTCCGGCGAAGCGGCTGCGATCCTGTCCACTACCGAAACCCTTTCCCAGTGATCTGCTGCAAAACCGGCTTCATCCAGGCGGGGGCCTGAGGCAGTGTCTTCGTCAGCTGAGCCTTGTCCTGCTCGGAGAGCATCGTACTCAGGTGCGCGATCATTTCGGAGGTCACGCCGTTTTTGCCGAGGAAGCGGAGCGCTTGGAGAACCAGTGGGCTGACGTGCCCTTGTACCTCCATGGTCTTCGGCCCACGGTTCAGGAGCCGGATAACGTAGGGGCCCAACGCCAGTGTTTTAGTCCGCCCGTTTGTGTAGTAGATGATCTTCGCAGGAACTTGGGTTGAGAGCCCAAGTAGATTGGCGGCATAGGCACCGGATGGAACAAGCCGTAACCCATTTTTCTTTGCCCAGGCTTGAGCTAATTCATCCGGCGACGGCACCATCGGCCGCTTGAGTAGCGCGCCCATCCGAGGCCAGGCGTACAAGCCGCGGCGAACCCGCTGAATGCGACCCTGTCGAACTAAGCGCGACAGGGCTTGATCCACGGCAGCTCGAGGTCCCAAGTCCAACAGATCGGCCACAGACAGGATCGTTCCTGCCGATTCAAGCCTGAGCAACACTTTGTCGGCAACGGGATGTGAGACGTTCATGGTAAACTATTGTCAGAAAAAGCGATCTCTTTTTCTGACAATAGCAGGTCTGACCTCTACTTGCAAATCGAGTGTAACAACCGCGCACCTTCTCTGCGTCCCTCAAGTCTTAGTGCGGGACGAAGGTGCTGCTTGTATCCAAGGATGCGCAGGTGACCGTGGTGGTGCTGGAGCCGGCGAAACATCGGGAGCTGACGATCGCCGGCATGATTGCCTTGAACAAATGGACCTTCGCCCCGCAACTCAAAGGCGACGACCCTGTCGACGGCGAACTCACCGTACGAATTCACTTCCGATCGCAGTAAGGTCCCGCGACGGTTATCGAGCTCCGGACTTGGTCAGGTCATGGTGTGGCCTGTTCTTGCCGGCGTTGACATCGATGCCTCCGGCGGGCGGCGGCTTGTCCAGATTAATGTATTGAAATGTTCCGAACGGCTGGATCTCCTCGTCGGCCGGTAACTGCTTGCGGTTCCAACCTCCCCCCAGCGCCCGGATGAGAGCAACCGAATTTGCCAACAGTTCGGCCTTGATTTGCACTGCGTCGATGCGCGCCGTGAGCGTGGCAACCTGGGCATAGATGAGTTCAAGGCTGGAAGCCAGCCCGCCCAGATAGAGCTCCATAGTCAGATTTTGCGTCCTGAGCGTGGCTCCGACGGCGGCGTCCTGCCGATCGGCCGCAAGCGAAAGCCGGTTGGTCAGGCTTAAACCGTTCTCGACTTCGCGAAATGCATTCAGTACTGTCGAGCGGTATCGATCCTCCGTCTCGCGATAGGCCGACCAGGCCTGCTGCAATTGGGCGCGGCGATACCCACCCTGGAAGAGCGGCAGCGAAACCGTGGACCCGTAGGCCCAAAAACTAGTGGCGAGCTTGATCAGGCTGAAGCCGGAATCTTCGAACCCGCCGCCGGCCGAGAACCTCACATCTGGGAAGAAGGCGGCGCGGGCGATACCGATCTCGCGGTTCGCCTGCGCCATTTGGCGTTCCATTCCGGCGATGTCGGGCCGACGCTCCAGTAAGGTGGAAGGGATTGTCCTGGGCATTGCAAAATTCGCTACTCGAAGGTCGTCGACCGGCTTAATCGTGAAACTGGTCGGCGCCATGTTGACGAGGATGGCGATCGCCTGTTCCGTCACCTGGCGTTGGCCTTCAATCTGGGCTAATTTCGTCTCCGTGCTGAACAGCAGCGATTCGACCCGCGCGACGTCGAGTGCCGACGCGATCGCGCCGGCGAACTGATCCTTGATGAGGTTGAGCGACTCTCTGTAGAGGGCGATGGATTGGGTATAGATCGCAGTCTGCGCGTCGTATCCTCTGAGCCTGAAATAGTTCGCCCCAATTTCGGCCTGCAGGCTGAGCCGCGCGAGTCCATAGTCGGCGGCGCGCTCCTCGGCGCGGTAGAGTTCGACACGCGTGGCATTGCGAAGCGCAGACCAAAAATCAGGCTCCCAGGAAGCGAGCCCCCCGCCGTACATGGTTCCCCCGAACTCCGAAATATTGGGGGGACGAAATAGTTTATCCACGGATTCCTTGTTGCCTGAGGCGCCGATTCCCAGACCGACGTGAGGGAGGTACTGCGATCGAGCCCTCATCATCACATCGCGAGCTTGGACGAACCGTTCGGCGGCGGCCTGCAGATCCGGATTGGCTGCCATGGCCTGTTCTTCAATCTCGTTCAAGATTGGATCGTTAAAAAGTTTCCACCAATCCGGGCGTAATTCACCATCCGACGGCTTCGCCTCGACGAAAGGACTTGCACCCTTCCATGAGGCGGGAACGACGTATTGAGGCGGATCGTAGCGGGGTGCCAAATCGACGGCCGGGAACCAATTGCAAGCCGACAGGCTGAGTACCAACAACACCGGGCCGCTGCATTGCCTGCAGGAGCGAAGGAGGCGTGACATGTCTGGTCTCGTTCGTACGCGCTCGCCCATCACGTGTAACGGACCCTCATTTTGGAGAGTGTGCATTTGAGGTCGAAGTTTCATTTGAGCCGGGATCTTCTTTTGACCCAGGAGCTTGTGATCCGGGGGGGTCCTTTGAAGCAGGCCCATCTGTAGTGATGAGATCATAACCGGGCGCCGGCGTCACGATGCGCACCTTGTCGCCTTCAAGCAAGGCGGCGCTCGGGTTGTTCACGATGCGGTCGCTCGTGGAAATTCCCTCTGCCACTTCGACGGCGCTGTCGAGGAGCCGGCTCACGGTGATCGGTTGTAAGTGCACGCGGTCATCCTGCGCCACCACGGCCACCTGTGTGCCATGCTCCTGGAACACCAACGCAGTGGACGGAATCGTGAACACTTTTCTGTCCACCGGCGCGGTAAGCACAACCTGGGCGTACGACCCGGGCCAGAGGGCGCGATCCTCGTTGTCGATCGTGAAGACGGTAATGGCCGTGCGCGTGCTGACATCGAAGCCGCGGGCGACGGTCAAGAATTTTCCGGTGAAATGACGGCCGGGCAATTGCGGGACGGTCACGTTGGCTGTCAGGCCGGGCTGGAGGAATGGGCCGAACGACTCCGGCACGGAGACAAAGAGGCGCAGCATACTCACGTCGGCCACGGTGAAAAGATTGCTGATGGAACCGGGCGTGCTGATCGTGCCTTCCTTATTGACATACTCGCCGACGTTGATGTTGCGTTGGGTCACCACTCCGTCATATGGCGCGACGATGGTTTTGAATCGAATAAGCGCCTCGAAGTTCCTGACGTTCTGCTCAGCGGCCTTCACCCTGGCCAATTCCGCTTTGGCGTTGGCTTCCTGCACCGAGATCGACTGCTCGGAGACCGCATGGTTTTTTCGCAGCGCCACCCAGCGCTTTGCGGTCAAGTCGGCCAATGCGTATTTCGCCTGTTCGGCCGCGAGATCCGCCCGGGCCTGTTCATATTGCGCATCGAGGGCCGGCGCGTTGATTTCGGCGAGCACTTCGCCTTTCTTCACGAGCGCACCGTAGTCTTTGTACCACATCTTCACATAGCCCGAGACTTGCGCGTAGATCGGCGCTTGAAACCAAGCCTGAACATTGCCGGGGAGCGTAATGGTCTCGGACGGCGGCACCGGCTTCGGATAGATGACCGCCACAGTGGGGACGGCATCTTCGAGCGTGTTCTCGCGTAGCAGAGCGGCGTCGCTTTTGCTGTCATAAATCCGATAGCCGAGGTAGAGCACACACAGGAGGATCGCTGAGATTGTAACGAGCTTTCCACGCAGGATCTTAGCCATTATGCATTGACCTTTTGGCGAGCGGTTCGTCGGGTATAGAAGATGGTATACACGCAGGGCACGAAGAACAGGGTGAACAATGTGGCGACGAGTAAGCCGCCGATCACGGCGCGACCCAACGGCGCGTTCGCGGAATACCCCGTCGCCATGGGGACCATTCCGATGATCATCGCCGAAGCCGTCATGAGCACGGGGCGGAAGCGGGTCGTTCCGGCTTCAATCGCGGCCCGCAAGGCGTCGCCGTGCTCTTCGAGCCGTTCGCGGGCGTAGGAGACGACGAGGATCGAATTAGCGGTGGCCGTGCCCATGGTCATGATGGCGCCCGTCAGTGCAGGCTCCGACAGCCGCGTATGGGTCAGGAACAAGGCCCATGCGATGCCCGCGAGCGCGCCGGGCAGGGCCGTAATGATGATGAAGGGGTCCAGCCAGGATTGAAAGTTGACGACGATCAGCAGATAGACCAGGGCGATTGCGACGAGCAGCCCGAAGATCAGCTCGAAATAAGCGTCGTGCATCAGCGAGGCCTGGCCGTGGATTTCGAGCGCGGCGCTGCGGGGCAACTCGTGCTCCATGCTCTTGGCGATGGTTTCGACATCCGCCAGCACACCGCCGAGGTCGCGTCCTTCGGCGGAGACATAGATGTTGAACAGCGGCATGATGTTCCCGTGTGTAATCACGCCCGGTGTCCCCTCCGCTGAAATATTGGCTAAATTGCCGAGCAGCTGCATCTCCTGACCGTTCGGAGAAAGGCCTGAGGACTCGACCGGGATGGTCTTGAGACTATTGACGCTGTTGATCTGGGCCTGGGGCGTATAGACGTTGATCAGGTACGACATGCCGGTACTGGGATCGAGCCAATAGATTTGGTCGACCTGCTGGCTCCCGGCGGTCGTCATGAGCAGATTGTCGGCCATCTCCTTCAGGGTTCTGTTCACGCCGAGTCCGAACGTGCGGTTGCCTTCGACCATGAGGGTCGGCGTGCGCATGGTTTGCTGGATCACCACGTCGGCGGCGCCGGGGATCTCGCGAAATTTGCCCGCCAATTTGCGGGCAAACTCGTAGTTGGGGTAGACGTCCGGCCCGTTGATTTGCACATCGATCGGCGCAGGCGCGCCGAAATTGAGAATTTTTGCGGTTAAATCGGAGGGCTGGAACGTGAACTCCGTTCCCGGGTACCGCTCCCGCAAGCCCTTGCGAAGGATGCGGCGATAGTCCCAGACGGGAGACTTTTCATCCTTCAAGAGAATCGTCAGGTCGCAATCCTGAGAGCCGATCGTCGGCGTCGGAATGAAGGCCAGGTTGTGCGGTCCGACCGGCAGGCCGCAATTGCTGACGACGTTTTCGACCTCGCCAGGCAGCAACTCCTGGATGCTGGTGGAGACGAGCGTGGCAATGCGTCCTGACACTTCGATGCGCGTCCCGAGCGGCGCCCGCATATGCATCGTGATGATTCCCGACCGGATCTCCGGGAAATAATCGCGTCCGAGGAAGAAAAAGAGGGACAGGGAACCCACCGCGACGATCAACGAGAGCGTGACGAAGGCGTTGCGATGGGCGATCGACTGTTCGAGCAGCAGACCGTAGCGCTCGCGGAACCGATTGAAGCGGCGCTCGAATTCCTGCTGAAATCGTACGAAGGGGTTGCGCGATGGCGTCGGCCCGGACTGCACCGGCAATTCATGCGGCTGCGACATGGTGCCCCTTCATCATATATTTCGCCATGGTCGGGACCAGGGTGCGCGAGAGGATGAACGAGGCGAGCATCGCGATGATGATCGCCTCGGCCATGGGCTTGAACAGGTAGCCGGCGACGCCGCCGAGTTCGAAGAGCGGGAGCCAGACGATCGCGATGCAGAGGGTGGCGACGAGCGTCGGGACGACGATCTGATTGGCGGCGTCGATGATGGCCTGTTCGAGCGGCTTGCCCATCTCGATATGGCGATCGATGTTCTCGATCATCACGGTCGCATCGTCGACCAGAATACCGACCGCCAGCGCCAGCCCGCCCAAGGTCATGACGTTGATCGTCTCTTCGAGCAGATGCAGGCCGATGATGGCGGTCAGAATGGACAGCGGGATGGAGGTCCAGACGATGACCGTCGCCCGCCAGGAGCCGAGCAGCAACAGCACGATGAGGCCGACCAGCGCACCGGCCATCAGCATTTCGTGCAGGACATCCGAGATCGAATCCTTCACGAAGGTCGAGGCGTCGTCGAGCAGCTTGATCTCCACGCCCTCCGGAGAGATTTGTTGGGCGCGCGGAATCATCTTCTTGATGCCGTCGACCACGTCGAGGGTCGAGGCCTCGGTACTCTTCATCGCCACGAGGATGACGGTCTGTTTGCCCTTCACCAGCACCGCGTTCTGTTGCACCCGGCCCATGAGCTGCACCGTGGCGACGTCGCGCAGATAGATGAAGGCGTTGCCTTCCCGCTTGATCGGGATGTCGTTGAAATGCTCAATGTTCATCGGTGATGCATTCGTCTGGACGATCCAGTCCGTCTGCTTGATCTTGATGTCGCCGGCCGGCAGCACGAGGTATTGCTTCATGAGGGCATCGTGAATGTCCGCCGGAGTCAGTTGCCGGGCGAGCAATTTATGCTGATCGAGGTTGACCATGACCTGCATGTCTTGGCCGCCGTAGGGGTGCGGCAGGACGATGCCCGGCACCGTCACCAGCAGGGGGCGGATGCGCATGTAGACGAGGTTGTAGAGCTCCGCCGGCGTCAGGTGATCGGAGCTGATTTGGAGCATGGCCACTGGGATGGAGGACGGTGCGAGACGCATGACCATGGGGGGGGAAATGTCGGGCGGGAGCGCCTTCACGACGTTTTGGGCGATGCCCACGATATCCGCTTCGGCCCTGGCCACGTCGACGCCGTCCTGCAGGAAAATATTGGTGATGCTGCTCCCGAAGTAGGAGTGGCTGTGGATGTACTTGATGCCTTCCACCGTCGAGGTCAGGAAGCGTTCGAACAGATAGGTGATGCGACCTTCCACCTGCTGCGGTAGTAGGCCGCTATAGATCCAGACGACGGAGGTGACGGGAATCGTAATATTGGGGAAGATGTCGGTCGGCATGTGGAGCACGGTCTTGCTCCCCAACAGCAGGATGAGGATGGACATGACGACGAAGGTGTATGGCCTGCGCAGGGCGATGAGGACGATCTCGTTCATGCATGCTCCCCGCAAGAAGCTTTGTGATGTGCTGTCATTCGAGCCACGCGATCCCTCATGGACGTCCTTGGGGTCGGTTGCCGAAAGGGGCCCGCCCCATTTGCCGTTGCACCGGCCGGTCATGATTCAGTGAGCCATCGTCTTCCTCAGTTCGAATGATGTTGGATCGGGCTGATCCGTCATGAGAGGAGATGTAGCAAGGGGCTTGCCGCGGAATTGCGATTGCGCCGCAACGGGCCAGGACGGACTAGGTGCCATATATGGGCAGCCTGCGCGTCGGCAGCTCCTCGACATAGTGTCTCCATTGCGGAAGGCTTGTCGGAAGTGCAGATCCGCTCTGCGCGCACTGTGCGGAAGTTCACGATTCTGTGGGGCCGGCTCGGCGCCTGATGCAGCAAGGATTCGAAACGCGATCCCAAATACTGTGGCCGCTGAGTGATTTGTCCGAAGTGTGCCCATGGATTCGATCGGTGGCATTGATATTGCGACCCTTCCTGCCTGGTTCGACCGCATCGACACCGCATGACGCAGATGTCGACTGATCCCATCTTCTAATCCCGGGAGGCTGAGCAGGATGAAAGCATTGGCGAATATGCCGAAAGTTGGAATGGCCTTGTATCTTGCTGGTCTCGTCGCGACCGTCGCGCCGTTTGTAGGGCCGGCGCAAGCGGAGTCTCTCACGATCGGGGCAGCCTACAGTCTCAAACCGGCCTTCCAGGAAATCGTGCCGATCTTCGAGCGGGAATATGGCGCGGCGGTGAAGGTCGTCTACGGCCCATCGCAAACGCTGCGCCGGGAAATTGAGCAGGGGGCGGCGATCGATGTGTTCCTGCCTGCGGCGGCGGAAGAAATCGAGAAATTGCAGAAGAAAGGTCTGACGCTCGGTGAGGGGGCGCGGATCTATGGACAAACCTCACTTGTGCTCGTCATGTCGGCGGCCTCCAGGGCCACGCCGGTTTCCTTCCGTGATGTGTCGCTCAATCGGGCGTTTCGTATCGCCCTCGGCGATCCGAAGACGTCGGGGCTGGGTGACATCACGGCCCGGACGCTCACACGGGTCGATCCGGCCTACAAGAATCGCTTCCAGGCGGTCTATGCCAAGCATAGTGAAGAGATCGTGAATCTGATTCACCGCGGTGAGGCCGATGCAGGGATCCTCTATCGCGTGGACGCGATCAACAGCGGGGATGTCCGCATCATCGATGAAAGTCCGGCTGGATCACATAGGCCGGTGTATTTCGGTCAGGCGGTGGTCTGGACCTGCCGGACTGAGTCGTTTGTGGTGGCCGAGGAGTTTCTCGATTTCATGATGAGCCCCCGCATTCAGAAGCTGCTGCTCAAGTATGGGTTCGAGCCGATGCCGGTGCTCGGAGCAGGTGATGGGGGAAGACGCGCCGCGCCGTAAGTACGAGGCAATGGACGTACTTACTCAGAAGTCAGGAATATAGGCAACCCTCGGATGCTTGAAGAATGACCGCACCAGCGCGGGCCTGCGCCCAATCTCAGCCAACTGCGTGGTCACGCGGTCAGCGAGCGTCTCGCCCTTCTGCCGCGGACGCCGGGCATGGCCCGTACGGTTGGTGTGGCTCCAGACCAGTTCGTCGGAGTTGAGGTCGGGGGCATCGCCGGGCAGGTAGTGCAGCGTCAGCCTACCGTTGAGCTCCGCGACGTACGGTGTGACCGCCTTGGTCTTGTGCGCCGGCAAGCCGTCCAGGATCAAATGCAGGGGCCGACGACGGCCGCGCAGCATCCGGCGCAGCAACGTGACGAACAACTCGCCAGTCAGGCCACCGGGATAGGTGGCGAACCAGAAGGCGCCCTTGGCACTGACCGCCGAGGCGGCGCTGATACTCTGGCGCTGGCCGGGGACCGACACCACCGGCGTCTGGCCCTTGACACCCCAGGTCGTGCCCTGCACGGCATCGGCGCGAAAGCCCGATTCATCCCAGAAATAGATCTCCGCCGTGTCCCGCTTGGCTGTTCGTACAATGGCCGGATACGTTTCGCGCTGCCAGCGTGCAATCGCCGCGGGATCGCGCTGGTAGGCGCGCTGCAGCGGCTTTTGCGGTGTCAGACCTTGACGCGCCAGCAACGCTCCGATCGAGGCCAAGCTCAAGTGCACATCGAAGCGCTGGGCAATCAATTCGCGCACGATCTGGCGGGTCCACAGCCCAAAATCGAACCCGTATTGCAGCGGGGTCTTGCCGTTGCCCCAGCGAAACACCTGCCGTTCCTGCCCCGCGGTCAGGGTGCGCGGACGACCGGTCGCCGGCCGTGCCGCCCACGCCGTGAGTCCCTTGCCGCGACCGTGGGCCGCCTTGAGCCAGCCGTAAATCGTGCAGCGATGAAACCCGTAGCTGGCGATCACCTCACTCGGCCGCTCGCCCTCGCGCACCCGCTCCACGGCCATCGTGCGAATGGTCTCCAAGGTCCCGTGATCCAGCGTGCGTCCGTCTCGTTTCATGGCGAGACGGAGCAGCTCACATTCGAATACTGTTGTCTATATTCCTGACCTGTGAGTAAGGCGGCAGAAGAAATAGTACCAGGAACTTTTTCGGCCTTTTCGAAATGACTTCTGACACCATTCTCCGGTCAGTTTTAACCCCGCTCGACATGCGCGAGGCAGAAGGCCAAGGCCAATGTTGTACGGTCATCGGGTTGAGCGTATTCCTGAAGCTTGCTTGATTGAAAGGCGTTTTGCCGATATCAACGGTAGGTAATAGAAATGGTCCCAGGAACCGAACCATTATCCGAAAACAGGCGTCATTTCCTGCGCCCCAGGCTTACCGTCAGGTCTGGCGAATATGTCTTCTAGCGATTCGCCGTGACCGCGAGCCGGAATCCCAAGGCGTGGAGGAGGGCATCGAGACTTCTGAGTTCCGGGTTGCCGCGATCTGACAGCATTCTATAGAGGCTTTCAAGGTTCAGTTTCGCCTTCTCGGCAAGTTGTGCGACCCCACCTTGCGCTTCGGCGACGTTCCTCAGCGCGAGCAAGAACAGCTCGGGATCATCTTCCTCCAACGCCGCGTTCAAATACTCTTCAGCCTCTCCCGAATCTCGCAGGCTCTCAATCAGATCCGGCTGATACGCTCTGCTCTTTTTCATGGCCTCCTCTGCCGCAATGCCAAAGCCTTGATTCTACTTCAGCGGATCAGCGAATCCTCATTCCCTCTTCTCCGCCACATCGAACTGCAGCCCGCTTGATCCCTCACCCCGGCCTGGTTCTTTGCGGCGTCCGACCCAGAGATGCGTCGAGCCGTCGATCCATCTGGCGTATTGATAGGTGCGCGTAACCCTGGCCCCTTCGCGCGGTACTTCCTCTTCTTAGTCCTTGTAGTCCTTCGGCGCGGTCCCTGCCACGACCTGTTCCAGCGCAATGGCGAATTCATCGGGATTGAACGACCGGCCCTCGTGGACTTCCGCACGAGGCGTTGCGATTTTGTACCGAAGTTCGAGTGTCATTACCCAACTCCGTTCAAGAGGTCAGGGGCAATGAGGCACGTACGGTTTCTCGTACAGAGCGTGCCGTCGCAACCGCCCGATCGGCTTCAGTGCGATCGATGGGGTCCCAATCGCCTGGATACCGCGCTTCGATGGTGTAGCGATTCAGGGGCTGGACCTCCTGCATATGCACGCCCCGTAAGCCTGCGGTCATCGCGAGGTTCAGGAGTACCACGAGATCATGTGATCGAAGGAGATCTGTATGCCTGAAGGTAAGCCAGCCCTTGAGGTACTTTTCAACACATTGCTGCGCGTGGAAGCATACGGTATCGAAGGGGCAATCATCACAGATCGTGAGGGTATGTTCCGCGTTCCGCAAATCGTGGTCCGCCTTTATCCAGCCATTGCCGGACTTGCCGGGCCACGTCAGGCGGCTCTGTCATACATCACACGTCCTTCCAGGGCTGCGGGCCGCAGTAGCGAACCGATCTGGTGGCGGCCGCGCTCAAAATCCTCTGGGGTCACCACAATGAGGTCGAGCGGAACCATCCGGTCTGCGAGGGCCATATCGATTTCTGTGGCCTTTTGACGTTTCGAGCCCTCTATCGGCATCACCACCAACAAATCCACGTCGCTATCCGGGCGTGCGTCTCCACGCGCGTGCGATCCGAATAGGATGATTTTGTCCGGATGAAATTGCGCGGCAATCCGCCGCACCATTTCGCGAATGGTGTCCTGGACTCGAATGGAATCCGTTCCTCGCATCGCCACGTCATGACCTCCTGAAGAGAGGCACTGTACTCTTTTTCTCCGTATTCGTCATCTAGCAGGATGCGGAAAAAGTCTGCCAGCGGCGTTCTCGCGGCGCTCGAAGGTTCACCGTACGGCGCGAGTACGATTCGCCTCTTCGCTTGCTGCGGCCTTGCTGGACGGCCTTTTTGCGCATCCTGCGGGTTATTGTCATACCGACACGGCGCATGAGTGGATCGCAGTGTATTGCGCACCCATCGAGTTTTTCCGCAGCCTGCTAGGCGCCGCGAGCAGCATCAGGTCAAGCAGCCGTTTCTCTTCGCGGTCCCTCGGGTACAACCTTGGTCAGAGCGTTGCAGAGTCGCAAGAATTCTGAACCGCGCTCCTGCTCGGCCTTGAGCAACGGGCGCAAGACATTGGCCTGGCCACCGGATTGCAAGAGCATGGCCGCGTGGACCCGCCAAACGTTGGCGCTTCGCGTCGTTGTTGACAAGTGGGAGATCCGGGGCGAACCCTGCGTAAGAGCCAATTCCGAGGACGGTTGTTCCCTGGAGCATGGCGACCAGCGGCATTCTCGGCTTTTACTCTTCCCTCTTCTCCGCCACATCGAACTGCAGCCCACTCGATCCTTCGCCTCTGCCTGGGTTCTTGCGCCGGCCGATCCACAGATGTGTCGTGCCGTCGATCCAGCGCGCATACTGATAGGTCCTGGTGATGCGCGCGCCTTCGCGTGGCACTTCTTCCTCGTAGAGCAACAACTCACGGCTCGGTTCGAGCAATCGTCCCTTTGGAAGTTGCACGCCTTGAATGCCGCCCTCGCCGAATGTCGGAAGTACTCCACGTTTGAGCCGCAGGGCAGTACCGTCTTTCACCGGGAGCAACGGAATCCAATAGTCCGGTACTGCGGTGCCGAGCCGGTACACCAGCGGCGCGCCGTCAGCGTCAGCTGCAGGGGATGGCGGCTGTTCCGCCAGCGTCTCTTGATAGGCTTCATGACGGTCTAACGGCCGACCGACGGCGCTTTCGACGACCCGCTCGACGGCCCAGGCTACGTTGGCCATTTCGTCCCTTAGCAACGATAGGTCTTCAACCGGACGGCTTTCCAGCATCGGTCCCAACACGGGCGGCAGGAAGAACAGGTTCTGTTTGTCGTTCGTGAGGCTGAACATGCGCCAGGGCGTGGTGGGCCCATCCACTTCGGTCGTGTGGGAAATGAGGAACCGTTCGCCGAACGTGTTGGTCACGACGAGCGCGCGGATCTGCGAGAGTGTCCCGACGGGAAGTTCGAGCGGCAGGAGGAACCAATCGTTGCTGTATTCCAGTGCGAACTTCACGAGCAGCAGGCGGGCCAGGTCCTGCGGTGCGGCTTGGACGCTCGCAAAATTTACGGCGCCGTCTTCGAATTCCCACAAGCGCGCGGAGGGCATGCCGCGAAACGAGACCGGCGCGGGGAGAAAGGCCTCCGTGACAGAGGTGCGGCTTTCGGTGGCGCCCAGACCGGTGCCTGAACTCGTTGTGAACGAAAACCAGTCCAATCGTCCATCGAGATATTCCGGCGCGGTCAGCACCACTTCGCTCGACGTCGTCTTAGCGGAGACGCTCAGGGCGTACTCCATCCGTTCGGGAATCCAGGCGGAGGGAGCGCTGCCTTGCTGGAATAGGCCGTCGAGCCAGGTCAGCCAGGTGGTCAGGATGGCGAGGATCTTTGGACGATCCACCTCGGTCACTTGATCGAACGGCGCGTCGCGAAATACGTCATTTAATGTGTTGCCGACCTGCAGCGCTCTCAGGCGCGTGGCAAACCGCAGTCCATCGATGGTGCGACCGCTCAGCACGCGGATGAAGGACAGGCTCGCGGCATCGATCTGTTTGGCCTGCTCTGCTGCGGGGGCGGCCAGGACGTAGGCGCATGCCAACCACTGTGCGCGGGTGGGCCCGAGCCTGGCGGTTTCCAGCAGGCGGAGCAGATGCCTTCCGGATTCGGCTGCGAGGCGCCAGTTAGGGCGTGAGTCGTCCGTCACCGGTTCCGCTTCCACGAGCGTTTCCAACGCCAGGCCGGCGGCTGCGTAGGGTCTGGCCGGATGCGGGCCGGAGCGTGGTCCCGGTTGATAGCGGGTGACGGCGGCTGTGTCCACGATCACCTGCGCGGCGGCAGGCGAACCGGCATCAGCCCCGTTGAACTCGCCGAACTGCCATTGACGGCCCAGCATCCAGAGCGGATCGTGGATGCGCGCTTGCAACCCGTCTTGCAGGTCGGGGTTGTGGGTGCTGAGGTCGAGTCTGATTCGAGAGGGCATGCCTAGGCTCCTATCGCTGGATCGATGACGCTGGTGAAGTCGAGGGTGCCGCCGGTGAACAGCAGCGCCGGTGCCGATGGATCCTGCTCACCGGAACCGACCGGCTGCAACGCGCGTTTGCCGGAACGATCCCACGTGGCCGTGCCGTCGAACAGGGTAAAGGCCATGCCGTTCACGATCCGGCCTTCGAGCCCCACGGCTGCGGCTGGCACTTCGAGCCGTACCCATCGGCCGGGAGGCGGCAGGGGGCCCATGTACTGGCGGCTGACGGTATTGTCGGTGCCCCACGGAATGAGGTTCTCGCCCCAATAGGCGCGATGCTCCCAACTGCCGTCATGCCACTGCAACATGACTTGTCGCGGCAGACGCGCGGGATCGAGGTAGATGTGCGCGAACAGGCGGTCTCCTACACTGACGAACATGGCGGCCTTGGCGCCTTGGAAAAAGTGTTGGTGGATGCCGGCGGCGACCACCGATTGATGGGCGCGTCTACCGGAGAGCGGTTCCGGCTTCATGCGCACCCAGGTCCAGCCCTCGCCGTCGCCGAGCGGAGCGGCGCCTTCCGGCAGTTGATCCTCCACCCAGATCAATTCATCCCCGCTGTCGGGCGCGACGGCGCGGAGTCTGGCCAAGTCCATCGTCTCGTTCAGGACGGCTTCCAGGCTGTTGAGGCCCCAGGTCGTCCGCCGGTCCGAGGGCACGGCCAGCAGCAGCGCCTGCGGAGGCGCGTTGTTCGGTTGATCGTAATGAAAGGCCAGGCCGGTCGTTTCGTTGGGGCTCGGCACCGTCTCCACCCACTCGTCGATCAGGAGCCCGCAGAAGGGGTGATCGAAGCGGAGCGGTTGTGCCGACGCCATCTGCGCCACCAGCGAGAGGCGCCCGCGAGGGAACGGCTGGTCCGCCGCCTGCGGCAGGGCTACCCAGCGATCCTGTGCCTGAAACGGGAGTTGTCCGACGTGGAACCGGAGTGCGGCGCTCCCCACGGTTTCGGCATAGAGCATGGCTTCGTTCAGCCGCGTCGCGCCAGGGCGGACGTAGGCGGCACGCTGGAACCAGGTGACGGCGGCCAGCGGGTCTTGGCCCTGGAGCGAGAGGCCGGCGGCGAACGTCTCGTTCAACTGTGCAGCGTTGGCTGCTGTCACGCGGGGCAGTGCCAGGAAGTCCTGGCCGAAGATGATCCGAAAACGAGCCAGGTCGTGATCGCGCCGCTCTTCCAGCGTGGCGTTCGCACGCACAAATCCCTGGTCGGACTCGGCTATGCGATCCAGCCGACGTTGCGCTTCGAGGACGACCGACCGTGATTGCGTCAGGAGCAACGATCGCGATTCCGGTCCCGTGCCGCCGATGTCCATCGGGACGGCGCTCGGTATGCCGAAGTTCGCCAAACCGAGCAGGGCGCGGCGCACCTCGTCGAGGTTGGCAGTCAGGTCATCCGATGAGGGCGGCGGCAGGAGGCCGTTGAGCCTACCGCGCGCGTCGGTCAGGGCTTGCAGCGCGCGGGTTGCGCGACCGGCAAATTCGTCATGGTTCAGCCCGGAGTCGGCGGGTGATTCGGGCAACGACAGGTCGCGTCCGTCGAGGGAGCGGGCGTTGCTGAGCAGGCGCCGCACCGTGGTCGCCACCTCGCACCATTCGCTCACGCTGACGATCTCCGCGCTCCAGCCGCTGTCGCGGCCGAACCGCAATCGAATGATCGCCTCCGTCGGGACCGTCGCGGGACGAGTCTGCTGCAACACGAATCGCCAACGTTGCTCCAGCTCGGCTTGCTGTGCCCGAGTGTTGCCTTCGGCGAGGTAGACCGCATCCAGCGGCGCCAGTCCGAGCGAGGTCAACGAGCTCTCCACCGTTTGATAGACCTGTCCGTCCTGCTGATTGACGTAGTCCGCCTTGCAACGGACCTGAGCCGGGTTGGGTAGCAACGTCGCCGTCCAGGCGTTGAGGATCGGTTCGGCTTGAGCACGTGCCGATGGGGCGGTCGTCGGCCAGCCTGCCGGTGCCGTCCCCTCGGTCGCCGGGAACAGCGTGCAGAGGCGATGCGTGAGTCCGATCCCGCTTCTCGGCGTGCGGATCACGTCCAATTCCGGCGGCGGAACTTCACCCGCAGCGATGGCATCCAACGTGGCACCTGAACGAAGGGGATTGCCTTGCACGAGCTGATACACGCTTTCGGCCACGACACTGTCTCCCACGGAGTCGACCAGATCGTCGAGTGCCTTGAGCGACTCCACCAGCGCCGTGAAGTCCGGGCTGCCGGGCGGTGGAAATCCCAAGGTCGCGTTGCCGAACGGAATGGTGGTGACATCCCAGGGAGATTGCGGCGCCTGGCGTTGCTGGCTGGCGGTCCATCGCCGGTGCAGGGCCAGCCCGTCGACGACGGCGGCTGCCGGCAGCGATTTCAGCGCCTCATTCCATTGCGCGGCGAGGCGCGTGGTGAGTGCTGCCCTGGCGGCGAGGAGATCGCTCATGGCCTTGCCTCGTTGCCCGCCTTCCTTGGCGAGCGCTTGGCGGTCGAGTTCGGCGGCGAGGGTTTCTTGTCCTGCCGCCATCTGCTGCGCGGCGGGAATGGAATCCGGATCGGCGGCGATGAGCAGCTTCGCCTGGGCCCGTTCCGCGAGCAGGCGTGAGCCATTGCGCGCGCTGACGGTCTGCTGTGCGGCGGCGGCTTGGGTCAGGGCGGTGGCATGGGCCTGGGTCAGCGGTTCCACACGGTTGTCCCACTCATCCAAATCCCGCGCTTCCAACAACTGGACGGCATAACGCCGCACGGTCGGTTGGGTCACCTTGCCCTGCGGTTTTGCCGCCTGTTGTTGCGCCAGCACCTGGGCCGCCTGGACCACCTGTGCCTGCGCGGCCTGCGCCTGTTGCGCGAGCGTGGCGATCGTCCCCAGTTCGGCGCGATAGGTGTCCGCGCGGCGCTCTCGTTCGGCCTTCAAGCCATGAGCGTCCTCGGCCCGGCGCAGGGCCTGGTCACGTTGCGCCGTCAACAGAATCACCTCGTGCGCCAGCCGTTCAGCCCGCGTGAGGGTATCGCGAATGTCGGCGAAGCGGTCGGTGCCGGTGAAGCTGGTGAGGGCACGGAAGCGTTGGATGTAGCGGTCCAACCCGCGTTCGTGAAGACGGCGTTCGAATCGATATCCGAGCAGGGCGGTCAGGGACTGACCTTGGCGCACTCCGTCGAGTAGCCACTTGGCGCGATGGACCCGTTCGGATGAGAGATCGACTGCAAAGGGCGAAGCGCCGGGTGCGCGATTCGATTCCTGCGAGAGGTACCCGCTTCGCAGCACGGCAGCGGCCGCCGCATGCCCCAGCGAAGGGGCGTGGACGAAGCCTTTGTTCTGTTCCGAGCGCGAGAGCGGTGCAGGGACACCGGTCGGGAGTGCCGGGACCGGTTGCAGCGGGGCCGCACGTCGGACCTGTTCCACCCAGCCGTAGGCGCCGAGCCTGATGCCGGTGGGCGCCGCCTGCCGCATGATGGAAAGCCGCCTGGTGGCGAGGGATGTGCCCCAGGCATCGAGGCGATAGGTGAGCAGATCCATCACCTCCGCGAGCAGTTGCTGCCGAACCGGTTCAGGCAGGGTCGTCACTTCGTCCCAGGCCGGCTCGTGCGGAGTGGAGAGTGCGCGAGTCAGCAGCAACGTCCGGAAGGCCTCGGAGAGCAGCCGCTGCGGCATGGGCGGCTGTTGAGTGGAGATCTCGGGAAATTCGCGCAAGATGTAACGGAAGGCGTTCGCTTCCTGCGCCAAGAGCACGACAGGGTTGGATTCCACCGTGGTCTGGAGGGTTTGTGACGCCTGGCGGCGGCGTGTCAATCTCTGCGCACGCCACCAGGTGGCCAGAGCCTTGTCCTGGTCCTGATCGGTCGTCGAGATCCAGCGGTCGAGTGCCGCCACCGGCAGCAGGCCGTAGGGTTGGCTGTCGACACGCAAGACCGGCAGTGGCCCGCGAGCACGGACGTACTGTGTGAAGTGGTCGCGCATCACGTCCGCTCCGGCTGCGCCGAGCAGTTGCCGCAAGAGCGGACTGTCGCAGAACGCGAGCAGGACTGCCTGCGTCAGCGAGGACCGGCGCTGTTCCGATCCGTCGGCACCGCGGACATGGGCAAAGACGGAAGTCGGCAAGCCCAGGGCCTTCGCCAGCAGCTCGCCGTCGGACCCGGGACGGATGAGCGAGGAACCCAGTTCGACGCCCATGCTGTCGGCGGCATCGCGCCCGGCCGATCGATACCCGGCGGAGGCTTCCGCGGTGTTGTTCGTCGGCACCTGTTGCTCCACGAGGGCGAGGCTGCCGGTGTAATGGTGGGCATCGAACAATCGGACCAATCGGTCGGCCGTGGTCGGGGCGTCCCATGAGGCCTTGAGGCCCAACAGGACGATCCGATCGAATCCCGTCCGGGCGTCTTCCTCTGTAATGGGAATACGTAGCCCCATGCCGATGGATTCAGCCGTATCGAAATCGGTGATCCACTTCATGCCTTCATCGACGGGCGGCATTCCATTGCTGCCGACCGGGCCTGTGCTGCGTGGGTCAGGCCCGACCGCCACGGTCTCGGGAATGGGCTTGCCCCAGGCGGTGACGCGCGCCGTATCGCTGCGATAGCCGATGGCGACCCAGCGATCCGGCAAGACCTGCGTGTGGGGCGCGCGCGTCCAGCTGTCGTGGCGACGAGCGACCGTTCCGGCTTGGGCGGGATCGAGCACATGGGCGATCCAGGCAGCGCGGGTCGTGCCGAATTGTTCGGTGAGTCGTTGCCAACCCTGCCTGATGTGCTCTTGCCGGTCCGTGCCTGCCGGGGCTGCGGCGACATGGGCCCACAACTCCTTGCCGCGGCGTTCCTCTTCTTCGGTGAGAGCCGGTTCGTGGCTGTCGAGATGAATGTCGTCGGGATAGACGCGGAGCAGAAGATCGGTGCCCGCTCCCGCTCGTCTCGCGGCAAATCTGGTTTCCACACGGACGGGAAACAGCAGCAGTGGATGCGTCGTGGCGACCGTGCCGCTGAGACGATCCGTGCCAAGCAGTCGGGCCGTCGCGGCATCGCGAGCGGTTCGATGCTCGTCGACCTGCGCCGACAGCGCCGCCACCTCGACTTTCTTCCGAGCCACCGCCTCCTGCGTGGCCGTGATTTGTGCGTTCACCCGGGCCAACTCGGCCTGGTGGAGCGCCCGTTGCCTGATGAGCAGGGCGGCCCGCCGTTGGGCCGCCTGGGCCCTCCCGACGGCCCGGTCGTGCGCCGCCTGCAACTGGCGGAGTTTGGTTGCCCATGCCCGGAGCAACGCCGGGGGCACCCGTTCGGGAATATCTGGTCCTTCAGAGATCGGTCTCACGCTGCTGATCCTTTCCTTAACTGAAACCTACGGCCCATCCTGTAAATGCGTGCTGACCTCGGTTTCGGCTGCCGCCAGCGCCTGCTGGGCTGCTGCCTGTTGCGCCTCCGCCTCCGGGATTTGTCTGGCGAGGTCGGCGAGAAGCGTCGTCAGTTCGTTGCGCCTGGTGATCACGCTTGCGAGGAGCGTCTCGGCGTCCTCCAGCTCGAACCGCGTTACCAGATGGGATTCTTCCAACGTTGCCGTGCGGGCCGACAGTTCTGCCGCCACCTGTTGCAGGGCCTCCCTCGCCAGCGGGTCGCGCGCGATCTCTGCATTCATGCGCTCGATCTCGGTGAGCGTCGTGTGCAGTTCCTGCCGGCGGGGTTGAAGGGCGGCGATCGCGGCCTGGGTGGCCTGCACCGCAGTGGTTGCCGACGCAACCTGAACATCTGCAGCCCGTACTTGCGCCTGGGCTTGCGCCACGCCCTGCTGTGCGACAGTCACCTTCGCATGGGCCGCGGTTGCGGCGGTCTTGGCCTCGGCGAGTCTTTTTCTCAGCGCGGCCAGGCGTGCCCTCCAGGCGGCGGGGGGGATGCCTTGCGGCGGTTCGGATGCATCGAGCAGATCCTGTTGCGCCTCCGCGACCTGAGCGTCCGCTGCGGCGGCGGCTGCCTGCAGCGGCGGAATGCGCGCTTGGGCCTGCGTCACGCCGTTCTGTGCGGTGGTGCGCTGCGCCTGGGCCGCCGTCACCGCCTGCTGCTGGGTGGTGAGTTGGGTCGTCAACGTAGTCTGTTGCGCGGCCAAGGCCTGCAGGGCCGTCTGGAGTCGCGCAGTCTCTTGTTCCAAATAGGGCATGATCTCGTCTCTTTCCGCCGCTACTGCCGGGCCGGCAGCCAGGTTCTGGCATGGACCGCCACGCGGAACGGCGGTTGTCTGGTGATGGTGGCCATATGCGCCGAATTTTTGCCCCACGGAATCTGATCGACGACAGCATTGTTCAACAGGCCGTCGATCGGCACATACACGATCTGTTTCAGCGCGGCTTCGTCCGGCGCCAGATGGCCCCAGGTGAGGTCGCGCCAGTGGGCGGGGGTGCCGCCATAGGTTGTGGCGACGTCCATGCCGAATCGCGGTTCCGTCGGTTGCTCCTGCAGCACGAAGAACCAGCCCGGGTGTCCTCCGGCTTTGTTGTCGGCTCCGCGAACGTCCGCCTCGGTCAACGGAAATCCGAGCATGGTGATGTCGTGTGCCTGGGTCGCGCGGAAAATCGGATAGCGTTCCGTCGTGCCCAGCTCACGCCTGGTGCCGTCCGCAGACCAGACGCTCTCCAAGGCATAGACCATGGCCCGTGGATAACGCCGCAGGAGGTCGCCGCGAATGAGGAGCACCATCTGGCCGACCGCCGAGCCACGCGCACTGTGAGAGCCTAGGCGGCTGTCCGCCGCCCAGGAGGTGATCCGCGTGATGTCGAAACGAGATTCACGTTCCGCCTCGGTTGTCGGAAGTTCGTCCCCGGCTGCATCCCAGAATTGCCGGAAGTAGGTGCCGCGCTGATCGGTCGGAAACCCACGCCAGAGGAGTTCGCGGCTCATCTCGTGGTTCAGCCCGACCATGTAGGCCTCGATCAACTCCGGATTAGTCTTGAGGAGCGCAATCGTGTTCGAGGGCACCTGGTCCATGCCGGGCAACAACAGGTCCGGTGCATAGTCGCGCAATGGTTCGTACATCGGCTGGGGGAAACTCGGCGCGAATGTCGTCAGCTCCGTATTCTCGACGGTAGGCATCGTCTTTTTCACCGCGGCCAACACCGCCTCCTTCGGGGCCAGGCGTCGCAGCATCTCCACCTTGAGCTCAGACCATTCGCGCAACGCCGGTGCCTGCCGCTGCTTGGTTGCGACGGAAAATTGCATGAGCGGGCGAAACGCCTGGCCGGCCGCCGAGGCGGGCGACGTGGCGGGGAGCCGGAGCGCGTCGAGTTTGGCGGCATGCGACGCGATCGGACCATGGGGGCGGGTCAGCCGGCGAAAGGCGCCGGTCACGGCCGGATGGCCGGACAACAGGTTGTTGGCGGCAGTCGGCGGCGTCGTGGGGGACGTGGCGATGCCCGTCAACGCTCGCAGCGCGGGCCCCGTGAGTTGCAGCAGCCTAGCCGGGTCGAGCGCGGCGAAATGTTTTTTCGAGAGACTGTCGCCGACGGCCTCCGCCAACTGCGCGCGCTTGAGCCGCTGTCGATCCCGCCGTTCTTGTTCCAATTGATCCCAGGCCGAAGCCATCAACGGCTCCTGCTCGTGTTGGATCACCGTCGTGCCGATGCCGGCGGCGATGCGGTGGCGCGGATCCAGATTCAGATCGCGGAACCAGTGCGGCGGTTGGTCGGCGGGCGGCACGCTGTCCCGGTCTACGTACCATTGCCCATAGATGGGCGGGCCGAGGAGGGCGGGGGCTCCGGTCGTGCCGGCCATCGCTGCCGGCGCGTTGAGGATGGCGCCGAGGGCCAGTTGGAACGTCTTGCGCGGTTGGTCGGGCCAGGCACGCGGCTGAGTCTCCGGAGTGAGAAGGGCTCCACCCAGATCCAACAGGCTGCCCGGCGCGCCAGGCGGCAACGTCGGCATGCCCCAGCCGGGAGTTCGGATGTCCACCGGCCGCAAGCCAACCGTAGAGGGCAGGGGCTGGGCCTTCAATCGGCGTGCAAGCGATTCGAAGTCTCCTGCGAGGCCGGTCCGAAACTCCCACTGGAAAAAAACCGGCAGCGTGATTGGTCCAGCCGCGGCGTTCTTCACCCAAGCCGATTTTAAGGCCTGTTCGTCCTCCGGCGTGATCGGCTCGCCCAGCCCCGCTTTCCTCCCCACGTCGTAGGTGGGCACGAGGCAGGCGTAGTAGGCAGTATTGGGATCGAGGCGGCGCGGGGCCAGCAGCCGCGAGAGCGTACGTTCCGGATGGTCGTTAAGAAGCTTCTGCAACGTCGCGCGCGCTGAGGGATCGGGCGTCGAGCTTTGGCCTGCCACGATTTGTGCATGGGCCCAGGCCCAGGACTGATCCAGGTCGGGTAAGTCTTCCAGGGCGCAGGTGATCGCCGGCAAGGGCCGCTGCGGATTGGTCTTGAGCGTGGCCCGTTCCTTGGGAACGACGATCAAGCAGATCCATGGACGGAGGCGTCGCACGCTGTCGGCCGCCGCCGGGGTGAAGAGCCAGGGGAAGTCGGGGCGATCGAATTCGATGGCCGGAAAATAATTCGGCTCGAAGTCGGTCATGTGGGCATGTGGCTCCGTGCGAATGATCTCGCGCGCGTCCAGGCCGGTGATGTCGCCGGGGCCATAGAGTTGCACGTTGACGTCGATGGGCGCCCGGTCGTTTACCCGGAGACGGACGGGGAGGGCAAGGCGTCCCGCCGTGGCAGGGCTGGAAGCGCCGGGTCCGGAGAGGCCCGCGAGGAGTCCTTGGCGAAGCCAGGAGTAGAAGCGATAGGTGGCTGCGGTCGGTTCAGGCATGGTGTGTCATCCCATTTGAATTACGTCGTGACTGCTGTGTTCCCCCGTCGCCGTCTGCGAGCCGGGGCCTGGCCGGCGGCGCCGAAGGGGGCCACCCGGGCCAACACTGCCGCCGAGAGCACATAGCCCGGTTTCGGCCGCTCCGGCGGCCGCGTCGGATCAATCAGCAAGGTCTCATAGGCAATCGGCGTCGTGAGGCCTGCCTCGTCGTCCACGGCCAGATCGTCGGCCGCGATCGTGAGGCCGCCGTCGAGCGGGACAAACGCCGGTTGTGCCAACTGCTCATCCTCGCGCAGGTCTTCGAACTGGGCCAGGGCGAAGGGCTCTTGTACCGGCGTCGTCCGCCAGGGCTGCGCGCCGGTCCGATCCGTCACCGAGACCGTTACCGTCGTGGGCCCGCCGACCAGCGGTGCGGTGCCCAGCTTCGTGAGGTGTCTATTCAACGGCGCGATCCGCTCGCGCAGCGTCAACTCCGCCCAGGGATGGACGCGCAGGCCGTTGGCCGGCTGGGCGGTCTCTCTGATGGTCACGACCGGGGCGCTGCTCCGGGGTACGGTTCCACTCCAATTGCGCCGGTCGGCCAGGGCCGCGGCGATCAAGCCTATGACATCCACCGCAGCCGGCAGCGGCGGCGCAGTCTTGCTCCCGAACGTCCGTGAGAAGGACACCGAGACCGAGAAGAGCAGGATCTTGATCGAGGCCTTGCCCTCCACCTGCCAGGGCGTGGGTCCGGCCAAGCGTCCCTTGAAGGAGACCCCCAGCAGCAGCCGCCCGCGATAGCGCAACGCCAAGGCCGCGCCCACCTCGACCTCAAAGGCCAAGGGGGCCAACTGAATGATCGCATCGAAGCCGAGCATGCCGTCGAAGCTGAACCCGCCACCCGCCGCATGCAGGTCCACCCGGGCTCCGAACTGCACCGTATTGGAGGTGACCGCCAGATAGGCCTGGCAGCGTAACTGGAGCGAGTCGCCGTCAGCGAGCTGCAGGGCCAGCCGCTGCAACGCCGGAAGCCCCGGCGGCGGCGCAAACCGCGGGTGGAACCCGCCGATGGCCAGCACAAACTGTGGCTGACGCCCCCAGCCCGCGCGTAACGCCATGTCGCCGGTCAATGTGAACTGGAGAATCCGGGAGTCATAGAGCGTCGCATCCAACGCCACGGTCTCGGCACTCACATCCAATACGCCCAAGGCATCCATGCGAATCTGAATGAGCGGATGGGTCTGGTTCGGCAACAGGACTTGCAAGCGGCCCAACACGACCACCCGAATCGGCGCGGGCAGTTCGACGAGCAGGGCCAGATCGAGCGTGAGCAAGGTCGGCGAGCCCCAGCGTAGTTGCACCATCGGGCCAAAGACATGGCGGCCGGCGGTGGGCGGAAACACGCGGCGCAGGTCACTGAAGATCTGTGGGGCATTCCGGAGCGGATCGGGCGGAAACAACACCGAGTTCAAGGTGCCGGTCTTGAGGCCCTCGCGCAACACGTCGGTGCGGACGGTGCGATGCAGCGCCGCCAACCCGCCGATGCCGGTGAGGGTGAAGCCCAGCCCGATGGGGATGGGCGCGAAGCCTTCGGCGGTGAGGATCACGATCAACGAATAGCCTTTGCTGCCGTCCGGCAGCTTGGTAGTGAGCAGTCCCAGCGCCTTGATGGCAATCGTCTCGGCCAGCTCCAGTTGCAGTATCCCGCTGTATTCGGCGCGCTGGGGATCGAAGCCCAGGAAGCCGCCACCGGTCACCCCCGCTGTCGCGATCGCCAGGCCGATGCCGGTCGGAGGCTTGAAGCCGAGGGAGAGGTCAAGTGGGCCCAAGTTTCCGCCGCTCGGAGGAAGCCGGAGGCTCGCAGCGAATCCCACCTGGTCGATGGTGGCGGTGATCGGGCCAAGTTTGAGGGTGGCGCTCGTGGCGGCCTCGATGTCGATGCCCTGGTCCTCGCGGTTGTGCGACCGGACGGCGAGCCGGAGCAGCTCGATCGAAATCGCATTGAACAGGGTGACGTGCAGGGGTAGGGTCGCTTCGAATCCCACTTCGCCCTGCAGCGAGAGCCCACGGCGGAACGACCACTCACCGGCGAGATCGAACGGAACGGCAAGACCATCCTTAGGGAAAATCTGCGCGAGAAACCCATCACCTTTGGAGAAATCAATCACCACCTCGCCGCGTTCCACGGCGAAGGCAATCGCCGGGTCCACTGTGGCGCGAGCCGGTGCGGCCGAGTCGACATGCAGGTCCAGTTTCACGGAAGCGCGGAGGCGCTGCATGGCCAAGCGAGAGCCTTCCGCCGAGTCGATCACGACAAAAGGTTCGGCGTCGCCTGTACGGGCGAACTGGGCTCCCACGGTGACATCCATCGCGGTGCCTGCCGGCAACTGGAAATCCAGATCCAAGGGTGGACGGATGGAAGCGGTCAGATCACTGCTGACGCGGACGACCGTATCGAAGGTCACCTGCCACGCGCTCTCGGTGACGGTGTCGCTACGCTCGATCGAGGTTGGTGCGCGCAACGTCACGTCCAGGCCGGGGGGCGAGAATGTCGGGTTGACCTCGGCGTTGAATCCGAAGGCTTCCAACAGTGCCGGCTCACCAGCCGGGTGCAGGATCTCAGCGGGGATGCCGAATTTCTCGTGTAGTAACCTCTGCAACATCCTGAACAGCGTCAGGCCGTCGAACGAGGGCGCGCCCCAGCCATAGACGTCGCGCAACAATCCCGTCGGGTCGGTGAAGAGCTGCAGCAGGCGATTGAGATGCAGGGTCTTCCGGACGTAGGGACCGTGGAGCGACCCTTCCGGCAGGCCTGGCTCGTCGACGACCTCGATCGTGCCGGTGCCGAGCAGCAGCAGGGCGATCTGAGGGAAGCGGACTTCGAAGTAGTCGGCCACCAAACGATGCAGGAGCCGTTCCGGGAACAGACGAGCGAAGGCGGCGAGTTCAGTCTTGTGTTGGGGCGAGAGGGCTGCGTCGTTGCCGAAGGTTTGCAGGGCCCGCACCACTCCCTCGATGCCTTGGAGCGTCGCGCGTAGTTGTTGCATCAAGGCGGCGACGGTGGAGGCGATGGCTGCGCGATCGTCCTGCGTCACGGCTTGGGCCAAGTCGTTGATGAGGGGGTCAAGTTCGGCGGCAGCCGTGGCTGTGGCGGTGAGCGCACCAGTCAGCGCGGTCGTGTCCGGCTCCATCTCGAAGACGCGCAGGCCCAACCATGGCAGTACGTCGTCCAGCGTACCGGTTTCGGCGCGCTGCACCAGCGGTTCGAAGACCCGCGCAAGTTCCCCGGCCAATTGTTCGAGCGACCCGACAGCTGTACTCATGGTTGCGATATGGTCCGTGATTCAATCGGGGCCGTGAAACTCTCCGTCAGCAGCATGGAGACAAAAGAGTGGTACCGGTCGAGGCTCTGCCGCAGTCTTGGACTACCCTGTCGGGCCAGCAGATCCAGGCAGCGGTCGAGGTATCGGGAGGCCGATTCTTTCTCGATCGGCAGGGGACCGTCAACGGCTCGCGTGCCGTGGATGAGGCGCCGCAGGAGCGCCGGTCCCGCCGCGCGATGCCACATGGTCGCGATGCGCCGGTTGCTGTTGATCAGACGCCGGGCTTCGCTAAAGTGTCGGCTGATGGCGGCGGCGACGTGTTCTCCTTCGGGATAGTCCTTGAGCCGCTCGCGGAGCGTGCGGAGCCAGGAGGTGAATGGCGCAGGGGTTCCGGTGAAGGCCGACGCCTTTGGCTCGCGCTGGAATGACTCATCCAAACCTGACGGAGGATGGATCCGAGGTACGCCACCTCCACCTCCACCGCCTCCGGCCCCGCCGCCCCCGGCAGCTGCTGCACGCACGGCATCGATGGCGGCTTGGATGTTGAGTTTTCCCCCGCCCCAGGTCGCGTCCCGTCCGCCGGCCGGCCGGTCTCGCGCCGTCGCCTGCAAGTGGCGGACGATGTCGGCTCTGGTGAGCCGGGGATTTTCCTCCAGGAGCAGCGCGATGGCCCCGGCCACATGGGGAGCGGCCATGCTGGTGCCGGTGAGATCCTCATACAGACAACAGCAGGCATCGGGGCAACAATCGCAACAGCGTCCGCGCAGGTTGGCCGCATCGGCTTTCGCGGAGGTGATTTCTAGTCCCGGTGCGGCGATGTCGGGCTTGCGGTTGGTTGCGGCACCCCTCGCGACGGGGCCTCGGCTGGAAGAAGAGACGATCCCGGTTGAAGGCCAGCAATCGCAGCGGCTCGTGCGTGAGGCATGGTTGGCGACCGTGATGACTTGGGACGCGGTGCCGGGAATGCTGAGTGTTGCGTCCAGGCTCGCCCGCACCTTGCCGTCATCCGGAGTTTTCGGCGGGAGAAACCAGGGTGTGTTCGTACCGCGTTCGATCCAGCAGTGAAAATCGACGGCCCCGGCATTGGGATTCGCGAGGGTCAGCTTCCACGAGCCATCGAGGAGGTGTCCACGCCGGGAGCGCGCGATGGTGATGCGAAAGTTATTATTGCGGTCGTGCTCGCCGTTGATGGTCCCGTCGATCGAGACGCGGGTTTGCCGGTTGGCGGCAGCCGCGGGATTGGCGATAAACGGCGGGGCGGCGGCGTTGGCCGGAAGGTCGGTGCCATGGTTGACGACGCCGCTGGCGGCGCCGCCGGGCGCGGTCACGGTTAGGTTGAGGGTGCCGCCCCGGTCGTACCAGAGATCCAATAGCGCGTCGGACCTACGTCCCTTGGGCATCTCGAATTCAACTTCCAGATTGCCGTTCCCCGGCACGCGACCTTGCACGTGTCGCAACATGCCGCCTTCGTTGCCGGCCGATTTGACGACGATCTGCGGATGGTGCAGGAAGTCGCCGGTTTCGACGTGGGCGTCGATCGCCAGCTCGACGGCGCTTGTGCCGTCATGCGGCCCCAGGTTGTCGCCCTGGCTGATGTTGATGACCTTCGGCTTGTCGATGCTGCCCAGAAAGCCGAAGATGAAATCGATGGCTTCGATGAGACGTTGGTTTTCGCCGATCTCTTCGTCGTCGGTATAGTCGTAGCGAACGACGATGAGTTCGGCCTCCGGTGCCACGCCCACATAGGTTTGGCTGACGTGGCAGCAGGTCGGAGGTCTGCCGTTGCCTGCAGCAATGCCCGCGACATGGGTGCCGTGGCCCTCCCGGTTGTTGCTTGCATCGACATCTTTGGTGCGTACTCTGGCTCGGCCCTTCAGCGCTTGGGTGATTTGGTCTTGGTCATAGACGACGCCGATATTGTTGGGTCCCCTCGTGTCGCCCGCTCGGAAGGGCAACATGTGATCCCAGATCGCGAGAATCCTCGATTTCCCGTTCGCATCGACGAACGAGCCGTGCCGCCAGTCGATGCCGCTGTCGATGATGCCGACGACGACGCCCTTTCCTTTGCGCGAGAGGGGGCCGGTGTGTACGGCGGTGGCGCGGATTTCTTTCAAACTGAAGTTGAGTTCGCGATGCATGCGGCGCGGCCCCTCCACGGTCGTGACGTGGGGGATTGCAGCGAGATCGTCGAGACGGTCGAAAGCAATGGTGCCGGTGGCGATGCCGTAGCCCTTGCGAGGATGACGGACGAGCGTGCGCTGCACGAAGCCGACGGCGGTCAGGTCGTCTGCGCTGCCGGTGAAGGCGACGATGACGCCCACCTGCTCACTCTTTGCGCGGGAGCGTGTTTTTGGCACGGCCGCCGCTGCCGCATCGGCTGTCCGGTTGGTACGAAGTTTCGACCGTAGTCCAGGATCGAGTTTTTTGTTCATCGAGGCATCCTCGTCACCGTTCTACCAGAGTGACCACGTTGCCCCGTCGCCGTCTGCGCGCCGGGGCCTGGCCGGCGGCGCCGAAGGGCGCGACCCGCGCCAGCACCGCTGCCGAGAGTACGTAGCCCGGCTTCGGCCGCTCCGGCGGCCGCGTCGGATCAATCAGCAAGGTTTCATAGGCAATTGGCGCCGCGAGGCCGGTGTCGTCGTCCACGGCCAGATCGTCGGCGGCGATCGTGAGACCGCCGTCGAGCGGGAGAAATGCCGGCTGTGCCAACTGCTCATCCTCCCGCAGGTCTTCGAACTGCGCCAGGGCGAAGGGCTCCGATACCGGCGTCGTGCGCCAGGGCTGCGCGCCGGCGCGATCCGTCACCGAGACCCTTACCGTCGTGGGCCCGCCGACCAGCGGTGCGGTGCCCAGCTTCGTGAGCCGTCTGTTCAGCGGCGCGATCCGCTCGCGCAGCGTCAGCTCCGCCCAGGGATGGACGCGCAGGCCGTTGGCCGGCTGGGCGGTCTCTCCGATGGTCACGACCGGGGCGCTGCTGCGGGGGAGTGCCCCACTCCAATTGCGCCGGTCGGCCAGGGCGGCGGCGATCACGCCGACGACATCCACCGCCGCCGGCAGCGGCGGCGCCGTCCTGCTCCCGAACGTCCGCGAGAAGGACACCGACACCGAGAAGAACAGGATCTTGATCGAGGCTTTGCCCTCCACCTGCCAGGGCGTGGGGCCGGCCAGGCGACCCTTAAACGAGACCCCCACCAGTAGCCGCCCGCGATAGCGCAGGGCCAGCGCGGCGCCGACCTCCACCTCGAAGGCCAAGGGGGCCAATTGGATGATCGCATCGAAGCCGAGCATGCCGTCGAAGCTGAACCCGCCCCCCGCCGCATGCAGATCCACCCGGGCTCCGAACTGCACCGTATTGGAGGTGACCGCCAGATAGGCCTGGCAGCGTAACTGGAGTGAGTCGCCGTCGGCCAGACTCAAGGCCAGTCGTTTAAGTGCCGGTACCCCCGGCGGCGGGGCAAACCGCGGATGGAAGCCACCGATGGCCAGCACAAACTGTGGCTGACGGCCCCAGCCCGCGCGGAGCGCCATGTCGCCGGTCAGGGTGAATTGCAGAATGCGCGAATCGTAGAGCGTCGCATCCAACGCCACGGTCTCGGCCGAAACATCCAGCACGCCCAGCGCATCCATGCGAATCTGAATGAGCGGATGGGTCTGGTTCGGTAACAGGACTTGCAGACGGCCCAAGACCACGACCCGGACCGGCGAAGGCAGTTCGACGAGCAGGGCCAGGTCGAGCGTGAGCAGGGTCGGCGAGCCCCAGCGGAGTTGCACCATCGGGCCAAAGACATGGCGGCCGGCGGTCGGCGGGAACACGCGGCGCAGGTCGCTGAAGATCTGCGGGGCATTCCGCAAGGGATCGGGTGGAAACAACACCGAGTTCAAGGTGCCGGTCTTGAGCCCTTCGCGCAGCACGTCGGTGCGGACGGTGCGATGCAGTGCCACCAACCCGCCGATGCCGGTGAGGGTGAAGCCCAAGCCGATGGGGATGGGCGCGAAGCCTTCGGCGGTCAAGAGAATCACGAGCGAATAACCCTTGCTGCCGTCGGGCAGCTTGGTAGTGAGCAGTCCCAGCGCCTTGATGGCAATCGTCTCGGCCAGTTCCAGTTGCAGCATCCCGCTATATTCGGCGCGCTGGGGATCGAAGCCCAGGAAGCCGCCGCCGGTCACCCCCGCCGTTGCGATCGCCAGGCCGATGCCGGTCGGCGGCTTGAAGCGCGGCGACAGGCCGAAGAGGCCAAGGTTGCCTTCCTGGAAGGACAGGGCGACCGAGACACCGATCCGTTCGACGGTCGCGGTGACTGGGCCGAGCAGCAATCGGGCGTTGATACTGGTTTCCGTGTCGATGCCTTCTTCGCCCACGTTGATGCCGATGTGGGCCGCATCCAGCTTCACGGGGCCGACGGCCTGCTGCAACGGCAACGCCACGTGGAGTCCGCCGCTGCCGGAGAACGACAGTCCCTCTCTGCTGCTCCAGCGCAACGTGAGATCGAACGGGGCCTGGACAGACTCGCGCCCGACCGTGCCTTGGATGAAGTTGTCTGCATCTGCGAGCGAGAGGTCGAAGCGGAGCCCCAAGAGCGCAAGCTCCACGAACGTCTCCATGCGGGTTGCCGAGGAGGCGTCGAGGCCGCCTGCGACGGCGAACTGCTGATAACGCAGGGCTGAGCCACCGGGAAACCGCACCAACGGCTTGAGCTCGCCGGCCGGTTGGCCGTGCCGCAGCCCCAGCGTGAAGCGGCCGTTGAGGGCATCGGCGAGCCCGGCTCCCTTGCGAAGCGTGAGGTCCTGCCCGGGCCTGAGGATCACCGCCAGCCGTTTCAGCACCGCCACGTCGCCGGACCATTCAATCCGCGTGTCCTCCAGGCGAGGGAACGGAACGGCACCCTCTGCGCGTCCTTGAATGATGGGGGCGAGGCCGAGTCCGGCATCACTCGCGCCCGCCGATGTGGGAGCCGCGCCGAACAGCGAGAGGCCCAACCGCACTCCGAATGCGGAGCCACGTTCCTCGTGCAGGAAGGTGAGGAGTTGCGGCGGTAGGTTGGAGTTTGTTTCGGCTCGTCCCAGCCAGGCCTCTTGCGCCTGCGGACTCAGGGGTTGGATACGACTCCGTAGCCCCAGCGTTTGCAGCAGCTGGCTCAGCCTGGTGAGGAAGGTCATCGATTGGAAGTCGGGCGTGTGCCAGCCGTAGGCCTCGGTAAAGAGCTGATCGGGGCTCGTGACCGCTACTTTGAAGAGGTGATAGTTGATCGTGGCGCGGACGTGTTCGACCTGAAATATCGTCGGGTCGGCGGCGTAGTAAGGATAGTCGATGATGTTCAGCAGGTGGAGGACGGCGTAACTGAGCGGCGAGGCCTGGGCCAGAAAATTCGCGGCGAGAAAATCGAATAGCCGTCTCGGGAGTTCCTTATGGATCTGCGTACGATCTACGTAATCGCCGAAGGAGGCCAGTCTGGCGGGCAGGGTCTGCGCCAAGTCGTGTATCTGCCGCGTGAGGGCTTCGATCGCGAGCGCGAGGTCGGCGATGCGGCCCGCCATGGCCAGGTCGTCGTTCCATTCGGCATCGGACGCGCCGAGGACCGCGTCGAGCTTCGTGAAGAAATCGCCGAGATTGAGTGCGGCCAAGCCGATGTCGTCGAGGCCGGGTGGAAGATCCCAGCCTAGCAGTTTCAGAAACGCGCGTGCCTCCTCGACATCGCCCTGGACGATGTCGAGGTACGACAGGAGCCGCCCGATCCCGGCGGTGGCGTTCTGGATTAGATGATCGGCCACGGGAGCAGATCTTTCTTGTCGTCGACCTTGCAGGTTTTGAAATCGAACTTCTGCGCCTTGTTGCGCAGGGTGGACGTGCGGATCTTGAGCGCGGCCAGATAGTCCTTCGGGTTGGTCTCCGGCATCCAGGGCAACAGGTGCGGCGCATGGTCGGCCGGAGGCGCCAGGTCATTCTTGATGGCATCTACATGGTGTGTGGCGGCGGCTTCCCATTCGGCGACCCACGTCATGGAAGTCGGGTCGGCGGGCAAGGTCTTGAGCCGATCCGGCAGCGAGGCCAGCCCCAGGTGCTCTTGCCACAGTTCGTGGCGCAGGGCCCGGACGACGCCGTTCTCCGGCAGGCCGGCAATGCCGCTGTACATGACCAGGTTCAGTTCCACGCTGCGCGACGGCTGCCGCGAACGGCCGGGGAGGGCGTGCCGGGCGGTGCGTGTGAACACATCGGCGATGAGTTGGGGAATGTCGGCCACGTCGCCCAACGTTTCGCGGATGGTCTCCAGCGTTTCCTTGAAGTCGAAGATCAGTTTGTAGGCGACGAAGAGCAGGACGAGCAACGTCTTGAGATCGAACAGGATCTGCTTGAAGACGAAGAAAAAGAGATACCAGAACAGTTCCCAGAGAAATTTCCCCGGATCGTTGGTGAGCTTGGCTTTTTCGATCGCGCGGTCGAGGATGGAGCCGGTGATGATCAGGCCGATCTCGTGGTAGTTCATCGAGGTGCCGTCGAGGTTCGCGCTGCCGGCTGTGGCCCACACGTCGTCGATGATCGCAACCTTGCTGTGAACATACACCGGCATCACGTCGTAGCGCCGCGGATTCCCCGCGCCGCCGCTGCCTGCTTTCTCCGACCGGCTCCAGAGGGTGTAGACGCCCAGGTGATGCCCGCCTGCTTTGGCGGCGCTGCGGAGTTGGTTGACGTTATCGATCTGGCGATCCGGATAGCCGGGCAGGTCGGGGCGCAGGTTCAGGACCAGGATGATCTGCAGCCTGGGCTTTGTCGTATCTTTCATCCTCGCAATGAGCGCATCGACGATTTCGGGTGAGGTGAAATATTGGTTCTCGATGTAGATGTAGCGCTGGGCGTTGGCGATGGCCCGTTCATAGGCTTCGAGGATGCCGGTTTCCCCGTAGGGCAGGTCTTCATCGCTCGGATTGATGCGTTTGATCGAGCCCCCCGGGAGGGTGCGCAGGACCTGCACTGAGGCCACGTTGCCGTCGGGCGTGACCGGCAGGTCTGGAAAGGTCTTCGGCGGGGGGATGAGCATCGGTTTGCCGGTGGCATTCCAGATGCTCGCGAACGTCTTTTCGATGTGAGACACCGCAGGGCCCTTGAGATCGGTGTTGACGTCGTGCATGAGCGAGCCCTTGTGGCGCGCGTCGCGGATGGCATGGTTGGTGTCGCTGAAGTAGTACTGTTTGAGCGGCGACCCCATGAGGATGGCGTGGTCCCCATCCACCACGATGGCCTTGGCATGCAGCAGGGCGAAGCCCTTGTTGAACGCATTGGTGCGCACGCCCGCCGTCTGGGCAAAAAACTCCGCCACCTCGGTCACGGTGTCTTCCGCGGAGAGCGGCGGGTTCGTCACCAGCACGTTCACCGGTTTTCCACCCTTGTTCTTGAGCACCTCTTCCAGCGAGGTTTCCGCTCCCTGTTTGCAACCGGTGGAGGGAGGATTCAACTGGTTGAAGCTGCTTTTGAACTTGGTGAGGAAGCCGTTATTGACGTCGAAAAACAGCGTCATCAGGTTGATGGATTCGGTGGCGCCCTCGGCGGCGTCGGTCACCGCGGGGAACATCTTGGCGCCGTCGATCAGGTGTGTGATGCGGTTGTGGTGAAAGAGCGCGACCGGGTTGCCCACGGCGGGATTCAACGTGGTGTGGGTGACAAGCCAGCCCTCGATGTTGTTGCGGTGGATCGTGATGGTGCCGACTTCATGGTTCGAGTCGGTGACATCCTTTGCTTCCTTGGTTTCGTGCAGGAGGCGGGTGCCGAAGAGCGCCGGGTCCGTGTAGATGGGGCCGAATACCTGGGCGACGAGGTCGGGATTTCGATCAACCTTCCAGGTGCGGTAGGCGTCCGGCGAGTAGGAAATGAGAAAGGTGCCGTCGCCTTCTGTCTTGCCGACGCCCAGTACATCGTCTTCGCTAAAAAAAGGATCGAAGTCGAGCGCGCGAACAGTCAAGCCGGCGATGCCGGCCCCCCGCTCGTCGATGACGCGTCCATGGATGCTGATGTTGGCCATAGGTTCCGTCAGGTGACCGAAACCTACGCCGCTCGCGCGATACTGTCAACCGCTGATACGCGTGGGAATACGTGTATTTATCCGTCCCGCTGCGAGACCGATGGCACGATTCGGTGAGGCGTCAGACGGCTGAACAGGCGTCAAGTGACTCATCGATCAACAGGCGCCTGCACGCCATACCCGTGTGCCCAGGCGATCTCGACGATTCGCTCGCTGGAATGCGCCGGTGAGATCTGCTCATTAAAAAGATCCGGATACGCATTTCTCATGCGGTCCTGAAGGTCTGTCCACTGATCGGTAGAGACGCCGGTCAGGCTTGCCAACGACGCAAGATATTCTCCCTGGCCGCGGGCGATGTCCGCGCGGAGGTTCTCGTGCGTATGCATGGCGAAGACGGTGGCCTTTTGTCTGGCCCTGAGCAAACGGCCGTCCGCGAGCGCGCCCGGTGTCGTGCTGGATGTAAATTCGGTCGTCGGATCGAGAAACTCTTTGGTGGCCCCGGATGTGCCGTTGGTGAGTTGGGTCGTCGCGTCGTCGCGTCGAACGGCGCCTTCGTCAACTCGACGGTGGCATTCGTCATACAGCCGCCGAGGGTGAGGAGCAAACCGGGAATGAGTGCAAAGCCGCAATGTCGACATTGCACCTCGAAAGCGGCGTGAACTCGTTCAATGGCTCACAAAGCCTCCGCCTGAAAGGGGACCTTTCCATGAAGATACGTGGCGTGACGTTTGTCGTACCCGCTTCTTTCACAGCCTGTACGCGCTATGCGATCTGGCACGGGATTGCGTGTGGCCCGCCGGCCGATGGCGCGAAGCTCTGCAAGCCTGGAGCGAAGAAGGCATGGTGTTGCGGTCCTGGCGATACGCCGCGCCTTTGGTGCAGACCATGCCTGATGCCGTTCTTCAGGAAATTGCCCACGGTGTGACGTGGTGGATCGAGACGGTTTCGAAGTCGATCAACCAGCACGAGAACATTCTGCTCAACCTGTGCCGCCGAATTCTGGCTCTGCCACTCGAAGCAGGCACCGGCATGACGCGCAATGGGGAGCCGCTTGACCAGCCTGTTACCGAAGCCATCAATCACCCGGTCGGGTAAAGTGGACCCCTCTGTCAAGACAGATGTCATCCGAGTTTAAGCTACGCCCATCGTTTCAATCGCAGCGGAGCAGCGCTGCCCTGTTCTGACGCCGACATGATCGGGGATACTCGCCCCACCGCCCTGGCCATCGGCATACACCGTGTTCGGCGTCCGGTTGTCCAGCGACTGGTGCGGGCGCTCTCCGTTGTAGAACGCGAAATATTCCGCCAGGCCAAGGGTCAGCTCGGTGACCGTGCCGTATCCCGTCAGATACACCTCCTCGTACTTGACGCTGCGCCACAGCCGTTCGACGAAGATGTTGTCCAGCGCGCGTCCACGCCCATCCATGCTGATGGCGAGGCCTTCTCGCTTGAGGACGTCCGTGAACACCACGCTTGTGAACTGCGAGCCTTGGTCACTGTTGAAGATTTCCGGCTTGCCAACGAGGCTCAGCGCGTCCTCGAGGCAGTCGATGCAGAACGACGTGTCCAGGCTGTTGCTGATCCGCCAGGCCAGTACCCGCCGCGAGTACCAGTCGAGGATCGCCACCAGATACACGAAGCCGCGCGCCAGCCGGATAGAGGGGATGTCCGTGCTCCAGACCTGATTGGGCCGGCTGACCTCGATGCCGCGTAGCAGGTAGGGATAGACTTGATGGCCAGGGTGCGTCTCGCTCGTTGAAGGTCCCGGTGCCATCCCTGCCAAGCTCATCAGGCGCATCAGCCGCTGCACCCGCTTGCGGTTGACGGCGTACCCCTGGCGTGCCAGATACACGACCATCCGTCGGCTGCCGTAAAACGGCCGCCGCGTGTACTCCTCGTCAATCAGGCTGCACAGCAACAGCTCCTCCTCGGATTCCTCGCCTGGCATCTGCCGTCCGTAGAAGGTGGCTCGCGCCACCCCTGCCAGCTCGCATTGCCGCGCGATCGCCAGGACCTCGCCTCGGTCTATCCAGCCCATTCGCGTCTCGCCGTTCATAGTCCGGACTTTTTTTTGAGCCAGTCCAGCTCCCTCTTCAGCCGCCCGATCTCCCCGTACAGGCGCTCCTCGTCGGCGTACGCCGCTGGCTTTGGCCCGCGCTTGCGGTCGAACCACGTGGCCGCCCTCGCAATGAGCTCCTTCTTCCACTGCCCCACGACGACTGGATGGACTCCGTACTGCTGTCCAATCTCGTTGAGCGTCTTCACTCCTCGGACCGCTTCCATCCCAACCTTCGCCTTGAACTCTGCGCTGTGCACCGTGCGCTTCTTGCCGTCACTCATGCCATTATCCTCCTGGGACAACAGCTTAAACCGGTGTCTCGAATTTGGGGGCCACTTTAGGGCATGTTACGCAGGCATTGATCAACCTCTGGTTCAAACGCAATCCGAACGACGACGATAAGCTTCCAACCGACATCGAGCCCTTCTTCACTGAAATCTGCGATGTGCAGGTGGCAAGGTTCCGCCACGGCCGAGTGCTGCTGGGTTCGTGCTTGATCACGATATTCCGCGTTGATCGCGTTTCGGAACGTGTCAATGAGTTTGGGACACTTGCCGGTGGCATTGAGTGTAGCACCTCGTCTGTCGACGTCGTGATCGTGTGAGGCGAGACGATCACGGTCTCCGATACAACTTTCGAGCCCCTCAACATTCAGGGCGACCCGTGGGCCATCTGCGGTCGAGATCGTGGCTCCTGCGCCAGCCTGCGAGGCCGATGGTTTCGTCGGCGGGTTAATCCAGACCGCGTGAGGCAGCACGGGTGGTTGGGGCGGCTTCCTCACGAAGCGCTCCGGGTGGGCGGCGTAGGCGGTCATGAGCACCCGCTGCCGGGCGTCACGCATCGTTACGGCCTGCCCGTCGTGCACGGCGGCCGGCGTCATCAGCCCGATTCCCGCGTGGCGATGCTCGCCGTTGTACCAGGCGAAGAACGTCTGGCAGAAGGCGCGGGCGTCCTCGAGGCTACCGAAGCGTGCCGGGAAGTCCGGGCGGTACTTCAGCGTTTTGAATTGGGCCTCGGAGAACGGGTTATCGTCGCTGGTATAGGGCCGGCTGTGTGTCTTCGTGACGCCCAGGTCGGCGAGCAGCAGCGCCACCGGCTTGGATTTCATGGAGGAGCCTCGATCCGCATGCAGGGTCAACTGCCCCGTCCCGATCTGCTGCTTTGCGCAAGTATCTTTGATGAGCCGCTGGGCCAATACCGCCGACTCCGCCGGGGCGACCATCCAGCCGACCACGTATCGGCTGAAGCTATCCAGAATGACATAGAGGTAGCAGTACGACCACTTCACGGGGCCCAGGAGTTTCGTGATGTCCCACGACCACACCTGATTCGGGGCGGTCGCCAGGAGTTCCGGCTTCTGATAGACCGGGTGGCGGAGTTGGTTCCGGCGCTCCTTGACCTCCGCCTGCTCATCGAGGATGCGGTACAGGGTCCGGATGGACCAGTGGTAGCGGCCTTCATCGAGCAGGGTCGCGTAGACCGCGGCCGGGGCGGTATCGACGAAGCGGTCGCTGTGCAAGGTCGCGAGGACCGCCTGCCGCTCTTTGAGCGACAACGTGCGCGGCGGGCTCGGACGCGGGGCGGGCGCCGTCGCAGGGCCCTGTCTGCGATAGAACTCCGAGCGGGCGAGGCCAAAGGCGTCACAGGCTGGCTGAATGCCGATCTCCGTGGACAGCGACCGTGTGGCGGCCATCAGGTGCGCTCGCCTTCCTCGAGCGTCTGCGGCGGGATGTCCAGGATCTCGGAAACTTTTTTTTGCACGTCGATGATGAGCTCGGCCTGTTTCAGCCGCGTCGACAGCCGGGCGTTCTCCTTACGGAGGGTCTCATTCTCCGCCCGCAGCGGATGTCGGGCCGAGGCCTTTCGGCCTCGCTTCTGGGGCGTCAGGGCCGAGAGCACACCCTCCGTGCGTTGGCGACGCCACGCCGTAAGATTCGAGGCGTAGAGTCCTTCGGCGCGAAGCAGGGCCCCCAAGCTGCCTACCGCGGTACAGGCATCGGCCAATTTCAGGATGCGCAGTTTGTTCTCCGCTGTGAAGTGGCGCCGTGTCGGCGTGGCCACCACCTCGGGGTCTGGCGGGATCACGGCTGGTCGGGGTGAGGCGGCGCCTTGGGGGGACTGGTCCACGGGCATCGGCGTCGCCCGCCGGGCTCCTTCGAGTCCTCGACGGGCGTCCTTCTTGGCAACAATCATGAGGGGTACTCCTCTCCGCCCGCTACTCTAATTGAAGAGAGGCGAAGTGTCCCACTGATATTGGCACAGAGGGTTTGGGCCGAGCAACACCTCTTGCCGCTGTTCAGTTGGAACAATCCGGTTGAAGCAAAAGCCGTGTGGGAAGGTTTCCTGTGGTCGCCACGCCTTTACCAGCCCTTGCTGAGTGCGTTCAAACCGCAGTTCCTGGAGAGCGCAAACCACTACGCTGACCTAGGCGAACACCGCCAGCAGTTCGCAGCTTTCCTGACTTATGCAGCGCTCGGGCCGACCGAGGGCTACACCGTGGATGAGTTCCGATCCGCGATTGGAGCGCTCCCTCAAGAAGGGCTGGAAGAATGTGCACAGGCGTTGTCTCAGGCACTTGAAGGAGCCGCCAACCAGCGCGAGGACTATTGGAAGAACCGTGTCCAGCCTTTCTGGCAACACGTTTGGCCCAAGTCCCGAGACCTCGCCACGCCGCAAATCGCGGAGTCATTGACCCGGTTGATCATTGCAGCCCGAACTGAATTTCCCGCTGCTTTGATTGCGGTGCAAGACTGGCTGCAACCAATTGAACATCCAGACTACGTCATACATTCGCTGCACGAATCGGAGTTGTGTGCGCGATTCCCGGAAGATGCTCTGCGTCTGCTAAATGTTGTAATTGCTGATCAGCAGTGGGCGCCCCGGGAGTTGGGTCAATGTTTGGACAAGATCGAGCAGGTCGTGCCCCAGCTTGCGCAAGATGCCCGATACAAGCGAGTAAGTGAATACTTCCGGAGGCGTGGCATGTGAAGTGACGGAAGTAGCGCCCCGCAATCAGTGGGGTCTAACAAGTGGTTGAAGCCGACGGCGCTACGCTCCGCAGCTTAACTCCACCGTTACGCCTCGCGGATAGACATGGAGTCTATAAAGATCGAGTCGGGCTCTCCAATTCTCTCTGTGAACGATTTTACACAATCGATAGACTTCTACCGACATATGCTTGGGTTTGATCTGGCGTGGTTATAGGGGAGGCCGATGACATTGCTGCAGTTTGCGGCCAAAGCGTTGAAGTCGCCCTCACGCAACGCACAGCCTGCTGGAGCAGCACATATCTATCTTGGCGTATCTAGCATAGATGCGTATTACTCCGCTCTTGTGGATGCAGGCCTCACGGTAGTCGTTCCTATCGGTGACTGGCCATACAGTATGCGTGACCTGACCACATATCACCCCTCCTCCGACTCTTCCCTATCCGTGAAGGAGTTTCCGGCACTCCAGGAGGAGATAGACCGGCCGGGTGTGCTTTCCCTTCTTATCGGGCACGTGGCCGATGGCGGCGCCGGTCACCACCATCCCCGGTGGACATTCCCATTTTTGCGTGCCCGCTATACCTCCCAGCCCGAACGCATCCGGCACCCTGGGACTGACCTGAATGGATTGCGGATCTTTTCCTTTCAACCCGTTCTCATAGATATCTTCCGCGGTGGCATGTTCCAGCCCCACCTGCAGGAGACTCTCCCGAAGTTGCAGCTTGTTGTAGACCTCGTACAGGCCGATGGAGAGCCGGCTTGTCGGCATCGTGGTCTCGAACAGTGTGCCCTCTTTTTCGTAATTGAAGAGGAACGGGCTCTTCTCCCAACGGGACCAGACCGTGCCGTCGGCCTGCAATTCCCGGCACGAAAACCGGAACGATTCCCACGTGCGGTTGTTCACCTCTTTGATGAACAGCCCTTGCAGCACGCCGTCCTGAAACATCTCCAGGCAGGACACGAACCGGCTTTCGACCACCTTGTCCTTCGCGTAATCCAGATCGTTACAGGCCACCCACACGGAACCGACGGGCCCCTTGATCGGCAGATGCTTCGGTACGCATCCGGCGACGACGTAGGTGCGAAAGTCGTTCACTGTGTACTGCGGGTCACGGTCGTCCAATGGATTGCCGGCGATGGTGTAGCCGCTTCCCGGCCGCACGGCGGCCGTCCCGGCCCACGGTGTGGAGGCCGGCAGCAGCAGCGCGGCACTCAGTGCAACCAGAAGCCAGACACGCGGCGCACGCGTTCGTATGGTCATGGGACATCCCTCCTTGCTGTGAGGCATCGGATTGTACGTCAGTTGCGCCGTTCTGACGAGAGTCTGCCGGGGCCGTCCAGGACCGGGACATGAGACACGACTGAAGGGAGCAGGATTGAAGGGCTCAGACTCTTTTGTTTGATCTCATACGACACCTCCGGCTTGTGGGTGGCACGGCGCGCGAACGCCGTGGATGTGTGGTGAGCACCGCCCCATCCTACTCAGAAGCCGGAGGCATTTTAAGAACGCATTTTGGAGTGGGGCTGACCCCGTATATCTGGCCCGTGCTCACCGATCCCTAGCGGTAGTCGTGGCCGGCTGGTTCAGGCCATGGTAACGGAGATCCGCTAGTAGTATATTAAGCGCCGAGCGTGAACGGCTGCAGGGTGCTATAGTGATGGCCGTACCTGGAGGGATGGGGATGGACTGGAAACCCTACATTTCGACTGACCCGCAAATTATGCATGGCGCTGTGTGTTTTCGAGGCACGCGCATACCGGTATCGGTGGTGCTGGACAATCTCGCTGCAGGCGAAACGCTTGAGCGTATCCTCGATCAATACCCCTCGCTTCGGCCTGAGCATATTCCCGCAGCGATCGGCTATGCAGCGGACTTGGCGCGAGAGCGTATCGTTCCCATCCCCGCTTAAGCGCGTAGGATGCTTTTCCGATTTAAACTCGACGAGAACCTTCCTCGCAATGTTGAGGTTTTGCTTCAGCAGGCCGGTCACAATGTCCACACCGTACTTGCCGAGCAACTGGGTGGGAGCCCAGATCCACGAGTGTTTATGATCTCCCAGGCAGAGGAGAGAATTCTCGTCACGTTCGATCTCGATTTCTCCGACATCCGCGTATATCCCCCCGCAAGTCACCATGGAATCTGGGTATTACGTCCACACACGCAAAGTATCGAAAACACACTGGCATTGCTGCGATCCGCGTTGCGAGTTCTTGAAGGTGAGCCTCCACAAAGGCGGTTGTGGATCATCGAACCTGAACGGGTTCGGATTCATGAATAGGTGAGTACTTCTCGCTCCACCCAGGCACAAAGCGGTCCATTCTGTGGACATTTCGAAAAGACCCCCCTCGTGCAAGAGAAGATCGCCATCGGCATCGCCGTACTGTTTTGATCCAGGGCGATTCAGGGGGGCACCCCCTGTGTCTGATCCGGCTGAGCGTGATCGATGCGAGACACCGTGGATATGCGAGAGGCGGTAGGAGGATTAGGGAGAGACTGTGATGACCGCATGCAGGCGCGGAGGAACAGTTCTCCTATCGGTCCCGGTGCGTTAACCGCTTGAGTGCTTCCTGATAGACCGCGAGATCTTCGCGCCTGCCAATAGCGACGACTTCGACCAGGATCTGTTGGTCGATGATCCGGTACACGATACGAATCGATTTCTTCGCTGCGTAGAGTTTGTAGTAGCCGGTGAGATCGAGGCCTGCCCGATTGCCAAGATGCTCGCCGAGCCGTGGGGCGGTTTCGAGTTTTCTGAGCTGCTTCGCAACCGGTTCTTTCAGCGATCCGTCAAGACGTCGAAAGTCTTCGGCAGCTGCGACAGTCAGGACGACGCTATATCGCAAGCCGTTGCTCCTTCAGCAACGACTCCAATGTGACGGGTTTCTTCCCTTTCTTGCGTGCCCGCTGTGTGACAAGGCGATGGATCTCCATGTGCTCCAAGAGATCGAGCGCCTCCGCCATCTTTTCATAGTCATCCACCGGCACGATCACAGCCTCCACCTGATTGTTTTTGAGGACGACCACTCGCCGCCGATGCTGGGACTTCAGCTCGGTCAGCACTTTTCCGAAGGACCGTGCGACTCGAGATGCGCTGAGAATTTCTTCTTTCTTGTAGGCCACGGCCATGTGTTACCTCATGGTTGGATTATGTGTGCAATATAGCGCATAATTATACGCAATCACAGGTTAAAAATGCCATGAGGCCAAGGAATTGGATCGTAATAAGGAGTCCGACCCCTTGTTTTCGATATAAACATAGCTTGTCCGAGACCGGGCAGGCGGTGGGCTTGTATTCGACCGTCAGCCGGATCGTGAATCGGCAGGACAGCGACCATGCACGGAACAAGACATGACCGCACCCGATGATGACCCTCTCCGACCACCCTTCAAACGTTAGGCCGACCATGAACCGACATACAGCCGTGCTTGTCTGAAGTACGCCATTGGCGTATAGCATGGCATGCGCTTCGTCGAGACGCCCGTTTTTACCGCTGCCATTCGACGACTACTCGACGATGACCAATACCGGCGACTCCAGATTGCGCTCATGTTGCGGCCTGAACAGAGATCAGTTATCCAGGGGACAGGTGGCCTGCGGAAGGTGCGGTGGCCAAAGCTGGGGTTGGGAAGCGCGGCGGGGTCCGTATCATCTAATACTGGGCACCTGCTGAGGCGGTATTGTACATGCTGTATGCCTACACCAAGAGTGAGCAGGGCGATCTTGCGCCGGCGCAGGCCCGAGCCTTGGGTCGCCTTGTTCGGGAGGAGTTCAAGTGAAAAAGGAGGCGTTTCAGGAACTGCTGACGAGCGTGCGGGAAGCTGGTCGGATTCGGCGCGGGACTCTCAAGCCATCGCGCACGGCGGTGTTCCGCCCAGCCGACATCAGGGCGGTGCGGGCAAAGCTGGCTGCCTCGCAGACGGAATTCGCGCTGATGATCGGAGTGAGCGTCGCGACGCTCCGCAACTGGGAGCAGGGGCGACGTGCGCCTGACGGTCCAGCGCTGGCTCTGCTTCGTGTGGCGGCGAACAATCCCAAAGCTGTCGTGAACGCACTGTACGGCGCGACCAAGCGCGGGGCCGCCTAACTATCCGGCTCCTTGCTGAATTTCCGACTCGTGGAAGGACGTCAAACGTCATGAACACTGGCCGCAAGTCACCTTTGCCTCCGATTTCTTCAAGCCCATCGCGGGTGAAGAAGAGCACACGAATCCCGTGTGGTATGGTCAAGCCTTGGCGCACTGGCTGGCCGATCGGCTTCGAGAGCGTGGGGTATCCGTGGAGGGAGTCATCCCCGAGGATTTCGGGTGGGTGGTGATGATCGCGCATAAGCCCTTCATGCTGTGGCTGGCATGCGGCAACACGGATGGCAGCACCACTGAATGGACGGTCTATCCCGTCGCGGAATTGTCGGTGCTCCAGCGCCTCTTCAACCGTGTCGACCCTGCGCCCGAGATCGAACGGTTGAGCGCCCATCTCGCCGAACTTGTTCCTGCTATTCCGGGCGTCACCAACGTCGTCTGGGAGTGACCGTCTCCACTTCGCCAGCCTTCAGGCCATCGGCTCGTGCCTGGGCGGCTCGCCGCTTCTTTACCACCTTTATTACTTTTGCACGGACGTCTAAGAGTGCCATCGCAATCGCTGAGTGCTCACCTTATATCGAACCATTTGACTGATCGCTCGCGACCCTTTATCGTCACGGCATGGGCTTGGACGAGACTCTCTTTCACAGCATCAACGGTGTTGCCGGTCGGTCGAGCCTGCTGGATTGGGTGATGGTCGAATTGGCCAAGCCCGGCAATTTGCTCTATCCCGTTCTGCCCGCCGCGGCCTATTGGTTCTGGGTGAATCGCAGGGAATGTCTGATCGGTGCGGTGGGGCTGGCTGCCGTCGTCGGTGCTGCGGATGCATTGGGCACTCAGCTCAAGGGGCTCGTTCAGCGTTCGCGTCCCTGTGTCACGCTGGCGGACGTGCATCAATTGCTGGGCTGCGGCGGGGCCTTTTCCTTTCCCTCCAATCACGCGGCCAACACGGCGGCGGCCGCTGCGTTCTTCCAGGTGCTCTATCCGAAATCAGGCTGGATCGGCTGGCCGCTGGTGGCGGCCATTGGCATGTCGCGCGTCTATATCGGGGCCCACTATCTGACGGATGTGATCGGCGGATGGGTGGGGGGGGGATTGATCGGGGCGGGCATGGCCTGGTTGCTCACCCGTTGGTCTCGATTCCGGCCGCCTGCTGAGCGCGTGGCTCCCGCCGTCGTGCAACAACCTTCGACCGGTTCGATCTCCTGACAATCTTACGAAGCGAGGCAGGCGAGGAGGGCGGCGCGACAGCCGTTCTGGTCATAGTTGCGTCCGATCAAGACGACCACATGGTCCGGTTCATCGAGCAGCATGACCGGAGCTACGGTGCTGGTTCGGGGCGGAAAAAACTGAAACTCCTGCAGCTCGGGTTCCCCCGCAAAACGAAAGAAGCCCTTCGCCCGTTCCATGCCCTCCGGCAAGGACTTCGTCCATTCCATGAACTTTGTGCGATCCAGCGGCTTCGGTAGTCGGACCGTGGTCACCATGGGGTGATGCGGCGCGCGGGCGTCGTGCCTGTCGTCGGCAGCGGGTGGTTTCCCGAACGACACGTTGGTCGGGACGGTTCGTGTCGCAGGGGCGGCCAGGAGGCTGGCGATATCCAGCCGGGCATGGTTGGTTTCCCAGATCCGTCCGTACGGATTGTGGTGCGTTATGACTTGGCGAAACTGTTCCCAGTGACCGGGGATGTAGAGATCGCGCTTATTGAGGATCAGGTCATCCGCGTAGCGAATCGCGTTGCGCGTGACGAGTTCCGCCATGCCGCTATCGGGTAGGGGCACCGGATGTAGCATCGCAAGAATCCGTTCGAGTTTCGCGATGCGCGACACGTAGGCATCCGTGACGGCATCGACCACCTCCGCCGGGTCTGCCATGCCGGAACATTCCAGCACGATCACCGTGGACTGGTAGTCCTGCACGAGCTGAGTGATGCTCCAGGCCAAATCGTCTTTGGTGTCGCAACAGATGCAGCCGCCGGCGAGATTGAGGACCTGCTCGGCGATCGTGCCCGCGCGCGGCCCATCGATGCTGACTTCGCCCGCCTCGTTCATGAGCACGCCGACCTTGTGTCCCTGGCTGTTCCAGAATTCGAGGAGGCGCATGAGCAGCGTCGTTTTGCCGGCGCCGAGCGATCCGCACAGGACATAAAAAGGAACGGGGAGTGTCTGCGGTTGAGTCATGCGGCTATTGTAGCTGTTGAGGTGGCGGGGAGGCCAGCCCGGCGGTCTCCGATGAGGACAGGAACTACGCAAACACGTGCTGCACGTATGCCTAAAAGCCGACCCGAAATGTGACTGCGCCTGCGTGATTGGTGGTGCGGTACGTTCCATTCACCGTGGGATTCGGGCTGCCAGTGACGGTGCGAGGATCGAATAAGAACGCTTGGTAAGCCAGGTCCATGCCCATTGAATGTTTAGGGCACCTCTAAAAACTCGAATATGTTTCGGTGAACGCGCAAAAACCAGC